>Ga0207927_1000013_pt1 | contig 82587 bp, 81 predicted proteins | sample NGESurdeep072012_2_FD_184456 | JGI IMG/M metagenome (GOLD analysis project Ga0207927, IMG submission 184456) | Arctic peat soil microbial communities from Barrow, Alaska - NGEE Surface sample 210-2 deep-072012 (SPAdes) | ecosystem: Environmental > Terrestrial > Soil > Wetlands > Peat ... | reverse complement strand
ACCCCACGCCTGCTGTCCGTCCGAGCGCAGCGCTACCTTCCTCCTCGTCATATCCACCACCCTCTCACTCGTGGTGGACCGACAAACGGGGTCCGGTCACCTGGATCTGCCCGCAAAATTGGCGTTTTCTCGGCGGCCGACCACTCGGATCTTTGGCTAGGGGTCGGTCCCACTTTCTCCGATTCCCCGTGAATATGGGCTTTTCGGGAGGTTGCGGGGTCGAGGCGGTTGTCCCGCGACCACAAGAAAAGCCTGACCACAAAATCCCTCAATATATTGCTGCTCAGATAGTCTAAAACTCATTATACTGCTATAGTAAGTCTCGTGAAGCGTTCGCGTATCTACTCTCCGTATGCCGTCGAAGCGGCCCGACTCCTCGGGGCGCAGATCAGCCTTGCGCGCCGTGAACGGCGCTGGTCCATGCGCGAGCTCGCCGAACGCGTGGGCACCACGGAGTTCACGCTGGGCAAGGTCGAGCGCGGCGATCCGACGGTTTCCCTTGGTGTGGCGTTTGAGGCCGCAACTCTTGTTGGCGTGCCGCTCTTCCATGTGGATCCCTCAAGGACGACTCTGGATATCGACCGGGTGCGCGCCCGAATCGCGCTACTCCCGCACAGGGTTCGGGCCCGCAAGGAAGACGTCAGGGATGACTTCTGAGCAGCCGACAGAGGCCTACGTCTGGGTGTGGCTGCCCGGCGCTGCCGAGCCAGTGGTAGCCGGCAGGGTCGAAGCTGTCGCGGACATCATCAACTTCAACTACGGTCAAAGCTACCTGGCCCGGGATGACGCGGTCCCCCTCTACCTGCCAGAGCTGCCGCTGGAACGCGGCCAGATACAGCCCCTGCCGGGCTTGACCGTTGCTGGCTGCATCGCGGATGCCGCCCCTGACGCGTGGGGCCAGCGTGTCATCCTGCGGCGCATCGTCGGAGAGGGACTGGGCGGCGAGGACCCCTCGAGTCTCAACCGCTTGACGTACCTGCTCCAGACAGGCTCTGACCGGATTGGAGCGCTCGACTTTCAGGCCTCGCCAGACGAGTACGTCAGTCGTGAGTGGAGCAGCGCTCCCCTGGAGGAGCTCCTGCAGTCGGCACAGCGAGTCGAGGAAGGAGTGCCCTTCTCTCCCGCTCTGGACCAGGCTCTGCTACACGGAAGCTCGATCGGAGGCGCACGACCAAAGACAATCTTGGACGACGACGGCCCGGGGCTGATCGCGAAGTTCTCCTCCACCACCGATCGCTACGCGGTCGTCAAGGGCGAGTACACGGCCATGGAGTTGGCCCACCGGGTGGGACTAAGCGTCGCGGCCGTGACTCTCGAGGAGGTGCTTGGCAAGGATGTCCTGCTGATAAAGCGCTTTGATCGCGTACAGGACTCGACGCAACGGAGAGCGATCGTCTCGGCGCTCACGATCCTTGAGCTAGACGAAATGGCAGCTCGCTATGCAAGCTACGAGGCGCTCGCCCAAAAGATCAGAGAGCGCTTCACCGGCGCGGCCTCCACGCTGCGCGAGCTCTTCGCCCGACTCACGCTCAACATCCTCGTCGGTAACAACGACGACCACGCACGCAACCACGCCGCGTTCTGGGACGGACACGCGCTCACCCTCACCCCGGCGTACGACATTTGCCCGCAATCGAGGGCCGGTGGCGAGACGACCCAAGCCATGGCGATTAGGGCAGACGGGTTTCGGCTGAGCCAGCTCGCCGCGTGCGTAAGACAGGCCTCGACCTATCTCATTTCCGAAGCGGAGGCCCGCGAAATCATCGACTGCCAGATCGATGTGATCGAATCCGAGTGGAACGAGGTGTGCGACCGCGCGCGCATGACCGAGGTCGAGCGCCACTACTTTTGGCGACGGCAGTTCCTCAACCCCTACGCCTTTGAGGGATACCGGCAGAGCGCACCTCAGAGCTTCGCCTCGAAACAAGACAATGACCGGCCACCTGTCGTGTGACTCATCCGCACGGGGATCGGATGTCCAAGGCCGCTTCGACTCGGCGGGCGACTCGGGGTCTTGTGTGCGTTCGGTCCCGCCCTTGCCCACGCGTGCGACCTGACCCCGTGTCTCGGCCGGCTTGCCCTCAGGCCTTCCACTTGATCGAGCAACCGACCGGTGGCGTCTCGACGGGGCTGGGATCGCGACCGTCGAGCACCGCATCGAGAGCGCCGCGCAAGAAGGCGGCGTTCTGTGTCGGGTCGTCGTGGTCGGCGTCCGGGGCGCCCCGGTAGCGGAGCACCTCGGTGGCATCGAGCACGAACACATCGGGCGTCGTCTTCGCGCCATACGCCCGGGCGACGCTCTGCAATTCGTCGCACAGGTAGGGGACGCCCTCGAACTCTCCACCCTCAACTCGAACCCGCATCGCCTCGGGCGAGTCGCGAGGGTAGCGCTCGGCATCGTTGGGATTGACCGCCAGCACCCGAACGCCGCGGTCGGCGTAATCGCGCGCGACCCCGATGATCCGCTCATGCCACGCCAGTGCGTAAGGACAGTGGTTGCAGGTAAACACGACGACCGTCACGGGAGCCCCGCCCGGCTCGTGCATGGTCCCCTCGGTGTCTGGCAGGGCGAACGTCGGAGCATGATCGCCAACAGCTGTCATCTATTCCTCTCGGTAGTGGCTGTGCGGGCAGTACGCAGCGCATCACGCACGTCGGCCGGGTCCGGTGTCGGCGATATCCGGCCGTCGCGGCGATGGTAGACGCGGCACGTCAGTCCGACCGGCTCCTCGCCGGGTGGCTGAACGTCCACGCCATCGATGCGAATGGTCGGCGACCCGACGAAACGCTCCAGCGCTGCCTCGGGCTGCGTCTCGACGTTACGGACAACGACCGTGCTCGGGTCGAGCGCGACGTCCGCCATCGCCTCGCGCAGCTCGGCGAGCGCCTTGGGATGCGAGGGACAGCCGTCCCAGAACAAAAGCTCGACACGCACCCCTTCAGGCTAGGGCACGTGCAGTTCCGGCTTGGGAGCTCAACACGCCCGATTTGCGGCAGGCGCGGCGAGGAGGCGGCTCGCCCCAAACCTCGATGTCCTGCCCGAGTGGCCGGCCGCCGGGATGCAGCTGTCTCGCCGCCGCGCCCCGAGCCACGCGTATCTCGACCGTACAGAGGACGATCCGCCCCTCGCCTGGACGATACGCATCACGATGCGCCTAGCGGTGGGAACACCAGAAGGGTTCCCCGAGCAGTTCGTTGATGGACTCCGCCGTGAGCCAGCCGTCGCCGAAGTGTCCTCCTCCTTGGAGGAAGACCTCGGCGCACCCCACCTCGGCGTCGAGGGGGACGGCCCCGAGGTTGGCGTTCGGTTCCGCCTTGACGCAAGGACCTGGGAGCAGGCAGTCCAACACGGCGACGCCATCGGCGAGCACGCCGCACAGATCGCGTCGACGCTAGTCCGAGAGATGCCCGACCAGCCAGCATGGTGGATGAGCATAAGCGCGCTACCAGCCGACGGCGGCTCGTCGTCCTAGACCTGAGCCGCGGCCTCGTGCCCTTCGCAAGCCCCGCACAACTAACGGGTTCCCAGCTGTAGAACGTGAACGGCGACATCAGCATCCGGCCATAGCGGATCGGCACGAGCTCCGGCACCCGCGTCTCGGCCTGGCGCTCGAGCAGCTTGACTGGATCGACGCGGTGCGCTCCCGGCTCAAAGAGCGCGTGGCTGGAGCGCGGCACGCTCTTTCGGGCCGCCTTGCCGCGCGCCACCCGCTCCGCCACGCTCAGCTGGGTGACTCGCGAGGCGGACGCGCGCTTGCTACCCATCCGCGCGACCTTACCCCCACCTCTGCCTGCTGGTAGGCGACGAAGGACGGCTCGCGCGACCTCTCTTGCGCGTCTGTTCGGGAAAGCACGCCGGCAGCGGGCGAGAACTACCGATGCGAGGGACCGACAGGCTTCGTAGCCTCGCGCTCGTGTCGAAGGTCCTCGATCAGAGCGCCATGTTGGTCGCGCAGGCCGAGCGACCCCAGACGACTGGCGCTGGAGATCGCGAAGGGCCAGCGCGCGAGCGGACGCGCCGCGGGACGGCCCTTGCCGTGTTGTGCGTCTCGATCCTCATCGTGAATCTCGACAACACGATCCTCAATGTGGCGCTGCCGACGCTCGTGCGCAAGCTCGGTGCCACCTCGAGCGAGCTGCAGTGGATCGTGGATGCCTATTCGATGGTGTTCGCCGGCCTGCTGCTCGTCGGCGGCAGTGTCGCCGACCGGTTCGGACGCAAGCGCGTCTTCCTGCTAGGCCTCACGGTCTTCGGGTGTGGTTCGGTGGGCGCCGCGTTCTCCGGCTCTGTCGGGATGCTGATCGGATGGCGCGCCGTGATGGGATCGGGCGCCGCGTTGACAATGCCGGCGACGCTCTCGCTGATCAACGACCTCTTCCCCGATCCGGGCGAGCGCTCGCGTGCGATCGGACTGTGGGCCGGCATGAGCGGGATCGGCATCGCCATTGGGCCGATCGCTGGCGGTCTGCTGCTTGCGCACTTCTGGTGGGGCTCGGTCTTCCTGGTGAACGTGCCGATCATCCTCGGCGGACTGCTCGGTGCGGTACTGCTCGTGCCGGAATCGCGCAACCCGCACGCCGCGCGGCCGGACCCCGGCGGTGCACTCCTCTCGATTCTCGCGCTTGGCTGCATTCTTTGGGCGATCATCGAAGCCCCAACGCATGGCTGGACCTCGACCGACGTGCTCGGCGTCGGCCTCACGGGCATCGCGATCCTGGCGGTGTTCCTCGTCTGGGAGCTCCGTTGCGAGCATCCGATGCTCAACCTCAACTTCTTCCGTGCCCGTCGGTTCTCGGCTGCCGCCGCCGCGGTGTCGCTCGGTGCGTTTGCTCTGTTCGGCGCACTCTTCGTGCAAACGCAGTTCCTTCAGTTCGACCTGCGCCTTTCCCCGCTTCAGGCGGGCGTGCGCATCCTGCCGCTCGCAGCGACGATCGCTCTTGCGGCGCCGTTCTCGTCACTGGTCGTGCGGTATCTCGGCAGCAAAGTACCGGCGAGCATCGGCTTGCTGGCGATCGCGGGCGGGCTTTGCGAGGCCTCGCTCGTGTCCGGCCCCGCGACGACCTACGCCCAGATGCTCCCCGGCCTGCTGCTGACCGGGCTCGGCGCCGGGCTGCTGCTTCCGACCGCCACCGACGCGGTGATCGGATCGGTACCCCGTAGCGACTCGGGGGTCGGCTCGGCCACGAACGGCGTCTCGATCCAGTTCGGCGGCGCGCTCGGAGTCGCCGTGATCGGGAGCGTCCTGTCGAGCCGCTACGAGCACCAGATGACCCGGGCGCTCGCGGCCATCCCGATCCCGCGGGCCGCCGAGCAGGCGGCGCTCGGCTCGATCGGCGGCGCGCTCGACGTCGCCGCCAAGCTGCCCGCGGCGGCGGGCGCCCAGCTCGTTCAGCACGCCGGCCCGGCATTCATGAGCGGCCTTGGCGGTGGGCTCGGTATCGGCGCAGTGGTGGCGCTGGCGGGGATGCTCATCGCCGCCGTGGCGCTGCCTTCGCGCCCCGCCCCGCAGCTCGAAGCCCGGCAGAGCCCGGCCGGCGAGCTGTCTGAGGAAGCAGAGGACGGCCAGAGAGAAGAACGGTCAGTGTTGCCGAGCGCGCCCTGACGCGATCAGCACTGAGCCGGGGAAAACGATCTGGTCCCCGTCGCGATGTGAGGCCTGGGCGCCGGCGTCCATCGCGCGCTGAGCGATCTGCTCGCGGACATCCGGCTCCATCGCGGCGAGGGCGGTCGCGAGTGGACCGGCCAGTTGCGGCACGCAACCACCGCGGCCAAGAGCCGACCGAGGGCAGCGTGGTTTGAAAGCTGGGCTGCCTGGCGTGGGTGCCCAGCTGCTCGGTAGGCCAGAGCCTGTGTCAGCACGCCGCTGACCAGCGCGTGGCCGATCCCTACGTGTATCCCGGCACCACGGTGCTGCGAAGCCTTGCCGGGCTGCAGGACGCCGACACGCTGACGGACCGTGAGGCGCAGGCGAGCACGCTGCGAGTCGCACAGCTCGCCGCGCTCAGGCTAGAGGGCGCCTACGACCTCTAGCACCTGCGGGAGTTCCACCGCTTCATCTTCCAAGACATCTACTCGTGGGCCGGCGAGCTGCGAAGCGTTCCGCTCGCCAAGCCAGGCAGCATGTTCGCGCTCCCAGAGCGCATCGAGAGCTACGCGACCGACGTGCTGCGCCAACTCGCCGACGAGCGGCATCTGCGCGAACTGGCGCGCGAGCGGTTCGCGGCCGTCGGTCGTGAGCTGCGACAACGTCACCACGATTCCGGCTGACGCTCTGCGAGACCAGATCGGTGTGCTGCTCGATGATCAGGAGCTGCAGCTCGGCGAGGCCATTCGTGCTGCGTTCGACCTTGATTGAGACGCCCGGGTGATGGGGTCCGGCGCGCTCCCGGGCGACGAACCCGGGCGCGCTGTCGGCGTGAATGTCATGCGGCTCTGGTGTGGAAGTAGTGGCCCTGGTTCAGGTCCTCGATCAGCCCGGGCCGGGTCGGCTGCCAGTCGAGCAGCTCGCGGGTCAGCTTGCTCGAGGCCGGGCTGTCGATCGCGAGGAAGCCGCCCAGCCAGCTGAAGTGCTCGCCTGCGTCCTCGGGGGCGACGGAGACCACCGGCAGATCCAGATGGCGGCCAATCACCTCGGCGATGTCCCGGATCGGCACGCCCTCATCCGCGACCGCGTGCAGCGTCGATCCCGCGGGAGCCTTCTCGGCCGCCAGACGGAACAGGCGGGCGGAGTCGAGCCGATGCACGGCAGGCCAGCGGTTGGTCCCGTCGCCGATGTAGCCGGAGACGCCCTTCTCGCGGGCGATCCCGACCAGGAACGCCATGAAGCCGTTGTCTCCATCGCCGTGATTTGTCGGCGGAAGTCGCATGACCGACGAGCGGACGCCTTGGGAAGCGAGGGAGAGCACCAGCTGGGCAGTGGCCTGCCTGGTTTGTGGACCCTCGCCGAAAGCGGCGACAGCCGGGTCAGGATCGTGTCCGTCCTGCTCGGTCGCAACACGCCCCGGTGCGATCCCGAGCAGCCCTGAAGCGAGGACAAACGGTCGATCCGTGCCCGCGAGCGCTTCGCCGAGTGTCTCGACAGCACGGCGATCCGCGTCGGCGGCGCCCTGGAAGTCCCCGGAGAAGGCGAGGTCGTGCTTGAACGCGAGGTGGATCACGCCATCCGACGCCGCAGCTGCGCTGCGCAGGCTGTCGAGGTCGTCAAGTGTGCCGCGGTGCACGTCTGCTCCGGCGGCGGTGAGGGCAGCCGCCGAGGCATCCGAGCGGGCGAGTCCGACGACCTGATGGCCCGCGCCCAAGAGCTCGGGAACGACGGCGGAACCAATCCAGCCGGACGCGCCGGTGACGAAGATACGCATGAGAAAGACCTCCAGTTTGTAGTCCGCCCCCACCGCCGGGTGGTCCAGACGGGCTGATGTCAGTTGCTGTCATCAGCGTAGCACGGATGATGTCAGCGACTGTCGTCAGGTAGGATTGGGGACATGGGTCGATGGGAGCCAAACGCGCGCGGCCGCCTTGCGCAGGCGGCCTTTGCGCTCTACAGCGAGCGCGGGTTCGAACAGACCACGGTGGCGGAGATCGCCAAGCGGGCAGGACTCACGGAGCGAACGTTCTTCCGTCACTTCACCGACAAGCGTGAGGTTCTGTTCGCGGGCGCGGACGCGCTGAAGGAGCTGCTCGTCAGCACCGTCACCGACGCGCCCGATTCCGCGGCGCCGATCGACGCGGTGGCCGCGGCCCTTGAGGCTGCCGGCGCCTACATCCAGGAGGGAGGGGAGCTCCCGCGACAGCGCCAGGCCATCATCGCTGCGAGCGCAGAGCTTCAGGAGCGCGAGCTGATCAAGCTCGCAGCGCTGGCCTCAGCGCTCGCCGACGCCTTGCGTCGACGCGGCGTCGAGGACCCAGCCGCGAGCCTCACTGCTGAGGCGGGGATCGCTGTCTTCAGAATTGCATTCGAACGCTGGATCAACGAGACCGACAAGCAGGACTTGCCGCTGCTCATGCGAGAGTCGCTCGACGAGCTGAAAGCTGTGACCGCGGGCCGATAGCCGAAGCCGGCTGCTTGCAATCCAACAGCTTGACTACCGCCGGTCAGTGGGCATGAGCCGAAGAGCTGGTCGTGGACTCGCGATACTTGGCGGTCGAGTGTTGCGCCTGGTGACGATCCCGATCAGCCACTACTGCGAGAAGGCGCGGTGGAGCCTCGAGCGAGCGGGCATCGACTACCGCGAGGAGCGCCACGTGCAGGGCATCCACAGGTTGGCCGCAAGACGGGCCGGCGGTGGCGCAACGGTGCCGGTGCTGGTCACGCCGGAAGGGCCGATCGGCGAGTCGCAGCAGATCCTTGAATGGGTCGACGAGCACACGCCGGCCGAGGATCGTCTGTTCCCGCAGGATCAGCGCTCGCGCGCTGAGGTTGATCGCCTCTGCAATCGCTTCGACACGGTGCTCGGGCCGAGGGCACGGCGGCTGATGTACGTGCACATGCTGCGTGATCGCCCGCTGGCGCTGCGCTTCAATAACGACGGCGTACCGGCTTGGGAGGAGCGGACCATCCGCTATGGCTGGCCGGCGATCCAGATGGTGATCAGGCGCGTGCTCGAGATTCGGCCGGGTGTGGAGCTGGAGGACGAGGTCGCCGTCTGGGGTGAGCTCGACTTTGTGGCGGAAATGCTCGCCGATGGGCGCCCGCATCTTTGCGGGCAGCGATTCACTGCAGCCGATCTGACCTTCGCGTCCCTCTCGGCAGCGGTCCTCGTACCGCCCGTGTACGGCGTGGCGCTGCCGCAGCCGGCCCAGATGCGTCCGGAGATGGCGGCGCTAGTCGTTCGAGCGCGCGAGCATCCGGCGGGTGCTTACGCACTTTCGCTGTTCGCGAGCCGTATCGACGGTGCCTAGGTGACCTAGTGCGCCGCTGTCTACTTGAGCACGAGTCACGACCATCTTCACCTCGCGCGGCCCTGATCTCGACGGGGTGCCAAACGAGGCCTCCACCCCACAGGATGATCGCAACCTATTGTCTGCAGGGGTAATCCACGGCGCCGGCCTACGATTACGTGGTAGCAATCTGCTACCATATTGGGATGAGCAAGCAAATCGCCGTACGCCTCCCAGACGAGCTTGTTGACTTTGTGGACAGGGTTGTCGCCTCTGGCAGCGCGCGGAGCCGTGCCTCGGTGGTTACCCGAGCGCTAGAGCGTGAGCGCCGGCGTGCTGTCGCCGAAAGAGATGCCGAGATCCTTGCTCGTACTGGCCCGGACCCCGAGCTTGCTGGGCTGGCGGAGCATGCTGCAGGGGCGCCCTCTGCGCTTGCGTGATGCGCCCGATCTACGTCGCGCAACTCGACAAGGCACGCCCGGTGCTCGTGCTCACTCGTGAGCTCGTGCGGCCACATCTGACGACTGTCACGGTTGCGCCGATCACGACCACGATTCGCGGACTTTCCACCGAGGTGCATGTTGACGCGGCCAACGGTCTCTCTCAACAGTCGGTCGTCAGCTGTGACAACGTCACCACGATTCCAGCCGAGGCTCTGCAGGATCAGATTGGTGTGCTGCTCGACGATCAGGAGCCGCAGCTCAGCGAGGCGATTCGAGCTGCGTTCGATCTCGATTGAAGCATGTCTCGGTCGTGGGCTCGACGCAAATCGTGCTCAATGCCTAGCTCGAGCCTCGATGAGGCGCCAAACGCGCGTCTGACTCCCGTCGCTCCCGCTTTCTTTCGAGAGGCCACGCGCGGGCCGACTGGACATGGCGTCATGCTGTGACCGCAATAGACCCGAGGCCCGCCCTTGAAAGGACACCAGCCATGGAGCATGAGCACACGCAGTACGTCGCCGCCCCGCCGGACAGCGTGTTCGCGGCGCTGGCGGATGTAGGCAACCTCCCGCGCTACTTCCCGCAGGTGATCGCGGCTCGTCGCGGTGACGGCGACAACGTCTCCATCGAGGCGCGCTACGAGGGCCACACCCAGCACGGAGAGGGCTGGTTTCGAGCCGACGAGTCGGCGCGAAAGGTCGAATGGGGTGCCGAGGGCAGCGAGTACCACGGTTGGTTGCAGGTGAGTCCGGAGGCCGAGGGCTCGCGGCTGACGCTGTTCCTGGCGACCTCGCGCGGCGACGCGCCCGACAGCGAGGTGATGGGCACCCTCGACGCGATCAGGAGGTTGGTCGAGGCGGACGCTTAGCAGGAGCGCAGCGTCATCCCTCGGTCAGGACCACGATCGTCTCGGGGTGAACGCCGTCGAACTTCATTGCATCGGCCCCCGCCTCGGACTGCAGAGCCTCCTGCCAGACAGCCATATCGGGGATCTCTGCGACAAGCCCGACCTGCTTCGAACCCTCCGCGCCCCGGAAGGTGCGCGCAGTTATACCCAAGGGGCCGAAGAGCTCCTCTCGCTTCGGTGAGCTGAGCCAGTGGTCGACATCGTCCACGTCATGGAGCACAAGTACCGTTGCCATCATGCCTCGTCTTTCCCACGGCAAGAAGCCGTGAAGTGTTGGTTAGCGAGAGCAACCCTAACCCGTTTCCTCATGCCCTCGCCGCTTCGATGTCGCAGGATGGCCGGTCAGGCCACGGAGGCGCGCACACGCACACACGCGCGCGCACGCACGCGCGCCGCCCCGCGGGCTCTACTCGTGCCTCACGCCTTCAAGAGGTTCACGATCTCGGCGCTGCGCTCCTCGGGCTGGCCCGCAAAGCCCCCCTCGATCGGCATGCTCGCCATCAGCTTGTCTTGGAGGAAGCGCTCGTATTGCTCCTTGGAGTCCCACACGGCCGTGATGAGGATCCCGCCGTCCGTCGGGCCGGCGGCATGGTAGACCTGCCCCTCGGGCAGGCCCTCCGGCGGGTGCACCACCGCCACTGTTGCGTTGTACTGATCCTCGGTCGCGCCCGGCCAGAAGTGCGTAATCAGGTATGCCATCGGTTTGGATCCTCTCCATTGGGTCGGCCGAGCCTATCCCACCCGAACGTGTCGCTCCCGGGGGGCCGAGGTGCGTGGCTGAAGGTGCGCCTCCGGATCCCCCCGCCCATCTGCGCGCGGATGAGAGCTAATCTGATCACGCTGCGGCGATCGCCGCGGATACTCGCCGATCAAAGGGGGCGTGGTTGAACACTTGGGATCTAAGGACCCTTGACCTCAAGCCGCGCTTGCCCGAGATCCTCTCGTCGAGCGATGCGGCGCGGGTGATTGCGCTCGACTTGGCAGCGGGCGAGACCCTGTCCGAGCACGAAGTTCACGAGCGGGCGTGGATTCTCGTGATCGAGGGAGCGATCGAGGTGACTACCGCAGCCGGCGAGCACACAGGCGGAGGCGGCGGGCTGCTGATCGAATTCGCTCCAGGGGAACGCCACGAGGTGTGCGCATCCTCCGATGCTCGATTGCTGCTGTTGCTTGCCCCATGGCCGGGGAGCGGCCATCCCGGTGCGATGACGATTCGAGAGAAGCTCTACGCGCGACGCCATGCGGCCAAGCGGCGGTGAGCGCCACGAGCGGCACTGATCGCGTCTCGACACGGGTGGCCGGGCGCTCTTATCCGAGCGCGGCGAGTATGTGTTCGGCGATCGCGTCTGGTGTCGGCGGACAGCCAGGGATGCGGATGTTGACCGGGAGCACGTCCTCCAGAGCGCCCACGATCTCGGCGGGGTCGCCGAGGACGTTGCAGCCAAGCGCGCAGTCGCCGAGTGCGGCCACGAGGCGGGGCTCGGGCATCGCCCGGTAGGCCGTGAGCAGTGGCCCGAGCATCCGGGTGGTGACGGGTCCGGTGACGAGCAGGATGTCGGCGTGTCGTGGGGAGGCGACGATGTCGAGCCCGTGACGCTGAAGGTCGTGGAAGGGGTTGGCTACGGCGCCGAGCTCGTGCTCGCAGCCGTTGCACGAGCCGGCGTCGACGTGGCGTATCGCGAGCGAGCGCGGCTGGCCGCGGGTCAGGCGGGCCTCGCGGCGGATCGTGGCGAGCTGGCGCAGCAGCACGTACATCAGCGGTCCACGCAGGCGTAGCAGAGCTCGAAGCTCTTGTTGATCAGCGGGAAGTCGGGCAGCAGGTTGTCGGCGGCTGCATGGGCGAGCGCCGGCCAGTTGGCGTAGGAGCCGGTGCGCAGGCGCAGGCGGGCGACCCGGGCGCCGTCGAGCTCGACGGCGCACATCGTGGCCCCGCGTGGGCTCTCGACGGTGCCGACGCCGAGCGTTGTTGCGGCTGCGCCGCCGCCGGTCGTGGTGCCCGGGGCGAGTGGCTGTCCGAGCAGATCCTCGAGCAGCTCGCAGGTGCTCTCGAGCTCGATCGCGCGCATCCTCAGACGTGCTGCGACATCGCCGGCCGGGGCGGTGGGGGACGCGGGCGTGAAGCCGTCGTAGGCAAGGCGCGGGCTCGTGCCGCGGGCGTCCTCGCGGATGCCGGCGGCTCGTGCCGCCGGTCCGACGGCTCCGAGCCGTTGGGCGTCCGAGTGCGAGAGCACACCGACGCCGTCGAGCCGGGCCTGCACCGAGCCGGCGAACTCGAGCTCGCGCCAGGCGGCCGCTGCGTCCGCGTGCAGCTCGCGGATCGCCCCTCGTGCGGAGTCCGTGCTCGAGGCGTCGAGCTCGACCGCTCCGCGTCCGACGCAAACGCTCCCGAACAGGAAGCGATGTCCGAATGCGCGCTGGTTGACCTGCTGGGCGCGATCCTTCAGCGCGGCGAACGCCATCGACCCGGGCGCGAAGCCGACGCCTGCGCAGATGGCGCCGATGTCGTGCAGGTGGTTGTACAGGCGCTCGAGCTCCAGCAGCACCGTTCGGTTGACCCGCAGCTCGCGATCCGGCCTCAGCGCCAGAGCGTCCTCGACCGCGTGCGCGTAGGCGAGCGTGTTGGAGACGGAGCAGGCTCCGCACGCCCGCTGGGCGTATTGGAGCGCCTGTTCGCTGTCGCTGCCCTCGGCGGCGCGCTCGAGTCCCCGGTGCTTGTAGAAGAGCCGCGGGTCCACCGCGAGGATGCGCTCGCCCACGACGTGGAAGCGGAAGTGGCCGGACTCGATCACGCCGGCGTGGATCGGACCCACGGCCACCTGGTGCACTCCATCGCCTGTCACTGGCGTCATCCACTGCGCGGGATCCTCCGGATGCGCCGCCAGCGCGCGCAGCGGTGAATGGCCGAGGAACGCCATGTCGTAGAGGTCATGGGCCTCGCGCTCATCCCATCCTGCGGCCTCGACGAGATCGACGATGCTCTCGACCTGCCGTTCGTTCGCCTGGCATGAGATCACGCGCTCGCCTTGGGGGGATGTGAGCAGCGCGCGCCAGGCCAGGCTCCCCTCGCGTCCGCTCGCCCAGGCGCCCCCAAAGCGCTCCCCGCGGAGAAGGGCTTGCGCGACCGTCTCGCGCCAGGCGCGCGGCGCCACGTGCTCGATCGCTGTCACAGCGCTCCCTTCGCGAGCGTGTCCACGAAGCCCGAGCCGGGAAGCAGCAGGCCCGCCGCGGTGAGAGCCAGCAGCCCGCTGCCGAGCACCGCGGTGAGCGCGATGATCGGTCGCTCGGCGCGCGACCGCGCCCGCCGGTGGTGTCGAGCGTGTTCTCCGACCACGCCCTCGATCAGCGCGTGGAGCAGCCCGAGGAACCCGAGCGCCAGAGCGATCAGCGCGATCGCGCTGACGAGCGCGTCGCCGGCGGCGATGCCGCCGAGCAGGATCAGCAGCTCGGACAGGAACAGGGGCGAGGGCGGCAGGCCGGAGAGCGTCAGGAGGCTGACGCCCATCGCGGCGGCCGTGGAGGGACTGTCGCCGACAACGCCCTCGGGTGCGCGTTTGGCTGCGTCGGGGTCGATCCGCAGCAGTGGCAGGGCGGCGTAGAAGCCGAGCGCCTTGGCGAGCGCATGGCCGGCGACGTGGAGCACGACGCCGGCGATCGCCAATGGTGTGCCGAACCCGATTCCAAGGCCGATCACGCCCATGTGCTCGAGGCTCGAGTAGGCGAGCAGTCGCTTCCATGGCAGCGATCGCCAGAGGAACGGCACGGCGACGAGGATCGAGGTCAGGCCGAACGCGATGAACACGCCACGCGTGGTGGCGCTGCCCACGGATGGCTCGAGGATCGACTTCACCCGCCAGGCCACCAGGAGCACGCTTGGCAGTAGCGCGGCGGAGAGCAGAGCGCTGATCGGAGCCGGCGCCTCGCTGTGTGCGTCGGGCAGCCAGTTGTGAACCGGTGCCCAACCGATCTTGGTCGCCAGCCCGGCGAGCAGGAGCACGAACGCGATCAGCGTCGAGTCCCTGGGTAGCCCGTGGGCGGCCGCCCGTAGCGAGTGCCAGTCGAGCGCGTGGAGACCGTGGTGTCCGAGGTTCGCCTGGCTGATGGCGAGGACGATGATTCCGAGTAGCGCTACCGAGAGCCCGAGTGTGGTCAGCACGAGGTACTTCCAGCCGGCCTCCAGCGCGTCGCGCCGGCCGCTGAAGGCCACGAGCAGTGCAGAAGCGGCGGTTGTGGCCTCGATGATCAACCACGCCGCCGCGAGGTTGCCGACGATCGGCACGGCGAGCAGGGCCGCCCAGAAGAGGAACAGGGCGGCGTAGTAGAGGCTCTGCGATCGTGCGGCAGTCGACCAGCTGCGGCCACTCGTTCGCAGGTAGGCGGGCGAGACGGCGATGCTGCAGATGCCCACGATCGCGATCACGGCGAGCATCAGTCCGCTGGCGCCATCGAGGAAGTACCACTGGCCGCGCAGGGCTGGCAGCCCACCGCGCGCGAGCGCTGTGGCGGCGAGGGCCAGCGCTCCGGCGGCGGTCGGCACCGCGGTGGCGAGCGCGAGAAGGTGGGCCTGGCGCGGAGTGCGCGCCAGTAGCACGAGCAGCATCCCCACGAGCGCCAGCGCCGGCACGACGACGACGAGGATCGGCACGAGGTCAGTCACGCAGGCCTCGAAGCAGCTCGGTGTCTCCGGTCCCCAGCTCGGTGTGGATCCGGTGTGCGAACGCCGCAGCGACGGTCACGATCAGCGCGAGGTCGAACAGCGCGCCGAGCTCGATCACGTAGGACAGCCCTCCCGGCACCGAGACCGCAAGCAGCGACAGGCCGTTCTCGGCCACGATCAGCCCGAGCAGCTGGAACAGGATCGGACGTCGCGCGACGACGATCGTGATGCCGAGCAGGACGAGCGCGACCGCGGCGTGTTCGGTGTGCGCATCGCCAAGTCCGATTGACGGCACCAGGACGACGGCGCACAGAACCACCGCGCCGGCGCATGCCAGACGCACGAGCCCGCTCGCGGCAGCCACCACCAGGCCCGGCTCGCGCGTTCTGCGGATGAGCGCATATAGAAGCAGCGGGAGCACGATCGCCTTGCTCAAGAGCACGAAGCTCGCGACGAGGGAGTCGCTCGAGCGGCCGCCGGTGAGGCTGAGCGCGCCGACGCCGAGCGCTAGCGACTGCGCGGCCAGCAGCCCGATCGCAACAGATCGGCGGCGCACGACGATCACGGCCAGCCCGAGCACGAGCATCGCGTCGACGAGCGCGCCGTTCACGTGCCCACCCCTCCGACCCACATGCCTGCGCCCGCGAGTGCGATCGCGCATCCGACTCCCAGGAGCGCCGGGACGCGCAGGATCCGCAGCTTCGCCTGCGTCGTCTCGATCAGCGCCAGCGAGCCGCAGAGGAACGTCACGCCCGCGAGGAGCAGGCCGAGGCTCGCCGCGAATCCGCCCCAATGCGGCAGGAACAGCTCGGCGCCCAGGATGAGCATGACCCAGTGGCGTGCGCCCGCCGCCCACTGCAGAAATGCGAGGTCGCGGCCGCCGTACTCGAGCAGCGGCCCCTCGTGGATCATGGTCAGCTCGAGATGCGTGTCCGGGTTGTCGATCGGCTGGCGGCCGGTCTCGAGGAGGATCACGAGCATGAACGCCAGGGCGCCGCACCAGTGGGCGGGCGCGCTCCAGATGTGTCCGCCGGCCGCTGCCACACTCATCGCGCGCAGGTCCGTGCTGTGGGCGGGGAGCGCGGCGAGGAGCAGCGCCAGCACGAGCAGCGCCTCTCCGAAGACCGAGATCATCAGGTCGCGCGCAGCCGCCATCAGCGAGAAGCCGTTGCCCGTGTCCCACGCCGCGGCGGCCAACGCGAACCGGGCGAGGGCGAGCAGGCCGACGAGCACGAGGGCGTCGTTGCCGAGTCCGAAGGGACCCGCGTGCCCGCCCACCGGGACGATGGCCAGAGTCGCGAGCATGCAGGCGGCGACGAGCGGCGGCGCGATCCAATAGATCACGCTTGTTCCCTCGAGGTCAACGGCGCTCTTGTGCCACAGGCGTCGCAATGTCCTGTAGGGCTGCACCGCCGACGGACCTCGGCGGCCCTGCAGCCGTGCCTTGAGCGCCTGGATCGAGCCGGGCAGCAGCGGCGCGAGCGCGACACCGGCGATCTGCACGATCGTGGCGAGAGTGTTCATCCGAGTGCCCCCGTGTGCGCAAGCACGAGCAACCCGATGACCAGCCCGAGCAGATACGCGGCGTACGTGCGCACGTTTCCGGACTGCAGGCGCCGCGCGACGGCGGCCGCACGCAGGCCGGTGCGGACGGCGGGCTCGTAGAGAGCCGCGTCGAGCAGCGAGGGGACATGGCCCGTGTAGGTGATGCTCTGCACCATCCCGCCGTCCCGCTCGACCTCGATCGCGCGGTGCGGGCGCAGGAGCGCCTCGAGCACGAGCCTCAGCGGCTTGGTGAACCCGGCCGAAGTCCAGCCGAGGGCTCCCGCGACCGGCTGCCCACAAACCCAGGTTGGGCTCCTCGCGGCGCGGCGCTTGCCACGGACGCCGATCAGGGCGGTCGTGAGGACGGCCAGCGCCAGCCCGAGAGCGAGCGACGGGAACGAGCCCGTCCCGGGCAGCACGAGGCCTGCATGTCTGGCCAACACAGTGCCGTGCACGCCAGGCGCAAGGCCGGTGAGCGTCGGCACCACCAAGCCCGGCACGAGGCCGAGTGCGATGCACATCGCCGCCAGCGCGACCATTCCGGCTCGCATGCCCATGGGCGGGTCGACCGCCTGCGCGCACTCGGCTCGCCGCGGCGGACCGAGCAGAACGAGGCCGACGACCTTCGTAAAGCACAGCAGCGCGAGGGCCGCGGTCATCGCGAGGCCGGCAAGTGCCACCGCGCCCGCGAGCGCTACACCCAGGGGACGGTGGAGGGCGACGTGCAGAAGCGACTGCAGCACCAGCCACTCCGACGCGAACCCGTTCAGTGGCGGCAGCCCTGCGATCGCCATCGATCCGACCAGAAACGCACCGCCGGCCCATGGCATCCGCCGCAACAGTCCGCCGAGGTGGTCCAGATCCAGGCCGCCAACCGCCCGCTCCAGGGTCCCGGCGCCGAGGAACAGGAGCGCCTTGAAGATCGCGTGGTTGGCGACGTGCAGCAGTGCGGCCGCAAATGCGATCGCGGCCCACGTCCTCTGTCCGGCATCCGCGAACAGCAACGATGCGCCGAGCCCGAGCGCGATGATGCCGACGTTCTCGATCGAGTGATACGCGAGCAGACGCTTGAGCTCGTGTTGCACCAGCGCCCACAGCACGCCGCCCAGCGAGGACAGCAGACCGATCGCGAGTAGCGCGAGGCCCAGCCATCGCGGCGTCGCGCCGATCCACTGAAACTCGACCCGGATCAGTCCGTACAGGGCGACCTTGATCATCATTCCCGACATCAGCGCCGACAGATGGGCCGGTGCGACCGGGTGTGCGCGTGGCAACCAGGCGTGCAGTGGGATGAACCCCGCCTTGGTGCCAAAGCCGATCAGCGCTGCCAGTGCCACCACTGTCTGGGCGCCGGTCCCGGCTGCCGCGAGCGCGGACGGGTCGCCGAGCGCGCCATGATGCGCGAGCGCGAGCAACGCGATCCACACTCCCGCGCCACCGAGATGCGTGATCGCCAGATACGCGTAGACCGCCGAGCGAACGGCCTGGTCGCGCCTGGCGACGAGGATCGCTGCTGCCGGCAGGAGCGTCATCAGCTCCCAGAAGGCGAGAAAGCTGGTCACGTCGCGGGCGGCCAGGACGCCGACCAGCGCCAGCAGGAATGCGGCCGTCAACGCGCCGACGGCCCGCGCACCCGGGCTCGTGGGCAGGTAGTCCCGCGCGAACACCAGCGTCGGCACAGCCGTCAGAGCGAGCACCGCGAGGAAGAAGCCGCTGAGCGGATCGAGGCCGAGGGCCGGCCCGATCGTGCTCCTGAAGGCTGCCCCGAGAGCATCGCCGCCTGTCAGAACCGCCAGGCCGGCAGCGCCGAGCAGCGTCATGCCCGCCGCCTGCACCGCGAGGCCGGCCCGCAAACCGCCACCGATCGCTGCGAGCAGTCCTCCGAGAGCGACCGTCGCGGCTCCAGCGAGCGCAACGGCATCGAGCGTGCCCACGGCTAGCCGCGAACCCGAGGCCCGAAGTCCTCCACAGCGAGGTCGTCGAGCAGCGCTCGGTTGTTTTCCAGTGCTCCCGCGATGATCTCCTTCGCGAGCTCGAGCAACTCCGGGGTGCGCCGATCCTTGATCCGGTAGTAGACGCTCGTGCCCTCCTTGCGGCTCACGACCAGACCCTGCGCCCGCAACGCCGCCAGATGCTGGGAGGTGCTGCTCGAATCAAGCTCGAGCGCATCCCGCAAGCTCCCAACCGACCGCTCGCCCTCACGCAGGAGCTGAAGCAGTTGGACCCTCGCCGGATGACCTAGCACCCGGAAGAAGTCGGCCTTCAGGGCGTAGATCGGAGGCTGACCGGCGCGTGAAGACCACATAGATCTAAAGTTTACAAACTTATAAAATCTTGTGCATTTGCCTTGAGTCTGGGCGCGCCCGCGCCGACCCCCATCTCGATCCGCGGCGAGCGAGCCGGGTCCAGCCACCGCAACACCTCGAGCAGCTCTCCCAGCGGTAGCGAAACGCAGCCGGCGGTCGTGGGGCCGCCGGCGCCCACATGCAGGAAGATCGCGCTGCCGAGCCCCGGGATGTGCGCCGTGTTGTACGCGATCGCAGCTCCATACTCGTAGGCCGGCGTCTGGTCCAGCGGTTCTGGAGAGAGGCCAGGATCGTGGGTGCGCTCGTCGACCCATCTGTTGTACAGCGGGCTCGACGGATCGTCGTCCCACACGTCGTAGGCGTGCACCCTGCGGTACGGATAGCGCACGCCGGGGTTGCCCGCGATCCCGAAGATGAAGTGGAAGGCGTAGGTGCCGCTCGGTGTTCGGCCATCGCCCTCGCGCTTGCGCCCCGGCGGCGCGAAGCCGTTGTAACCGGCCCGCGCTGCCCACGGCCCGAAGGCGATGCGACGACGTCCACCGCTCGTCTCATATGCGGTGAGCGTCGCGTGCGTGTCGCCGTACGCGTGAGCGCTCACCACCAGGAGCTGGCGAGCTGGGTGCGGCGCCGGCCCGGTCGGCACGGTTGCAGGGGCAGACGCGAGGGACGCGCTACAGCCGAGGAGCGAGATCAGGCCCGCCGCGGCGAGCGTCGTCAGGACCCGCATCCGCATCAGGTGGTGGCTGTCGTCGATTTCGAGGTTGGAGCTTGGTTGCGACGCGCGGACGTGCGGCCGCCTCCAAGGGCGGGCTCCGTGGCTCCTGCCATGCCACCACCTTACGCCCGGGCTCTGGCGCCGCGCGGTTTGGGAGGATGGATCGAATGCCGCTGCGCGTTGGAATCGACCTGGTCGACGTGGATGCGGTGAGCGAGTCCCTCGACACCCACGGCGAGCAGTACCTCGCCCGCGTGTACACCGACCGCGAGCTCGACGCCTGTCGCAGCGCCACCGGCATCGCGGTCGAGCGCCTGGCGGCTCGCTTCGCCGCCAAGGAGGCCGCCATGAAGGTGCTGCGGCCGAGCTCGCAGGATGCGATTCCCTGGCCTTCGATCGAGGTGCTGAGCGCAGCCGGCGGATGGGTCTCGCTGGAGCTGGGAGGTGCCGCCGCCGAGCTGGCCGAGCAGGCCGGCATCGAGGAGCTCCAGCTGAGCATCACGCACGAGGGAGCGCAGGCGTGCGCCGTCGTGATTGCAGAATTGCGCGATGGCTGCCGATAGGGGTTCTGTGTCGCCCCGAGCGCTTGATGACGAGGGCGGCCTCTTGACCTGCAGTTTCCCGACCACAGTGCTCATGCGCGGCGATCGCGAGCGTGCTGGCATATCAAGGAGGTGGCGTGATGAGTGAGCTTCTGAGCGGCCTGACGGGCCCTGCCGAGTCGACTGGACCCTTGGAGAGCGTTGCCTGGAAGATCGGTGTCGATGTGGCCGGGCCGGTGGCCGACGAGGTCGACCGTGAGTCACGCTTTCCGCGCGAGGCCGTCGAGGAGCTGAAGCGAGCCGGGCTTCTGTCGGCTCTGATTCCCGAGCAGCTCGGCGGGGGTGGGGCAACGCTGGCGGAAGTCGCCGGCGCCGTGCGTGCGCTCGCATCTCATTGCACCGCGAGCGCTCTCGTGCTCGCGATGCACAGCATCGAGGTCTCCAACCTCGTTCGTCACGGGACCTCGAAGCCCCTGCAGGAGCTGCAGGCCGAGATCGCCTCCAAGCAGCTGCTGATCGCGAATGCCAACAGCGAGGTCGGCATCGGTGGCGATGTCGGTCGCAGCATCTGCGCCGTCGAGCCCACGGACGGGGGCATGACGCTGGAGAAGCAGTGCCTGGCGATCTCCTACGGCGAGCACGCCGACGCCGTCGTCGCGACCGCTCGGCGAGCGCCCGACAGCGAGCAGACCGACCAGGTGCAGGTCATCTGCCGCCGGCCGGACCTCACGCTCGAGCAAACCTCGGATTGGGACGCTCTCGGCCTGCGCGGCACGTGCAGCAACGGCTTCCGCCTGGTGGCGAAGGTCGATGCGGGGATGATCTATCCGGTGCCCTTCGCCACGATCGCGAGCAACGGCGGCATCCAGGCATCGACCATCCTGCTCAGCTCTGCCTGGGTCGGCTTGTCCGAGGCTGCGGCCGCCAAGGCGCACGAGTATGTCCGTGCGGCCGCCCGGCGCAGCATCGGCACGATCCCTCCCGCCGCCGGGCACCTCGCCGTGCTCGCCACCGAACTGCAGCAGTCACGTGGCCTGCTCGCGACGGCCGCGAACGCGTTCACCGCCTTCGAAGCATCGCCGGAGATGGAAAGCCCGGGCTTCCTCGCCTCCGTGCGCAACGTCAAGGTCTCGACCTCAGAGCTGGCCGTGCGGATAACGACCGGGGCGCTCTCGATCTGTGGGATCGCCGGATTCAAGCGTGGCACGCCGTTCACCCTCGATCGCCAGATCCGCGATGCACACGGCTCGGTGGTGATGGTGAGCAACGAGCGCTATCTGCGCGCCAACGCCGAGATGCTGCTGGCACGCAAGCATCTGTGACGATCTGAGGATGCCCGAGAGCAGCTCCAGCGCCGGCGAGCGCCCGCGCCTGGCCTTCGCCTACCACCCGCGCTCCTTCGGCACGATGGCCATAGCGGAGGCCGCAGAGGGGGTCTGCGAGTTGATCTGGATCCTCGACACGAGCGATCCCGAGATCAGCTCGATGTCGCGGCTGTTGCGTCGACTCGGCGACGTGGTGGATGTCGCCGGCTCCTCGCTCGAGCAGGCCGCGTCCTCGATCGCGGCTGCGCGGCCCGACGGCATCCTCGCGCTGGCCGACAGCCTGCTCGTGTGGACGGCGCGACTCGCCGAGCTGCTGGACCTCCGTTTCCTTGCCCCGGAGGTCGCCGAAGCGCTCACCGACAAGCACCTGCAGCGGCTCGCATTGCAGCACGCCGGGCTTCCGGTGCCCGGGTTCTGGCAGATCCCCGACGCCGATGACGAAGGTGCGTGGACGGCGTTGGCGCAGGCGGCGAGGTTCCCCGCGGTGCTCAAGCCGCGCAGCGGCGAAGCCAGCAGGGACACGGTGCTGGTGGAGTCTCTCGAGGAGCTGCATTCGATGGTCGCCGCGACCCCCGACGCGGCGGGATCGCGCCGTCCTCAGCTGGTGCTCGAGGAGTACCTGCGGGATCGGCCCGAGGCCGCCGACCATCACTTCGCGGACTACGTATCGGTCGAGAGCGTGGTCAGCGACGGACAGATCAGCCATCTTGCGATCACCGGACGCTTTCCGCCCGCCGAGCCCTTCCGGGAGACCGGGTTCTTCATTCCCTGTGCGCTGGAGGAGGATCAGTGCGCGGCGATCGCCGAGGTGGCAACCGCCGCCGTGCGGGGAGTCGGGGTGGACGTCGGCCTGTTGCACACCGAGGTCAAGCTCACGCCGGACGGGCCGCGGGTGATCGAGCTCAACGGGCGCATCGGAGGGGGCGTGCCCGAGATGCTCGCTGACGCCACCGGGGTGGAGCTGCTGGAGATCGCGTTGCGGGTGGCGCTCGGCGAGTCGATCGTGTTCGACACGATGCCGCGGTGCGCCCACATCGGCTACCTGCTCTACATCCAGGCACCCTTGGCCATGAGGACGATCCGCGCGGTGGACGGGCTCGACGGACTGCGCGCGCTCACCGGGGTGCAGGAAGTCACGCTCAACCGGGGCCCCGGCTCCTCTGTCGACTGGCGCGCGGGCAACCACGGCCACGTATTCTCCGTGCGCGGATCGGTTGCGACCTACGAGATGCTGAGGACGATCGAGCGATACGCCAACACCGAGGTTCGGATCAGCGGTGACTGACGGGCCTCCTCGATACACGCGGTCGGTGCTCGTGCTCGTCGGCGTGCTCGCCAGCCTTCTGTTCGCCGGCTGCGGCTCTGCCGCCCAGCTCCCGAGAGCTCATGCCAAGGCGGCTCTCGGCGTCAGCGCGACCCACGTCACGGTGATGACCCCCGAAGGCCGCGAACGCTCCTACGTCCTCTACGTTCCCACCGGCGGCCCGAGGCGGAGACCGTTGGTGCTCGTGTTCCACGGCGCGGAGGGAACGGCCGAACAGACCACCCAGGAAACGGACTTCGTGCAGGTGGCCGCGCAGAGTGGATCGGTCGTCGCCTTCCTGCAGGGATACGAAGACACCTGGAACGAGGGGGCCGGGCATACCCCCGCCGAGGTCGCCCACGTGGATGACGTGGCGTTCACCTCCGCCGTGCTCAGCCAGATCGAGGGTCGCTACCCGATCGATCGCACCCGCATCGCCGCCACGGGCTTCTCCAACGGGGCCCTGCTGACCGAGCTGCTCGGCTGTCGCCTGGCCAAGCGCCTGACCCTCGTGGCGCCCGTCGCCGGACCGCTCCCCGTTTCCGTGTCGCCGAGCTGCCGGCCGGCACGCCCGATATCGGTGCTCGAGATGCACGGCACGGCCGACCAGTCGATCCCCTACGGGGGCGGTCCCTTCCCGGGGGTAGGCGGCGGAACGACGGTCCTCTCGGCGCCGGCAACCGCCGCTCGATGGGCCTCGCTGGATCGCTGCACGCGCCATGGCCAGACGGCGGACAGGGCTCAGGCGACGATCGTGACGACCTACTCGACCTGTCGCGCTCATGCGGTCGTACAGCTGCGCTCGCTGCAGGGGGCCGGACACGGCTGGCCGTCGAACGTGGGCGAGCTCGTCGCCGGCTTCCTTCAGCAGCATCCAGGTGCTCCCGCCGCCTAGCAGTTTAGGAAGCGCCCGATTCGTCGATACTGCATCCATGAACCCGGAGATCAGAAAGCTCATCGCCGAACACGCGCGCCTCGCCGTGGACGTCGGCACCCTCGCTGACGATGCCAGCCTCTACGAGGCCGGCATGACCTCGCACGCGACCGTCAACCTGATGCTCGCGCTGGAGGCGAGCTTCGACGTCGAGTTCCCCGACAGCATGCTCAAGCGCAGCGTGTTCGAAAGCGTCACCACGATCACGGCGGCGCTGGCCGAGCTGCAGCCGCAGGTGTGATGGCCGACTATCGCCCGGGCACGCCCGACCAGGCGGCCTTCCTCGCCGAGCTGCTCGATCGACGCCTTCTGATCCAGACGGGCGTGGCCGGCCTGTATGGGCGCGGTGCGGACTTCGAGGAGGTATGCGGGCGCGTCGGCGACATGGTCACACGGGCCGGCGCTCCCGAGCAGCCCGAGCAGCTGCGCTTTCCACCGCTGCTCCCTCGGCGGGACCTCGAGTCGGTCGGCTACCTGAAGACCTTTCCGCATCTCGCCGGCAGCATCTTTGCGTTCGATGGCAGCGAAGGCCAGGCCGCCGAGCAGTTCGACCGCGCCTGCAGGCACGAGGACTGGAGCGAGTTCCAATCGATGACCGAGCTCGTGCTCACGCCAGCCGCCTGCTACCCCGTGTACCCCGCGATCGCCTCCCGTGGCGAGCTCCCTGCGGGCGGTGTGACCGTCGATGCGGGCAGCGCCTACGTGTTTCGCCACGAGCCCTCGGGCGACCCCGCGCGGATGCAGATGTTCCACCAGCGCGAGATCGTGCGCATCGGCGAGCCCGACGCGGTCGTTGCCTGGCGCGACGTGTGGCGCGACCGCACGACCTCGCTCCTGCGCGAGGTCGGGCTGGACGCCGAGCTCGCGGTCGCGACGGACCCGTTCTTCGGGCGCGCCGGACGCATGCTCGCGGCCAGCCAGCGCGAGCAGGAGCTCAAGTTCGAGGTGGTCGTTCAGATCGCCGGCCCCGAGCCGACCGCGGTGGCCTCTTTCAACTACCACCAGGACCACTTCGCCTCGGTCTATGGCATCGAGCTCGCGGACGGCGCGGAGGCGCACACGGCGTGCCTGGGCTTCGGCGTGGAGCGGATCGCGCTCGCCCTCTTCCGGGCCCATGGACTCGAGATCGAGGCGTGGCCGCAGGAGGTCCGCAGCCAGTTGTGGCGAGTGTGAGCGCGGCTACCCGGTCGGCCTGAGCTCGACAGGAGCCGGATCGGCCTGGGCGCCGATCCGCTCGAGCTCCCGCTGCAGCAGCTCATCGACCAGCCGATGGGCCTCTCGCTGCAGCACCAGCGGGCGCAGCGTGTGCATCTCGCCCGGGAAGGCCACGTGCTCAAGCGAGATGTTGGGCCAGCGCTCGAGGCCGCTCAGCCGACCCGCGGCGAGCAGTTGCGCGTACAGCCGCTCCTCCCCGGCGAACATGATGAGCGCGCGCTGGTCCTGTTCGCGGAGCCGGTCGAAGACCTTCGTGAGCTCGTTCCCTCCACGCTGCGCATTCCCTCGGCTCAGAATGCGTGAGGGGAGCCTCAGCAGCTTGCGGCCGAACGCTGTGAGCAGCGTGCGCAAGGAGGCCAGATGCGCCGAGGGCGTGACCTGGCCGCGCACCACGCGGCTCCACGTCGAGGGCTTGAGCAGCATCGCGGCCAGCGAGCGGCTCTGACCGATGGCGTTCGACAGGCCTCCGTCATAGACGAGGTATCCAGGGTTGAGCACGGCCACGGCGCACACACGACTGTCCTCCTGGGCGATGCGAAGCGCCCAGTGTGCGCCCGCGCACAGCCCCCCCAGGATGAAGCGGGCAGGCAGGCCGCGGGCCTGTAGGGCGTCGAGCACGACGCGCACCTGCTCCAGGTGATCGCCGGTGTAGTAGGAGCGGACGTCCAGCAGCGAGCCAGAGTCGCCGTCGGCGTCGCCGATGGCGGCGAGGTCGACGCGGAAGCTCGGCACCCCGAGCGCCGCCCAGCGACGGGCTGTCTCCACCCACATGCGATTGGGGCCGGTTCGTCGCTGGGGACCGGCGTTCAGCCAGACCGCGCACACCGCCACGGCCGGCCCAACCGGCTCGGTCAGGATCCCGATCGGATCGCCCAACGGGTGCGGGATCGTGATCGGCGTCTCGCGCACGCGCGTGCCGTCGCCGATCGCGATCTCAACAGACGCGTGCTCCTCGGGAAGCGGGGGCGGCGATGCTTCCTCCTCCACGGCCACCGCGGCGCTCTCCTCGAGCAGCCAGGAGCTCACCGTCTCGAACACCTCGTGGGCGCTGAGCGCATGGGGCAGTTCGGCCATCATCATCCCGGCGTAGCCGTCACCTGCGCTCACGGTCACCTCTGCGCCACGCTGTTCGATTGCAGCCCGCAGGCGGGGATCCACGGCGCGTCCATCGCGCTCGAGCATCAACACCCGCGCCGAGTCCAGGCGAGCGCAGTCGAGCTCGGCCAGATCCAGCTCACCCAGTTCCCGCTGGGTGTCTGCGCTGAGGACGTAGCCGGCCACCACCAACGAGCCATCGCCAGAGTCCTCTGCGCCCGCCGCCTCCTCCCCGGCGTTCTCCATCGAGGAGAACGCTCGCAGCTCGCGCACGTGGGTACGCCCGCGGGAAGCGACACCCCACAGCACTAGGTCGTCGATGGGGGCGCCCAACGCGAGCGCACGGTAGGCGATCGCGCCGCCGAGGCCGATGCCGATGGCGAGGATTCGCCTTGCGTCGGTGGCGCTCGACAGCCACCGGGCCGATGCCGCCACAGCGTCCGTCCAGGCGCGCAGGCGTTCGGGATCGCGAGGCCCCCCGCTGCTGTCGCCACTGCCGGGAAGGTCGATACGGAGAGTCGCAAAGCCCTCCGCGGCGAGCAGCGAGGCCCACTCCCGGCGGCTTCGGTAGGAGCACATGTCCTCCCACCCGAACGGGGGACACAGGATCACCGCCACCTCCCGCGCCGGCCCCTGCGCCTCGTGGAGCATCGCGAAGATCGACTCGCCCTGATCGGAGATGTAGAGGGGCTTGGCGGAGGACAAGGAGGCCTCGATGTCGGGACTGGACTTCATCTGCACAGAGCTGCGTCAATGCGCATTCGTTCTTATCGTCGCTCTCCCTGCGAGCGTGAGCCTTGCATCTCGACGGGTTCGCGTCTACAGCGTAGGCCCGCTCTCCTTTACACGTCCGTACCGGACGTAGACGACGCGAGACCCGAACGTCTCTGTCTCGAGCAGCTCCAGGTCGATCCGCTAGCGCGTCTAACGGAGGCGCGGCGCGCGTGCGGATCAGGAAGGCGTCGAGTTGAGCTTCGCCAGCTGGGCGCTCGGGGCGATCCGGACCACATCCCAGGCCAGGCCGACCCGCTCGAGCGCGTCGATCAGCCAGCCGCCGGGATCGAGCTGCCAGCGGGTGAGGCCGTGGTGGGCGGAGGTGGGAAAGGCGTGGTGGTTGTTGTGCCACGCCTCGCCGAAGGTGGGGAGGGCGAGCCAGGCGAGGTTGCGCGACTGATCGCCCGTGGGGAAGCGACGACGACCGAAGAAGTGGCACAGGGAGTTGATCGAGAAGGTGGCGTGGTGCAGGAACAGAATCCGCACGGCGCCGCCCCAGAGCAGACCGGTCAGGCCTCCGATGATGGAGCCGGTGAGCGCCACTCCGAGCCCGAAGGGGAAGGCGAGCCCGACGACGACCCAGAGCAGGAACATGCGATCGACGGCGCGGAGCAGCGGGTCGGCGAGAAGGTCCTTCGCGTAGCGCTGGGGATTGGCGCGATCGACGCCGCGGAACATCCAGCCGACGTGGGCGTGGAAGAGGCCGCGGATCGCCCCGCGCCAGCCGACGCCCTGGTCGGTGTGGGGGCTGTGGGGGTCGCCGGCCACGTCGCTGAAGCGGTGGTGCTTGCGGTGTGTGGCGACCCACTCGATCACGGGTCCCTCCACGGCGGCCGATCCGAGCACGGCGAACAGCGCGCGCAGCGCGCGTCCGGTCTTGAAGCTGCGGTGGGTGAACAGCCGGTGGTAGCCCACGGTGATCCCCACGACGGTCAGCAGGTAGCTGATGGCCAGGACGACGAGGTCCTGCCAGTGCAACGAGTTGCCCCAGGCGAGGAAGACGGCGAGGCCGAGGAGTGCGAGTGGGACCACGGTCACCACCGCGTTGGCGAGACGATCGAGCGTCTCGTGGCGGATGGCGAGGGAGTCCTCGACTGTGTGGGGTGGCATCGATATCCCGGTCGGGAGCGTCAAGGGCCTGCAAGCCGGTCAGGGCCGGCAGGCCCGCACGACGCTAGACCAGCTGTACGTTCGCGGCCTTGGGTCCCTTGTCGCCTGCCTCGGCGTCATATGAGACCTTCGCGCCTTCGGCCAGAGAGCGGTAGCCCTCGCCGACGATCGCGCTGTGATGGACGAACAGGTCCTTCGATTGGTCATCGGGGGTGATGAACCCGAAGCCCTTGTCGTCGCTGAACCACTTTACGGTTCCTGTAGCCATTGTCTTTCCTCCTGCGTTGAAGTGCTGCGAACGCGGAGATTGCTGAGCAAAGGCTACGAGCGCTGGCACTGCGATGTTGGGCAAGCTGCCCAACCTGATCCGCCAACGGTAGCAGCAGATGCACGCGGGCACTGGATGCCATGCGGCCCCGGTCGAGCACCAACCCGCGAGCCGCTATAATGCTTGCCGGCAAGCAAGTAATTTTCAGGAAAGAGAAGGAGTTGTCAGGCGCACCGACCGATCTAGTTGGGACCCCCGCCTCGGAGGCATCGGAGGCCGAGTCGACGGCCCGCCTGCGCGCCGTGATCGGCAGGCTCTCGCGGCGCCTGCGCCCGACCGTGGCCGGCTCGGGTCTGACTCCCTCCCAGATCTCGGTTCTCTTCAGCGTGGTGCGCCTCGGCCCGATCCGCCTGTCCGAGCTGGCCGACGTCGAGAGCCTCAACCCGACGATGCTCTCGCGGATCACGGGGCAGCTGTGCGACGCGGGCCTGATCCGCCGATCGGCCGATCCGGGCGACCGCCGCGCCGCGTTCGTGCAGGCGAGCGCCGCGGGCAGGCGCATCCGCGAGCGCATCCACCGCGAGCGCGCGCAGGCGCTCGGCGCCCACGTCGCGGAGCTCGAGCAGCGCCAGCGCGAGGCGCTGTGGGAGGCGCTCCCCGTGCTCGAAGAGCTCGCCGAGCGACTTCCCGGAGGGCGCCGATGACGCGTCTGAAGAGCGTCGGGCGCGTCACCTTCGCAGCGCTTGCGATCCCCAACTACCGCCGCTACATCGCCGGGCAGTCGGTGTCGCTGATCGGGACCTGGATGCAGATGGCCGCCCAGTCCTGGCTGGTCCTCACCATCACCCACTCCCCGACCACGCTGGGTGTGATCGTGGCCCTGCAGACGCTGCCGGTGCTCCTGCTCGGCCCCTACGGTGGCGTGATCGCCGACCGCGTTGACAAGCGCCGGCTGATGGTCGTCCTGCAGATCGCCATGGGCCTGCAGGCGCTCGCGCTCGGGCTGCTGACCGTGACGGGCGCAGTCCAGCTGTGGGAGATCGGCCTCCTGGCCGCGCTGCTGGGGCTCAACAACGCTTTCGAGAACCCCGCACGGCAGTCGTTCATGCTCGAGATGGTGGGCGCCGAGAGCCTGCGCAACGCCGTGAGCCTCAACTCGGTGATCGTCAACGTCGCGCGAGTGATCGGACCGGCGGTGGCCGGCGTGCTGATCGCCACGGTCGGCGAGGGCACGTGCTTCCTCGTCAACGCGGCGAGCTTCGTGGCGGTCGTCGCCTCGCTGACCACGCTGGACGCGAGCGCGATCGTGCCCAGCCCGCCGAGCGGTCGTGAGCCCGGGCAGCTGCGCGAGGGCCTGCGCTACATACGTGCGACGCCCGAGCTGGGCGTGCCGCTGGTGATGATGGCGCTGGTCGGCTGCCTGGCATACGAGTTCCAGGTCACGCTGCCGGTGATGGCGAGCCAGGGGCTGCACGTCGGGGCGACCGGCTTCGGCTTCATGACCTCGGCCATGGGGGTGGGCGCGGTGGTGGGCGGCCTCGTGGTCGCCACCAAGGGCAAGACGGGCCTTCCGACGCTGGTTGCGGCGGCCACGGCCTTCGGTGTGCTGCTGGCGTTCGCAGGCCTCGCTCCCAACCTTCCGATCGAGCTCCTCGCCCTGGCGCTGGTCGGCGGAGCGAGCATCTCGTTCATGTCCACCGGCAACTCCACCCTGCAGCTGAACGCCGCGCCGAGCATGCGCGGGCGGGTGATGTCGCTGTGGTTCGTCGCCTTCCAGGGCTCCACTCCGATCGGCGGTCCGATCGTGGGCTGGCTGATGGCGGCGCTCGGCGCTCGCGCCGGGCTCGGCATCGGGGCGATCACCTGTCTGCTCGTGGCGCTGCTCGGGCTGATGGCGGTGCGCCGCCTGACGCCGCGCTCGGTCAGGGCCACCTTCGCCACGAGCACGCGCTAGGCGCAGGCGCTGTCGTGGAGCCCCTTGCGATCACCGTCCGCTGGGCCAGCTCGTCCGAGGAGCTGCGGGGCGCGGTGGCGGTGCGCGAGCGGGTCTTCTGTTGCGAACAGGGCGTGCCGCGGGAGGAGGAGCTGGACGGGCGCGACGGCGAGGCGCAGCACGTGGTCGCCCTCGAGCCGGGCGGCGGGCGGGTGATCGCCACCCTGCGACTGCTCGAGGATGGGCGACGGGCCAAGGTGGGGCGCGTGGCGGTCGAACGCGACTGGCGCCGCCGGGGCATCGCCGCGCGGATGCTCGAGCTCGCCCTGAAGCGGGCGCGAGCAGACGGCTGCACCGAAGCGCGGCTGGCCGCTCAACTGCAGGCCACGTCTCTACGAACGAGCGGGCTTCGTCGTGGGATCGGATCAGTTCGACGATGCGGGCATCCCGCATGTGTGGATGGCGCTGCAACTCGACGCCCATGAGCGAATGGGGGGTTAACCCCCTAATTGGCGCCGGGGGCCGGCGTGGCAAGTATGCTCACAGGCGATCAACCCGCCGGTTCATGAACGTCCCGGCGATCGAGCCGCCGGTCGGTGGCAAGGGGATCTGAAGAAAAAGAGATGAGCGAAGCACCGGCGACCCGCGCCGCCACAGCCGGGAGCTCGCATCCTCAAGGCGCCTTCTGGCGGGAGGCTCTGGGTCCTTACGCGCAACCGCATCTCGGTCGCAGCCTGCTGGACCTCGCGACCTCGGTGGTGCCCTACCTGGCGCTGTCGTATCTGATGTACCTGTCGCTGGGCGTCTCCTACCTGCTCACGCTCGCCATCGCGATCCCCGCCTCGGGCTTCCTGGTGCGCACGTTCATCCTCTTCCATGACTGCTCCCACGGTTCGTTCCTGCCCTCCAAGCGGGCCAACATGTGGCTGGGCACGGTCCTGGGGCTGCTCGTGTACTCACCCTTCCTGCGCTGGCGCCACGATCACGCGATCCACCATGCGAGCTCCGGCGATCTCGATCGCCGCGGCGGCGGCGACGTCCGCACGCTCACAGTGTCCGAGTATCTCGATCTTCCCTGGCGCGGGCGCCTCGGCTATCGCCTGTTCCGCAACCCGCTGATCATGTTCGGCATCGGCCCGATCGTTGCGCTGCTGGTGGGACCGCGCCTGGTCTCGCGCTCGGCGCGTCCGCGCCTGCGCCGCAGCGTGATCGGCACCAACGTCGCGCTGGCCGTGCTCGTGGCGGCGCTCTGCTGGCTGATGGGCTGGAGCGACTATCTGCTCGTGCAGGCGCCGACCGTGCTGCTCGCCGGCTCGGCCGGGATCTGGCTCTTCTATGTGCAGCACCAGTTCGAGGACGCCTACTGGGAGAGCGCCGAGAGCTGGAGCTACGCCGACGCCGCGCTGCGCGGCAGCTCCTACCTGAAGCTGCCCAAGGTGCTCCAGTTCTTCTCCGGGAACATCGGCCTGCACCATGTTCACCATTTGAGCGCTCGCATTCCCAACTACAACCTGCAGCGGGCCCACGACGAGAATCCGATCTTCCACGAGGTGCCCATACTCTCCCTGTGGGACGGCGTGCGCGCCGTGCGCTTCAAGCTGTGGGACGAGGATGGCCGGCGGCTGGTCACATTCGCCGAGGCCCGCCAGGCGCTGCGCGCCTCCGCCGTGATTCCTGTGAACAACGGTTAAAGCGGTAAATGCGCCACTCGACGCGCTATCCTGGAATAGATGATCACGCAGGCGGATAGGGCAGCTGAGAGAAGGCGAGTGAGGCTCGAGGAGATGGAGCGTCAGCTCAAGGAAGGCTCGCTCACCATCCGCAAGATGACCGCCGAGGAGCGCAAGCGCTATCCGCCAGTGCCGTCCAAGGGGCGGCGCAATGGACGATGACGGCATCCGCGTTCTCGTAAAGCGCCTGTCGCGGCCCCACCCATCGGGCGGCGACGTGGTCGAGCGGGCCGCGATTCTCGCCGAGGGCGATGACTTCCCGTCGATCATGCATTGGATCGACGATCACGCAGGTGTACCCGAGGCGGCAGAGGCCTCCGCGCCGAAGGGTCTGCACGGCGCACGGCTCGACGGCGCCGGTGCGCCACCGCGGGCGCCGCTGCGCTACGTGCTGCCCGCCGGCGCGCTCGCCTCCTAGCAGCTAGGGGACGGCAAGCGGCACTGCGATCACGGGCACTGGCGAGCGCGAGAGCAGCTCGTCGGTGACTATCCCGATCGCACGGTGCAGGCGCGAGTGGGCCTTCGAGCCGATCACGATCGCGTGCGCCTGGTGGCGGGCGGCGGCGTCGATCAGCGCGTTGACGGGGTCCTCGTCGAGGATCTCGACGGCGAGGTCCAGATCGCGCATGCGATCGTCGCCCTCAAGCAGCAGCTCGTCGACGATCGCGCGCCCGAGCTGCGTCCGCTCCCGAGGGCTCGTCAACGGCGATGGCGGGGCGTGCAGCGGTCGGCCCGCGTGGACGATCACGAGCCTGCCGTCGGGATGCAGCTGCTCGAGGGCCCAGCGTGCGGCTGCACGCGAGCCCTCGGAGCGGTCGTAGCCGAGGACCAGGCAGCGCGCGGAGGCCTGCTCGCCGGTCATCTCGTCGCGGGGGCCTGAGCCGCGAGGTAGGGGGCGAGGTACTTCGAGGCGACCTTGCTCGGGGGAGACCATGTCGGCTCGTCGGTTATCTCCGAGCTGAAGCCCTGCCCGCCCGTGATCCGGGCGGTGAGGTAGAGGGGCTTCTCGCCGGTCAGGAGCATGCCGCGGATCACCGGATGGAACTGCTGGGGCGTGAGCGGCGCGCCGGCCAGGGCCGCGATCGATTCGGCTGCCGCATCGGCCTGCTGTGAGGAGACGCCGCCGTGCTTGATGGCGAACTCGGTGGCGTCGCCGGCAGCGTAGATCCCCTCCATGTCAACCAGCTTGCAGTGGGAGTCGACCCGCAGGAAGCCGTGTTCGCTGAGGGGAACGCCGCGCACGGAAGGCCCGTAGAGCTCGGGCAGCGCCACCACCCTGTCGACCTTCAGATAACGGTCGCCTGGGTTGATCACGATCTCCCCGGTGCGCGGGATCTCGGCGTAGGCGGAGGTGATCGTCTTGATCTTCGCCTTCGTGAGACGGTCGCCGATCGCGCTGCTGGCGAGCGAGCCGAAGATGGCGAGGGGGCTGTCCTCGGGGGTGACGATCGTGATGTCGACCTCCACGTCCATGTCGAAGGCGCGCGTCGAGGTCATGAGGGCGAGCTCGTACAGCGGCAGCGGCCAGGCCATCCGGCCTGGCGCCACGAATGCCACGCTCTTGACGTAACCCTCCTCCACGTCCTGGATCAGCCCGTGCAGGGTCTCGTCGAGCTGGCGGTCGTCGATCGTGATGGCGTGCTTGTAGCGCGGCGTGATGCGCGCGCCGAGCGCCAGCACGAGCACGTCGTACTCGAGCTCCCCGTCGGAGCGGGTGTGCACGACCCGCTTGACGGGATCGACCCATGCGAGCTCGTCGGCCACGAGCTCGGCGCCGGCGTCGCGCACGAGCGGCTCGAGCGGGTAGCGGTTGGCCTGGGGGTATGCGAACGGCTCGCGCACGGTCATCGGGCGGTCGACGAACTCGCTGTTGGGGGCGAGGACGGTGGTGGCCGTCAGGCCCGGTGCGAGCTCGCCCAGGGCCAGTGCGGCCTCCAGGCCGGCGACGCCGCCGCCGGCGATCACTACCCGGAGCTTGGAGGTTTGCTCTTGAGTGGACATGGGCACAACTTAGTCCCGGGCGGCGCCGAGCGGAAGCCGAGTAAAGCCGCCGTCGTGGGGGGAAAACTACGTAGGCCGCGGGTGTGCCGCGGGCGGGCGCCGGTCGTCAAGCCGGGAGCGCAAGCTCGTCATGGGTGAGCTCGAAGCAGGCGCGGTGGAAGCACGCGTCCCGCAGGCGCCCCGGATGTCCCTCGGCGGCGCGAGAGGTCTCGCGGGGGCGACCGTCCATGAATGTGACCAAGGGCTCGTAGACGCCGATCGGCTCGCCGCAGTGGTGGCAGTTCAGCGAATCGGACATCACCCCTGGAAAGTTAGGGGCCGGCGGCGGGCGCGCCAATGTTGGCACGCCGCAGAGAAGCGCGGTCAACTACCGATGAGGATTCTCCGTGTGCTTGACATGGGGACCTCCGACGTCCTTGACAGGGGCAGATCCCGCGCGCGCGTCTCCCCAGGTGTCTTCTTCTCATGTGAGAAAGCTCATATATTTGCCCAATGGGTCTAAGCTCGAAGTCGATGGCTCCAACCGATGACCTGTGGCTTCGTCGCCTGCTCGACGTGGGTCGGGCGCTCGTGACCGAGCTCGACCTCGACACGGTGCTCGAGCGCGTCCTCGAGACCGCGCGCGAGCTGACGGGGGCTAGGTACGCCGCTCTGGGGGTCCTCAACGACCGCCGGACCGAGCTCGCGCAGTTCCTGACCTCGGGCATCGGCGCGGAGACCCGCAGGGCGATCGGCGATCTGCCGCGGGGCCGGGGCGTGCTCGGCGTGCTGATCGAACACCCCGAGCCGCTGCGCCTCCCCGATGTCGGCCTTCACCCGCGCAGCTATGGATTCCCGGTGGGACATCCGCCGATGAGCAGCTTCCTCGGGGTGCCGGTGCTCGTGCGGGGCGAGGCGTGGGGGAACCTGTACCTCGCCGAGAAGCAGGGGGGCGCGTTCACCGAGCAGGACGAGCAGACGGCGGTGATCCTCGCCGACTGGGCGGCGGTCGCGATCAACAACGCGCGCCTGTTCGAGACGAGCGAGCTGCGCCGCCGCGAGCTCGAGAAAGCGGTGCGGGGCCTCGAGGCGACGCGCGACGTGGCGGTGGCGATCGGCGGGGAGATCGCGCTCGAGCACGTGCTCGAGCTGATCGCCAAGCGTGGACGGGCTCTGATCGGCGCGAGGAGCCTCGTGATCATGCTTCGCGAGCGTGAGGATCTCGTCGTGCACGCCAGCGCCGGGCACGTGCGTGGGAGCCACGGGGCTCGCCTGCCGATCTCCGACTCCATCTCGGGCCAGGTGCTCGAGCGTGGCCGCGCCGAGCGCGTCGTCGACGTGGGCGCCCGCCTGGGGATCGCCCCCGAGGAGTTCGGCGTGCGGGACGCGCAGACGGCGCTGCTGGTTCCGATGCTCTACCGCGGGGGCGCGGTGGGAGTCCTGGCGGCCTTCGACCGTGGCGAGGACGCGGACACCTTCAGCGAGGACGACGAGCAGACGCTGCGGACCTTCGCGGCGAGCGCCGCGACCGCTGTGGCCCTTGCCCAGAGCGTGATGGCGGATCGCCTGCGCAGCGCTCAGGCCGCGGCCGATGCCGAGCGGGGCCACTGGGCCCGCGAGCTCCACGACGAGACCCTTCAGGGCCTCGGCGGCCTGCGCCTGCTTCTCTCCGCGGCGTTGCGCCGTGACGATCCGGAGCTGGCACAGCAGGCGATGCGCGAGGCGGTGCAGCGCATCGAGCAGGAGATCGAGAACCTGCGCGCGATCATCACCGACCTGCGTCCGGCCGCGCTCGACGAGCTCGGGCTTGCCGCCGCGATCGAGTCGCTGCTCGACCGCCACCACGAGCGCAGCGGGCTGGAGGTCGAGCACGAGATCTCGCTCGCGCGTGCCACCGGGGGGGTGGAGCGCCTCGACGAGGAGCTCGAGACGGCCGTCTACCGGCTCGTGCAGGAGGCCCTCACCAACGTCGTCAAGCACGCGCGTGCGTCTCTCGCACGAGTGGCCGTCAGGGAGTCAGACGGCGAGCTGCTGATCGAGGTCAAGGACGACGGCGCCGGCTTCGACCCGCTCACCGTCGATAAGGGCTTCGGGCTGGCGGGCATGAAGGAGCGCGTGGGGCTGGCGGGCGGCACGCTGAGCGTCGCGTCGGGTGAGGGGGGGACGCTGCTGACCGCGCGTCTGCCCATCAGGCGCGGCGCGCGAGGGGAGTCCGGCGCGAGCGCTCAGGCTCCGATCAGCCCGCGTCGCAGCGCGTAGCGCACCAGCTCGGCGCGGGTTGCGAGCCCGAGCTTCTTGTGGATGTGCGCGCGGTGGGTCTCGATCGTGCGCGGCGAGAGGTGCAGCATGCGGGCGATCTCGACGCTCGTGTGACCGAAGGCGATCAGGCGCAGGACCTCGACCTCGCGCTGGGTGAGCTTGTTGTCGGTCAGCGCCCTGTGCAGGGCGTCAAGCCGCGCCGCGACCCGCGGGCTGACGTATTCCTCGCCGCGTGCGGCCGCGCGGATCGCGTCGGGCAGCTCGGCGTCGGCGAGGTCCTTGGCGACGAAGGCGAGCGCCCCGGCCGTGAGCGTGCGCTGGGCGAACACGGGGTTGTCCTCCATCGTCAGGATCACGATCTTCGTTCGCGGCGCCCGTTCGCTCAGCGAGCGGATCGTTTCGATGCTCGAGCCGTCGCGCAGGCCCAGGTCGAGCACGAGCACCTCGGGCTGGTGCCCGTGGACGTGGCGAGCGGCCGTGTTGTGGTCGCCGGCCTCGGCCACGACCTCCAGGCCGTCCTCGCCGTCCAGCAGCAGGCGCAGGCTCCGGCGCATCGGCACGTGGTCGTCGGCCAGCACCACGCGGATCGGGTCGGTAACCTTCCCGTCGGCGGCCTGGCTGGAAGCTGTGAGCATTGGCGCAACGTGTAGATGTGCAGCCATGTGTCGAAGGTAGCCCCGGTGAGGCGCGCTTCGCTACCGGGTAAACACTCCAATCGCCCGCGGGTAAGCACGGATGCTGGCCCCGGAGGGCGCCGCGGGAGCACGGAGATCCAGTCGGGCGCTTGGCTGCACGGCGATTCCGCGGCCGCCTGCGGGAAAAACCCGGATGTCGCAGGCCGCCGATCGGCGCGATCCTGACCGCATGGCAGAGACCCTCCAGCAGCAGACCCAGACCCCACCCCCATCCGAGCTCGACGACGGCGATGCGCCGGCGATCCGCACGCAGGGCCTCAGCAAGCGCTACGGCCGCACGCTCGCCCTCGACGATCTCGACCTGACGGTCGCCCGCGGCGAGGTCTACGGATATCTGGGCCCCAACGGCTCTGGCAAGACGACGACGATCCGCCTGCTGCTGGGACTGCACCGTCCGAGCGCCGGGCGGGCCGAGCTGTTCGGGCTGGACGGCTGGCGCGATCCCGTGTCAGCCCATCGGGACGTGGCCTACGTCGCCGGCGAGCCGTTCCTGTGGCCGGCGCTGACGAGCGATGAGACCTTCGCGTATCTCGCCAACCTGCGCGGCGGCGCGGACGTGGCCTACCGCGGGACGCTCGTCGAGCGCTTCCAGCTCGACACCGGCAAGCGGGTGAGAGCGCTGTCGAAGGGCAACCGTCAGAAGATCCAGCTGATCGCGGCGTTCGCCAGCCGCGCCGAGCTGCTGATCCTCGACGAGCCGACCTCGGGTCTGGACCCCCTGATGGAGGTGGCGTTCCGCGAGACGGTCAGCGAGGCCAAGCGGCGGGGCCAGACGGTCTTCCTCTCCTCGCACATCCTCAGCGAGGTCGAGGCGCTGTGCGACCGCGTCGGCATCCTGCGTGCGGGCAGGCTGGTCGACGAGGGCACCCTGGAGGAGCTGCGCCATCTCAGCGCGCAGACGATCGAGGTCACCTTCGATGGCCCCGCGCCGCGGCTGGACGGCCTGCCGGGCGTGCACGTGGCAAGCGCGGGCGCCAACGCGCTGCGCCTGGAGGTCAGTGGCAGCGTCGGGCCGGTGATCGCCGCGCTCGCGCGCCACCCGGTGCTCGCGCTCACCAGCCGCGAGCCGTCGCTGGAGGAGATCTTCCTGCACCACTACGACTCCTCGGACGGTCGTGTCGGCGACTAGCGCCATGGTCCGCCGGGCGCTGGCGGACTCGCGTACGCGCAATCTCTCCTACGCGGCGTTCTTCGGGCTCGTCGCCTACGCCAACGTGGTCGGGTACCGCAGCACCTATCCGACCGTGAGGTCCCGCCTGGACTTCGCCCACGCGTTCGGCGGCAACGCCAGCCTGCGCCTCTTCTACGGCAGGCCCTACGACCTGCTGAGCGTGGGCGGCTACTCGGCCTGGCGCATCGGCGGCCTGATGTCGATCTTCGCGGCCGTATGGGGCGTGCTGGCGGCCGTGCGCGCGCTCAAGACCGAGGAGGACTCGGGCCGCCAGGAGCTCGTGCTCGCCGCCCCCATAGCTCGCCGGGCGCCCTACGTGGCGGCGCTCACGGCCAGCGCGCTCGGCGTGGCGCTGCTGTGGCTGGCCGTCTTCCTCGGCCTGCTCGGCGCCTCGCTGCCGGCCGGCGAATCGGCCTACCTGGCGCTCGCCACGGTGGCGGTCGCGCCCGTGTTCGTGGGGGTGGGTGCGCTCGCCAGCCAGCTCGCGCCGACGCGCAGGCTCGCGATCGAGCTCTCGAGCGCTGTCCTCGCCGTGGCGCTGCTGCTGCGCGTCGTGGCCGACACGGCCTCGGGACTGGAATGGCTGCGCTGGGCCACGCCGCTGGGCTGGGCCGAGGAGCTGCGCCCGTTCACGGGTGCGCAGCCGCTCGTGCTCCTGCTGCCGCTGGCGGCGTCGGGAGCGCTGCTCGCACTCGCCGGGGGGCTCGCGTCGCGCCGCGACGTGGGCAGCGGTCTGCTCGCGAGCTCTGACGACGCCCCGCCGCGCCTGCGGCTGCTCTCCTCGCCGACGGCGCTCGCGCTGCGCGAAGAGCGCGGCAGTCTCGCGGCCTGGCTCTTCGGCGCCGGTCTCTACGCCGTGATCGTAGGTGCGATCTCGACCAGCGTCTCCTCGGCCGGCATCTCCAACAACCTCCAGCGCCAGCTGCAGAAGGTGGCGGCCGTGTCGATCACCACGCCGGCCGGCTACATCGGTCTCAGCTTCCTGTTCTTCATCCTGCTCGTCAGCCTGTTCGCCTGCGCCCAGCTGACGGCGGCGCGTCACGAGGAATCCCAGGAGCGCCTGGAGACCCTGCTCTCGCTCCCGATCGCCCGCCGCCGCTGGCTGGCGGGGCGGCTCGAGCTGGCAGCCGGCGGCGCCGTCGTGATCGCGCTTGCGTGCGGGGTGCTCGCGTGGGCGGGAGCAGCCTCCCAGAACGCGCACATCTCGCTGGCGAGCATGCTCGAAGCGGGCGTCAACTGCCTGCCCGTGGCTCTGCTGTTCCTGGGTGTGGCGGCGCTGGCGTTCGCGCTGATCCCGCGCGCGACCACCGGACTCGCCTACGGTCTCGTGGCGGTCGCCTTCGTCTGGCAGCTGCTCGGCGGCGTGCTCGGCGCGCCGAAGTGGCTGCTCGAACTGACGCCCTTCCAACACGTGGGCTTCGTGCCCGCCCAGGCGTTCCGCGTCACCGACGCCGTGGTCATGCTCGCGCTCGCGGCGGCCGCCGGCGCGGCGGCGCTGTGGGCCTTCGGTCGACGGGACCTGATCGGCGAATGAACGGGAGCCTTCGATGCTGCAGAAGGTGAACGTGGGGCGTTGGTCGCTCGACGCCTACGAGGGGATCGCGCCGGGCGCGATCCTAGAAGAGACACGCGAGCTCGCGAGCGGTCTCGCTGGCGCGCGCATCCTGCAGGTGAACGCGACCCCGTATGGGGGCGGCGTGTCCGAGCTGCTGCGCTCGAGCGTGCCGCTGCTGCGCGACCTCGGCCTGGCGGTCGACTGGAAGGTGATGGGCGGAAGCCCCGAGTTCTTCGCCGCCACGAAGGCTCTCCACAACGCGCTGCAAGGCTCGCCGCGAGCGCTCACTGACGCCGAGCAGCGCGCGTACATGGACTGCGTGGCCGAGAACGCCGAGACGATGGACGACGACTACGACTTCGTGATCGTGCACGATCCCCAGCCGGCGGGGCTCTTGAGCGCGCACGGCCGGGGCGGGGCTCGCTGGGTGTGGCGCTGCCACATCGACACGAGCGAGCCCAACCCGCAGGCGTGGAGCTTCCTGCGAGCACTCCTCGTCGGCTATGACGCCGCCGTCTTCACGATGCCCGAGTTCGTGCCCCCCGACTTCCCGTGCGCCCGCGTCGAGGCGATCGCTCCGGCGATCGATCCGCTGAGTCCCAAGAACATCAATCTCGACGTGGGGACGGCGGGCCAGATCCTCGATTGGATCGGCGTGGACCTGCCCGGGCGGCTCGTCACCCAGGTCTCGCGCTTTGACCCGTGGAAGGACCCCCTCGGCGTGATCGAGGCCTACCGCATCGTGCGCGAGGAGATCGGCGAGCTGCAGCTGGCGCTGGTCGGCTCGATGGCGCTCGACGACCCCGAGGGCTGGGAGGTCTACCGCGAAGTCTCCGAGGCCGCCGATCACGACCCGCTGATCAACCTCTTCACGAACCTCACGGGTGTGAGCAACGTCGAGGTCAACGCCTTCCAACGCCTGTCGGAGGTCGTCGTGCAGAAGTCGATCCGCGAGGGCTTCGGCCTCGTCGTCTCGGAGTCGCTGTGGAAGCGGACCCCGGTCGTGGCGGGCCGCGCGGGCGGCATCCCGCTGCAGATGCCCGAGGGCACGGGCGGGCGGCTCGTGTCGAGCACCGAGGAGTGCGCGGCGGCGATGCTCGAGCTGCTGCGCGACCGTGAGCTCGCGCGGGAGCTCGGCCGCTCCGGGCACGAGCAGGTGCGCGAGCGCTTCCTGCTCCCGCGCCTGCTGCGCGACGAGCTGCGCCTGCTCGCTTCGCTCGCCTGAGGCGTGCTCGGTAGTTTGCCGCACGATTAGTGCGACGAGGGGCTGATATGGGGGCTTTCGTCTCCCTTTAGATTTCTCGGCGTGAACACACTCGAACTCGCCCGCCTGCAGTTCGGCGTCACGACGGTCTTCCACTTCATCTTCGTGCCGATGTCGATCGGTCTGGCCGTGTGGGTCGCCTACTGCCAGACGCGCTGGTACCGCTCGGGAGACGAGGTCTACCTGCGGATGACCCGCTTCTGGGGCAAGTTCATGCTGATCTCGCTGGCGATCGGCGTGGTCACGGGCCTCGTGCAGGAGTTCCAGTTCGGGATGAACTGGTCGGAATACTCACGCTACGTCGGCGACATCTTCGGGGCGCCGCTGGCGATGGAGGGGCTGATGGCCTTCTTCCTGGAGTCGACCTTCCTCGGCCTGTGGATCTTCGGATGGGGGCGCCTCTCGCCGCGGGTCCACCTCGCGACGATGTGGCTGACGGCCTTCGGAGCGGTCCTCTCGGCCTACTTCATCCTCGCGGCCAACTCGTGGATGCAGCACCCGGTCGGCTACGTCATCAACCACGCCACCCACCGGGCGGAGATGAAGAGCATCTTCGCCGTGCTCACCAACTCGACGCTGTTGCTCGCCTTCCCCCACACGATCTTCGCGGCGCTGTGCACGGGCGGCTTCCTCGTGTTGGGGATCTCGGCGCTCGCGATGTTGCGGGGGCGCGGCTCCGACGTCTACTCGCGCTCGGTGCGACTGGTGCTGCCGCTGACGCTCGCCGCGGCGATCCTCACGGGAGCCTTCGGGCACACGCAGGGGATGCTGATGGAGGAACAGCAGCCGATGAAGATGGCCGCCGCGGAGGCGCTGTACAAGACGACCAAGGGCGCGAGCCTCTCGATCTTCGCGGTCGGACCGTTCGAGCACTTTCCCAAGCGCCTGAACACGGACATCCGCATCCCCCACCTGCTCTCGATCCTCGGCACGGCCTCCTGGAACGGCGAGGTCAAGGGCGTCAACCAGCTCAACGCGGAAGACCAGAGGAAATACGGGCCGGGCGACTACGTCCCGATCCTCGGCGTCACCTACTGGACCTTCCGCCTGATGGCCGGCGTGGGAGTCGCGCTGCTGCTGCTCCCGCTGCTCGGGCTGTGGCTGTTGCGCCGCGGCTCGCTCGAGCGCTCGCGCCGCTTTCTGTGGCTGGCGATCGGCGGGGCCTTCCTGCCGCCGCTGGCCAACCTGACGGGCTGGATCTTCACCGAGATGGGCCGCCAGCCGTGGGTCGTCTACGGGCTCTTGAAGACCAGCGACGCGCGCTCGCCGCTGGTGGGCTCGGGCACGGTCATCCTCAGTCTCGTCGGCTACACGCTGCTCTACGGCGTGCTGCTCCTGGTGGGCGGGCGCCTGTTCCTGCGCGAGATCGCCCACGGCCCGCAGGAGAAACCCGATGAGGGGGCCCGCGAGCAGAGCGAGACCGGCCCCCACCCCGACCTCGTCATGGCCTACTAGAGAGGAGCGGACCGTGCGCGACCCCAACTTCCTGCAGACTCTCTGGTTCCTGCTGATCGCCGTGCTGTGGGTCGGCTACTTCATCCTCGAGGGCTTCGACTTCGGCGTGGGCATGCTGCTGCGCATCCTCGGCGGCGACCGCACCGAGAAGCGCATGATCATCCACGCGATCGGGCCGGTGTGGGACGGCAACGAGGTGTGGCTGATCACCGCCGGCGGCGCCACCTTTGCGGCCTTCCCGGGCTGGTATGCGAGCCTCTTCTCGGGCTTCTACATCGCGCTGTTCCTGATCCTCGCCGCGCTGATCGTCCGCGGGGTCTCCTTCGAGTTCTGGGGCAAGGAGGACTCGCCGCGCTGGCGCGCCACCTGGGAGTGGACGGCGGCCGTGGGCAGCTTCCTGGCGGCCCTGCTGTGGGGGGTCGGCTGGGCGGACATCCTGCACGGCGTCCCGATGAACTCCCACCACAACGTCACGGCCTCGCTGTGGGACCTGCTGCACCCCTATGCGCTGCTCGGCGGGCTGACCACGCTGGCGCTGTTCCTGAGCCACGGCGCGATCTTCCTCTCACTACGCACCAAGGGCGATCTCGTGCGGCGCGCGCGAGCGCTCGCGAGCCGCGTCTCGCTGCTCGCGGCGGCGCTGATGACGGCGTTCCTGGCGTGGACCACGATCGATCAGTCGAGCCCGGGCGGCCTGAAGGTCTCGGCCCTGATCCTCGCGGTCGCGGCCGTGGGGCTGGCGGGCGTGGTCCCGGGCGCGCTGGCGCGCGAGCGCGACGGGCGCGCCTTCGCCCTCAGCGGGGGCGCGATCGCCCTGCTGTTCGTGAGCCTGTTCGTGAGCCTCTACCCGAACGCGCTGCCCTCGACCACGAGCCACGCCTACGACCTGTCGCTGGCGGCGTCGTCCTCGACGCACTACACCCAGACGGTGATGACGGTCGTGGCGGTCATCTTCGTGCCGATCGTGCTCGCGTATCAGGGGTGGACCTACTGGGTCTTCCGCCACCGCCTCGGACGGGATGACTTCGAGGGCACGCCGACACCGATGGCGGTGCTCGAGAAAACGAGGCTCGGCGCGGAGGGCTGAGATGGCCTCGCCCGTGGACCGCCGGCTGCTCGGCGAGAGCCGCGCCGCGCGCACGCACCTGATCCTGGCGGGCGGGCTGGGGGTCGTCTCGGCCGTGCTGATCGTCGCCCAGGCGGCGCTGCTGGCGTATGTGATCGACCGCGCGGCGATGCACCACGCGACGCTCGCCTCGCTGCGGGCGCAGCTGATCGCGCTGGCGGCGGTGCTCGGCGCGCGCGCGCTCAGCGGCGCGGGCTTTGAGCTGTCGGGCCGCCTGGGCGCCCTGCGGGTGATGTCGGAGCTGCGCGGCAGGCTGGTGTCGCGCCTGCTCGTGGAAAGCCCGGAGGCGCGTGCGGGCAGGGGACGAACGGGCGAGCTCGCGGGCACGGCCGTGCAGGGAGTGGACGCCCTCGAGGACTACTTCGCGGGCTACCTGCCCCAGCTGGTGCTCGCGGCGGCGGTGCCGCTGGCGGTGATCGGCTGGGTGCTCACGCTCGACCCGCTGGCGGCGGTCATCCTCGCGCTGACGGTGCCCGTGCTGATCGTGTTCATGGTGCTGATCGGAAAGGGCGCGCGCGCGCAGGCGCGCGGGCGCTGGCGGGCCCTGGGCCTGCTCGGCGCCCACTTCCTCGACGTGGTGCAGGGTCTTGCGACGCTGCGCGCGTACGGCCGTGAGCGAGCGCAGGAGCGGACGCTCGGGGAGGTGGGCGAGCGTTACCGCGCGGAGACGATGGCGACCCTGCGCATCGCCTTCCTCTCGGCGCTCGTGCTGGAGCTGTGCGCGATGATCGGCACGGCGCTGGTGGCGGCCACGATCGGTGTGCAGCTCGTCGACGGCGCGCTCGGACTGCGGGCCGGGCTGACCGTGTTGCTGCTCGCCCCGGAGCTGTATGCGCCGCTGCGGGCGGTCGGCCAGCAGTTCCACGCGAGCGCCGACGCGAGCACGGCCTCGGAGCTGATCTTCGCGGCGCTCGACGCCCCGGTGGGGCTCGCCCCGGCGACTCGCGCGCACCCGCCCGCGCACCCACCCGCGCACGCACGCACGCCCGCACGCGAGTCGGCAGAAACGGGATACGAGCCGGCGGATCCGGCGAGCGCGCGGATCCGCTTCGAGGGTGTCTCCTACGAGTATCCCCAGCGCGAGGGCCGGGTGCTCGAGGACGTCTCGCTCGAGCTGCTCCCCGGACGGACGGTGGCGCTGGTGGGCCCAAGCGGGGCCGGCAAGAGCACGCTGGCGCGCCTGCTGATGCGCCTGGCCGACCCGAGCGATGGCCGGATCACGTGCGCGGGTGTGGACCTGCGCGAGCTCGAGCTGGGACGGTGGCGCTCGAGGATCGCCTGGGTGCCCCAGCGCCCGACGCTGTTCGCGGGCAGCGTCGCGGAGAACATCGCCCTGTACTCGCCGGATGCCTCTCGCCCGGAGATCCGCTGGGCGGCGGCGGCGGCGAATGCGTCGGAGCTGATCGAGGCCCTGCCGGCGGGCCTCGACACGCCCGTCGGCGAGGGGGCCAGGCGCCTGTCGGCCGGGCAGGCGCAGCGGGTGGCGCTCGCGCGCGCCTTTCTCGCGGACCGCCCGCTGTTGATCATGGACGAGCCCACGGCCCACCTCGACGACGGGAGCGTCGCGGCCGTGATCGAGGCGATCGCCCGCGTCGCGCGCGGGCGCACGACGCTCTTGATCGCGCATGAGCCGCTGCTCGCGGGTATGGCTGAGGAGGTCTACCTCGTCGAGGACGGTCGGCTGGAGCGCGCACCGGGAGCGGTGAGCGCCGAGGTTGCGGCTGGGGCGCTCAGCGGGGTGGCCCCATGAGCCGGACGGACGTACGTGGCCTTGCGCGCCTGGCGCGCCCGCGGGAGGGCGAGCGGGCGCGCCTGGCGCTGTCGGTGGCGCTGGCGGCGGGCGCGGCGGGCGCGGCGATCGCGCTGCTTGCCACCTCGGGCTATCTGATCTCGCGCGCGGCGCAGCGTCCGCAGATCCTCGCGCTGATGGTGGCGATCGTGGCGGTGCGCGGATTCGGGATCGCCCGCGCCGGGCTGCGATATGCGGAACGGCTGTCCTCGCACGACCTCGCGCTGCGGCGCCTGTCGCGGTTGCGCCTGAGCTTCTTCCGCGCGCTGGCGCCGCGCGTGCCGGGCATCGGGGGCAGCCGCAGCGGCGAGCTGCTCTCTCGCTTCGTGGCCGACGTGGACACGCTTCGCGACCTCTATCCGCGGGTCGTGATCCCGGCGCTGCTCGCGGTCGTGGTCATCGCCGGCGCGGCGGGGGCCGCGTGGGTGATGCTCCCGGACGCCGGGCTCGCGGTCCTCGCTGCGCTGGCGTTCGCGGCGCTCGTGCTGCCGTGGCTGAGCGCGACGGTCAGCGCCCGCGCGGCCAGGCGTCAGGCGCCGGCGCGTGCGCAGCTGACGAGCGAGCTGGTCGAGGACATCGACGGGGCGCTGGAGCTGACGCTCGCGGGTCGCGCCGAGGAGCGCGTGGAGCGCCTGCGGACGGCCGACGCGAGACTGGCGCGCATCGGGCGCGGCGATGCGATGGCGAGCGCCGTGGCGGCGGGCGCGGGGCAGGTGCTGGCCGGAGCGGGAGTGCTGGCGCTGCTGGCGGTGGCGATTCCGGCTGTGCGCGCGGGGACCCTCAGCCCGGTGCTGCTGGCGGCGCTCGTATTCCTGTTGTTGGGCGCCTACGAGAGCGTCCTGCCGCTGTCGGCGGCGGCGCGCTCGGCGCGCATGTGCGCGACGGCGGGGGCCCGTCTGGAAGAGATCACGCACGCGCCGCCGGCAGTCACGGATCCGCCGTCCCCGCGGGCGCTCACGGGGTCGGGCGAGCTGCGCGTGGAAGGCGTGGGCTTCGGCTATGAGCCGGAGCAGCCGTGGGTGCTGAAGGACGTCGGGCTGCGCCTTGCCCCGGGCGAGCGGGTCGCGCTCGTCGGCCCGAGCGGCGCGGGCAAGAGCACGCTCGCGGAGCTGCTCGTGCGCTTCCACGATCCGCTCGCCGGCCGTGTCAGCCTGGACGGCGTGGACCTGCGCGAGCTCACGCAGGTCCAGGTCCGCGAGGCGATCGTGCTGTGCGCGCAGGACTGCCACGTGTTCAACACGAGCATCCGCGAGAACCTGCTGCTGGCGCGGCGTGAGGCCGGCGAGCGGGAGATCGCGGGAGCGCTCGCGGCGGTCGAGCTCCAGGAGTGGGTGGCCGGGCTCCCCCACGGCCTGGACACGCTCGTGGGCCAGGACGGCGAGCTCGTCTCGGGCGGCCAGCGCACGCGGATCGCGCTCGCCCGCGCCCTGCTCGCGGACGCGCGCTTCCTGATACTCGACGAGCCCACGGCGCATCTCGATCCGGAGCTGGCCCGGCGCGTGATGCACAGGCTGCCGAGCGTCTGCGGCGAGCGCGGGCTGCTCGTGATCACCCACGACGCCGACGCGCTGGAGGGCTTTGACCGCATACTGAGCGTGTGAGCTTCGGGACTCTCGCGGTGATCGTGCTGGCGGGCCTGGGGGGCCCGCTGCTGGGGGTGCTCGGCCGGCGCTTCGTGCCGGTCGTGGTCGGTGAGATCCTGGCCGGCATCCTCGTCGGCCCGGCGGTCCTCGGCGTGGTGCATCCGGCGGGGGCCACCGTGTCGTTCCTCGGCGAAATCGGCTTCGCCATGCTGATGCTCACGGTCGGCATGCACCTGCCGTTGCGAGACAGGCGCCTGGCGGCCTCGGCCAAGGGTGGCGCGTGGCTGGCGGCGCTGGTCTGCGTGCTGGCGCTCCCCGGCGGGCTGCTCGCGGCGACGGTGGCGGGCACGGGGCACGCGGCGGTCTACGCCGTCGTGCTCGCCTCCGGCTCGGCGGCCGTGCTGCTGCCGGCGTTCGAGGAGCTGGGCCTCGAGAGCGGAACGGCGATGACGGTGATGGCGCAGGTGGCGATCGCGGATGTGATCACGATCCTGTCGGTGCCGATCGTGCTGCAGCCCGGCCGCGTGGGGCACGCCGCGCTCGGCGCCCTGCTGGTGGCGGCGCTCGCCGCGTCGCTGTTCGCTCTGGCCCGGCTGGTCGGTAGCGCCGAATGGATCCACCGGGTGCGCCAGCTCTCCAAGCACCGCCACTGGGCGCTCGACCTGCGGATCTCGCTGCTGGTCCTGTTCCTGCTCTCCTGGGTCGCGCAGAAGGGCGGGACGAGCGTTCTGATCGCCGGCTTCGGCGCGGGGCTGATGGTGGCGGTGATCGGCGGCCCGAAACGCCTCTCCACGCAGGTGCGAGGCGTGGCGGAAGGCTTCTTCATCCCCCTCTACTTCGTCGTGCTCGGGGCACGGCTGGACCTCGCGGGGCTCGTGCACGACCCGGCGATGCTCGCGCTGGCCGCGGCCCTGGCGCTGCTCAACGTGGTCATCCACCTGCTCGCCTCGCTGCTGCTGGGAAGAGGCGTCGCGGGCGCCCTGGCCGCCACGGCACAGCTCGGGGTCCCGGCCGCGGTGGCCTCGCTCGGGCTCTCCGAGCACCTGCTCTCGCCGGTCGTGGCGACGGCGATCGTGGCCTCGTCACTGGTCAGCCTCGCCGTGTGCACGTTCGGCGTGGAGATGCTCGCCCGCGCCTCGGCGGCCACGGCGGGCGCGAAGGCGGCGGGGCCCCGGCCGGCGGCGTGAGCGTCTACGCCGGGGTCGCGCTCGGGGGGGTCGCGGCCGGGAGGGTCGCGGGCGGGGGCGTCGGGGCCAGGGGGGGCGCGGTCAGGTCGGGCTCCATCTCGGGCACCTCCAGACCGGCCGCGGCGTAGGCCTCGGGTGCGTCGAGGGTCTCGGCCGCGAGCAGCGCCTGGGCGAGGTTGTCGAGCTGCGCGCGGTGCTCGTCGAGCAGGCTCGTGACCTCCCGGTGGGCATCCTCGACGAGCCGGTGGACCTCGTCGTCGACGGTGCGCTGGGTGTGCTCGGAGGTGGCGCTCACGCCGGGCAGGAACGGGCCCTGGCCGTCTTCGGGGAGCACGGAGATCGGGCCGATCTGCTCGCTCATGCCCCAGTGGCCGACCATCTGGCGAGCGATCATGGTGAGCTGCTGGATGTCTGACTCGGCGCCGGTGGTGATCGTCCCGTAGACGATCTCCTCGGCCACGCGACCGCCGAGGGCCACCTTGATCTTGGCCTGCAGCTCATCCAGCGAGTAGGACACGCGGTCGGAGTCGGGCGTGGAGAGGGTCACGCCGAGCGCCATCCCGCGCGGGATGATGGAGACCTTGCGCACGGGGTCGGCGCCGGGGGTGAGCATGCCCACGAGCGCGTGCCCGGCCTCGTGGTGGGCGGTGCGCTCGCGGTCGGCGGGCGAGAGCAGGATGCCACGGGGCGAGCCGAGCATGATCTTCTCCAGCGAGTCGGTGATGTCGGCCATCTGCACCTTCTCGTGACCGCGCCGGGCGGCCAGCAGCGCGGCCTCGTTGGCGAGGTTGGCGAGGTCGGCGCCGACCATCCCGGGGGTGCTCGCGGCCACGGCGTCCAGCTCGACCGAGGGATCGAGCGGAATCGAGCGGGTGTGGACTTCGAGGATTTCCTTGCGGCCCTTGCGGTCGGGGGCCTGCACGGTCACGCGGCGGTCGAAGCGCCCTGCGCGCAGCAGCGCCGGGTCGAGGACGTCGGGCCGGTTGGTGGCCGCGAGCACGATCACCGCCTCGGAGGACTCGAAGCCGTCGATCTCGGTGAGGATCTGGTCGAGCGTCTGCTCGCGCTCGTCGTTTGCGCCGGTCACGGACACCGAGCCCTGGCGCGAGCGCCCGATCGCGTCGAGCTCGTCGATGAAGATGATCGCGGGCGCGGCCTCCTTGGCCTTGGCGAACAGGTCGCGCACGCGCGAGGCGCCGACGCCGACGATCGCCTCGATGAACTCGGAGGCTGAGATCGAGAAGAAGGCCGCGTGGGCCTCGCCGGCGACGGCGCGGGCGAGCAGCGTCTTGCCGGTGCCGGGCGCTCCGGAGAGCAGCACGCCGTGGGGCATGCGCCCGCCGAGCGAGCCGTAGCGGTCGGGGTTGCGCAGGAAGTCCACGATCTCCGACAGCTCGGCCTTGGCCTCGTCGATCCCGGCGACGTCGGCGAAGGTGACGCGGATGGTGTCGGGGTCGACGCGGCGCGCCTGGGATTTCCCGAAGCTCCCGAGGGCGCCCATCCCGCCGCCGGCTTTGGCGGCGCGTTTGGCGATCATCACGAACAGCCCGACGATCAGCAGCGTCGGGCCGAAGCCGAGCAGCAGCTCGGCCAGCAGCGACTGGCTGGTGGTGGTCGACTTGGCGTTGATCTCGACGCCCTTTTCCTGCAGCAGCGCGGAGAGCTGGCTGCCGTTCCAGAAGCTCGGCACCTGCGTGGCGAACAGCTTGGTGGGGGTGGATTTGGTCTTGCTGGGCGGGTAGTGCAGCTTGGTCTTGAAGTTGCCTTCGACGGTGTCGCCCTTTGAGGAGATCGACTTGACGTTCCCGGTCTTGACCTGTTCGAGGAAGTAGGGGCTGAACGGCACGGTCACGCGCTGTTCGCCCGTGGTCGGCTGGAACAGGAAGACCGAGATCCAGTTGATCGCGATCAGGATCACGACGAACCACAGGAACCCGGGCCGGCGGTGTGCCGGCGGCCCGCTGGGGGTCTGCTCGGGCATGCCGCGGCCGTCCGGGGCGGGCGAGACCTGCCAGCCGCGTTTGTCGCGCGGCAGCGGCGGATGCGGCTCGGAGCGATCGCTGCTCAGGAGATCGGGCTCGGCGGAAGCCTGGTCGGGCTGATCGGGCACGGCTCCATGCTACGCATAGATGCCCGCGACTCCGGTGTGAGGTGTCGCGCCGGCGACGAGGTGTCGGTATCGTATGAAGCTGCTGAATCGGGCATGGGGAGTGCCTGACCTGAAAGACCTGTCGATCGCAAGAGGGAGAGAGTCCGATGCGCAGAGCAGCCACCTGTATTGCCGTGCTCAGCCTCGCGGCGCTCGCGCTCGCGCTCGCCGGTAGCGCGGCGGCGACGCCGGTCGTCGCGCTCAAGGGCAAGGCCGTTCCGATCCCGGGCTTTCCCGGCACCGGCAACATCCTCGGCGCGGGCGCCGACGTCGAAGGGGAAATCACGATCAAAGGGACCGAATACGGCGGCTACCCGCCGCCGGTGATCGGCGTGACGCTCTCGCTGCCCACCGGCACGAAGCTGCATCCGTCGGGTTTCCCCACGTGCCCGGCCGTGCTGCTCGAGCAACAGCACGAACCGGCGAAGTGCCCGAAGGGCTCCAAAGCGGGACCGGTGGGCCACGCCTATGGCTTCGTCGTCTTCGGCGGCGAACGGGTTCCCGAGACGGTCAGCATCGAACCGTACTTCGTGCCGGGCGGGGGCATCGACTTCTACGTCGAAGGCCACACCCCGGCCTCGATCGAAATCACCTCGACGGGGCGCTTCACGGCCTTTGGCGGCGGAGGCGGCTACGGACCCAAAGCGGTCGTTCAGGTGCCGCTCGTCGAAACCGTTCCGGGCGCTGCGGATGCCTCGGTCGAACGGATCATCGGCAAGCTCGGCGCGGCCCGCAAGCAGGGCAAGAAGACGATCTACTACGGCACGGTGCCGAGGAAGTGCCCGAAGGGCGGCTTCCCGGTCAAGGCGGAAGTGACGTTCGCGGCGCTCGGAGGCCTGCCCCAGCAGATGGTCACGTCCTACTTCAAGGCGCCATGTCCGCCCAAGGTCAAGAAGAAGAAATAGCGCCGCCGCGGGAGCGCCTTGCGGTCAGGGCCCGAGCAGGGCTCTGACCTGCAGCGCGATCTCGAGGTCCTCGCGCGCGGCGAGCACGAGCGTGCGCACGGCCGCGTCGGCGGCGCCGATCTCGGTGTCTCCGTGCGCGTGCTCGTTGCGGACGGGGTCGAGCGCGACGCCGAGGAACGCGAGTCCGGCGGCCGCGGCCGCTCGCACCGCGGCGGCGCGCTCGCCGACGCCGCCGGTGAAGACGAGCACGTCGAGCCCGCCCAGCGCGGCGGCCATAGCCGCGACGGCGCCGCGCAGCCGGTGGAGGTAGACGGCGAGGGCCAGGCTCGCGCTCTCATCGCCGGCGTCCACCCGCTCCAGGATCACGCGCATGTCGGCGCTGCCGGCGAGGCCGAGCAGTCCCGAGCGGTGCTCGAGCGCCTCGGTGAGCTCGGTCGCTGAGAGGCCCTCGCGCTCCATCAGCCACAGCAGCATCCCGGGGTCGAGGCTGCCGGAGCGCGTGGCCATCACCAGGCCCTCGAGCGGGGTGAAGCCCATCGTCGTGTCGAGCGAGGCGCCGCCTGCGATCGCGCACAGGGAGGCGCCGGCACCGAGGTGGCAGCTGACGATCCGCAGCTCGCGGGCATCTGCGTCGAGCATCTGGGGCGCGCGGCGCGCCACCCAGGCGTGGGAGAGGCCGTGGAAGCCGTAGCGGCGCAGCTCCCAGCGCTCGCGCCACTCGGCCGGCAGCGCGTAGGTGGCTGCCGCGTCGGGCAGCGTTGCGTGGAAGGCGGTGTCGAAGCAGGCCACCGCGGGCACCTCGGGCAGGGCCTCGCTGACGGCATCGAGCGCGGCCAGCGACTTCGGCTGGTGCAGGGGCGCGAGGTCGCTCAGCTCGCGCAGGGCGCCCTCCACCTCCTCGTCGATCCTCACCGCGGTGTGAAAGCGTCGCCCTCCGTGCACGATCCGATGGCCGATCGCGTCGGCCTGCCCCAGCGGCGAGCCGAGCGCCTCGCGTAGCTGGTCGGGGTCGACGCGCGCGCCGGGGGCGTCGAGCTCGCGCGCCTCGATCGTCTCGTCCTGCTCGTCGATCAGCGCCAGCTTCAGGCTGCTCGAGCCGGCGTTGACGGTCAGGACGCGCATGCCCTAGCCGCTGTCGGCGGCCGTGTCGGGCTGCGTGGCCGCCGGCGCGGGCCGATCGGTCGCGGGCCACACCCAGTCACGGACGTCGGGCGGGTCCTCGCCGTGCTCGCGCGTGTAGGCGCGGTGGCGCAGGCGCTCGTCGGACATCCGCTGGCGCAGGTGGGACGCGCGCTCGGCCAGGCCGGGGACGCGGTCGATCACGTCCATCACGATGTGGAAGCGGTCGAGGTCGTTGAGCATCACCATGTCGAACGGCGTCGTGGTGGTGCCCTCCTCCTTGTAGCCGCGCACGTGGAGGTTGTGGTGGTTGGCGCGCCTGTATGTGAGGCGGTGGATCAGCCACGGGTAGCCGTGGTAGGCGAAGATCACCGGCCGTCCGGTCGTGAACAGCGCGTCGAACTCCTCCTCGGGCAGGCCGTGGGGGTGCTCGCTGTCGGGCTGCAGGCGCATCAGGTCGACGACGTTTACGACGCGGACCTTCAGCTCGGGCAGATCCCGCCGGAGGATCGCGGCGGCAGCGACGGTCTCGAGCGTCGGCACGTCGCCGGCGCAGGCCAGCACCACGTCGGGCTCGGAGCCCTCGTCGCTGGAGGCCCAGTCCCACACGCCGATCCCGCGGGTGCAGTGGGCGATCGCCTGATCCATCGTCAGGTAGTCGAGCGCGGGCTGCTTGCCGGCGACGATCACGTTGACGTAGTCGCGGCTGCGCAGGCAGTGGTCGGCGACGGACAGCAGGCAGTTGCTGTCGGGCGGCAGGTACACGCGGACGATCTCGGCCTTCTTGTTGACGACATGGTCGATGAAGCCCGGGTCCTGGTGTGAGAAGCCGTTGTGGTCCTGGCGCCAGACGTGCGAGGAGAGCAGGTAGTTCAGCGAGGCGATCGGCCTGCGCCAGGGGATGTCGCGGGTGACCTTGAGCCACTTGGCGTGCTGGTTGAACATCGAGTCGACGATGTGGATGAAGGCCTCGTAGCAGTTGAACAGCCCGTGGCGGCCGGTGAGCAGATAGCCCTCGAGCCAGCCCTGGCAGAGGTGCTCGGAGAGCACCTCCATCACGCGCCCGTCGCGGGCGAGGTGGTCGTCGCCCGGGAGCGTCTCGGCGTTCCAGGCGCGATCGGTGACCTCGAACAGCGCCCCCAGGCGGTTGGAGGCGGTCTCGTCGGGTCCCATCACGCGGAAGCTCTCGCCGTTGCGGCGCATGACCTCGCGCAGGAAGCCGCCGAGGACGCGCGTGGCCTCGCTGGTGGCGGCGGCGGGATCGCTCACCGCGACGGCGTGCTCGCGGAAGTCGGGCATCTCCAGGTCGCGCAGCAGCAGGCCGCCGTTGGCATGGGGATTGGCGCCCATGCGCCGCTCGCCCGCGGGCGCCAGCGCGGCGAGCTCGCCGCGCAACGCTCCGCCCTCGTCGAAGAGCTCCTCGGGGCGGTAGGAGCGCAGCCACTGCTCGAGCTGAGCGAGGTGCTCGGGCTTGGTGGCGAGGTCTGCGAGCGGCACCTGGTGGGAGCGGAAGGAGCCCTCGGCCGGGAGCCCGTCGACCTCCTTGGGCCCGGTCCAGCCCTTGGGCGTGCGCAGCACGATCATCGGCCAGCGCGGCCGCGCGGTCTCGGCACCCGAGCGCGCCCGCTCCTGGATCTGGGCGATCTCCTGCGTGACCTCGTCGAGCGTGGCCGCCATCAGCTGGTGCATGCTCGCGGGCTCGGAGCCCTCCACGAAGCGCGGCGCATAGCCATAGCCCTCGAACAGGGCTCTCAGCTCATCGTGCGGGATCCTGGCGAGCACGGTGGGGTTGGCGATCTTGTAGCCGTTGAGGTGCAGTACCGGCAGCACCGCCCCGTCGCGGGCGGGGTCGAGGAACTTGTTGGAGTGCCAGCTGGCGGCCAGCGGCCCGGTTTCAGCCTCGCCGTCGCCGACGACGCAGCAGGCGAGCAGGTCGGGGTTGTCGAACACGGCGCCATAGGCGTGCACGAGCGAGTAGCCGAGCTCGCCGCCCTCGTTGATCGAGCCCGGCGTCTCCGGGGCGGCGTGGCTGGGGATGCCGCCGGGAAAGGAGAACTGGCGGAAGAGCCTGCGCAGGCCCTCCTCGTCGTGGCCGATGTGCGGGTAGACCTCGGTGTAGGTGCCCTCGAGATAGACATTGGCGACGAGCCCAGGCCCCCCGTGTCCCGGGCCGGCGAGATAGATCGCGCCCAGGTCGCGCTCGCGGATGACCCGGTTGAGATGGGCGTAGACGAAGTTCAGCCCGGGGGTGGTGCCCCAGTGGCCGAGCAGCCGCGGCTTGGTGTGCTCGATCCGCAGGGGCTCGCGCAGCAGCGGGTTGGCGAGCAGGTAGATCTGCCCGACCGACAGGTAGTTGGCGGCGCGCCAGTAGGCGTCCAGCCGCTCCAGCTCGGTGGAGGTGAGCGGGCCCTGCGGGGTGTCGGGGGTCGGATCGGCTGACACGTGGGTTCGGCGCGCTGGGCTGCGCCTTCTCAGGTGATACCCGCTTTGGCGCCTGGCTGCTGTGTCGATTCCGATCGAGCTACTGAAAGCCACGGCGATCGCGGCGAGTCTATCTACGTAGAAGTCCGCAATGGCGCTAGTGCCTAATCCGGAGGTGGTGCCGGTCGGCCGTGCCTAGGATCGTATTCAGCGATCCCAAGGAGACTTCTGAAATGTTCAAGAACGTGCTTGTAGGTGTGGACGGCTCTCCCAACAGCCGCGATGCACTGGCTCTTGCCACACGCCTGGCGGATCCCGAGGGGAAGCTGACGCTCGCCCACGTGCACCCCGGCGAGCTGCATCCGCTGCACGCCGTCACCCCGGGCCTGCTCGCCGAAGAGCGCGATCAGTCCGAGAAACTGCTCGAGCACGAGCGTGCGGAGGCGGACGTAGAGGCGGAGCTCGTCAGCGTGGTGGCCTCGGCGCCGGGCGGCGGCCTTCACCGCCACGCCGAGGAGGTCGGCGCCGACCTGATCGTGGTCGGCTCGTGCAGCCGCGGCGCCTTCGGGCGCGCGATGCTCGGCGACGACACCCGCGCTGCGCTCAACGGCTCGCCCTGTGCGGTCGCGATCGCGCCCCGCGGCTACGCCGAGCACCCGACTCCCATCACCAAGGTCGGTGTCGGCTACAACGACTCGCCCGAGGCCAAGGCCGCGCTCGCGGTCGCAAAGACGGTGGCCGCGCCGACCCACGCCACGGTCCACGCGCTGGAAGTGGTCTCGATCCCTACGTATGCCTACACGGGGCTGATGCCCCCGACGATCGGCGAGGGCATCGACGCGATGCTGGCCGAAGCGGCCGCGCGCCTCAGGCAGCTCCCGGACGTCCAGGGCCGCGCCGTGTACGGCCTGACCGGCGAGGAGCTGGCGGCCTTCAGCGACGAGGTGGACATCCTCGTGGTCGGCTCGCGCAGCTACGGCCCGATCCGCCGGCTGGTGCTCGGCAGCACCTCTGACTTCCTCGAGCGCCACGCCCGTTGCTCGCTGCTCGTGCTGCCCCGCGCCGTCAGCGCGGCACAGGATCAGCCGGCCCCCGCGGCCGCGGGGGCCTCCTCGCCCGTCGGCGCGTGAGCTCGCGGTCACCCATTCCGACGCGATAGTCGGTACCTTCACCGGATGGTCGCCCACGATTCCGGCGATGAGGCCGCGGCAGACGCGGCGCCCGACCCGATCCGGATCGTCCTCGCGGACGACCATGCGGTCGTGCGCAGTGGCCTGCGCATGCTGCTGGACAGCGAGCAGGGCCTCGAGGTGGTCGCCGAGGCGAGCGACGTGGACAGCGCCGGGCGGTATGTGCGCGGGCACCATCCGCACGTGCTCGTGCTCGACCTGAACATGCCGGGAGGGTCGAGCCTCGAGGCGATCCCGATCATCCGCGAGGAGTCTCCGGACACCCAGATCGTGGTGCTGACGATGCAGCAGGAGCCCGCCTTCGCGCGCGAGGCGCTCGGCGCGGGCGCGCTCGGCTACGTACTCAAGGAGGCGGCCGACGAGGAGCTCGTCGAAGCGGTGCGCCGCGCGGCGGTCGGCGAGAGCTATCTGAACCCGCGGCTGGGAGCGCGGATCGCCTCCGAGCCCCCGCCGGGGCCGCCCGACGACCTCTCGGAGCGGGAGGTCGACGTGCTGCGCCTGATCGCGCTCGGGCACACCAACGCCGAGATCGCGGAACAGCTCTTCCTGTCGGTGCGCACGGTGGAGACGCACCGCTCGCACATCCAGCAGAAGCTGCGCCTCTCCACGCGCGCCGAGCTGGTGGGCTACGCCCTGGACCGCGGTTTGATCGCCCGCTGAGCCGCGGGCGGCGGACCCGCTAGGCCGCGGGCGGCGGACCGCCGGCGCGGTAGTGCTCCCGCCAGATCAGGCGGTGGATGGGGATGAGGCGGGGCAGGTCGCGCACGCCCGGGATCAGCGGGACGCAGATGAAGGCCAGGCTCAGCGCGCCCATCACGAGCATCACCAGGATGTCGGCGTTTTCGGAGGACTTGAAGGGTTCGACCTGGTACCAGAGGGTGTAGAGCCACAGCCACACCTGGCCGGGGTAGCTGCCGGTCTCGTTCATCATCCCCCACTGCTCGCCGAGCAGATGCTGGCCTTCGGCGCGTTCGGCCAGGAGCCCGCCGTCGGACATGAACAGCAGCGGCTTGGTGTAGTCGGTCTGGAAGAACTGTTTGCTGGTCAGCAGGCTCCCGTCGAGCCCGCCGCTCTTGGCGAGGCTCAGCAGCCCGCCCATCAGCGTGGGGACCGGTCCGGCGCCGCTCGCCTGAACGCTCACGGAGCCGGTGGTCGAGCTCAGGGCGACGGCGTTGGTCGGCGTCTTCTTTTCTTCCAGGGCCGTTTCATATTCTTCGAGCGGCTTGGCGTAGGCTTCCCCCCAGGCCTTCTGCGTCTTTTCGGGCGCTGCCTGATATTGGGCGATGGCGCTCTGAAGCGCGGGATCGTTCGGGACCGTCTGCAGCGGGTCTATCACGAAGTCGTTGGCCGTGTTGATCGGATGGCTGACGCCGAGCCATTTCTGCGGATAGAGGAAGGCCGCGTGCTGGCCTTCGCCGTTGTGGTTGTAGGGCGGCCCGTATTCGGCGGTCGGGCTGGTCCCGTCGAGCTCCTTGGCGGCGGCGGTCACGAAGTTGATGGGCATCTGACGCGACCACTGCGCGATCGTGCTCGGCTTGTCGTCGGGCGAGGAGAACAGCACCGCCAGCAGGACGGCCAGGAGGGCGATCACGCCGACGGCGATGCAGAGCTCTTTGATCAGGTCGTAGGGCGCATAGGCGCCGGTCCACGGTCCGGTGTCGTCGCGCCCCCGCAGGGCCTGGCTGAGGCGGCTCACGACACGGCTCCGACGGGCGGCGGCTGCTCACCTGCGGGCTCCGGGGGGCCGCCGGTCGGGCGGCTCTCGAGGGCGAACGGCGGAACCACGCCATGGCGGCGCACGAGCAGCACGTGCGCGGTCACGAGCCCGACCACGGCGAGCGGGAGCAGCAGCACGTGATAGCTGTACATCTGGCCGAAGTTGGTCACGTTGAAGAAGGCGCCCACGCCGACCGAGTTCAGGCCGTCCTTGGCCTGCGTGGCGATCCACTGCGCGTCGAAGTTCTGCTGCGAGACGTAGCCGGTGAGGGCGGTGGGGACGGCGACGAGGAAGGTGATCGCGCCGGTGACCCAGACGCGCGTGCGCCCGCCGCGCCAGGCGGCCATCCAGTACTTGCCCCACAGGTGGACGACCATCGCGAAGAAGAACAGCTCGACGGCCCACAGGTGGACGCTGTTGAAGAACTGCCCGACGCCGGTGTAGTGCCACCAGGCGGGGCCCTTGAGAGACAGGATGCTCCCGCTGGCGATGATCACGACCAGCGAGGCGATGCTGGCCACGCCGAAGACGTAGATCCAAGACGCCACATAGGTCGGCTGGCCGTCGGGGAGGAGCTTCTCGGGAGGCAGCGCGCTGACCGCGGCCTCGCGCACGCGCCCCGTCCATGAGCCGTGCGGTGTCGGTGTCGGCGTCGGTGTGGTGCTCATGATCCGCCTCCCCTGCGCCGCGTCGCGCCCGGGAAGGGCAGCGCGATCGCCAGCGCGAAGACGAGGAACATCAGGCCGATCACGACCACGTTGGACACGGACATCTGGAAGAAGTGCCAGTGCACGACATGGGCGGGGTGGTTCAGGTTGAAGACTGCGCCGATTACGGTTGTGGTGGGACTCAAGACCTGCCTCCTCGGCCCTCGGATCGCTCTGAGCACCCGCGTATCGCGGGCTCCAATCGGGCTGAGCCTATGTGCGCGACCTCGTCCGGTGCATCCGTATTAATCCGCTATTCCGATCCCGTACCTTGCCCCGAACGTCTGTGTGCGGGGCGCCTGCGGCGCGTGAGCCGAGGCTCCGGCGCTAGGCTGCGCTGGTGCGTCCCGTTCCGACAGCCCCGGTCGCCGCGGGCTCGCTGATCGTGGGCTTCGGCGTGGCCGTGGCCAGCGGGTCGAGACCGCTCGGCGGCGTGGTGATGCTCGCGGGCGGTGTGTGGTGCATGCGCGCGTGGACGCTGCGCCACGGCCCGCGAACGGCCGTCGAGCTGACGGCCGTGGCCTTCACGGCGTTCGTCGTCTCGCACGTGCTGGCCCTCGCGATCGGAGCCTGGCCCTCGGTGCTGGCGGTCTCGGCGGTGACGGCCGCGGTGACATGGTTGCGCGCCGATTCGCGCCTGCTCCAAGACACGGCCGCGCCCCTGGCATTCCGTCCGCCCGCGCGTTAGATTGCGCTGATGGCAGACGTCGCCATCACGACAGGAGTGGGGGCTGTGGCAGAGGCGCATCCACCCGCGATGGAGCGCCCCGAATTCCAGATCGTCCCGCGCGCGGGCCTGCCGATCGTGGCGTTCGTGCTGGTGCTTCTGATCGTGGGCATCGCGGTCGACGAACTGTGGCCGCTGACGTTCCTGCACGTCGTGGGGGGCGCCGCCTGGACGATCATCGACCTGTTCCTCGGATTCGTCCTCGGGCCGATCATCGGGCGCATGTCGATCCCGGCGCGGGTGGAGTTCACCACGCGGCTGATGCCCAAGATGGTGCTGATCATGCCCACGGCCGTGACGGTCACGCTGGCGGCCGGCTGGCAGCTGGCCACCAAGCTCGGAAACACCCAGACCAGCTACGCGCTGCACGGGTGGATCGTGGCCAGCTACATCGTGGTCGGGATCATGGCGGTGATCGCGCTGGGACTGCTGGAGCCGGCGAACATAGCGGTGCTGGTGGAGATGAAGAAGCCGCGGCCCAACCCCGAGGTGATCGAGCGCCTGATGAAACGCTTCATCTACACGGCGGGCGCCACGGGGCTGATGCAGGTGGCGACGTTCGTGATCATGACCAAGCTGGCGAGCGCATGAGCGAGCGCCGCCTGCCCCCGGTCACCCAGGTGGGGATGCTTTCGCTGGCGCTGATCCTGGCGGGCGGCATCTACCTCTCCTCGCACATCCCCAACCACGTCTCGCTCACCCCGGCGGTGATCCTGCTGTGCGCGTCCGCGCTGCTGCTGGCGGGAAACCTGGCATCGCTGGCGCGGGTGCAGGGGTTCGCGTGGACGCGCTTCTTCGAGATCGCCCGCTGGGCGCTGATCGCCTACCTGATCATCGCCGGGATGATCGAGTACGCGTTCCTGCGCAACAACCTCAGCGGCGGCCCGCTGGTCGTGCTCACACTGTCGCTGGTCGTGTTCGCCGTCCACGTGCCGGTGTTGATCGCCTTCACCGTCGCGCGCTTCGCCGAGAGCTGACGCGAGCGAGCTAGCATCGGGCGCATGCTCGCTCTCACGGCGTCCCCCGGAGCACGCGGAAACGTCGAGCTGCGCGAGGTCCCCGAGCCGGACCCGCTCTCGGGGCAGGCGCTGGTGCGGGTCAGCGCCTTCTCGCTCAACCGCGGCGAGACCAGGCGCCTCGCGGACATGAGCGACGGCGAGCTCACCGGCTGGGATGTCGCGGGCGTGGTCGAGCGAGCGGCGGCGGACGGGAGCGGCCCGCAGCCGGGGACGCGCGTGGTCGGGCTCTCGCAGAGCAGGGGCTGGGCACAGCTGGCGGCGATCGACACGCACGTGCTCGCCCTGCTGCCGGAGGGGGTCTCGGACGCTCAGGCGGCAACGCTGCCGGTGGCGGGCATGACGGCCCTGAAGGCCCTGGACATCATCGGAGTGGTGCTCGCCCGGCGCGTGCTCGTGACCGGGGCCAGCGGCGGCGTTGGGCGCTTCGCGGTTCAGCTGGCGAAGATGGCGGGCGCGCACGTGACCGCCGTGTCGGCGAGCCCGGAGCGCGCGCGGGGGCTGGTGGAGCTGGGCGCCGATGCGGTGGTGGGCCAGCTCGAGCCGCAGGGCCCGGAGTTCGACGCGATCGTGGAGGGCGTGGGCGGCGCCACGCTCGGCGCGGCGGTTCAGCGCGTGGCGCGGTTCGGCGCGATCGTGTCCTTCGCCTCGAGCGACCCGGACCCGGTGGAGTTCCCGACGCGCTCGTTCTTCGGGCGCGCCCCGGGCGCCCGACTGCACGGCTTCTACCTCTTCGGCATGCTCGAGCGCGAGCCCACGGGCTCCCAGGACCTGGCGCGCCTGCTCGCGCTCGTGGCCGACGGTCGCCTGGAGTGCTCGATCGACCGCGAGGGCTCCTGGCGCGAGGCGCCTGCGGCGATCGAGGCGCTGCTGGAGCGTCGCATCGCGGGCAAGGCCGTGCTGAGGGTCGATTGAGGCCGCGCCGGCCCTCAGGTGCTCCCGCCGGCCCTCAGGTGCTCTTGAAGCGGGCGGCCTCCTCTGAGCCGCCGGTCGTGTCGCCTTCGCTGTAGGAATGGGCGCCGGCCCCCGCGAGCTTGCCGCGCTCCACGATCAGGTATTCCTCGCGGATCGGGCGCCCGTCGAAGAAGCACTCGAGGATCTCGCGCGCGCCGGCCGCGTAGCGGGCCTGGGCGGAGAGGCTGGTGCCGGAGGTGTGGGGCGTCATGCCGTGGTGGGGCATCGAGCGCCATGGGTGGTCCCTGGGCGGCGGCTGTGGGAACCACACGTCGCCGGCGTATCCGGCGAGCTGCCCGCTCTCGCAGGCCCGAGCCACGGCATCGCGGTCACAGATCTTGCCGCGTGCGGTGTTGATCAGATACGAGCCCCGCTTCATCTTGGCGAGCAGCTCGGCGTCGAACAGGTTCTCCGTCTCGGGGTGCAGGGGCGCGTTGATGGTGACCACGTCGCAGACCTCCACGAGCGACTGGACGTCCGGATGGAAGGTGACGCCCAGCTCCTGCTCGACCTCGGCGGGAAGGCGGTGGCGGTCGGTGTAGTGCAGGCCGACCTCGAACGGCTTCAGCCGCCTCAGGACCGCCGAGCCGATCCGTCCGGCGGCGACGGTGCCGACCTGCATGCCCTCAAGGTCGTAGGAGCGCGATACGCAGTCGGCGATGTTCCAGCCCCCGTCGATGACCCATTTGTAGGAGGGGATGTAGTTGCGCACGAGCGCAAGGATCATCATCACGACGTGCTCGGCCACGCTGATGCTGTTCGAGTAGGTGACCTCGGCGACCGTCACGCCGTGCTCGATGGCGGCCTGCAGGTCGACGTGGTCCGAGCCGATCCCGGCCGTCAGGGCGAGCTTGAGCTTGGGCGCCTTGGCGATCCGCTCGGCGGTCAGGTAGGCCGGCCAGAACGGCTGAGAGATCACGACCTCGGCGTCCGGGAGCTCGCGCTCGAAGACCGAGTCCGGGCCGTCCTTGTCCGATGTGACGATCAGGCGGTGCCCGCGCCCCTCGAGGAACTCGCGCAGGCCGAGCTCTCCTGAGACGCTCCCCAGCAGCTCGCCGGGCCGAAAGCCGATCGCCGCGGGCGTCGGCGTGCTCTGACCGTCGTGGTAGCGCTCGATCCTGGGGATGTCCTCGCGCGCGTAGGACGGCGGATAGCCGTCGACCGGATCGTCGTAGAGCACGCAGAGCACGTTCGCCATGGTCTGATCCCTTCCTCGCCGTTTCCCGTCCGTGCCGCTCGAGAGGACGGCAGCGGGGTCATGCGATTATGAGCGAGCGCGGCGAGGCATGTATCGTCGTCTGCCATGAGCTCCCACCGCCGTTGGTGGCGCCGTGGCTGATCAGGTTCACCACCCGTTCTTCGCGCGCGTGTACACGCACCTGTCCAAGCTCGCGGAAGAGCGCGGCGGAAGCGAGCACCGTCGCAGCCTGCTCGCGGGCACCTCGGGGCGCGTGCTGGAGATCGGGGCCGGGGCGGGCGCGAACTTCGCGCACTATCCGAGCACGGTCGGCGAGGTCGTCGCGATCGAGCCCGAGGCCCATCTCCGCGAGCTGGCGCGGGGCGCGGCGGCGGAGGCGGCGGTGTCCGTGACGGTGCTCGAGGGGCACGGGAGCGCCCTGGCCTTCGACGAGGGCTCCTTCGATGCGGGGGTGGCCTCGTTGGTGCTCTGCACGGTGCCCGACCAGCGCCTGGCGCTCACGGAGCTCTTTCGCGTGATCCGCCCTGGTGGAACGCTGCACTTCTACGAGCACGTCCGCGCGCGCAGCCGCGGCGAGGCGCGTGTCCAGGATCTCGCCGATGCGACCTTCTGGCCGCGCATCGCCGGCGGCTGCCATCTCGGACGAGACACCAGCGCCGCGATCGCCACGGCCGGATTTCAGATCGAGAGCTGCGAGCGCTTCGCGTTCAGCCCCGCGCGCTATCTCCCGCCGGCCGCCCACATCCTGGGCGCAGCGCGTCGTCCGTAGCGCCACCCGCGGCGCCGCGCGGGCAAGGGGACACAGCCGGCGGCGGCCCGCTCGGACATAATCCCCGCGGTGAAAGCCATCCAGATAGTCCAAGAGACGGGTCCCGACAGTGCGCTCGAGCTCGTGGATATTCCCGACCCCGAGCCCTCGCACATGCTCACCCCGGGGGAAGGCGTCGTCGTGGACGTGCACGTGGCGGGCGTGTCCTTCCCCGAGCTCCTGCAGACGCGGGGCGAATACCAGATGAAACCGCCGCTGCCGTTCGTGCCCGGCAGCGAGGTGGCGGGGATCGTCCGCAGCGCTCCCCCGGGAGCGTCGGTCGCCCCTGGCGACCGCGTGGCGGCCTTCTGCGCCCTCGGTGGCTTCGCGGAGACGGCGGTGGCGCCCGAGTACTTCACGTTCGCCCTGGCGGACGAGCTCGACTTCGCCCAGGGCGCGGGCCTGATCCTCAACTATCACACGGCCTACTTTGCGCTCGTGATGCGCGGTCGCCTGAAGGAGGGCGAGAGCGTGCTCGTCCATGGTGCGGCGGGCGGCGTGGGCACCGCGTCGCTCCAGGTCGCCAAGGCGCTCGGCGCGCGCACGATCGCGCTCGTCTCCAGCGAGCAGAAGCGGGGCGTGGCGGAGGCGGCGGGCGCGGATCAGGTCGTGATGCTGGGCGATACCTGGAAGGACGAGGTCAAGGAGCTCTCAGGCGGCGGCGTGGACGTGGTCCTGGATCCGGTGGGCGGCGATCGCTTCACCGACAGCCTGCGCTCGCTGCGCGAGAACGGCCGCCTGATCGTGGTGGGCTTCACGGGCGGCTCGATCCCCGAAGTGAAGGTCAACCGCCTGCTGCTCGGCAACACCGAGGTCGTGGGCGCCGGCTGGGGCGCCTACGTGATGGGCAGACCGGATGTGAACCGCGCGATCGGCGCGGAGGTCTCACGGATGGTGGATGCGGGCTTCATCCGCCCGATCGTGGGACAGCGCTTCCCGCTGGGGCGCGCGGCCGAGGCCCTGAAGCTGCTCGACGAGCGCCGCGCCATCGGCAAGGTCGTGCTCGACGTGCGCCCGGCCTGAGGCTAGCCGGCCACCAGCAGCTCGCGCCAGCCGTCGGCGTCGAGCGTGGCCGGCTCGGTGGACTCGATGAAGTCGATCAGCACGTCGAGGAAGCGCTCGGGCTCGTCGAGCTGCGGGAAGTGACCGGAGTCGGCGAAGAGCTCGAGGCGGGAGTCCGGCACCTGCTCCTGCGTGGCGCGCCCGTGGGCGGCCGGGATCAGGGAGTCGTGCTCGCCCCACATCAGCAGCAGGGGCAGGTGCTTGGTGAGGTACAGGCGGTTGGAGGCGTTGACGCGCTGTCCGCCGGGGTCCACGACCGAGCGCAGCGTGTGCACGAAGGCGCCGCGCGCCCCGCCGTCGGAGAGGGTGGCGTGCCCGCGCGCGATCTCCTCGATGTCGGTGCCGGCGCGCAGGCCGAGGCGGCGGAGCACGTTGCCGGCCAGGCGTCCGACGTCGAGCAGCCGGCTGGCGACGAGCAGCGGCAGGACGAGCTCGGATCCGGGCAGCGTGGCGGCTCGCAGCAGCACGCTCACGTCGCGGCCGAGACCGCCGCTGTCGACGAGCACCAGCCGTTCGCAGCGCTCGGGGAACTGGTAGGAGAGCTGCATGGCGATACCGCCGCCCAGGGAGTGCCCCACGAAGGTGGCGCGATCGTGGCCGAGCGCCACCAGCAGGTCGCGCAGGGCGCTGGCGTGGGCTCCCAGCGAGTAGTCGCCCTTGGGCTTGGCGGAGGCGCCGTGGCCGAACAGGTCGGGTGCGACCACGGTGAAGCGCCGGGCCAGGTAGGGCATCACCCGCCGCCAGGTGCCCGAGTCGGAGGTGATCCCGTGGATCAGGACCACGACGGGCCCGCTCCCGGCCTGCCGGTAGGCGATCGGATGGCCGTGGAGGATCAGCTCGCGCAGCTCGGGCTCGTCAACTGCGCTCATGCTCGCCTCATCCACATGTCTACCCCTGCACACTAGCGCTCGGCGCCCGCGAAACTTTTCCGTAGGGGGGATATCCCGAAGGGCCATCCGGGGGTGGGCCGCCGCGCGCTCGGTGGCCGGCTCCATCGACAGGGACGTGGCATCGCCTCAGGATCGAAGGGGAATGAGCGCCCCCGCTGCCGCTGAGGAAGGCCCCTCGCCCGAGGAGATCCAGGTGCCGGTCCTGGAGAACGTGGACCGGGCGATCACGGGGCTGATCACGGGCGTTCCTCCGCTGCTGCTCGTGCTGGCGGGCTGGCAGCTGTGGAATCGCGAGCTGCGCTGGCGCGACGTGGCGATCTTCGTGCTCCTGTACGCGTTCACGGGGCTGGGCGTGACCGTGGGCTTTCACCGGCTGCTGACGCATCGCAGCTTCAAGACCTCGCCCTGGCTGCGGGGGCTGCTGGCGGTGGCGGGCACGATGTCGGTGGAGGGGCCGGTGATCTCGTGGGTGGCCGACCATCGCAAGCACCACGCCTACACGGACCGCCTCGGCGATCCCCACAGCCCCCACGTGGACCGCGGCGGCGGCTGGCGGGGTGCCCTGCGTGGCCTGGGGCACGCCCACGTGGGCTGGCTGTTCGATCACACCCAGCGCGGCGCCCGCGAGCGCTTCGCCCCCGACCTGCTGGCCGATCCGGTGGTGGCGTTCGTGGACAGGACGTTCCTGCTGTGGTCGCTGGTGGGCCTGGCGATCCCGTTCGGGCTCGGTGTGGCGCTCGGCGGCACTGTGGGGGCGGGCCTCGACGGCCTGCTGTGGGGCGGCGCGGTGCGCATCCTGGTGCTCCATCACGTGACCTACAGCATCAACTCGCTGTGCCACTTCTTCGGGCGCCGGCGCTTTCGCACCGAGGATCACTCCCGCAACCTGCTGTGGCTGGCCCCGCTCTCCTTCGGCGAGGCCTGGCACAACAACCACCACGCCTTCCCGACGTCGGCCTTTCACGGCATGGGCCGCGCCGAGATCGACATATCGGGCCTGGTGATCACCGCGCTGGAGCGCGCGGGCCTGGTCTGGGACGTGCAGCGTGTGGGCGCTGAGCGGCAGGCCGCCAAGGCGCTCTGAGCGGTCGCGAGAAGGCTTCGCGAGCCCGCTGGCCCGGCGCGTGCTGCGCCGTGGGAGGATTGAGGCCATGGATCATCGAGCGCGGCTTCCCTTGGAGCTGGGCCTGCCCCGCGGCGCAAGGCCCAGGCGCTGGATGCCGACGCTCGCAGCCGGCCTGTCGATCGGCGAATACGCTCGCTCGCTGGAGCGGCGGCTGGCCTTCCTGACGACGGTGCTGCTGGCGGCGATCTGGGCGCTGGGCGGACAGGGCTACTTCTGGCCGGCGTGGGCGTGGCTGGGCCTCGGCGACCTGGTCCTGCTCGACTTCACGGCCGGCTGGGCGTGGCGCCACCCGCCCGGCGCGATCAGGCGGGTGGCGTGCGTGTGGGCGCTGGTCGGGGCGGCGGCGGTGATCCTCGTGTTCACGTGGCTGTTGACCTGGCTGTTGGCGGGCGCGCACTCGTTCTGGCCGGCCTGGGCATTGCTGGGGCTGGCCACGGCGGGCAGCTCCTACTCGCTGGTGGCGCTGCACGACCGCGTGCTCGTGGCCCACGGCCGCCGGGCGCTGCGGGCCCGGATCGACATGCTCACGCATACCCGCCGCCAGGCCGTGGCCGCGCAGGCGGCGGAGCTCAGGCGAATAGAGCGCGACCTGCATGACGGGGCGCAGGCGCGCCTGGTGGCGCTCACGCTCCAGCTCGGGCGCGCCGAGCTGCGCGTCTCAGACCAGCCGGAGGTCAGGCGCCTGATCAAGGACGCCCAGCACGAGGCCCGGCAGGCGATCGAGGAGCTGCGCGACCTGGCGCGCGGGATCGTGCCGCCGCTGCTGGCCGATCGCGGGCTGGTGGCGGCCGTGGAGTCGCTGGGAGCGCGCTACGGGCTGGGAACGTCGGTCGATGCGACGATGCACAGGGCGCTCGCGCCGGCGGTCGAGAACGCGGCCTACTTCGTGATCGCAGAGGCGCTGACGAACACGGCCAAGCACGCGGCGGCGGCTCGCAGCTGGATCGTGATCAGCGAGGAGCACCGCGCGCTGACGGTGGTGGTGGGCGACGACGGCGCCGGAGGCGCCGACCCGGCGGGCTCGGGGCTGGCGGGGCTGCGCGCCCGCGTGGAGGCGCTCGATGGAAGCCTGAAGGTGGAGAGTCCGGCGGGCGCGGGAACGGTGCTGGAGGCGAGGCTCCCGTGCGGGTGGTGATCGCCGAGGACCTGGCGCTGCTGCGGGAGGGCCTCGTGGCGCTGCTGCGGGAGAACGACATCGAGGTCGTGGCGCAGGTCGAGGACGGCCCGGGCCTGCTGCGGGCGATAGCGGGGCACGAGCCGGACCTGGCGATCGTGGACGTGCGCCTGCCCCCGACGTTCAAAGACGAGGGACTGATCGCGGCGATCGAGGCGCGCAGGCGCCAGCCGGCGCTGGGCGTGCTGGTGCTCTCCCAGTACGTCGAGACGGCCTATGCGAGCGAGCTGGTCGGTGAACACACGGCCGGCATCGGCTATCTGCTGAAGGAGCGCGTGGGTGACGTGAGGGCCTTCCTCGATGCGCTGCGGAGCGTGGCGGCCGGGGGCACGGTGCTCGACAGGCAGGTGGTGGCCGAGCTGCTGGCCACACGCGAGGGCGCCGACCAGGCGCTCCCGGGCCTGACGGCACGCGAGCGCGAGGTGCTGGCCCTGATGGCCGAAGGACGTTCGAACACGGCGATTGCGGAGAGCCTGGTGGTGACCCCGGGCGCCGTGGAGAAGCACATCACCAACATCTTCGCCAAGCTCGATCTGGGCGCGTGCGACGAGGACCACAGGCGGGTGCTCGCGGTGCTCGCCTACCTGCGGGTGGCGAGGTAGCTGCGGCTTTGTCGGTAGCCGACCTGATAAAAACCCGTAGCTAGATATGAGCGTTCCCTCATGAAGGTCATCGGCGCGGGCCTGCCCCGCACGGCCACCACGACGCAGATGTTCGCGCTCGAACATCTGGGCTTCGGGCCCTGCTACCACATGCGCGACCTGCTGGCCGACCTCGAGGGCGGGCTGCCGCTGTGGGAAGACGTTTCCGAGGGGGAGCCTGACTGGGGGCGGATCTTCGGCAAGGCCGTCTCGACCGTGGATTGGCCCTCGGCGCGCTACTACGCCGAGCTGGTGGATCAGTATCCGGAAGCCAAGGTCCTGCTGAGCGTCCGCGACGGCGAGGAATGGGCCCGGAGCATGCGCGAGACGGTGTGGGGGATGTTCCACGGCGACTCGGTCCTGCACTACATATCTGACGCCCGCGCCGTCCTGGACCCCCTGTGGCAGCGCTATCTGAAGCTGATGAGCCACATGAACTGGGAGGAGGGTGTGGGAGCCCTCGCGGGCGACACCTCGACCACGGCCGGTCTGATCGCGGCGATGGAGCGCTGGAACGACTCCGTGCAGGCCACGGTGGCGGCGGAGCGCCTGCTCGTGTGGAACCCGAGCGAAGGCTGGGAGCCGGTATGCGAGTTCCTCGAAGTCCCCGTGCCGGCGGAGCCGCTGCCCCGCCTCAACGACACCGTGTCCTTTCGCGAGGGCATCATCGGGGGCGCGCTGGATGTGGTGAACGAGTGGTGGAACGTGCGCGAGCGCCCCACCAGCGGCCTGCACGGCGCTGCCCTGAGTTGAGCGCCACGCACGGGATCCGGGCAGCCTGATGGCCGGCGAGCTGCTGGCGAAGATCAGCGCTGAGATAGATGCCCGCCTGGCGGAGCTGCGCCCGGCGCTCGCCGAGTACGAGCGTCTGATCTCGGCGGCCGAGGCGCTGGAGCTGCCGGTGCCCGCAGCGGGCACATCGCCGCGCAGGAGCACGAGCGCCAAACGGGCGGGCTCACCACGGTCGAGGACGACGGCCGCGCCCAAGGCCACGCGCCGGCGAGCGGCCGGTCCGCGCGGATCGGCGGCCGGCACGATCGTGCGCGCCGCCTCGCCCCCGGGACGGGAGCGCAAGGCCCCCGGCGCCAGGAGCGTCCGTCCGCGGGCTGTCCGTGGCGCGGCCCAGCAGGCGATCCTGGCGGCGCTCGAGCACGGATCTCACACGGTCGGCGAGCTGGCGGTGGTCACGGCGATGAGCGGCCAGAGCATCCGCGAGAACCTGCGGCGGATGCTGGGCGCCGGTGCGGTCACCCGCGCCAAGCGGGAAGGCAAGGCCGCCTATGCGCTGGCCGGCCGTGCCGGACACTGATCTGATCGATCGACCGATCACCTCAGCTTGTGTCACGCGAGCAGCGGTGTATAACCATGGTGATACACCGCTTGACGAGGGACATACGTCCTCGACACTGCCCCCTACTACCCCCTACTACCCCTCCCCTCCCCTCCTCGTCTGCTACCCGCAGGCGCCTGCGGCGGCGGCGACGGCGGCTGAGTCCGGCCCGAGGAATGGCGTGAGCGCCATGTAGGCGAGCTGGGGCGCGGCCTGGGGCAGCTGGGCGATGCAGTCGTTCTCGATGTAGTGGTGTAGGACCTGCCACACACCCCCGGCGACGGCCTCGGCGGCGATCGCGGGAACGGGTCGCTGCTCGCGCGCGGCGATCTCGTATCCGGGCTGCATGTAGGCGGCGAAGGCGTGCATGGTGGAGTTGCGTGTCTCGATGGCCTCGGGGTTGGCGGCGAAGGTGTCGACGAGGCTCAGGTGCGCGTGGGCGGGCTCGGAGGCCAGGTAGTCGATCAGGGCGCGCAGGCCGGCCGCGACGGCCAGCGGCCAATCGCCGGCGTGCGCCTCATAGACCTCGGCTGTGATCTGCAGCGCCTGGTGCATGCCCACCTTCTGGGCGCCCAGGAAGGCCTCGCGCTTGGAGGCGTAGATGCTGTAGAAGGTCTGGTTCGAGACGTTGGCGCGTCGGGCGATCTCGGGGATGGTGAGGCCGGCGAGGCTCTTCTCGGCCACGATCGCGGCCGTGGCGTCGACGATGCGCTCGCGCTGGCTTTTGACGATGAACTGCCGCGGCAGGTCGCTGCGGCCGCTCGGCAGGCGACCCTCGGCCCGCCGGGCGCGCTCGGAGGCCGGGAGCCCTCCCGGAGAGGGGTCCTCGCGGGTCATGGGCGGCGCTCCCATGCCGGGGGGCAGCCGGCGCGGGTAGGAGGTGGCCCAGTCGGCGAGGTCGTCGACCAGCTCGGCCAGTTGGCTCTGGCGCCCCTCGCGCAGGCGCGCGGCGGCGACCTCGCGGATGCCGCCGAGGATGACCTTGACGGTCAGGTCGGTCGCGCCCATCGCGGGGATGCGGTCGCGGCTTGCACGGATGCTGGCTTCGAGCGCGTCGAGGGTTCGCCTGCGCCGCTCCAGCGCACAGGGGCCGGCGCCGAAGGCGCCGAGCATGAACAGGGACATGGCGTCGGGCTCGGCGTCGGCGAGATCGGCGAAGGCGCGCATGGCCACGCGCAGGCGCTCGCCCTGGGAGCCGGCGCAGTTGTAGGCCCTGAGGATGGTGTGCCCGGTGCGCTGGGCGATCTGGTCGTAGGTGCTCAGGAACAGATCTTCCTTGTCGGCGAAGAGCGTGTAGAAGGTCGGCTGGGAGACGTGGGCGAGCTTGGTCAGATCGACGATCCGCACCGAGGGGTAGCCCTTCTGGGCGATCAGCTCGATCATGGCCGCGCGCAGGCGTTCGCGCTGGTCGCTCTTGACGAGCTCCGGGTCGAGTCCGTGCGTGCCGGTGGGCAGCGGGCGGTAGCGCTCGGGCGAGGCGTCGTCGGCGTGCGAGCCTCCGTTCGCGTCAGCCGATGCGGGGACTTCGTCGTCGAGCGTCCTGTGTGTGACATCGCCTGGCGCCATGTCTACGGACCTCCCCCTTGACCAAAAAGCAAATCCAGCCTATCAAACAGTGCGCACAGCCTAACCGGCGTGGCGGGCGGCGGCCGGGCTCGCGGGGCGGTTCTCAGCCCTTGATCACGCGGGATGTGCCGAGCACGGCACCGCTGGGGTCGAGCGCCTGCACTGCCACGTAGGCCGCGGGGGCGGGTGCGCCCAGGGTGGTCTCGAAGCCGCTCTTGGTGGCGCTGGCCACGGGGGCGAGCTGCTGCGGGGAGGCGCCGGCGAGCAGGCGCCAGCTGGCCGTGCGCGTGTCTCCGTTCCAGCTGGCATAGACGGTCGGGGGCGAGGTGGCGGAGGCGGCCGAGACGGCGATGGCGGGCGCTTCGCTGGGGGCGCCGATCCAGGCAAAGCGATAGGCGCGGTAGGACTGATAGGAGCCGTGCATGTGGGCGTCGTAGAGGACCTTGCCGGCGGAGTTGAACTCGGTGAAATAGGGCACGGCGCCCCAGCCCACGAACATGTCCCCATTGGCGAGCGTCTGGATGTTGCCCTGGCTGCCGGAGGAGATCGACGGGCTCGGATGCTCGTATTGGGCCACCACGGTGTCGGTCCTCTTGACGGGATCGACGGCGAGCAGGATGCCGCGCGATTGCGGATGGACGGCCGGTACGGCGCCGTTGTCGAAAACGCTGACTGTCCCGTTTGACAATGCTGTGGCGTCGTGCTGGAAGGCGGTGGCTGCGCCGGCGCCCAGCTTGACGCTGGAGTACCGCCCGCCGATGCGGGTGAGCACCTGCCCGGTCTGCGTGTTGAGCTCGTAGAGCGCCCAGGTGTTGCGCGCGGAGATCAGGGTCTCGCCGCCGGCGAGCACGTCGATGCTGTTGAGATGGAAGTAGTCGAAGGGCCATTCGAGGCTGGCGTGGGTGGCGGTGCTGTAGGACTCGGCGAGGCGGACGTGGTCGAGGCTGTGCCACTCGCGCCTGACGAGGCCGGTGCGCAGGTCGACTTCCTGGATGATCGTGTCGGTGACGGCGCCACCGTCGGGGCCGCCGAGGGAGGACAGGTTGCACTCGATCGGGTCGAACGCGCTCAGCAGCGCGGTGCCCTGGGGTGTGAGGTGGAAGTCGTGGAGGTCGGCTTTCAGGCCGTTGCCGGCGTGCACGCGCCCGAGCTGTTTGTAGGAGCTGTCGTAGATCAGCTCTTCGCCCTCCCCGAAGCCCTGGGCGGTGATCCGCCCCTGCCACCAGGTCAGCACGGGCGTGGCGCCGTCCTGCTGAACCTGGAGGTTGGACGCGGCGTATCCGCCGGGCAGCGGGTCGAACCAGACGAGGTTGCCGGCTTCGTCGAAGATCATCGGCCCGGCGGGCCCGGGCCCGGAGTAGGGCGCGGCGAAGACGTAGCCGCCGGCGGTGGCGGCGGATGTTGCGGTGACGGCCAGCGAGGGGGGCAGGAGCTCGGGGCGCGAGTGGAAGTGCTGCATCTCGTTCTCGTCGCGCGCGACCTTGGCGGGGGCGGGCGAGTAGAGGCTCGTGTCCTGGTGGGCGACCACGAAGCGGTAGGAGAACGGGCGGGAGGCGGAGCTGATCTTGACGACACCGGCCACGCTCACGGTCTCACCGGCCAGGAACGGCTTGGACGGCAGGAAGCTGGCGCCGTCTCCCTGGGAGTAGGCGATCAGGCGCCCGGAATGCGAGCCGGTCTGCGAGCCGATGACGCGCAGGCCGCCGAAGGCGCTCGAGGGTGCTCCCAGGAGGCTTATCTGGGTGGCCGGGGTGGCGTCGTAGGAGCCTGGCAGCGGGGAGACGGCCACGGTGGTGCCGGGCAGGAGGGCGGAGCGGTTGATCTGTTCGGCTTCGCAGCGCCCGGCGGCGGGAGCCCGGAAGGCGGCCTCCTCGGAGACGATGCGCCGCGAGGCGATCGCGAGCGTGACGATGCTGGAGAGCGCCACGAGCACGCCGGCGGTGAGCAGGAATCTACGCATGGAATCCTAGGTCTTGGACACGAAAGCGCCCCAAGAAGTTGCGAAGTGGGGCGGGGCGAGCGGTGATGGTCCCGCGGAGACCGCTGTATAACCATGGTGATATAGCACTGGCACAGGCACAATTATCCCAGCACGGCCGCCGTGAGTGAGGATGACCTCCCCGGATGGCCTTGCGGGCAGGGCAGCAGGCGAAAGGGGCAGGCCCACCGTCCTCGAGCGCCCCGCTCAGAAGACGGGCGTCTCGGTGTAGTCGCCGAAGACCTGTTGCAGCGACTCGATGATCTCGCCCTCTGAGGCGTGCGCGCGGGCGCAGTCGAGCAGGGGCTCCATCAGGTTGTGGTCGGAGTGGGCGGCGTGCTCGCGCAGGGCGGCCAGGGAGCGCTCGACGGCGGCTCCGTCGCGGCTGGCGCGGGCGGCCTGCAGGCGCCCGATCTGCTTGCGCTCGAGCGCCGGGTCGACGCGCAGCGTGGGGATCGGAACCTCGTCGCTTGCGAGGTATTGGTTGACGCCGACCACGACCCGTTCACCGGCGTCGATCTCCTGTTGCAGTGAGAAGGCGGCGTCGGCGATCTCGCGCTGGGGGTAGTTGAGCTTGACCGCTGGGACCATCCCTCCCAACTCATCGATCTTCTTAAAATACTCGTATGCCCTCTCCTCCATCTGGTCGGTGAGGGACTCGAGGAAGTAGCTTCCCCCGAGGGGGTCGACGGTGTTGGTGACGCCGGTCTCGTGGGCGATGATCTGCTGGGTGCGCAGGGCGATGGTGACGGCGTCCTCGGTGGGCAGGGCGAGAGCCTCGTCGTAGGAGTTGGTGTGCAGGGACTGGGTGCCGCCGAGCACGCCGGCGAGCGCCTCGATGGCGGTGCGGACGATGTTGTTGAGGGGCTGCTGGGCGGTGAGGGAGACGCCGGCGGTCTGGGTGTGGAAGCGCATCTGCCACGAGCGGGGGTCCTTGGCGGCGAAGGTGTGGCGCAGCTCGCGCGCCCAGATGCGCCGGGCGGCCCGGTACTTGGCGATCTCCTCGAAGAAGTCGATCTGGGCGTTGAAGAAGAAGGACAGGCGGGGGGCGAAGTCATCGACGTCGAGGCCGCGCTGGACGGCCTGCTCGACGTAGGTGAGCCCGTCCTTGAGCGTGAAGGCGAGCTCCTGCTGGGCCGTGGAGCCGGCCTCGCGGATGTGGTAGCCGGAGATGGAGATGGGGTGCCAGCGGGGCATGCGGCGGGTGCACCACTCGATCATGTCGCCGCACAGGCGCATGGCGGGATCGATCGGGAAGCACCACTCCTTCTGGGCGATGTACTCCTTGAGGATGTCCGCCTGGATGGTCCCGGAGAGCTGCTCGGGACCGACGCGACCGCCGGCTCCGTCGCCCCCGGTCTCGGCGGCGGCGACGTAGAAGGCGAGCATGATGGCGGCGGGGGCGTTGATGGTCATCGACACGGACACCTCGCCCAGATCGATGCCGGAGAAGAGGGTCTGCATGTCGTCGAGGGTGTCCACGGCGACGCCCTCGCGGCCGACCTCCCCGAGCGAGCGCGGAGAGTCGGAGTCGTGGCCCATCAGGGAGGGCATGTCGAAGGCGGTCGAGAGGCCGGTCTGGCCGTGCTCGAGCAGGTAGTGGAAGCGCTCGTTGGTCTCCTCGCTGGTGCCGAAGCCGGCGAACTGGCGCATGGTCCACAGCCGCCCGCGGTACATCGAGGAGTGGATGCCGCGGGTGAAGGGATAGGAGCCGGGCTCCCCGATGGGATCCTCGGCGGGTGGGTGGGCACCTATTCCCGCTGGGAGGTCGGCGGGCGTGTAGAGCTCGCGGATGGGCTCGCCGGAGAGGGAGCGGAAGGTCGAGCTCTGGGGCTCGCTGGCGGGTGGGCGAGGCTTGGGCGTGACGGCCATGGCGGGTCCCATGCTATCCGGCTGGCGCGCTCGCATTTTGACCAACTTGACCAGGCTGGCTAACCTGAGTGTATGTCTTCGGTATACACCATCGGCGAGGCCAAGACCCAGCTTTCGAAGCTTGTGCGGCAGGCCGAGGAAGGCGAGGACGTCGTGCTCCGCCGCGGGTCTCGGCCTGTGGCCCGCCTCGTGGCCCTCCCGGGGGACGACGGCCTGGTCAAGCGGACCCCGGGGCGGATGCGGGGTCGCGTGAGCGTGCCGGAGGACTTCGATGAGTGGCCCGAGGACGTGGCGCGGGCGCTCGGCGTGTAGATGGCTGGCCGGCCATGACACGTCTGCTGGTGGATGCCCACGCATCCCGGTGGTGACCCGCGACCCTGCACTGGCGGCATATGGAGTTGCGTCGCTCTGGTAGCGCTGGTGGGCGGGATTTCGATCGCTAGCGTGAGCGTTGCGATGCGCGCTGAGCTCGCCAAGATCGTGGGCGCCGAGCACGTGCTGCGGGCGCCGCCCAACTCCCCCTACAACAGGGACTGCACGCGCCGCAGGGGCCTTGAGGGGCGCGCGGACGCGGTGGTGCTGCCCGAGACCGCGCAGGAGGTGGCGGCGCTCGTGGGCTGGTGCTACGCCCATGACGTGCCACTGGTGCCACGGGGCGGTGGAACGGGCCTGACGGGCGGCGCGGTGCCGGTGCAGGGCGGGGTGGTGTGCTCGCTGGAGCGCCTGCGGGCGATCCGTGAGCTCGAGCCGGCGCTGTGGCGGATGCTGCCGGAGGCGGGGGTGAGCACGCGGGACGTGCAGCGCCTGGCGCGGGAGAACGGCCTGTTCTTCGGCCCGGACCCGGGGGCTTCGGAGCAGTCGCAGATCGGTGGGAACGTGGCGACGAACGCGGGCGGCCCGCATGGGCTCAAGTACGGGGTGACGGGAGCGTGGGTGGCGGGGCTGGAGGTGGTGCTGGCGCCGGGGGAGCTGGTGGAGGTGGGCGGCTGGGCGGGCAAGGACGTGGCGGGCTATGACCTGAAGAGCCTGCTGGTGGGCTCGGAGGGGACGCTGGGGGTGATCACGGCGGTGCGCCTGCGCCTGCTGCCGGCGCCGGAGGAGGCCCTCGCGCTGGTCGTGTTCCTGGGCAGCCGCAGGGCGGGCTGCGAGGGGATGGGGGCGCTGCTGGGCTCGGGGCTGCGCCCGTCGGTGCTGGACTTCATGGACGCGGAGACGCTCAGGATGCTCTCACCGTCCTATCCGGGAGAGGTGCCGGCGGGGGCGGGCTTCGGGCTGATCGTGGAGGTGGACGGAACGCGCTCGGACGTGCAGGAGCAGCGCGGGGCGCTGCTGGAGGCCCTCGCAGGCACGGCGCTGGCGGTGCAGGAGCCGGATGACGGGCAGGCCCTGTGGCGCTGGCGGGACGGCGTGAACGGCGTCCTCACGGGAGTGCGCGGGGCGAAGGTGAGCGAGGACGTGGTGTTTCCGCGGGAGCGCCTGCAGGAGGGACTGGAGCGCTTCGAGCGGATGGCGGGCGCGCACGGGCTGCCCTCGTGCGCGTTTGGGCACGGGGGCGAGGGCAACGTGCATGCGACGGTGCTGGTGGACCCGGCCAGCGAGCGGGAGCTCCAGGAGGCGGAGGCGGTGGGCGAGGAGCTGTATGCCCTTGTGGTGGAGCTTGGGGGCTCGGTGGCGGGGGAGCACGGCGTGGGCTGGCTGAAGGGCGGGCGCCTGGAGTCCCAGTGGAGTCCGCGGGCGGTGGATCTGCACGAGCGGATCAAGCGGGCGTTCGACCCCAAGGGCCTTCTGAACCCAGGGAAGAAGCTGGCACGGTACCCTGCGCGGTCGCCGGTGACATCTACCTGAAAGGAAGCTGCTTTATGAACAAGTCCCAGCTGGTCGAGGCGGTCGCATCAGACAGCGGTCTGAGCAAGGCAGACTCGGCGCGGGCGATCGAGTCGCTGTTGGACACGGTCACGAAGACCTTGAAAAAAGGCGACGAGGTGAGCATCACGGGCTTCGGCAAGTTCTCGGTGGTCAAAAGGGCGGCCCGCCAGGGCGTCAACCCGCGCACGGGCGAGCGCGTCAAAATCAAAGCTTCGAAGGCCCCCAAGTTCTCGGCCGGGGCCTCGTTGAAGCAGGCGGTGAGCCCGAAGAAGAAATAGGAGCAGGATGTCCACGGCGCCTGTCACCGAGCTGGAGCTCCCCGCGTTCGACCACACGGATCCGTCGATGCGCGGGGAACGCTTCCACGCGGAGATGGCGCGTCTGCGGGGCAGCGGGAGCTGGCTGGCGCAGGGGCCGTATGGCTACCTGACGCTCGACAGGGAGTCGGGCGAGTTCTTCCTGCGCACGCGCTCGGCGATCTTTCCGGGGATGAAGATCGCGGAGATCTTCGGGGTGAGCGAGGGGGCGCTGTACGAGCAGATGCGGCGGAACATCCTGCATGTGAACGGCCGGGACCACTCACGGCTGCGAGGCCTCGTGAACCCGGCGCTGTCGCAGCGGGCGGTGGAGCGCTACAGGCCGGCGATGAGGGCGTCGCTCGAGGGTCTGCTCGAGGACGCGGTGGCGCGCTCGCGCGCCGCGAGGGCAGAGGGGGGCGAGGAAGAGGAGGAGGGAATCGTCAGGTGCGACCTGGTGGAGGCGTTCGCGAAGCCGTATCCCTCGCAGGTGATAGCGACGGTGATGGGGGCGCCGCTGGAGGATGCGCCGCGCCTGCACCATTGGTCGAACTGGATCCAGAGGCAGTTCGACGCGACGAGCATGGCGAGCGAGCTCGAGGGGATCGAGCGGGCGGTGGGGGAGTTCTACGAGTACGCCCAGGAGCTCGTGCGGGCACGCAGGGAGAGCCCGGCGGACGACCTGATCTCGAAGCTGATCGAGGCTGAAGAGGCCGGTGAGAAGCTCTCGGATGTGGAGTGCATCAACCTGGTGTTCAACGTGCTGGTGGGCGGGGTGGACACGAGCCAGAGCCAGCTTGCGCATGCGGTGAGGCTGCTGGGGGAACACCCGGAGCAGTGGGAGCTGCTGGTGGAGGATCCGGGGCTGGCGGAGCGGGCGGTGGAGGAGGCGCTGCGGTATGAGCCGATCACGCCCTTCACGGCAAGGATCCTGACCGAGGATGTGGTCTACCGCGACGTGAGCTTCCCGGAGGGGACGATCGTGATGGTGTGCGCGTTCACGGGCAACCGCGACCTGGAGGCGGAGGCGGCCGGCGAGGGCGGTCCGGACAGTTTCGACATCATGGCCGACCGCGGGCGGGCACGCCCGCTGACGTTCGGCGCGGGCGTGCACTACTGCCTGGGGGCGAACCTGGCCCGCACGGAGCTGCAGGAGGGCCTGGAGTTCATGGCCCGGCGCATGCCGGACCTGCGGCTGGACGGCGAGCCGGTGTTCGAGAGCGTGTCCGGGATCTACGGCCTGGCCGAGCTCCCGATCAAGTTCTCCCTGTAGGCGGGCGCTTCTTTTTCGGGGAGACGAGTTGGCGCGTTCCTCCTCGAGCGCGGCGGGCGCCGGTCACGACAGCTTCCGGCATTGCGAATGCCCACGATCTGGAACAATCTCGAGGGGGGGTCTCGAGCGGTCATGGAGCGACATAGGGTCATGGAGTCGGTGCGGAAAGGGATATCGAGGCGGGCCGTGCGTGCGGCGCGTTTGGTCGCGCTCGCGGCGCTGAGCATGGCTGCGATGCCCGGCAGCGCGCAGGCGGGCAGCTACCACGTGTACTCGTGCCGAACGCCGGCAGGCGAAAGCGCACCGGTGGATGGGTGGAGCGGGTCGGAGGCTGGGGCCGAGGCGCATGCGGTGAACACGTGCGCTGAGCTAAACGGAGCGTTGGTTGCTGACCTGCTTGAAGGAGTGCCACGCGACTCGAACACCTCTATCGCAACCTGGTCCTTCGGAGCGCCTTCCGGCGAGCGCCTGGCTGCGGCGCAGCTGTGGCGGGCGGGGGATGCGGCTGGCGGCGTCGCGGCTGGCGGAGGGTTCGAGATCTGGTTTGCGGGACCTGAAAACGATCTCAGCCACCCGTCCGAATATTTTGGCGTCTGCGAGGCGGGCTCACATTGTCCTAACGGGGTAGGGGATACGACCCAGCCTCTCGGGAGCACCAATCTGATCAATGTCCCGGCGCCTAACCTCGGGACACATCTCTATATGAGCGCCTCGTGTGTCGGGGAAGCCGGCGGCGCATGCCCAGAAGCCGGCGGCGACCCCAACCACTACGCAGCGGTCGTGTATCTCTACGCGGCGGACCTCACCCTGGAACAGACGGCTGGCCCGAGTGCGGGCAACGTGGGCGGGGAACTGGCGAGCGCGCCAACGGTGGGCGGGACGAGCGACGTGATGTTCACCGCGAGCGACCCCGGCTCGGGGGTGTACGAGGCGGTGTTCGGCGTGGATGGCAATGTGGTCCAGCGCACGGTGGTGAACGACAACTCGGGGCGCTGCAGGGATGTGGGCCAGACGAGCGACGGCAGCCCGGCGTTCCTGTATGTGCAGCCGTGCCCGGGGTCTGTGAGTGCGGACGTGGGCCTGGACACCACGAGGATCGCCAATGGCGCCCATCACCTCGTGGTGAGTGTGATTGACGCGGCGGGCAACGGGGCCACGGTGCTGGATCGCGCGGTCACGGTCTACAACCCGCCGCCCCCGGGCGCCCCCAACGGCACGAACGCCTCGGCGAACGCCCATCTGGCGATCCGCTGGAAGAGCACGGCCAGAGCGGCCCTGACGAGCTCCTTCGGTCAGGTCCACACGATCACGGGGCGCCTGACGGCGGCGAGCGGAGCGCCGATCGGCGGGGCCCGGATCGATCTGCTCGCCACGCCCTCGTCGACGGGAGCGAGGGGGGTGGCGATGACGAGCCCGCTCACGGATGCGGAAGGGCGCTTCACGGTGCGCCTCCCACGCGGGATCCCGTCGAGCACGCTGCGCTTTGCCTACAGCGCTCACGCCGGGGACACGGTTCCGGCTGCGACGGGCATGCTGACGTTGAGGGTGCGCGCGAGCATCGCCTTGACGGTGACGCCGCGGAGCGCGAGCGTGGGGCGCAGCATCTTCTTCCGAGGGCGCCTGCGGGGCGGGCCTGTGCCGGCGGAGGGCAAGCAGCTGGTGCTCGAGGCCCGCTCGCCGGGCAGCGCGTGGATCGAGTTCCAGGTCGTGCGCACCAATGCTCGCGGCCGCTTTCATGCCAGCTACCGCTTCAAGTTCCCCGGGCCGGCCACCTACCGGTTCCGCGCCCGCTCGGAACCGGAGTCCGACTATCCGTTCGCGGCCGGCGCCTCCAGCCCGGCGACCGTCCACGAGCAGTGATCGCCACGGCGCAGATGTTGCCGACGCTTTCGATATTGGACTTGATTATCGAAAGTCAGGATAATAGTCTGCGCGTATGGGCAAGCGGGACGCACAGCAGGTGACGATGGCGCTGATTGCGCTCGAGGACGCCCACGACGCGCTGACGAGCGGCCGTCGGGATGCGGCGATCCAGGCCATGCAAGAAGCTCACCACACGCTCGAGGGCGTCGGGCATGCCCCTGGTGTGCCGGTCGCGCACGCCGCGCGACGGCTCGGTGTCTCTGAGCCGACCGTGCGCTCGTGGATAGCACGCGGCGCGTTGCACGCGATCACCGGCGCAAGCCCGGTCCAGGTCGAACCCGAGAGCCTGCGTCGCGTGGGCCGCGCGCTCGATGAGCTGCGCGAGCGCGGACAGGACCGCGACTGGCTGGAGGCACTCCTGGACTACCTCCACGATCTCCAGACACGTCGCAGCCCCGCGCTCGAAGAGGGTCTGCAGCAGCTTGAGCGCGGGGAACTCGAACCGGCCTGATGTGCGGCCGGATCGGGGCCACAGCGCGAAAGTGGGAGTGTAGTGTGGGCGAAAGTGGGAGCGATATGTGCGCGAAAGTGGGAATATCCTGCAAATAGGGCCCCGAGGTGGCGCTTACTTCGTCCAGGTCTCGCCTATATCACCTGCGCTCCAGGGACGCACGACACGAGATCGACCTGATCGCCGAGCTCTCCGGCGGAGACGCCGTCGCGATCGAGATCAAGTCCTCCGCGGCGCCCACGCGCGACGACGCCCGTCACTTGGAGTGGTTGCGCGAGCAGCTTGGCGAGCGTTTCCTTGCCGGCGCGGTGCTTCACACGGGCCCACGACCGTTCCGGCTCGCCGAGCGGATCTTCGCACTGCCGATCTGCTCGCTATGGGGGTGACCCCCGCCGCCACCGTGTGCGGCGGGGGCGGCGAAAGGGAACCAGGGGGCGCTGCCTCTCGACGACGCCGGGGCGGACTCGCCACGGGGTCCAACTACACGTCACATGGGAAAGTAGCTTGAGCGGCAACAGCAGACGGAACCTTGGCCGTGTTGAAGCCGACTCTTATGTGACGCGGGCATCGCGATGAGGAGGATCAGCGCGGCGGTGTCCATGGCGGGAGCCCGCGCCTGGCTTGGAGCGTCGGCCCTGCTGCTGGGGATCGCGCTGGCGCCCGCCTCCGCTGCCGGTGCCCTGGCGGTGGCGGTGTCTCCGCTCAATGGCACGCCGGACGCGTCCCCGTACACGCAGATCAGCTTCCTGGGAGTGCCCTCGAATGAGATCTCGGGCGTGTCCGTGGTGGGCTCCAGGACCGGGTCGCACCCCGGGCGTCTCGAGGGCTACGTGAGCGCTTCGGGAGCGAGCTTTGTGCCCACGCACCCGTTCGCCCAGGGCGAGCGGGTCGTGGCCGCGGCCACGGTAGGCGCGCGGGGCCACTCCCAGCGCGTGAGCACCACTTTCTATGTTGCGCGCCTCTCCGGCTACAGGCCGCCTGCAGCGGGCGCGCCGGCTCCGGCGAAGCCGGGCACCGTGCAGAGCTTCGCCTCGCAGCCGACGCTTCACCCTCCGACGATCGCCATAACGACGAGCTCGCCGGCTGCGAGCGCAGGCGACATCTTCCTCACCCCCACCCACGGCCTCGGCCAGTCGGGCCCGATGATCGTCAACGGGCAGGGCGGGCTCGTCTGGTACCTGCCGCTGGCCACCGGTGAAGTGGCGGCCAACCTCCAGGTCGAGAGCTACCAGGGCCAGGCGGTGCTGGTGTGGTGGCAAGGCCACGTCCCAGAAGACCTCGGTGTTGGCCTCGGCACGGATGAGATCTACGACGCGGCCTACCAGCGGATCGCCGCTGTATCGGCCGGCAACGGCTACCAGGCCGACCTGCACGACCTCCAGATCACTCCCCAGGGCTCGGCCTTCATCACGGCCTACTCGCTCGTGGACGCAGACCTCTCCTCGGTGGGAGGCGCGCGCGACGGGACGCTGCAGGACGGGCTGCTGCAGGAGATCGACATCCCGACGGGCCTCGTGATGTTCGAGTGGCACGCCTACGGCCACGTGGAACTGAGCGACTCCTACTCGCAGGCGCCCTCCTCGGCGGGCACGCCTTGGGACTTCTTCCACCTCAACTCCGTCTCCCTCGACCCCTGGGGGGATGGCAACCTCATCGTGTCTGCGCGCAACACCTGGACGGCCTATGAGATCAACCACGTAACCGGCGCTGTCGTCTGGCGCCTGGGCGGCAAGCGCTCCAGCTTCAAGATGGGCGCCGGCACGGGCACGGCCTATCAGCACGACGTCCGCTGGCAGCCCGACCACACGCTCACGATCTTCGACAACGGCGGAGTGCCCAAGGCGCACTCGCAGACGCGCGTGATCCGCGAGCGGATCGACTGGGCCAACAGGCAGGTGACGCTCGTCTCGCGCTACGTGCGCACCCCGGGCCTGCTGGCGGGCAGCCAGGGAGACGACGAGGTCCTGGGCAGCGGCAACTCGTTCGTGGGCTGGGGCGAAGATCCCTACTTCAGCGAATTCAGCCCCACCGGGCAGATGCTCTTCGACGGGCACCTCCCCGCTCCGGGGCAGTCCTATCGCGCCTACCGCTTCCCCTGGAGCGCCACTCCCGCTGCCCCGCCCAGCGTGGCGGTCAGCGCCAGGGGCGGCCAGGCGACCATCTATGCGAGCTGGAACGGGGCCACGAGCGTGAGCTCCTGGCGGGTGATCGCCGGCTCGCACCCGACGGGCCTGCAGCCGATCGCAACCGCTCCTGCGGCCGGCTTCGAGACGACGATCACGGTGCAGAGCCCAGACCGCTACTTCGCCGTGCAGGCCATCGGCGCCTCCGGTCAGGTGCTCGGCAGCTCGCCTGTGCGCTGAGTGCCCGGGGCAGCGTCCACTACCCTGCGCAGCTGTGAAGGCGGTGATCCTTGCCGGCGGCTTCGGCTCGCGACTCAGCGAGGAGACCGCGGTGCGCCCCAAGCCGATGGTGGAGATCGGCGGCAAG
>Ga0207927_1000012_pt1 | contig 87753 bp, 85 predicted proteins | sample NGESurdeep072012_2_FD_184456 | JGI IMG/M metagenome (GOLD analysis project Ga0207927, IMG submission 184456) | Arctic peat soil microbial communities from Barrow, Alaska - NGEE Surface sample 210-2 deep-072012 (SPAdes) | ecosystem: Environmental > Terrestrial > Soil > Wetlands > Peat ... | reverse complement strand
ACGCCACACCCGATGTAAACGATGTGCCTGCGGCTCAAAAGCCAGCCGCGTAAACGATGTGCCTGCGGCTAGACGTAAACGATGTGCCTGCGGCCGTCATCTAGCAAGCCAAGTTTCGCACCCTTCCGACCAGCATCGCCCATTCGAGGTAGTTCCGTATCGGTGCGCTTGTTGTCGGGGGCGCCGACGCATAGCGGAGCCTATGTGTCCGCCCGTTCCTCAGCTTCGATCGAAGCGTCCGTACGAGGTGAGCGGTGTGCGCTGAACGACCTCTGGGAGGTACTCGTCGAGGAACACCCGCGCTACGAGCTCCTGGCGCGAGCTGACGTCGAGCTTCTCGAACAGGCTCTTGACGTGGTCTTGGACGGTATGGGGCGAGAGCACGAGGGCGGCTGCGATCTCAGGGTTGCTCAAGCCGCGGGCAAGGAGTGTTGCCACCTCACGCTCGCGAGGTGTGACTCCATGCATCTCCAGGCGCAGGGTTGCCGACTGCGGACCCGACGCCCGCTCGAGGACGATGGCGACGCTGCCGTCGGCTGGACCTGCTTTGGACGCATGCAGCGTGATCCAGCCGGACGGGCTGGGAACGGTGACGGCGTTGCTGCCGACGTCCGCGCGGTGTTCTGAGGCCCGGACGAACGACGCAAGTGCGAGGACGGTTGCAGGGAGGGATCCGTCTTCGTAGGTCAGGGCATCGCTGCCAAGCGCGTCGATCAGCTCACGTGCCGGTGGCGTTATCAACTCGACAGCATTTTCAGCGCCGACGATGATGAGCCCGGGCGCGTCGGTGCCTGAGGCGCGGCGTGCTGCATCGAAGCGCAGCGATGCGCGAATGCCGTGGGCGATCGCGCCCGCGATGCGCGCGAGCGCGTCGGCGTCGCTCTGACTGAACGCGCCGCTGCTCTCGCGGCGCGCAATGTGGACAGCCCCCCAAACTCGACCACGGATGACGAAAGCGGCGCGAAGCTCGTGGGGAATGCCGGAGGGCTCTAGGAGGTCGCGGTAGCGCGCGCTGCGCTCGGGGTGGCCTCGCGTGGCCTGGTCGAGGGTGCCGACCGGAACTCTGCGAGCCGCGAGCTCGGCGAAGGTGTTGCTGTCCGGGATCAGATACTCGCTGCGTACGAGGAGCTCTCCGGCGGCGGTGGCCGTCTCGGCCGTGTAGATACCTCGCTCAATCAGCTCGTTGGGCGAGTCGCTCGTGAGAAGGCGCGTATGGGGATCGAGCGTATGCCAGCAGCTCGCGTCGCTGTCGACGACGCGACGCAAACGAGGCGCGAGCTCGGCGAAGTACTCATCGCGGGGAAGCCCGCGCTCGCCCAAGAGCACGACCTCTTGATGAGCGCGGTCGACCGGCCATTGAGCTGCCGTCATGCCCTCATTATCCACCAGCCCGACGACCGCCGTGCGCACGAAATATCCCCGCTGTCGGGGGATGGACCGGAGAATCTGGTTGGGCGAACCTGTCGGCCATGGCATCGACCAACGACAGAAGGAGCAGCAGATGAGCAACGTCGCTGAGACTGCGCAGCCGATCGTCTTCGGACCCGGCGAGGGCGAGGCGTACTGGTTCCTGGGAGCGCTCGCGACCATCAAGGCGTCAACGGAGAGCACCGCGGGGCGCGTCGCCGTGATCGAGCACCTCGCCCCCCGGGGGCACGGTTCGCCACTGCATGTACACAGCCGCGAGGACGAGTGGTTCTACGTCATCGACGGCGAGCTGACTTTCTGGGTCGGCGGTGAGGTGAGCATCGCACCCGCCGGATCATTTGTCTTCGGTCCCAAGGGGATTCCGCACACGTTCGTCGTCAGCTCAGACGAGGCGCGCTTCCTACTCGTCGCCGAGCCTGCCGGGTTCGAGCGCTTTACCCGCGCGCTGGGGGAGCCGGCGGCGAGCCTCGAGATCCCGCCCCCAGCGACAGAGCCACCCGATGTCGACGGCCTTGCACAGCTCGCCGCGACCTTCGGAATCCAGATCGTCGGACCGCCCGGTATCCCGGACTGACCCGCGATCCGACTTCAGAGAACGGAGCTTGTCATGAACCGTCACGCAACCGAACTAGCAAAGCTCGACCGCGCCCGCGAGATCCATGTCGCTGCGCTCAACGCCGGTAACCCGGAGGTTTGGGCCGGGTGCTTCGACGCCAAGGCCGTGCAAATGCCTCCAAACCAGCCACCCAACGTCGGTGCTGAATGCATCCTGAACTGGTCGCGCGGATTCCTCGCCGCCTTCAACGCAGAGTTCTCCCTTGCCCCACAGGAGGTCCAGTTGGCTGACACGGCATGGGCCTTCGAGCGCGGCGCATACGAGAAACGGTTGGGCGACGGGGACACCGAGCCATTCGCGCAGCTCCTCGCGACTCGGATCGAACGCCCGAGAGGCTCCGTGGCATGAGATACCCTGAGGGCATGGAAAGCGGCCCGCATCGCTCGAATGGGACGCGTGACGTTGCGCAGATCGCGCGCGGGGATCGACTCGTGGACGCAACCCCCGAGGCCGTCCGCGAGCTGGCCGAGAGCGCGATGTTGCTCTCCCAGGGCGCACGGCGCGCGATCGAGATGAAGCCCGAGGCCGCGGAAGCCGACGCTCACGCTGTGCCCGCCGCTTCGGACTGAGCCCCGTCGTCTGTGAGTCATCAGTCAGACCTCGTGATTCGCGAGGACCTGACGCCATACGCTGGTAGCTGGGTCGCGATTCGCGACGGCAAGGTCGTCGCGCGCGCGCTCGACGCCGTCGAGCTACGCGACACGCCCGAGGTCCGCGAGGACGACGTGCTCATGCCGGTCCCCGACCGGACCGACGGCGTCTACATCCTCTGAGGATGCAGCGCTGAATAGCAGTCGTCGAGCAAATGCCCGAGCCTCTGCTCATCCCGTACCGCGAGCTCGGATTCGGCGGCGCTCGTCCATACCTATTTCTGCACGTGACGGGCTTGGACGGGCGGGGAAGGATGATCCCCGGTCTGATCGACTCCGGGGCGGATAGCTCTGTCCTGCCCGCTGGCTACGCGCCGCTGCTCGGCTACAGCAGGAGGGATCTGGATCGCGTGGAGGGGACCCAAGTCGGCGGCAGCGTGACCCTACTGTGCGCAACCAGACCGTCGACGGCATACATCCCGGAGTTCCCCGAGCTGGCCTTCGAGATGGCCCCGTTCTTCGTGCACGGCTGCCAGCACGCCCTGTGGGGACGGTCCGACCTGATGCGCCACTTCGACATCACGATCAGCGAGTGCCGCCCGGAGTGCCTTCTCGTTCCGGCTGAAAGCGCGACCTGGCCGCTGGCGCCGAACACATGCGGGGGAGCCTGGCCCCCAGCCGGGAGCGGGCCATCTGTCCGCGCGCCCGTGGTACTTCCCGTGGTACGTCGCTGAGCGAATCTCAGATGATCTGAGAGCACCTGAGAGCAGCTCACAAGCCTCATATCACCTGAGCTGAGGCCTGGGCTCGTTTTCGAGCCCAGTATCGCCCATGCCCGGCCCACCTCGTGCCGTCAGCGAAGTGCCCGAGGGTCCGAAGTCGTAGGTAGCCCCGCTCGTCATGCGCGGAGACTTGCAAAGCGATGTACGCCGATTGATCCCGCGTGGGTGTGGGCTGGCTGGGAACGGATGAGCGAGCGTTCGATCCTCGCGGAGGCGGTCACGCCCGACGGTATGCGTGTGGTGCTGTTCGAGGACACTTGGATGCTCCACATCTTGGACCCTCACACCGGGCACGCCGAGCTTGAGCCGCATCTGAAGGCGGTGCTCGATGCGATCGAGTCGCCCGACCACCGGGAACCGGAGAGATGGGCTGATCGAGAGCGATTCTTCAAGCGCGACGCCGGACCCACCGGGTGGCTGATGGTCTCGTAGACTCTGCGTAGGAGCCAGCGCTGGTCGTCACGGCATTCGGCTATCGACACGGGCGCTCCCCGCACGGATGGACACCATGAATATCAAGATCGATGACCTCATTTTCGACCGCGGCCACTATGACCCCGAGGGTGATGTGCTCTATCTCGGACAGGGAGACACCAATTACGGTTCAGATGCCGCACTCACGCCGGAGGGGCACGGGGTGCGTTACGACGGCAAAGGCGAGGTGATCGGGGTCACGATCATCAACGCACGTCGGATCATCGAGTATGACGGCTACCTCACGATCACGTTGCCGCACTCGGTGCGTGTTGAGGCGGGCGAGATCGCCGCAGCGCTGGCGTAGCCAGCTGTAGATCACGGCTGGCAGTTGGAGGCATCCCTGCCGCGTACGCAAGCGTTCGCAGCTCGCGGCGGAATTCCACTCTAATAAGCCAGGTTTCGCACCCTTCCAACCAGTACCGCCCATTGCGAAACGCCTGTAAACGCAGGTTTCTCGTTGAGGAGGTCAAGTTGGGCAGGGGCCTCGAAGGGTGCTCGTCCCACATCCGCCCCAGATGACCGTCAGGCAGATTGGCAATCGCATGGAACGCGCCTGTCGCAGCAGGCCGATCTTCTGCTCGCGCAAGATCAGCTGCCGCCCGGCGGGCTCCGTCCATACAACGGTCCTCGGCGTGTTCGGCGCCGCTCGCGGAGACGTGCCGTAGGGCAGCACTCTGCTGTGCGGGAGCCACGGAGCTGCCGCAGTGCGTCTGACTCCGGGCCTTCGGATTCGGCTGACTCAGGCAGCTCGTCGGCGCTGCGCACGACCGCCGGCCTGTCCGCCGACCCTGCTCGATCGCACGATCTTGCCGGCGTCGTTGACGACGCGCACCTCTCCGCCGCCTTCGCGGCGTACTACGTCCCGGGCTTGTGCGAGTGCTCGCTCCTTCGTCTCGGCGCGCACGGCACCGCGTCGGTCGCCCTCTCGCAGAACGTCCCATCCTCCCGACGCGTTTCTCTTGACATCTCGCTTGCTTGCCATCAAAACATCTTCTCTCGTCGTTGATCTTGACGCCATCAAAGGGAGGGCACCCGACGGCAACAACCATCGTAGGCCGCGCGCGGCCGTGAGGGTCGCCTCGGGGTCATGGCACTCTCAGCGCTGGGCCGCCGAGTGGGTGCGTCGTCGCAGCGAAGAACTCCAGCTCGTCTGTCTCTAGACGGGCATAGATGTCTGCCTGACGCGCTGCCACGGTGCGCTGCCTGTCGGGTAGCAGAGACACAGCGATGCGTCGTCGGGGATGCTCGTTGAGTGCGTCGAGCAGGTGGTCGTCCTGCGTGCCGAGGCTACTCCCAAACACGACGAGTGGGAACTCGATGGAGCGCAGCGTTTGCAGCGAATGCGCGAGGTATGGGTTCGCCTCGATCGCGCGCAGCTTGTCGCGCGCGGTTCCCTCGGTGACCAACAGCGGACGCGCCCTGGGGGTCGTCGTCGATCGGCTCGCCGAATTGATCGAGGACGGTTTGCATCGCGCTGCGACGCAGCTTCCATGTGACGCACTCACTCTCCAGAGCGAGCAGCGTTCGCAGTCGCGGCCATGCGTGTCGTGTCGTTGTTGCCCGGGTTCACCGCGCCTACAGGTTGAACGCCGCGAGCATGCTGTTCGCCGCCGCAGCTTCATCCAGCGGGGCAACGCCGAGCAGTTGCTCGGTGCTGCGGAGCAGCGAGTAGTGGTTGAACAGCGTCGATGACTGCGTGCCGGGCGCAGTGCTGGGGCTGATGAGGACCGTCGGCACGTGGCAGCCGGTATCGGTGGCGTTGGTGGCGCAGTCGTTGGAGGCACCGCCTTCGCCCTCGTCCCAGGTGATCGCGAGGACCACGGTCCCGCTCTGGTACTCGCTCGAGGTCAGGATCGCCGGTAGGTTCCGCTGCAGCCAGGCGTCGCCTTCGGCGATCGAGCCGTCGTGCATGTCGTCGATCAGGTTCGGTGTGATGAAGGAGAAGGCTGGCAGCGTCCCGCCGGCGAGATCACTCGCGAGCTGGCTGTACGGGACATCCTTGCCTGTGCAGGCGGTGAGCGTCGTGTAGTACGGCGGCGGGTTGTGGCGCACTGCGTACTCGCCCTTGTCCTTGCGATCGCAGGCCTTGGGCATCGACTCCTCGTATGCCTTCCAGCTGGGGACCTGGCTGAAGATGCTTGGCGCCGAGGTACGGCACTTGCGCGAGGGGCGGCAGTCGGAGCTGAAGGGCGTGAGATCCATGAGTGGCAGCCCAGAGGTCGCTGCGATGTAGTTGGGCAGGCTTGGATGGCTGATGTTGTGGTAGTTGGTGGCCAGACCGCACTGGCCGGCAAGGCCGTTGAGGTATGGCGCTTGCGGCGATCCGATGATCGTGCTGTAGCTGTGGTTCTCCATCCACACCCAGATGACATGGCTGTAATCGGTCGCAGACAGCGCGCGCGTCCCGCACGGGCTCGCCGTGCTCGCGTCTGCCGCCGTGGCGCCGCTGCAGCCGATGGTGATCAGCAGCACGGCGATCATGGTGGTCGAAGCGCGCTTGCGTAGGTGCATCATGGTCTCCCATCCTTAGACGACCGCGTTCATTTCCATCAGCGTCAGCTGAACTGCCCGGCGGAGCTCGCCGGTGTGCTCTTGCCCCGCGCCCCACCCGTTGACAACGGGAGACGTTGAATCGATTGTGACGAGACCGACCGGCAAAAGCAAGCCCAGGTCCGCGACTCGAACCGAGCCGCGGACCTGGAGAGTCCTGCCTGTGAGCCGCTACTGCAAGTGGCCCAGGGTCAGGGTCACCCCTGCTTCTGCCCGGTGACCGGGTTCAGGTACAGCTTCCCGTCTTTCTTGCCGGCGAATTCGAGCATGCCGGCGAGATCGAAGGGAATGCCCTCACCCGCGTCCTTCGCGGCGAGCGCCTGGTCGAACGAGCCGGGGATCCCGGAGAGGCCCCAGTTGTACTCGATGAAGTTGATCATCGAGGCCTGGTCGCTGAGGTTGTGATCAACGGCGTTCTTCTTGGCGAACGGCGAGATCACGAGCATCGGCAGTCGCGGACCGAAGCCGCAGCGGCCCTGCTCGCCCGCGAGCGGGGCCGGAGTTTCCGGTGTGCCCTGCGGGCTGCCCCCGCACTGACCCGATGTGCCCGTGCTCGCCACCGTCAAGGACGTTTTGGTCAGGTTGTCGGCCGGCGACAGCGACGGGTTGGTGACCCCGCTGTAGACGTGGTCATACCAGCCGTCCGAGTCGTCCCAGTTGACCATCACGACCGTGCTCTTCCAGTCCGGCGAGCGCATCAACGCGTTGATCTGGTTGGTGATGAACTGCTGTTCGTCGGCCGGGTTTGAGTAGGCGGCGTGCCCGTCCTGGTAGCCGGGAGCCTTGAGGAAGCTGACGGCCGGGAGCGCCGAGGGCGGCAGTTCGTGGCGGTTGATCGCTTCCACCAGCTGGGTGAAGTCGCTGCTGTCGTACTGGTGATTTGGCGTGTTGAACTGCGGCTGGCCGTTCACGTAGGCCTGCGTGTCGTGGCCGATCTCCTGCAGCCCCGCGGTGGTGTCCTGGCCGCTGGAGTTGGTGGGGATGGTCAGATGGTGCGGGTTGGCCGTCGAGGCGTAGTACTGGAACGGCTCGTGGTGGGGGATGTAGTCGTCCTTGTAGCCCCACTGGCCGCTGCCGCCCAGGGCGACGCCAACCGGGTGCACGCTGCTGCACAGGTTCTGGTTGCTCGAGTGCGCCGGCCGGTTGGCGGCGTTCGAGAAGTACGAGGAGAACTGGTCAGGGGTGAACGTGCTGGTCGGCTGGCCTGATTTGCCGGTGGCCGTGAGCGCTTCCTGGTAGGTCGTGCTCGGCCGCATCCCACCCTCGAACCAGCCCCAGGACAGCCCGGCGGAGCTCAGCTCGTCGCCGACGTTGGTTCCCGACAGCGCCACGGCATCGCGCGTGGAGCAGTCGTCCCAGTAGGGCTGAGCGTCGCTCGTCAGCGAGTAGCCGCCGAGGCCGTCGGCGGTCAGGTCGGCGTTGGGCGAGGTCGGGGTCGAGATCGACGGGTTGTTGGCCTCGTGCGAGGTGTCGACGTTGCCGGTATCGCCGGCCACGAGGTTGATCGCACCCGGCGCCGACGGTCCGAACGTGGTTCCGAGTGAGTTGTCGCTCATCGAGTAGTGCTGTGCGTAGTTCCACAGCGCCGGGACCGTGTTGCCGTCGTAGTAGTCCATGACGGTGTTCGGGTTGCACGGTGTGCCGAATGGCGTGTTTCCGCTGGCGGTGCCGACGCTCTGGACGAAGCGGTCCATGTTGCCGTTGTCGAAGGACTGCTGCTCGTCGCTGTAGTTGTGGTCCTGGTCGCAGGTCAGCTGACCGCCGGCGTTCCCGGAGAGCCCGGTCGGGCTGCTGTCGAGCCGCTGGGGCTGCGAGGCGTTCGGGTTGCTGTAGAGCAGGTTCGTGGCGTGCTGCAGGCTCGGCGGGAGAGACGCGCTCGTCGCCGGTGCCAACCCGTCGACGGCAGGGGTGTTCTTGGCGGCCTTGAACGGCTGGCCGTCGGTGTTTGCCGCGTGCGGATAGGTCCCGAAGTAGTGGTCGAAGGACACGTTCTCCTGGAAGATCACCACCACGTGCTTGATCGGGGTCGAGCTCGATGGTTCGACGCTCTTGGTCTTCGCTTGGCTATGGGTGGCCCGCGTCGATGCGCCCGCCGTGGCCGATTGGGCAGCGATCACGCTTCCCGCTGAGACTGCCAGCGCTGCCAGAAGCGCTGGAACAGCACGCTTGTGTCGCATGCGTCTCTCCTTGAGTAGTTGTTGGTCCGCGGCCCAAAACTGCCTCCTGCACCGCGTGCCCCTAGCCTTTCCCGGGCACCTCGCCTACTCGTTGCCGTACTGTGATCCAGCTGTTTCCATGTCGTGATCGCGAGGGCGGCGGCGCTCCAGCCAACGTCTTCGCCGGCGACTGTCCGTGAGCGTGCATCTGATCAGCTGTCCAAAGGATCGCCTGGGCATCCTGGCCAGGCGGCCCTATCCGGCTGCCCTTCGGCCCGCCATCTTTGATCACATGGTTGGCAATCTCGAGATCATCGGAGGACCCACTCGCATGCGGGTTCCCCTCGCCGGTGAGACCTACCGCTGGAAGGTCCAGCACGGCCCTTCCGAAAAGCACGTGTACGTCCAGATCGCTGCTGCGCTCAGAGCTGACGAGTTCGACGACCCCGTCCGCTCGGGAATCGAGTCGAAGGGCGAGTCGGTGCTCCTGAAGCTGCTCGAGCGCGGCGATGTCCCGACCCGGATCAAGATCACATCCGCGGGGATCACCGAAGTCGGCACCGACTGCCGCTCGCGTCCCTGCGCGGTCTGAGACGCCGGTCGTGCCCTGTGCTGGCTGTGCCCGCTCGCGCGTGCTGACGCGAGCGGGCAGCCACGGGACCGCCGCTAGGGCAGTACGGCTTCCACCAGGGTGGTGAGCTCGGCCTGACCCGACACATTCGGATGGTAGGATTCCGAAAGCGGGTTCGACTGACCGTTCAGCCACTCCGAGGACGAGCAGACCTCGTGCGGAAGGAACGCATTTCGCGGATCCACGAACGTGAATTTGTGGGCTTCGGCGCGCGCTTTGATCACACCGTCGAGCTTGTCGCCCGTTTCATTCAGTTTCTTCTCGTTGGACGACGTCAGCAGGTTGACGTTGCACGTGGTGCCTTCCGCGGTGAACAGGTGCGGATAGCCCAGGACCACCACGTGCGCGGTCGTGGTACGTGAGCGGATGTCGTTGTAGCTCGTATCGAGCAGCCCCGGCAGTTTGTTCGCGATGAAGCTGTTGGCTTCGCTGATCGCGCTTCCACAGGTGAAGTAGTAGAGGGCGCAGTTGAGGATCACGTTGCTGAAGCCGGCGTCGTTTCCACCGATGGTGATCGTGACCAGGCTCGTCGTGCTCGACAGCGTGCCGAGCTGGTTGCTGTTCACTTCGGTGGTCTTGGCGCCGCTGCACGCCTGGAAGCTCAGCGTGTATCCGCGCGCCGCCGCGATCTTCGGGCCGTATGCATCAGGGCTGCGAGAGCAGCCGCCTGCTTCGCTGTAGAACACCCGCGTTCCGACTCCCGAGGAGTACGAGTCCCCGAGCGCCACATATTGCGGCAGCGCGCTGGCCGCCGCGGCCGGGACGAGCACGCCCAGGCACACCACACCGGCACCGACGATCCGACGCCATCTCCCCATTCTCTACCTCCCCACTCAGCTGCTCTTGCCCGCGCAGGTCGCAGGGTCGAGCAACCGCGCTCCCCCCGCCCGCGAGCCCTGTGGCGCAAACGTAGTCGGCCAAGCCGCGGCCCGTCAAGGGGCTGAGACAGTCCAAGGGCTTCAGTGATCCTCCCGACACGCCGAATAGCTCACGTGGACCTCGATCCCGCAAAGCGGACGCCCCATGCGCTGAGCCTGCTGCCGTTCGCGGGCGCCGCTGCGCTCGCCTGGGGCGCGGTGATCGTCGGCAGCTCGATCGACTGGACCCTGTACGCGCTCGCCGTGGCCCTGCTGGCGCTCGCGGGAGGGCTTGCAGCCGTGCGCTCCCGCACACCTTGGAGCGCCCGCTACGGCGGAACGCTCTCATCGCTGGTGTTTCTCGCCGCCGTGGCGATGTTGCGGAGCTCGGCCGGCGGCATCAACTCAGGAGCGGCCGTGGTCGCGCTGATCCCCGTCTTCTACACCGCTCTGTACAGCCAGAGGCGCCACGAGCTCTATGTGGTCCTGGCCGGCGTCACCGTCTTCTACCTCGCGCCCATCATCCTCGTCGGCCCGCCGGACTATCCGCACTCCCAGTACCGCGCCGCGGCGCTGACGGTGGCTGTCAGCGCGATCATCGGGCTCGCCACACAGCGCCTCGTGGCCGACGTGCGCGACCAGGCCGGCGAGGCGCTCAGCCGCGAGCGCATGCTGGGCCGGGTCAACCAGGTCGTCCACGAGCTGATCAACAGCTCTCAGGCGCGACTCGATGTCTGTGAGGCCGCGCGGAGCATCGGCGAGGCCACCATCGCGATCCTGTATGAGCCCGTGCCCACAACCAGCACGATGCGCTCCACCGCCATCGCCGGGGCGGACGCCGACCCGATCGAGATCTCGCTGCTCGTGCCCAGCGCGATGGGCGAATGCTTTGCCTCCAGAAGCGCCATCGTCGTCAGCGAGGACGTTGAGGGCGAGCTGGGAGGCCACGAGCTCTGGGAAGCCTCCGGGCGCCCTGATTCGCTGCTCTACGAGCCGCTGCTGCGTGGCTCAGAACCCGTGGGCGTGCTCGTTGTGGGCTGGAAGGACGGGGTCAGGGTCGACGGCCCACGGGCCACGGTCGTGGCACTGCTTGCCCACGAGGCCGCCGCCGTGATCGCCCGGGCAGACACCGTCAGCGAGCTCACCGACATGGCCAGCAGCGACCCGCTCACCGGGCTGCCCAATCGCCGCGCATGGGATGCCCGCGTCTGCCACGCCTTGAACGCCGGGCAACAGTTCACGATCGCCATGCTCGACTTCGATCTCTTCAAGGAGTTCAACGACACCTACGGCCACCCGGCCGGCGATCGCCTGCTCAAGGAGACCGCGGCCCTGTGGCGCGATCAGCTGCGCACCGGCGATCTGCTGGCGCGCCTCGGTGGCGAGGAGTTCGGTTTGCTCCTGCTCGACTGCAGCACCGACCGGGCGACCGATGTGATCGAGCGCCTGCGCAAGCTCGTCTACGGCAATCGCACCTGCTCAGCCGGATTCGCCGCACGTCGCCCTGGAGAGTCAGCCGAGGCGGTGATAGCGCGCGCCGACGCGGCGCTCTACGAAGCCAAGACCTCGGGGCGCGACCGTGTGTGCATGAGCGCCTGAGCCGCCGTGGATTCCCTCCTGCGCCCAGCCAGGGAGCACCGCCGGCCCGGCCTAGACTGCTCCTCACACCGCCGCCACCGAGGAGGAGACCATGCAGGCAGTGCTGATGCGCGAAACCGGCGGGCCGCAGGTGCTGGGCCTCGAGGAGGTCGAGCGGCCGGAGCCGGGCGATGGTCAGGTCCTGGTCGAGGTTCACGCCGCGTCGGTCAATCCGATCGACTGGAAGTACCGCCGCGGGCTGATGCCCAAGCAACTGCCGGTCGTCCTCGGCAACGACGTCTCAGGGAAGGTCGTCTCATCCCGCGCCGAGGGCTTTGCCGAGGGCGATGAGGTCTTCGGGATCGCTCTCAGCGGCGGTTACGCCGAGTTTGCCACCGCGCCTGCCGCGGCCATCGCGATCAAGCCCGCCGGGGTCAGCCACGAGCAGGCGGCGGCGCTGCCCGTGGCCGGCATGACCGCCTGGCAGGCCCTGTTCGACCACGGCGGCCTGCAGGCTGGGCAGACAGCCCTGATCGCCGGCGCGGCCGGCGGCGTGGGTCACCTCGCCGTGCAGCTCGCCAGGCGAGCCGGCGCCAGCGCGGTCGGGATCGGCTCGTCCCGCAACCGCGACTTCGTGCTCGGCCTGGGCGCCGAGCGCTACATCGACTACACCCGGGAAGACGTCGCCACAGCGCTCAGCGACGTGGATCTCGCCTTCGACGCAGTCGGCGCTGAGATCACGCAGAGCCTGCTCGCGACCGTGCGCACGGGCGGCGTGCTCGTGACCGTCGCCAACGCGCCGCCCGAGCAGGAGGCGGCTGCTCGCGGAGCGCGCGCGGTTCTGTTCAGCATGACTCCCAACCCCGAGCAGCTGAGCGAGATCGGAGGGCTCGTGGCCGCAGGGGAGCTGCACGTCGAGATCGCCGAGGTCCTTGCGCTCTCGCAGGTGAGCCGCGCGCACGAGCTGAGCGAATCCGGGCACACCCGCGGCAAGATCGTGCTCAGGGTCGATCGCTAGGTCGGGCAGGGTGGAGGCCCGCCGCGACCGGTTCTGCGGGACCTGCGGGCTGCTGAACCTGAATCTCGAGGGTTTCTGATCAGGAGTTGGCGCAGACTGATCTGAGATACGACAATGTACGCATATGTCTAGGTACTTGGGGGACGGGAACCTTGCTCGTCGGAGGATGAGTGGGCAGGAGGGAAGATGGCTCTCGCGGAGCGCCTCGCCGTAGCCACCTTCGACGAGCAGGAGCTCGAGCGCGAAGCGCCCGCTGCCGTGGCCATCGCCGCGGGCCTCTACCTGGTCGGTGCATTGCTCACGGCGTGTGCCCTGCTGCTTCCGCACGTGGGCTCCCCGGCGGGGGTGGTGGCGGTGGCCCTCGACGCGCTGCTCACCGCGGCCCTGCTGCTCTATGCCGCCGAGCGGGGATGGGGCGGGCTGAGGCTGGCGTTCGCCGCGGACCTGTGGGGCGTGCTCGTGATCGCCGTGCTGTGTGCTTCGGGTGGAGGCGCGGAGAGTCCCTTTGCGCTCATCTACTTCTTCGCCATCGGCCACGCCGCGGCCTTTCAGCCACGAGCTCGGTTCGTGCTCGTCTGCGCCGCCGGCCTGGCCGCCTATCTCGCGCCGCTGCTCTACGAAGCGCACGTATCGGAGGTCTTCGGGGCGGTTGCCTGTGTCGGGATCGTGCTCGCGCTGCTCACCTCCGCGGTGGTGCACCTGGCGCTCAATCGGATGCGTGAGCAGCGTGGGAGGCTCGAAATCCTGATCGCGGCCACCGCCGAGCTCGACAAATCGCTCGATCCCGCCGAGACCTTGAGAACGATCGCGCACATGGCGGTCCCCGATCTGGCCGCGGCCTGCGTGATCGACCTGCTCGACGAGGGCGGCTCGATCGACAGCACGCTCGCCGTTGCCTCACAGCCCGAGCTGGCGGCCGCGCTCGAGCGCTCAGCCAAGCCCGAGGGCTTCCTGCGCGAGTCCGGCCACGGCGCGGCGGCCGTCGTTCCGATGCTCGCGCGCGGGCGCACCATCGGTGTGATCTCGTTTTGGACTCGAGCGGGCGCCGGGCGCTATGACGGTGGGCTGATCGCGGTGCTGGAAGACCTCACCGGACGCGCGGCCATGGCGTTGGACAACGCCCGCCTCTACGCCGAGCGGGCCCGCGTCGCGCGTACGCTCAGGCGCGGTCTGATGCCGGCCGTGCTTCCTTCCATCCCGGGTCTCGAGCTCGCCAGCTACTTCCGCCCGATGGGCGCCGGAGAGGAGGTCGGCGGGGACTTCTATGACGCCTTCGGCGATCGCGACAGCTGTTGGCTGGTCGTCGGAGACGTCTGTGGCAAGGGCGCCGAGGCCGCCGCTCTGACCGGGTTCCTGCGCCACACCACCGCCGCCTATGCGCGCGAGGAGAGCCATCCCGCGCGGGTGCTCGAACAGGTCAACCGAGCGATGCTCGACCAGGACTTCGACGGACGCTTCGCGACCGTGATCCTCGCCCATCTTGGCTTTGGGCCTTTCCATGCCGAGCTGAGGATCGCGACGGCGGGGCACCCGGCCGCGCTGCTCGCGCGTGCCGACGGAACGGTCTGCGAGCTGGGCGGCCGCGGGACGCTGCTCGGGATCTTCTCCGAGCCTTCCATCGAGGAGGTCTCGACGGTGCTCGAGCCGGGCGACGGCCTCGCTCTCTACACCGACGGGCTCTCCGAGGCGCATGCCCCTCGTCGGATCGTGACCGTGCAGGAGATGATCGGGGAGCTTCAGCGGAGCACACCCGCCTGCGCCCAGGAGTCGATCGACGCCCTGCTGGGGCTGATCGACCTCAACCGGCCGGTGCTCGATGACATCGCGATCCTCGCCGCTCACGTGAGCCCGATCGCAGCTCCGGCAAGGAGCGCCACCGCCTCGCAGCCGATGCTCGCCTGATCGTGGGTCTCGCCGCGGCATCGCCTGCCGCGGCGCTTCGACACGCGCCGAGCACCACCGCCACGAGCACGATCCAAACCATTGCTGTGAAGGCGAGCAGCATCTGCTCGAAACCTATGCGAGCGGCTGTGGCGCCGGCTCCCGAGAACTCCGCAGGCTCGTCGGGGACGACTACGTATGATGCGGCCGGTGAGCGGTCTGCGGCGTGCAGCGGGACTGGCATATCGCTCGGCCGGGGACTCCTCCGATCGGGTGGCGCTGCTGGTGCACGGCTATCCCGAGTCCTCCTACATGTGGCACGCCGTGCTCCCGGCCCTGGCCTCGGCGGGCTGGCATGCGATCGCACCCGACCTCCCCGGCTACGGCGACTCCGAGCCGGACCCGCCCGGGACGTGGGAGCGCCACGTCGAGGCGCTCACGCGCTTCGTCGATGAGCTCGAGCTCGGGCCGGTGGCGCTCGTGACCCATGACTGGGGCGTGATGATCGGGCTCAGGTGGGCCTGCGAGCACCCCGATCGTGTCCGTGCGCTGGTGATCTCCGACGGGGGATTCTTCGCGGACCGGCGCTGGCATGACCTGGCCAACGTGATGCGCACGCCCGGAGAGGGGGAGAGGCTGATCGGCGCCTATACCCGCGAGGGCTTCGCGGCCGCCATGCGAGCCGTCTCCACCGGGATGAGCGATCAGGCCATCGTCGAGTACTGGAAGGGCTTCGCCGACGACACGCGCCGGCTCGGCCACCTGGAGCTGTATCGCTCGGGCGACTTCGACAAGCTCCTCCCGTACGAGGGTCGGCTCGCCTCGCTGCGGCTGCCCGCGCTGATCCTGTGGGGCGAGCAGGACCGCTTCGCGGGGGTGAAGATGGCAGAGCGCTTCCACGCCGAGCTGGGCGGCTCGGAGCTGACCGTCCTGTCCGACGCCGGGCACTTCGTGTGGGATGACGAGCCCGAGCGGGCCGCCGGTCTGCTTGTCGACTTCCTCGCGCGGCGCCTGAGGCGCTAGTCACCGCACCCGCGTCGTCGGCTCGCTCGCCGAGCGCTGGTCCGGGAGGTTGATCTCGACCCCCGGGGGAGGGTCCACGTGCCCGGCCAGCAGCGGATCGTCGGTGTCGCGCATCCAGCGCTCCAGGCGCCCCCGCATCTCGTCTAGCAGCTCGCGATTGGCCGGGTCCTCGGCGAGGTTGTCGGCCTCGTTGGGATCGAACAGCAGGTCATAGAGCTGCTCTTTGGGGATCTCGCGCTCGGCCCAGCCGCCGGCCAGCAGCAGATCCTTGCTCGGCCCGTCATCGGTGTTGGGGAGGACCGGTGTGCGGCGATCGCCCCAGCGGCGGATGTACTTGTGGCGCTCCGTGCGGATGGCGCGCTGGGGCTCGTAGGCGGCGTGCCAGGTGGAGCCGGCGAATATCTCCTCGCGCACGCGCTTGCGCTCGCCGCGCAGCAGGCCCATCAGCGAGACGCCCTGGAGGAAGTCGGGTCGGCGGATGCCCAGGTACTCGCAGAGCGTGGGGTAGATGTCGATGTGCGAGACCATCTCGTCCATGACGCGTCCGCCGCCGAACGGGTCGGGGCCGCGCAGGATCAGCATCACGCCGAGGCCGCGGTCATACAGCGTCGCCTTGGCGCCCGGGAACGGCATGCCGTGATCGGTCGTGAAGATGATCAGCGTCTCCTCGGCCATGCCCGAGGCGTCGAGCTCGTTGAGCACCACGCCCACGCCATGGTCGAGCGAGCGCGCGCTGGCCTTGAAGGCGGCGATGTCCGCCCGCGCCTCGGGCGTGTCCGGGAGGTTGGCCGGTGGCTTTGAGTACTGCACGTCGCGCAGCGAGCCCGGTCCCAGGAATTCGCGGTGGGTCTCGAAGAACCCGACCGACAGGAACAGCGGGCGCTCGCGCGGGCGGCGCAGGACCTCCATCGCCAGCGGCGCCACGCTCTCCACGCGCGTGGTCGGGATCTTCATCACCTCGTCGTAGCCGATCACGTCGGGCTCCTTGGAGATGTGCTGCTCGCCGATCAGCACCGAGGTGTAGCCCACCTCGCGCAGGGTATGCACGATGTGATGGCTGTAATCGCGCAGGGACCAGCCGCGGTGGGCCAGGCCGAGCATGCCGTTGCTCTGCCCGTACTGGCCCGTCAGCAGGCAGGCGCGGCTGGCCGAGCACGTGGGAGCCGCACAGAACGCCTTGCGAAAGAGCACTCCCTGGTCTGCCAGCGCCTGGACGTTGGGCATCGGCACCTGCTCGCCATAGGGCTGGGCGTAACGTCCGGTGTCGTGCGAGTGCAGGTAGAGGATGTTAGGTAGAGCCATCATTGTCCACTAAGTCAATCTAATAGATGGGGTAGTCTCAGAGACGGTGACGCCGATGCTCTCCTATCTCGTGTGCGCCACGCCGCGCAGCGGCAGCACCCTACTCTGCCACGAGCTCGACCGGACCGGCGTCGCCGGGCACCCAGAGGAGTACTTCGAGGCGCTGCGACGGTCGGGGCTTCCCCGTCGTCCGCACGAGTACTTCGATTCCGAGCGCCATGCCAACATCGTCGAGCGCCTGGCCTTCCGCGAGATGCCCGACGGCGCAGCCACGCAGCCGAGCCCGCTGTGGCACCCCGACACCTACGACCAGTACCTGGCTTGGGCCCTGCGCGAGGGCACCACCCCCAACGGGGTCTTCGGGGCAAAGCTGATGTGGGGCTATCTCGGCGACTTCGCCCAGCTGCTGCGCGGCATCGAAGGGATGGGCTCCAGGCCGATCCCGGAGCTGCTCTCGCACGCCTTCCCGGGCCTGCGCTACATCCAGATCACCCGCCGGGACAAGGTCCGCCAGGCCGTCTCGCTGTGGAAGGCCGTGCAGACGCAGGCCTGGAAGCGGGAGGCCGGCGAGGAGGTCAGACGCGATGTCGAGCTCGTCTTCTCCTTCCGCGCCATCAACTACCTGGTGCGCCTGCTCACCGCCCACGACGCCTCCTGGGACGCCTACTTCCTCGGCCTCGGCTATGAGCCCTTGAAGCTCACCTACGAGGAGCTCGCCGAGGACACCGACGGCGTCGTGCGCCGCGTACTCGAGCACTTGGGAATTCCCGTGCCAGAGGGTCTGGCATCGGTGGAGCCGCGCCTCTCGGTGCAGGCCGACGAGGTCTCCGAGGACTGGGTGCGCCGCGTGCACCAGCACCTGGCGGCGCTCGAGGCTCCCGAGCCGGTCTGACATCTGGCGCGAGCCGACGCGCAAACGTTCAACCGTGTGTGCTCCCGGCGCTAGCCTTCTCCTCGTGAGGGCGGGATCGGAGAGTGGGGAGGGGCTGCCCTCCCGGACGCGTCGCCGGGCGGCACGCTCGACCCTCGCCCTGCTGATGTGCGCGCTCTGCGTGCACGCGGCGGGATCGGCCCCGTCCGCGCTCGCGAGCACCGTCCCGGTCGGGCTCGGCGGGTGGGAGGTGCAGAGCAGCGCGCTCGCACCGCAGGGCGGCGCGGAGATATCGACTCCCGGATTTGCAACCGCGGGTTGGCTTGCGGTGAAGCCGGACGATGCCGGCGCCGTCGGAACCGAGATCGGCGCTCTGCTGCAGAGTGGGCGCTGCCCCGAGGTGTTCTTCGCCGAAGACATGCGCAACTGCTTCGGCTACATGGACGCGATCGGTCCGGATACGGTTGCTCAGTTCTCCGTGCCGTGGTGGTTTCGCGGCGATTTCCAAAGCTCGCTGCGACCAGGCGAACACGCGCAGCTGACGCTCGGCGGGATCGTCGGCGACGCGGACCTGTGGGTCGACGGCCACGAGCTCGCCACCAAGGCCACGCTGCAGGGCGCGTATGCCGGCTACACCTTCGATCTCACCGGCCTGCTCCAGCCGGGTGTCAACTCGCTCGCTCTCGAGGTGCAGCCGAACGATCCCACGCGCATGCTCACACTCGACGACGTCGACTGGAACCAGATACCGCCGGATAACAACACGGGCATCCAGTTTCCGATCCTGCTGCACACCTCCGGAGCGCTGTCGCTCAGCGACGTGCACGCGCTGCAGCAGGACGCACCAGACCTGTCGAGCTCGGCGCTGACGCTCGAGGGCGAGGTGAGCAACGCCGCTGACGCCGCGCAGACGGGCACCGTCACGGCAACGGTGAGCCCCCCGGGCGCCGGGACGCCGACCACCCTCGAAAGGACCGTGACGCTGGGGCGCCACGCGAGCCGCGTCATCTCCTTCACGCCGGCCGAATATCCCCAGCTGACGATCGCCCACCCCCAGATCTGGTGGCCCTACCAGATGGGCTCACAGCCGCTCTATGGCCTCTCGATGGCGGTGGCGCAGCCCGGTCTGGCGCCGGACACGCAGTCGGAGAGCTTCGGGATCCGCACGATCAGCAGCCACCTGACCGGTCTTTCCCCGATCGCTCCTCACGGGGTGCGCCAGTTCGCGATCAACTCTCGCCCCTTCCTGCTTCGCGCGGGGGGCTGGGCCGAGGACATGTTCCTGCGCTACTCCGCCTCCAACACCGCTCAGCAGATCGCCCTGATCGAGAACCTCGGGCTCAACGGGATCCGTACCGAGGGCAAGCAGATGCCCTCGGACTTCTACGAGCAGATGGATCGCGCGGGGATACTCATCGATGCGGGCTACCAGTGCTGCGACGCCTGGCAGCCGGAAGGCCGCAAGCTCACCAGGCGCCAGGAGCGGGTGATGGAAGACTGGCGCTGACGATCGGCGAGCAGCTGCGCGATCACCCGAGCGTGATCTCCTTCGGCTGGAGCGACAACGTGCCCACGAGCAAGCAGGAAGCGGTGTCGCTTAAGGGATTTGCCCGGGCCGACTTCGAGGACCCTCTGATCGCCTCGGCCGAGTACAACTCGGGCCGCCGGCTGGGGCCCTCGGGCGAGAAGGAGGGGCCCTACGACTGGGTTCCACCGAGCTACTGGTATGACAGCACGCACTACGAACCCGGCGATCCGACCCGCACGAACGTGGGCGGCGCCTGGGGGTTCGACAGCGAGGCGAGCGCCGGTGACACGGTGCCCACGATCGACTCGATCCAGCGCTTCATGTCGCCGTTTGAAAGCTCGCAGCTGTGGATGGACCCGGCCTACAACCAGTACCACGCCAACTACGAGGCCGAACTGCCCGATGCGAAGAACGGCGGCTACTCCTTCGGCACGCTCGACGAGCTCGACAAGGCCATATCCAGCCGCTATGGAGCGTGGTCGAGCCTCGCTGAATACGTGCAGGAGGCCCAGCTCCAGAACTACGAGACCCAACGCGCGCAGTTCGAGGCCTACATCGACCATGTGAACGCCACCCCGACCCCTTCGACGGGCGTCGTCTACTGGCAGCTCAACAAGGGCGCGCCGACGCTGCTGTGGGACCTCTACAACCAGGAATTCGACCAGGCCGGAAGCTACTTCGGCGCAAAGGAGGCCAATGCGCCGGTCCACGCCCTCTACGCCTACGACAGTCACACGGTCACGCTCGACAACCTCACCGGCGCCACCCAATCCGGGCTGTCGGTCGAGTCCAGGGTCTATGACCTCCAGGGCCGACTGCTCGACGACCGGAGCAGCGGCGCCATGACCCTGAGCCCGCAGCAGGTGGCGAGCTCTGTGCTCACGCCGAGGATCCCGGGCGAGACCAGCCCGCCCGAACCGGCGAGCACCTACTTCGTCGAGCTGCTGCTCAGGCAGGGCGGCGCGGTCATCGATCGCAACACCTACTGGCTCTCCACCCAGCAGGACCGCGTGAACTGGCCCGCCACCATTGGCGATCCCCACGCGAGCATGGCCCAGGAGGCGGACCTCACCGAGTTGCGCCAACTGCCGCCTGGGCAGCTGCATCTCAGCGCGAGCACGCGCCCGCAGGCCGGACCGGCCGGCTCGGACACGCTCACGTCGCTGACCGTCACCAACACCTCCCCGACTCCGACCGTCGCGCTCTTCCTGCGCGCCGACCTGCGCCGGGGAGATCCCTCCGGAGCGCTTGCCCCGGGAGACAACGAGGTGCTGCCGGCCTTCTGGAGCGCGGACGACACGACCCTGTGGCCGGGCGAATCGGAGACGCTGAGCGTCGCCTACCGTGCCGCTGAGCTGCACGGCGGCACGCCGGTCATCTCCGTCTCCGGCTGGAACGTGGCGAGCATCGACGTGGCGGGAGCCTGACGCCCGCCGGAGGTCATCGGCTTGACAGTAAGCGGGGGCCGCAGGCGGTGGTACTGCACGGTGGGGCTGCAGGTCGCCGGCCTTAGGGCCGCGAGCGTTCGACGTCCTCCCCGAGGCGTGCCAGCGTCACCTCGAGCGCGTCCGCGATGCGCCTCACGGTCGTCCACGTGGGGTTGGCGTGACCGCGCTCGATGCGCGCGAATGCGGCTACTGTCAGGCCCGCTCTGTGTGCGAGATCCTCCTGCGTCTCGCCGCGCTCCGTGCGCAGGCGTCGAACGGTTGCCGCGAGGGCCGCATCCGCCTTCGTGGGTGCCGACATAATAAGAAACATCGCAGTTCGCGAGTAGCAAGATCCAGTCAGCTGGCTGCTGGTATCGTGCTGTTGTCACGCCATCCCCACAGAAGGCGCTGGCCGGTCGGCATCGGTGCGAGCGTCGCGCCGGTGCCGGCCCACCTTGTTCATGCCCGGCGCACCATCTCGTCGGCTCGCACGCGAGCCGACCGCCCTGGATGCGCTCGCTAGAGCGGGGTTCCCGGCAGGCGGTACTTGCGCGTCTTGGGGCAGCGCTCGAGCAGTCCCAGCTCCACGAGCGTGAGCGCATAGCGATGGGCGGTGCTCGGGCTCATGCCGAGGTCGCCGGCCAGTTCCACGATTCCCCGTGGATCGCCTCCCGGCCCGAAGCAGGTCAGGATCGACAGGCCTCGCAGCAGCGAGCGCGAGAGGCGCGAATCGGAGGTGTCGCTTGGGAGGTACCCGGGCGGCGGGTGGGCCCGGCCAGAGCCATCGCCCGCGAGCGCCGTTCTCGCCGCGGTGGCTCGCTCGCCGACGATCGGGGCCCGCAGCGAGTCGGCGATCAGCGTGGCCAGGCTCGGAGAGCGGCTGTTCGTGGCCGCTCTGACCACCTCGTCGATCTGCGCGGGGGAGAGGGTGATGGAGATGCTCAGGGAATCCTCGTTGCTCATGCCCGCGATGATCGCAGATGCAGACGACTGTCTGCAGGGTGTGTTTTTCATTGGCCTGGCTCGAAGCCTGTTGCCTGTTGGTAGCGCTGCGGCGAAGCGGCCTCGGAACCCCGGGCGAAGCGGCCTCGGAGCCCTGGACGAAGCGGCCTCCGAACCCCGGACGAAGCGGCGTCGGAGGATGTACTTGCGTGTGCAATCATTGTCATGTGAATCAGATCGCGGTCACGGAGTTCACCGACCCGGGTTGCCCCTTCGCCTACTGCGCCAGCCCGGATCTGGCGGTTCTGCGGTGGCGCTACCGCGAGCAGCTGAGCTGGCGGATCGTCACGATCGGGCTGGCCGAGGATCCCCAACGCTACCTCGACGCCGGCTACACGCCCACGCGCAGCGTCCTTGGCAACCTCGAGTTTCGCTGCCGCTACGGCATGCCGTTCCTGAGCGAGCCACGCGCGCGGGTCGCCGCCACGTCACGCGCCTGCCGCGCGATCGTGGCCACGCGCCTGCTCGAACCGGCTCGCGAGTACGACGTGCTGCGCGCCCTGCAGCTCGGATGGTTCACGACCACGCTCGTGCTCGACGAGTACGCGGACATCGCCCAGTCGCTGCAGGGCGTGGCCGGCCTGGACGTCGAGTCGATCGTCGCCGCGATCGACGACGAGCGCACGATCGCTGTCTACGAGCGGGACAAGGTCGAGACGCGAACCGCGGAGGGCGGACCCACCCACTTCCAGGGTAAGGCGCGCCAGACCGACGGGCCGGTTCGCTTCTCAGCGCCGTCGCTGGTGTTCGAGAGCGAGGACGGGCGGCGCCTGGAGGCCGGCGGCTTTCAGTCGATCGGTGCATACGACGTGCTCGTCGCCAACCTCGACCCGACGCTCGAGCGCCACGCGCCACCGGACGAGCCGCTCGAGGCTTTGCGCCTGTTCCCCGGCGGCCTCGTGACCCAGGAGCTCGCCGCGATCATGGCTCAGAACAACCAGCAGCCTGACCGCCTGGTGGCCGAGCGAGCCCTGATCGAGCTGCTGGGCGAGAGCGCGGTGCGCCGCACGCCGCTGGGCGACGACGCCCTCTGGCAGCTCGCCTGATCGCCTCTCGCGTGCGAGATCCCGCGCTGGCCGGGTAGCCTCCAGCGCGCATGTCCATCACGGTCACACTCCCCGACGGCAAGCCCCTGGAGCTCCCGGACGGCGCCACCGGCGCCGATGCGGCCGCGGCCATCGGCCCGGGACTCGCGCGCGCAGCCCTCGCGATCGAGGTGAGCCATCCCGAGGCCGGGGAAGAGGGCGAGGTGCGCGATCTCGCGCGCGCCCTCCCAGACGGGGCGCGCGTGTCGATCATCACGGCCAAGAGCGGCGAGAAGGCGCTCGAGATGATCCGCCACGACGCCGCGCACGTGCTGGCCGCCGCCGTGACGGACCTCTACGACGGCGTCAAGATCTCGATCGGCCCGGCGATCGCCGAGGGCTTCTACTACGACTTCGAGTTCCCCGACGGCACGGCCGTCTCCGAGGCCGACTTTCCGCGCATCGAAGAGCGGATGCGTGAGCACATCAAGGCGGCAGAGGCCTTCGAGCGTCGCGACGTCTCGCCCGCCGAGGCGCGCGAGCACTTCGTGGCCGAGCGCCAGGACTACAAGGTCGAGCTGATCGATGACCTCGTCGCTTCAGCGGATCCGGCCCATCCGCTGAAGACGGTCTCGCTCTACACCAACGGGCCCTTCACGGACCTCTGTCGCGGCCCCCACGCGCCCACCACGCAGACGGTCAGCGCGTTCAAGCTCGGCTCGGTCGCGGGCGCCTACTGGCGCGGGGACTCCGATCGCACGATGCTCACGCGCATCTACGGCACGGCCTTCTTCTCCAAGAAGGAGCTGGCCGAGCACGAGGAGCGCCTCGAGCAGGCCCGCGCGCGCGATCACCGCAAGCTGGGGCGTGAGCTGGACCTGTTCATGTTCTCCGAGCTCTCGCCCGGCAGCCCGTTCTGGAAGCCCGCGGGCCTGGCCATCTGGAACGCCCTCAGCGAGCTGTGGCGCAGCGAGAACCGCCGCCGCGGCTACCGCGAGGTGAAGACGCCGATCCTGTTCGATGTCGAGCTCTTCAAGCAGTCCGGTCACTGGGACACCTACCGCGACCACATGTACTTCACCGACGTCGAGGATCGCCCGATGGGCCTGAAGCCGATGAACTGCCCGGCGCACATCCAGATCTACAAGGACGCCCGGCGCTCCTATCGCGACCTGCCGATCCGCTACTCGGAGGCGGGCCTGGTCCATCGCCACGAGCCCAGCGGGACGCTGCACGGGCTGATGCGCGTGCGTCACATCACCCAGGACGACGCCCACATCTTCTGCACCGAGGAGCAGGTCCAGCAGGAGGTCGTGCAGTGCCTGCGCTTCGGCTTCTTCCTGTATGAGCTGTTCGGCTTCGAGCCGCGGCTGGAGCTCTCCACACGTCCGGAGAAGCGCATCGGCTCAGAAGAGATGTGGGATCGCGCCGAGGGCGCGCTTGCCGGCGCGCTCGAGGCGGAGGGCCTGGACTACGAACTGAATCCCGGAGACGGCGCCTTCTACGGGCCGAAGATCGACCTGCACATGACCGACTCGATCGGGCGCTCCTGGCAGCTGGGCACCGTGCAGCTCGACTACTCGATGCCCGAGCGCTTCGATCTGCTCTACACCGGGGCCGACAACGGCGAGCACCGCCCGGTGATGATCCACCGCGCCCTGATGGGCTCCTTCGAGCGCTTCATCGGGATCCTGATCGAGCACTATGCGGGCGAGTTCCCTGTGTGGCTCGCGCCCGTGCAGGCGATCGTGCTGCCGGTCTCCGATCGCTTCAACGACTACGCGGCCTCGGTCAGAGACAGGCTGCTCGACGAGCAGGCCCGCGTCGAGCTCGACGATCGCAACGAGTCGATCGGGCGCAAGATCCGCGAGGCCGAGCTGCGCAAGATCCCGTACATGCTGGTGGTCGGCGAGCGCGAGGCGGGGGAGGGGACCGTGGCGGTGCGCACCCACGGGGCCGCCGGCGAGCGTGGCGGTGGCGAGGGCGCGAGCGTGTCCGTCGAGCAGTTCTCCGAGCGCTTGCTGGGAGAGCTATACTCATCGGCATTGAAGCCACGCAAATCCTCAGAGCGCCACGCCTAGCATTCACTTGACGCGCGGCAAGAGAAGCTAGTGCCGGTTCCCCGCAGGTTCGACCGGCGCCCGCCCGAGCGGGACACCACCAGGATCAACGAGCGCATTCGCGTGCCCGAGGTGCGTCTGATCGATGACGAGGGCAACCAGATCGGCGTGCTCAAGACGCCCGACGCGCTCGTCTTCGCCCAGGAACGCGATCTCGACCTCGTCGAGGTGGCGCCCGAGGCCCGCCCTCCGGTCTGCAGGGTGCTCGACTACTCCAAGTACAAGTACGAGCAGGCCCAGAAGATCAAGCAGGCGCGCAAGCACCAGCAGCAGATAACCGTCCGCGAGATCAAGTTCCGCCCGAAGATCGCCGAGCACGACTACGACACCAAGAAGCACCACGTCGAGCGCTTTCTCAAGCACAAGGACAAGGTCAAGGTGACGATCATGTTCCGCGGTCGCGAGGTAACGCACCCCGAGCGCGGCACGATGATCCTCGATCGTCTCGCCGAAGAGCTCTCAGAGCTCGGCGTCGTGGAGCAGCGTCCGATGCAGGAAGGACGCAACATGACGATGATGATGGCGCCCTCCAAAGCCGTGCTCACGGGACGCGTGGGCGAGGAGGGCGAGGAGGGCTCCGATGACGCTCGGCCCGCGAGCTCGCCCGACGGAGCAGCCGCCACGGCCGCCCCGCCGCAGGCGCAGGCCGCCGCCCCCGCCTCACCGGACAGTGCTCCAGCCGCGCCCGACAGAGTCGCTGAGGCGCCCGCGCAGACGTCAGCCGGGGCATCCTCGGAGACCTCGCCCGAGGCGCCGGCAGAACCCGAGGACGCAGAGCCCCGGAGTGGCGGGGCCGCGGCCGCGGGCTCGGCCGTGTCATAATCCCCGGCCGAGCACCATGCCAAAGATGAAGACACATTCGGGCGCCAAGAAGCGCTTCAAGGTAACCGGCACCGGCAAGGTGCGCGGACGCCACCCCTTCACGAGCCACATCCTCGAGAAGAAGTCGCCCAAAAAGAAGCGCGCTCTGGGCCGTCCGGCGATCATGAACGACGCTGAGGTCCCGCGGATCAAGCGCATGCTGGGGGTCGGCAAATGACGCGTGTCAAGCGGTCTGTCAACGCCCGCAAGAAGCGTCGCGCGACGCTCGAGCTGACCAAGGGCTTCCGCGGCGAGGCGCACTCGAACTACAAGCGCGCCAAGGAGGCGTTGCTGAAGGCCGACAAATACGCCTACCGCGACCGGCGCAACCGCAAGCGCGACTTTCGCCGGCTGTGGATCACCCGCATCAACGCGGCCGCGCGCATCAACGGCATGAGCTACTCGCAGCTCATGCACGGCCTCAAGCTGGCCGGAGTCGAGCTCGACCGCAAGGTCCTGGCCGACATCGCCGTGCGCGACGCCGAGACCTTCCGACGTTTCGCAGAGGTCGCCCGCGAGGCGTCGGCTGCCTGACCTCCGGCTTGGCCGGGAGTCCCGGCAAACCGACCTGACAGCCTCCCGGGCGTCGCTCCTGAAAAGGACGGCGCCCTTTTTGTTGCACTGACCCCACACACGACACACACCCACAGCATTCACAGCACATGACCACGATCGCCTCGACCCACAACCCCAGACTGAAGGCCCTGCGCCGTCTGCAGACCAAGCGCGGGCGCGCCGCCGAGGGCCGCTTCGTCGTCGAGGGCGAGGATCTCCTCGCGGCCGCCCGCGCGGCCGGTCGGGCGCCCGTGGAGGGCTACCGCCTCGCGGGAGCCGACGTCGGGGAGGAGGATTTCCACGAGGTCGAGCGCTCGGCGCTCGCAACCGTCTCCACGCTCGGGTCCAGCACGCGCGCGATCGCGGTCTACGAGCAGCGCTGGGCCGCGCCGTCGGGCCCGCTGTGTGTGTATCTGCACGGCGTCGGCGACCCGGGGAACGTGGGCACGGTGCTGCGCTCGGCCGTGGCCTTCGGCGCCTCGTGTGTGGCGCTCGGCCCCAACTGCGCCGATCCCCACTCGCCCAAGGCCGTGCGGGCGAGCATGGGCGCCATCTTCGCCGTGGCGCTCGCGCGCGTGCGGGGCATCGAGGAGCTTCCCGGAGAGCGCATCGCGCTGGACGCCGCCGCGGAGGAGGCCCTGAGGGGGCCCATGGACCGGACCGCGGGCGCGGTCACCTTGCTGATCGGTGCCGAGCGCGACGGTCTGCCGCCTGAGCTGCTCGACGCCAGCGACCGGCGCGCCTGCATCCCGATCGCATCCGAGTCGCTCAACGCGGCCATGGCTGCCACGGTGGCGCTGTACGAGATGACCCGCCGGGGTGGGCGGGACATCGATACCTTCCCGGCGTCATGATCGATCGCATCGAGCAGTTGCGCGGGGAGGCCGAGAGCGAGATATCGAGCGCCTCCACCAGCGAGGCGCTCGAGGAGCTGCGGGTGCGCTATCTCGGGCGCAAGGCCGAGCTGCCGCAGATGCTGCGCGAGGTGGCAAGCCTGCCCCCCGAGCAGCGCGGCGCGGTGGGCAAGGCCGCAAATCAGGCCCGCCAGGCGCTCGAGGCGCTGATCGCGGCGCGCTCGCAGGGGCTGGCCGGCGAGGAGCTCGAGCAGAGGCTGCAGGCCGACCGCATCGATGTGACCCTGCCTGGCGCCCCGCCGCAACCGGTCGGGCGTCTGCATGTCCTCACTGCCACCCGTCGCGAGCTCGAAGACATCTTCCTGGGTCTCGGCTTCACCGTGATGGAGGGCCCGGAGGTGGAGACGGTCCACTACAACTTCGACGCCCTCAACCACAGCCTCACGCATCCTGCGCGGGCGCGCACAGACACCTTCTACGTCTCAGCGGAGGCGGTGCTTCGCACCCACACCTCGCCGATGCAGGTGCGCGCGATGGAGGCGCATCCGCCGCCGCTGTATGTCGTGATCCCCGGGCGCGTCTACCGACCCGACTCCGACGCCACCCACACCCCGCAGTTTCACCAGATCGAGGGCCTGGCCGTCGATGAGGACATCACACTGGCCGACCTCAAGGGCACGTTGCTCGAGTTCGCGCGGGCGGTCTTCGGCGAGGAGCGCGACGTGCGCCTGCGCCCGCACTTCTTTCCCTTCACCGAGCCGAGCGTCGAGGTCGACGTCTCCTGCTTTCACTGTGGCGGCCAGGGCTTCCTCAAGGACGGCGCCCGCTGCTACCTGTGCAAGGGCGAGGGCTGGCTCGAGGTCCTCGGCGCCGGCGAGGTCGATCCCAACGTCTACGCCCACGTGCCCACCACCGAGGCCAACGCCCCCGGCTATGACCCCGAGAAGATCCAGGGCTTCGCCTGGGGCCTCGGCGTCGAGCGGATCGCGATGCTCAAGCACGGCATCCCGGACCTGCGGCTCTACTACGAGAACGACCTGCGCTTCCTGGAGCAGTTCTAGATGAGGGTCCCCCTTCCATGGCTGCGCGAATACTGCGACCCGGACCTCGACGTGCACGCGATCGAGGAGCGCCTGACGATGACCGGGACGAAGGTCGAGGCGATCCATCACCACGGCGTGGCCTCGACCGAGGGCTTCGTCGTGGGACGGGTGCTCGAGGCTGTCCAGCATCCGGACGCGGACCGGCTGAAGGTCTGCACGGTCGAGCTCGGAGATGAAAACGGACCGGCCACGATCGTGTGCGGCGCGCCCAATGTCGCCGCCGGGCAGACCGTGGCCGTGGCCAGGCCGGGAGCGGTCATGCCGGACGGGACGAAGCTCCGCAAGGCCAAGCTCCGGGGCGTGGTCTCCGAGGGGATGATCCTCTCCGAGACCGAGCTGCAGGTCGGCTCCGGCGGGGAGGGCATCATCGTGCTCGATGAGCAGATGCTCGACGCCGAGCTCGCGCCCGGGGCGCCGCTGGCGGAGATCCTGCCGATCTCGATGGACGTGGTCGAGCTCGAGATCACACCCAACCGCCCCGACTGCCTCGGGATCTACGGCGTCGCCCGCGAGCTTCATGCCGCCACCGGCGCTCCGCTGGCGCTCGCGCCGTGGAGCGATGACCCGGGCTCGGCCGGCGAGCTGGCCGGTGCCGAGGTGAGCGTCGAGTGCCCCGATCTGTGCCCGCGCTTCACCGCGAGGGTCTTCGAGAACGTCACCATCGCACCGTCCCCGCCATGGCTGAAAGCGCGGCTCGTGGCGGCCGGCCAGCGCACGATCAACAACGTCGTCGACATCACCAACTACGCGATGCTGCTCAGCGGCCAGCCGTTGCACGCCTTCGACCTCGACCGCGTGGCCGGCGCACGCCTGACGGTGCGCCGGGCGCGCGAGGGCGAGCAGGTGGAGACGCTCGACGGGCAGACCCGCACCCTCGACTCCGAGATGGTCGTGATCGAGGACGCCGATGGCCCCACGTCGATCGCCGGTGTGATGGGCGGCGCGCGCTCGGAGGTCCAGCAGGACACCACGCGCGTGCTGATGGAGGTGGCAACCTGGAACGGGCCCAACATCCACCGCACATCCTGGGCGCTGGGGCTGCGCAGCGAGGCCTCGGGGCGCTTCGAGAAGGGCCTGCAGCCCGAGCAGTGCATCCACGCCCAGGCGATCGCCACCCAGCTGATGATCGAGCTCTGCGGCGCGCGCGTGGCTGCGGGCACTATCGACGTGGGAGCACCGCCCCCGGTGCTGCGGGAGATCGGCCTGCGCGAGGCGCGCGTGCGCGCCATCCTCGGCGTCGAGGTCCCGCTCGAGCGCCAGGCCGAGATCCTTGCAGCGCTCGACTTCGCCACGTCTCCCGCGGAGGGCGGGCTGAGCGTGACGGTGCCCGCGCTGAGGCGCGAGGACGTCACCCGCGAGATCGACCTGATCGAGGAGGTCGCCCGCATCGACGGCCTCGAGCGCCTGCCCGCCACGCTGCCCGCCCGTCGTGGGGCGGCCGGCAGGCTCACCCACGCCCAGCGTGTTCGCCGCCGTGCCGAGGACACGATGGTCGGGCGCGGGCTGCACGAGATCGTCGGCTGGAGCTTCACCGAGCCGGGCCTGCTCGACCGCCTGCGCCTGCCCTCCGAGCACGAGATGCGCAAGGTCGTGAGCGTCGAGAACCCGTTGTCGGACGGGCAGTCGATCATGCGCCCCACGCTGCTCGGCTCGCTCATGGACGCCGCCCGCCACAACGTCGCCCGCAACGGCCCCGACGTGGCCATCTTCGAGTCCGGAACCGTCTACCGCGCGACGGACGAAGGCCCGCTCGCCGACGAGCACCACGCGCTCGGGGTGCTCCTGAGCGGCGCCATGGCGCCACGCTCCTGGCGTGGGGCGCCCGCCCAGGCGGACTTCTTCGCCGCCAAGGCGCTGCTCGGAGCCCTGCTCGAGCATTTCCACCTCGACTGGTCCGTACAGCCGCGGAGCTGGTCCTTCCTGCATCCAGGGCGCAGCGCCGTGGTGCTGGCCAACACCACGGGAGCCACGCGCACTCCGGGCGGCGAGGACTCGCAGGAGGTCGTGCTCGGCTTCCTCGGCGAGGTCCACCCGCTCGTGGCCGCCGAGTGGGATCTCGAGCGCACGGCCGCCTTCGCCATCGACCTCGGCAAGCTCGCCGCGGCGGCACGGCCGCTCGTGTCCTTCGAGGCCTTCGGCTCCTTCCCCTCGCTGCGCCAGGACCTCGCGGTCACCCTCCCGGTGTCCGTGTCCGCGGAGGAGGCACTCGCGCGCGTGCGCGAGCAGGCGGGTTCGGAGCTCGCCGACGTGGAGGTGTTCGACGTCTACACCGGTGAGCAGGTGGGGGAGGGCCGACGCTCGCTGGCGCTGGCCCTGACCTTCCGCTCCCTGCAGGCCACGCTCACGGACGAGGACATAGCGCCCGTGCGCGGGCGGATCGTCGCCGCCCTGGGTGAGATCGGGGGCGAGCTGCGTGGCTAGCCTCGCGCCTCAGCGGCACGTGCGGGACGCGCCGCGAGTGATCGTGGCCGGCGCCACCGGGTTCGCCGGCGCGCTCGCCGCCCAGCTGCTCTGGCGCCACCCTGACTTCGAGCTCGTGGCGGTGACGGGGCGCTCCGAGCAGGGTCGCAGCCTGGATGAGCTCTATCCCCGCTATCGAGTGCCGCTGAGGATCGAGCAGCTCGACCTCGACCGGCTGGACGGGATCGCCGCGGCGGTCGTCGCCTACCCTCACGCCGCCGCCGCCCCAACCGTCGCGGCGCTGCGCGAGCAGGACGTGCGCGTGATCGATCTGAGCGCCGACTTCCGCCTGCGCTCGCAGGCCACCTATGAGCGCTGGTATGGGGCGCACCCGCGGCCGGATCTGCTCTCCGAGGCGGTATACGGCCTGACCGAGCTCCACCGCTCGCAAATAGCCGGCGCGTCGATCGTCGCCAACCCCGGCTGCTACCCCACGGCCTCGCTGCTCGCCCTCGCTCCGCTCGCGCGCGCCGGGTTGATCACCGATGTCGTGATCGACGCCAAGCAGGGCATCTCGGGGGCTGGGAGGGCGTTCGACGAGACCACCCACCTGTCCATGGCCGGCGAGAACATCCTCCCGTACAAGGTCGCCGCGCACCGTCACACGCCCGAGATCGAGGAGCAGCTGAACGAGCTGGATCCCGCCCACCCCGGTCTGAAGGTCCAGTTCCAGGCGCACCTGGTCCCGCTCGACCAGGGGGAGATGGCCAGCTGCTACGTGACCGTCTCGCGCCTTCCGAGCGCCGTCGAGCTGCGCGAGCTCTATACCGACGCGTACTCCGACGAGCCCTTCGTCGAGGTGATGGGCGGGCCGCCTGGTACCCGCGAGGTCCAGGAGACCAACTTCTGTCGGATCTTCGCCGCGCCTGACGAGCACACGGGCAAGGTGCTCGTGTTCTCGGCGATCGACAACCTCTGGAAGGGCACCTCCTCGCAGGCCGTGCAGAACCTCAACCTGATGTTCGGCCTGCCCGAGACAAGCGGATTGGAGTGAGCACCGTGAAAGAGAATCCCGCCGATTCGCTGCCGTTCTTCCGCTCGCGCTGGGTGCCCGCGCCGCCGCACGTGCGCGAGCTCGGCCTGCAGGCGGGGCTGCCCCAGGGCTTTCGCGCAGCGGGCGTCGCGGCCGGCATCAAGCCCAGCGGCAACCCAGACGTGGGCCTGCTCGTGTGCGACGCCGAGGATCCGGTCAGCGCCGCCCGCTTCACATCCTCGGGCACGCCCGCAGCGCCCGTGCTCGTCACCCGCGAGCGCTGCCGCCTGCAGTCCCTGCGTGTGGTGCTCGCAAACTCCGGCTGCGCCAACGCGGCGACCGGCGGCCGTGGCCTCGACGACGCGGCCAAGACCCAGGGAGCGGCCGCGATGGCGACCGCTGTCGACCCGGCCGATGTGGCGCTCGCCTCCACCGGCGCGATCAGCCACCTGCTCCCCGTCGAGCTGGTGCTGAAGGGCCTCCTCGAGGCGCGCACCCAGCTGAGCCGCGAGGGGGACAGCGCCTTCCAGCAGGCGATCCAGACGACGGACGCCTTCGAGAAGCGCGCCAACCTCGAGGTCACGCTGCCCTCCGGCGTCGTGCGGTTGAGCGCCCAGTGCAAGGGCGCGGGGATGATCTCACCCCGCTTCGCCACCCTGCTCTGCTTCGTCGAGACCGACGCCGTCCTCACTCCCGAGACGGCCGAGCTGCTGCTCGGGGTCTGCGTCAAGCGCTCCTTCGACCGCGCGTCGGTCGACGGGCAGCTCTCGACCAACGACACCGCCATCCTCATGTGCTCGGGGGCCAGCGGCGTGGTCGTGGAGAGCGAGAGCGAGGACGAGCTGCGTCTCGGCGAGGCCCTCGACGCGCTGCTGCGTGCGCTCGCGATCATGATGGTCGCCGACGGCGAGGGCGCGAGAAGGATCGCGCGGGTGCTCGTCCGCGGCGGGCACGCCGAGGGCGTGGAGGCGGTCGCTCGCGCCGTGGCCAACTCGCCGCTGGTGAAGGCCGCGCTGCACGGGGGAGACCCCAACTGGGGGCGGATCGTGCAGGCCGTCGGGGCGGCAATGCCGGGAACGGCTCCGCTCGCCGTTGACATCTCGATCGAGGGCGTCCAGGTCTGCTCGGGCGGCGCCGCGATCCCCTACGACGAGGAGGCGCTCGCGCAGGCGGTCCAGCGCGATGAGGTCGAGTACGAGATCGTGCTGCCCGGCGAGGGCGCCGAGACCGAGGTCTTCTTCTCCGACCTCTCGCACGAGTACGTCACCATCAACGCCGACTACACAACGTGAGGACGCCATGCGCGATGTAGGAACACTCCTCGAGGCGCTCCCCTACATCAGGGAGTTCCACGGCAAGACCGTGGTGATCAAGTACGGCGGCGCCGCCATGGAGGACGCAGCGCTGCGCGAGGAGTTCGCGCGCGACGTGGTGCTGCTCAAGTACGTCGGCCTGAACCCGATCGTGGTCCACGGCGGCGGCCCCGAGATCACCGGCTACATGGAGCGCCTGGGCCTGCCGGTCGAGTTCGTGGGCGGCCTGCGCGTCTCCGACAGGGACACGGTCGAGGTCGCCAAGATGGTGCTGGTGGGGAAGGTCAATAAGGAGATCGTGTTGCGAATCAACCGCCATGGCCAGCCTGCCGTGGGCCTGTGTGGCGATGACGGCTCGCTGTTCAGGGTTGTCCGTCGTGCTGCCCCGGGAGGCGAGGACATCGGCTTCGTGGGGCGGATCGAGCGCGTCAACGTCGGCGTGATCGAGCACATCGCAACCGACTACATCCCGGTGATCGCCTCGGTCGGCGCCGATCGCGAGGGCAATTCCTACAACGTCAACGCCGACGAGGCCGCCGGCGCGGTGGCGGGCGCGCTCGGCGCCTACAAGGTGGTCTTCCTCACCGACATCGCGGGTTGGCTGGAGGACGCGGCGAAGCCCGAGAGCCTGATTGGCCAGGCCACGGCCGAGCAGGTCACGGAGGCGCTCGCGGGGCTCGATGGCGGCATGCGACCCAAGCTCGAAGCCTGCGTGGAGGCGATCGACAAGGGCGTCAGCGCCGCGCACATCCTCGACGGGCGGATCGCGCACTCGCTGCTGCTCGAGCTCTTCACCGACGCAGGGATAGGGACAAAGATCGAGGCTGCGCCATGAGCCTGGCCGAGCTGCAGGCGCTCGAGCGCTCGAGCGTGATCGCCTCCTACGCGCGCCAGCCGGTCGAGTTCGTCCGCGGCGAGGGCTCGCATCTGTGGGACGAGCAGGGCAACGAGTACCTGGACTTCCTGTGCGGGATCTCGGTCACGAACCTCGGCCACTGCCACCCGCGCGTGGTGGCTGCGGTGCGAGAGCAGGCCGGACGCCTGATGCACACGAGCAACCTCTTCTACACCGAGCCGGCCATGCGCCTGGCCGAGCGGCTGTCATCCTCGAGCCTCGGCGGCAAGGTCTTCTTCTGCAACTCCGGCGCCGAGGCCAACGAGGCGGCGATCAAGCTCGTGCGCAAGGCCAGGCGGGGCGGCGATGTGGTGGTCGTGCACGGAGCCTTCCACGGGCGCACCTACGGCGCCCTCTCGGCCACCCCCCAGGAGGCCAAGCAGGCTCCTTTCGCGCCGCTCGTGCCGGGGTTTCGCGCGGTCGCCCCGGAGCCCGAGGCGCTCGCGGCCGCTGTCGACGAGCACACCGCCGCGGTGATGCTCGAGGTGATCCAGGGCGAGAGCGGCGTTCACCTGCTTTCCGAGGAGGCTCTGCGGGCCGCCCGGGCGGCCTGCGACGAGCACGGCGCGGCCCTGGTGTTCGACGAGGTGCAGACGGGGATGGGGCGCACGGGCACGCTGTGGGCCTACGAGCAGACCGGGGTCACGCCCGACGCGATCACCTTGGCCAAGGCACTCGGCGGAGGACTCCCGATCGGCGCGCTGGTAACGGGCGAGCGCCTCTCAGACGTGCTCCAGCCCGGCGATCACGGCTCGACCTTCGCGGGCGGCCCCGTCGTCGCCGCGGCGGCGCTCACAGCGCTCGATCTGACCGACGACGAGGCGCTGCTCGCGCGAGTGCGCGATCTCGGTGGCGTGCTCGCGGGCGAGCTCGAGCGTCTCCCGCACGTGGTCTCGGTGCGCGGGCGCGGGCTGATGCTCGCGTGCGAGCTGGACGTGCAGGCGCCGGCGGTGGCGCGCCGTGCGCTGCTCGAGCAGCGCCTCATCCTCAACGCCACCGGGCCCACCACGCTGCGCCTGCTGCCGCCGTTGACCGTCGGCGAGGAGGAGATCAGCGAGGCCCTGGCGCGGCTGGCGGGCGCCCTGGAGGGCTAGGCGGATGCGTCGCGAGCTTGCCGACGGGTTCGAGCTCGATGATGACCCGGGCCGGATCGACCTCCAGGCCGTGCACGGTTTCATCAGCGGCGAGTCCTACTGGGGCAGAGGTCGCTCGCGCGAGCTCGTCAAGCGCGCGGTGGAGGGCTCTCAGCGCGTCGTGGGCCTCTATCGCGGCGAGGATCAGGTGGGCTTCGCGCGGGCCGTAACCGATGGCACCACCGTCGCCTACCTCGCCGACGTCTATGTCCTCGAGCCCTATCGCGGGCGCGGCCTGGGCATCGAGCTGGTGCGCGAGACGCTCGACGGCGGAGGGGGTGCGGGCCCGTCGGAGATCCACTGGCTGTTGCACACGGCCGATGCCGCGGGGCTGTACTCGCGACTCGGCTTCGTCGACGGCCCGGCGCGCTATCCGTTGATGGAACGCCCGCGCGGCTACGATTCCAGCCGGTGAGCAGCGAGATCGAGATCCCCACGACCAGGACGGCCTCCTACGAGGCCGATCCCGCCCAGGTCCACCGCGTGCTACTGCTCTACTCAGGGGGCCTCGACACGAGCGTGATGCTCAAGTGGATCCAGGACTCCTACGGGGCGGAGGTCGTCTGCCTGACCGTCAACCTCGGCCAGCCCGGCGAGGACTACGAGGTCATCAAGGGCAAGGCGCTGAAGCTCGGCGCGCTCGACTGCCACGTGGTGGACGCCCGCGAGGAGTTCGCCCGCGAGTTCATCGCCCCCGCGATCAAGGCCAACGCCCTCTATGGCGGCGGCTACCCGCTGTTCACGGCGCTGGGGCGCCCGCTGATCGCAAAGCTCGCCGTCGAGTATGCGCGCAAGGGTGGCTGCGACACGATCGCCCACGGCTGCACCGGCAAGGGCAACGACCAGGTCCGTATCGAGGCCACGGTCGCCACGCTGGCTCCGGAGCTGAAGGTGATCGCTCCGGTGCGCTCCTGGCAGATGGGCCGCGAGGAGGAGATCGCCTACGCGCGCGAGCACGGCATCCCCATCAAAGGCGGATCCGAGGCGACGCCCTACTCGATCGACGACAACCTCTGGGGGCGCTCCTCGGAGGGGCGCTGGATCGAGGATCTCGACCACGCCCCCGAGGACGACGTCTTCCAGCTGATCACGCGTCCCGAGGAGGCGCCAGACGAGCCTGAGACGGTCGTGCTCTCCTTCGAGCGCGGCATCCCGGTGGCGTTGAACGGCGAGCGCCTGCCCTTGGTGGAGCTGATCGAAGCCACGGCCGAGATCGCGGCTCGCCACGGCGTGGGCATCGTCGACCACATCGAGGATCGGATCGTCGGGCTGAAGGTCCGGGACATCTACGAGGCGCCGGCCGCGGCGCTCTTGCTGCCCGCCCACCAGGAGCTCGAGCACCTGGTGTGCACGATCCACCAGAACCAGTTCAAGCCCGAGCTCGACCGCCAGTGGGCATACCTCGTATACGCGGGGCTCTGGTGGGAGCCGCTGCGCGGGGACCTGGACGCGTACATGGATCGGGTCAACGAGCAGGTCACGGGCAAGATCGGCCTGAAGCTCTACAAGGGTCACGCCCGCGTTATCACGCGCTCCTCGCCGAACGCCGTCTACGACGCCGCGCTGGCCTCCTTCTCGGAGTCCGGCGGGCTGTTCTCCCAGGCGGCCTCGCCCGGCTTCATCGAGCTGTGGTCGCTGCAGTCGCGGATGGCCTGGCGATTGCATAACGAGTAGCCGACGCGGGCCCTGCGTGACGAGTGGCCCGTGCGGGTAGCATCGGGCGCATGAACGGAACCGGCTACAGGATCCTCGGCTACGCGGTGTGGCACGGCGGCAAGTGGTACCTCGCCCGCCGCCTGCCCTCCACACGGGCGCTGGCGCTCTCGGCGGTGGGCGCCGTGGCCGCGATCAGCGTGGCCGCGCTGCTGGCTCGCCGTCTCGGCAGCTGAGCGGGCGCCGGGCATCGTCCGGCGCTCCCCTTAGCTTCCCGGGCAAGGTGATGGCCGAGGGAAACGAGAGTCAGGGCGGAGAGCTCGGAAGGGGCGGGCCCCCCGGCGGGCCGGGTCCAGAGCTCCCCGGCAGGCGCAGCGAGGGCGATCTGCTGGCCGAGCGCCGCGCGCGCCGCGCCGCCGAGAGCGGCGAGGTGATCCTGATGCGCCGCGCCGAGGCGGCAGAAGCCACCGTGCAGACCCTGGAAAGCCACGTGGCGAGCCTCCAGCAGCGACTGCTCGACGCCGAAGACGACCTGCGCCGTACGGCCGAGCTGCTCGAGGTCGAGCGCACGGCCGCGCTCGAGCGCGAGCACGAGCTGCGACGGGTCAAGCAGCGCGAGTACGCCGAGCAGCAGCTGCGAGTCGAGACGGAGGAGCGCCTGACGCACGCCTCCGAGGCGGGAGCCCGCCTGGATCGCGAGAGCAGGGCCGAGAGCGAGCGCCTGGCCAGGCGCCTGAGCGCCAGCGAGCAGGAGGCGCGCGAGGTGGCCGAGCGGCTGGAGACCCTGCAGCGCCAGCTGGCCGAAGCCGAGCACGCGGCGGCCGCCGAGCGCGCCGCCGTGCGCCGGGCCGAGGAGGCGCTGCAGACGCGCCTCGGCGAGCTGGAGAGCCGGGCCAACAGGATGCAGCAGGGCCTGCAGGACGAGCGCGCCGCGCGCGAGCGCACCGAGGCCATGCTCGAGGACGTGCGCAAGGGCCATCGCCAGATGGAGGGGCTCGTGGGCGAGATGAAGGGGATCGTCGAGCGTCTCAGCGCGGCGATCGCCTCCGCCGCGCGCAGGCCGCCCGCGGGTATGCCGCCGCAGCCCGTGCCCGGTGGGCCGTCAATGCCCCCCGCGGAGGGCCTCGCCCCGCCTGGGCGCGGCACGGAGATGGCCGATGCTCTGGCGGCGGCCGTCGAGCGCCTGCGCGCTCGCGCCGAGGCGACTCCTGCGCCACAGCCGCCGCCCGTCCGCCCGCAGCTGCAGCCCCCAGCGCACAAGCACAGCATGTCGCTGATCGGTCGCTGGCGGATTCGGCGCAAACAGCGACGCGGCCGCTGAGGCTCCGCCGCCCGGATGCCTAGCATGCAGTCCACGTGAGCACTCCCTCCTGCGCCCATCTCCACGTGCACTCCGAGTACTCGCTGCTCGACGGCGCGTGCAAGATCGAGGCGCTCGCGAAGCGTGCCGCGGAGTTCGGCCAACCGGCCCTGGGGCTGACGGACCACGGCGTCATGAACGGCGCGGTGGAGATGTACAAGGCCTGCAAGGCGCACGACGTCAAGCCGATCATCGGCTGTGAGATCTACCTCGTCGACGACCACACGGCGAGCTCCACGGGCACGCGGGTCGAGCGCAACCACCTCACGCTCCTCGCCTCGAGCGATGCGGGTTACCGCAACCTCGTCAAGCTCTCCTCCGCGGGCTTCCTCGAGGGCCTGAACCGGGGCAAGCCGACGGTGGACCTCGCCCAGGTCGAGCACCATTCCGAGGGCGTCATCGCCCTCACCGGCTGCCTGGCCTCGCGCTTCTGCCAGCGCCTGCTCGAGGATCGACCGCAGGAGGCCCGCGCCCACGCCGATGACCTGCTGCGGGTGTTCGGCAGCGAGAACGTCTACTTCGAGGTGCAGAAGAACGGCCTGGCACTGCAGGACAAGTGCAACGAGGGAATCGTGCGCATCGCCGGCGAGCTCGGGGGGAGGCTCGTGGGCACCGGAGACGTGCACTACCTGCGCCGCCAGGACTACGAACACCACACGGCGCTGCTGTGCGTTCAGACCAAGAGCACGATCGCCGCACCCAAGCTGACCTTCGACACCAACGAGTTCTACCTGCGCGACAGCGAGGAAATGATCGCCGCCTTCGCCGAGTGGCCGGAGGCGATCGCCAGCACCCTGGAGATCGCCGAGCGCTGCTCGGTGGAGATCGAGCTCGGCAAGCAGCTGATCCCGAGCTTCCAGACCCCGGACGGCAGCAGCGAGCGCGAGTACCTGCGCGCACGGGTGCAGGAGGGACTGCGCCTGCGCTACGGCGACCCGCCGCCGGCCGCGGCGCTCGAGCGCATGGAGACGGAGCTCGACGTGATCGACCGGATGGGCTTCAACGCCTACTTCCTGATCGTCTGGGACTTCGTCAAGTACGCCAAGGAGCATGGCATCGCGGTTGGTCCGGGGCGCGGCTCGGCGGCCGGCTCGATCGTCTCCTATTGCCTCGCCATCACCGACGTGGACCCGCTGAGCTATGACCTGCTGTTCGAGCGCTTCCTGAACCCCGAGCGCGTGTCGATGCCGGATATCGACATCGATTTCTCGGTGCGCGGACGCGAGCAGGTCATGCGCTACGTGACCGAGAAGTACGGCCGCGCGTCGGTCGCCCAGATCGTGACCTTCGGCAAGATGTTCCCGCGCGCGGCCACGCGCGACGCGGCGCGGGTGCTCGGCTACGACTACGGCGCGGGCGACCGCCTGGCGAAGCTGATCCCCGACCCGATCATGGGGCGCTCGCCCTCCTTCGAGGACTGCCTGAAGACGGGACAGCCGCTGCGCAAGGCCTGTGACGAGGACCCCACGGCCAAGGCGATCATCGACGTGGCCCAGGGCCTCGAGGGGATCGTGCGCAACTCCTCGATCCACGCCGCTGCCGTCGTGATCGCCGATCGCCCGCTGACGGACATCGTCCCGTTGCAGCTCGCCGACGCGGGCACCGACGAGAACGGCGAGCGTGCCTATCGCACCGTCACCCAGTTCTCGATGAAGCCGATCGAGGAAATCGGCATCCTCAAGATGGACTTCCTCGGACTGCGCAACCTCGATGTGATCGAGGACGCGCTGGACATAATCGAGCGCTCCTCCAAGGGGACCGACGGCGGCGCCGTCGCCCGGCCGGACATGACGACGCTGCCGCTGGATGACCCGGCGACCTACGAGATGCTCGCGCGTGGCGACTCCACGGGGGTCTTCCAGTTCGAGTCCGAGGGCATGCGCGAGGCGCTGAAGAAGGTGCGCCCGGACGAGTTCAACGACCTCGTCGCGCTGAACGCGCTCTACCGCCCCGGCGCGATGGACCAGATCCCGGTGTATGCCAAAGGCAAGCACAATCCACAGTCGATCTCCTATCCGGATGAGCGCCTGCGACCGATCCTCGAGTCCTCCAACGGGGTGATCCTCTACCAGGAGCAGGCGATGCAGATCTCCAAGGAGCTTGCCGGCTTCTCGGGCGCCAAGGCCGACGACCTGCGCAAGGCGATCGGCAAGAAGAACCGCGCCGCGATGGCCGCGCTCAAGCCGGAGTTCGTGGAGGGCTGCCGTGCATCCGGCACGAAGCCCGAGGTGATCGAGTTCCTCTGGCAGACAAACGAAAAGTCCGCCGACTACTCGTTCAACAAGAGCCACGCCGCCTGCTACGGGCTGATCGCCTATCGCACCGCCTGGCTGAAGGCCAACTACACCGCCGAGTACATGGCGGCGCTGATCTCCTCGGTGATGTCGACCAAGGACAAGGTGCCGTTCTTCGTGGCGCGTTGCGAGGAGATGGGCATCGAGATCCTGCCCCCGGACGTGAACCTCTCAGATCACGAGTTCACGGTCGGGGCACCGAGCTCGGAGAGCTTGGTCGGCAACATCCGCTTCGGCCTGGATGCGGTCAAGGGCGTCGGCTACCAGGCTGTCGAGGCGATCAAGCGGGCACGCGGTGATGGAGGCCCCGAGGGCGGGCATCCGTTCACCTCGATCTGGGACTTCTGCGAGCGCGTGGACAACCGCACGGTCAACAAGAAGGCGATCGAGGCGCTGATCAAGTGTGGCGCGCTCGGCTCGACCGGTGCCAGCCGCAAGGGGATGCTGGAGGTCCTCGAGAAAGCGCAGGCCAACGGCCAGCAGATCCAGCAGGACGCCCAGATCGGCCAGGGCTCGATCTTCGATCTCCAGGAAGAGGGATCCGCCGACGCGGCGCCCGCCACGGGCACGGCAGCGGCCGGGCAGAACGTCGCAGCGCTCGGGCTCGGGCGCCCGGTCCACCCGCCGATTCCGGTGGAGGAGTTCGAGCAGCCACAGCTGCTGGCAGCGGAGAAGGAAGCGATCGGGCTGTTCGTCTCAGCGCATCCGCTCAAGCCGCTGCGCGACGTGATGCGCGCCAAGGTGGACTGCCCGATCTCCGCCTTGGCGGACCGTCGCGACAAGGATTGGGTCACGGTTGGCGGGATCATCACGGAGGCCAAGAAGATCCGCACCCGCAGTGGCGATCACATGATGTTCGCCACGCTCGACGATCTCGCCGGAGCGGTGGAGATCCTCGTGTTCGGGAAGGCGCTGGCCGAGCACGAGGTGGCGCTGGCGGTCGACGAGGTGGTGCTCGTCAAGGGTCGCGTCGACCACAAGGAAGCCGGCAAGACGTGCCTGGTCGTGCAGAGCGTGGAGCGATTCGCACCAACGCAGGAGGAGATAGAGCGGGCCGGTGCCCAGGCGCGTGCGGCCGCGGCGGCCGCAACCGCGATGTCGCGCCCCGTGGTCTTGAACGTCGATGCGGCTGAGCTCTCACCCGCGACGATCGACGATCTCAGGCAGGCGATCGAGGACTTTCCTGGTCCGGCCGAGGTGCTGCTCGACATCCACACGAGCTCGGGCACCCGCCGCCTGCGTCTCGGCGAGCAATACCGCGTGCAGCACACGCCCACGCTGCTGGCCGAGCTCGAACACGCCCTCGCGCCGCTCGCCTCGGCTGCGAGCGCGACCGCCTAGCCACGGCGTAGCGCGAGAACGCGTGCGGCGACGGACTACCGGCGCGAGGTGGTTGCCCTCGCCCGCTTCGTCTTCGTGCGCATCTTCGCGCCACGCTCGCGCAGAGCCACCGCCCGCGCCACTTCCTCGGCCGTTGCCCCCTTGCGATCGGGACCCGGCGTCTCGAGCACGCAGGCCAGGCCCTCGAACTCGGGGGTAGAGAGAAACGCCGCGCAGCCATCCTCGCCGAGCTCGCCCTCGCCGACGTCCGCGTGGCGGTCGCGATTCGAGCCGAGCGCGGTCTGGGAGTCGTTGAGGTGCAGCGAGCCCAGTCGCTCGAGCCCGATCTTGCTCGCGATCTCGGCGATCGTGGCATCCATCCCGGCGGGCGTGCGGATGTCATAGCCCGAGGCGAACAGGTGGCAGGAGTCCAGGCACAACCCGATTCGCTCGTCGCCGCCGCTGGCCTCGATCAGACCGGCGAGCTCCTCGACCGAGCGGCCGAGCGTCCCGCCCGCGCCGGCCGTGTTCTCGAGGTGCAGCGGGCATCCCTCACTGTCGGCGAGGGCCTCACGGATGGTCTCACCGGCGCGGGCGATCGCCTCACCCACATGTCCGGTCTTGGCCGAGCCCGGATGCAGCACCACGCCGCTCGACCCGATCGCCTGCCCGGCACGCAGCGAGTTGGTCAGCGACGCCAGCGATTTGGCGCGGATGTCGGGGTCGTCGCTGGCGCAGTTCAGGAGGTAGACGGCGTGGATCAGCACGGCATCGATCGCGCTCGAGTCCATCGCCTCGCGAAAGGCCGCCACGTCCTCGTCGCGGTAGGGCGTGGCCTTCCACATGCGTGGCGACTGGTTGAAGATCTGGATCGCGCGACAGCCGCGCTCGAGACCTCGCTCGACCGCCTTGGGCAGGCCGCCGGCAGGCGAGACGTGCGCGCCGATTAGCATGCGGCGCAGATTATGAGAGTCCGCTTCGCGCCGTCGCCCACAGGCGCGCTCCACATCGGGGGCGCGCGCACCGCGCTGTTCAACTGGCTGCTGGCCCGCCACGAGGGCGGCGAGCTGCTGCTGCGCATCGAGGACACCGACCGCGAGCGCTCGACCGTGGAGAACGTGGAGCAGATCCTCGACGCGCTGCGCTGGCTCGAGATCGACTGGGATGTGGGGCCGATCCTGCAGACCGCGCGCTCACAGCGCCACGGCGAGGCGCTGCAGGCGCTGCTCGATGCCGGCCACGCATACCGCTCTGGCGCGACCGCCGATGACGTCAAGGCGTTCAAGCTGCTGCACGGCGCCAACCGCGGGTTCCGCGGAGCCGAGGAGCCCGACGGCGCGGTGCGGCTGCACGTGCCCAACGAGGGCGCCACTGTCGTCCACGACGTGATCCGCGGCGAGACGACCTTTGAGAACGTGCACCTCGACGATCCCGTGATCGCCCGCGCGGACGGCTCGGTGCTCTACAACTTCGCTGTCGCGATCGACGATCTGGACGCGGGCATCACCCATGTGGTCCGCGGCGAGGACCACCTGTCGAACACGCCCAAGCAGCTGCTCGTGCTGGAGGCCGCTCGCGCCGTGGGCTTGGACCGATCGGATGGCCGCCCGCCCTCGCCGCTGCCGATCTACGCCCACCTGCCGCTGCTGCACGGTCCCGACGGCAAGAAGCTCTCGAAGCGCCACGGCGCCGCCTCGGTGCAGGAGCTGCGCGACGCCGGCTACCTGCCGGCGGCGGTGCGCAACTACCTCGCGCTGCTCGGCTGGGGGGCCGGCGACGACGCGACGGTCCTCTCGACCGACGAGCTCATCGAGCGCTTCACGCTCGAGCGCGTGAGCCGCAACCCGGCCCGCTTCGACGAGACCAAGCTCAAGTGGCTCAACGGCCTCTACATCCGCAACCTGCCCCTGGGCGAGCTCACACAGCGCCTCGAGGAGTTCACGGGCCGCACGGGGCTCGAGCAGGCTGCGCGCATCAGCCAGGAGAAGATCCACACGCTGGCCGACTTCCTGCCGCTGGCAGGCCCTCTGCTCGACGGTCCAGCAGAGGATCCCAAGGCGCGGGAGCGCTGGCTCGGTGACGACGGCCGCGCGGCGCTCGCCGAGGCCAGAGGCGCTTTGGAGCAGGCGCCCACCTTCGAGGAAGGGTCGCTCGAGCAGGCGCTGGGCGCTGTGATCGAGCGGCGCGGCGCCAAGCCCCGCGAGGTCTATCAGCCGCTGCGCGTGGCCCTCACCGGCACCACGATCTCTCCCGGCATCTTCGAGAGCCTCGCCCTGCTCGGGCGCGAGGAGGCGCTGCGGCGCATCGACGGTGCCCTCGCGGCCCGCAGCTGACTCGGGAGAAACCGCTCAACCATTCGTCCGTAGCTGCCGATAGGACTCCATCGCGGAATCACCGGCCCCGATGGCCGGGAACCCAAGGAAGGGGTTTGACGGTATGCAGGCAACTGTTGCGACCAAGAAGGACACGGGCGTAAAGCCCAAAGAGACCACGACGCGTCGGGCGAGCCAGCCCGCGCCGCGTACGGGCGCCTCCAACCAGGCGCCGGGCGAGCGCCACCAGAACGAGGGACACGGTCGCCGCCTTACGATGGCCTTCGAAGCCCTCGAGGCCTTTCCGGCCCTGGCCGAGTCGCGCGACCGCCTGTTGATGGTCATCTCCAAGGATCACGTCGCCACCGCGGATGTGGTCTCGGCGGTCGAGTCCGATGTAGCGCTGATCATCGCCGTGCTGCGCCTCGCCAACCGCGTCAACGACGGTCGCATCAAGGTGGACACCGTGGTGGGCGCCGTGGAGGCGCTGACGCCGCAGACCGTCCAGGCCGTGGCGAGCAAGGTGCGCACCTTCGACTTCTTCGAGCGCGCCAGCGTGTGGGACGCAGCGCCCGAGCGCTTTCGTCTGCACGCCCTGGCCACCCAGCACGCCGCCGATCGCCTGGCCGCGGAGGTCGGCTATGAGAACCGCGACCGTCTGACGGTCACGAGCCTGCTGCACGACGTCGGCAAGCTCGTCCTGCTCCACGCCTACCCCGGATATCCCTCTCAGGTCCACCGCGGAGCGCGCACGCCCGAGGAGCGCATCCACCAGGAGCGGCGCGAGCTCGGAGTGGACCACACTCTCGTCGGCGGCGTCCTGATTCGCCGCTGGGGACTGCCCGCGAGCGTTGCAGGCCCGATCGAGCGCCACCACAACCCCGAGGTCGAGGGCGAGGCCGCCTTCATCCGCCTGGCCGACATGCTCGCCCACTACGAGCAGGGCGCCCGTGTATCCCCGACCGAGATGCTCCAGACCGCCCGCAGCGTCGGGCTCGGCCCGCAGGAGCTCAGGCGAGTGATGTACGAGCTGCCGAGCTCCACCAGCCAGCGACAGCGTCACGTGGACCCCTGTCCGCTCTCCGGGCGCGAGCTCGGCGTGCTGCAGCGGCTCGCCGAAGGCAAGGTCTACAAGCAGATCGCCCACGAGCTGACGCTCTCGACGAGCACGGTGCGCACCCACCTGCACAACATCTACGGCAAGCTCGGGGCAGTCGATCGCGCCCAGGCGGTCCTGATCGCCAACGAGCGCGGCTGGCTGTAGGGGGCCGACAGACTGTCGGCCCCAGCGGTGCCCTGCACGTGTTCGGCCGCACACGCTGTATAACCATTGCGGTACACCGCGTACGGGGTGACTACGTCCACCCGGCCTCGGAAGATGCAGCGGGTCCCGTCGCCGGTCGCCGTGTAAACATGGCTCCCGCGATGATCTCGATCACGAGCAAGTCACCCTACGCGGTGCAGGCCCTCGCAGAGCTCGGGCGCAGTCCGAGCTCCGATCCCGTCCCGATCGGGGAGCTCGCCCGCAAGCGCGATGTTCCGGTGCAGTTCCTCGAGCAGCTCTTCGCGGTGCTCAGGCGAGCGGGGATCATCAGCTCCCAGCGCGGCGTGAAGGGCGGCTACCGCTTTGCCCGTGATCCCTCCACCGTGACGGTGCTGGAGATCGTCGAGCTCCTGGACGGCCCGGTCGGCCCGGACGCACAGGGCCCGTTTGCGGACGCGGCGGAGGCGACGCGCAAGGTGCTCAGGGAGACGACGATCGCGGATGTGATCGAGCGCGAGCTGCGCGACGCGGGCGCCAGCATGTACCACATCTAACGGCGGGTCAGTCGGTGTGGGCGGTTTGGCTTGCTAGAGCCGAACTGACTCCGATTGAGTTCGACTAGATCCGACTGAATCAGGGGTCGACTGTCGCGCAACTGTCGCGCACGCGGACGCCGATGGCACAACTGGCACGAGGCTGGCACGAGCACGGTCCCGAGCCTCGTCTGCCTTGCCGTACGCTGACGGCCGTAACATGGTGCAGCTCGGGCCACCACAGCGCGGCCACACGAGCTGTTGTCCGAGCAGAGCGGCATCGCAGGAGCCTTTGCGCCTACAATCTCCGTCCTCGTGGAACTCCAAGACTTCGCGCCGCTCCGAATCTACTCGCGGCTTGCGTTCAGCGAGACGCAAGGGGTCGTCCTCGACCAACGCGGCGGGATTGCTCAAGCGATGGTCGAGCACCTGAAGCTGGCTGGCGTTAACATCCATCCGACTGCTGCCGAAGTACGGAGCGAGGATGGTCGAGATCGCTACCGCATAGGCGTCGCGCAGGCGCTTGCGATGCTCGGGAACTTCGACAAGGTTGAGGATGCAATCGAGCGAGCGCGCGGGTTTTTCGAGATGGCACTCGATCGTTTGGGCGGGCCCGGCGTGGGCCGACTGAACGTGCACACAGTCGACGTCGCGCCGGCCGACTCGTTTGAGCTCGTGCGAGACCGGTTGGCCGAGATCCTGCTCGGGGGGCACGCTCGAACCCTTGGCGGCGCCGTCGGCGCGCCGCTGAGCGATATGGGCTGGAGTGCAGAGTTCGAGGACACAAATCGGAAGGTGACGGTACGGCTCGGCCCGATGCAGAGCGAGCAATTGGATGAGCTACTGGAGGAGCAGGACGCCGATGCCCCGCCGAACATGCTCTTTCTCGATGTTGACTCGGAGCTACAGATCACGGAGCGCGGCGGTCGAGATGCAATAGACTCGTGGGCGAAAGCTGTTGAGATGCATAGAGCTATGACCACACGGATGGGCGATTGGCTCAGGGAGGTGCTCAACTGATGTCCCCAGTAGCGACGTGGACTGATCGTGAAGCCGAGGGTCTCCAGCATGCCTGGAATCTGCCGAAGCAGGGAATCGACTCCGCGACGTCTCTTTCAGAACCTTGGACTATTGGCGGCGGAGTACCGAACGGCGTCGTCACAGACATCAGGAGTGTCAAGCGCATAGGCCTCCCTCAAGTCACACGGCGCGAACCTGACACACTGGAGGGGCGGGTCCTGACGCTAACTGGGGCCGTCGGAAATCAACACGAGCTAGCGCCGGGTCGCTTCCGGGCGTCGCTGGCAGCGTTGCGCGCTCTACGATCTGACCGTTCGCCCGCTGGCTGGTCTGAGGCGGCCGCAACCTTGAAGCGCGATGCCGTCCGTTTTCGCCACAGTCGCTATCGGCGACACGCCGCCGTGCTTCTCGCGCTCGCCGATGCATTGACGTTTACCGAGCCTACGGACCCTACCTTGGACGCCCAAGCAGCCGCTGCTCTGGACCGCGGCTTGTCACTGCTTGGTGAGCCGCACATCACTGACTCTGCCGAGGAAGCGCTTCTTGTTGACCTGCTGTCGCACGGATGGAATCTCACGCCCTCGGTCAGCGAAGATCGGCCCGAGGTCTGAGGACGATTCGCCGCTACTACCTCGATACGAGTGCGCAGATCGCCCGGCGGGTCGGTTCGACCAAGACGCGGGCAGAGCTGAAGGCTGCACTCCAGAGTGGAGGACACGCGACGTCCACGCATGTGCTGCGCGAGTGGAACCGAATATGCCTCGGCACGTGCATCACGCTGCTAAACGAGATCCGCACGGCCAAGGATTGGACCGACGTTGTCGACGGGATGACGAAAACCTACGGACGTGGGTCCTCGCGCAATTGGTTGATCACGAACCTGATTTCGGAACCGGACACAACTGACCTTGAAGAGATCGAGATGCGCGCAGAAGATTTTCGTAGGGTGCGCGCTGGAGTGCTCTTCAAGGTGGGCGTAGACACAATCCGGGACGGCACGGCATGCCAGGTTGCGAGGAGACGCCCCACATCTATCGGTGGAACGTCGAGCTATCGAGTGACCTGCAGGAAAGAGGAAGACATATGCGATCAGCCGCAATTCCTTGCGAAGCACAGGAACCGAGCGCTCGCGGCGGCGCATGCTCTCGAAGCCTCGGAACGCGATCCTGACAAAAAAATGGGCAAGAAAACACGACTAGCGCTCCAAGACCACGACGAAGCCTCGACGAAGGGTGCTGCGTGCTACAACGGCATCGGCGGTGATATTTGCATCGCGCTCGAGTGCGCAGCCGACGAGACCCTGCTCACCACCGACAAGAGTTTCGATCTAATCTGTCCCGCGATTGAGCGCCAGCACGAGCGAGTGCTGACCGGCTAGGACGCGGGCCTTGGGGGTCGGGGAGCCCGTCCGCAGCGTCGCTTACCCTTCGCCGTGTCGTCTCGCTCCGGGCTGGTCACAGGCATGGAGTCTCAGAGCGCCCTCAGTCCCGCTGGGGGCGCTCTGTCGTTCCGACCGGTCGCCGTGGCACGCTGTCCGCGTGGCCATGTCCGTTCACAAGCGAGGCAACCGTGAGCTACTCCCCTGAAGGCGTCACCACGTCGTCGGGCTCGGCTTTCGAGTCCAACACGGACTCGAAGGGCGTCACCACGTATGGCTACGGGCCACCGCCCCGCCGAGACTGTGCGCCGCGCCGCCATGTCGGGCCGCGCCCCCGTGCTCGCCGTGAGCGTCGGCGCTCGGGCACCGTTCGCAGCGGCGATCCTCCGGGCGCTGACGGAGAACATCACCATCCGACCCACGGCGGCGCCCGCGCGCCGGCGAGCTTGTCGCACCATAAGCGGGAGAGCAAGGAACGGCAGCACCTCTCGCCGCGCGCCCGTCGTGATCGTGCGGCCGATGACGTAGCCCTGGCTCCCGAGAGGTCGGTCGGATGAGCGCGCACCCTGACCACGTGCTCGCCGAGCGCCTCGCAGCCGAGATTTTGAGGAGCGCGAGCAGGTGTTGGCGATCGCGCAGCCGCGCTACGAGGAGCACCTGGAGGGGCAGGAGAGGCGGGAAGCAGCCCGAGCCAGAGGAGAAGTGTCATGAACAGGGTGACCGAGGGAGATAGTGAATGGCACAAATGGGTGGCTCACACGGCGGCGCAGGTAGCGTGGGATGACGAGTTTGCGGGCCTTCTCGGGGCCCGTGATCCGGGCGCCCTGCTCGCCCGTCGCGGGCAGCGTCGTCAATGGCATGCATCCGATGGTCGAAGGCGGAGATATCCGCGAGGCGGCTGGCGGCGGCCGTGACCTTTCTATGACGGGCGCCTACACTGAGAGTCCGATCAAGTTGGGGCGGCGCCGCGCTAACGACCCGCCCCGCGACCCACAGGAGGATTGATCCCGTGAGTGCCGAGCAGCCTAGTCAAGCCGAGAAGCGCACGCTGGAGAGAACGACGACGCCGGGCGTCTTCCGGCGCGGCAGGTCTTACGTGGTCGTGTACCGCTTCGAGGGCAAGCAGCGAAAGAAGTGGAGGTTGTGGCGATGAGCGACGCGATGGGGGACGACTTCGCTCGACTGCGTGCCGGTGCAGCGCAGCAGCAAGCCCTGTTTGAAGAGCACCTTCGGCGCGCAGAGCGAGAGGTTGTCCCACCTGGTGTAGAACTTGAAGTGGCGGTCCTCCCGCCTCGTCCGGTCGCGTTGCGACCGTGGCGAGTGCGAAGTCAGTCCATTCGAGACAGGAGGAACCGCCATGAAGAACGTACACGCTGGAGAGGTCGCGTCTGAGCAGACGCCGAGCGAGACGCCGGCGCTGCCAGAGCGGGTGCAGGTCGCGCTCGGAGAGCTGGTTGGGGCGGCGAGGGAGGGGCTGCTCGCCCTCTCGGTCGGTGTCGGGCTCGGTGTCCTGCACGAGCTGATGGCCGAGGAGGTCGATGAGGTGTGTGGGCCGCGCGGCAAGCACGATCCCGAGCGAGCCGCCTACCGTCACGGCTCAGACGACGGTGAGGTGACGCTCGGCTCACGGCGGGTGGTGGTCGCTCGGCCGCGGATGCGCGCCAAGGACGAGGGCGGCGAGGTGCCTCTGCAGACCTACGAGCACTTCTCCAGCCGTGACGCGTTGAGCGCGGTGGTGCTGGAGCGGATGCTCGCGGGCGTCTCCACCCGCCGGTTTCAGCGCACCCAGGAGCCGGTCGGAGAGTCGGTCGAGGCCGGGGCACGTGCGACGTCGAAGTCGGCTGTCTCGCGCGCGTTCGTGGCGCGCACCGCCGAGACGCTCGGGGCGCTGATGAGCCGGCGTCTTGAGGACGTGCGCCTGGCGGTGCTGATGCTCGACGGGATCGTCTTGAAGGACCACACCAACGTCGTCGCGCTGGGCATCACCACCGAGGGAGTGAAGGTCCCGCTCGGCTTGTGGGAGGGCTCCACCGAGAACAAGACGGTCGCGACCTCGCTGCTGTCTGATCTCGTCTCCCGTGGCCTTGACGTCGAGCAGGGCGTGCTGGTCGTGATCGACGGCTCCAAGGCGCTGCGGGCCGCTGTGAACGCGGTGCTCGGCCCGCGCACGCCGGTCCATCGATGCGTGCGCCACAAGGAGCGCAACGTGCTCGATCACCTCCCCGAGCGCGACCGGCCAGAGGTCAAGCGCCGGCTGCGCCGCGCGTGGGCGCGGGAGGATCACCGCCAAGCCCTCGGGGAGCTGCAAGCGCTCGCCGCAGAGCTCGAGCGCTCTCACCCCGGTGCGGCCTCGTCACTGAAAGAGGGCATGGCCGAGACGCTCACCGTCACCCGCCTCGGTGCCCGCGGCGCGCTGAAGCGCACGCTGCAGAGCACCAATCCCTGCGAGTCAATGATCGAGTGCGTCCGGCGCTCCAGCCGCAACGTCAAGCGTTGGCAATCAGGCGAGATGTGCCTCAGATGGACCGCCGCCGGGATGCTTGAGGCCGAGCGCCAGTTCCGCCGGGTCGTCGGTCACGCAGACCTCGCCAAGCTCGCGCTCGCAGTCGAAGCAGAGATCACCCAGCCCGCCACAACACACACCAGCGAGGAGGCCGCTACGCTCGTCACCGTCTGAGAGTCACACCCGGGCCGTCACCAAAGTTCCACGCCGACCGGGACATCCTCCAGAGCGAGAGCGTGACCGGCTTAGAGAGCATCCGGACCTTGGCAACGAGGGCCCTGAAGCGCTCCTCAAGGCGCTGCGACCGAGCGCCCGTGTGCACGCTGAGGGCATAGCCAGACTAGGTGCTGCCACGGCGAGCATGGCCGGGACCATTGACGTCGGCCATCCAGAGCACGACGACGCAGCGATCACGGTTGCCAGTTTCTTCCGCGATCTGGCGACCGCGGCGGAGTCACTCGCGGCCATGCTGCGTGTGATCCGAGAAGTCGAACAGCGACTCGGGGACGGTGCGTGATGGTGGCTGGCATCGACGAACGCCACAGCCGTACGTGTCGCTCAAGGGATGGCGGTGCCTGCAACTGCACCCCGACCTTCCAGGCCCACGTGTGGGATGCGAAGGCCGGGAAGCGGATGCGCAAAACGTTCCCGACGCGAAGCGCAGCAAAGAGCTGGCGGCAGGACACGATCGTCGGGCTGCGCCACGGCCACGTCTCCTCCGACCGCGGCCCACGGCTCACGGACGCGATAGACGCGTGGTTGGACGGGCTGCGCGCTGGCCACATCACCAACCGTTCGGGCGACCCCTACAAGCCCGGAGCGATCCGCGGCTATGAACGGAACCTGCGCCTACGGGTGACCCCCGTGCTCGGCGACAGGCGCCTGAGCGAGATCACCACGCAGGACGTGCAGAAGCTTGTCGATGGGCTGATCGCGAAGGAGCTCGAGCCCGCGACTATCGACTCGGCGCTGACGCCGCTCAAGGCGCTCTACAGGCGTGCGCTCGCGCGCGGCGAGGTCCGCGTGAACCCGACCGTCGGCATCGAAAAGCCAGCGGTGCGCAGCAAGGCCAAGGTCGTCGTGCTGCCGAAGGACGCCGAGGCGATGATCACGGCGCTCGACGACGGCGAACGCGCGCTATGGGCGACCGCTATCTACGCAGGCCTGCGCCGCGGCGAGCTGATCGGGCTTCGGCGGCAGGACATCGACTTGGCCACGGGCGTCCTGAGGGTTAGCAGGGGCTGGGACATGCTGGACGGCGAGATCGCGCCGAAGTCCCGGCAGGGACGCCGTGACGTGCCTATCGCGGCCGTTCTCCGGGACTACCTTGACGAGCTGCTGCTCGACGCCGACGACAGCCACGTGTTCGGCCGTCCGGCATGGGTAGCGCGTGCTGGCAGGCGCTCACGGGAGCGCTGGGAGGCAAGGGGACTGCCGGTGCTCACGATGCACGAGTGCAGGCATGTCTACGCGTCGCACGCCATCGCGGCGGGCGTCAACGCCAAGACGCTCTCGACCTACATGGGGCACGCGAACATCGCGATCACGTTCGACCTTTACGGGCACCTGATGCCCGGCGACGAGGCCCAGGCGGTCAGCCTGCTCGACGCCTACTTCGCCCGACACGCTGGGGGCACGCTAGAGCCGACTGTCGCACCAACTGTCGCGCGCCCTGAGAAGCTGGCGGCGTAGAGCCGAATGCGTCAGACGTACCACATCTGAGAGGTGTGAACAAACAGGGGCCGTCTTGACAGCGTTGGCGCGCGTGCGAGGGACACAGGTGGGGCGGCCACGGAGCCAGCCGCCCCACTATTGTCGTGCGTCTATGCTCCGAATCCCGATCAACATTGCGGAGTTCGTGGGGGACACCCCCTTGGTCGGTCTCCCGCGGATGCTGGAGGGCACGGCTGCGGCCGACGGCGGAGTGCAGCTGTTCGCCAAGCTCGAGGCCTTCAACCCCGGCGGAAGCGTCAAGGATCGCATCGGGGTGGCCATGATCGAGGCGGCGGAGGCGGAGGGCAGGATCGAGCCGGGACGCACGACGATCGTGGAGGCCACGAGCGGCAACACGGGCATAGCCCTGGCGTTCGTGTGCGCGGCCAAGGGCTATGACCTCGTGCTGACGCTCCCGCAGGGGATGAGCCGCGAGCGCGAGAGCCTGCTGCGCCTGTATGGCGCGCGAGTGGACATCACGGAGTCGATGGGCGGCATGGGCGAGGCGGTGGCGGCCGCGCGCGCGATGGCGGAGCGCGATGACGTGTTCCTCCCCGATCAGTTCTCAAACCCCGCCAACCCCGAGGCCCACAGGCGCGCGACGGGCCCGGAGATAGCCAGGGCGCTGGAGAACGACGTCGATGTGCTCGTGGCCGGGGTGGGGACGGGCGGCACCATCACCGGCGTGGGCGAGTACCTGCGCGAGCGCGTCAATCCGAAGCTGCGTGTGGTAGCGGTCGAGCCGCGCGGATCTGCTGTGCTCTCGGGCGGGCGGGCCGGGCCCCACCGCATCCAGGGCATAGGCGCCGGGTTCGTGCCGCCGGTGCTCAACCGCGAGCTGATCGACGAGGTGATCCCGGTCAGCGACGATGACGCGATCCACACGGCCTGGGAGTGCGCCAAACGGATGGGCCTGCTCGCAGGGATCTCGTGTGGGGCGGCGATGTGGGCGGCGTTGCAGGTGGCCGAGCGTCCCGAGTCCAAGGGGAAGCGGATTGTCGTGATCATGCCCGACTCCGGCGAGCGCTACGTGAGCCAGGCCTTCTTCGCACCCTAGCTCGAGCGCTACGCTGTTGCCATGGCCGGTTTCGATGCGTTTGCACGAGTCGCCAAAGAGGTTCGCCGCGACGTCCTGGCGGCCCGCGACCGGGATCCGGCGGCGCGGGGCGTGGGGCGGATCGAGATCCTCACGACCTGGCCCGGAATCCACGCGTTGCTGGCCTATCGCGTCGCTCATGCGCTCCAACAGGCGGGCATGCCGCTGCTGCCGCGCCTGATCTCGATGTTCACGCGCACGCTCACAGGCATCGAGATACATCCGTCGGCCCGGATCGGCGAAGGGCTGTTCATCGACCACGGCGCCGGCGTGGTGATCGGCGAGACGGCCGACATCGGAAACGATGTGACCCTCTATCAAGGGGTGACGCTCGGGGGCACGGGCTTCGCCACGGGCAAGCGCCACCCCACGGTGCAGGACAACGTGACGATCGGCTCGGGCGCCAAGCTGCTGGGCCCGATCACCGTCGGGCACGGCGCCAAGATCGGCGCGAACAGCGTGGTCATCACCGACGTGCCGCCCAACTCGACCGTGGTGGGCAATCCCGGGCACCCGGTGCGCGTGGACGGGCGCCGCGTGGAGGGCCCGGACGCCGACTGGATCCACCTGCCCGACCCGATCGCAGAGGCGATCCAGGCGCTCTCCAGCCGCATCGTCACGCTCGAACGGATGCTGGCAGAGCAAGCCGACGGCGACGCCCAGCCACTGGCTGAGGTCCGGCCGCTGCGTACCGTCAAGGGGCCCAATCCGGCGGGGGGTTAGGCAACGATGGGCCTGAGCCGCAATCTCTGGCCGGGACGCAACTCCTGGGTCTCTGGACCACGAGGGAGAGAGTCCCGCGAGTCTCGCCATGCCCGGCGCTCTCGGCGCGAGGCCACGATACGTCGAAGCAGGCTCTTCCACCGCGCTCTGGGACGCGTCAAGGGCCTGCTGGCACGGGCGACCGGTAGGCCGTAGCGGGCTATGGCAGCGGCACTATCACCACATTGAGGTGGTCGATCCCGGCAAAATCAGCTGGGTTGCAGGTGTAGACCGGGAGGGCGTTTGCAATGGCCGTCGCTGCGATCATCGCATCGTAGGCTCGGGCGGCGGGCTTGCGCCCGGCTTGCCGAAGCGAAGCAGCGACTCGCCCAAACGCTCGCGCTGCATTAGCGTCGAACGGCAATGGCTCGAAATCGGCCTCCGCCTGCTGGAGGCGAGCCTGACGCGCGCTGCGCTCGTGCGGGTCGCTGGCGACGAGCGGGCCAACTGAGAGCTCGGCGAGTGTCACAGCGGTGATGAGCGGCTCGTCCGGGAGGACCGTTGGGTCGGTGATGCCGCTCAGCGCGATGAGCGCGGACGTATCGAGGATCCCTCGGAGCGACGTCGGATTCGCGTTGGGCTGGAGTGGGCTGCTGCTCAAAGGCTCGCGTCGATAAGTTGGTCGACGTCCGCGCGCAGCCTGCCGGCGTCGACCGCAGGGAGCAGCCGGTGTCTGTCGAGCAGCACAGCGGCGGACAATGGGGGGCGAGACAGGGCCCTCAGCTCGGCGACGGGCTTGCCTGAGCGTGTGATCGTGATCTGCTCGCCGCGGGCTGCGCGATCAATGACGTCTCCACCGTGGTTGCGGAGGTCTCGGATGCTCACTTCAGCCATTCCTCTACTGTATCACGCGTGATACGCCAGCGTTTGAAGTGGGCGGATCGGCTCATGGGACATATTCCGACGGCGCCTCGCCCTCCGGTCGCGCATCTATGCTGGACAGGTGGCCGCAAACCCCCATGCAGAGCATCTTCAGGAGCTGTTGGAAGGGCTGAACGAGCCCCAGCGGGAGGCTGTGACGCACGGTGAGGGGCCGCTGCTGATCCTGGCGGGCGCGGGCAGCGGCAAGACCCGCGTGCTCACGCATCGGATCGCGTTCCTGATCTACACAGACCAGGCGCAGGCCGGCGAGATCCTGGCGATCACCTTCACCAACAAGGCCGCCAAGGAGATGCGCGAGCGTGTCGAGCAGCTGCTGGGGCGCGGCACGCGGGGCATGTGGCTGATGACCTTCCACGCTGCCTGCGCGCGGATCCTTCGCGCCGAGGCGGCTCGCCTGGGCTACACGCGCCAGTTCACGATCTACGACCAGGCCGACTCGCGGCGCCTGGCCAAGCGCTCGGCCGATGCCGTGGGCGTGGACCCCAAGCGCTACACGCCCGCCTCGATCCTCAACCAGATCTCGGCGGCCAAGAACCGATTGATCGACGCGGACGCCTTTCGCCAGCAGGTGGGCTCGCCCTATGAGGAGATGATCGCCGAGGTATACGACATCTACCAGCGTGACCTGCACCGCATGAACGCGATGGACTTCGATGATCTCCTGTTCCGCACGGTCAACCTGCTGGAGCTCTTCGAGGACGTGCGCGAGCGCTACACGAGCACCTTCCGCCACGTCCTGGTGGACGAGTACCAGGACACCAACCACGCCCAATATCGGCTGCTGCAGCTGCTCGTCGGTGGAGGCCGCCCGCCGACCAGCGGAGAGGCGCAACGAGGTGATCGTCCCACCTACAGCGGGCCGGTGGGGCATCGGAATCTGGCGGTAGTGGGTGACGATGCTCAATCGATCTACAGCTTCAGGCAAGCCGACATCCGCAACATCCTCGACTTCCAGGACGACTTCCCGGATGCGCGGGTGGTGAAGCTCGAGCAGAACTACCGCTCGACCGAGACGATCCTGCAGGCGGCCAACGCCGTGATCGCGAACAACCGCGGCGGGATCGCCAAGCGGCTGTGGAGCGAGCTGGGACAGGGCGATCAGATCCAGCTGCGCCCGCTCGACGACGAGCACGCGGAGGCGCGCTACGTCGTGGGGGAGATCGAGCGCCTGGTCGACGAGGGGGCCTCGCGCGCGGAGATCGCGGTTCTCTATCGAACGAATGCGATGTCGCGGGTTATCGAGGACACGCTGGTGCGCCGTGAGGTCGCCTACCAGGTGATCGGCGGCACCAAGTTCTACGAGCGCGCCGAGATCAAGGACGCGATCGCCTACCTCCAGCTGCTGGCCAACCCGTTCGACGTGGTGAGCTTCACGCGCGTGGCCAACTCGCCCCGGCGGGGGATCGGGCAGACCTCGCTCGCACGCGTGACCAACTACGCGGCCGCGATCAACGTCTCGGTGTGGGACGCGGCCGCCTCCCCCGATCAGGTGCCCGGTCTGGGCGCCGCCGCGGTCAAGGCGCTGCGGCGCTTCATGGACACGATGCAGGAGCTGCGCGACATGGCGGACCGCCCCGGCGTGGCGATCGGGGAGCTCGTCGAGGCGGTGCTCTCCCAGAGCGGCTACATCGAGGCGCTCGAGGCCGAGCGCTCGATCGAGGCGCAGGGACGGATCGAGAACCTCGAGCAGCTGGTGGAGGTGGGCCGCGAGTTCGACGTGGCGGCAGGAGCGGGGGGAAACGAGGACGGGGGGACGCTCGACGTCTTCCTGCAGGGGATCGCGCTGGTCGCCGACGCGGACTCCCGCAGCGACCAGGAGGGTCTGGTCACGCTGATGACTCTGCACAACGCCAAGGGCCTGGAGTATCCGATCGTGTTCATCGCGGGTTGCGAGGAGGGGGTCTTCCCGCACTCGCGCGCGATCGACGAAGGCGCCCTGGAGGAGGAGCGACGGCTCTTCTACGTCGGCATCACGCGGGCGATGCGCCAGCTGTATCTGACCTATGCGCGCCGCCGGGCCGTCTTCGGCGCCCAGACGTTCGGCATGCCCAGCCGCTTCCTCGATGAGATCCCGGCCGACCTGCTCGAGGAGCCCAAGGAGATGGTCTTCCGGCCCGGCGCGCTCTCCACGCGGTGGGATCGAGCCCCCACGACGAGCGCGAGCAGCAACCGCAGCGACCGCGGCGGCGGGGGCGGTGGCGCGGGCAGGTGGGGACAGGCCGCGAGCGTGCGGCGAGAGGGAGAGGGGGCGCCGGCGGCGGGCGTGCGGTTCCGCCTGGGCGAGGACGTCGTGCACGCGGCCTTCGGCGACGGGGTGATCACCGGCGTGGAGCCGGGCGGCGTGATCGTGGTGCGCTTCGCGGGAGATGGATCGGAACGCAAGCTGATGGCCGAGTACGCGCCGGTCAGCCGACGTTGAGCGAAGGCGGGCCTTTCCGGCCCCAACCCATAGCATCTGAGCCATGAGCGCCACCCTGATCGACGGCAAGGCGATCGCCGCACGAGTCCGCGCCGAGGTGGCAAGCGAGGTCGAGGCCTTCACCGCGGACACCGGCCGTGCGCCGGGCCTGGCAACGGTGCTCGTCGGCGATGACCCCGCCTCGGCCGTGTACGTGGGCGGCAAGCAGCGCGCGTGCCTGGAGGTGGGGATGGTGCCCTTCGACCGGCGCCTGCCCGCGGACTCCTCATTCGAGGACGTGGCCGCCGAGCTCGAGAGCCTGGGCGCGGACAGCGCCGTCAGCGGCATCCTGCTGCAGCTGCCCGTGCCGGCGCATCTCGACGGCCCCGCCCTCACCGCCCTGATCGGGCCGGACAAGGACGTCGACGGGCTCACACCGGTCAACGCCGGGCTGCTCGCGCTCGGTCGCCCGGGGCTGCGCCCGTGCACGCCCTCGGGCGTCCTCGAGCTGCTGGCCGAGACTGGTGTCGAGCTCGAAGGAGCGGAGGCCGTGGTGGTCGGACGCTCCAACCTGTTCGGCAAGCCGATGGCCCAGCTGCTCCTCGCCGAGAACGCAACCGTGACCGTCTGCCACTCGCGCACCCGCGACCTGCGCGAGGTCTGTGCGCGCGCGGACGTGCTGATCGCGGCGGTCGGGCACGCGCGGCTGATCGAGCGCGACTTCATCAAGCCGGGCGCCGTCGTGATCGACGTCGGCATGAACCGGCTCACCCCCGAGCAGGCGGGAAACAAGAGCGGACTCGTCGGTGACGTCGACTTCGCCGCCGCTGTCGAGGTCGCCTCGGCGATCACGCCCGTCCCAGGCGGCGTCGGGCCGATGACGATCGCCTTCCTGCTGCGCAACACGCTGCAGGCCGCCCGCTACCAGTCCGAGCTCGAGACGATGTTCGCCGAAGTACAGAAGGAGATGCGATGAACCTCAGACAGCTGCGAGCAGGCGAGCTGCTCGGCCTCGCTGGCGCCGTGTGCGTGATCGTCTCACTGTTCGTCCCCTACTACGACAGCCCGATCGGGCACCTCACGGCCTGGAACACGTTCGGCCCGGGGGTGGCCCTGATGCTGGCGGCCGTGTGCGCGGCGCTGGCGATGGTCGTCAGCGCCGTCACCGAGCGCAGTCCGGCGCTGCCCGTGGCCACGGCCGTCTGGTGCGTCGCCCTCGGGCTCGCCGGCACGATCGCGGCGGTGGTGCGCTTCGTCGAGCGCCCCGACAACGCCAGCTCGCTCGCGATCGGGGGATGGCTGGGGCTCGTCGGGGCGCTCGGCATCCTCGTGGGCGCCTGGCAGGTGCTGCGCGACGAACGCCCCTCGCTGTACGAGCCGGCCACCCCCGAGGTTCGCCCGAGGCCATAGCCGCCGCCCTGCGCCTGGGCGCATCTCGGCGGCTGCACCTTGGCGCCCGCGGCCACCGCTGCGGGCGCCCCCCTAGAATGCGCCACTGTGATCGCACGCGATGAGGTTCTCCACGTTGCCCGCCTGGCGCGCCTGGCGTTGAGCGACGAGGAGATCGAGCCGATGGCGCGCGAGCTCTCGGCCGTGCTCGACCACATTGCGAAGATCGGCGAGCTCCACCTCGATGAGGTGGAGCCCACCTCCCATGTGGTCGAGGTCACGGGTGCGCTGCGTCCAGACGAGCCGCGCCCGTGCCTTCCGCGCGAGGTCGCGCTCGCGCAGGCTCCAGCCACGAGCGACGACGGCTTCCTGGTCCCAAGCCCACAGGCATGAGCGCGACCGACATCCTCGAGCTGACGGCCTCCGCGGCGGCCGCCGAGATCGCCGCGGGCTCGCTGTCTGCGGCTGAGCTCTTCGACGTCTATCAGGAGCGCGCAGCCGCTGACCGCGCGGCGGGCGATCACGGCCTGAACTGCTTCACCTGGGTCGCCGAGACCGCTCCCGAAACTGTCGCGGATGGAGCGGGGGGGGGCGGCAATGGGCTGCGCCCGCTCGCCGGCGTGCCGCTGGCGGTCAAGGACCTGTTCTGCACCGAGGGCGTGCCCAGCCAGTCCGGCTCGCGCATCCTCGAGGGCTATCTGCCTCCCTACACCGCCAGTGCCGTCTCGCGCCTGAGCGCCGCCGGGGCGAGCCTCTTGGCCAAGACCAACCAGGACGAGTTCGCGATGGGCTCCTCGAATGAGAACTCGGCCTACGGCCCCGTGCGCAACCCCTGGGACCGCTCCCGCGTGCCCGGCGGCTCCTCCGGCGGGAGCGCCGCCGCGGTGGCTGCCGGTCTCGCCCCCTGGGCACTGGGGACCGACACCGGTGGCTCGATCCGCCAGCCGGCCGCCCTCTGCGGAATCGTCGGGCTGAAACCCACCTATGGGGCGGTGTCGCGCTACGGGATGATCGCCTTCGCCTCCTCGCTCGATCAGGCCGGCCCGCTGACGCGCGACGTGAGCGACGCGGCGCTCCTGCTGCGCGAGATGGTCGGCCGGGACGAGCGCGATGCCACCTCTCTGCAGTTCCCCCATCCGATCGAGCTGCCCACGGCCGAACGCCTCGACGGCGTCACCTTCGGCGTCCCCGAGGAGCTCACGGTGGAGGGGATCGAAGCGGGGGTGCTCGAGTCCTTCCACGCCGCCCTCGATCGCGCGCGGGACCTCGGCGCGCAGGTGCGTGAGGTGCGCCTCGCCCACGCCCCGCATGCGCTCTCGGCCTACTACGTGATCGCCCCGGCCGAGGCCTCCTCCAACCTGGCGCGCTTCGACGGCGTGCGCTACGGCTACCGCGCCGCCGAGCCGAGCGACCTGCTCGACATGTACACGCGCACGCGCCACGACGGCTTTGGGGCCGAGGTCAGGCGGCGGATCATGCTCGGCACCTATGCCCTGTCCTCGGGCTACTACGACGCCTACTACGGCCGCGCCCAGCGCGTGCGCACCAAGATCTCCGAGGACTTCCGCACCGCCTTCGCCGCGGTCGACTTCATCCTCACCCCGACCGCTCCCACGGTGGCCTTCGGGCTCGGCGAGAAGACCGGGGACCCGCTGTCGATGTACCTCAGCGACTACTGCACCGTGCCGATGTCCCTGGCCGGCATCCCCGCGATCTCGATCCCCTGCGGGCTCAGCCGCGGGCTGCCCGTCGGGCTACAGGTCGCGGGCTCTGCATTCAGCGAGAACCGCCTGCTCGACGTCGCCCACGCGCTCGAGGGCGCACTCGCCTTCGACGGGAGCCCCGCCCGTGTCTGACGCTGCGAACGCATCCTCGACCGAGACCCCCGCCGGCGGGCCTCCCGGCGCCCTGGAAGCCGTGATCGGCTTGGAGATCCACGTGCAGCTCGCCACCCGCACGAAGATGTTCTGCGGCTGTGAGCTGTCCTTCGGCGAGCCGCCGAACACGCGCACCTGCCCGGTGTGCCTGGGCCTGCCCGGGAGCCTGCCGGTGGCCAACGCCCGCGCGGTGCACTTCGGGCTGATGATCGGCCTGGCGCTCGGCTCCGAGCTCGCGCCGCGCTCGATCTTCCACCGCAAGAACTACTTCTATCCGGACCTGCCCAAGGGCTATCAGATCTCCCAGTACGACGAGCCCCTGTGTCTCGGCGGCTCGCTCGGGGACGTGCGCATCCATCGCGTGCACCTGGAGGAGGACGCGGCCAAGCTGATCCACGTGGGTGCCAGCGGGCGCATCCACGGCTCGGATGCCTCGATCGTGGACTTCAACCGCGGCGGCACCCCGCTGGCGGAGATCGTGACCGAGCCCGACCTGAGGACGCCCGAGCAGGCGAGCGAGTGGCTGCGGCTGCTGCGTACCACCCTGCGCCAGCTCGGCGTGAGCGACGTGAACATGGAGGAGGGCTCGCTGCGCTGCGACGCCAACATCTCGCTGCGCCCGGCCGGAGCGAGCGAGCTGGGCGTCAAGACGGAGCTCAAGAACATGAACTCCTTCCGCTTCATCGAGCGCGGGATCAGAGCCGAGATCGCCCGCCAGGAGAAGCTGATCCTGGGTGGCGGCACAGTCGTCCAGGAGACGCTCCACTTCGACCCGGGCTCCGGCGCGATCACCTCGCTGCGCTCCAAGGAGGAGGCCCACGACTACCGCTACTTCCCCGAGCCGGACCTGCTCCCGGTGAGGATCGAGCAGGCCATGATCGACGCGGCCAGCGCTGACATGACCGAGCTTCCAGCCGCGCGCGCCGAGCGCCTGCACGCAGAGGTCGGCCTCAGCGCCGAGAGCGCCCAGCTGTTGGCCTTCCGGGGCGAGCTCGGCGACTATTTCGAGGCGGCGCTCGCGGCCACGGCCGATCCCGCGGCTCCGGCCCAGGTCCTCGCCAACTGGGTCACCGGCGAGCTCGTCTCACGCCTGGGCGAGGGGGAGGACCCGGCCAGCTCGAGGGTGCGCCCCGAGGCGATCTCGGCGCTTGTGGGCCTGGTGGCGGAGAAGCGCGTGAGCGTGGGAGCGGGCCGCCAGGTGCTCGACCGGCTCGTCGCCGATGGGGGAGACCCCGAGGCGATCGTCGCCGCCGAGGGTCTCGCGGCGATGGACGGCGGTGAGGAGCTCGCGGGAATCGTGGCGGCGGCGCTCGAGGCCAACGCCGATGCGGCCACTCGCGTTCGGGGGGGAAACCCCAAGGCGATCGGGCCGATCGTCGGCTATGTGATGCGCGAGACCAAGGGTCGTGCCGACGGGACCGAGGTCTCGCGCCTGATCCACGAGCAGCTCGGGATCTGAGGCCGCGCAGCCACGCCCGGGCGTTCGGGCCACCTTCCCCACGGGGGCACCGTATAACCATGGCTATACACCGCTTGTTGCAAGACATAGACCGGCGGTCCACGGCGGGCTGACACTCACCAGCCGTACACGCTCGGCGGCCACATTTTGGACTTCCGTCCAATGGAACCCACGGCCAGGGGCGCCAATATGCTGACCATGAACCGTTCGGCAACCAACCAAAGCGTCTCATCTCCTCGGCGGTTCATCCTGTTGCCCGAGGAGCCGGCGGGCGGGGCCTCGCACGGGCGCCGCATCCGTCGCTACAAGCTAACCAGCGTCGGGCTGGGCGCGGGTCGCCAGCGTGCCGGCCTGAACGGCATCGATGCATCGACGGCAAGGATCGCCGAAGAGCTCGACCGGCTGGGGCGCATGTAGGACTCTGTCTCTCTCTCTAACACGACTGTGCCGGCTTCCCTCGGCCGGCGCTCCCGGTAAAGCGGCCGGGCAGGGATTGTACTTCCTGCTCGGCCGCGATGCCGTTAAGCTGGTCTCATGAACGCGAACGAGTCACCCAAGAGGTCCTTCGGCCGCACGGTCGTTGCCGCGCTCGTCTTCCTGGTAGCCGCCTGGCTGCTGCTGGGCCTGGTCGTGCACGTCATCTCCTTCATCTTCAGCACGCTGATCTTCGTGGTGCTCGTGGTGGCCGTGATCTGGGCGCTGAAGGTCCTCCTGTAGGACCAGGCGGCGCCCATGGCATACATCGTCATCGCGGTCAGCTTCGGCGTCGCGGGCGGCATTGTGGGCAAGATCAAGGGCAGCTCCTTCTGGCTGTGGTTCCTGATCTCGGGGCTCGTGCCGTTCTTCGGCCTGCTCGCCGCCATCGCCTACCGCTTCGAGCGCGACGAGCTGCGCCGCGCCTGCCCCAACTGCGGGCGCGTCACCAAGATCTATGACGCGCTGTGCACCCGCTGCGGAGCCGAGCTGGACTTTCCCGAGACGGCGATCCAGCCGGAGTCATGGCAGCGCGTGCCCGCCGCCCCTGCACAGCGCTGAGCGCGGGTCGGAGCCGCCCGCCACGCGCCCGCATTCGGCTTCCCTAAGCCCTATTTCGGCTTACCTAATCCGCCGCTTGCCCTACGCTTGGCGGCAGTGAGCACGCAGACAACGACCACGCCACAGCCGGCTGGGCCCACGCAGCCAGCCGAGTCAAAGCGGCCGGCCGACCCGACCCAGCCGCACGAGTCGCTGTTGGCCCGCTGGATCCACCGGGCGGGCTTCGCCAACGAGCGCGACTTCGTGCTGCGGGTGGTGCAGCCGGCGCTCGTGGGCATGATCGACGGGACGGTCTCCTCGCTGGCCCCGATCTTTGCGGCGGCCGTGGCCTCGAGCTCGCACACGGCGCTGCTCGTGGGCCTCTCCACGGCCCTGGGGGCCGGGGTCAGCATGGGCTGGTCGGAGGCGCTGTCGGACACGGGCGAGCAGACGGGGCGCGGCTCGGCGGTGGTGCGCGGGGCGATCACCGGCGGGATGACCACGCTCGGCGGCCTCTTCCACACGCTCCCGTTCATCATCTCCGACGTCCACAAGGCGCTGATCGTGGCCGGCTGCGTGGTGGCGTTCGAGCTGCTGGCGATCGCGTGGGTCAGGAAACGCTTCCTCGAGGTATCGCTGCGCTCGTCGCTGCTGGTGGTGACGGTGGCCGGGATCATCGTGCTCGGGATCGGCGTCGGGATCGGCTCCTCCTGAGGATCCGCCCAAGCTCCCCGATCGCGCGACCGCCGCCGCCGCGTACTGAGGTCCGCGACGGGCCACTCACGCGCACGCGAGTCATGCCGCCGAGGCCAGCCCCCGACGGGGCCGCTCACGCGCGCGTGTGCACGCGCGCGAGTCATGCCGCCGAGGCTAACCCCCGCGCCGAGGCTAACCCGCGCCAGGGCCACCCACGCGCGCGCGAGTCACGCCAGAAAGCCAGCCAAACCCGCTGGTACACTGGCTTTTTCCCACAAGACGAAGGAAAGGAGGTCGGTGAGATGCGAGCTGTGGATGCTTTGATGGAATGTCTCAAGGCGGAGGGCGTGGATGTCGTCTTCGGCTTGCCGGGTGGCGCCAATCTCCCGACCTACGACGCCTTCGTCAACGGCGGCATCCGCCACATCCTCGTGCGCCACGAGGCCGGCGGCGGGCATGCGGCCGAGGGCTATGCCAAGGCCACGGGCAAGGTGGGCGTGGCGTTTGCCACGAGCGGTCCGGGCGCGACCAACCTGATCACGCCGATCTGCGACGCGATGATGGACTCGGTGCCTGTGGTGTTCATCACGGGCCAGGTGCGCACGGAGCTGCTCGGCACGGACGGCTTCCAGGAGGCGGACACGATCGGCATCACGATGCCGGTGGTCAAGCACTCGTTCATGATCATCAGCCCGCAGGAGATCCCGCGGGCGATCCATGAGGCCTTCCACATCGCGAGCACGGGGCGCCCGGGCCCGGTCCTGGTGGACATCCCGATGGATCTCTCCCGTGCGGAGATCGACTACGAGCCGGTGTCGGACATCCGCCTGCCGGGCTACCAGCCGAAAGTGGAGGGCAACCAGAAGCAGATCCGCCAGGCGGCGAAGGCGCTGGCCTCGGCGCAGCGCCCGGTGATCTATGCGGGCGGGGGCGTGGTGAACGCGGAGGCGTCGGCCGAGCTGAGGGAGTTCGCGACCTCGGACCGCTTCCCGGTCACGTGCACGCTGATGGGCCTGGGGGCGTTCCCGGCGCCGCACCCCCAGTGGCTGGGCATGCTCGGCATGCATGGCACGCGGGCGGCGAACTACGCGATGGACGAGGCCGACCTGATCTGCGCGGTGGGGGCGCGCTTCGACGATCGCATCACGGGCAAGCTCTCGGAGTTCGCCCCGCGGGCGAAGTTCATCCACATCGACGTGGACCCGGCTGAGATCTCCAAGAACGTGCCGGCGCACATCCCGATCGTGGGGGACGCGAAGCACGTGCTGGGGAAGCTGCTCGTGGAGTACCGCGCGATCGGCGCGGATCCCGGTCGCCTGGAGCCGTGGTGGAGCAGGATCGAGGGCTGGAAAGCCAAGTACCCGCTCGGCTACGAGGACAGCACGGACACGGAGATCAAGCCGCAGTTCATGGTGCAGGCGCTGTGGCAGGCCACGAACGGCGAGGCGATCGTCACGAGCGACGTGGGCCAGCACCAGATGTGGGCGGCGCAGTACTACGACTTCCCGCAACCGCGGCGCTGGATCAACTCGGGCGGCCTCGGGACGATGGGCTTCGGGCTTCCGGCGGCGATGGGCGCGGCCGTGGGCGCCCCGGATCGACTCGTGTGCTGCATCGCGGGCGATGGCTCGGTGCAGATGAACGCGCAGGAGCTGGCCACGTGCGCGCAGAACGACATCCCGATCAAGGTGTTCATCATGAACAATGGCTACCTGGGCATGGTCCGCCAGTGGCAGGAGCTCTTCTGGGACGGCAAATACAGCCACGTGGACATGGGCGAGTTCCCGGATTTCGTCAAGCTGGCGGAGGCGTACGGCGTGACGGGGATGCGCTTCACGGACAAGAGCACGCTCGTGGAGGACATGAGGCGGGCGATCGCGATCGACGGTCCGGTCGTGGTGGACGTCCGCGTGACGCGCGAGGAGAACACCTATCCGATGATCCCCGCCGGCTCGGCCGCTCGTGAGATGGTCGGGTGAGCGCGCTCATGGGTGAACCGGGAACCAAGGCGCCGCTCAGCCTCGAGGAGCTGCAGGCGTCCACGGACATGCGCACGGGGCGCAAGCACGTGCTCTCGATCCTCGTGGAAAACAAGTCGGGCGTGCTCACCCGCATCGCGGGCCTGTTCGCCAGGCGCGGCTTCAACATCTCGACGCTCACCGTCGGCCCGACGGAGGACGTGCAGATCTCGCGAGTGACGCTGACGGTGGACGGGGCGCTTCACCCGATCGACCAGGTGACGAAGCAGCTGCACAAGCTCGTCAACGTCCTGAAGATCCGCGATCTGGAGCCGGCGGACACGGTCGCGCGCGAGCTGGCCCTGTTCAAGGTCACGGCCGACGGCGTCCAGCGCGGCGAGCTGATGCAGATCGCGGAGATCTTCCGCGGCAAGGTCGTGGACGTGACCAAGCGGGCGATCATCATCGAGGTGACGGGCACGACGGACAAGATCGAGGCGTTCGAGACGATGGTGCGCCCGTTCGGCCTGATCGAGATGATGCGCACGGGCGAGATCGCGATCTCGCGGGGTCGCAGCGAGACCTAGTGTCCCGAGTCCCGAGCTCATAGGGCGTGGATGCCCGGGGACGCTGATTTGATGGGAGGCACGTTCGCGAGTCCCCGGTCCAGCCCTGCAGGGGCCGGCCACCACAGTCTCGCCCTGAGCGCGGAGCAGCGCGGGCAGCTGGCCGCGCGCCTGGCCCTGGCGGTGAGGCGCGCGCGGCGCAGCGGCGGGGAGACGCTGGCGAGCATCTCGATGGCGCTGCCCTCCGAGGTGGACCCCTCGGAGGTCGTGTGTGCCTCGCGCGGGGCGGATGAGCCGTGGTTCCTGTTCGAGCAGCCGGACAGGGGGAGGGCGGCGCTGGCGGGCCTGGGCGAGGTGGCGTGCCTGCAGGCGCACGGCCCGGATCGCTTCGCTGCGGTGGCGGACCGCTGGCGGGCGATGGCGGCGGCGGCCGTGAGCGAGCCGAGCGAGCAGCCGCCGGGCTCGGGACCGGTGGCGCTGGGCGGCTTCGCGTTCGCCGAGGAAGGGGGGCGGGCGCCGCACTGGCAGGGCTTCGAGCCGGCCTCGCTGAGCGTGCCGGAGGTGCTGCTCACGCGCACGGCCCACGGCGGCGTGCGCCTGACGCTCACGGCGCTGGCCCGCCCGGATGACACGCCCGAGGAGCTGCTGGATCACCTGGAGCGCCGTTTGGCCGAGCTGCGCGCCCGTGAGCTGCCGCTGCTCGACCCCGCGCCGACGGGGCGCTTCCAGATCGTCAGCGCGATGCCGCCGGAGCACTACGAGCAGGCGGTGGCCCGCGCGGTCGAGATCATCGGCTCGGGGGCTCTGCAGAAGATCGTGCTGGCCCGCGAAGTCCAGGTGCACGCCCCGCGAGCCTATGACCCGGCGGCGGTCTTCGGCGTGCTGCGCAGGGAGTTCCCCTCGTGCTTCGTCTTCTGTGTGGGGCGGGGCGAGGCCACCCTGATCGCGGCCAGCCCGGAGCTGCTCGTGCGCCGCGAGGGCCAGCGCGTGAGCACGCTGGCGCTGGCCGGCTCCACGCGTCGCAGCGCCGACCCGGCGGTGGACGACCACCTCGGAGAGCAGCTGCTGCGCGACCCCAGCTACCGCCAGGAGCACGCGATCGTGGCGCGACGGATCGAGCGAACGCTGCGCCCGCACGCCGTATGGGTGACGGCGGCCGCCGAGCCGGAGCTGGTGCGCATGGCCAACATCCAGCACCTGGCCACCCCGATCCGCGCGCAGCTGGCCGCGCCGATGGACGCGCTCGAGCTGGCCGGGCTGATGCACCCCACGCCGGCCGTGGGCGGCGAGCCCCTGGATCATGCCGCCCCCCTGATCCCGGCGCTGGAGGGCCTCGACCGCGGCTGGTACGCGGGCCCGGTCGGCTGGACGGACGCGGCCGGAGACGGCGAGTTCTGCGTGGCGCTGCGCTGCGCGCTCCTGCGCGGCAGCGTTGCCCGCTGCTATGCCGGCAACGGCATCGTCGCCGGCTCGGATCCCACCCGCGAGCTGGCCGAGACGGAGGTCAAGCTGCAGGCGCTGCTGCCGCTGCTGGCCGGCTGAGGTCCGTTGAGCGGCGCGTGGCGGCGTGCTCGGTGGCCCATGAGATCAGACCGCGATGACCTGCAGAGCGGGGTGTGCCTCGGACATCTGCTCGTAGTCCTCGTCCTGGGTGATGACGGGGAGTCCGTGCTCGATCGCCGTCGCGGCGATCAGGGCGTCGGTGAGCTTCACGGTCCGGTGGATGCCCGCGCTGCGGCAGTCGGAGACCAGCCGCGCCCATGCGATCATCACGGCCTCGCTGATCGGGATCGGGTCGGCGGCCCGGGCGAGTGCGAGGGTGTCGGCGCGCCGCGCCCTCGCGGAGGACTCCTGAGCGGAAAGCACGCCGAGCTGGAGCTCGCCGAGCGTGACCACGGATACGGCCACGTGCGCCGGGAGCTCCTCGAGCGCTCGCCCGTTCTCGCGGGCGATGAACACCGAGGTGTCGAGAAGGCCGATGTCGGGCGTGCTCAAAGCTCGTCGAGGGTCTGGCCCACGAACTCGTCGAGCTCCCGCTGGAGCGCTGGGTCGGCGGCGCGGTCAACGAGCTGTCCGCGGAGATCCGGCCCGGAGAGCCAGCGTGCGCGGCGGCCGTGGGGCACGATGTCCGCAACCGGCTCGCCGTTTACGGTCAAGGTCACCCGCTCGCCGGCCTTCACGGCGTCGATGACCCTGCCGGTGTTGTTGCGTAGATCCCGCACGCCGATGTCCATGTGCGACACTGTAGCACCGGCTGGCAGCGGTGCTTCTATCGCATCGCCTGTTCCGACACGGCGCTCCAGATGTGATGGTGCAGCTCCACGTTCTCGCCGCGCAGGGTGCGGACTTCGACGATGCTCGAGCTGCCACGCGCGAGTGCCAGCTCGAGCGCGGCTCTGAACGCCGGCACGTCCTCCGCCCGCTCGTGGGCGAGGCCGTAGAGATCGGCGGCCTTGGCGAAGTCGAGGCCCGTGGGGGTGCTCACGTGACGGGAGTAGATGCTTGCGCTGGTGGCGAGCTCGCCTGTGTCCTCGCGCGCGTTGGCGTGCGGATCGGGCGCCTGCGCCATGCTCGCCTGCGAGAGGGGCAGGAAGTCGAAGATGCCGCCGCCGTCGTTGTCGAGCAGCACGATCGTGAGCTTCAGGCCGAGCCTGCCGGCGGCGAGCAGGCCGCCGAGGTCGTGCGCGAGGGCCACGTCGCCGATCAGCAGCACGACCGGCCCGTCGTCCGCGGCGGCGACGCCGAAGGCCGATGAGACCGTCCCGTCGATGCCGTTGGCGCCGCGGTTGCAGAGCACGCGGGGCGGGTCCTCGCGCGCCGGCCAGAAGGTCTCGATGTCCCGCACGGGCATCGAGGAGGCGACGAACAGCGTGGCCTGCCCGGGCAGCAGCACGCCGAGCTCGCTCGCCACGGCGGGCTCGGAGAGTCCGGCCTCGGCGAGGACTCCGGCGATCGCCTCGGCGGCGAGCTCGTCCGCGCTGCGCCAGCTCGCGAGCCAGTCCTCCTCGGCCGGAACCCACCGACCCGCGCCCTGCAGGCGGGCTTCGGTGAGCTCAGTCAGTGCGTTTGCCGGCTCGAGCGCCATCGAGTGCGAGAGCACGGAATCCGGGTCCTGCCAGGCGCCCTCCGGATCGAGCGCCACCTGGGGCACGCCGTCGAGAGCGGCGAGCCAGTTGCGCAGGGGCTTGGACACGGGCAGGTCGCCGACGCGCACGACGAGGTCGGGGCATAGCGAGGCAGCCGTCGCCGAGTCCCGCAGAAAGGCGTCGTAGTGGGCGATCGCGGCCGATCCGCGGCGGGCGCCCGACAGCGGATCGCCCAGCAGCGGCCAGCTCACCGTTTCCGCGAAGGCGGCCGCGGCCCGTCCGAGCGGCGTGCTCCGCTCGTGGCGCCCGGCCACCAGCACGCCGCTGCGCGCCCCCGACACGAGCGCGCGCAGCTCTCCGGCCTCCGCGCGCAGCTCGACCGTGCCGGTCGCCGAGGCCAGGGCTCCAGGCGCGCGCAGGACGTATGGGCGCCCGTCGCCGCGGGCGCTCGGGTCCTCGGGCAGGGGCTCCTCCTCGACCAGCGGCTCGCGCAGGGGGAAGTTGAGGTGCACCGGTCCGGGGCGCCCTTCGAGCGCAGTCCAGTAGGCGCGACAGGCCAGCGTGCGCATCCAGCGCAGGCGCGCCGGGCTCGCATCGTGCACTCCGACCTCGAAGAACCACTTCACAGCGCTGCCGAAGATCTTGATCTGGTCGATCGCCTGCCCCGCGCCGTTCTCGCGCAGCTCTGGAGGCCTGTCTGCGGTCAGGAGCAGCAGTGGCACGCGCGCCTCGCGCGCCTCGATGACCGCGGGCAACAGCTCGGCGACGGCCGTGCCCGAGGTGCAGGTCACGGCCACCGGGAGTGCCGATGCCTTGGCCAGCCCCAGTGCGAAGAAGCCGGCGCAGCGCTCGTCGATGTGGGAGTAGCAGCGCAGGCGCTGCTCGCGCGCTAGCGACAGCGCCAGCGGCGCCGAGCGCGAGCCGGGTGAGGTGCAGGCCGCGCGCATGCCACAGCGCGCGAGCTCATCCACGAAGGCCCGCAGCAGCACATAGGTGTCGGTGGTCGGGGTCATAGGATGGAGGCGTGCCGGAGAGCGTGGTCCTGCTTCACGGGTTCGGCGGGACCCGCCGGGCGTGGGACGGCGTCGTGGCGCGACTGGACCCTGAACGCTACCGGCCGCTCGCTCTCGACCTCCCCGGCCACGGCGAGGCCGCCGACGCGGAGGGGCCGATCACCTTCGCCGGATGTGCGGAGAGCGTGCTCGCGCAGACCCCCGAGCGGTTCGCGCTGTGTGGGTACTCGCTCGGCGGGCGTGTGGCCCTGCACGTCGCCCTGGCTGCGCCCGAGCGTGTCTCGCGCCTGGGGCTCGTGTCGTGCTCACCCGGGATCGAGGATCAGGGCGAGCGGGCCGCGCGGCGGGCGGCCGATCGCCGGCTCGCGGACGATCTCGAGACGATCCCGTTCGAGCAGTTCATCGAGCGCTGGCGCACCCAGCCGCTTTTCGCGGTCGAGCCACCCGAGGTGGGCCGGCTGGCGCGCGAGGACATGCGCCGCAACGACCCGCACGCGCTCGCGGCCGTCATGCGCGGTATCGGAACGGGTGAGATGCAGCCGCTGTGGTCGCGCCTGGGCGAGCTGCGGATGCCCGTCACGGTCATCGTCGGTGAGCGCGATCAGAAGTTCCTCGCGCTGGGGCGAAGGATGGTCGATTCGCTGTCCCGGGCGGAACTGGCCGTCGTATCAGGTGGACATGGGCTGCCTTTGGAGAATCCCGGCGCGCTGGCGAGGCGCGCTGGCGAGGCTAGTAGACTAAGTTCATGACTAAGTCCGTTGGGGTCCATGAAGCGAAGACACATCTCTCGCGGTTGCTGGAAGACGTGGCTGCCGGCGAGGAGGTTGTGATCACGCGACGTGGGGAGGAGGTGGCAAGCCTCGTCCCGGTCAAGCGGACATCCCCGAGGCGCTTCGGGATCGATCGAGGGCGCTTCGTCGTGCCAGACGACTTCGATGATCCTCTTCCAGACGAGCTGCTCAGGGCATTCGAGCAGTGAGGATCCTTCTGGACACGCATGTGTTCCTCTGGCTGCACACCGAGCCCGAGCGGATCGGCGAGCGTTTGGCGATCCTGGAAGACCAGCGCAACGAGTTGCTGGTCTCGGCGGTCAGCTCTTGGGAGATCGCGATCAAGAGCGGCTTGGGACGGCTTGCGCTTCCCGAGCCGGTTGAGCGCTACGTGCCCGACCGTCTCCGCGCGATCGGGGCGACGGCGCTGCCGATCGAGCACACGCACGCACTCGCCGTTGCTGCGCTCCCGCGGCTCCACGGCGATCCGTTCGACCGCCTCCTCGTGGCCCAGGCCAAGATTCTCGACGTCGCGATCCTGACCGCCGATCCCACCGTCGCCCAGTACCCCGTGCAAACGCTGCTCGTCAGCTAGAAGCCGCGTCGCCCGGCCCGCTCCGTACGGCGGATGCGGCGCGCCGCTACTGCCCGACCGACTGGGCGATTGCTGACAGTGTCTTGAAGGACGGGCGGACCTTGTTCTTGGCGTTCATGAAGCCGAAGCGCCAGATGCCGTCGTCGTGGGATTCGTACCACCAGATCCCGGCGATGTGGGGATCGGCCAGCAGCTGGTCGTAGGCTTCCTGCATCCTCGTGGCCTGCTGGCGCTTCGAGCAGGCGCCCAGGTCCTCGCCGCAGCGACTCAGGTCATAGCCGATCTCGGTCACGTAGATCGGGGGCACCGAGCCGAACACCGCGCTCATGAGCGACTCGTCGGCGGGAACGGTCGCAAGCCCGATGTCGTCGTGCTGGTTCTCGCCGATCGCTCCATACGGATGGATCGAGACGCCGTTGGCGGCGATCGCGGCGGCGAGGCCCGGGACGGCCGCCACGGCGTCGCGCAGCCAGCCGCCGCCGCTCGAGTCTTCTGACCAGCCGCCCGGCGAGGCCCAGCTTCCGCGGGGATAGTCGCCGGTCAGGTTGAACAGGAGCGGGATGTGGATGCCCGCGGCCTTCATCGCTTCGATCGCCGCCATGTACATCCGCCCGTACTGCTGGGGGTTGGCCACCCCGCCCTTGTAGTAGCTCTCGTTGCCCGCCTCGGCGATCGCCACCGAGGGACTCGCTTTCAGCTGGGCCGCGACCGTGGCTCCCCAGTGGTGGGGTTCGACCTGGCTGAGCGGTGTTTCGTCTTCGACGTTCCCCGCGATCGCCAGTGCGTGGAACCCGTCCTGTTCGGAGCTTGCGAGCGTGTTCTCGGGGCTGCCGAGTTCCACCCGATTCCAGGTGATGTGACCGTTCAGGATCGTCTGTGCCGCCGCTGGCCCCCAGCCGGCGGCGTCGTTGGTGCCGATGATCGGCCCCGGCAGCGGCGTCGAGAGTGACGTGGAGAGCGGCGAGGCGTCGCCTTGTGCGGATTCACCGGGACGGGGTTCGCTGCGACGGCCATTCGCGCTGGGGACCAGCAGTGCCAGCAGTGTCAGTGCGAGCACCGGCGCGCAAGCCGCTCCCCCGCGGCGGCTGCCGGCTCGACGTCCGTGTCCAGGCCCTGTCCCCGTTGCCATGTCCAATGGTCCCCATCCTCGCCGAGCAGATGCCCGCGCGTAGCGTCGATTGTGAGGCACCCGCTACGCACCCGCAAACGGCTCCACGCCGAGGCCCGGACCGAGCGGCACAGCGATCGCGCCCTTGCGCACCGGCAGCGGGCCATCGAGTCCCTCGAACATCCCGAGGGTCGCCAGGCCGCAATGTGGCATCGGCCCGCGCGAGGCCAGCGCCGCCGCCGCGTGCAGCGCCGCAGCGATGCCCAGCGGGCCGTCGAGCGTCGAGGCGAGGTAGACCTCCGCGCCGGTCGAGCGCACGAGCGTGGCCGCCACCAGCAGGCCCGCGATGCCGCCGCAGCGGGAGATCTTCAGGCACACCGCGTCCGCCACGCCTGCAGCCAGTGCTCCGGCCTGTTCGGCCGTCTCGTCGATCGCCACTCTCACCGCCACGCGCTCCCGCACCGCCCGCACCGCCTCCAGGCCATGGGTCGGCTCCTCCACCAACTCGAGGCCCGCCGGGGATAGCGCGTCGATCGTCCGCACCGCCTCCTCCACGTCCCATGCGCCATTGGCGTCCAGGCGCAGCTGCGCCCGTGGTCCCGCCCCCGCGCGGGCCGCCGCCACACGTCCGGCGTCGTCGCCCATGCCCACCTTCAGCTTGAGGCACTCATAGCCCTCCTGCACCGCCCGCGCCGCCTGCTCGGCCACGCCCGCCCTGTCGAGCGCCGAGAGCGTCGCGTTGACCGGGACATGCCTCGCGCTGTCGTCGCTCAGGAGCGTCGAGACCGGCTTGCCCTCGCGGCGTCCCGCCCGGTCCCACAGCGCCAGGTCGAGCGCCGCCAGCGCCTGGGGGAGATCCTCGACCTGGCGGCAGGCGTCCATCAGCTGCGCGCCGTTCAGCTCCCGCGAGCCCGCCAGCACCGGGCGGTAGCGCTCGAGCGCCCGCTCCACCCGATCCACGCTCACGCCGTCATACGGCTCCAGCGGCGCCGCCTCTCCATATCCGACGAGGCCTTCCTCATCCGTCAAGGTCACGCTCAACAGCTCCCGCTCGCTGAGCGTGCCGTAGGAGGTCTCCAGCGGGGTCCTCAGCCTCAGGCTCCTCCGCTCGACCTCGAGCTTCACGAGCCCACACCGCCGCCCGCCAGGATCCCCGCCGCGAACAGCAGGCAGAAGAGGAGCTGCAGGGCGCCCGTGCCCGCCAGGGCGCCGTTGAGGGCGGGACCGTCCGTGCGCGTGCGCACCACCCCCACCAGGCGCAGCGCCAGCGGGATCGCGAGCCACGGGAGCAGCAGCCATGCGCTCATCGACCCGAACGCCCACGGCAGCGGCGCCGTCACGAACGCGCCCGTCACCATCCCCGCATACAGCCTGCGCGTGCGCGCCCTGCCCAGGCGCACCGCCAGCGTGCGCTTGCCCGCGCGCCTGTCCGTCTCCATGTCGCGAACGTTGTTGACCACCAGGATCGCGCTCGCCAGCAGGCCCACGGGCACCGCGCACACGAACGCCTGCCACGGCAGGCGCTGCACCTGGACGAAATACGACCCGGCCACTGCCACGATCCCGAAGAACAGGAACACGAACACCTCTCCTAGACCCTCATAGCCGTACGGACGCGGACCGCCCGTGTAGAGGACCCCGGCGAGGATCGAGGCTGCGCCGACAGCTATCAGCTCCCACCCCGCCACCGCCACCAGGTAGGCGCCGCAGCCGACCGCCAGGCCGAAGCTCACGTACGTCGCGAGCAGCACCTGGCTGGGGGGGACGAGGCCCCCCGCCGTCACGCGGACCGGGCCGAGGCGATCCTCGGTATCCGCGCCGCGGCGCGCATCCGAGTAGTCGTTCGACAGATTTGTGCCCACCTGGATGAACAGGGCTCCCAGCAGCGCCGCCACGAACGCCAGCGGGTGGAAGTGGCCGGCTCCCAGCGCCAGCGAGGTGCCCACCAGCACCGGCGCCACCGCCGCCGGCAGCGTGCGCACGCGGGCCGCCATCACCCAGATGCGGACCGCGCCCACGCCTAGGCCCGCTTGGGGAAGCGCGAGAAGTCCGGCTTGCGCTTCTCCCTGTATGCGTCCCGGCCCTCCTGGGCCTCCTCGCTGCCGTAGAACAGGAGGTTGGCGTCGTGCGCGAGCTGCTGGATTCCCGACAGGCCGTCCTCGGCCGCGTTGAAGCTCGCCTTCAAGAGACGCAATGAGAAGGGGGAGAGGGCGAGCATCTCCCGGCACCACTGGACCGTCTCATCCTCGAGCCGATCGAGTCCCACGACCTTGTTGACCATGCCCATCTCGCGGGCCTCCTCGGCCGAGTACTGGCGGCACAGGAACCAGATCTCCTTGGCCTTCTTCGGCCCCACGAGGTTCGCCAAGAGACCTGCCCCGAAGCCACCGTCGAAGGAGCCCACCTTCGGGCCCACCTGGCCGAAGCGGGCGTTGTCCGCCGCGATCGTCATGTCGCACACGAGGTGCAGCACGTGCCCGCCGCCGATCGCATACCCCGCCACCATCGCCACCACCGGCTTCGGCAGCCGGCGGATCTGGATGTGCAGGTCCGTCACGTGGAAGCGGCCCGGGCGGGTGGGATCCGGATCACCGGCCTCGTCGTCGTTGAGGTAGCCCGAGTCCCCGCGCACGCGCTGGTCGCCTCCCGAGCAGAACGCCTCCGGGCCCTCGCCCGTGAGGATGATCACGCCGATCTCCGTGTCCTCGCGCGCGTCCTCCAGCGCCTGGGAGATCTCGATGATCGTGCGCGGGCGAAACGCGTTTCGGACCTCCGGGCGGTCGATCGTGATCTTCGCGATCCCCTCGTCCGGCGCGCCCGACTTCTCGTAGCGGATGTCCGTGAAGGTGCCGCCGCCCGGTGCCGGGGCCGCTGTCCAGGAGACGCTCATGCGCGCGAAGGCTATCTGTAGTTCGCGAGCGGATAGCCTGCAGCCCATGGTGGTCGATGGATGGCTCGCCCGCGCCGCGGCCTCACGGCCCGAGCACATCGCCCTGGACACGCCCGCGGGCAGCTGGTCCTATGCCCGCCTGCACGCCGCCGCCCGCTCCGGCGCCTGCGAGCTTGCCGCCGGCGGGGCCGGCCCCGGCGCGCGGGTGGCGATCGCGCTGCCCAGTGGCCTGCACTTCGCCCAGGCGCTGCACGCCTGCCTGCTGCTCGGCGCCATCGCCGTGCCCGTCGATCTGCGCCTCGCCCCTGAGGAGCGCGAGCTGATCGCCGCCGGGAGCGAGGTGCTCGTCGATCGGCCGTTGGCGAAGGGGTCCGGCCGCCCCAGCGCCTGGGGTCGCGGCGGCCTGCTGCCGGCGGCCGTCGGCCGCGGACACGACCTCGACGCCGTCGCCGTGGTCATCCACACCTCCGGCACCACCTCTGCGCCGCGGCCCGTCGAGCTCACCTACGGCAACCTGCTGTGGAGCGCCCTCGGCTCCGCCGTCGCGCTCGGGCTCCCGCGCGAGGAGCGCTGGCTGTGCGCGCTTCCCCTCTCCCATGTCGGCGGCCTCTCGATCCTGCTGCGCTCGGCCATCTACTCGACCACCGCCGTGGTGCACGAGCGCTTCGAGGCCGACCGCGTGCTGCGCAGCCTCCAGCATGAGCAGGTCACGCTGGTGAGCCTCGTCGCCACCACGCTCGCGCGCCTGCTCGACGCCGGCCTCTCCCATCCGCCCTCGCTGCGCTGCGCGCTCACCGGCGGCGGCCCCGTGCCCGCTGCGCTCGTGGCCCGCGCGCAGGCCGCCGGGGTGCCCGTCAGCCTCACCTACGGGCTCACCGAGAGCTGCTCCCAGGTGACGACCACGCCGCTCGCAGAGACAGCCGCCATGAACGCAACGGCCGGTCCGCCGCTGTTCTGCACGCGCGTGCAGATCGGCGAGGACGAGGAGATCCTCGTGCGCGGCCCCACCGTGGCCCCGAGCGCGCCCGGCCCCGATGGGTGGCTGCACACCGGCGACCTGGGCTCCCTCGACGCCGGCGGACGCCTGCAGGTAACCGGTCGCAAGGCCGACACGATCGTCAGCGGCGGGGAGAACGTGGCGCCGGCCGAGGTCGAGGCCGTGCTCGAGGCCCATCCGCTCGTGCTCGAGGCCGCCGTGCGCGGGCGCCCCGACCCCGAATGGGGCGAGGCCGTCGTCGCGATCGTCGTTCCCAGGAAGGGCGCCGAGCTGAAGGCCGCCGACCTGCGCGCTCACTGCGCTTCGATGCTGGCGCGCTTCAAGGTGCCCAAGGAGTTCCTCATCACCACCGAGCCGCTGCCCCGGACGCGCTCGGGCAAGCTGCTGCGGCGGGAGCTGTAGGTGGGCTTCGACCCCAACGACTACCGCCAGGCCAGCCTCGATAACTGGGAAGAGGCCGCCGCCGGCTGGGTTGCCCGTCAGGCGCTCATGCGCGAGTTCTCAGCGCCCGTGTCGCACTGGCTGATCGAGGCCATCTCACCGCAACCCGGGCAGCGCGTGCTCGAGCTCGCCGCCGGCCTTGGCGAGACGGCGATGCTCGCCGCCGAGCTCGTCGCGCCGATGGGCGGAGTGGTCGTCTCAGACCAGGCCGAGGGGATGCTCGCCGGCGCCCGCGCGCGAGCGATCGAGCTCGGCCTGGCCAACATCGAGTTCCAGGTGCTCAACGCCGAATGGATCGACCTGCCTTTGGCAAGCGTCGACGCCGTGGTGTGCCGCTGGGGCTACATGCTGATGGCCGACCCCGCCACCGCGCTGGGCGAGACGCGGCGCGTGCTCCGCCCCGGCGGAGTCCTCGCCCTCGCCGTGTGGGACTCGATCGAGCACAACCCCTGGGCCGCCCTGCCCGCCCGCGAGCTCGTGGAGCGCGGCGTCGTGCCTGCGCCCGACCGCAGCGCGCCCGCGCCCGGACCGTTCGTGCTGGGCAGCCCCGCCCGCGTCGCCGAGCTGCTCGAGCAGGCCGGCTTCGCCGAGATCGAGGTCCAGGCCGTCGATCTCCTGCGCCGCCACCCCGACTTCGAGGAGCTGTGGGACAGCACCCTCGACCTGTCGCGCAACTTCCACGACGCCATCCTCGCGCGCCCACAGAGCGAGATCGAGCAGATCAGGGCGTCCCTGGCCAGGCGCTTCGCCCCCTACACCGCCGGCGACGGAACGCTCGAGATTCCCGGTCGCACGCTCGTCGCCCGGGCGAGCTCCTGACAGGCGACCGGCCAGGCGCCCGGCCGCGCGCCGAAGTTGGATAGCCTGCGCGCAATGATCTACGACGACGACGCAGACCTCACGCTCCTCGACGGCAAGACCGTCGCCATCATCGGCTACGGCTCCCAGGGCCACGCCCACGCCCTCAACCTGAAGGACTCCGGCGTCAAGGTCGTCGTCGGCCTGCGCGAGGACTCCTCCTCGGTCGCCAAGGCCCGTGAGCAGGGCCTCGAGGTGACGAGCGTCGTCGAGGCCGCCAGCCGCGGCGATCTCGTGATGATCCTGCTTCCAGACGAGCTCCACCACCAGGTCTGGGAGGATGAGATTCGCGACGGCATCGCCGAGGGCAACATGCTGCTGTTCGGTCATGGCTTCTCGATCCACTACAAAGAGGTGACGCCGCCGGCTGGAGTCGATGTGGGGATGGTCGCTCCGAAGGGGCCCGGGCACCTCGTGCGCCGCCAGTTCACCGAAGGCAGCGGCGTGCCCGGGCTGATCGCGATCGAGCAGGACGCCACCGGCGATGCCCGCGCGCTCGCGCTCGCCTACGCCAAGGGCATCGGCTGCACGCGCGGCGGTGTGATCGAGACGACCTTCAAGGACGAGACCGAGACCGACCTCTTCGGCGAGCAGGCCGTGCTCTGCGGCGGCGCCTCCGAGCTCGTCCAGGCCGGCTTCGAGACGCTCGTCGAGGCCGGGTACGACCCCGAGATGGCCTACTTCGAGTGCCTGCACGAGCTCAAGCTGATCGTCGACCTGATGCACGAGAAGGGACTCGCCGGGATGCGCTACTCGATCTCCAACACCGCCGAGTACGGCGACTACACGCGCGGCAAGCGCGTCATCACCGACGAGACCCGCGCCGCCATGAAGAAGATCCTGCAGGAGATCCAGTCCGGGGACTTCGCACGCGAGTGGATCGCCGAGAACCGCGCCGGGCAGGAGAACTTCAAGCGCATGCGCGCCGAGCAGGCCGACACCCAGGTCGAGCACGTGGGCCAGGAGCTGCGCTCGCACATGGACTGGATCAAGCCCGCCTTTTAGAGCGGCTCGGCCCAGTGCTCGCCTACCTCTTCTGGCACCGCCCCCGCGACCCCGACGCCGCCGGCCCCTACGAGGACGCCCTCGTCGCCTTCCACCGCTCGCTGGCGCGCTCGCTGCCCGTGGGCACGCGCGCCTCGGCCACCTTCCGCGTCGCCGAGCTGCCGTGGCTCGCGCCGGCACAGGACCTCGCCACGGGCGCGGCGGTCGCGGGCGGCTATGAGGACTGGTACCTGCTCGATGACTTCGCTGCGCTCGGCGTCCTCAACGAGGCGGCCGTGGGGCGCGGGCACCGCAGCTCCCACGACGAGGCCGCCCACCGCTTCGGCGAGGGCACCGGCGGCCTCTACGGGCTGATCGAGGGCGAACCGTGCGCCGAGGCGCTCGGCGAGGCCACGACCGCCGTGTGGGTCGCCCGCCCGCCCGGCTCCGAGCGTCGCGGCCTCGGCGAGCTGCTCGGCGACGGCATGGACCCCGCTCACGCGAGCCTCTGGCGCCGCCAGCTCGTGTTCGGCCCCGCCCCCGAGTTCTGCCTGCTCGCGGCCGAGGTCCCCTCCGGCGTCGCTGCCACCCGCCTGCCCGAGGGCTGGAGCTCCACGATCCTCGACCGGGAAGCCCTCTGGAGCGGTTGACGTCGCGATCGACGCCGAGCTCTCCAGGCGGTAGGAGACACGCGCGGACATTCCGGCGAGGGGCGCCCGGCGTTCGCTACACTCGCGTTCGTCGTCGCGACTGGCGCTCGGGTGGAGTTCACCACCGGGAAGTGACGACTAGCTGCCGCCGCGCGCCTGGGCACCTCAGATCTTCGACAATCCCTCCGGGTTAGAACCGAGCGAGGAGCCCACATGACGACGAGCACCACTGCGCCCCAGCAACTGGTAATCCCCGACGAGCTCAAGCCCGCGGACGGTCGCTTCGGCTGCGGGCCCTCGAAGGTACGCCCGCAGGCGCTCGCGCGCCTCGCCGCAGATGGCGCCCTGGTGATGGGCACCTCTCACCGCCAGAAGCCCGTCAAGGCGATCGTCGGCGAGATCCGCGCGGGGCTGCGCGAGCTGTTCGCGCTGCCCGACGGCTACGAGGTCGCGCTCGGAAACGGCGGCGCCACCGCCTTCTGGGACGCAGCCGCCTTCGGCCTCGTGCGCGAGCGCGCGCTGCACCTCACCTTCGGCGAGTTCTCGCAGAAGTTCGCCGTCGTCACCACCGGAGCCCCTTTCTTGAAGGACCCGGTCACGATCGCCGCTGACCCAGGCGACGCGCCCGACCCTGCCGCCGTCGGTCCAGCCGCGGCCGAGGGCGGGGTCGATCTGATCGGCTGGGCGCACAACGAGACCTCGACCGGAGTGATGACACCGGTGATCCGCCCGGCCGGCGGCGAGGAGGCGCTCGTCGCGATCGACGCCACCTCGGGCGCCGGCGGGCTGCCCGTTGACGTCTCCCAGGCCGACGCCTACTACTTCGCGCCGCAGAAGAGCTTCGCGGCCGACGGTGGGCTGTGGATCGCGCTGCTCAGCCCCGCCGCCCAGGAGCGGATCGCCGAGCTGCACGCCTCCGAGCGCTGGATCCCCGAGTTCCTCTCCCTGCACACCGCCCTGGAGAACTCGCTCAAAGACCAGACCTACAACACGCCCGCCGTCGCCACGCTGTTCCTGCTCGCCGACCAGATCCGCTGGATGCTCGACGGGGGCGGGCTGGACTGGTGCGTATCGCGCACGCGGGCGTCCTCCGATCACCTCTACGGGTGGGCCGAGCGGAGCACCTACACGACCCCGTTCGTGACCGATCCGGCCAAGCGCTCGCTCGTCGTCGGCACTGTCGACTTCGACGACACGGTGGACGCCGCGGCGGTCGCGGCGACGCTGCGCGCCAACGGGATCCTCGACGTCGAGCCCTACCGCAAGCTCGGGCGCAACCAGCTGCGGGTCGGGATGTTCCCCGCCGTCGATACCGCCGACGTGCAGGCGCTGACCGCATGTATCGATTGGGTCGTCGAGAGGCAGGGCCGATGAGCACCGCGGCGACAAACGCCGGCGCCGGGCGCCCCAGGGTCCTCGTCAAGGAGAAGATCGGCGACTCGGGGATCGAGCTGCTGCGCGAGCACTTCGACGTCGATCTCGGCATCGACTGGAGCGATGAGGAGCTCGCCGAGCGGATCGGCGCCTACGACGGCATCGTGATTCGCTCCGCCACCAAGATGACGGCCCAGCTGATCGAGAGGGCGAGCAACCTGAAGGCGATCGGGCGCGCGGGGGTCGGCGTCGACAACGTCGACGTCCCGGCCGCCACCAAGCGCGGGATCGTCGTCGCCAACGCCCCCGAGTCGAACGTCGTGACCGCGGCCGAGCACACGATGGCGCTGCTGCTGGCGCTCGCGCGCAACGTGCCCCAAGCCTACACCTCGCTGATCGCCGGCCGCTGGGAGCGCTCGAAGTTCTCGGGTGTGGAGCTCTATGAGAAGACGCTCGGGATCCTCGGCTTCGGGCGGATAGGACAGCTCGTGGCCCAGCGTGCCCGTGGCTTCGGGATGCGCGTGCTCGCCTTCGACCCGTTCGTGAGCGCCGAGCGCTACCGCGACCTCGGCGTCGAGAAGGCCGACAGCGTCGAGGACATCTATGCCCAGGCCGACTTCATCACGATCCACCTGCCAAAGACGCCCGAGACCGAAGGCTTCCTCGACGCGGAGGCCTTCGCGAAGATGCGCGACGGCGTGCGCGTGCTCAACGTCGCCCGCGGTGGGCTGATCGACGAAGCGGCGCTCAAGGACGCGCTCGACTCCGGCAAGGTGGCGGGCGCCGCCCTAGACGTGTTCCCGTCAGAGCCGATGACCGAGAACCCCCTGTTCGGCTATGCCAACGTCGTCGTCACACCGCACCTCGGCGCCTCCACCGCCGAGGCCACCGACCGCGCGGGCTACCAGAGCGCCGAGCAGGTCGTCGCGGCGCTGACCGGGGGCGTGGTCTCGACGGCCGTCAACATCCCGGCGATCGGTGCCGAGGACATGGACATGCTCCGGCCGTTCCTGCCGCTGGCCACCCAGCTCGGGCGCCTCGCCATGAAGCTCGCCGAGGGCAGCTCGGTGGAGCGGATCGAGGCGGCCTTCATGGGGCGGATCGCCGACTTCGACACGCGCCTGCTCGGCCTGGCCGTGATCGTGGGGGCGCTGGAGGGCCGTACCGAGGAGCAGGTCAACCTCGTAAACGCCCCCACCATGGCCCATCAGCGCGGGATCGTCTTCGAGGAGAAGAGCGTCTCCGAGGCCCAGGACTTCAACGAGCTGATCCGCGTGACCGTCGTCGCGGGCGGCGAGCGCGTGGCCGTGGCCGGCACCGGCATCGGCCCCAACCGCGTGCCCCACCTCGTCGAGGTCCAGGGCCGGCGCCTGACGATCGAGCTCGAGCCCTATGTGACCGTTTTTCGATATGAGGACCTGCCCGGGATGATCGGGCGCGTGGGCACGATCTTCGGGGGCCACGGCATCAACATCTCCTCGGCCGCTGTCGGACACACGCCAGATGGTGGCGGGGACGGGGAGCAGGACGCACAGGGCGCCCATCGTCTCGCGGCCATGGTCGTCACCACGGATGCGCCCGTGCCACATGCGGTGCTCGAGGAGATCGTCGCCTCCGACGGGTTCGTCAACGGCTGGGCCGTGGACCTCGGCTGACCTGGAGCGGAGCCGCGGATCGGTTAGGCTGCGCGCCATGCGGGCGGTCGTCATCACCAAGCACGGCGGCCCTGGCGTCCTGGAGGTCCAGGAGCGCCCGGACCTGGTGCTCGGAGCGGGGCAGGTGCGGATCGAGGTAGCGGCGGCGGGCATCAACTTCGCCGACGTGATGGCGCGCATGGGGCTCTACCCCGACGCCCCCAAGACGCCGTGCGTCGTCGGCTACGAGGTCGCGGGCACGATCCTCGAGCTGGGGGAGGGGGTCGAGGGGCTGAGCGTCGGCCAGCGAGTGCTCGCCGGCACCAAATTCGGCGGCTACGCCTCGCAGGCGGTCGTGGCCGCGAGCGACGTGGTCGCGCTCCCGGAGTCGCTCAGCTTCGAGCAGGGCGCCGCGATCCCCGTCAACTACGCCACCGCCTGGGCGGGTCTGATCGGCTACGGGAGCCTCCAGCGTGGCGAGCGTGTGCTCGTGCACTCGGCCGGCGGGGGCGTGGGCATCGCCGCCACCCAGATCGCCAAGCGCGCCGGCGCCGAGGTCTACGGCACGGCCTCGCCGGGCAAGCATGCGCGCATCCTCGAGCTCGGCGTCGATCACGCGCTCGACTACACCTCCCCCGGCTGGGAGCGCGGGCTGCCGAAGTTCGACGTGATCCTCGATGCCGTCGGCGGCAAGAGCTTCAGGCGCAGCTACTCGCTGCTTCGCGCCGGCGGACGTCTCGTCGCCTTCGGCGCCTCGGCAGTCGTCTCCGGCGAGCGGCGCAACCCCGTGACCGCGCTGCGCGCCGTCGCGCAGATGCCGCGCTTCAACCTGATCAAGCAGATGTCCGAATCGAAGGCCGTGATCGGTCTGAACATGCTCTCGCTGTGGAAGGACCGGGAGACGCTCGAGCCGTGGATCGCGCCGCTGCGGGAGATGCTCGACGACGCCACGATCAAACCCGTCGTGGCCGAGGTCTTCCCGTTCGAGCGGGCCGGCGAGGCTCAGAGCATGATCGTCGAGCGGCGCAACGTGGGCAAGGTCGTGCTGAGGCCCTGACGCCTGCTGTTGGCAGCATGATCGCGCGGTGCTACGCTGCGCGTCAGATGTCGTTTCGCCTCTCGCTTCTCTCGCTTCTCCTGCTCCCCCCTCGGGGGGAATAGCGCGTGGCGGCCGCGTAGCCGCATACCCAGCAGAGAGGAACGTCAAGCGAGATAGAGAAGGAGCACGAACGACATGAGCACGAACGACCGATCGAATGACGTCGCCGGCCCGGACGGCGAGGTCGCGACGCGAGACGCGGCCAATCGCGTCCTGATCTTCGACACGACCCTGCGCGACGGCGAGCAGTCGCCGGGCATCTCCCTGAACAAGCAGGAAAAGCTCGAGATCGCCCACCAGCTGGCGCGGCTGAACGTGGACGTGATCGAGGCCGGCTTCCCGATCACCTCGCCAGGAGACTTCGAGTCCGTTCAGGCGATCGCACGCGAGGTCGAAGGCCCGGTCATCTGCGGCCTGGCACGCACGAGCAAGCAGGACATCGAGGCGGCCTGGAACGCGGTCAAGGACTCCGAGCGACCGCGCATCCACACCTTCATCGCCACCAGCGACATCCACATCGAGCGCAAGCTGCAGACCACGCGCGAGGACGTCAAGGGCCAGGTGCGCGCGGCCGTCGCGCAGGCTCGCGAGTACACCGAGGACGTCGAGTTCTCCCCCGAGGACGGGTCGCGCTCGGACGTCGAGTACATGGCCGAGGTGATCCAGATCGCCCTCGACGAGGGCGCAACCACGATCAACGTGCCCGACACCGTCGGCTACACGATGCCGCGGGAGTACAACGCGATGTTCACCGAGCTCTACCGCCTCGTCCCGGACCTGCGCAAGGTCGTCGTCTCGGTCCACTGCCACGACGACCTCGGCATCGCGGTCGCCAACTCGCTGGCCGGCCTGGAAGCGGGCTGCCGCCAGGTCGAGTGTGCGATCAACGGGATCGGCGAGCGCGCGGGCAACGCCTCGCTCGAGGAGATCGCGATGCTGCTGCACACCCGCGAGCCGAGCCTCGGGCTGTGGACCGGCATCGAGACGACCGAGATCGCCCGCACCAGCCGCCTCGTCTCGCGCCTGACCGGCTACCAGGTCCAGCCCAACAAGGCGATCGTGGGGCGCAACGCCTTCGCCCACGAGGCCGGCATCCATCAGGACGGGGTGCTGAAGGAGCGCACCACCTACGAGATCATGGACGCCACCACGGTGGGGCTGCGCTCCAACTCGATCGTGCTGGGCAAGCACTCCGGGCGCCATGCCCTCAGCAAAGCGCTGGAGGAGATGGGCTTCGAGCTGGACGGCCAGGCGCTGAACACGGCCTTCAAGCGCTTCAAGGAGATCGCCGACCGCAAGAAGCAGGTCACAGCCATGGACCTGGAGGCGCTCGTCACCGACGAGCTGCGCGAGGAGATATCCGGCTATGCCCTGGAGTGGTTCGAGGTCGAGGCCTCCTCGCTGCGCCCGCCGCACGCGCGCGTTTCGATCACCCTCCCCGACGGCAGCTCGGCGACGGGCTCGTTCATGGGTGACGGTCCAATCGACGCGGTCTTCCAGGCGATCAACGCTGCCAGCGGCATGGGCGCCAAGCTCAGCGAGTTCACGATCGGCGCGGTGACCGAGGGCCAGGACGCGCTCGGCGAGGTCTCGATCGTGGTCGAGGTGCACGGCTTCACGGGCGCCGGCCAGGGAGTCTCCACGGACATCATCGATGCTGCGGCGCGGGCCTACGTGCGGGCGCTGTCGGTGGCCGTGGCGCGCTCGCAGGCGAATGATGCGGTTGGGTTGCCGGAGGGGGCGGCGCCTTGAGCACGTGGCGCAGGTGCCGCGGCAGGTACGGCTATGAGAGACACGCCTTGCCCATGAGTTGACCCGAGGGCATAGTCCCGCGTTGTGGAATCTCGATCGAGCGCTGCAGCGGTACGGCCTTGGGCCCCGGTGGTCTTCGTTGCGATCGCGCTCCTCTGCGGCGGCTGCGGTGGCGCGTCCAGCCGGGGCGGCGCGTCCAACGCTGGGGTATCCAAGAGCGGCGTGTCCAACACCGGCGGTTCTAACGTCGGGGGGTCCGGGGATGGCGGTTCCACGGGTTCGAGCTCGGCGACGGCCGCGCATGCTTCCCCGGGTAGTGCTCCGGCCGACTCTCCCTTCATCGCGCACGCCGATACGCTGTGCAAGCGGATCGACGCGGAACTCACTGCGAGCACGCCGGCAAACGCCAGCAAGCAGGCCGTCATCGGCGTCGTCCTGCGCCACCAGGCCCTCGAGCGCAAGGGCTTGAACGAGCTGAGCGGGCTTCACCCGCCGTCTGCGCTCACGCGCGACTGGGCAGTGATCCTCGCGGACCGCCGCCAGCTGGCGGCCGAATTGCTAGTGCTCATCCGCGCCGTCAACAAAGGCGACCAGGCAGCGATCAAGGCGGCCTCCGCGTCGAAAGCGCGCGTACACCAGGCGCTGCTCGCCAGCGCCAAGCAGGCCGGGTTCCAGCACTGCGGGGAACTCGGGTAGCGAGTCTCCTCGTGCGCAGACATTACTGTCTGTGATAACGTACGCGCGTATGGCAGTTGCAACGGGACGTGGCAGTCATACAGACTGGGCAACGGCGCTCTCGCCCGCCGTCATCGGGGCACGTGTGAAGGCGTTGCGTGAATCCGCCGGTCTCTCTCTGCGCGACCTCGCTGAGCGCAGTGAGGTGAGCGCGCCGATGCTGTCGCAAGTCGAGCGCGGGGAGACCAGCCCGACGCTGACTGTCGCCGTTCGCATCGCCCACGGCCTGGACCTACGCCTCTCCCAGCTCCTGCGCCTCGACGAGGGCGGCGCGGTCACCGTGGTTCGAGCCGGCGAGCGCCAGCGCGGCGGCAACAAACGCCGCGGGCACAGCTTCGAGGTCCTCACCTCCGCCCAGCCCGGCCAGCGCGCCGAGCTCTCGCGACACACGCTCGCGCCGGGCGGCGCCACGGGAGCGCAGGACGACCCGCCGATGCACGAGCCCGGCAGCCGTGAGACGGCGCTGGTCGAGCAGGGCTCGCTGGTGCTCGTCTGCGATGGGCAGCGCTACGAGCTGGACGAGGGCGACTGCGTCACCTTCGACGCCGACCTGCCACACCACTTCGAGAACCCAACCGCCGCGGACGCCGCCTTCCTGGCCGTCGTCTCCGCCGGCCTGAGACGCAGTTAGGAGCCCGATGCCACGCACGCTGTTCGACAAGATCTGGGAGGCCCACGAGGTGGGTGGGCAGGACGCAGGTCTGCTCTACATCGACCTCCACCTTGTCCATGAGGTGACAAGCCCGCAGGCCTTCGACGGGTTGCGCATCGCCGGGCGCACCGTGCGCCGCCCCGACCGCACGCTGGCCACGGCCGACCACAACACCCCCACCGACGGCACGCCCGTGGCGGCGCGCATCAAGGACGAGCTCTCCCGCGTACAGGTGGAAACGCTGGAGCGCAACTGCGAGGAGTTCGGGATCCCCGTCTACTCCCTGGGCTCCGCTCGCCAGGGAATCGTCCACGTGATCGGGCCGGAGCTCGGCGTGACCCAGCCGGGCATGACGATCGTGTGCGGCGACTCGCACACCTCGACCCATGGGGCCTTCGGCTCGCTGGCATTCGGGATCGGCACGAGCGAGGTCGAGCACGTGCTCGCCACCCAGTGCATGGTGCAGAACAAGCCGCGCTCGATGCGCGTCAGATACGAGGGCGCCCTCGGCTACGGGGTCACCGCCAAGGACCTGATCCTGGCGACGCTCGGGGAGCTGGGCGTGGGGGGGATGACCGGCCACGTCGTGGAGTACGCGGGCTCCGCGATCGGGGCCCTCTCGATGGAGGGCCGGATGACGGTCTGCAATATGACGATCG
>Ga0207927_1000011_pt1 | contig 88710 bp, 84 predicted proteins | sample NGESurdeep072012_2_FD_184456 | JGI IMG/M metagenome (GOLD analysis project Ga0207927, IMG submission 184456) | Arctic peat soil microbial communities from Barrow, Alaska - NGEE Surface sample 210-2 deep-072012 (SPAdes) | ecosystem: Environmental > Terrestrial > Soil > Wetlands > Peat ... | reverse complement strand
GACCGCTTCCTGCCCGACAAGGCGATCGACCTGATCGACGAGGCCGCCTCGCGGATGCGCATCAAGTCGATGACCTCCCCGCCGGCCAACCGCGAGCTGGAGGCCGAAGTCGAGACCACCCGCCGCGAGAAGGAGGCGGCGATCGAGGCCCAGGAGTTCGAGAAGGCGGCTGCCCTGCGCGACAAGGAGCGCAAGCTCACGAATAAGAAACGCGAGCTCGAGCAGGCATGGGAATCGGGCGAGTCCGGCGAGCGTCCCTCGATCGGCGAGGAGGAGATCGCGGACATCGTCTCGATGTGGACCGGCATCCCCGTCTTCAAGCTGACCGAGGCCGAGACCCAGAAGCTGATGCGCATGGAGGACGAACTGCACAAGCGCGTGATCGGCCAGCACCCCGCCATCGAGGTCATCTCCAAGGCGATCAGGCGCTCCCGCGCCGGCCTGAAGGACCCCAAGCGCCCGACCGGCTCCTTCATCTTCCTGGGCCCCTCGGGCGTGGGCAAGACCGAGCTCGCGCGCACGCTCGCCGAGTTCCTCTTCGGCGACGACGAGGCGCTGATCAGGATCGACATGTCCGAGTACATGGAGAAGCACGCCGTCTCGAGGCTCGTCGGCTCGCCCCCCGGCTACATCGGCTACGACGAGGGCGGCCAGCTGACCGAGGCGATCAGGCGCAAGCCCTACTCGGTGCTGCTGCTCGACGAGATCGAGAAGGCCCACCCGGACGTCTTCAACATCCTCCTGCAGATCCTCGAGGACGGTCGGCTCACGGACGCCCAGGGCCGCACCGTGGACTTCCGCCACGCGATCGTGATCATGACCTCGAACATCGGCGCCGCCGAGATCGCGCGCAACACGCCGCTCGGCTTCGCCGTCTCCGACGACGAGACCGGGATCACATACGACGACATGAAGAACCGGATCATGGGCGAGCTCAAGAAAGTGTTCCGCCCCGAGTTCCTCAACCGCATCGACGACGTGATCGTCTTCCACAAGCTGCAGAAGGAGGAGATCAAGCAGATCGTCGAGCTGCTGCTCCTGCGCATCCGCGAGTCGATGGCCGAGCGCGAGCTGCAGCTCGAGCTGACCGAGCCCGCCAAGGACCTGCTGGTTGAAAAGGGCTGGGACCCCGCCATGGGCGCCCGCCCATTGCGCCGGGCGATCCAGCGCTACATCGAGGACCCCCTCGCCGACTTCGTCCTGCGCGAGCAGCTGACCCCCGGCGCGACCGTCGTGGTCGACCCGGCCGAGGGCGAGCAGGAGGGCGAGGTGCGTCTCTCGATCGTCAACCCCAAGAAGCAGAAGACGCCCGTCGGGGTGGGCGCCGAAGGCGGCGCCGTCGACGGGGAGCTTGTCGAGGGCGACGGACAGCCCGAGGCTGCCGATCGACCGGAGATCGGCGAGCCCGACGAGCAGTAGGCGCACGCAGCTGAGCGCACAGGTCGACCGGGTCCTGCTGGCTCCTCTGACCCCGGGGGACTGGCCGGCGGCCGCCCGCATCTATGAGGCGGGCATCGCCGGCGGCAACGCCACGTTCGAGCCGAGCGCCCCGGGCTGGGCGGACTGGTCGGGCAAGCGGGCCGGGTATCCGGCCGTGCTGGCCCGTGGCGAGGGAGGAGAGGTGCTCGGCTGGGCCGCGCTCACCCCCGTCTCACCCAGGGCCGTCTACCGCGGAGTGGGGGCCGTGAGCGTCTACGTGGACCCCGCGCACGCGCGCCGTGGCATCGGGCGCGTGCTGCTCGACGGTCTCGCCGAGAGCGCCGAGAGTGCCGGGTTCTGGACGCTCGAGGCCGGGATATTTCCCGAGAACGCAGCCTCCATCGCCCTGCACCAGAGCGCAGGCTTCAGGCTCGTGGGTGTGCGCGAGCGGATCGGGCAGATGCCCGACGGGCGCTGGCGCGACGTGCTGCTGTACGAGCGCCGCAGCACCGTCATCGGCGCCGACTGAGCCGTCCTCGACGGGACGTAGTCTGGCTGGATGGCGCGAACCACCGTCCACGTGTGCTCCGAGTGCGGCTTCCAGTCGGCCAAGTGGCACGGGCAGTGTCCGGGCTGTGAGGCCTGGAACACGCTCGTGGAGGAGTCCTTGAAAACGCCGACCCGCGCGGGCGCGCGGGCGCGCGGGTCGGCTGCTGGGAGCCCACGCGGTGGCGCCGGGCGGCCCGGCGCGCCCAGGATCGGGCCGAGGCCGCTGCACGAGGTGGGCGCCTCGGCGGTAAAGCGGATGTCCACCGGGATCGGCGAGCTCGACCGGGTGCTCGGCGGGGGGTTGGTGCCGGGCTCGCTCGTGCTGCTGGGCGGGTCCCCGGGGATCGGCAAGTCGACGCTCACCAACATGGTGCTCGGACACCTTCAGGCCGCGGGTCGCAAGACCCTCTATGTCAGCGGCGAGGAGTCCGCCGAGCAGGTCAGGCTGCGCGCCGAACGCCTCAATCTAGGTCCCGCCCGCCCAGCGCTCCACGTGCCGATCCTCGCCGAGACCGACCTGGATGCGGTGCTCGACACGCTCGCGGCCGAGGCCCCGGATGCGTGCGTGATCGATTCGGTGCAGACGCTCGGCGCCGCCGAGCTCTCCGGTGCTCCGGGATCGGTCGGACAGGTGCGCGAGGTGGCCGCGCGGATCATGAACCTCGCCAAGGCCCAGGGCGTGGCGGTGATCCTGGTGGGCCACGTCACCAAGGACGGAGCGCTCGCGGGGCCGCGCGTGCTCGAGCATCTGGTCGACTGCGTGCTGCAGTTCGAGGGCGAGCGCGAGCGTCCCTATCGCGAGCTGCGCGCGCTCAAGAACCGCTTCGGCTCCACCAACGAGGCGGGCCTGTTCGAGATGCGACAGGGCGGGCTGGTCGAGGTGCTGGACGCCTCGGCGCGCTTCGTGGCCGAGGCCACACGCGCCCCCGGGAGCGTGGTGCTGGCTGCGATGGAGGGCTCGCGGCCGCTGCTCGTCGAGGTGCAGGCGCTGGTGGCGCCCTCGGAGCTCGAGCAGCCCCGCAGGGTCGTCTCGGGCCTCGACCGCAACCGCCTGGCTTTGGTGCTCGCCATCCTCGGCCGCCACGGCAAGATCCGCACGGGTAGCTCGGATGTGTTCGTGAACGTCGTGGGCGGAGTGCGCGTGGATGAGCCGGGCTGCGATCTGGCCGTAGCGCTGGCCGTGGCCAGCGCGAGCCGCGGGGTCCCGCTCAAAGGCACGCCCAGAGCATGCTTCGGCGAGCTCGGGCTGACGGGCGAGCTGCGCTGGGTGGGTCATCCCGAGCGGCGCCTGGAAGAGGCGGCCAAGCACGGCCTGCACGGGGTCATAGCGCCGCCCGAGAGCGGCGCGACGGCCTGCGAGGTGACCACGCTGCGCCAGGCCCTCGCGGCGGCGCTGCCCGGTGGCCCTTCTCTCGCCAGGGCGCGTCCGACGGCCGATCGCGGTGGCTCTCCGGTGGCGCTGGTGGGCGAGTCAGAGGGCGCTCTCGCCCCGCGGATCCTGCGCCCGGCTCCCGAGCCGGGGGCGCGTGAGCGCGCACAACTCGTCGCCGCTGGCGAGGAGCGGGACGATACGAACGCCCCGTAGCAGCTCTGTGGCCGGATAGGAACAGCTAACGGATCGTTAAATGCCCTAGAATTGGGGATTGTGGCACCACGATCCGGCGAAGATGTAGACAACGAAGTACGCCCGGATCCCGGTCTCATGCGGGCCCTGGAGATGATCGCGCCGGGCACCGCGCTGCGGGAGGGCATCGAGAGCATCCTCCACGCCCGCACCGGCGGACTGATCGTGATCGGCGAGCCCGAAGACCTCAGCTTCCTGAACTCGGGTGGGATCAAGCTCGACATCGACTACACCCCCGCGTTCCTCTACCAGATCGCAAAGATGGACGGGGCGATCATCCTCAACGCCAACGCCACCAAGATCACGATGGCCAACGTGCAGCTGATGCCCGACCCCACGATCCTCTCGCACGAGACAGGCACCAGGCACAGGACCGCCGAGCGCGTCTCCAAGCAGACCGACGCGCTCGTGATCGCCATCTCCCAGCGCCGCGAGGTCGTCTCGGTGTACGTGGACGGCGTCAAGTACATCCTCGAGGACATCCCGATCGTGCTGGCCAAGGCCAACCAGGCGCTGGCCACGCTCGACAAGTTCCGCACCCGCCTCGACCAGGTGTCCACGCGCTTGACCGCCCTCGAGTTCGAGGGCGGCACGACCCTCCACGACGTGCTCACAGTGCTCCAGCGCTCCGAGCTCGTGACGCGCATGGCCGTGGAGATCGAGCGCTACATCGTCGAGCTGGGCAGCGAGGGCCGCCTGATCGAGATGCAGCTCGAGGAGACCATGGTCGGTGCCGCCGCCGAGAAGTCGGCGCTCGTGCGCGACTACCTCTCCAGCTACTCCGACGAAGCCTTCGCGGCCGCGCTCGAGGAGGTCGGACGCCTTGCCCACCAGGACCTGCTCGACTTCGGGCGACTGGCGGAGATGCTCGGCTACGACCGCAAGCTCAACACGCTCGACTACCCCGTCTCGCCGCGCGGATTCCGCGTCCTTGGACGCATCCCGCGGCTCCCACGGCTCGTCGTATCGCACATCGTCGCCGAATTCGGCGGCCTCGAAGAGCTGCTGGCGGCAAGCGACGCGGAGCTCGAGGGGGTAGAGGGCGTGGGCGAGATCCGCGCCAAGGACATCCGCGAGGGCCTGCGCAGGCTGCAGGAGCTCAACCTCGTGGATCGCTACCTACAGACTTGAATCAAGGGCCGCCACACGGTCTCTCGCAACGAAGGAGGAACACCCATTCCCGCACAAGCAACTGAAGAAGACACGCTGACAGAGGACCTCGTGGTCACCCGCGAGGTCGAGTACATCGAGTTCGAGCTCGGCGACCACGTCGTCTATCCCCATCATGGCGCGGGGAAGGTGCTCAAGAAGGAGGAGATGGAGATCCTCGGCGAACGCCGGGAGTATCTCACCATCAAGATCCTCCACAACGACATGACCGTTCGGGTACCCACCGAGAACGCGGCCCTGGCGGGCCTGCGCAGAGTCATCGACGAGGAGACCGTCAAGAAGGTCCTCGACGTGCTGCGCGACGAGGTCTCGGAGATGCCCAAGAACTGGAACCGTCGGTTCAAGCACAACCGCGACAAGATCAAGACGGGCGACATCTATGAGCTGGCCGAGGTGGTGCGCAACCTCTCTCTCCGCGAGAGCGAGAAGGGGCTGTCCACCGGCGAGAAGCAGATGTTCACCCGCACCAAGAAGATCCTCGCGTCCGAGCTGATGTATGCGCTCGACAAGGACGAGGAGGAGGCCGAGAGCTACCTCGACGAGCTGCTCGCCGACTCGGCCCACAGCCAGATGGCACTGGCCGGCGCAAAGTAGCGAGGCTCTCGCGCACGCGGCAGCGTCCAGCGCGGCTGAATTGCCGCGTGCGCGACAGCCCCAAGATGCCATGACCGTTGCCCTGATCGTGGCCGCCGGCAGCGGCGAGCGCCTCCGAGCAGGACAGCCCAAGGCGCTCGTCGAGCTGGCCGGGCGCCCGCTGGTGCAGTGGAGCATCGATGCACTCCAGGCGCTCGATTCCCTCGAGCGGATCGTGGTCGCGCTGCCCCCGGGCGTTCCCGCGCCGGCCGGCGTCACCGCGGTCGAGGGCGGAGCCGTGCGCTCGGACTCGGTGCGTCGGGCGCTGGCAGCCGCGGGCGCCTGTGAGCTCGTGCTCGTACAGGACGCCGCTCGCCCGCTGCTCACGCCTGAGCTGGCCGGCGCCGTGATCGCGGCGCTCGAAGCCGACGCGGAGGCCGACGCGGCGATCGCGGCCGTGCCCGTGACCGACACGATCAAGGCCGTCGATGCCCTGGGCGCGGTCTCAGAGACACTCGATCGCAGCCGGCTGTGGGCCGTGCAGACACCCCAGGTCTTCCGCCGCTCGGCCCTCGAGCGGGCGCTGGCGGTCGACCCGGAGCAGCTCGCGCAGGCGACCGACGACGCCTGGCTGGTGGAGCGCGCCGGGGGACGCGTGATCGTGGTCCCGGCCAGCGATGAGAACCTCAAGGTGACCACTCCCATGGACCTGCGCATGGCTGAGCTGCTGATCCAGGCGCGCCTCCGGCAGCGGCCCTGAATCCTGCTTGAATCGCACCCCGGAATGCTGAGCGACTATCACCTCCACCTCCGCCCCGATGACATCGAGGCGACACCCGAGCGATGCTTCACGACCGCCAACGCCGAGCGCTACCGCGAGGCGGCCAGCGAGCGCGGGATCGCCGAGCTCGGCGTCTCCGAGCACGTCTACCGCTTCACCCAGGCCCTGGAGGTCTGGCAGCACCCGCTGTGGCAGAGCTTCGCGCGCGACGACATCGACGAGTACTGCTCGTTCGTGCGCGAGCAGACCGACCTGCGCCTGGGGATCGAGGCCGACTTCATCCCCGGCGGCGAGGATCGGATGGCCAACCTGCTGCAGGCGCGGGACTTCGACTACGTGCTCGGATCGGTGCACTTCCTGCGCGACGGCGCGGTGGACATGGACGACTACAGCGTGTGGGGCTCCGGCCACAGCACCGAGGACATATGGCGGCGCTACTTCCAGGCGATCGGCGAGACCGCGCGCTGCGGCCTGTTCGACATCGTCGCCCATCCCGACCTGGTGAAGTATTGGGGGGACGCCAACCGTAGGCCCGAGGGGGATCTGCGCCGCTACTACGAGCCCGCCGTGGAAGGCATCGCCGAAGCGGGCGTGGCCGTGGAGGTGTCGACCGCCGGGCTGCGCAAGCCCGCCGGCGAGATCTATCCGGCGCGTGCCTTCCTCGAGATGTGCGTCGAGGCGGGCGTGCCCGTGGCGCTCTCGAGCGACGCCCACCGGCCCGAGGACGTCGGCGCCGACTACGACCGCGCGCTCGAGCTGCTGGCCGAGGTGGGGGTGCGCGAGCTGAGCGTGTTCGAGGGCCGCATCCGGCGCCTGGAGCCGATCGGCGCGGGCGAGCGCAGCGAGGCGAGCCGATGACGCTCATGGGGATCGGCTATGACTCCCACCGCCTGGCCGAGGGGCGCAGGCTGGTGATCGGCGGGGTCGAGATCCCCCACGAGCGCGGCCTGGACGGGCACTCAGACTCCGATGTGCTCGTCCACGCCATCATCGACGCGCTGCTTGGCGCGGCCGGTCTGGATGACATCGGCACGCACTTTCCCGACACCGACGAGCGCTGGCGCGACGCCGACTCGATCGTGCTGCTGGAGGCGGTGGTGGGAATGGTGCGCGCGGAGGGCCTCGAGATCGTCAACGTCGACTGCACCGTGATCATGGAGGCGCCCAAGCTCGCGCCCCATCGCCAGCGGATCCGCGAGCGCCTCGCCGGCGTGCTCGCCTTGGAGATCAAGCGCGTGAACGTCAAGGCGAGCACCGGTGAGCGGATGGGCTTCGTGGGCCGCGGCGAGGGCGTCGCGGCGCTCGCCACCGCCAGCCTCGACGGCTAGGGTTGCCCGGCGATGCGCGAGATCCTCCTGCACGACACGCTCAGCGGCAAGCTCCAGCCCCTGCGCCCGCGCGACCCGGGACAGGTCGGCGTGTATGCCTGCGGTCCGACCGTGTACAGCCGCATCCACGTCGGCAACGCGCGCCCGTTCGTGGTCTTCAGCCTGCTCAAGCGCTTCCTCGAGCACGAGGGCTACGCGGTGAACCTCGTGGTCAACGTGACCGACGTCAACGACAAGATCTACGACGCCGCGCGTGCCCAGGGGCGTCCCAGCGCCGAGCTGGCGGCGGAGATGGCGGCGTTGTACAGGGCCGACACGGACGAGCTGGGCCTCGGGCGCCCCGACCACGAGCCGCTGGCCTCCGAGACGATCGGCCCGATCGTCGACTACATCGCCACGCTGATCGAGCGCGGGCACGCCTATGCGGTCGACGGCGACGTCTACTTCCGCGTGCGCTCCGACGGGCGCTACGGCAGCCTCTCCCACAGGCGCCTGGAGAACATGGATCAGGGAGAGGATTCACTGAGTCCCGCCCACCCGGATCGCAAGGAGGACCCGCTCGACTTCGCCCTGTGGAAGGCCCACAAGGAGGGCGAGGACACCCGCTGGCCGGCGCCGTGGGGCGAGGGCCGGCCCGGCTGGCACATCGAGTGCTCGGCGATGGCCGAGCAGCTGCTGGGCGTCGACTTCGACATCCACGGCGGCGGCTCAGATCTCATCTTTCCCCACCACGAGAACGAGGCCGCCCAGACACGGGCGGCCCGCGGGAGCGAGCTGACGAGGCTGTGGATGCACAACGGGATGATCCAGTTCACCGGCGAGAAGATGGCCAAGTCCGTGGGCAACATCGCCCTCCTGCACGAGGTGATCGCGGCCAACGGGCCCCAGGCCGTGGTCATGTACCTCGCCTCCGGTCACTATCGCCAGCCGCTGGCCTTCTCGCCGTCGGAGCTGGCCGACGCCGAGCGGCGTGTGAGCCGCATCCGCGACGCGCTGCGCCGCCTGCAGCCCGGCGCTCCGAGCCCGCCCGACATGGTCCATCACAGAGACGCCTTCTTCGATGCGCTGGCCAACGACTTCAACACGCCGGCCGCGCTCGCGAGCCTGTTCGAGTGGGTGCGCGAGGCCAACCGCCGCGGCGGCGGGGTCGGAGATGCGGATCTGCGCGAGATGCTCGCCGTCCTCGGTCTGGGCGAGCTGACGCCGCTCGAGGCCGTGGGCGACGTGGCCGCAACGGATCCGGAGGCCGTGGCGCTGTTGGAGCGCCGCCAACGGGCTCGGGGCGCCCGGGACTTCGAGGAGGCCGACCGCATCCGCGAGGAGCTGCGCGGCCGCGGCTGGGACATCCGCGACAGCCCCGAGGGCCCGGAGCTGGTTCCCGCACAGACACCGTGATCGTCTACGGGCGCAATCCCGTCAGGGAGGCGTTGCGTGGGCGCCGCGCGGCGAACGTGGGCGAGGTGTGGGCGAGCGGCGGAGCCGCGCGCGAGCCGTGGCTGAAGGGCGTGACCGTGCGCACGGTCGGCTCCGAGGAGATCGAGCGCCGCTGCGGCTCGAGCGCCCACCAGGGGATCTGCGCCGATGCCGGCCCCTACCGCTATGCGAGCGCCGAGGAGCTGCTCGCCGTGCAGGCGCCCCTGATCGTGGCCCTCGACCAGATCCAGGACCCCCAGAACCTCGGCTCGATCTGCCGCACAGCCGAGTGCGCGGGGGCAGCGGGGGTCGTGATCCCCGAGCGCCGAGCCGTCGAGGTCACGCCCGCGGTGTGCAAGGCCTCCGCCGGAGCGGTCGAGCATCTGGCGGTGGCGCGCGTTCGCAACCTCGCCGACTTCCTCGCGGAGGCTCGGCGCACGGGCTGCTGGTGCTACGGGGCCAGCGCCGCGGGCGGGACCGGGGAGCGCTCTTCGGTGGCCTACGACAAGCCCGACTACCGCGGCACGGGGGTGGTGCTCGTGCTCGGCAGCGAGGGCAGCGGCCTGCGCCCGCGCGTGGCCGGCGCGTGCGACGAGCTGATCTCGCTGCCGCTGCTCGGACGCATCGAGTCGCTGGGGGTGAGCGCGGCGGCCGCGGCGCTGTTGTACGAGATCTTGCAGAATCGCAGCCGGGGTGCTTGACAACGGTTCATAACTGTGCGAGGCTGGCGCCGACATAACGCTGAACCTAAGGTTGAGAAACCTTGGGAATTGAATAGCTTTGGCGCCAGGGGAGGAGTGCGCCACTGAGCAATTCGGGGCCTGCCAGGAGGCGGTTCCGAGAAAGGATCTGCTCGTGGCCCGAATCTCCCATAACCCTAACTCTGAACCTAAGGTCGAGGATGAATTCCTGATCGCTCTGGCCAAGCAGGGTGATCGCAACGCCTACGACCGCCTCGTTCGTCGCTATCACGGCTTCGTGCGCCTGAAGGCGTCCTCTTACTTCCTCGCCGGCGGCGACGCCGACGACCTGATCCAGGAGGGGCTGGTCGGTCTCTACAAGGCGATCAGGGACTTTCGCACCGATCGCGAGTCGAGCTTCCGCAACTTCGCCGAGCTCTGCATCACGCGGCAGATCATCACGGCCGTCAAGACCGCCACGCGCAACAAGCACACGCCGCTGAACCAGTACGTGTCGTTCTCATCCACGCCCGCCGGCAGCGGCGATGACGTGCCGACGCTCGATCAGATGCTCCCCGGTCCCACCGTGCACGACCCCGTCAACCAGGTGATCTCATCCGAGGAGCTGCGCTCGCTCGTGGGCTGCCTCTCCACGGCCCTCTCAGAGCTCGAGAGCCGGGTTCTTTCGCTGTACCTCGACGGCTACTCCTACGAGCAGGTCGGCGAGCGGCTGACCTGCGACACCAAGACCGTGGACAACGCCCTGCAGAGGGTCAAGCGCAAGGTCGGCGCGCATCTGCAGTCGCGCGCCGTGGCCGCGTGAGCCGCCGCGCGAGCATCTGATCCACGCGTCTGCGGCCATCCCTCACGATGGCCGCAGAGCGTGATGGCGTCGTCCCCCGAGCTAGACCTGGCCTTCGGCCGGCAGTTGGCTCGGCGGCACGGGCTTGAGGGCCGAGGCCGTCGAGGGCGTCACTTCGATCGCGAACGGCGAGCTCGAGACGTCCATGTCGGCGGGGTCTCCGGGCACGCTCACCCGGAAGGTCTCCTTGCCCGAGCCGTAGATGTGGTGCGAGATCGAGTAGGTCGAGTCCTTCGCCACCGTGCCCATATCCACGACGTGGTAGCCGTTGCCGGCGGCGTTCTGGCGCTCCAGGTACACCGGGTGACCTTCCTGGCCGGGGGTGACCGTGCCAGAGAAGACGAGCGCCTGCCCTGACTGGACCGAGCTCCCCGAGACTCCCGCGGTGAGCACGTATTTGACGCCCTCGAACAGCACGGTCGAGCTCGTGCCCGCAGCGGTGACCCGGTAGAAGGTGCTCTGGGCCGGCATCTGCACGAACGTGTATTCACCCTTCGAGTTGGCCGTGGTGGTCCCCGCCGGAGCAAACGAAGCTCCGCGACCGCGCGCGAGCAACGTGACGGGCTGGTTGGCGCCCTGGGCGACCGTGCCGCTCAGCGTGACCGTCTGGCCGTAGGAGATCGGATCGGCCGACGTGTTGATCGTCAGCTTCGAGCTCTCCCGCTGTGAGATGTCATAGAAGAGGGTGTTGGAGATCCCGCGCGTGGAGAGCCTGCGCTGCGCGCGCACGATCACGCGGAGGTTCGCGGCGCCCGGGACCACGAACCTGTGCGTGATCGCGTATTCGCCGTTGGAGCTCACCCGGCCGCGCTGGATCACATGCCATTCTTCGCTGCTCGTTGCGGCCTCGCGCTGCAGGATCACCTGTGCTCCGGCGTCGGTCGGGGTGACCGTGCCGCTGAACAGGACCGCGCCGCGAGCGCCGGTGAACAGCTGGGTGTTCTCGGGCGGGCCTTTCAGGGTCACCTGGGGCGCCACCTTCACGATCCGCTCGGCGCTGCGCGCGCCCGCGGCGCTGACATAGAAGCGGCTGTCCGCGTTCACCGGCGGGGCCAGGAGCGAGTAGTACCCGCCGGCACCGGTCGTGGCTGTGCCGAGGACCTGAGAGCCTCCGGCCGTACGCTCGTAGACGGTCACCGGCTGGGCGATCGTCGCGGCGCTCTTCAGGCAGGCGAGCCGCCCGAAGACCTGGACCGTTTCGCCCGCGGTGATCTGGTGGGGTTCGGCGAAGACGCTGAGACGGCAGTGGCCGACGGCGTTCGCGGGCTTCCGTTCTTTGGGGCGCTTGTGGGCGCCGGCGGCGGAGGCTCCTGTGGGAGCCAGCGCCAGCGTCGCGGCGGCGGCCGCGATGACCGTCAACTTGGTTGAACGCATGTGTGCCTCTCCTTGGAAGTGCTGGTCGTCTGTGGCGAGCCTCGGGGAGCACTGCCACCCGGCTCCTCTAACCCGCCGCGACCCGGTTTGATGCGGTTTGCGCCTCGCGTTGCGTCGCGGGTGAAGCGTGTGAGAGCCTTCGCCGATGCGCGCAGAGAGCACTCGAAGGGGGCCGTGAAAAGTGCTCGCCGCCAGCCTCGCGCCGGGCACGTTTCTGGCGATCGTGGCCGCCTCGGCGCTCGCCGGGACGATGGCCGCGCTTGCCGTGGGGCGCGGGCTGCTGCTGCCGGTGGTGGTCCTCGAGCTGCTGCTCGGGATCCTGCTCGGACCGTGGGTGCTCGGCCTGCATGTGACCGTGCTCGTGGGCTTCTTCTCCGATCTCGGTCTCGGCCTGCTGTTCTTCTTCGCCGGCTATGAGATCGACGTCCGCCGCATCGCCGGGCGACCTCTCCGGCTGGCCCTGGCCGGATGGGGCGTGTCGCTCCTGCTCGCCTACGCCATCGGCGGCATCCTCGCCGAGGCGGGGGTGGTGCTCTCGCTCCTGTACACAGGCTCGGCGCTCGCGACCACCGCGATCGGCACCCTCATCCCCGTCCTCTCGGACACCGGCGATCTGCGCACCCGTTTCGGCGGCTACCTGCTGGCGGCCGGGGCCGTGGGCGAGTTCGGACCGATCCTGCTGATCACGCTGATCCTCTCCAGCCAGAGCACCGTCCACAACGCGTTGATCCTGATCGCGTTCATCGTCCTGGCGGTCGCCGTGGCCGTGCTCGCCGTGCGCTCCTCCGAGCGGACCATGCCGTTGCTCGAGCGAACACTGGAGAGCAGCTCACAGCTGGCGGTCAGGTGGATCATCGTGCTCGTCTTCGCACTCGCCCTGCTCGCGTTCGAATTGGGCCTCGACCTGCTGCTCGGCGGTTTCGCGGCCGGCGTGATCACGCGCCAGGTGCTGCGCAGGCACGAGATGCCGACGTTCGACTCCAAGCTCTCGGCGGTCGCCTTCGGAGTGTTCGTGCCGTTCTTCTTCGTGACCAGCGGGATGAAGCTCGACCTGGATGCCCTGTTCGCATCGGCCTCCGGCGTGCTGAAGATGCTCGGCTTCTTCCTGCTCTTCCTGGTCGTGCGCGGGACGCCCGCGCTGCTGCTCTACCGCCGCGTCCTGGACCTGCGCGAACGGGTCGCCCTGGCGCTGCTGAGCTCCACCCAGCTGCCGCTGGTGCTGGCAATCACGACGCTTGCGATGAGTGGCGGGCACATGCGCGCCTCGACCGCCGCCGCGCTCGTGGGGGCTGCGGTCCTCTCCACGCTGGTGTTCCCCGCACTCGGTCTGCGCCTGCGCGGGGACCTCGAGGCCGAGCGCCTGCTGGGCGGGCTTGAGCGAAGCTAGCCGGCGAGGGTCGCCGAGGCGTGCGCCGTCGTGTGGTTCGCAGGCTGCGCCGCCGCTTCCGTAGTCCTCCGCCGGATCCAGCCGCAGACGCCGGCTCAGATCAATCGAGGTTCTCGATGATCTCGTTCGCGCGTGACCACTGATCGGGGGGCACGACGAGGTAGATGTCTCCGTGGCCGAAGCGATCGAGCGGGTGATCGGCGGCGCATCGCGCGTCGAGACCCATGGCCTGCAGCTGGTCGCGCCAGGCGAGCGCAGTGGTCTGCTCTTCGAATGTGCTGAGCGTCTCCCAGCCATCGAGGCGCGGGTCGCCGATCGACACCGCGGGATCCCTCGCGGCGCGGCGCCTCGGAAACCATCGGAGCATGCTTGGAGCGTACGCCTGTCGGCGAGTCCCACCGCGCCAGGCCCGTAGGATCCCCGCCGGTGCCCGATCGTCGCCAGCGACCATTCGCAGACCGCCTCGAGTTGGGAGCGCCGCGGTTGGCTGCGCTCGGAGCACGAGCCGTCGGGCGCCTGCCGGGACCTGTGCGGCGGAGAGTCCTGCAGTCCGCATTCGACCGTGCCCGTGATGCGTTCAACCGAGCGGACCTCGACGTCGTGTTTGCGCTGTTCGCCCCCGACGTCGAGTACGGCCCACCGCCGCCTCTGCACCCAGACGGCCTGCTTCAGGGCCGAGCGGCGGTGTTGGGCTTCTGGCGAGGTGTCCTCGCCTCCTACGACGAGAACACGATCGAGAACCTGAGCCTCGGGGAGGCATCGCCGGGTCGCATCGTGCGTCGAGCCCGGCTGCGCCATCGCTCGCTCGCCACCGGTGAGGCGCTCGACTATGTGATCGTGCAGAGCACCGAGCTGGAGGCTGGCCGGGTGATCCGGCAGGTCAACGTATTGGCCCGCGCGAGGTGATCACCTCGCGCGCGCTCGCCGGGCGTGCGGATACGTAGGAACATGTTGAGATGTTCGTGCCTGCCTTGATCGCGGTGGCCGTCGTCGAGGTGCTCGCCTTCGTCGAGGTCGGGCGAACGGTCGGCTGGCCTCTGGCGGTGGTCCTGCTGCTTGGGATCTCAGTCGTCGGCACGCGGCTCCTGCGCGTCCAGCGGCGCTTGGCGATCGAACGCGTCTCCCTGGCGGTCGCCGAGCGCCGGGCGTCGGCTCGCGCGACGATCGACGGGGCGCTCGGGTTCCTGGGAGCCGTGCTACTCGTGGTCCCGGGGTTCGTCACTGACATTCTCGGCGGGTTGCTTCTGTTCCCGGCGACCCGATCGCTCGCGAGCCGCTGGATATCCCGCCGTTACGCCGATCCCATGATCAGATTTGCTGCGGCGGTCGAGCGCTTCGGTCCGCGCCGGCAAGCTCCGCGTCCGGCGGACGTCGAGTCCACAGCGGTCGACTACGAACCCGATCAGCTCGACCGCTGACGCGACTCCTCGCCCAGCAGCTCGTCAAGGGTTCGGCCGCTCAGCACCGAGGCCGGTTGGGTGGCGACGATGTCCGATCCTGGGCGAGCCTCCTCGTCACGGCGCTTGAGCAGCAGCCACTGTGGCTTGGGGCCCGGTCGCGTGCGCTGCAGTGCGAAGCCGCCGCGGAGCTTCTCGCCGTGCAGGACGAAGACTGCGTGGCCGCGGTCCAGCGCCTCGGGCCATGGCACCCTGCCTCCCTGCTCGTAGCTGCCACGGTCCCAGATCACCACGCCCCCATGGTCGGTCTGGCCCTCGAAGGCATTGTGGTCGATGTCGTGGTCTGGGACCTGGACGGCCAGGCGCTTGACGGAGGGGTCCAACGACGGACCCTTGGGCACAGCCCATGAGCGCATGACGCCATCGACCTCGAGACGAAGGTCGAAGTGCCGCGTTGTGGCCGCGTGCTCCTGGACGACGAAGGCGCCCGCGCTCACGCCACGGATCGCGAACTGCTCGTGGCCCTCGATCGGGATGTCATCCACGGTCACCTCGAGGACAGCGGCTCCCGGCGGACCCTCGCGCAGAAAGGCGATCAGCGATCCCACCGCGGCAGGTGTGCCCTCCGCGTGCACCGCGACGGTGCCGTCCTCTGCATTGCGCACCCAGCCCAGGACGCCGAACCTCCCCGCCTGGCGTCGGGTGGCCTCTCGAAAGCCAACGCCCTGCACGGTCCCGGCGACGCGCGCCCGGATCGCTCGGTGACTGGACGAGCCCTCGCTCACGCGGCGGCCGGGGCCCCGAGCGGGAAACGGACACCGGTCAGCTCCTCAGAGACATCCCACAGGCGTCGCGCCACGTCGGTGTCCCTGGCGGCGTCCGAGCGTCCCACGAGCTTTGCCGGGCCGCGCTGCTCCATGAAGCCGCCGGGTCCGGCGAAGCTGTTGCCGGGGATGTCGGCCCCGACGGCATAGAGCGTTGGCAGCGCGCCGCCGCCCTCGTCCTGGGCGAGCAGGCGGTTGCCGGCGACGCTGAGGAGGTCGAGCAGGCGTCGCCCGCTGTGGAACTGCAGGTTGGTCGCCGCGTAGCCTGGGTGCGCGGCGGTCGCGAGGACCGTCGAGCCCGCCGCGCTCAGCCGGCGCTGCAGCTCGGAGGTGAACAGCAGGTTGGCGAGCTTGGACTGCCCGTAGGCTCGCCACGCCCTGTAGGGCCTGCGCTCCCAGTTGAGGTCGTCGAAGTCGATGCTGCCGAAGCGGTGCCCCATCGAGGACACGGTCACGACGCGTCCGGTCACCCGATCGAGCAGCAGGTTGGTGAGCGCGAAATGACCGAGGTGGTTGGTGCCGAACTGCAGCTCGAAGCCCTCGGCGGTTCGGGAAAGCGGCGGCACCATCACGCCCGCGTTGTTGATCAAAAGGTCGATCTCGCCCTCCCACCCGGCGGCGAACTCGCGCACGGACGCGAGGCTTGCCAGGTCGAGGCGGCGAACCTCTGTCTCGCCGGGCATGGCCGAAGCGGCCGCCTCGCCCTTGTCGGTGTTGCGAACCGCGAGCACCACGTGGGCGCCGGCGCCCGCAAGCGCTCGGGCGGCCGCGCGGCCGATGCCGCTGTTGGCGCCGGTGACGATCGCGTTGCGGCCGGCCATGTCAGGGATTTGGGACGGGCTTGAAGTAGTCATGGGCAACAATGTAGACTATGACAACAATGGTGTCAACGACAACTTCGTCGGATAGGGTGCATGCCGGTGACTGATCGCCCGTATCACCACGGCAATCTGCGCACGGCGCTGCTCGCCGAGGCCGAGCGCACCGTTCGCGAGCGCGGCGTCCAGGAGCTGTCGCTGCGCGAGCTCGCGCGCCAGGTCGGCGTCAGCCACGGCGCGCCCCGGCGGCACTTCCCCGACCGCCAGGCGCTGCTCGACGCGCTCGCCGAAGCCGGGTTCGCGCGCCTCGGAGCAGAGCTGCGCAGCGCCATGGACGGAGCCGGCGAGGAGTTCGAGGCTCGGCTGCACGCGACGGCGGCTGCCTATGTGCGCTTCGCCACCCGCGACGCCGCCCTGCTCGAGCTGATGTTCGCCAGCAAGCACGGCAAGCAGTCCGGGGCGCTGCATGAGGCTGCCGACCGTGCCTTCTCGGTCATGCTCGAGCTGATCGAGCAGGGCCAGGCCGAGGGCATCCTCGACCATGGCGAGCCCGAGCGCGTCGGCCTCGTCCTGTTCGCCACGATCCAGGGCATCGCGGCATTGGTGAGCAGCGGCATGGTCGACGCCGAGCAGCTCGACGAGCTGGTGGCCGACGCCACCGCGCACTTCGTTCGCGGCTCGCACGCGGCCGCATGACCGGCTGCTGCTAGCCGGCGATCACCCCGGGGTCCGCCTCGCCGACGGCGCGATGCTCGGGCGAGGCGAGACGGGCGGCGAGCGGCAGCCCGGCGAGCGCGACCAGGGCCATCGCCAGGAATGCCGGGAGCGGGTGGTGGACGAGGATCTGCACCATCAGGGCGACCACGAGGCCGCCGAGGTTCCCCGCCATCCAGACGATCGCCCCGGCGGTGCCGGCGGCTGCGCCCGCAAGCCTCTCAGTGCTCGTGAGGATGACCGGCAGCGCTGGAAGCAGCACCGCGCCCATCGCCACGAGCGCGAGGCCGCGCACGCCGAGCCACGGGGCCACGCCGAGCAGGACGCACCCCCCGCATGCCACCAGCACGGCGGCCTGCATGAAGGAGCGCTCGCCGTGGCGGCGCGCGATCAAGGGCGGTAGCAGAGCGCAGCCGATGATGCCTGCGATCACCATCGCTACGAGCAGTACGCCAGCCTGCGTTTCAGAGACCCCCGAGGGCTCGAGCAGCTGCTGCAGCCATGTCGCGAGCGCCACGAAGATCCCGAAGCCGACGAACACCAGCCCGCACAGGTTCCGCATCGCCCCCATCCGCCACAGCGAGCGCGCTGCGCTGCCCTCGATAGCCGCGTGCTCGGCGCTCTCGTGGCCGGCTCTGTGCAGCGCCAGCACGAGCGCGACCGCGGGCACGAACGCGATCGCCGCCTGGACCTCCAGCAGCCTGTGGACATGTCCGTGGGCGCCGAGCGTGGGACCGAGCAGCAGTGCCAGGACCATGCCCACGAATCCTCCCGCCGAGCCGACCGCGATCCCGCTCGCACGCTGGTGCAGCGGCAGGTACTGCCCAGCCAGCTTGGTGACGGCGCTCAGGACCACGGGCTGGGCGATCGCGACCATGCCCTGCCCGAGCATCGCCCAGGCGAAGCTCTGCCCGCCGAGGCGCATCAGCCCGCCCGCTGCAACGAGTGCGCCGGAGACGGCCAGCGAGGGGCGAAACCAGCGGTCCAGCAGGATCCCGGCCGGAATCGCCAGCGCCACGTAGAGCAGGGGAAAGATCTCGGCGAGCCAGCCGATCGCCCCGACCGTGACGCCGTAGTAGTGCGCAGACCCGGTGGTGATCGGGGCGTAGGTGAGCCACAGCACCTGCGAAGCCGCGCACACCATGCTGTAGGCCACGATCACGTGCCAGCCGTGTCGCTCCGAAGCGCCGCCCTGCCCGTTCATCTGACTCAATCGCCGGGCTTGCCGGGGTCGATCACGTTGCCGGGGTCCGGGCGCTGCGAGGCGGGCGCCTGGCTGTAGTCACCGAAGGCGCCGTCGCGCTCTGCGACGGCGCCGGCCACGCCCTCTCGCTCGGCCAGCTCGATGAAGCGCCTGGCGTCGGGCGTGTTGCGCATCAGCCCGTCCAGCACCGGTCCGAGCAGCTGGGTCGAGGCCAGTCCCATATTCTCGTAGGCCTGGTTGACGATCAGCTTCATCGCGCTCAGCTGCGAGGCGGGAATGCCCGCGAGCTGCCTGGCGCGTTCTCCCACGTCCCGCTCGAGGCGCGCAAAGGGCACGGCGGCGTTGATCAGTCCCGCCTCCACGGCCTCCACGCCGGAGAGCGGACGGCCGGTGAGCGCGTATTCCTTGGCCTTGGTCAGTCCCAGGCGATACAGCCACATCCCGGTCAGGTAGCAGCCCCACATCCGCGAGTAGGAGGTGCCGATCCGCGCGTCCTCGCTCGCGACGACCAGGTCCGCGCACAGGGCCAGGTCGCTGCCCCCACCCACGCACCAACCGTGCACCTGGGCGATGACCGGCTTGGGCGTGCGCCACAGGCTCATGAACCGGGGCACGGCGCCCAGGCTCTGGGAGGTGGCGAAGGTGAAGTCCTTGCCGGGATCCCAGGAACCATCGGTGGTGAGCTGCTCGTCCCAGTGGTGAAAGCCCTCGCCGAAGTCGAAGCCCGCGCAGAAGGCGCGTCCGGCTCCGCGCAGCACGATCACCTTGACCTCGTTGTCCGCCGTGGCGCGGTGCACGGCCGCCTCGAGCTCCTCAGGCATCGGCGGCACGATCGTGTTGAGCCGCTCGGGCCGGTTGAGGGTGATCGTCGCCACCTCCTCCGCGGTGTCATACAACAGCGTCTCGTAGGGCATCTGCACCTCCTCGGGGGTCGGTGGGTCGAGCTGAAGTATCAGGTGCGCCCGGACGCCGCGTCCACGAGCCTGCCCAGACGGGACGGTCGATCGCTGCGCTGCTCGCGGCGGTCGGCGCGGCGATACAGCGAGTACACGCCGTGGATGGCCGCCCAGCGCAGCGGCTCGGGCTCCCAGCGCGCCGGGTGACGCCCCACCCACGGCAGCCGCGTAAGCGGGCTGGGCTGCTCGAGGATCAGGTCGCGAATGGTCCTGCCGGCGAGGTTCGCCGCGGCCACGCCCTCGCCGACGTAGCCGCCGGCCCACGCGATTCCCCGGTCGGGGTCGGCATCGACGGAGATGCACCAGTCGCGGGGCACTCCCAGCACCCCCGACCATGCGTGCTCGACAGCCACGCCGGCGGTGGCGGGAAACATCGAGTGGAGCTTTGCGCGCAGGCTCTCCACTGTTGCGGGTGCGGTCTCGCGACGACCGTCCGTGCGCGAGGCGAAGCGGTAGGGCACCCCGCGGCCGCCGATCGCGATGCGTCCGTCCTCCGTGCGCTGCAGATAGACGTAGGCGTGGGCCCCGTCGCCGAGCACCTCGCGTCCCGACCAGCCGATCTGCTCCCACACGGCCGGGGCGAGCGGCTCGGTGATGATCATCGAGCTGTTCATCGGGACCAGCGCCCGCTTCAGGCCGCGCAGGTCGGCCGTGTAGCCCTCGGTGGCCCGCACCACCCAGCGCGCGGCGACCGCGCCGCGCCGAGTCAGTGCCCGATGCGGAGCGATCTCGGTCACGGCCGTGTCCTCGTAGATGGGAACGCCAAGCGCCTCCACCAAGGCCGCCAGGCCAAGCAGCAGCTTCACCGGGTGCACGCGGGCGACGTGCGGCGAGAAGGTGGCGCCACGCGCGCCGGCCACGCGGACGCGAGCGGCGAGCTGCTCGGCGGAGAGCTCGCGCAGGTCGTGCTCGTCCAGTCCCAGGCGGCGGGCATGCGAGACCTCCTCGCGCTGGCGCTGGCGCTGGGCGCCGTTCAGGGCGACGCTCAGGTGCCCGTCCTTGACGAGGTCCGCCTCGATGCCGTGCTCTGCGATCACGCGTGCCACCTCGTCGACCGTCTCGAACATCGTCCGCTGCATCGCCAGGAACCCGTCGCGTCCCCCGCGGCGTTCATAGACACGGGAGGGTCCCGAGAAGAAGCCCGAGACCCAACCGCCGTTGCGCCCGGAGGCGCCGAAGCCCGCCACCTCGCGCTCGAGCACGACCACGCGCAGCGATGGTTGCGCTCGCTTCAGGTAGTAGGCGCTCCACAGCCCCGTATAGCCGGCGCCCACGATTGCCACGTCGGCTTCGGTGGGGCCGGGAAGCGGCGCCCGGGGGCCCGGCGCTCCGCCCAGCGAACGCCACCAGAAACCCAGCTCGCCCGTTCGCATCGCCCGAGCCTAGCCTGGCAGGGAAGGGCTATGATCGCAGGCGTCGGCCCCGTGCTCCTTGGCGGGAAGCAGTGGGGTGAAGCGCGAGTGGAGGAGGGTCCTATGGACGCGGCGGTATCTGAGGCCAGGACGCCCGGGAGCAAGGCGACGGCCGCGGGAGCGGCGACGCTCGCCGAGGCCTTCCGCATAACCGCGGCCGACCGCGAGAGCGAGGTCGCGATCCGGACCAGGGAAGACGCGTTCACCATCACCTGGGGAGAGCTGCGCGACCGCGTGGACGCGCTCGCCGGAGGTCTCGCCAGGCTCGGTGTGGGGCGTGGCGACACGCTCGCGCTGATGCTCTCCAACCGCCCCGAGTTCCACCTCTGCGATCTGGCCGGGATGATGCTGGGCGCTGCTCCCTTCTCGATCTACAACACCTACACGGCCGAGCAGATCCGCTACCTCGTGGCGGACGCAGACGCCAGGGTGCTGATCTGCGAGCAGCAATACCTTCCGCAGGTCCTCGAGGCTCGCGAGTCGCTTCCCGAGCTGGCCCATGTGATCGTGGTCGACGGCGAGGCGCCGGAGGGGGTGCTCGCGCTCGCGGAGGTCGAGGGGTCCAACCCCGACTTCGACGTGGAGGCGTCTGTCGCGCAGATCCAGCCGAGCGACGTGTTGACGCTGATCTACACCTCCGGGACCACGGGGCCGCCAAAGGGCGTTCAGCTGATCCACCGCAACCTGCTGGCTGCCGTCGAGGGTCTCGACGTCCTGATCCAGTTTCCGCGCGACGGTCGCGTGATCTCGTGGCTTCCGAGCGCCCATGTCGCCGAGCGCAACGCTCACCACTACCTGCCGATCGTCTACGGGCTGCAGATCACCTGCTGTGATGACCCGCGCCAAGTGCTCTCCTACCTGCCCGAAGTGAAACCGAGTTGGTTCTTCGCGGTTCCGCGCATCTGGGAGAAGCTGAAGGCGGGCCTGGAGACGATGATCGCCGCCCAGCCTGAGGAGCAGGGCCAGGCGATGCAGGCGGCGATCGAGGCGAGCATCCGCAAGGTGCGCCTCGAGCAGGCCGGCGAGACGGTGCCGGCGGAGCTCGTGGAGCAGGTGGCGAAGGCCGACGCCGAGATCTTCTCGGGCGTGAGGACGATGCTCGGGCTCGACCAGGTCGAGGCGATCAACGTCGGAGCGGCGCCCACGCCGGTGGAAGTGCTCGAGTTCTTCCACGCCATCGGCCTGCCCCTGGCCGAGCTCTGGGGCATGAGCGAGACCTGCGGCGCCGGAAGCGTCAACCCGCCCGGAAAGATCAAGATCGGGACGGTCGGTCCGCCTGCGCCCGGGGTGCAGATAAAGCTCGACTCCGACGGCGAGGTGCTGGTCAAATCCGAGGTCGTGATGCTCGGCTACCGCAACCTCCCGGAGAAGACCGACGAGGCGTTCACCGAGGACGGCTGGCTGCGCACCGGGGACATCGGCTCCTTCGACGATGACGGCTACCTCACGATCGTGGACCGCAAGAAGGAGCTGATCATCAGCGCAGCCGGCAAGAACATGTCGCCGGCCAACATCGAGGCGACGGTGAAGACCGCCTCGCCGCTGATCGGCCAGGCCTGCTGCATCGGCGACGCGCGTCCCTACAACACCGCGCTGATCGTCCTCGACGCCGACTTTGCGCCGGCGTGGGCCGTCAAGCAGGGGATCGAGGAGACCTCGCTGGAGTCTCTGGCAGCCGATGAGCGCGTGCGCGCGGAGGTGCAGAAGGGCGTCGAGGCCGCCAACGCCAAGCTGGCACGCGTCGAACAGATCAAGAAGTTCACCCTGGTCGAGGGCGACTGGCTGCCAGGTGGCGATGAGCTGACTCCCACGATGAAGCTCAAGCGCAAGCCGATCGCCGAGAAGTACACGCCGGCGATCGAGGCGATGTACGCGGGCTAGCGGACGCCGCTAGTAGTCCGAGACGGCTCTGGGGATCTTGCCGGTCACCTGGAGCATCGCCCGCATGCAGCGGTGTCCGCCGTCCGCGGTGGCGCCGAACATGTTGGGGCATGCGCCGGGGATCACCCTGATGGCGTGCTCGCGGCAGTAGGCCACGGCGGCCTCGGAGGTGCTGCCGGGACCGATGCCGCGATGCAGCCAGACCCGCGGCACATTGGCGGTGGCGCAGTCAGCGACGACGTCCTCGGCGACCCTCGGGGTCGTGACCACGACCACGCCATCGACGCCCCCGGGGATGTCGCTCACGCGTGCAAAGCACTCATCGCCTTCGGCCTGGTCTGTGTTGGGGTTGACCGCGAACACCTCGTGCCCGGTCTCGCGCAGGCGGCGATAGACGAGGTTGGCCGGCTGCTTGGAGTCGCGCGAGACCCCCGCCACCGCGATGCGCTTCTGGGCGAGGAACTCCTCGGCTGCCTCCCGCAGGGCGATCACGAGACGGCCCCCGGCTGTGAGGGCGCGGGCTCGGGGGCCGGGAGCGGGGGGTGCGCGGCGGGATCCGTCGGGCCCAGCCAGCGACTGAGGGGAGGGTCAAGCCGTCCCTCGACGCGGACCGGGAAGCTGGCGGAGGCGCTCATGGTCGAGCACCCTCGCGCAGCCGGCCTCGGCGGGCATCGGTGTCTCCCCGCGCTCGAGCCGGGGAGAAGTACCGACCTCGACCGTTGGGCGCCGGACGCCGGAGTCGGACGCCTCAGCCGGGTGTGCCTCAGCCGGCGTGTCGTTCGCGGCGCAGCCTTTGCAAGAGCGCCTGTGCCTGGCGGAGGGCCCGTGCGTGGGCCGCGCTCGGCGCGCTCGCGCTCGCCGCGACGGCCTGTCCCGCGCTCGCGCAGTACGCGATCGCTTCGAGGTTCGTTTCCACTCCTGAGAGGTTCGTCACGAGCACGATCCAGCTCTGGTGGTCGGAGCTCATTTCGTTGCCGTTGCTGATCGCGAAGCCCGTGTACTCGCCACCACCCACCGCGCGTGAGCCCGCCGGACAGGTCGCAACGGATGTGGCTTCTTTGCCGTTGGGCACCTTGATGTCGGCGGCGCGGACGATCGTGAGCTGGCTCAGCTGGCTCGGCCCGGCTTCTCCTCTCGACCCCTGCACGCCCTCAGGGCCGGGCGCACCGGCCGGTCCGGCTGCGCCTCGCGGCCCGGTGGCGCCACGGAGCTTGCGCAGCACGCTCGGCTTGATCTGCCGCGTGCTGGTGATCAGATAGTGGCCGGCCGCCACGGCGCTCCCGCCGAGGGCCAGAAACAGCGCCAGCATTGCGAGCAGGCCGGCCGGTGTGGGTCTTCCTGGGCGATGCACCCCCGCGACTCTCCCGGTTGAGATCGTGTAGGACGACGGCTTGCCGTCGATGAGACGAGCGTAGGAGCGCCGGGGCCGATCGCCAAGCAAACTGGACGAACGTGGGGGCGGGCATGCACGCGTTGACGGCGCGTGCTCCGGTCCCTAGCGTCTGTTGGGCGCGGTTGGCCGAGGGAGCCACATACACCGGCGCACAACGTTCAAGGAGGGACGGAAGATGGGGGAGTCGAGAGCGCAGGCGCGACGGATCATCAGTCGAGTGATCGCGGCCGTGGCCGTGACCGATGTTGCGTATCGGCTGTTCGTACGCGAGTCGCTGCGGAGGGCGCTGGGCATCGAAGCCAAGCACGCCTGAGCCTCGTTCGCTCAGCAGAGCGCCTCAGCGGAGCGCAGGTGTCAGTTGGCCTCTTCGAGCAGCTCGATGAGCTTGCCGGCGGACGCCTGGACGTGTTGATCCCACTCGTTCCGCGCAGCCCACGCGGCTGGGGCGGCTCCGGCCGCCCGCCCGTCCCAGGTGGCCCGCGCCGCGCGCGCAGCCCATTGATCGGCCGTGGCCACCGTCGCACGTGCTTCCCATGCAGACCATGCGTCCTTGGCGAGCGTCGCCGCTTCCTCGTCCGAGGGCGGATCGCCATCGCGCGTTCGGGTGTAGCCGTCGGCAACCCGCCGGCAGATCGCCCGCACCTCCTCGTCATCTGTCGCGCCGAATACGCCCCAGCGCTCGTCGACCATCAGCCAGACGGCGAAGCGCGGCCACACCTCTTCGAGGTCTGCTCCGACGCCGATCGCTCCCATGAATCGCTCGGGCCAGGCCTGCGCCAGCTCGTCGGGCAGCGACTCGAAGATGGTGTCCTCGAGATGAGCGAGCTGGCCGGGGATCCCGAGCTCGCTCTCATAACGCTTGTGGCCGCCGTCGGGATCTTCCAGCAGGCACCCGACGGCGCCCCAGGTCGTGCTCCGACCGGTGCTCACAGAGGGCCCCTTGGCGATCCGGCCGGCCTCGCGCTGCGCGGCGATCTTGGCGAGGACCCGCTTCTTCAGCTTCGCCTTCCCCTTATAGGCGAGCATCGGCTTGCTGGCTCGGGGCATGCGAGCTCCCGTTCAGGAGACGGCGCTCGGAGTGGCCAACACGTGCGCGTCCCATCTGGCCTCGCGCGGATGCACGTCCGGAGTCTCGACCGTCTGCAGGGTGTAACCGTGTGATTCGAGCAGCTCGCTGACGGCCTCGTTGGTTCCGTGAAACTCGCAGATGATCGTCGGGCGGTGCTCGGTGAGCAGCATCGTCGCACCACGCAGCGCCGCCACCTCGGCTCCCTCGATGTCGATCTTCACGAGATCCGGAGCAGGGAGCCGCTGCAGCTGGCGGTCGATCGTGGAAACCTGGACCTCGAGATGCGCGGTGGCCTGAAGCCCCTGCTGAAAGCCTGTGTCGGAGCTGGTGTCGAGCTTCGCCCACGTCTTCTGTGAGTGCAGCTGAAGGTCGGCGGTGCCCTCGGTGTCGCTGAGCGCGACATCGATGATCTCGACATTGCCGAGCCCGTTCAGGGCGACGTTGCGCCGGATCGCCTCCAGGTTGGCCGGCAGGGGCTCGAAGGCAACCACCTTGCCCCCGTCCACCAGCCGCGCTGCGATCAGCGTGAAGAAGCCGATGTTCGCGCCGATGTCCCAGACCACGCCGCCCACTGGCACATGCTCGGCCCACACGTCCTGGATCGGCGGCTCGGCCGTGCCCAGCACGTAGCCTGCATCGGCGCCGGAGGGATCGATCCGCATTCCGGCCGCTCGGCCCTTGGCCACGACACGGGGCCGATGACGCAGCCACGAGCTCGAGGATCTCGCCACCGGTCCGATCACGGGACGAAACTGCTGCCTGCTGAGCCACCGCATCGCCGGCGCCTGCACACGCTCAACGAGGCCCATGATCGGGCAGCCTATCAGCAGCCCGCGCCGAACTGTCAACCCCGTCGAGGGCCCACGGTGCAGCGTGAACTGCAAGCCGGAGAGGGGTCTCGAACCCCTGACCTCCTGTTTACAAGACAGGTGCTCTACCAGCTGAGCTACTCCGGCACGCTCGGGGCGTGAGGTCAACTGTAACGGCGTGCTCCTGGCCGGTGTATGGAGGGCATGGAGCTTCGCCCCACCCAGCCCGTCCCCGAGCGCCGGCGCGATCCCGACGGGTCCGTCGTGGCGGCCGAGCGCGAGCAGGGCGCCGACCTCGACGCCTTCCGCGAGCGCTCCCTCGAGAAGGGCGTCAACCCGATCGTCTACAGGGTCCTGCGCACGCTGCTCGTGCCGTTCTTCCTCGTCTACCTGCGCATGGAGAGGATCGGCCGCGAGCACCTGCCCAGCAGCGGCCCGCTGCTGCTCGCCTCGAATCACCGCAGCTTCCTCGACCCGTTCGTGATCGGCACGATGGTGCGCCGCCCCGTCTACTACATGGCCAAGCGGGAGCTCTTCGAGAGGCGCTGGCAGGCCTGGATCCTCAATGCCCTGGGAGCCTTCCCCGTTGACCGCGGGGCAGGCGACAGCGACGCGATGGCCACGGCGCGCGCGATCCTCGAACGCGGCGACTGCGTGGTCGTCTTCCCGGAGGGCACACGTGTGCGCCGGGGACCGCTCGGCGACCCGCGCCGCGGGGTGGGGCGCCTGGCCCTCGAAACGGGTGCGCCGGTGGCCCCGATCGCGGTGATCGGTAGCGACGAGGTACGCAGGGGCTGGCGCATCCGCCCGCGCAAGGTGCGCATTCGCGCCGGGCGCCCGCTCCTGTTCCCCACGGTCAAGCGTTCCTCGCCCTCGCTCGCGATGGCCGTCACCGAGCGGATCTGGGCGTGCGTGCGCCTGCAATGGGACTGGCTCGGTGGCGCCAAGGCACCGCGCGAGCAGGCAATCGGAGAGACCGAGGCGCGCGAGATCTCGCGCGCGGCCTGAGTGGCCGCGGCGGTGTGGCGGGTAGTGTGCAATGAGTGGCCGAGCAACCCTCCCAGAAGCCAAAGGCACAGCTCGATGCCGAGTTCTCGGACCTCTACCGCACGCATCTGCGCGATGTCTACAGCTATGCCTACTACCGCGTGGGCGATCACCACGACGCCGAGGACCTGACCGAGCAGACGTTCCTGCAGGCCTACAGGCATTTCGAGCGCGCACAGCGCGAATCGCACGGACGGCCGCTGCGCCCGTGGCTGATCCGCATCGCCCACAACCTGGCCGCCAACCTCTATCGCGACCGCTCGCGCAGGCCGGCCTCGCCGATCGACGAGAACACCACGCTGACAGCGCTGCACACGACCGAGCAGCTGGTCGAGGGCAGAGACGAGCTCAGCCGTGTGCTCGACGGGGTGCGCATGCTCCCAGACGATCGCCGCGAGGCGCTGATCATGCGCTTTGCGCTCGGTATGGACAACCGCGAGATCGCACGTGCGATGGGACGCTCCGACGGTGCCACCAAGGTGCTGATCCATCGCGCCATCAAGCAGCTGGAGGAGATCGTGGGCGATCGCGGCGAGGGCGAGGCCGCCGCGCCCTCGCCCAACGGACGCCCGGCAGCCGCTGCCAAGCTCGAGGGCGGGCCCAGCGATGAGTGAGGCGGCGCAGAGCTTCGAGGGCCTGCTGCGCGAAGCGCTCGCGCCCGTCGAGCCGCCTGCCGACCTGGCCGAGAGGCTGGAGAGCACCCTTACGAGCATCACCGCGATGGCTGCTGACGAGCTCGAGGCCTGGGAGCTCTCGGCCATGCGCGATCCCCGCAACTGGGTTCGCCCGGCGGCCGCGGTCGTCGCTGGCAGCGCAGCCGGGGCGGCGCTCGTGCTGCTGCGAGCCCGTCGCCGTACAGGTGCGCAGGCGCCCGACCTTCAGAGCATGCGGGCGAGCGCGGACGGCGTGCGCGAGAGCGCCGAGCGGGCGCTGCGCGAGATCGGGCGCGAGACGCGCAGGCTCTTCGGCGAGCGCTGAGCAGCGGCAACCCTTTCAGCGGGCGGCTCTTCCTTGGGCGTGCCCGGGGACAACGCGCATCGAGATAGGCTCTCTCTCCCGTCCATGGCCACCTGCTACCGCCACCCCTCCCGCGAGACCGGTGTCTCCTGCTCGAACTGCGGGCGGCCGATATGCCCCGATTGCATGACCACCACGCCGGTTGGCATGCGCTGTCCGGAGTGCGCCCAGCAGCGCACCAAAGTGGTGCGCATGCGCCAGATGGCCACGATCCCGCGCGTCACCTACGCGCTGATCGCGATCAACGTGGTGGCCTTCCTGACCGAGCAGGGGCAGTTCTCGGTGACAGGCAGCGGCATCCACGGCAAGGTCATCGAAGAAGGGGTGCTGTGGCGTCCAGCCATAGCCGAAAGCCACCAGTACTGGCGCCTGCTCACGAGCGGCTTCCTGCACGAGAACTTCATCCACATCGGCTTCAACATGTACCTGCTGTACCTGCTGGGGATGATGCTCGAGCCTGCGATCGGCTCGGCCAGGTTCGCCGCGATCTACTTCACGGCGCTGCTCGCGGGCTCCTTCGGGGCGCTGTTCGCCACAGCGTCGCCGAGCCTCGGCGCCTCGGGCGCGGTGTTCGGGTTGATGGGGGCGGCCGTGGTGGAGCTGAGAGCCCGCAAGGTCAGCGTGATGGAGTCGGGGATCGGCGGGCTGATTGTGATCAACCTGATCTTCAGCTTCACCTTCGCCAACATCTCCGTGGGGGCCCACATCGGTGGCCTGGTCGGTGGCTTCCTGGCTGGCCTTGCGGTCCGCACGGCCGATCAGCGCCGCATTCCGGTGCTCGGCTTCATCGCCTGCCTGGCGCTGTGCGCTGTCGCGGTGTTCGCGGGGATAGCCGCGGCCGGCGCCACGGGCAGCGGCATCGCCTGAGCTCGGCTCAGATCCCGTCAGGCGCTCACTTGGCGGCGGGCATCGGCGCCACCGCCAACGCCTCGGCGCCAGCAGGCAGGCCGGGCACGAGCCGCGGATGCAGGATGTGGGCCAACAGCTCGAGGCCCTCCACCAGCCGTGGACCCGGGCGCGAGAAGTAGGCCGAGGCGTTCACCGCCACCACGCGCCCGGCGCCGAGCGCCGCCAGCTCGCGTGCGTGGGCACGGGCCTCCTCGTGCGCCCGCGGTGCGTCGTAGCCGCAGGGCATGACCACGACGACCTCTGGCTCGGCCGCGGCCACCATCTCCCACTGCACGCTCTCCGACGGTTCGCCTGGCAGGCCGAGTACGTCGATCCCGCCGGCGAGCTCGATCAGCTGGGGCGTCCAGTGACCGGCCACGAACACCGGGTCGAGCCACTCGAGCGCCGCGACCCTCGGACGCGCCGCCCCGCGCACCGCGAGCCTGACCCGGTCCACGCGCGCGGCCACACCTGCAACCAGCTCCACCCCCTCCTCCCGCCGCCCGGTGGCCTGCGCCAGCGTGCGCACGTCTCCGAGCGTCTCGCCCAGTGTCCTGGGGTCCAGGGCGATCACGCGCGGCTTGGAAGGCAGCTTGCGTGCCAGCTTGGCCACCTCGTCGTAGGGGACGGCGCACACCGGGCACAGCGCCTGTGTGACGATCAGGTCGGGCTCGAGTGCCGCGAGCGCCTCGCGGTCGAGCTCGTAGATGGCCTCGCCCTCCAGCGTGCGCTCGCGCACCGCTCGGTCGATCTCGGCCGCGCTGAGGCCGCCCGGCAGCACGTCGCGGGTGACCCGGGGCAGCGCCAGCGCCTCCAGCGGATGGTCGCACTCGTGCGTGACGGCCACGACCTCGGGGCCGGCGCCGAGCGCGAACAGCAACTCGGTGGCGTGGGGCACGAGGCTGACGATGCGCATGTCCAAACTGTAGAGCGGCGGCGTTCGAGCTAGGCTCGAGGTGATGAGCGCGCTGAGCGAGGAGGAGATCGAGCAACGGCTCGCTGGCGTCCACAAATGGAAGCGCGCCGGCGATGCCTCGATTGCGCGTGACTACAAGCTCGAGGACTTCGTCGATGCGGTCGCATTCGTCAACCGTGTGGCGGAGCTGGCCGAGGAGGCCAACCACCACCCCGACATCCTGCTGCACGGCTGGAACCGGGTGCGGCTGACGCTGTCCACGCATTCACAGGACGGCCTCACCGATGCGGACTTCGCCCTGGCCGGCCAGATCGATAGCCTCGCCTGATCCAGTCGCTCCCGCTCCGGATTCTGACCATCGCCCTTGCTACCTTTGGGTGCTCGACAGGCGCGATGAACGACGACGAAGAAGATCCCCCCCGAAGTAGCGTGGCCTCGATCGGCCGCCTATGTGATGGGCCTAACCGTCTGAGCAGCCAGCGCGCGTCGGAGATCGCCGGTCCGGCGTGAACGGCCTCAAGCTCATTCTCGCGGCGCTGCTCGTCGCCATCAACGCATTCTTCGTGATCGCCGAGTACGCGCTGGTGCGCTCGCGCCGGGCGCGCCTGGAATTGATGCGCGACGAAGGCGCCAAAGGCGCGACGCTCGCGCTGCAGCAGCTCAGCAACGTCAACGAATACATCTCGGCCGTCCAGATCGGGGTCACGATGACCTCGATCGGGATCGGAGCGCTGGGCGAGCCCGCGCTCGCGGGCATCCTCAAGGGCGCCCTCGGCTCGACGATCAGCCACGGCGTGTCTGTGGCCGTGGCCGTGGTGGTGGCCTTCGTGATCATCGCCTCGGCGCAGCTGGTGGCGGGCGAGATGGTGCCCAAGTTCTATGCGATCGATCGCGCCGAGGCGGTGGCACGCCGTGTCGCTCGCCCGCTGGGGGCGTTCAGCGCGCTGTTCCGTCCCTTCATCCTTGCGTTGACCCTGGTGGCCGACCGCATCCTGCGCGTGCTCGGGGTGGACATGAGCCTCGAGCGCCGCGGCGGCTCCTCGGATGAGCTCAAGCGGCTGATCGCGGAGTCCCAGCAGGGCGGGCACATCGACCCGGGCGAGGCGGGCATGCTCACGGGCGTCTTTCACCTGCACGAGCAGGAGGCGCGGCAGGTGATGACGCCGATCCCCGCGGTCGTGACGATCGACGCCTCCCAGAGCGTGGAGACCGCCCTGCGGCTGTGCGTCTCCAGCGGCCACACGCGCCTGCTGGTGACCGAAGAGGAAGACCGCGACCGCGTGCGCGGGCTCGTCCACGTCTCAGAGCTCGTGCGCCAGCTGATGCAGGACGGGGCCGGATCGTCGATCGAATCGATCGTGCACGACGCGCTGATCGTCCCCGAGACCAAGCCCCTGGACGACCTGCTCGCCGATCTGCAGCGACAGCGCACCTCGATGGCGGTGGTCGTGGACGAGTACGGGCGCGTGGTGGGCGTGGTTACGGTGGAGGACATCATCGAGGAGGTCGTGGGCGAGATCGCCGACGAGACCGACCCGAGCACCGGCGAGGTTCGCAGGCTGGCCAATGGCGACTGGTTCGTGCGCGGGCACGTGGCGGTGACCGACCTGGCCGACTACGGCCTCGACCTGCCGGCGGACAGCGACGCCTACAACTCGGTGGGCGGGTTCGTGTTCGCCCAGCTCGGACGCCTGCCCAGGCGTGGCGACACTGTCAACGCGGAGGGCTTCTCGATCCGGGTCGAGTCGGTGCGCGACAATCGCATCGAGGCTGTGCGGATCCGCGAGCGGCGCCAGGTGCCGCGCGAGGAGCGTGAGCCCGAGTCGTGATCGGCGCGCCTGAGACGCGGCGTCCCGCCCGGGGCGGCCGGGCCGTTAAACACGTCCGGCCCGCGGGGGGAGCGGACCGGATCGTGTGCACTGGGAGGAGGCGGGTGTGCGATGCGACTTTGACGTCGCATGAACAAGTATCGCCAGCTTGATGAACCGCAGCTAAAAGTCAGCTCAGGCTTGATAAATGTTGCGTGGGAGCCGTCCGGGGAGGGGTGCGTGGCTTTCAGTAGCTGTGCAGCCCGCGCCCGCTCTTGCGGCCCAGCGCCCCCTCGGCGATCAGCTCCTCCAGGCGCGCTGGGATCGTCTCGCCGATCGTCTCGCCGATCGCCTTGGAGACATCCAGGCCAACCAGGTCGAGCAGCGCGAGCGGCCCCATCGGGTGCCCCGCTCCAAGCTGCATGCACGTATCCACGTCGGCGGGGGGCATGCCCGTCTCTTCGACCAGGCGCACGGCGTTGAACAGGTAGGGGAAGAGCAGCCGGTTGACGACGAACCCGGGCACGTCGGGAACCACGACGGGCGTCTTCTCGAATTTCTCGCACAGCGCGAGCGCGCGCTCGCGGGTCTCGGCGCTGGCGGTGGTCGGGAAGATCAGCTCGACGAGCTTCATCTTGGTGACCGGGTTGAAGACGTGCAGGCCGAGGAAGCGCTCGGGGCGACCGCTGGCCTGCGCCAGGCTCTCGACGGACAGCGAGGAGGTGGTGCTCGCGAGGATCGCCTCGGGCTCGAGGATGGCGTCGAGCTCGCCGAGCAGGCGCGCCTTGACGTCGTGATCCTCGATCACGGCCTCGACCACGAAGGTGGCCTCGGCGAGCGCCTCGGGGTCGGTCACGATTTCCACATGCTCGGGGTCGACCTCGGCGCCGAGACGGCTGAGGGTCTTCTCGACGGTGGCGCGGGCGCGGTCGGCCGAGCTGTCAGAACGGGCGAGCAGCAGCACCGGTCCATGGTGTGCGGCCGTTGCGGCCAGGCCGCATGCGATGGCGCCGCTGCCGGCGACCGCGAGACGTTTGCTCACTGTGCTCCTCTTGCTCTCGGTGGGGGGTTCAGCGGCCCCTGGTTGACTGACCAGTCAATCTAGGGGCGCTTTCGCGGTAAAGTTCGGGGTGCAGGGTCCGGGCATCTTCTCAGACGCGCCCAAATCGCATTTGATCGGGTCCCGCCCACCCGGGCGGGCGAACTGGTCCCTTCCATATTCCGTCGCGCTACACACCGTAGGAGGACTCCTGACATGAGGCAACCAGAGGGCCGCGAAGTAGTGATCGTGGAGGCTGTGCGCACCCCGATCGGGCGCGGGCACAAGGAGAAGGGCTACTACAAGGACACCCACCCCAACACGCTCCTGGCGAAGACCTACACGGAGGTCATCGAGCGCGCCGGCATCGAGGCATCGGAGGTCGAGGACGTGATCGCCGGCTGCGTGCAGCAGTTCGGCGAGCAGGGCTTCAACATCGCGCGCAACGCCTGGCTGCAGGCCGGGCTGCCGATCGAGACGCCCGGCACGACCGTCGACCGCCAGTGCGGCTCGGCCCAGCAGGCGGTCGGCTTCGCCGCGGCCCTGATCGCGGCGGGCGTGCACGACACGATGATCGGCTCGGGCGTGGAGCACATGGGTCACCTGCCGTTCGCGGCGGGCATGAAGACCCAGGAAGACTTCGGCTATGCGTTCACCCCCGAGCTGATGGCCAAGCACAACATCGTCGGCCAGGGCCTCGGCGCGGAGATGATCGCCGACCAGTGGGAGATCTCCCGCTCAGAGCTCGACGAGCTGGCCGTGCGCTCTCACCGCCTCGCCCACCAGGCCACCGAGGAGGGTCGCTTCGAGCGCGAGATCGTGCCGATGAGCGTTGACGGCCAGGAGTACGTGACCGACCAGGGCATCCGCCCGGAAACCAGCCTCGAGACGCTCTCGCAGCTGAAGCCGGCGTTCAAGCCCGACGGCAAGATCACGGCGGGCAACGCCTCGCAGATCTCAGACGGCGCGGCCGCGGTGCTGCTGATGTCGGCTGACAAGGCCAAGGCGCTGGGGCTGACCGCGCGTGCGCGGATCGTCGATCAGACGACCGTCGGCTGTGACCCGGTGAAAATGCTCGAGGGCCCGATTCCCGCGACTCGGAAAATCCTCGAGCGCAACGGGATGGCGATCGACGACATCGACCTGTTCGAGATCAACGAGGCGTTCGCACCGGTCGTGGCGGCCTGGCGGCGCGAGCTGAGCCCGGACATGGATCGCGTGAACGTCAACGGCGGCGCGATGGCACTGGGGCACCCGCTCGGCTCGACCGGCGCGCGGCTGATCACGACGCTTCTGCACGAGCTCGAGCGCTCAGACAAGGAGATCGGCCTCGTCACGATGTGCTGTGGCGGCGGGCTCGGTACGGGCACGCTGATCCAGCGGGTCTGAACTGACGAGCGATAGCCGGCGCGCTCGCGCGTCAGATGTCGTTGGTTCCGGGCGGCGCATGCGCCGCCCGGCGGGGGCGCGCATGCGCGCCCCCGGGTCAGGCCGCATGCGGCCTGACCGAGATCTCACGAGGGAGACTGGCCGGTTCTCACGAGGCTGAGAGAACAAAGTTCCGCCTGTTGGTATCTTCCCGGCGAAATGGTCATCTCGCAGCTGACTTTCAGCTGAGAAAGGCGGGGGGAAATGGCGGCGCCGGAGAAGAAGAGCGAAGGCAAGGCGACGCAGCCCGCGCCGCTGCCCGAAGTGCACGACCCCTGGGTCTATCGGCTTGCCGTCGGCGGAGTCGGCGCGGCCCTCGTGGCGTTCCTGATCTGCGGGGGAGTCATCGGGGCGAGTGGGCACGCTGCACACATGGTCAAGGAATACTGGACCATCGGCGCGGGCCTCTCCGGCGCTCTCGTCGGCATCATCGCGCCCTCGCCACGGCAGAAAAAAGCCTCCGCGAGCAAAATCGCGAAAGCCGACGGCGAGGTCACGTCGGCGGAGAAAGCGCAGATCGGGCTCGCCTCCACCCTCCAGCCTGTGCTCCTGATCGTCGCGCTCGGCCTATCGCTCTGGCTCGCCTCCGAAATGGATGCTGCCGATGCTGCCGTTCTGCGAACTCTGGCCGCGGCAAGCGCTGGTGCACTTGCCGGCTTGCTGGTGCCGAGTCCCGGCAGCGCCCTCGTGCCCTAGCGAGCCTGCCGGGTCGACTCAGCCGCTCGGCCCGCCCCCTGTCCAATCCACGGGCACGGGAGCCAGCGTGAGCAGCGCGGCCCACGTGGCGGCGTCGGTGACGCCGCTGGCCGGGATCGCGTGGGCGGTCTGGAAGGCCTCGAGGTTGGTCGTCGTCTGCGAGCCGAAGGTGCCGGTCGTTTCCTGCGTGGGCTCGGCCGTTGCCAGGTGCTCCTGCATCCACAGCACCTGATCGCCCTTGGCGCCCTTGGCGAGTTCGGGGTAGGTCGTGTTGGGCACGACGGTCGTCAGGGGCGCCAGCGGCGCGGCCAGCGTGCTCCAGCCGCTGGAGCCGGTTTCCTGCCAGTCCCAGAAGGACCAGCCGGTGGCGCCGTAGTCGACGGCCTCCTCGCGGAAGCGCAAGAGATCGGAGCTCGAGACCCCTCCGTAGGTCTGCCCGAGCGGGAAGATCGGGCGCCCGTACATGCGGTTCGCGATGTAGGTGTTGGCGTACACGGTGTCCACGGACACCCCGATGTCCTTCCAGTACATCTGCGGCGCGTTGTACTGGGCGCCTTCGGGCCCGAGGAACACCGAGTAGGGGAAGGAGGGGTGGTAGGACACGTACGGGAAGGAGGCGAGCGCCACCGGATAGTTGGGGCCGATCGCGGTGCGCAGGTCCTTGATGTAGGTCTGGGCGGCCGCATAGTGGCCTTCGTACTCCGCCTCCGCGTCGATCACCAGGCAGTCCGCGCCGCTTTGCACGGCCTCGGCGCCGAGGCTCGCCTCGCCTGCGGGGCTGGTGCCGTAGACGTACTGCCAAGCACACACCTTCAGGCCGGCGGCGTGCAGTTCGGCCACCAGCTGCGCCGAGAATTGGCCCCAGTAGTTGCTCGATCCGTCTGAGCTCTTGACGAACACGGTCCCGACTCCCGTGGCGTGCGCCTGGGCGATGATCGCGGGGACGGAGCCGCCGCTTGATTTGCTCACGTACCAGATCCACATGCCCTGGCCGTCGAAGGCCGTGCCGCTGACCGCGCCAATGCTCGCGGGCGCCGACACCGAGGCCACGGGCGGGTGCAGGGCGTGCTTGTAGATGTAGATCGGCCCGTAGGAGCTCGTGTAGCGCCCATGGCTCAGCAGCACCATGATGCGTCCCGAGTGGGCGTTGGCGGGGACCGTCACGATCAGACCGGCGGCGGCCTGGCGCAGGTGCGCGGCGGGCGAGACCCGGCTGATGCGCGCGCCGGGCGCTTTGGGGAAGGCCACGATCATGCCGCTCTGCAGGCCCGGCCCCTGCAACACGAGCGTGCCGTGGGTCGATACCTGATGGGGATTTCCGCTGCAGTGCGCCGCGGGCGAGCAGCTCACACGCGCGATGCGCACCGAGCTGACGTGCAGCGAGCTCGTGGTCCTCGTCGGCGAGGAGCTCTTGGGCGCGCCCGTGGTCGGTCCCGCCTGGGTGCCGCCGGGGCTCGCCGCGTGCGCCGCCGCGCCGAGTGTCATGAGCGCGAGCACAGACGCCACGGTCAGCGCTGCCGCGAGACGACTCGATCGCTTGTGGGCGGTTGCGCTCGCCAAGATCACGAAAACCCCTTCTGCCCGACGGCCGTGCGGTCGTCGGGGTCCATTTCCGGCCCGATCAGCGGAATCCGACGTTACCGACTCTGCTTGGGCAAACGTAGGAGCGGCATAGAAGTTGCGCCCGGACGGGCGCTCAGCCCCAGCGAAATCCTAGCTCAGACGGCTCGGGGGCCAGCGGGCTCGCGGGCAGTCCGGCGGGCGGGGAGGGTAGGTTGAAGCCGGTCGGGGCGACGTCGTTGGGGGCGTCCGCGTGGAACAGCGAGGCCAGATACTGGTTCTGCCCGCGGCCGATGCCGAGCTCGAACTGCCCGCCGCCGTAGTTGCCGATCGAGCGCTCGGCGCAGTAGTCGTAGGCGTCGAGCAGGTTGCGCAGGCCGCCCAGGCGCGAGGGCTTGATGTTGACCATGCGCGGCGGGTAGGGCAGCGCCTGGATGTCCTCGATCGAGTGGATCGGCGCGTCCCATGAGAAGCGCTCGCGATGGGGGGCGAGCACCGCGTCGGTCTCCGCGGTCAGCGCTGGGTCCTCGATCCAGGCCTGCGGGAACGCCTCGGCGACCCGGCGGTAGAGGAGGGGATCGGCCGGCTGGTCGACGATCGAGCCGACGTAGTAGCCCTTGAAGTCCACCGAGTCGACCGCCCCGGTCCCCACCAGCTCGGCGATCAGCTCCTCGTCCCAGGAGCTCGTGGGATCGAGCTTGAAGCGCAGGCCCGGATACAGCTCCAGGCGCCGGCGCAGCGGCTCGAGCGACGGCGGCTCGCCGAGGCGCAGCGAGACCACGAAGCGCACCGGACGGGGCTCGCGGCCCAGCGCCTCGTGCAGCGAGGTGTTCGCCTGGCGCAGCGCGAGGTCGAGCGCCGCCGACTCATACGCCCAGGTGCGGTAGCGCGCCGAGACCTCGCGCTGGGGTGGCTCGGGAAAGAGCTCGAGACCGCCCAGCAGCTCGCAGAAGGACGCGAGCGTGTGGCTTCCCGCGAGCGCCAGGCCCGGCCCGGCGGCCTGCAGGATCTCGTGGTCGACGGCGTCGTAGGTGACGTCCTCGCCGATGCCCTCCTCGCCGGCGCCGCGCAGGTGGATGACGGTGCTCTTGCGCTCGAAGTCGCTCGACACCGTGGCCTGCAGCGGCTCGAGCGAGCAGTCCTCGATCTCGACAGCGAGCCCGGAGAGCTCCTGCCAGGCGCTCACGCCGAGGCCTCTCGTTCCAGGCGGGCCACCAGCTCGTCCAGGCGCAGCTCCTCCAGCGCGTCGCCGACCGCCGTCAGCTCCTTCGCGCACAGCTCGATCAGCGTCTTGCCCTCGCCGACCAGCTCGAGCGTCTCGTTGAGGCTCGCCTCGCCCGAGTCCAGGCGGCGGATGATCTCATCGACCCGCGCCGCCGCCGCCTCGTAGGTCATGGCCGCCGCCGGCGCCGCGGCCTCCTCGCCGGGATCGCTCATCGCTCGAGGACCCTCGCCGGTAGCTCCCCGTCGGCGAAGCGCAGGCGCAGATCCCGCGCCTGGCGCGCCGCCGCGGAGGTGGGGAGCGCCTCCCCGTCGGCGCTCTGTACCAGCGCGTAGCCGCGCTCCAGGGTGCGCTGAGGGTCGTGCCCGGCCAGCGCGAGCGCCAGGCGCTCGAGCTCGCGGGGGCGACGCTCGCGGCAGTCGAGCAGCGTCGAGTCGGCCTTGCGCTCGAGCACGAGCGCGCGGCGCCCCGTCAGCGCCTGCTCGGAGTCCACGCGACGGCGCGAGCCGGCGCGGATCTCGCGCACCTGCTGGTGCAGGCGTCCGCGCTGGCGCTCCAGGTGGGCGGCGGGCGCGCGGGAGAGCATCGCCAGGTGGCGCGCCCTGGAGAGCACCGCCCTCCGGCCGTGCTCGCGCAGCCGCGCGGCTGCCGCTGCCTGATCGGCGCGTGCCCTGCGGCAGTCCACGCCGACAGCCGCCTCGGCGGCATGGGTGGGGGTGGAGCAGCTGACGGCCGCCACGTCGTCGAGCAGGGTGCGGTCGGTGTGGTGGCCGACCGAGGCGATCACGGGCACACCGAGCATGGCCACGGTGCGGCAGAGGGTCTCGTCGCAGAAGCACAGCAGGTCCGCCAGCGAGCCGCCGCCCCGCGCCACGATCACCAGCTCGACCTCCGCGACCGCGGCCAGATCTCCGAGCGCGCGGACGATCGCCGGCGCCGCGTGGCGATCCTGCACCGGGGTGAACGCCCACACCAGGCGCCCCGCCCAGCCGCGGCGGGCAAGCGCCGCGAGGATGTCGTCGCGGGCCTTGCCACCCTCGCCCGTGACCACCCCGATGCTGCGGGGGAGCATCGGCCTGGGCAGCGCCTTCTGCGGCGCCAGCAGCCCCTCCGCGTCGAGCTGGCGGCGCAGGCGCTCGATCCGGGCGAGCAGGTCCCCCTCGCCGGCGACCCGCAGGTCGCTGACCGAGAAGGAGAACCCCGGCGAGGAGGTGGAGCTGCCGGGGTAGTAGTCGCAGCCGCCCGCCACCACCACTTGCATGCCCTCGACCGGAGCTCCGCCCGCGCGGGCGCTCATCGCCTCCCAGTCCTTCAGCCAGGCGCTGCACGGGATCGCGCCGGAGGCGTCGCGCAGCTCGAAGTAGACGCGGGCACGCGAGGGCCTGAGGTTGACCAGCTCGCCCATCAGCTGCACGCGTGCGAAGGAACGCAGCTTTGCGCGCAGGGCGGCCGCGTACTCACCGACGGGGAAGGGGCCCGCGAGCGCGCTGTCCGGGATGCCACCGCCCTCTGGTCGGGCGGGGGAGGAGAGCGAGGACATGCGCCAGAGGATAGGCGCTGGCAGCGACGTCGATCCGTGGGGCCGAGCCCGGACCGGCAGGCGCACCAAGGCCCCCTCCGGCTTCTAAGCTACCGGCGTGGCCAAGCGCAACACGGGGCGGCGCGGACGTTCGCGCAAGCGGCGCTCGAGCTCTCCCGGCGCGCCGGAGCCGCGCGTGCGCAGCCGCCCGGCCCAGCGCGATCCCGGCGCCTACCGGGCGCCGATGTCCGTGGGCGAGCGCCCGCAGGCGCCCTGGCATCCGTTGCCGCTGTCCGAGCTCCTGATCCTGGTCGGCGCGATCGGCACGATCATCGGCTTCAAACGGGCCAGCTCAGGCGGCTTCTCGAGTGGTGGGCCGACCCTGATCGCAGGCCTCGTGGCCGTGGCCATCGGCACGATCGAGGTGGCGTTGCGCGAGCACCGCAGCGGCTACCGCTCGCACACGCTGCTGCTGGCGCTGCTCCCCACGATCGCGTTTCACTCGATCGTGATCCTGGGGCTCGCTGCGTTCACGCAGGTGCCCCGCTGGATCAACATCCCGCTGCTGCTGATCGACGGGGCGCTGGCGACCTTCCTGTTCAAACTGCTGCGCCTGCGCTTCCTGGACGCCCGGCGCGAGCGCACCTTCGCCGGTCGCGGCTGACGCCCGGCGCTCTCGAGCGCTCTCAGGCCGCCGGGTGCTGAGGCGCTGCGAAGCTCAGCGAGGGCAGCGGACGCTCGCCCTCGGTGGCGCCCTCGCCACGGATCTCGCCGGTGAGGCCGAGGCTCTGCAGCCGCGCGATCTCACGCTCGCCTTCCACCCGCGCGGGGTGCTCGGGCGGCAGGTCTGCGATCAGCTTGGCGATGCGGTTGCGCAGCTGCAGGGCGAAGTGCGGGGTGGAGGCACCCATCAGCTGGCGCACGTCCTCGAGGGTCGCCTCGTGGGCGCCCTGCGTGCGACGGGGGTCCTCTGCCTGGCTCAACCGCTTCTCCTATTCGACCTGCGAGCTCGATGCTTCCGAGGATGATCCTCTACTCGGGCTGATCTCGAGCAGGGTGTCGATTTCAGCCTGGGTGACCGCCGAGATCGCGTTCGCGTCGCCGATCAGCCAGCCGTGATTGTAGACGCCCCTGACCGGCCGATAGTCGAACGATTCGTTGTACGCGGGCTGGATGTCGCCGAGGTAGGCGGCGAGCGCCGCCGGGATCTGGTGGGCGCCTTCGAGCAGCAGCAGCGGCCCATAGTTCGCCGTGGCGGAGAGCAGCGCAGCCGCGGGGGCGTCGAGCGGTTTGAGGTCGCTCGCGAACACCAGCCCGTGGCCCGGTTCTTTGACGCCCCAGCCGAAGCGCCCGTCGGTGAAGCGCGCCACCGCGATCGAGCTCGCGCTGGGGCCGGCCTGTTCGCCGCTGGCCGAGCCGGTGATCTCGGTCACAGTGCCCAGGTGGGCGAGCTCCCTGAGCGCGAAGCCGTCCACGGCGCCGGCGTCGAGCACGTACACAGCCGGGTGGCGCAGAGAGGTCAAGGCGGCCACCGTCGCGGCTGGCAGCCGGCCGGGGGTCGCGAACAGGATCGGCGCGCCGCTCTGGGCCGCGAGTCCGGCGGCCGGCATCTGCAGCGTCGGCGCTGCGCCGCTCGGCAGCAGGATCGCCTGGTGTCTGGCCGGGGCTCCCGCGCTGCCCATCAGCTGGGCGAGCGTGGCGGCGATCTCCGGGGCCGGCGCGCTGGGCAGGGAACGCGTCAGGTACTGCTTGGGCACCGCCGCCGTGGTCCCGATCCGCAGCACCTGCGTGCCGGCGAGGGCCGGCGCGCCGGTCGGGTCGAGCGCTTCGAGCGCTTCGAGGCTCACGCTCGGCAGCGCATCGCCCGTGCTGTAGAGGATCGGCGCGGCCAAAGGCGCCCCCGCCAGCTCGGAGGCGGCGAGCGCCGCGGGCCAGTCGCGACTGTCGACCAGGACGACCAGCTGAGGGCGGGTGGCGCTCGTCAGCCCCGGGTAGACGGCACGGGCGACGGCAGCGGCGTCGGTCGCCGCGTCTGCGCCGCCCAGACGGGTCGTGTTGCGGGTCACCACGCTCACCGCCCCAGCGGGGGTCACTGGCGCGACCTTCGGGGTCGGTCCCGCGCCCGAGGCGGCTCCCTTGCCGCAGCCCGCGAGCGCGACGGCGACGCAGGCGAGGACCACGCAAAGCGACGGTGCAGGACGGGCGGCGCGCATGTGGCGGGACACTAGCGATCACGGGGGCGTGTCTGAAAACCCCGGCGTTTGCGGGGAGAAGACGGGAAAACGCTGTCAACCGGTGCAAGCGTCATTGCACTTTGCTAGCGTGCCGTCCCGAACGCCGAGTCCTTGACCAGTTGTCAGGGAACGGGGGACCCAAGTTGTTGGGGCGAATCCCACGGATAGCCGTGGGAAGCGCAGGCTCTTTCAGCGCTAGCCCGTCAGCTAACCCCGCAGGCCGACGAAAGAGGTTGTTGTTTTGCGGGTATCTACCCTCAGCGCGATTTTCTGTAGTTCCGTTTTCCTAGCCGTCGGAGCGCCGAGCGCCCTGGCCGCCTCGACCGGCGGCGCCGTCGCCGGAGGCACGACCGCCACGGCCACCCCCACCGCCGCGACCGCTCCCACGGCCCCCGCGGTCCACCTGGACCCGGTGACTGCACGCTCGCGGAGCGTCGCCTACAAAGGACCGGTCTACGAGAAGACCGTGACCGGCGAAGTCGTGCCCTACCAGCCGTTGACACCGACCGCGACCGCACAGGTCGGCGCCACGACCGGCGGCAGCCCGGTGAGCAGCCCGGTCGGGGTGACCGCCGACACCAAGCCCGAGCTGCTCGTGCCCGGGACGCTGGCCCGCTACGTCGACGGTCTTGCCGCAGCCCCGATGTCGGTTCCGGAATCCGTCCAGCAGATCGTCTGGACGGCCAACCAGATAATTGGGCTGCCCTACATCTACGGTGGCGGCCACGCCTCGTTCACCTCGCCCGGGTACGACTGCTCGGGAACGGTCTCCTTCGCGCTTCACGGCGCGAGCCTCCTCACCACGCCCATGGACTCCTCGGAATTCACGGTGTGGGGCTCGCACGGCCCGGGTCGTTACGTGACCGTCTTCGCCAACGGGGGGCACGCCTACATGACCGTGGCCGGGCTGCGCCTGGACACGAGCGCCGCTGACGATCCCTCAAGCCAGCAGGGTCCGCGCTGGCGTCCGCTGCGGCCGGCCAACGCCGAATTCACGGTCCGCCACCCCCTGGGGTTCTGAGCGCCCAGGTCGGCTACGCTTGAGGTCGTGGGCCGAGATTCCGTCGGCCGCCCCAGGAAACGCAATAGGAGGATCAGATGGCCGGCTTGACCGGGCGCATGTCTACCGTCGTGAAGGCCAAGGTCTCCAAGCTGCTGGATCGGGCTGAAGACCCCGCCGAGACGCTCGACTACAGCTACCAGAAGCAGGTCGAACAGCTGCAGAACGTCAAGAAGGGCATCGCCGACGTGGTGACCGCCAAGAAGCGCCTGCAGATGCAGGAGAGCTCTCTGCAGCAGAGCGTGGTCAAGCTCGACACTCAGGCGCGCCAGGCGCTCGCGGCGGGCAAGGAGGATCTGGCCCGCACGGCTCTCGAACGCAAGAACGTCGCGCAGACCGAGCTGCAGGGCCTCGACACCCAGGTCACCGAACTGGAAGACCAGCAGCAGAAGCTGACCGACTCCGAGCAGAAACTGCGCGCCAAGATCGAAGCCTTCCGCACCAAGAAGGAGGTCATCAAGGCGCAGTACTCCGCCGCCGAGGCCCAGGTCCGGATCTCAGAGGCGGCCACCGGTGTCGGCGAGCAGATGGCCGATGTGGGGCTGGCCATGCAGCGGGCGGTCGACAAGACCGAAAACATGAAAGCCCGCGCCGACGCTGTGTCCGAGCTGGAAGCCGCCGGCACCTTCGACGACATCACCCAGCTCGGCGGTGGCGAGGACGACATCGACCGCCAGCTCAAGCAGCTCTCCAGCCAGCCGGCCGTCGACGACGAGCTGGCGAAGATGAAGGGCGAACTCGGACAGGGGGCTCCCGCGGAGACCCCGCAGATCTCGACCGGCGAGCCGAGCGAGAGCGGCCAGGCATGATCGTCCGCATCTCCGGCGAGGGGCAGTACCGGCTCTCCGACGATGACGCCGGGCGTCTGAACGAGCTCGAGAACGCCGTCGTCGCCGTTGTCGAGGGCGGCCGCGAGGACGAGTACGCCGATGCCTTCGGCGCGGTGCTCGACTACGTGCGCAGCCGCGGCCAGGTGGTTCCCGACGACGACCTCGAGGGCTCCGACGTGATCATCCCCCCGGCTGACATGTCCTTCGAGGAGGCCGGTCGCGAGTTCACCGGCGAGGGTTTGATCCCGGACTAGTCAGACGCCGCCGCCGGGCTGGTGTTTCTGTGGCGAACTACGGATGGGGCTGCACCTGGATGCCGATGACGGGCGCGGCCGGGCACCGTAGCCTGCCGTCGTGGACCGTCTGAGCGCATTGGACGCAACCTTCCTCGAGCTGGAGCAGGCGGACGAGGGCGCGACCATGCACATCGGGGGAGTGATGGTCTTCGACCCCCTGCCGGACGGTGCCGTCCCGGGGCTGGCTGCGGTTCGCGACAGCATCGCCTCGCGCCTGACATTGCTGCCGCGATACTCGCAGCGGCTCTCCTCCCAGCGAACCGGAGGCCTTGCGTGGCCGCGGTGGGAGAAGGACACGCAGTTCGACATCCGCAACCACGTCCGTCGTGCGGCGCTGCCCGAGCCGGGTGGCGATGTCGAGCTGTGCGACTGGGCTGCCGACTACTTCTCGCACCGACTCGACAGGATGCGCCCGCTGTGGGAGATGGTGCTCGTCGAAGGGCTCGAAGGCGGAGCCTGGGCGCTGGTGACCAAGACCCATCACTGCCTCGTGGATGGGGTTGGATCGGTCGGTGTTGCGCAGCTGCTGCTCGACGCCGAGCCCTCGTCGGAGCCGCCGCAGGCGACGGTGGCGGACCCCGATGGGACCCCGCAGCCGGTCCGCGCGCTCCTGCCGAACCCACCCGAGCTCCTCGCCGGCCTGGCGAGGACCGGGGCACAGGCGGCGCGCGCCGGCCTGCACGCGGCGCTGCATCCACGCGAGATGCTCGAGCGCTCGCGCCGACTGGCGGAGCTGCTCGTCCGCGACGAGCTGATCGCCGCGCCGCGCACGAGCCTCAATGCGCCGATCGGCGCGACGCGCCGCTTCCTGATCGTGCGCGCCTCGCTTCCCGAGATCAAGGCGATCGGTCGCGCTCTCGGGGGCTCTGTCAACGACGTCGTCCTCGCGGCGTGCACGGCCGGTCTGAGCCGGCTGCTCGTCTCACGCGCGGAGGCGCCGCCACAGGACGGGCTGCGGGCGATGGTGCCGATCAACGTCCGGGCCGGAGCCGAGGATCTCGCGCTTGGCAACCGCGTGAGCTCGCTGTTCGTCGACCTTCCGGTCGCGGAGGTCGACGCGATCGCGCGGCTGGGCCGGATCGTCAAGCACACACGCCACCTGAAATCCTCGGGAGCGGGGCTCGGGGCCACCGCGATGATCGACCTGGCCGCGCTGGCTCCGCCGCTGCTGCACGCGTTCTTGGCGCGCTCGCTCTACGCCACACGGCTGTTCAACCTCACGATCACCAACGTCCCGGGACCGCAGGTCCCCCTCTACGCGCTCGGCGCGCGGTTGCGCGAGATCCATCCGCTGGTCCCGCTCGCCGCCGAGCACACCGTGGGCATCGCCATCTTCTCCTACAACGGCACCGTGGTGCTCGGCCTGAGCGCCGATCGCGACTCCACGTCGGACCTGCAGGTGCTCGCCGACGGGATAGAGGATGGCTTCGCCGAGCTTCTGGAGGCGCTGCCCGCGGCTCCAGAAGCCTCGCTCCAGGAGCAGCGGAGCGTCCCTGGATCCCATCGGGCGGCTCTCAGATCGGTATCCCCCACAGCGGGAACCAGCGCTCGAGTTCGGGCTCGATCGGCAGTTCGGAGGCCATCTGCGCCTTGATCTGCAGCTCGCGCTCGGTGGAGCGCTCCTGAGCTTGAGTTGAATCCCCCCCACCCGCCGGGACGAACGGGTACCAGAAGCCCCGCTTGTAGTTGTAGATGAAGTAGATGCGCCGCGCCTGGGCGTCCTTGAAGGCGAACACGGCGCACAGCAGACGCTCGCCGTAGCCGGCCGTCTCGATCGAGCTGGAGACGGCGTTGATCCCGACCGCGAGGTCTTCGACGCTCGGAGCTCCGTCGGGGTTGTGCAGGACCATCCAGCGGTAGCCGTAGCTGTCGTCCTCTGTCGAGACCTTGGTCCCGCTCTCGCCGCCCGTGGCCGTGACGACTTCCTCCATCTCGCGCAGGATGGCTTCGAACTCGCTGGTGGCGAGCGCCTGAAAGACGATCGCGGCCGTGCCCACCGGCTCGATCTGGTGCTCCGACTCGAGCGTTATGTAGGCGGTGGAGATCGCGAAGAGGCGGTCGGGCGCGGGGCCCTTGACCTCGTGGCGGCCCGTGAGGATGTCGCGCAGGCCCACGTCTCAGACGGCGCTCTGGAGCTGGGACTCGAGGCGCTCGAGCGCCGCCAGGCGCTGCTCCAGGGGCGGGTGGTCGGCAAAGATGTTCATCAGCGACTTCTTGGTGCGTGCGGGCAGAATGAAGAAGGCGCTCATCGCCTCCGCCTTGCGCAGGTCCTGGCTGGGCACCCGCTCCATCGTGCCGCTGATCTTCAGCAGCGCCGAGGCGAGCGCGCTCGGGCGTCCGGTGAGCACCGCCGAGCCGCGGTCGGCGGCGAACTCGCGGTAGCGCGAGAGGGCGCGCAGCAGCAGGAAGGAGATGGCATAGACGAGCGCCGAGACCACCAGCACCGCCATGATCTCCTCCTCCTCGTTCTGGTTGCGACCATAGCCCCCGCCGAAGCCCCCGCCGAAGAACAGCGCGAACTGCGCGATCATCGAAGCGAGCGTCGCGAAGAAGCTCGCGAGCGTCATCACCATCACGTCGCGGTTGATCACGTGCGTGAGCTCGTGCGCCATAACGCCTTCGAGCTCCGCCGGCGAGAGCAGCTCGAGAATGCCACGGGTGGCACAGACGGTGGTCGCCTTCTTCGATTTGCCCATCGCGCAGGCGTTCGGCATCGAGGTCTCGATCACGCCCACTTTCGGCTTGGGCAGATCGGCCTGCACGCACAGGCGCTCGATGATCCCGTGCAGCTCGGGCTCCTGCGCGGGGGTCACCTCCTTGACCCCCATCGTCGCCAGCGCGATCTTGTCCGCACCGAAGAACTGCACCACCAGCAGCACCAGCGCCACGGCCACGATCAGGCCGGCGGCTGCCCCGGCTGCGAACAGCACGCCGATGAACACGACGTAGACGAGCCCGAGCAGGAACATGGTCAGCAGCATCCGCGCCTGCAGGCCGGTGTCCTTGCCGAAGCTCGAGCGTCTTGCCGCCATGGTGCGGATTGTCGCAGACGCAGATACCGCTGCCCTAAATCCCGGTGCCCTAGAGTCCGGAGTTGATCCCGTGCCCGGCGCCCTGACTCCATGAAGCCCGAAGTCGAACTCCTCGGCATCTCGATCAAGACCTTCGGCGTCTGCTTCGCGCTGGGCTTCCTCGCCTGCGGCACGCTCGTGGCACGCAGGCTGCGCGAGCTCGGCAAGCCGGTCGACTGGGCCTATGAGATCACCTTCGCGGCGCTCCTCGGCGGTGTGGTCGGCGCACGCGGCTACTACGTGATCCAGAACTACGACCAGGTCAAGCACGATCTGATCGGCAGCATCTTCTCCGGCTCGGGACTCGTGTGGTACGGCGGCGCCATCGGTGGCGCGATCGGCGTGATCGCGTGGATGCGCTGGCGCGACATGCTCGAACTGAGGGCCTTCGACATGTGCGCCACGGCCCTGGCGCTCGGGTACGCGATCGGACGCATCGGCTGCCAGGTGTCTGGCGACGGCGACTACGGGATCCGCTCGAGCCTGCCGTGGGCGATGGGCTATCCGCACGGCACGCTCCCCACGCCGCCCGGGGTTCGGGTGCAGCCAACCCCGATCTACGAGACGCTCGCCATGTGCCTGCTGGCCTGGCTTCTGTGGAAGCTGCGCGACCGTGTGCGGCCCGGAGTCGTGTTCGCGCTGTATCTCGTCGGCAGTGGCCTGGAGCGGTTCCTGGTGGAGTTCATCCGCCGCAACAAAGAGGTGCTGGCCGGCCTGACGACGCCACAGCTCGAGAGCCTCGCGCTGCTGGCGATCGGGCTGCTGTGGCTGGCGGTGATGGTGCGCCGCGGCGGCACGGCCGCGCTGCGTCCCACGACGGCCTGAGCGGGCCGTCCGACGAGCTCCTCTGCAGGCAAGCGATAATCACGGCCATGGCCACCGGCACGAGCCTCTCCCTCGCGTTCCCGCTCGCCAGCAGGCTGAACGAGCGCGGGCGCCTGGAGGTGGGAGGCTGCGACACGATCGAGTTGGCGAGGGAGTTCGGGACACCCGCGTACGTCGTGGCCGAGGACGACCTGCGCGCTCGCGCCAGGGCGTTCGTGCAGGCCGGGCGCGACGCCGGCCACCGTGACTACCACGTCGTCTTCGCCTCCAAGGCCTTTCCATGCGCGGCCGTGCTCGAGCTGTTCGCGCGCGAGGGGCTGTGGTGCGATGCGGCCTCCGGAGGGGAGCTGCACCTGGCGCTACGGGCTGGCTTCGCCCCGGAGCGGATCGTGCTGCACGGCAACGCGAAGTCCGAGGCCGAGCTGCGGATGGCCCTGCGCCATCGCGTGGGCCTGATCGTGATCGACAACTTCGACGAGATCGGCCGCCTTGAGAGGCTCGTGGGGGAGGGTGCGCTCGCCGACCTCGGCCCCCAACCGGTGCTCGTGCGGGTCACCCCTGACGTCAGCGGAGATACCCACGAGAAGATCTCCACCGGCCAGGCCGACTCCAAGTTCGGCTTCTCGATGGCGGATGCGCCCGCGGCGATCGCCCGCGTCCAGGAGGTCGACGGACTTTCGCTGCAGGGCGTGCACGCGCACATCGGCTCGCAGCTCCTGAGCCTCGATCCCTTCCGCCGCGAGGTCGCCGAGCTGGCAGGGCTCGGCGACTTCCCCGTGTGGGACATCGGCGGCGGGCTCGGCGTCCAGTACGTCGACGAGCAGCCCTCGCCACCGCCGATCGAGGAGTACGTGAGCGCGATCGTGGCGGCGGCGCACGCCAACGGCCTGGCCGAGCGGCGGCTGATGGTCGAGCCGGGCCGCTCGCTTTGCGCCAATGCCGCCGTGACCCTCTACACGGTCGAGAGCGTCAAGCAGAACGTCTCGCGCTGGGTGGCCGTCGACGGCGGCATGTCGGACAACCTGCGCCCGATGCTCTACGGCGCGGTCTACCAGGCGCAGGTCGCCGATCGCTTCGGCGGCTCCACGCGCTGCGTGCTCGCGGGAAAGCACTGCGAGTCCGGCGATGTGATCGTGCGCGAGGCCACGCTCGAGGATCCCCGGCCGGGCGATGTGATCGTGACCCCCGCCACCGGCGCCTACGGCCATGCGATGGCGAGCAACTACAACGGCGTTCCACGCCCGCCGGTGATCTTCTGCAGGGACGGCGATGCGCGTGTGGTGGTCAGGCGCGAGAGCTTCGAGGACCTGACTGCGCGCGATGTCGTCTAAGAAGGGGGGTGCGCACGATGTCCCCTGAGGCCCCCATCCACGAGGCTCCGTTCAAGGTCGGCCTGCTCGGCTTTGGGACGGTCGGCGCCGCCTTCGCCGAGCTGCTGCAGGAGCGAGCTGATGAGATCGAGCGCTTCAACGGGCGCAGGCCGGTGATCAGCGGGGTGCTCACGCGTACGCGGGGCGACTTCGAGGAGATCCTCGCCGAGGCCGACATCATCGTCGAGGTGATGGGTGGCATCGAGCCCGCGCGCGAGCACCTCCTGAGCGCGATGCGCGCAGGCAAGGACGTGGTGAGCGCCAACAAGCAGCTGCTCTCCCAGTACGGCGAGGAGCTGTTCGAGACGGCCCGCGAGCACGACGTCAGGCTGCGCTTCGAGGCTGCCGTGGCGGGCACGGTGCCCGTGGTGCGAGTGCTCGAGGAGTCGCTGTCGGCCACTCCGATCGACCGCATCCACGGGATCGTCAACGGCACCACCAACTTCATCCTCACCGAGATGGCCCATGGCTCGAGCTACGCCGAGGCGCTCGCCGAGGCTCAGCGCAAGGGCTACGCGGAGGCCGACCCGAGCGACGACGTCAGCGGGCGCGACGCGGCCGCCAAGATGGCGATCCTCGCGCGCCTGGCGTTCGGGACGCCCGTCCACCTCGACGACGTGCGCTACGAGGGCATCGAGCACCTGCACGCCGACGACCTGGAGTACGCGCGCGAGTTCGGCCTCGGCCTGAAGCTGATCGGAACGGCAGAGCGCATCGACGGCGGCCTGGCCGTGAGCGTGTATCCCACGTTCCTGTACCCCGGCCACCCGCTCGCGGCGATCTCGGGATCGTTCAACGCCGTGACGGTCGAGTCCGAGACGATCACCGAGATCACGCTGTCGGGGCCGGGCGCCGGTGGCCGCCAGACCGCGAGCGCCGTGCTCGGTGACGTGGTGAGCGTGATGACCGGCGGCGCCCGCCCACCGGCCCCGCCGCTGCCGCTGCGTCTGGTCGAGGACGTGCAGAGCGCCTTCTACCTGCACCTCGACGTGGCCGATCGTCCCGGGGTGCTCGCCTCGGTCACGAAGGTGCTCGGCGAACACGACGTGTCCATCAAGTCGGTGGTCCAGCGGGGCATGGGCGAAAATGCCCGGCTGGTGATGGTCACGCATCCGGTGGTCGAGTCGAGCCTGCGCACGGCGGTCGAGCGGGTCGGCGAGTTCGACTTCATGCGCTCGACCCCGAGGACCATTCGTGTGATCGAAGAGGAGTTTGTATGAACGAGGCGAGCATCAAGATCCCGAAGGTTGAAGCGATACCGCCGACCGGAGCCCACGTTCCGCTGATCGAGCGCTATCTCGAGCGCCTCCCGTTCGAGCCCGGCGATCCTCTGGTCAGCCTGCAGGAGGGCTCGACGCCGCTGCTGCGCGCGCCGGTGCTCTCGGAGCTGGTGGGGGCCACCGTGCGACTGAAGCTCGAGGGCGCCAACCCGACGGGCTCGTTCAAGGACCGGGGCATGACCTGCGCCGTGTCGGCCGCCGTGCGCGACGGGGCCAAGGCCGTGATCTGCGCCTCGACCGGCAACACGGCCGCGAGCGCCGCGGCCTACGCGGCGCGCGCGGGCATCACCTGCGCGGTGATCGTCCCCGAGGGCAAGATCGCCCAGGGCAAGATGGCCCAGACGCTCGTCCACGGCGCGCGTGTGATCTCGTTGAAGGGCAACTTCGACCAGGCGCTCACGCTCGTCCGCGAGCTCACCGACACGCATCCGATCGTGCTCGTCAACTCCGTGAACGAGTACCGGATCGAAGGCCAGAAGACGGCCGCCTTCGAGATTCACGAGGGGCTCGACGGAGGCCTGGAAGCGCTGTGCATCCCGGTCGGCAACGCCGGCAACATCACCTCCTACTGGCGCGGCTTCCGCGAGATGGGAGCCGCGCCGAAGATGTTCGGCTTCCAGGCCGAGGGCGCCGCGCCGCTGGTCGAGGGCCGGGTGATCGAGCACCCGGAAACGGTCGCCAGCGCGATCAGGATCGGCAACCCGGTGCGCTGGGAGGACGCGATGGCGGCCGCCACCGACTCGCGCGGCGCGATCCGCGTGGTCAGCGACACGGAGATCCTCTCGGCCTACCGGTTGCTCGCTTCCAAGGAAGGGATGTTCTGCGAGCCGGCCTCGGCCGCCTCGGTCGCCGGCCTGCTCAAGTACGGAGCCGACGGCGCGGAGCAGATCGTGTGCGTGCTCACCGGTCGCGGTCTCAAGGACCCCGAGACTGCCATCGCCAACAACGACGGCAAGGTCATCCAGTGCGTCGCCGAGCGTGGGCCGATCGAGGAAGCGGTCCTGGGTGACCCGTAGGAGGGTCGTGCGCGTTCCCGCGTCCTCGGCCAACCTGGGGCCGGGATTCGACTCGATGGCGGCGGCGCTCTCGCCGCGGCTGGAGCTCGAGGTCGAGGAGACCGGGAAGTTCGGCGTCGAGACCGAGCTGCTGGTGGCGAGGGGCCGTGAGAACCTCTGCGTGCGGGCGTTCGAGCAGCTGCATCCGGCGGACGGCTTCACCTTCAGGATCCGCTCGGAGATTCCGCTTGCTGGAGGGCTGGGCTCGAGCGCGGCGGCGATCGTGGCCGGGCTGGCAGCCGCCGACCACCTGTTCGAGCTCGACGCGGACCTGTTCGCCGAGGCAGTTGCGCTCGAGGGCCACCCGGACAACGTGGCAGCGGCCCTGCACGGTGGCTTCGTGGTCTGTGCGGACGACGAGGTCACGCGCCTGGATCCCCCGACGGGCCTGGAGGCGTTGGCCGTGGTCCCCACGGAGGCGGTGCGAACGCGGGCGGCGCGGGCAGCGCTGCCGGCCGAGGTGCCGATGGGGGAGGCTGTCTTCAACGTCGCCCACGCGGCATTGCTGATGCTGGGTCTCGCGCGTGGCGACTGGGACCTGCTCGGCCGCGGCCTGCAGGACCGCCTGCACCAGCCGCGCCGGGCTCACCTCTTTCCCCGCTCCTACGAGCTGGTCGGCCGTGCTCGCGAGCTGGGCGCGCTCGGCGCCACCATCTCGGGCGCCGGGCCCACGGTGCTCGTGTGGTGCTTCTACGAGCAGACCGGCGCGGTGGCAGAGGCCCTCGCGCCGGAGATCGAGGGCTGGGCGTCGCTGCTGCGCGCCTCCTTCGAGCCCCAGGGCGCCTACGTGGTGGAGCTCTGAGACAGCCTGGCGAGGCGCTTGCGGGCATCGCTGAGCCCAGGTAGGCGGCCCATCAGTTCGCCCGCCACGGCGAGGTAGTCGGCCCCCAGGTCGGGACGGTGGTCGAGGATCGACGTCGCCCGCTCGGCCGACTCGGCGTAGGCTATCGAGGCGCGGATGGCCGTCTCGAAGACGGCCTCGCCGAAGCGCTCCTGCAGCGAGACGAGCGCCTCGCGCGAGTGAACCGTGCGCATGTCCGCCAGGTTGAGCAGAACCCCGAGCAGCGAGAGCTCGGGGTTGAGGCTCTCGCGCGCCAGCTCGACCACCTCCATCGCCTGCTCGACGCCCTGCAGCGCGAAGTACTGGGCCTCGGCTGTGATCAGCGCCTGGTCAGCCGCCACGAGCGCGTTGATCGTGAGCAGGCCCAGTGACGGCGGGCAGTCGATCAGGATCACCTCGTAGTCCTCGCCGGCCTTGGCCAGGGCACGCTTGAGGGTCATCTCGCGACCCATCTTGCCGCCGAGCATCAGCTCGGCCTCGGCCAGGCTGAGGTTGGCGGGGATGATGTCCTCGTGGATCGCCTCGCTCGCCTTGGCGCGCCCGGAGAGGACCTCGGCGACCGTCGGCTGCACGTCGGTGGGCAGGTCGAAGTAGTCGGAGAGGTTGCCCTGGGGGTCCAGATCGACCGCCAGCGTGCGGATCTCACAGCGGCGCAGGATGTCGGTGAGCGTGCGCACCGTGGTCGTCTTCCCGGTGCCTCCCTTCTGGGAGAGAACGGCGATCGTTTGAGCCATGGCGCGATACTACGCACACACCGCCCACCGAAGCGCGGCGGTCCCGCTCATGGCGCACCGAGTGCCCCTGGGCCCTCTCCCGCGTGGACAGTCAGTTTGGCCCTATGGACCGGCTTGCGGCGCTAACCCTGCCCGTCCGGCTCTGGGTGCACGCTGAGGAAGCACAGGCGGTAGCGGCCCACGATGATCTCATCGCCGTCCTTCAGCACCCGGCCGTCCACGCGCGCGCCGTTGACGAACACGCCGTTGAGGCTGCGGTCGTCCAGCAGACGCACACCGTCCGGCTGGCGCACGATCAGCGCATGGCGGCGCGAGACCGTGGGGTCGTCGAAGCGCACGTCTGCTGCCATGCTGCGCCCGATGCGCGTCCACTCGCGGCTCAGCGCGATCGTGCGCAGCTCGCCACCTTCCTCGAAGCAGAGATACTCGCCGGGCTGCTCGACCTGCTCCCTGGCGCGAGCCATCTGGGCCTTGCGATCGGAGGCGACCGGCTCGACGAGCTTCGCATCGGGGCGCTCGGCATCCACTCGAGCCGACATGCGCTCGGTGTTGAACAGCGACGCTCGCACGAACTCGGTGCCGCCGCAGCTGGGGCATGCGGTGAGCGCGTCCGAGGAGGAGAGCGTCAGGGTGTAGCCGCAATCCTGGCAGCGGAACGAGCCCGCGCCGACAAAGGTGTTCGAGGTAACTGCTGAGCTCATGCTGTCCTCCCTCTCTCTAGCTGCTGCTGCCAAGGGGGCGCTCCCCCGCCGGGGAAACTCGTGACGATCATAACAAGCCTGTCAATAGGGTCTGGTTCCGGATATCGGAATCTATCGAAGCAACTGGGACACCGTGCGTCGAAGGACGCCTCGTCGATCTACCCCCGGCGCCGCCCTTGCAAACGCGTCCCGTCTGAGCGCAGGCTAAGCAGGAGCGCACGCGGCAACGCCGAAAACCGGGTCGATCATGTCTTCGCCCGTCACCCATGTCGAGCAGCTCGAGCGTGTGCTCCTACAGCGTGGCCTCGGCGCGCTGGAGGCGGACAGGAGCAGCTGCGCCGACTGCGGGCGCACGCCGCTGACGGGCGAGCAGGTCCACCTCTACGGAGGGCGCTCTCACCATCTCGTCTGCGAGCTGTGCCGCCCGCGCCGGCGGGAGACGCCGGAGGCGAGCGAGATCGTGCGCCATTGCGAGCACGGCCACACCGTGCGCCTCACCGCCCGCGCGGCGTAGTTCCGGCCCTCCGCTGCGTAGTCCGGGCCCTCCGCGGCGCCCGCGCCCAGTCGGTCGCGAAGCGAGGCTAATAGACTTGCGCTCGCCGTGGATCCCGTGACCGCCTCGATCGTCATATCCGCTCCCCGCGAGCGGGTGTTCGACTATCTCCAGGACATCGCCAACCACCCCGAGTTCACGGACCACTACCTGGTGGACTGGCACCTGACCAGGATCGATTCGATCGGCCGTGGGGCGGGTGCGCGCTTTCGCGTCAAGGCGCCCGGCAACCGCTTCAGCTGGGCCGACGTGACGTTCTCGGAGGTCGAGCGCCCTCATCGGATCGTCGAGGTGGGGCGGACGGGCAAGAGCAATCGCATCAGAACCGTCGGCGTCTACGAGCTGGCGGTCGCCGAAGCCGGGGCGACGCGCGTGCGTTTCACGCTGCAGACGAGCCCCGTGACGATCTCCGATCGCATCATGGAGGGCCTCGGTGCGAAGGCCTGGCTGAGGCGCAACAACCAGCGCGCGATGCGCCGGCTGCGGGGCATCCTCGAGCAGGACGAGGGCCGAGGAGCCTCAGCCGAGAGCCGCGGGCAGCGTGTCACCGTCGCCGGCGGGTAGACTGCCGCGTCGCATGTCCAGCCGCCTGCGCAAGCTCCCGCCAGCCGTGCTCGCCCTGCTTGCCGTGTTCGTCCTCGGCGCCTGTGGCGACTCGCACACCAAGGTCAGCACCGGCACCTACGCGGGCGAGTCGGGCGCCAACGCCCCTTACCTCGACGTCGGTCCCCTGAAATACGAGGTCCAGCTCTCGCGCGAGCTCAACCCGTACAACAGCGAGGACGCCGCCTACCTGCAGGGCTTGAGCGAAGGCGAACGCAAGCTCACCCCGGGCCAGGAGTGGTTCGCGGTGTTCATCCAGGTCTACAACGACACCTCGCATGAACTGCCGTCCTCCAGCGACATCACGATCAGCGACACTCAGGGCAACACCTACATCCCAATCGTGCCCAGCCAGATCAACGCCTATGCCTATCGCCCCGGTCCCGTGCCGGCCAAAGGCCAGCTGCCGATTCCCGATGCGACAGCTGATCTTGGACCCACCCAGGGAGCCCTGCTGCTGTTCAAGATCCAGACGGTCTCGCTCGACAACCGCCCGCTCGAGGTGAAGATCGTCGATCCGACGAACCCGGCCGAGACCGCCCAGGCCGAGCTCGACGTCTGAGCTCGAGGCGCCCACGGAGCTCTAGGCGCCTACGCGCCTGAGTGCAGGCCGGCTTCGAGCACCTGCCTGGCGACCGGCGCCGCGGTGGTTCCGCCGGCGCCGTCTTCCACGAGCAGCACACACACGACGATGCGCGGGTGAAGAGCGGGTGCGAACGCGGCGAACCAGGCATCGGTGTTGCTGGCTTCGCTTTCGCTCGAGTGGCAGCTTTCCTTGCTCGCTTCCTTGCCTTCTGCGCCCGAGCCGGTTTCCGTTTCCGGTTTGCAGGCGCTCTTCAGTTCGGCGGTGCCGGTCTTTCCGGCGACGGTCACCCCCGGGATCGCGGCCGCGGTGCCTGTGCCTTCGCGAACGACGCCGATCATCAGGTGGCGGACCGTGCGCGCCACCGAGGCGCTGACGACCTGCCGACCGCCGCCGGACGCTGAGCCTGCCACGAAGGAGGGCGCTGGGCGCCGTCCGCCGTCGGCGATGGTCGCGGCCACGATCGCCATCTGCAGGGGTGTGGCCAGCACCTGGCCCTGGCCGATGGCCGTCGATCCGATGTCGAGTTCGCCCTGGATGTCCGCAGCTGCAGGCAGCGTGCTCTCGGCCGCGCCGGGAACCCCGGTCTCGTGGTTGAAGCCGAGCTTTTCGGCCGTGGCCACCAGGCGCGCGGCGCCGAGCTTCACCCCGAGGGGGCTGAACACCGAGTTGCAGGACACCGCGAAGGCCAGTTCCAGCGAGCCACCGCAGTCCTCGCCGTTGGCGTTGCTCAGCTTCACGCCGTCGAGCGTCGCGTAGGTCGCATACGGGAAGACCGTGTGGGGAGTGGCGATGTGGGCCTCCAGCACGCCCGTCAGCGTGACCATCTTGAACGTCGAGCCGGGCGGCTGCAGCCCTTCGAGGCCGATGCCGGCCACCGCGAGGATCTGTCCCGTGGACGGCTGCAGTGCGACGATCCCGCCGAGCTGTCCTGCGAGCGCACTCACGGCCGCGCGCTGGACCGTGGGGGAGACCGTCGTGCGCACGGGCGCGGCGGGGCGGGGAGCCGCGTAGGCGAGCAGCCGCCCGCCAGCGAGCAGTGCCCCGCCCGCGCGGCCCCGCAGGCGGTCATCGAGCGCGCGCTCCAGCCCGCCCAGCCCGACGGTCGCGCCAGCCGGGACGCCCTGGGCTTCGAGCGCGGCCAGGCGCGAGGCCGGGACGGGTCCCACCGTCCCGATCACGGCGCGCGCCGCTTCGCCGAGCGGCGAGCTGCGCGTGCCTTCGGTCGAGGCCTCGCCGGCGGGGCTTTCGGCCAGGACGCTGCCGTCGCGAGCGAGCAGCGTCGCACGGCGTGGCAGGCTGGTGCGACGGCTCAGCTGCTCGCCGCTGCGCAGCCCCGGAAAGCTCAGCGATCGTGACCACCTCACGCGGGGAGGGCCTTCGCCGGCTTCGGCGATCGCCACTTCGAAGTTCAGCGACAGCGTCCCGAACAGGCGCGTGCTGACCCGCACCGGAATGCTCACGTCTGTGCCCGATGCTCGCGCCCTGCCGACGATCCGCAGGCGGGTCGCGGTGGCCGTTCGCAGCGCCTGCTCATAGATGTCGGCGAAGCTGCTGGCCGAGTACTCGCGCTGGGAGGCGGGGTCGATGTCCCCGTACATCGTCACGTAGTCGCCGCGGGTCCATGCCGAGACGAACTGGTCGGCGAGCGCGGATGCGGCCGAGGTGCCGTGCTGGGCCCCGACGATCGCGCCCACGGCGAAGGCCACGGCGGCGAGCGCCAGCACCGGGCGCGCGCGCCGCAGTCTGTGGTTGCGACTCTCAGTCAAGGAGCTTGTACAACATGGCAGGTGACACAACTGGACTGGATCATTGTCGCGTTCGCGGCCATCCTCGCCCTTTTCGGATTCCGCCAGGGCTTCATCGTGGGGGCGCTCTCGTTTGCAGGGTTCGCACTTGGTGCATTCCTCGGAACCCGCCTGGGTCCTCTTCTGCTCCCGCAGGGCTCCTCCTCGCCCTATGCGCCGGCCTTCGGCCTCGTCGGTGCGCTGCTCGGGGGCGCGATCCTGGCGAGCGGCCTGGAGGGACTCGGGTTTCGCCTGCGGCGCACGTTGATCATCCCCGGTATGGGCACGCTCGACGGGATGCTCGGCGCTGCGCTGGGGGCGGCGCTGGCACTGGGGATCGTCTGGATCGTGGCGGCGGTGGCGGGACAGACGCCCGGGCAGGAACAGCTGCGCGGCGACATCCAGCGATCGGCGATCCTGCGCAGGCTCAACCAGATCCTGCCGCCGTCCGGATCTGTTCTCAATGCGCTCGCCAGGCTCGACCCGCTCCCGTCGATCACGGGGCCCTCGCCCGACGTGGCGGCGCCCGAACCGGCGATCGCACGCGCGCCGGGCGTGAGCGCGTCATCGCGCAGCGTGGTGCGCGTCGACGGGACCGCGTGCGGATTGGCGATCGAGGGCTCCGGTTGGGTGGCTGCGCCGGACCTGGTGGTGACCAACGCGCATGTGGTGGCCGGCGAGCAGGACACGACCGTGGAGATCGATGGGCGTCAGCCGGGGCTTGCCGCGCAGCCGCTCGCCTTCGACCCGACGCATGACGTCGCGATCCTGCGCGTTCCCGGGCTCGGTCTTCCCTCGCTCAGCCTCCTCGCCGATCCAGCCTCGGGCACTTCAGGTGCGATCCTCGGCTACCCCGAGAACGGGCCCTTCAACGTCCAACCCGGTCGGATCGGGCGCACGCAGACCGTGATCACCCAAAACGCCTACGGGCAGGGCCCGGTCTCACGGGAGCTGACCCCGCTGCGCGGGCTGGTGCGCCCGGGCAACTCGGGAGGCGCGATGGTGGACATCGACGGTCGCGTCCTCACGACGGTCTTCGCCGCTACCGTCGGGGGCCATCCCCGGGGCGGCTACGGGGTGGCCAACGCGACCGTGGCTGCGGTGCTGCGGGAAGCCGAGATGCGCGCGAGAGAAGGGGTCGAGGTCGGCACCGGGCAGTGCGCCCCGGGCTGAGAGCTCGGCGCGGAGCCGCGGTGCAGCTCGTCGCTCAGGTCCCGGCCGGCGCGGGGCGACTCGCCGCGCGCGGGCGGGCACTGCCGCGCTTCTTCGGTTCGCTCGGGGCCGGTGCGGGTGGGGCATGGGCGTCGGCCGGCCGCTGCCTCGCCGGCTGCTCGGCCGGCACTCTGCCGAGCTCGGAGTCGATCGCCTGCTGGATGGCCGCCAGGCGCCTGACGAGCCCGCCGCGGACCTGCTCGAGCTCCGCAGCGCTCAGGAGCGTGGGGCCGATGCCCGCGCTGGCAGCGCTCGACACGGACATCAGGGCGGGGTGAGCGGCCTCCATCTCCGCGAGCGTTCGCTCGAGCGATCCGATCTGGGCGCGCAGCGCTCGGCGCTGCTCGGCGGCCGCGTCTCGGGGAGCGTCGCGGGACTCGGCCGAGACGTAGAGCGCCGCGGCGACCTCCCGCGGATCGACCCCGGTCTCGAAGGCCTCGCGCGCGGCGCCGGCGGCGATCTTTCCCACTGGTGAGCGCGTGCTGGGCTTGGCGCTGACGAACGTGCCGCTGCCCTGCTGGCTTTCGATCAGGCCCTCCTGCTCGAGGCGCTGGTAGACCGCGCGAACAGTGTTCACGTTGACCCCACTGTCCTGCGCCAGGTCGCGCAGTCCCGGCAGGCGTTGGCCGGGGGTGAGCTGACCGTCCGCGATGCGGGAGCGCAGCGCCCATGCGAGCTGGACGCCGATCGGCACCTCCGCGCGGCGATCGACCACGAGCGTCCTGAAGTCGGGCGGCCCCGCCATCTCGGGGTTGTCATCTAGCTGCGAGCTCACACGCAGAAGTTAGCGCGCCACCGGACAGATTTACAGTGTGCTGGTCAACTAGTACACTATGGAAATGGGCAGGGAGGAGCGAGGAATTGGCGGGTCCGCGCCACTCATGAGGGGCGCTCCGGCGTCGCCATCCCCCGATACCGGTAGCGCGCAGCGGGTCGCCGCCCGCGCCTTCCTGCCCACCAGGAGCCTGCTCGAGGAAGTGGGGGACATGGTCCTCCTGACGGGCAGAACGATCCGTTCGGCGCTGGCGCCGCCATATCCCTACGGCGGCGAGCTCGTCTCCCAGTTTCTCTTCGCGCTGCGCCTGTGCTGGCTGCCGCTGCTCCTATCCACCGTGTCGATCAACTACGGAGCGGCGGGTCTGCAGGCAGCGAACGTCCTGACGCTCATCGGCGCTCTGGACAAGCTGGGTGGATTCTTCGTGCTTGCGGCCATCCGTGAAATCGGGCCGCTGATCACCTCGGTCGTGCTCGCAGGCGTCGCCGGCACGGCGATCACGGCGGATCTCGGCGCGCGCAAGGTCCGGGAGGAGCTCGACGCGCTGCAGGTGCTCGGCGTGGACACGGTCAAGAACCTCGTGGTTCCGCGCTTCCTCGCGCTGATGGTCGTGACCGGGCTGTTCAACATCTACGCGATCCTGTTCGGCCTGTTCGGCGGCATCCTGGCCGAGATCGTCAGCGGTCAACCGCTCGGTCCGTTCTGGACGACGCTGTTCGCCAACGCCACGACCACCGATCTGTGGGGCTCGGTGCTGAAGACGACGATCTTCGGGGCGATCATCGCGATCGTCTGTTGTTACAAGGGAATGACCGCCTCCGGCGGCGCGGAGGGTGTGGGACGGGCAGTCAATCAGGCGGTCGTGACATCTCTGCTGGTGATCACGGCGTTCAACTACGTCTTCATGCAGACGCTGCTCGCCACCCACCCTGGGCTCCTGGTGATCAAGTGATGGTTGGGCTGCTTGCGCTGCCGCGTGAATGGCTCTCCTCAGCGGGGGACATCGGCGGATTCATGGGTCGGGTGATGGGCGAGGTCTACGGCCTGCGCGTATTTCGCTTCTTCGGCGAGGCGCTGCGCCAGGCGGGCGTGCTGATCGTCTCCTCCACGCTCGTGATCTGGGGTCTGGCCTTCTTCACCGGTCTCGGCACGTGCGGGATCGAGGGCGCCTACTTCGCCGAGGCGCAGGGCACGGGCGCCATCTCGGGCATCTTCGCCGCCTGGTGCGATCTGCGCGAGGCGGTTCCCTACGCGTTCGGCTACATGATGGCCGCGAAGGTCGGCACGGGAATCGTGGCGGAGATCGGCGCGATGCGGATCAACGATGAGATCGACGCGCTCGAGGTGATGGGGATCGACTCGATCACCTTCCTGTGCGCCACGCGCCTGCTGGCCGCCTGGATCGTGCTGCCGTTCATGTATGTGTCGGCCATCGGCGTGGCATATCTGGCGTCCTACGTGGCCGTTGTCGACCAGGTCGGGTATGTGACCTCGGGCGGGTACCTGCTGGTCTTCTGGCAGTTCCAAAACCCGGGTGACGTGCTGTTCAGCCTGACCAAGGGGATGTTCATGGCGACCGCGGTGGTGCTGGTCGGCTGCTACTACGGCTACAAAGCCAGCGGGGGGCCCGTGGGCGTGGGCACTGCGACGGCCAAGTCGATGGTGCTGAACATCGTGCTCGTGAACCTGATCGGCATGCTCGGGAGCCAGGTCTTCTGGGGCGCCAATCCGCGCGCTCCGATCGGCGGATAGCTCGGGGCCGCTACGCTGACCGCCATGTCGAAGACGCTCCTGGTCGCAGAGAAGCCCTCCGTGGGGCAGGATCTCGCGCGCGTGCTGCCGGGACCCTTCAAGAAGCAGGAGGGTTTCCTCGAGGGACCGGACCACGTGGTCACGTGGGCTGTGGGGCACCTCGTGCAGCTCGCCGAACCGGAAGCCTACGACGCGAAATACAAGAGCTGGCGAATGGCCGACCTGCCGATCGTGCCCGACCGCTTCAAGCTCGAGGTGCGCGACGAGCGCTCGCGCAAGCAGATGTCGGTGGTCACCAAACAGCTGGGCCGCGAGGACGTGGAGGAGGTCGTCAACGCCTGCGATGCGGGCCGCGAGGGCGAGCTGATCTTCGCCTACCTGTTCGAGAAGGCCAAGGGCAAGAAGCCCGTGAAACGGCTGTGGCTGAACTCGATGACCACCGCTGCGATGAAGAGCGCGCTGGCGTCGCTGCGCCCGGCCGAGGAGTTCGCGACCCTCGAGGAGGCCGCCCGCTCGCGCTCGGAGGCGGATTGGATCGTGGGCATGAACGCCACTCGCGCTGCCACGATCAGGCTGCGCAGCTCCTTCGACGGCGCCGTCTCGCTGGGGCGGGTGCAGACGCCGACACTGGCGATCGTGGCCCGCCGCGAGGAGGAGATCAGGGCGTTCAAGCCCGAGCCCTACTGGCTCGTGGACGCCACCTTCCTCGCCGATGCCCTCAATGGTGACGGGAGTGGGGGCGAGCGCACCTATGTGGGCCACTTCCAGGCCCCCGCGGGCAGCCCCGGCACGACCAAGGGCCCGCGGATCGGCACCGTGGAGGAGGCCGAGGCGATCGTCGCGGCCTGCAAGGGCCGCACGGGGACGATCACGAAGCTCGAGAAGAAGGAGCAGCGCGAGAAAGCCCCGATGCTCTACGACCTCACGACCCTGCAGCGCGAGGCCAACAATCGCTATGGCTTCTCGGCGCGCAGGACGCTTGCGGCGGCGCAGCGCCTGTACGAGGAGCACAAGGCCCTGACCTATCCCAGGACCAACTCGCGCTACCTGACCACGGACATGGTCGAGGAGATCAAGCCGATCGCCGAGCTCGTGGGCAGGCACAGCGAGTACGCCAAGGGCGCCGCGTACGTGATCGGCCTGGACGTGCTGCCGCTCGGGCGCGTGGTCAACGACGAGAAGGTCACCGACCACCACGCGATCATCCCCACCCGCTCGGAGCACAACCTCGAGAAAATGGGCTCGGACGACAGGCGCGTGTACGACATGGCCGTGCGCCGCTTCCTGGCCGTGTTCCACCCGGAGGCGGTGTTCGAGAACACGCGCGTGGAGACGACCGTCAAGGCGGCCGACGGCGAGGGCGCCCACGTCTTTCGCACGCGCGGCAAGCTCCTGCTGGTGCCCGGCTGGCGCGGGGTCTACGACGAGATCTCAGCTGACGCGAAGGCCGCCGAAAGCGAGGCGCGCGGCGAGGAGGACGAGGCCGCCGAGCAGCAGCTGCCGCGACTGATCGACGGGGAGGAGGTCGAGACCCGCAAGATCGAGAGCGCGCGCAAGGAAACCAAACCGCCACGGCGCTACAGCGATGCCTCGCTGCTCGGGGCGATGGAGACGGCGGGCAAGCTCGTGGACGACGACGAGCTGCGTGAGGCGATGAAGGACTCAGGGATAGGCACGCCGGCCACCCGGGCGGCGATCATCGAGCGGCTGATCACGGTCGGCTATATCGAGCGCGACGGCCGCGCGCTGGTGGCCACCGAGAAGGGTCTCAACGTGATCCGGCTGCTGAACGAGCACGCCCTCACATCGCCAGGGCTGACGGGCAGCTGGGAGCAGCGTCTGGGCAAGATCGAGCGTGGCGAGGACTCGCGCAAGAAGTTCATGAGCGACATCGCGGGCTTCGCCGAGGAGACCGTCAAGGAGCTCGACGAGACGCTCAAAGACGTGCGCATCCCGCGTGCCCGTCTCGGCCCGTGCCCGGTCTGCGGCCATGAGATCGTGGAGAACCGCAAGGGCTACTCGTGCTGGGCCCGCGACGATCCGGGCTGCGGCTTCGTGATCTGGAAGGCCAAAGCCGGCAAGACCCTGCCGATCGCCATCGCCAAGGAGCTGATCAAGACGGGCTACACCGCTCAGGCGGTCACGGGCTTTCGCGGCCGCAGCGGGCGCAGCTTCCGGGCGCACCTCGCCCTCCAGCAGACCGAGGAGGGCAAATGGCGCGTGGAGTTCGACGAGCTGTGGGCGAAGGAGGGCGTCAAGCCGCCCGAGGCCGAGGCTGGTGAGGGCGAGACGGACGCCGCCGCAGCCAACGGCAAGGCCGTCGCGGCCCGCAGCGCCGCCTAGGTCCTTTTCGGGAGACCCGGGCGCGCGCTGCCCGGTCCGGCCGTAGTGGCGCCGGTCACCGCAGTTGTCGTTTGCGCAGAGGCACAGGAGCATGTCGGGGCTGTGCGCCAGGATGGATGGGATGCCCATCACCCTGCTCACGGGTCCCGCGAACGCCGGCAAGGCCCAGGTTGTCATGGACGCGGTGCGCGCCCATCTCGCCCACGGCGAGGAGCCGCTGTTGGTCGTGCCGACCAGAGCGGACACCGAGTACTACCTGCGCGAGCTCGCGGGTGACGGCGCCGCGATGGGCGCGCGCGTGGAGCGCTTCGACGGCCTGATCGAGGAGGCCGTGGGTCGCGCGGGGGTGAGGCAGCCGGTGCTCGGAGGGCTGGCCCGCGAGCGGATCCTGGGCGCGATCGCCGCGTCCGCGGAGGGCGTGCGGGCGACCCCGGGATTCATACGCGCGCTGGGGGCAATGTTCGCGGAGCTGCGCGTGCGCAGGGTGACGCCGGCGACGCTCGCGCGCTCGTTGGCGCAATGGGCCGCGCAGGACGATGCGGGAGCCTCGCGGCTGCACCTGGCAGGGCTGTTCGAGCGCTACCAGGCAGCGCTTTCGGAGCTCGGGCGCCTCGATGGCGAGCAGCGGGCGATAGCCGCGCTCGACGAGCTGCGGCGCACACCGGCCCGATGGGGTGCGACGCCTGTGCTGTTCTACGGCTTCGATGACCTGACGCGGCTGCAGATCGATGCGATCGAGACGCTCGGCAGGGTCGTGGGGGCCAGGGTGACGGTCTCGCTCACGTTCGAGCCGGGGCGCACGGCGTTCGCCGGGCGGGCGGGGACGTTCGCGGCGCTCGCTCCGCTGGCCGACGAGCATCGCCACCTCGCGGCTCGCGCCGAGTACTACGCGCCCCGATCCCGTAACGCTCTGAGTCATCTCGAGCGCTCGCTGTTCGAGGGCGAGGCGGAGCGCGTGGATCCGGCGGACGCAGTCCGCCTGCTCGAGGGCGGTGGCGAGCGCGCCGAGCTCGAGCTGGTCGCGCATGAGATCGATCGGCTCCTGCGGGATGGGATCGCGCCGGAGGAGATCGCGGTGGTGCTCCGCGCCTCGCCCGCCGGCGCCGACCTGCTCGAGGAGGTCTTCCTCGCTGCGGGAGTTCCCTACGCGTTTCAGCGGCGCAGGCGCTTCGTCGACACCTCCGTCGGCCGGGCCCTCGTCGGCCTGTTGCGCTGCGCCGGAGAGGCCCCTGACGGTGAGCTCGGCGATCTGCTTGCGTGGCTGCGCGCGCCCGGCCTGCTGGAGCGCCCCGAGCTGGCCGACCGGCTGGAGCTCGCGGCCCGCCGCAGCGGTGCCGTCAGCGCCGGGCGGGCCAGAGAGCTGTGGGAGCAGCGAAACTGGTCGCTACAGGAGCTGGATCACCTCGGAGAGGCCGCCGGCCGTGGGCCGATCGCGCTGATCGATCGCGCCGGGCGCGAGCTGCTGCGCCTGTTTGCGGCGCCCAGGCGCAGGAGCGCAAGCGTGCTCGACGGCGAGGACGTGGAGGAGGCGCGTGCGTTCGCGGCCGGGCGTCGAGCGTTGGGGGAGCTGCGCGAGCTGGCCCGGGCGGCTCCCGAGATGGCGCCTCGGCGCCCGGGCGATCTGGCGGAGGCGCTCGCCGGCGTGGAGCTCGTCGGTGGAGAGCGACCGGCTCCCGGTGCGGTGGCGATCCTCGACCCGCTGGCCTTGCGCGCCCGGCGTGTCAGGGCGCTGTTCGTGTGCGGCCTGCAGGAGGGGGTCTTCCCAGCGCGTCCCCGGCCCCAGGCGCTGCTCGCAGAGGAGGAGCGCAGGCGACTGGCAGAAGCGAGCGGGCTGCGCCTGGGCGAGCACGAAGATCCGCTCGCCGCTGAGCGCTACCTGTTCTATGCGGCCGTTTCGCGCCCTGAGGAGCTGCTCGTCCTCAGCTGGCACGTGAGCGACGACGACGGCGAGCCGACAGCCTCCTCGCTGTTCGTCGAGGACCTGTGTGACCTCTTCGACGTGGGCTTGATCGAGCGCAGGGCGCGTCGTGCGCTCGGCGCGGTCGGCTGGGCCGGCGAGTCAGCGACCCAGGCGCCGGCTGCGGCCCCGGCCGCGACGCTCGGACACCCGCGCGTGCTCGAGCAGCTGCGCGGCCAGGTGTGGTCGGCGTCCTCGTTGGAGGTGTGGATCAGCTGTCCGGTGCGCTGGTTCGTGGAACGGTTGCTGCGCCCCGGGGACCTCGAGCCGGACGCCGAGCCGCTCGCGCGCGGCGGGTTGGCCCATGCGGTGCTGAAGGACACGCTCGAGGGACTCAGGCGCCAGACCGGCTCAGCGCGGTTGACCCGTGCATCCTTGGCGGCGGCGCGCGAGCAGCTCGAGCGGGCGTTTGCCGAGAACGAGCCTCGGTTTCCGCTCTCGGTCGAGCCGGAGCGAGCACCCGGCGCCCTGCGCCGCCTGCGCTCGGACCTCGAGCGTTACCTGACTCATGCCGCCGAGACCGAGAGCCCGCTCGAGCCGAGCGCCCTGGAGCTCGGCTTCGGCTTCGCCGCCGCGGATGAGCGCGGGCAAGCGAGCACGCTTCCGGCGTTCGAGCTCGGCGGGGGCGTGCGAATGCGCGGGAGGATCGACCGCGTCGACGTCGGTGAGGACGGCGAGGCGGTCGTGTACGACTACAAGGCGCGCAGCGCCCCGCCCGCCGCGAAGTGGATCGGGGAGGGCAAGCTGCAGGTGGCCCTGTACATGCGCGCGGTCGAGCAGCTCCTGGGCGTCTCCGCCGCCGGCGGCTTCTACCAGCCGCTGTCCGGCCCCGATCTTCGCGCTCGCGGCCTGCTCGACGGCGACAGCGGGGTGGAGCTCGATTGCGTCCGGGGGGACGTGCGCGGGCACGCCGATGTGCGCAGCCTGCTCGAGGAGGCGCTCGACGCCGCGCGTGAGGCGGCCGCCCAGGCCGGTGCCGGCGCACTGCAGCCGCGGCCGCGGAGCTGCGCCTATCAGGGCGGCTGCATGTATCCGACGATCTGCCGGTGCGAGCCGTGAGCTCCGGCGCATCCGCTCCCCCCGCGGCCGGCCCCGTCCTGACCGACGAGCAGGAGCATCCGGTAGCGCGCCGAGCCGAGCCGCTGCTGCTGTCCGCGGGGGCCGGCTCAGGGAAGACCTCGGTGCTCGTCGAGCGCTTCGTCAGAGCGGTGCGCGAGGACGGCATCGCTCCCGGGAGGATCCTCGCGATCACATTCACCGATCGGGCCGCGGGCGAGCTGCGCGAGCGCGTGCGGGCGCGCTTCCTGGAGCTCGGAGAACGTGAGGCGGCACGGGACACGGAGGCCGCCTTCGTGGGCACCTTCCACGGGTTCTGTGCGCGCCTGCTGCGCGCCCACCCGCTGCTGGCGGAGCTGGACCCGGACTTCGCGATCCTCGACGAGGGCACGGCTGGGCGCCTGCGCGGGCGGGCCTTCAGCGCGGCGCTTCGCCTGTTTCTCGGTCGAGAGGATCGCGCCGGAGCGGTTGACCTGCTGGGCGCCTACGGGGTCGATCGCGTCCACACGATGATCGCTGCCGTCCATGCGCAGCTGCGCAGTCGCGGGCAGCGCGTGCCGAGCCTGCCCGAGCCGATCGTGATCGAAGGCGCCACCGACGCGGATCAGAACGCGGAGGCAGCCGCGGCCTGCGCTCTGCTCGACGAGATGCTGGGCGGCTTCTCGTGCGCTTATGAAGAGCTCAAGCGCGAACGCAGCGCCGTCGATTTCGACGACCTCGAGCTCTTCGCCCGTGACCTGCTCGAGCGCCACGAGACGGTCCGCGCGGCCTGGGCGGAGCGCTTCGAGCTGCTGATGGTCGATGAGTTTCAGGACACCAATCCACGCCAGCTCGCAATCCTGCGGGCGCTGGAGCGCGGGAACCTGTTCACGGTGGGCGACGAGTTCCAGTCGATCTACGGCTTCAGGCATGCCGACGTGAGCCTGTTTCGGGCGCGGCGCCAGGAGCTGGCGCCAAGCGGTGCCAGCCTCGCGCTGACCCGTAACTTTCGGAGCCGCGCACCGCTGCTCGAAGTCGTCAACGCGGTCTTCGAGGAGCGCTTCGTCGAGTTCGCTCCGCTGCTGGCCGGGCGTGCGACCGAGTCGCCGGACGCGGGCGGGGCGAGCACGGCGCAGGCGCGCTCGCCCGGGCCCTCGGAGCCGCTGACCGAGCTGCTGCTGACGGACCGCTGCGGCTGGGAGGAGGACGGGGAGCTCGCACGCGAGATCGCCGCTGGGCTGCCGAGCGCGCCGTTGTGGCGCCAGGCCGAGGCGTGCATGCTCGCCCAGCGTGTGGCCGAGCTCGTGCAGAGCGGTCGCGCCCGGGCGGGGGAGGTGGTCGTGCTGCTCCGCGCCCTGGGCGACCTCGACGTGTACGAGCGCGCGCTGCAACAGCGAGGGCTGCGCACGCTGGCGGCGGTGGGCGCCTTCTGGGAGCACCAGCAGGTGGGGGACCTGCTCGCCTACCTGCGCACCCTCGCCAACCCGCTGGACGAGCTGGCGCTGTACTCGACGTTGGCCTCGCCGCTGGTGGGAGTCTCACGGGACGGCCTGGCGCTGCTCGCCGTGGCCGCCCGCGCCGACGGGCGCGGGGCCTGGGAGACGGCCCTGCGCGTGGAGAGCGAGGATCTCCTCGCGGGCGAGATCTCGCTGGAGGACCGTGGCGCGATCGTCGGCTTCTGCGAGCGCCTGCGCGGCGAGCGCGAGCGGGCCTCCAGACGGACCATCTCCGAGCTCGTCGAGCGCGCGATCGAGCACAGCGGCTACGAGCTGCATGCGCTGGGGCTCGAATGGGGCGAGCGTCGCCTGGCGAACCTGCACAAGCTCCTGCGCCTCGCGCGGCGCTTCGAGGCCAGCGAAGGGCGCGATCTACGCGCGTTTCTCGATCACGTCGCGTATCTCATCGGCGCGAGCAGCGCCGCCGAGTCCGACGCGCCCGTCGATGGAGCGGAGCCTGATGCTGTGCGCCTGATGAGCATCCACGCAGCCAAGGGCCTCGAGTTTCCGGTGGTGTGCGTGGCCGACCTCGGGCGCGCCCCCAACACGCGGCTGGCGGACCTGTTGGTGGAGGGCTCGCGGATCGGCTTGCAACTGGTCCGCCTCGATGGCGGGAAGGCGACCGCCACGCTCGACTATGAGCAGCTGGCCGAGGAGCGCAGGGCGGCAGAGGCAGCGGAGGAGGATCGGATCCTGTACGTGGCGATGACCCGGGCGCGTGAGCGCTTGATCCTGAGCGCAGCCGTGGACCTCCAACGCTGGCCAGAGGCGCGCCAGGGATCGACGGCGATCTCCTGGCTGGGCCCGGCGCTCGCGGCGGAGCTGCCCACGCTGGCTCAATCTGCGGGCGCGGAGTGGGAGCTGGCGGTCGGTCCGCTCGCAGCCCCGATCGGCGTTCGCCTGAACACTCCCGCGACCGCCACTGCAGTCCTGCGCCCGTCGCTCTCGCGCTCGGAGGGGGAATCGGACGCCAGCCGCGAGTTGGCCCCGGAGAGCCAGCCTGAGCCGGCCACCGCCGCGACGGATGCGCTGTCGGAGCAGGCGCCGCGAGGGAGCGCTCGGGTCCGAGCCGAGGCCACGCTGGAGCGGATCTCGACCCTGAGCTACACCTCGCTCACCGAGTTGCAGCGCTGCGGGTACCGCTACTACCTGGAACGGGTGCTCGGCCTCCCCGAGGACCGGGCGGCGGCACGCGCGCCGGGCTTCGCTCACGGCCTGCGGGCGCGCGAGCGCGGGATTCTCGTGCACAGGCTGCTCGAGTCGTTTGACTTCGCCCGCCCGGTGGTGCCGTCGCCCGCGGCCGTCGAGTCGCTGGCCCATGAGCTCGGGATCGGCCTCGAGGTCGGCGACAGCGCGAGGATCGCCGAGCTCCTCGAGACGGCCGTCCGCTCTGCGCCGGCGAGGCGGATCGCGGCGGCGCGCGAGGTGCGCCGCGAGCATCCGTTCGCCTTCTCGCTCGGCGCAGGGGAGCCGCTGGTCACGGGAGCGATCGACCTGCTCGCTCGTGAGCAGGACGGCGGGTGGGTGGTGCTGGACTACAAGAGCGATCGCGTCGGGCCCGAGGTCGACCTGGCAGGGCTGGTGGAGCGCGAGTACGGCGTCCAGCGACTGCTCTACGCGCTCGCGGTCCTGCGCAAAGGTGCGCCGAGGGTGGAGATCGTGCACTGGTTTCTCGAGCGTCCCGACGACTGGGTTGGCGCGAGCTACGCCGCGGGGGAGCGGGGAGCCCTCGAGTCGGGCCTCGCCCAGCGCCTGACGCGAGCTCGGGAGAGAGGGTTCGCGGTCGCCGAGGCTCCCCATCGCGGCCTGTGCCTGACCTGTCCGGGGCGCGCCAGCCTCTGCTCCTGGGGAGATGAGCGGACGATGCGCGAGCTTCCACTCGAGGGCGGGCCCCCGCCGGAGGGCCGCTGAGGCGCCTCGCCAGACGCCCCAAAAGGGCCCTGAAGAGTTTGCGTAGCGCACGGTTTCCCGCGCCTTTTCGCTGCTACGCTTTCTGGCTCCGCCTCAGGTGCCCGCCTGCCTGCGCGACGGTGGGTGTGCCCGCAAAGGGTGTGTCAACCCTCCGCGCGGGATGCACCGCCCCAAGGGAGCACTTCCATGAATCCGCACAACAAGCAGCCGCCGAAGGCCGTCGGACTTTACGACCCCCGCTTCGAGCACGACGCCTGCGGGGTGGGGATGGTCGCGCGCCTGGACAACCAGCCGACCCACGAGGTCGTCTCGAGGGCGATCACGGCGCTGGAGAACCTGGAGCACCGCGGAGCCAACGGCGCCGACCCGCGCACGGGCGACGGCGCGGGGATCCTCATGCAGATGCCCGACGAGCTGCTGCGAGCGGTGGTCGACTTCGAGCTGCCGGCGCCCGGCGCCTACGGCGTGCTGATGTGCTTCCTGCCGACCGACACCGAGGCACGCGGCCGGCTCGAGGCGCTGCTGGAGCGGACCGTCGAGGAGTGCGGCCAACGTCTGCTGGGCTGGCGCGACGTGCCGATCAACGAGCAGGAGACAGGAGATGTCGCGGCGGCCTGCCGACCGGTCATCCGCCAGCTGTTCGTGGGGTCGGGCGCGGCCGGGGAGCACGACCATCCGGAGGGCGCACGGCAGGACGCCTTCGAGCGCAAGCTCTACGTGATCCGCCGCATCTGCGAGCTGAACGCCGAGGACCCCGGGCTGTACGTGACCTCGAGCTCTTCGCGGACGATCAACTACAAGGGCATGCTGATCAGCTTCCAGCTGGCGGCCTTCTATGAGGATCTGCGCGACGAGCGCACCAAGAGCGCGCTCGCCCTCGTGCACTCGCGCTTCTCCACCAACACCTTTCCCAGCTGGGAGCTCGCCCACCCCTACCGGGTGATCTGCCACAACGGCGAGATCAACACGGTGATGGGCAACGTCAACTGGATGCATGCCCGCGAGAGCGAGCTGCGCAGCGAGCTCTTCGGCGAGGACCTCGAGCGGATCCTGCCGGTCGTCAGCGCCGGCAACTCCGACTCGGCGACGTTCGACAACGTGCTCGAGCTGCTGATGCTCGCCGGGCGCTCGCTGCCCCACGCGGCGATGATGATGATCCCCGAGGCTTATCGCAACCGCGATGACCTGCCCGACTACCTCAAGGGCTTCTACGCGTTTCACTCCTGCCTGATGGAGCCCTGGGACGGACCGGCCTCGGTGGCGTTCACCGACGGGCGCGTGGTCGGGGCCACGCTCGACCGCAACGGGCTGCGACCCGGCCGCTGGGTGGAGACCACCGACGGGCACGTGGTGCTCGGCTCTGAGTCCGGCCTGCTCGAGATCCCGCCGGAGCAGGTGCGCCGTCTCGGGCGCCTGCAGCCGGGAAAGCTGTTCCTGGTGGACCTCGAGCGGGGTCGCATCGTCGAGGACGAGGAGGTCAAGCGCGAGGTCGCCTCGCACAGGCCCTACGGCGAGTGGTTCGCGCGCAACGCCGTGCGCTTCGCCGAACTGCCTCCGTCCAGCGAAGTCACGCTCTCAGACCAGCCGATGCGCCTGCGCCAGCGCGCCTTTGGATACTCCCAGGAGGACCTGCGAGTGCTGCTGGCGCCGATGGCGATCGACGGGGCCGAGCCGATCGGGTCGATGGGCAACGACATCTCGTTGGCGGTGCTCTCCGACCAGGCGCCGCCGCTGTTCTCCTACTTCAAGCAGCTCTTCGCCCAGGTCACCAACCCGCCGATCGATCCGATCCGCGAGGAGATCGTGATGAGCCTGGCCACCAGCCTGGGCAACGAGCGCAACCTCTTCGACGAAACCCCCGAGCACGCGCACAAGCTGCTGCTCGACCAGCCGATCCTGCTCAATCGCGAGCTCGAGACCCTGCGCCACGTCGACCACGACGTCTATGGGGCGCGCACGATCGACGCCACCTGGCCGATCGCCGAGGGTCCTGCGGGGATGAGCGAGGCGATCGATCGCATCTGCCGCAAGGCGCGCGAGGCGATCGCCGAAGGCGTCAACATCATCATCCTCTCCGACCGCCTGGTCGGTCCCCGCAAAGCGCCTATTCCCTCGCTGCTGGCCGTCGCCGCCGTCCACCACCACCTCGTGCTCGAGGGCACGCGCCTGCGGGCGGGGATCATCGTGGAGTCGGGCGAGCCGCGCGAGGTGCACCACTTCGCGACGTTGATCGGCTACGGCGCGAGCGCGATCAACCCCTACCTGCTGCTCGAGTCGCTCGACGAGATGGTCTTCGAAGGGCGGATCGTGCGCAAGGTCGACGGGGTGGAGGTGCCGGTGGGCGCCGAGGAGGCTGCCCAGAACGTGGTCAAGGCGCTCGGCAAAGGCCTGCTCAAGACGATCTCCAAGATGGGCATCTCCACGATCCAGTCCTACCGCGGCGCGCAGATCTTCGAGGCCGTTGGGCTCGAGAAGGCGCTGATCGACACCCACTTCACCGGCACGGCCTCTCGCATCGGCGGGATCGGGCTGGAGGCGCTGGCAACCGAGGCGCTCGAGCGCCACGCCCGTGCCTATCCGGCCCCTCACGACCAGCTGCTCCCCGTGGGTGGCGTATACGCCTGGCGCCGCGACGGCGAGCACCACATGTGGAACCCGGAGACCATCGCCCTCGTCCAGCACGCCGTGCGGGCCGCCAACGGCAATGTGGGCGCCGCTCTGAAGGGTGACGCCGAGGCTCACAGGGTCGTCCGTGAGAGCCCGGCTTTCGAGAAGTACCGCGAGTACGCAAGAGCCATCAACGAGGACGCGGCGCGCAAGGCCACGCTGCGCGGTCTGCTCCGGATCGGCAATGGCGGCGAGCAGCCGATCCCGCTCGAGGAGGTCGAGCCGGCGAGCGAGATCGTCAAGCGCTTCTGCACCGGGGCGATGAGCCTCGGGTCGATATCGCGCGAGGCGCATGAGACGCTCGCGATCGCCATGAACCGCCTCGGCGGGCGCTCCAACACGGGCGAGGGCGGCGAGGACCCCTCGCGCTTCCTGCCCGACGCCAACGGCGACCGCCGCCGCTCGGCCATCAAGCAGGTCGCCTCGGGCCGCTTCGGCGTGACGATCCACTACCTCGTCAACGCGGATGAGCTGCAGATCAAGATGGCCCAGGGCGCCAAGCCCGGCGAGGGCGGGCAGCTGCCGGGCCACAAGGTGGACTCCTACATCGGCTCGATCCGCCACACCACACCCGGCGTCGGCCTGATCTCCCCGCCGCCACACCACGACATCTACTCGATCGAGGACCTCAAGCAGCTGATCTACGACCTGCGCTGCGCCAACCCCTCCGCGCAGGTGTCGGTCAAGCTCGTCTCCGAGGTGGGGGTCGGGACGGTCGCCGCAGGCGTCTCCAAGGCCAACGCCGATCGCGTGCTGATCGCCGGGCACGACGGCGGAACCGGCGCCTCGCCGCTCTCCTCGATCCAGGCGGCGGGCGTGCCCTGGGAGATCGGTCTCGCCGAGACCCAGCAGACGCTGCTGCTCAACGACCTGCGCCCGCGGATCATCGTCCAGACCGACGGGCAGCTGAAGACCGGTCGCGACGTCGTCGTCGCGGCGATGCTCGGCGCCGACGAGATGGGCTTCTCGACCGCCCCGCTGATCGCCACCGGCTGCATCATGATGCGAGCCTGCCACCTGAACACCTGCCCCGTGGGCATCGCCACCCAGGACCCCGAGCTGCGCAAGCGCTTCAAGGGCACCCCCGAGCACGTCGTCAACTTCTTCTTCTTCGTGGCCGAGGAGGTGCGCGAGATCCTGGCCTCGATCGGGCTGCGCAGCCTCGACGAGGCGATCGGCCGCGTCGATCTGCTCGGCGCGGCGGGGGCTATCGAGCACTGGAAGGCGCGCGGGGTCGACCTGACCCACCTGCTGAAGAGCATCGAGCTGCCCGAGGGCGCTCCGCGCCGACGGGTGGAAGCGCCGCCGGCGGTGCTCGAGGACGCGCTCGACTGGCAGCTCGTAGAGCGCTCCCGCCTGGCCCTCGAACGGCGCGAGCCGGTCAGCATGTCGCTTGAGATCCGCAACCGCAACCGCTGTGTCGGCGGCATCCTCTCCAGCCACATCGCCCAGCGCTGCGGCGCGGACGGCCTGGCGGAGGACTCGATCGTGGTCGAGTTCGAGGGCTCGGCCGGCCAGAGCTTCGCCGGCTGGCTCGCACCCGGCGTGACCTTCACGCTTCGCGGCGACGCCAACGACTACGCCGGCAAGGGCCTCTCCGGAGGCGTGTTCGCGATCCGCCCCCGCGAGGGCATGGGCGAGCACTTCAAGGCCGAGCAGAACGTGATCGTGGGCAACACCGTGCTCTACGGCGCCACCGCCGGGCGCGCCTTCTTCCGCGGGCTGGCCGGCGAGCGCTTCGCGGTGCGCAACTCGGGCGCCTGGACGGTCGTGGAGGGCATCGGAGATCACGGCTGCGAGTACATGACCGGTGGGCGTGTGGTCGTCCTGGGGCCCACCGGCCGCAACTTCGCGGCGGGCATGAGCGGGGGCGTCGCCTATGTCCTCGACGAGGACGGCTCGTTCCCCGCGCGCTGCAACATGGGCATGGTCGGCTTCGAAGAGCTCTCGGGCGCCGACGCGCTCGAGCTGCGGGCGATGATCGAGGAGCACCAGATGCGCACGGACTCGCCGGTTGCGGCCCGGGTGCTGGCCGAGTGGGAGGAATTGCTCGGGCGCGGCGCCTTCCTGAAGGTGATGCCCCACGACTACAAGCGCGTGCTGCGCGAGCGCGCCGAGGAAGAGGCCATCGCCGCCCGCGCGGCCGGCAACGGGGAGGTCTCCACGCCCCGCCCACTGGACCCAGTCGGCGAGGCGGGCGCCTGATGGGCAAGCTGGGGGGCTTCCTGCAGATCGAGCGCCATGGGATCCCGCAGAGGGACCCGGCCGAGCGCATCCACGACTACCGCGAGTTCCAGCTGCAGCGCCCGGTGGCCGAGCTGCGAGAGCAGGGCGCGCGCTGCATGGACTGCGGCGTCCCGTTCTGCCACAACGGCTGCCCTCTCGGCAACCTCATCCCCGACTGGAACGACCTCGTCTACCGCGATCGCTTCCAGGACGCGATCGCGCAGCTTCACGCCACCAACAACTTCCCCGAGTTCACCGGACGGCTGTGTCCGGCGCCATGCGAGGCGGCCTGCGTGCTCGAGATTCGCGAGGGCGAGGCGGTCACGATCAAACAGGTCGAGAACGCCATCATCAACCGCGCCTGGGAGGAGGGCTGGGTCGTCCCGCAGCCGCCGCATCCGCGACGCGAGACCGGCCAGGCGGTCGCCGTGGTGGGCTCGGGGCCGGCCGGGATGGCAGCCGCCCAGCAGCTGCGCCGCGCGGGACACGACGTGACCCTGTTCGAGCGTGACGAGGCGATCGGCGGACTGGTGCGCTTCGGGGTCCCCGACTTCAAGATCGAGAAGACGCTCGTGCAGCGGCGCGCCGAGCAGCTGATCGCCGAGGGCGTCGAGGTGCGCTGCGGGGTGGAGGTCGGCAGCGACATAACCGTGGAGGAGCTGCGCGAGCGCTTCGACGCGGTCGTGCTCGCGACCGGCTCGCGGGTACCGAGAGAGCTCGCGGTCCCCGGCCGGGAGCTCGAGGGCGTGCACTTCGCGATGGAGTATCTCTACCAGCGCAACCGTTGGGTGGCCCGCGAGCTCGGGCCAGGGCCGACGTCGCCCCAGCCTGCGATCGAGAAGACGATCACCGCCAGGGACAAGGATGTGGTGGTGATCGGCGGCGGGGACACCGGCGCCGACTGCGTGGGCAACTCGCTGCGCGAGGGCGCTCGCTCGGTGGTCCAGCTCGAGCTCCTCTCAGAGCCGCCGGCCCACCGCCCCGACGAGCGCACCCCATGGCCCGAGTGGCCCCTGAAGTACCGCCTCAGCTACGCGATGGAGGAGGCAAGGAACCAGGGCCTGGGCGAGCAGGACTACTCGGTCACCACGACGAGCTTCTCTGATGACGGCAGCGGTCGGGTTGCTGCCCTGCAGATCGCCCAGGCGCAGCCCCAGCCGCCGTTCGCGCCCGTCCCGGGGACCGAGCGCGAGCTCCCCGCCCAGCTGGTCCTGCTCGCGATGGGCTTCCTGCATCCCGAGCAGGAGCTGCTCGACCAGCTCGGGGTCGAGAAGGACCAGCGCGGCAACGTCAAGGCCGTCAGGCCCTACACGACCTCGGTGGAGGGCGTGTTCGCGGCCGGCGATGCCCGCCGGGGACAGTCGCTGATCGTGTGGGCGATCAACGAGGGGCGCCAGTGCGCGCGCATGGTCGACCGCTTCCTCGCGGAGCGGCGTGGCGATGACGCCCTTGCCGCGCGCGACGAGGGCGTCGCCGGGCACTCCGACGCCGACAGCGGCCCCGAGGGACCGCCACAGCACGTCGGGCCGGGCATCCTCGGCGCAGGCTAGGTGCCGCGCCCGCCATCGGCGTCCCACCGCGAGCCCGAACGCGGGGCGACGCCGACGGCGCTCGCACCCGGTGTTTCTTCTAGGCTGCCCGAGATGGATCTCTCATCCGACGCCGACAGCGGCCGCCAGATCACACAGGAGGGCGCTCCGCCTCGTGTCTGCCTGATCGGCGCAGGCTCCTCCGGGATCGCCGCCGCCAAGGCGCTGCACGCCCGCGGCATCGACTTCGACTGCTTCGAGAAGTCAGATCGCATCGGCGGAAACTGGGTGTTCGAGAACAAGAACGGGATGTCGGCCGCCTACCGCGACCTGTTCATCAACACCTCCCGCCCGCGCATGGAGTACTCGGACTTCCCGATGCCCGAGTCCTACCCGGACTTTCCCCACCACACCCAGATCGCGGCCTACTTCGAGGAATACGTCGACCACTTCGGGTTTCGCGACAGGATCGTCTTCGAGACGGGCGTCGAGCACGCCGCGCGCGCCGAGGATGGCAGCTGGAGGATCGAGCTCGACACCGGAGAGCGGCGCACCTACGACGCGCTGATCGTGGCCAACGGCCACCACTGGAACCCGCGCTGGCCCGAACCGGCGTTCCCGGGCTCCGAGAGCTTCACGGGAGAGCAGCTCCACGCCCACTCCTACATCGACAACTCCATCTTCGCGGGCAAGCGGGTGGTGGTGCTCGGCATGGGCAACTCGGCGATGGACATCGCCGTCGAGTCCTCCTACGTCGCCGAGCGCACCTACCTGGCGGCCCGCCAGGGCGTGTGGATCGTCCCCAAGTACGTGTTCGGCAAACCGGTCGACCAGTTGCGAAACGACCCCCGCATACCCTTCAAGATCCGCCAGCGCTTCATCCAGCAGCTGATCCGCAGCTACGCCGGCCCGCCCGAGCGCCACGGCCTGCCCAAGCCCAACCACCGCTTCGGCGAGGCCCATCCGACGATCTCGGGACGCATACTCGACCGCATCCAGCATGGCACGATCGTCCCGAAGCCCAACATAGAGTCGTTGGCGGGCTCGGAGGTCCGCTTCGTGGACGGGACGGCGGTGGAGGCGGACGTGGTCGTGTACTGCACCGGCTACAAGATCACCTTCCCGTTCTTCGACGAGGAGCTGATCTCGGCGCCTGAAAACCACATCGAGCTCTTCAGGCGCGTCTTTCACCCGGAGATCGACAACGTGTTCTTCATCGGGCTGCTCCAGCCGCTCGGTGCGATCATGCCGCTCTCCGAGGCTCAGGGGGCGTGGGTGGGCGATTACCTGCTGGGCGACTACTCGCTGCCGTCGCCTGCGGAGCTGCGTGCGGACATCGCGGCCGACCAAGCGGCCATGCGCGCGCGCTACGTGGCCTCCAAGCGCCACACCATCCAGGTGGACTTCGACGACTACCTCCACGCCCTGGCCAAGGAGCGCGCGGCCGGCGCCGCGCGGGCGCGGGCCAACGGGTATGAGCCACCGGCACTATGCCGACATTCTGTCGCCACGGCCGTTTCCTAGAGCGCTGCCCGATCTGCAGCAAGACCCTCCCAGGCGCCACGCCGGCAGGGGGACGGCCGGCGCGCGCCAAGAGCGCGAGAGGCCAGGGCGCCGGCAGCCAGGGCTCGGCGCGCCGGCGCGTGCGCGGTGAGGGCATGCGCGTTCGGCGCGAGGGCCGCGCCGAGGACGACGGCTATCGCTCTGAGCTCGTGCCCGGCGTGCGCGCCTCCGCGGACGTGCTGAGGCTGGTCGAGGAGGTCTCGTTTGCGAGCGGGCGCCTGCAGGCGCTTGCAGCCGATCCGCCCGGGCTCTATGGCGAGGCGCGCACGCTGGCAGCAGGCGATCTCGAGCGCGCCAGCTGGATGTGCTTCCTTCTTGCCTACCTCTCGCCGCTGAACGACGAGGACGATCCATTCGCCGGGATCGCGCTGGCCCTCGAGCGGGCGCCGACGCTTCCGGCCGCTGATCGCCTGCCCGAGCTGGCCGACGTTCCGCTGGGCCCCCGCGCGTCCCACGATCCCGCTCGTGGAGCGGAGACGCTGCTCGCCTACCGGCAGTGGATCGATCGCGGCGGTGGCACGCAGGCGGTGGCGCTGGTGGGCGATCCGGCGTGGAGTCCCGAGCGCCGCTTCGAGCGGCTGTTCGAGCGACTCGCGCTCCCAGGCTTCGGGCGGGTGGGACGCTATGAACTGCTCGTGACGCTCGGGCGCCTGGGCTGCTACGAGCTTCGCCCCGACTCCCTGCACCTCTCCGGCGGACGCGGCGTGGCGGCCGACGATCCCACCACCGTCGCCGCCAAGCGCGTGTTTGGCATCGGCGATCAGCTGCTCCTCGACCGCCGCGCAGCCGCGCTCGCGCAGGCTGCGAGCGTGCCGGTGGAGGCGCTCGATCTCGCGTTGGCCAACTGGGGGGCCGCTGAGCGGGCGACTGTCGGGTTCGCCGCCGAGACCAGGGACGACGGCGCCTACGAGCGTATCGGCGAGGCGCTGGGTCTCTGAAGCTCCGGCTGGACGCGTGAGTCGAGCCGGGCGCGGACGGGTGGCGAGCGGCGAAAAATGCCGTCCACACGGCCACCTACAGTCCTTGCTGTCAGCTGTCCCAATCCACCGGGAGTCGCGATGCCCCTCTGTTTCATCGAGCCTCAGGATGCGATCCGCGTCATCGCCGAGTCTGTCGGCCGCGAGGCGCGGCGCCAGCTTGTCGGCGAGGTGGTCCGCGCGTGGGTCGATGACATCCCAGACCAGGAACTGTCGCTCCACTACGCCAAGGCGATCGCCGACCTCGACGAGGAGGACCTGCATCTGCTCGCCGCCTGGCACGCCTCGCTGGAGGTCGGCCAGCCGATCCCCAACACGGAGTTCCTCGTCGGGGTGTTTCCGAGTCTCGGCGAGAACCGCCGCGAGGCCCTGAAGATCGCGGCGGGCTTCCGCGGCGAGGAAGCCTTCCAGGCAGGGGTGGCCGAGGACCAGGCGCTCGACACCGTGCTCCCGCGCCTCTCCAACGAGCGGGCGATCGAGCTCGCCAACGAGTGCATCCAGCTGTACATGTGGGACCGCCTCGGCTGCGACAACTAGAACGCATGGCGTACTGCTGTACGTGATAACGTACGCCCGATGAGCGATTCGGTCAGCGTCTTTGCAGCCCACGCAGCTGATTACGACGCCCAGCGACGGCGTCTGGTCCCGTCCTTCGAGTTGTTCTACGGGACGGCAGTTGACATGCTCGGACTTCGCGGCGGAGCGATGCTGCGCGTGCTCGATCTGGGGGCCGGCACCGGGCTGCTCAGCGCCGCCGTCCTGAGTCGGCATCCGCAAGCCGAGCTCGTGCTGCTCGACGGCGCCGCGGAGATGCTGCGCCACGCCGAGGAGCGCCTCCCGGCCGCGTCGATCACAACCTTGACCGGCGATCTGCGCGAGGAGCTGCCCGCAGGCCCGTTCGACGCGATCGTCTCGGCGCTCGCGATCCATCACCTCGAGCATCCGGACAAGCGCGACCTCTTTGCGCGCATACACGACGGGCTGCGCCCAGGCGGCGTCTTCGTCAACGCCGAGCACGTCGCCGGTCCCACGCCATGGCTGGATGGCGTATACCGCGCGACGTGGCGCGAGGCCTGCGGGGGGGTCGGTGCCACGGCGCGCGAGCTCGCCGACGCGGAAGGCCGGATGGAGATGGATCGCTCCATCGACGTCGCCACCCAGCTGCAGTGGATGGGCGCTGCCGGCCTGCAGGACTGCGACTGCTTCTTCAAGCATCTGCATTTCGCGGTGCTCGCCGGTTGGCGGGCGTAGGCGCGGCCCGACGGCTCTGAGCTCCGCGGCTAGACTCAGGGCATGTCCGAGACCGCAGCCACACTCACCGAAGAAGATGTGATGGACGCCCTGTCGAACGTGATCGACCCCGAGCTGGGACTCGATTTCGTGGAGTTGGGGCTGATCTACGGCGTCGAGCTGTCCGCCGGGAACGTGAAGGTCACCTTCACGCTGACCACGCCCGGGTGCCCGATCGGCCCGCAGGTCAACGAACAGATCGAAGAGTTCGTGGGCGAGCTCGAGGGCGTCAAGACGGTGGAGTCCGAAATGGTGTTCACGCCGTCATGGTCGCCGGAGATGATGAGCGAGGACGCCAAGTTCGCGCTCGGCTACTGAGCGGCGCCTAGATCTAGCTCGGGAACTCGGGCGGTTCGGCACTCGTCAGGTCTATGGAGGGCGCCGGGTGTCAGCAAAGTGCCAGCACGACCCCTCGCCGATTCGTCGGAGGGTCCACACATTTGTGGGGCCATCCTCGTCAGCACCGCGACCCTCCCGACCGATGGCACAGACGACGTGGAGGGCCGAAGCCGCATTGGCGGGGCTCTTGCCTGAGCCACCAGCTGTACTTTGAGCAGCGACCTTCGGAACTAGGAGCCTGCGACCCGCCCTGAGAAAACTAGCTAGTCAGCTGCGCGTTGAGCCGCTCGAACAGCTTCTCTGCTCGATCGAGCGTCGCCTTCTCGACCTTGTCGAGGAGCTCCTCTTGATGGCGCTCGAAGTACAGCGCGGGCGGCAGATGGTCGAGCCGCTCGTGATCAAACGCCTTGAGCGCCGCGTCTATGCGCTTGGTGATCCTCGGCGTCCCGCGCGCTTAAACGCTCGGAACACCTCCTGCACGATCTCCACGTTCTCCTGCGACATCGCCTACCCCCGCTCCTGTGCGAGGCGTTCGGCGGCAGCACGGGCCTCGGGGATGTCGGTGTACATCGTCTGCCGCGTGACCACGCCCTCTGCCATCGTGACGACGCTTCCCAAGCGCATTTGGACGCGACCACTACTTCCAACCGGACGCCCTTGCTGGAGGAGCACGCCAAACGCGACTCCGTTGCCGAGGTCGAGAATCTCTTCGGCCTCGATTTCCCACTCCTCGTAAGGGCGCAGCATGTCTTCAAAGAGCCCCCGGATCGCTGCCACACCCTCAAAGCCGGTAGCCATCGCCATCGAATCCACGACAGCATCGGGCGCGTAGAAGCTCATCACGGCGTCGAAGTCTCCGCTGTTGAGCGCGTCAACCACCCTGCGCCAAAGCTCCACCAGGTCGGGGGTCGTGGACTCCTCGGACATCACCCGGTGAGTATCCCGCGCGCTGCGTGGCGTGGCGTGCTCGTGCCGGATGACCTGCGGGAGCGGCTGAGCCTTGGGGCGCGTGGCCTGCCGGCGACCCGGATGCTGCGCGATGAGCTGGCGGCGATCGTGAGGCCGGCGGGATGATGCCGTCGCTCGCTGCCTACGTTCGCCACGCCGAAGCGTACGGCGGCCTGTGGGCGCGCTGGGGGGACGGGGTAGGGTCCGCCGATGAACTCTCTACGGAAGCACCTCAGCTACGCCAACGTAGTCGCCACGTTCGCGCTCGTGTTCGCGATGGGCGGCAGCGCGATCGCCGCAAAGCACTACCTCATCAACTCGACCAAGCAGATCAACCCGAAGGTGCTCAAGAAGCTCAAGGGCGGCACAGGCAAAGTTGGTCCAGCCGGCCCGCAGGGTCCCGTCGGTGTCGCTGGGCCGTCCGGGCCGGCGGGAGGCACGGGACCGAACGGGTCTCAGGGGGTTCCTGGGCAGGCTCGAGCTTTCGCGAGGATCACGCCAGGGGAACCCGCGACGATAGGACCAGGCGCCCGGGGCGTCGTGTCCGCGCAGTCCTCGAGCGGCGTTACGTGCGTGAATCTGGACCCGTCGATCGACGTGTCGACTGCCGCGGCGGTCGTGTCTGCACACGGTGGGCTCGTCGTGTTCACCGTTGGCCCTGGTTGCACGACCAAATCCGGTCCGGGCCTCCAGGTACAAGGCACCAACATGAACAACACGAACAACTCGACCGAAACGTTCTCGATCGTCGTCCCTTAGACCGAAGCTTTGGCGGCGGGCCGACGACTAGCGCCGCGCCGCTAGGGTTGACCGCCGCGGCCGCGGGGCGTAGGCTGCTCGCCACGTACCAAAGTGGGGCCGCGCCGTGCAACCGGCCGACCCCGTGACCCACGGAGGTAAAGCTCCATGAGTGCGATGCATCCTATTGAGGGTTGTCTGTCGGGCGGGGATGCCTGATGCCAGCCAAGCTCGAAAAGACACGGACGCCGGGCATCTTCAAGCGTGGAGAGCGTTACGCCGTCATCTACCGCGACGGGGCGGGGCGCCAGCGGCAAGAGTCGGCCCGCACCTACGACGAGGCGAGGCGGCTCCGGGCGAAGCGCTCCGCGGCCGTCAGCGATGGCTCGTATCAGCCACACTCGCGGGAGCGATTTGGCGAGTTCGCCGAGGCATGGGTCGACCGGTTCCAGGGCACGGGCCGAGGGTTCACGGAAGGCACGCGCCGGGAATACCGACGTGACCTCCGCGCCTACGCGATCCCGAAGCTCGGCAACCTGCGGCTCGAGCAGATCAGTCCGCGGCACATCGCGGAGTGGATCGCGTGGCTCTGCGACGAGGAGGCGCAAGGTCGGCATCTGGCCGACGCGAGCGTTCGGCGCATCCTCGCCCCGGTTCGTTCCTGCCTGCGCTCAGCGATGCGTGAGGGCGTCGTGCGCCACAACCCGACCCAGGGAGCCGCGCTCCCCGCTCGGGACGCTCAGAAGCGGATAGAGGACGGCCGGGACGACCTAGACGACGGCGCCGAGGTCAAGGCGCTGACGACTGACCAACTCGCCGCGCTGCTGCTCGTCGCTCCCCGGCAGCATCGTCTCCTGTTCGAGCTGCTCGCCGCGACTGGCCTGCGGATCAGCGAGGCTCTTGCGCTCCGCGCGGGCGACCTTTCGCTCGACGGAGCGCGGCCCGTCGTTCGCGTTCGTCGCGCCTACGTGCGGGGGAAGTTCAAGGTCCCTAAGTCCAAGACGGGCCGACGCCAAGTGCCTCTCGACCCGGCGCTTGTCCGGGCTCTACGTCGGGCCGAGCCGGCCGATCCGCGGGCGCTGCTGTTCCCCGGCGCCGACGATGAGCCGATGCACGCGAGCAACCTCCTGATGCGCGCCTTCAAGCCCGCGGCCGAGGAGGCCGGCGTGCCCTGGGCGGGATTCCACACGCTGCGCCACACGTGCGCCTCGCGGCTGTTCGCGGCCGGACGCAACGCCGTCCAAGTGCAGCGTTGGCTCGGCCACAGCGACCCCGGCTTCACGCTGCGGACCTACGTCCACCTGCTCGAGGATGACCTTGGCGAGGCGCTCCCGCTGCCACTCCCGGGTGTCAGCGAAGTGTCAGCGGACCCCACGCCACTGGACGCCAGAGCGAAGCGCCGACCGGACGCCATAGCCGCATGAACACGGGGCGGTCTGGACCCGGCGACACTCGACGCCACGGGCTCGGAGGACGCCAAGTTCGCGCTCGGCTACTGAGCCCAGGCTAGACCGCAGCGGGAGCCGTCTCGCGGGCAAGCGAGACCAGGGTGGCGAGTTCCGCGGCGATGTTCTCCCCGATCACATCGATGTCGGGAAGCGCGTCGAAGTCGCCCAGCAATCCGAAGTTCATCTGCCCGTTATAGGACATGATCGCGATCGCCAAGGCATGGTTTTCGGGCAGGAAGGCAACAGGGATCGCCTGGAGCATCTCGCGTCCGAGCACGTAGAGCGGGAACTGCGGACCGGGCACGTTGGTGACGATCAGGTTGAACAGTCGCGTGGAGAAGTTCAGGCGCGACGCCTGGGCGAGGATCGTCGGCGGAGCGAAGTTCTGCGCGCCGGAGATGACCTCGGCGCCGAGCGCCTGCTTTGACTCCTTCAGCCCGTCCATGGCGCTCGAGACGAACCGCAGCCGGTTGAGCGGATCTGAGATGTATACGGGCAGTGGGCCGCGCATCACCACGATGCGGTTGCCGCCCCCGTCGCGCTCGGCTTCGGTGCGCACGGACACGGGCACGAGCGCCCGCATCTCCACACCCTCGGTTCGGCGCCCGCGCGAGATCAGAAAGGAGCGCAGGGCGCCCGCGACCACGGCGAGCACCACGTCGTTGACGGTGCCGCCAAACGCGTTCTTGACGGTCTTGAAATCGGCCAGCTGGCTCGTGACAGCCACGAAGCGCCGGTGAGGGCCGATGGGAACGTTGAGCGGCGTTTCCGGGGCGGGGTTCAGCCCCGCCCAGATGATCTCGCCGACGCCCTCGGCCGCTTCCCGCGCCCGCGTGAGAGCCCGCTCGGGATGTGCGAGCGCATCCATGGCCCCCTCCGCCAGGGCGACCCCCGTTCGCAGCGCCCCCGCGAGTCCCGTGGCGAGCAGGTGCGCGGTGCCCGGTTCGGAGTGGGGCTGCCAGGGGCGTCCCGAGGTGGGCAGCGGCGGGGGATCGGGTGAGAGGTCGAACAGCACGGTCGCCAGATCGACGCCGGCGATCCCATCGATCAGCGAGTGGTGGGTCTTCGTGATGAGCGCGAAGCGATTGTCCTCCAGTCCCTCGATCAGCCACATCTCCCACAGCGGCTTGGAGCGGTCGAGCTGCTGGGAGAAGATCCGCGCGGTCAGGTCCTGCAGGTCCTGCCAGCTGCCGGGGGCGGGCAGGGCGGTGTGGCGAACGTGGTACTCGAGGTTGAAGCTCGGGTCGTCGATCCAGACCGGCCGGCCGCTGTCCAGGGCGGTGTAGGCGAGCTTGTGGCGGTAGCGCGGAACGACATGCAGGCGTCTGCGGATCTGTTCCAGGAACTCGTCCATCGTCGGCGGCGGACCCTCGATGATGGTGAGGCCTCCGATGTGCATGTGTGACACCGGACCCTCCTGATGCAGGAAGGAGGCGTCTACAGGAGTCAGCCTGTCGAGGTGGCGCTGAGGCATCAGTGCTTAGCGTACCTGGACGCCCCCTACAATGACACCCATGGACAACACGGTTGAGAAGCTGCTCCTGGCGGCGCCTCGCGGCTACTGCGCAGGGGTCGATCGCGCCGTGCAGACGGTCGAACGCGCCCTCGCGATCCATGGCGCGCCCGTCTACGTGCGCAAGGAGATCGTGCACAACAAGCACGTCGTCGAGCAGCTGCGCGAGCGGGGCGCGATCTTCGTCGACGAGCAGACCGAGGTGCCCGAGGGCGCCGTGTGCGTGTTCTCCGCTCACGGCATCGCGCCCAGCGTGCGTCGGGGCGCCGAGGAGCGCGGATTGCAGACGATCGACGCCACCTGCCCGCTTGTGACCAAGGTCCATCGCGAGGCCGTGCGCTTCGCCGAGGAGGGATACACGATCGTGCTCGTCGGCCACGATGGGCACGAGGAGGTCGAAGGCACGATGGGCGAGGCCCCCGATCAGATCGTGCTCGTGCAGAACGAGGCCGACGTGGACGATCTGGAGGTGGAGGACCCGAAGCGCATCGCCTACGTCACCCAGACGACGCTTGCCGTTGACGAAACGAGCGCGATCCTCGCCCGCCTGCGCGAGCGCTTTCCCGATATCAGGGGCCCGCGCACCGATGACATCTGCTATGCCACCACGAACCGTCAGGCGGCGGTCAAGCAGATGGCGAGCAGCTGCGATCTGATGCTCGTGATCGGCTCGCGCAACTCCTCCAACTCGGTGCGCCTCGTGGAGGTCGCACGGGACTGCGGCACGGCGGCCCACCTGATCGACAACGCGGGCGAGGTGCAGGAGCAGTGGCTGAGCGGCGTGCGCGTGGTGGGCATCTCCTCCGGCGCGAGCGCGCCCGAGAACCTCGTCGGAGAGCTGGTCGACTTCTTCCGCTCGCGCGGCGTCAGCGATGTCTCGGAGTTCGACGTGGTGCGCGAGGACGTCCGCTTCATGCTGCCCAAGCAGATACGCGAGGCGGTCGTCGCGGGCGGGGCCTCCTGAGCGGCGTGCGCGCGGGTGGCCGGGCGGCCGGCGCCCGATCGGCGGCAGTCCTCGGCGGCGCACGCATCTGAGCCATGCGCACGCTGATCCTCTCCGACCTGCACCTGGGTGGCCTGTCGCGCTCGGACCTGCTGCGACGGGCTGAGCTGCGCGCGCCGCTGCTCGAGCTCGCCGCGGGCGTCGAGCGCGTCGTCCTGCTCGGCGACGTGCTCGAGCTGCGACACGGCCCCGTGCGCGACGCGATGGACGCCGCGCGGCCGTTCTTCGAGGATCTCGGACGGGCGTTGGGCGACGGCGAGCTGATCGTGACCGCCGGCAACCACGACCATGCCCTGGTCGAACCCTGGCTGGCGGCGCGTGGAGCGGAGCTCGAGCCGCATCCGCTCGGAGTCGAGCAGCTGCTCGAGCCCGCCCAGGTCTCGCCCGCGCTGGAGCGGATCTCCACGTGGGTCGCCCCCGCGAGGATGCGCGTGGCCTACCCGGGGCTGTGGGTGCGCCCGGACGTGTATGCCACCCACGGCCACTACCTGGACTGCCATCTGACCGTGCCGACCCTCGAGCGCCTGAGCGTTGGTGTGATGAGCAGGGTGCTGGGACGCTCGGCGACCACGTTCGACTGCGTGGACGACTACGAGTCGGTGAGCGCGCCCGTGTTCGCGTGGAGGGATGCGGTCGCCAGGAACGCCCACACCGGCGATGCCCTCAACGGGATCGCGACGGTCAGCGCCTGGCGCACCTTGGGGGGCGGCGACAACGGCTCCACCGGCCCCGCCCGCCGCTTCGATCGCGCCGCGGTTCTGCGTGCGCTGCGCGGTCGCGCTCTCATCGCCGGCTTCCCCGTGGCCGTCGCCGCGCTCAACCGCGCCGGGCTGGGGCCGCTCCGTGCCGAGGTCTCTACGAGCGAGCTTCGTCGGGCCGGGCTGCGCGCGATGGGCGAGGTGGCCGCACGGCTCGGCCTCGGCGACTCCTACGTGGTCTTCGGGCACACCCATCGCACGGGCCCGCTACCTGGCGATGAGCAGCAGGAGTGGCGCGGCAGGGACGGGGCGCGTTTGGTCAATGCCGGCAGCTGGACCTATGCCTCGATCTTCCTGACTTCAGCCGCGGGCGAGAGCCCTTACTGGCCCGGCGGATGCGTCCTCGTCGAGGACGACGGGCCGCCGGTGGTGCTGCGGCTCCTTCAAGAGCGCACGCGTGAGGAGATCCGCCCGCCGCGCCAAGCGCCAACGCCTGCCGCCGGCTGACTCGCGGGCGCCTTCGATTCGAGCTGACCCGCCGACGTTGTTCGAGGCTACGCCGATTGAGCGTAGGTAGAGACACGTGCGCGTGAACATGATCCTGCCCAGCAGGCTCCTGCCGGGAGGCGTGCCGCGCTCCTTCGTGCAGCGCGTCACGCTCGAGCGGGCCCCCAAGCACAAGCGATAGGCCTCCCAGCTGAAAGCTGGACGCGGATCCTGCGGTCCGGTGCCTGTGGGCCTCAAGCCAGCCCGGGCGTGAAGCACGTCGCCAGGCAGCGCACACCCTCGTCGAGCTCGAGCTCGAGCATGGCCTCGGTGTGGCGATCGTGTTCGACCAGCCCATAGGCACTCGGTCGGGTCACCTCGATGACCGATCCACCCGCGTCGGGGCCGCCGTTGACGAGCACCCTGCCACGGCCTTCCAGCACCGCCCACACGCCGCCCGCCGCATACGGGCCACAGTAGGCACCCGGCTGATCCGCCGTCTGCGCCTGCAGGCGAGCATCCGGCGCATCCTCGGGGCGCACCGGTGCCAACGGCTCGCGCTCGACCCCGAGCAGCTCCTGGATCGCCAGCTCGGTTTCTGTGTAGGCGCCCTCGCCGTAGTGGTAGTCGAACAGGCGAGCCCGTCCGTCGAAGAGGTAGCGGGCAGGCCAGCCCTCGTTGCCGTAGTCCTGCCAGACCTCCAGCTCGCTGTCGATCAGCACCGGGTAGTCGATTTCCAAACGTGCCACGGCATCCCTGACCGCCTGCTCGTCCCGAGAGGCGTCGAACCCCGGGCAGTGCACGCCCACCACGCGCAGGCCCGCCGGCGCATAGCGCTCGTGCCACGCCTTCACATAGGGGAGGGTGCGCAGCGAGTTGGGCCTGCAGAAGTCCCAGAACTCCACCAGCAGCGGCCTGCCGCGCTGGATGATGCTGGCCTGGCCGCTGCTCTGCGCCACGTTCACCCAGGGCAGCGCCCTGGGGAACAGCGGAGCAGCGATCGTGTCAACGGGTGCTCTCATTTCTCGGCAACAGTGCCCCTGAGGGGCGGGAGTCGCAAGTCTGACAAGGACGCAGGGAGCGTGGCGTGCTGGCCGAAACGGGGATGCGAGCGGAGCGAGTGTCTCCCGGCTTCGGTACGCGAGCGACCGAGGACGCAGTCAGACGCAGCGACCGATCGAAGATCGTCCAGCGTCCCTCAGCCGATTGAGCCGACCATCTCCAGCTGTATCAGACGGTTGAGCTCCACCGCGTACTCCATCGGCAGCTCCTTGGTCACCGGCTCGATGAAGCCATTGACGATCATCGCGGCCGCCTCGTCCTCTGTGAAGCCGCGCGAGCCCATGTAGAAGAGCTGGTCGTCTGAGATTCGCCCCACGGTGGCCTCGTGCGCGACGGTCACGTGGGGGTTCTGGATCTGGATGTCGGGCCAGGTGTCGGATTTCGATTCCCCGTCCATCATCAGCCCGTCGCACTGCACGCGGGCTTTCGAGCCGGCGGAGTTGTGGCCCATCTTGACCAGGCCGCGGTAGCCCATGATCCCGCCGTCCTTGGAGATCGACTTGGCGAGGATGTTCGACGTGGTGTTCGGCGCCAGGTGCACGACCTTCGCGCCGGTGTCCTTGTGCACGCCTTTGCCCGCCACGCCCACGTTGAGGTGGTCGGCGCGCGCGCCCTCGCCCATCAGGAAGGAGCCGGGGTAGAGCATCACGTACTTCGCGCCCATCGAGCCGCCGACCCACTCCACGGTGCCCTCGGCGTCGACGACGGCGCGCTTGGTGTTCAGGTTGTAGACATCCTTCGACCAGTTCTGCACGGTCGTGTAGCGCGCCTTCGCGCCCTCGTGGACGAAGATCTCAACGACTGCGGAGTGCATCGAGTTGACGCTGTAGGTCTGCGCGGTACAGCCCTCGATGTAGTTCACCTCGGAGCCCTCGTCGGCGACGATCAGCGTGTGCTCGAAGGTGCCCTCGCCGGCGCCCTCCATGCGGAAGTAGGACTGCAGCGGCAGGTCGCACTTGACGCCCTTGGGGATGTAACAGAAGGCGCCGCCCGACCACACCGCTCCGTGCAGCGCCGAGAACTTGTTGTCCTGCGGCGGCACGCATTTGTTCATGAAGTATTTCTGCACGAGCTCGGGGTACTCGGTGATCGCCGTGTCCATCGAGCAGAACAGGATGCCCTGCTTGGCGTACTCCTCCTTC
>Ga0207927_1000010_pt1 | contig 110061 bp, 106 predicted proteins | sample NGESurdeep072012_2_FD_184456 | JGI IMG/M metagenome (GOLD analysis project Ga0207927, IMG submission 184456) | Arctic peat soil microbial communities from Barrow, Alaska - NGEE Surface sample 210-2 deep-072012 (SPAdes) | ecosystem: Environmental > Terrestrial > Soil > Wetlands > Peat ... | reverse complement strand
CAGGACACCCCGCGAGGTCAGAGCAACGTGGGACGATGCACAAGAAGCACTACAAAACACCGCGGCCTGACCCGTCAACAACAGCGGGGAGCGCTCCACAATTCCTGACGCAGGACCCGCTCGAGGCGATCACGGGCGCGCCATACAACTACTCAGGCGACAACCCGGAGACCTACGCCGACCCGAGCGGCCTATGGTTCGGCGTAGACGATCTTGTTGCATCAGGTGTCGGTTTCGTTGTGGGCGGCACGGTCTCCACGGTCGAGCAGGTCGTATCAGGCAACGGGGTCAGCTTGTCCAAGGTCGGGATCGCGGCTGCGTCCGGTGCCGCTGGGGGCGAGGCGAGCCTTTACTGTGGTCCAGCCTGCGGCGGAGCGGTTGCGGGCGGCTTGAATGATCTTGGCAACCAGGTGAACGACAAGGGGAGCGTGAATGGGGGCGAGGTCGTCGCGTCCGCCGTCCTTGGCGGAGTCTTCGGTCGGGCATCCGGCTCGTCCGAGGGACCACTTGGCTGGCAGGCGGCCGCGAGCGCGACCACCGGATTCGCTGGCGACTGGGCCGTAAGCGGGGGCTTTGGCAGTTGGCTGGGCCTGTCCTGTTGATGCCCATCGTGGACAACGAGCCCCTAGGCGTGATCTTCAACACGAATTCGAGGGGCCGCTTTGACCTATTGGTCTACGACGACGGTCTGCTGGCAATCCGGGGAACGTATGTCGGCGTAGCGCTGCGCGGAGGTGGCGCTGGAATGGCTGGCGTAGGCGGTGGGGCTGGCGCAGGCGGTGGGCTTACTGGCGCCGCTGCTGCCGGTGCCGGTACTGCGGCAGGATGGTCGGGTGCCACGAGGTACGAGGGCAAACGCATTGCGAAGATCCTGCGGTGCTCACGAGTAGAGCTCATCGAGGCCGACCAAGTGAACTTCTTTATTCCGCGGGCGTCGGTCAGTGGCGTCGTCTTGCGCAAGCGTTGGTATGGCTGCTTGCTTACCGTCAGAACAGATGCCGATCCTGCCGGGCGCAGGTTCACCTGGAAGCCAGCGCTCAACAACTTTGCCCATGTCCGCGAGCTCACCCTGGCTGCGTTTGACGATCTTCTCCATGTCGAATAGCTTGACGTCGCGCTCTATGTCTACGGTCCACCCAAATGACTGTCGAGCAAATCAACAACACCACCGGAACCGTCCTCTACCTACACCACGACCAAGCCGGCTCAACCCGGCTGCTCACCGGATCGACCGGGAAAACGGAAGCGACGTTCACCTACGACGCCTACGGCACCCAAACCGGGCACACCGGCACCGCGACCACGCCGCTTGGCTATGACGCCCAATACACAAGCACCGACACCGGGCTGATCTATCTGCGGGCGCGGGAGTACGACCCCGCCACCGCGCAGTTCCTCAGCGTCGATCCCGCCGAGGCGATCACGCAGACTCCGTATGGCTACGCCCGGGAGAACCCGCTCACCTTTGGAGACCCGAGCGGCCTGTCGGCACTCGGCACCTTGGAAAGCGTCGGCGAAGGGGCTCTCCACGCGGGCATCGATGTGGTGGCCGTTTGGCCGTATGCGGTCTACTATGGAAGTCATGAACTGGCGCGTGGGATAAACTCCCTCGGCGAACAGTTTGGGCTACCTGGCGAAGTCATTTCACATCTAGCGGCATTGCCGCTCGTACAGCGCCAAGCTCTCGGCCTGGCAGGCGACGCCGCGATTGACGCGCTGAAGAACCAGCTCTTTGGCCACGAGTCGATCTGCGATGAGGGCAGGGGCTCGATCGTGCATCTCAATCCTCTCCACAGTTATGCGCCGATTCCTGGCGAACCTGTCATCAGGAGCGCGCCTGGGATCGGGCCTAATGGTGAAATTGAAATCGAATGGTGAGCAAGAGCCCACACAGGACTCAGGGATGATGGCTGCACTTGGCTGGAAGCGTGTGTTGACGGCTGGTCTCGTCGTGGTGGTGCTGGCGGCTATCGGCGTCTTTGTGGCACGAGGGATATCCCGGCATGTGGTTGTTGATGTTAGAAATGACGGAAATCGAGCCGTGCGGATTGCGAGCTGCGTCGATGATGCGGCTGACGTGAGCCCCGGCGAAGTGTTTACGGCCGAAGGTAGTCCGCCGAATGATCGTCTCGCGTGCCTTGTGACCTATGCCTCGGCGCCGTCGCAGTGTCTCGCGATACCGCGGGTGAAATCCGTCAAGGGGACGGTTGCGCTCAGCCGGCTCGTGAGGGTTAATGCCTCAGAATGTCATTGATGCCCAATCTACGTTTACGGTCTGCGCGAAATGCCAATCGAGCAAATCAACAGCAGCACAGGCACCGTGGAGGCTGTCAGATCTTCTGTGTGTGAGGTTGGGAGTGGTTGGTTGTGGTTAGTAGGGGATTCGGTCTCCGAAGTGGATCTTCAGGGCTCGTAGTGCTGAGGGCCAGCGCATCACTTTGACCCATTTCGTCTCGGCTCGCATCAGGGCGAGGTAGATCAGCTTCGTTGCTGCCTGCTCGTCGGGGAAGTGTCCTCGTGTCTTGATCGCTTTGCGGACCTGGCGGTTCAGTCCCTCGATCGCGTTCGTGGTGTAAACCACGCGGCGTAGATCTGCAGGTAGCGCCAGGAACGGGATGACGTGCTCCCAGCGTGCCCGCCAGGTCTGCGCGACCATCGGGTAGCGCTCACCCCACTTCTCGTCGAAGAGCTCGAGCTGCCTTGCGGCCTCCTCGGCGTTCGGGGCGCTGTAGACGCGGCGCAGGTCGGGCATCAGGCGCTTGCGGTCGGCGTAGCTGACATAGCGCATCGACGCCCTGATCATGTGGACGATGCATGTTTGAACCCAGGCTTGGGGGAACACCGCGGCGATCGCCTCGGGGAACCCGGCCAGGCCGTCGACGCAGGCGATCAGGACGTCGCCGACGCCGCGCTGGTGCAGGTCGTTCAGGACCGCGAGCCAGAACTTCGCGCCCTCGCTGTCCTGCCACCACAGGCCGAGGATCTCACGCTCGCCCTCGAGGGTGACACCGACCGCGAGATAGCAGGCACGGGTCTTCACTGAGCGGTCCTCGGTCATCTTCACCATCAGCGCGTCGAAGTAGACGATCGGGTAGAGCGTCTCCAGTGGCCGTGAGCGCCACGCCGCGATGTCCTGAAGGACGGCGTCGGTGACGCGGCTGATCGTGTCCCGGCCGATCTCGGTCCCGTAGAGCGATGAGAGGTGCTCTGAGATGTCGCGGACCGACATGCCGCCTGCGTAGAGGGAGAGGATCTTCTCGTCCAGCCCTGCCAGGCGGGTCTGGCGCTTGCCGATGAGCTTTGGCTGGAACGTGCCTTGGCGGTCCCGGGGGGTGTTCACCGCCACTGGGCCCAGGTCGGTGGCGACCGTCTTGGGGATCGACCCGTTGCGGTGGTTCCGAGCCCCGCCGGGCGGCGCCTGCCCGGGCGGGTAGCCCAAATGGTCGCTCAGCTCACCCGCCAAGGCCGCGTCGATCACACGGCCCGCCAGCTGTGTCAACAGGCCGCCCGTGCCGGTGATCTCCTCCGGCGTAAGCCCCTTCAGGGCATCCTCGAGCGCGTCCGCCGGCAACAGGCCGGCCAGACGATCCGACAGCTGCTCCTGGGGCGCCTGAGCGCCAACCTGAGCCTCCTGGGGGCGGCTGCGCCGCCGACTCGGCTTCTCGGTCATCTCCTGCATGATGATGGGGGTCCTTTCCCGGCCGCGCCCGGGCCAGAATCGCCGCTACGCCTACGGCTTCGCGTCGATCCCGGCCCGGAACACAAGCCGAATCAGTTACCCCAACCACACACACTTCATCGGACAGACCCCTCCGACGAGGACTTCCAGACGGTGAGCTTCCGCGGGAAGGGCAAGAAGCGGCTTCGCTCGCGCTTCGCTTTCCAGCGCGTCACGGCCGCACACCCAGTGACCCGCGATAACCAGGCACCCCGCGAGGAGTGGCTGATCATCGAGTGGCCCGAGGGTCGCAATGCTCCCATCGATTACTGGATCTCAAACCTCCCGGCTGACACCAAGCCCGAGCGCCTCGCGCGCCTGGCCAGACTGCGCTGGATGATCGAGCTCGACTACCGCCAGCTCAAGGGCGAGCTCGGCCTCGACCACTACGAGGGACGCTCCTACCTCGGCTGGTACCACTACACCGCGCTCGTCACCACCGCGCACGCCTTCCTCACCCTGGAGCGGCAGAACGCAAAAGCCCAGCGGCGGGCCTCACACTCCCCAGACGCTCCGCCTCCTCGAGCCCATCTTCGACTTCTGGGCCGGACACTGCCACGCCTGCCACCAGCCGATAAACCTCGCCAACCTCCCACTACACACCCCACCACAAAATGAGTAAAACAACCACAATCAGCCTAACAAAGTACTACTAGTAGTCTCCTGCCGATGGCACGAGCAATTATCCGCTACTCCTTTGACCGCGAGGATGGAAAGGCGGTGCGCGCCGAGATGCGCAAACGCCTCAGGACGTCAGACGCTGGTTTTCGGGAGCGCGGCACGGCAAGTTGGGAGACATCAGGTGAGCCCGAGCCCTCAGTGCAGCAAGTGCTGGATGCGATCCGGTGGGTTCTCGAAGGCATCACCACAGCCGGCGATGCCGATGCGCTCGACCACATCTGGATCTACATCGACCAAGCCGCATCGGCACAAGGCCTCTCAAACTGACCCACTACCTCAACACGCTCTGTATAGCCATGGCTATACAGAGCGTGTTGAGAGAGAGCTGAACCCTCGGCGACCTCTCAGCCGGTCATGCCTCCGAACAGGCCGCCGGTGATGTGCAGGGTCTGGCCGTGCACGTAGTTGGACCAGGGGGTGCACAGGAAGAAGATGCCGCCGGCTGCCTCCTCCGGTGAGGCGGGACGCCCGAGCGGAATCAGCATGGAGGCCATCTGGCGCATCTGCTCAGGGATCCCCAGCTGGATCTTCTCGCCATCCTTCTCCATCGTGTTCTCGTCGACCTTGGCCTGCGTGAGGCGGGTATCGATGAAGCCGAAGGCCACGGCGTTGACGTTGACCTTGAACTGGCCCCACTCCTTGGCCACGGTTTTGGTGAGGCCGACCACGGCGGCCTTGCCGGCCGAGTAGTTGGCCTGCCCGGCGTTGCCGAAGGTGCCCGAGGTGGAGGACACGTTGACGATCTTGCGGAAGACCTCCTTGCCTTCCTCGCGCTCCTTCTTGGCGGGCTCGCGCAGGTGCGGGGCGGCGGCGCGGATCACGCGGAAGGGCACCACGGTGTGGATGTCGATCATCGCCTGGAAGTGCTCGTCGGTCATCTTGTGGATGGGCGCGTCGAGCGTGTAGCCGGCGTTGTTGACGATGATGTCGATCTTGCCGAACGAGTCCACCGCCCTCTGGACGAGCTGATCGCACATGCCGGGCTTGGTGAGGTCGCCGGCGAACACGGCGGTCTCGCCGTCGATCTCACCGGCTGCCTGCTCGGCGATGTCGCCGTCGAGGTCGTTGATCAGGACCTGGGCGCCCTGCGCGACGAGCAGCTCTGCGGTGGCGCGGCCGATGCCGCGTGCAGAGCCGGTGACGATCGCCGACTTGCCGTCGAGTACTCCCATAGTTTCGAGGTCTCCTTCTATTGGTCGAGGGAGCCGAAGTTATATATGCCTGGCTGGGTGGCCAGTGGCGTGTGCTCGCGTGCCACCGTTCAGGGCGCCGGCGCCGGCTACTGCCGCTGCGCCTCGAGCGGGCTCAGGGAGTCGAGGTCGCGGGACCGCCCTTGGGCTTGACGAGGATCAGCTGTCCGTCGGCCGGCGATAGACCTGACCGACCGCCTGTCCCTGGCCGGAGGCGGTCTGATGGGCAGGGGGTTGGCGACCTTCCCCGTCACGGGATCGCCCTGGCAGCAGGCGATTGAACCGAACGTGCTGCGACTCAGCCGGTGATGACGCCGAAATCCTGCGTGTAGATGCCGCCGAGCTGGCCGTGGGCCAATGACTTCGGCGGGTGGGGCGAGACGCCGACGGCGGTGTCGCGGTAGTGGGCGTCGAGGATGTTGGCGCGGTGGCCCGACGAGGCCATCCAGGCTGCCACGATCGCGCTGGGGGTACCCAGCGAGCCGGTTCCCCAGGCGATGTTCTCACCCACTTCGTAGCCTAGGTTCGAGCTGTAGATGTAGCCGGCGGTGCGCATCCGGTCGAGCGGCGTCTGCCCACCGGGGCCGAGGTGTTCGAAGTAGTTGCTCCAGGCCATGCTCTCGGTGTGCCCCTGGGCGGCAGCTCCGAGCTTGGAGTTGTCCCGCAGGGGTGTCTCGCCGTGGGCGATCCGTTCGCGGTTGACCAGGCAGATGGTGGCCGTGCGGATGACTTCGAGGTTGCGCACAGTCGGTCTGAGCGTGGTGTTGTCGCAGGCGCCGTAGCCACTCAGGGCCGAGCTGTTGACGGGCGCCTTGGGAGGCACGGGCTTGTGGTGGACGGGCTTGTGCCGACAGCTGGGCCGGCGGCGTTTGGAGCTCACGGGAGCATGACCGGCGCGAAAGCTGCCGGCCTTGCCGTGGAGGCGCCCTGTGCGGTTGCAGCGGGCGGCGTGGCGGGCGTGGCGGGCGTGGGGGGTCGTGGCGAGCGCCGGGGAGGCCCAGGCGCAGAGGCCGATGAGGACGGCGGTGAGAGCAGCCAGAGAAGCAGGGCGCGGAGTAGCCATGCTCTCCTATCGGTGCTTGGGGGGAGGATCATGAGTGGCGAGGGCCCGGGCAGACGCACGTCCGCTGGGCGTGATCGTGCCTGCGCGCGCCTACAGCCCGAGCACGCGCCCGAGGATCTCGCGCATGATCTCGTCCGAGCCGCCGCCGATCGGGCCCAGACGGGCGTCCCGGGCTGCGCGCTCGACCCAGTACTCGCGCATGTAGCCCGCGCCGCCGTGGATCTGCAGGCACTCGTCCATCAGCTCGAAGGACGCGCGCTGGGTGAGCAGCTTGGCCATGGTGACCTCGCGCAGCGGGTCCTCGCCGGCGACGAAGCGCCGCAGCGCGTCATAGGTGGCGCAGCGGCACGTGTACACGGAGGTGGCCATGTCGGCGAGCTTGTGGCGGATGGCCTGATGGCCGGAGAGGGGACGTCCGAAGGCTTCACGGTCGCGCGCGAACTGGGCGGTGCGCTCCCAGGCGATCTGCATGGCCCCGACGGCTCCGAGGGACATGGCCAGGCGCTCCCATTGGAAGTTGGCCATGATCAGCTTGAAGGCGCCGTCGAGCTCCCCCAGCAGGTTCTCCTCCGCCACGAAGGTGTCCTGGAAGCTGATGGTGGCCGTGTCGGAGGCGTGCCAGCCGAGCTTCTCGAGCTTGGAGGTGGTGATCCCGTCGTCCTCGCCGCGCTCGACGATCAGGAAGGAGGTGCCGTGGTGGCCGCCCTCCTGGGTGGTCTTGACGGCGGTCACGATGAAGTGCGCGCGCACGCCGTTGGTTATGTAGGTCTTCTCGCCGTTCACCACCCAGCCCCCGTCCACGCGCTCGGCTCGGGTGGATAGGGCGGCCACATCCGAGCCGGCTCCCGGCTCGGTGATGCCGAGCGCGCCGATCTTCTCGCCGCGGATGGCCGGCACGAGATAGCGCTGCTTCTGATCCTCGGTGCCGAACTTCCAGATCGGAGGGGTGGCGATGTTGACGTGCGCGCCGATCCCCGCGGCGGTGCCGCCCGATCCGGTCCGGGCGAGCTCCTCGCAGAGGACGGCCTCGTGCAGGTAGTCCCCGCCCTGCCCGCCATAGGATTCGGGGTACTTCAGCCCGAGCAGACCCTGGGCGGCGAGCTTTCCGAAGACCTCGTCCGGGAACCAGCGATCCTCCTCCCATTGCTGCGCGTGGGGTGTGAGCTCGCGCTCGATGAAGCCGCGGACGGATGTCCTGAGCTCCTCGTGCTCGTCGGTGAAGGGTGGTGAGATGGTCGAGCTCATTGGTAATCTGATGGTATGCGAGTTGCCATCGATGGTGTGGGTCGGATCGTGATCCCAAAGCCGATGCGGGACGAGCTGGGGATCACGGGGCCGACAGAGCTGGAGGTGACGGCTGTGAACGGTGCAGTGGAGCTGACCGTGCCGTACATCAAGGTGCATCTGGAGGATCGCGATGGGTTCACGGTGATCGTCCCGGACGAGCCCGTGCCTCCGATGACGACGGAGATGGTCCGCGAAGCGATCGAACGCTCGCGCCGTTGATCGCGCCCGACTCCAGCGTGCTGATCCCGGCGCTTGCGGCCTCCTGCGAGGGGCACGAGCGATGCCTCGCGGCGTTGGCCGGCCGCTCGCCGCGGCTGATCTCCCACGTCGCGTTCGAGACGACCTCGGCGCTCAGCCGGATGCCCGAAGGGCTTCGAATGGCTCCGGTGGCAGTGCGCGACGCGATCGATCAGGACTTCCCGGCTCCGTGGCTCGCGCTCGACGCCGACGGTCAACGCGCCTGTCTGCGCAGCGCGGTCGATGCCGGCCTGCGCGGCGGCGCGCTCTACGATGCGCTGATCGCCGCGACCGCGCGCGAGCACGGCGCGACGCTGCTCAGCGTCGACCGCCGCGCGCGGGGGGCCTACGACGCGATGGGTGTGGACGTCTCCTACCTGGAGATCTGAGCCGCTCACCGCTGCCTTTGATGCTTTTGCTGTACCGGTTGGTCCATGGCCCTCAACTTCACGATTGAGCATGCGCCATGGTCCTCCCGATGGATGAGGCGACTCGCCCTACAGCCCGTATGAGCGCCCGATCACGTCGAGCATGATCTCGTCGGTGCCCGCCCCGATGCGGTTCAGGCGGGCGTCTCGCCAGACGCGCTCGATGCCGTACTCCTTCATGTAGCCCGCCCCGCCGTGGATCTGGATGCATTCGTCGGCCACTTCGCAGAGCACCCGCGAGGCGTGGAGCTTTGACATCGAGATCTCGCGCACGGGGTACTCGCCGTTGTTGAAGCGCCAGGCCGTGATGTAGGTCATCTGCCGGGCCGACTCGATTTTGGTGGCCATCTCGGCGAACTTGTGGCGGATCACCTGGAACTTGCCGATCTCCCGGCCGAAGGCCTTGCGCTCGTGGGCGTACTGCAGCGTCCTTTCGAAGCACTTCTGCGCGCCCGCCACCATGCCGGCGGCGCCGATCAGGCGCTCTCCCTGGAGCTCCCACATGATGTGGTAGAAGCCCTTGCCCACCTGGCCGAGCACTGCTGTCGAGGGGACCCGCACGTCCTGGAAGGCCAGCAGAGCCGTGTCCGAGGCGTGCATGCCGAGCTTCTCCAGCTTCTTCTCCCGGATCACCCCCGGGGCGTCCATGGGAACGAGGAAGAGGGTGAAGCCGTCATATCCCGCATCGGGGTCCGTCTTGGTGACGAGCACGATCACGTCGGCGCGGTGGCCGTTGGTGATGTAGGTCTTGGAGCCGTTGATCACGTAGTCATCGCCGTCCTTGACCGCCCGCGTCTTGATCCCAGACACGTCCGAGCCGGCATCCGGCTCGGTGATGCCCAGGCAGAGGATCTTCTCGCCCTTGATCGCCGGCACCACCCACTCCTGCTTCTGCTCCTCCGAGCCGAACGCCAGGATCGGCGGCATCGCCATGTCGGTGTGCACCGCCACGCCCATCGCCAGGCCGCCCGAGTTGCCGTTGGTGATCTCCTCCGCCAGCACCAGGGCCGTGTAGTAGTCCCCGCCCTGTCCGCCGTAGGCCTCGGGCTTGTCCAGGCCGAGGAAGCCCAGCTCGCCCATGCGCGCGAACACCGAGTCGGGGAACGTCGTCTCCTCCCACTCCTCCGCATGTGGAGCGAGCTCTTTGGTGGCGAAGTTGCGGATCGACTCGCGCAGCTGTTCGTGCTCGTCGGTGAAGATGAAGTGCTTGCGTGGGGCCTGGAAGTCGGGCTTGCGCACGCTCTCGGCTGTGGCGGCCATGGGCGGTCTCCTTGATCTCTGGCTTGGGTGGGGGCAAGCTATCGCAGCCCTGCCTCAAAGTAAACAGTAGAGCTAGCTACTTTGGGCAGGGCCCGGTGACACGCGAATCATGTTTCCGGCCCTGTTTCACCAGGTGGACACTAGCGATCCCCCTCGACGGATAGCCTTGAGATCGTGATGATCATCGGCTCCAGATGAACGCGCGAAGGGTATGGACGCTCGTCCTCGCTCTCGCCATGCTCGCCACCAGCGCCCGCGCTGCGAGCTCGGCGTCGATCGCCTCTGCACCCCCAACCGCCGCCACCCTGCCCCCCGCAGCTGCAGGCACTCGAGCAGAAGATGGAGCAGCTGCAGGTCAACAGCGAGCGTTTCTCCGTGCTCCTCCAGGGCGTTGGCAAGGTCACCTCCGAAAGCTCCGGCGGCAAGGGCGGTAAGCCCATTCGCCGCACCAGGCACGTCTCGCTGAGCGAGAAGCAGCTGGGCGAGGCCAGCCTCTCGCCCGCCGAGGGCGAGATCTTCAAGGGCTCAAGCAGCAGGCCGAGCCTGATCGCGATCGGCTCGACGCTCTACCTCTACCAGGGCCGAGGCACACGCAGGCACAGGCAGCGGCCGTGGGTGCGGCTGCGCAGCCCAGGCGAATCGCTCGCGGCCCTTGTCTTCCCGTTCCACGGTGGCACACCGAGCGAAATGGACGCCGGCGGGAGGGGCAGCTATGCGGGCCTCATCAATCTGCTGAGCACCGCCGTGGGGGCGGTGAGCACCGAAGGGCAGGTTTCGATCCAGGGCCAGCCCACGACCAGGTTCTCCGCCACCGTCGAACCGCTCCGGTTGGTCAAGGGCCTCTCGGCCAAGGAACTCGAGGTCCTCGACAAGCACCCCTTCACCGAGAAGCTCACGGTGTTCGTGACCGAAGCGGGGCTCCCCATCCGGGTCGTCGCGGCAAGCGCGTCGAACAAGCAGTTCACGAGCACCCAGACGACTGAAATCCTCGCGGTCAACGTTCCCGTGAACGTCAGGCGCCCGCCCGCCCACCAGACCGCCGCCGAACCGAGCCTGACCGTCAAGCACCACGGTGGCTCCTCCACCGTGAAGATCGAAGTGGGATGAGCTCCAGGCGCTTCAGGGCTCCCGCCCCGGGCGCAGGCGCAGGGTGGTGCACGTGTCGCGGCGGCTCGAGTCACCACACCCGCCGCGGCGGTTCACGCCGGCCCCTGCGGATTGCCGGCTCGCGGACATCAACAGCGCCGCTCTTACGTGTTTCTACGCTGTCCAGCCATCGCTCTGAGCGGCTGGTAGCTTCCTGCCGACAGGCCCGGCTAAGGGCCGGACCGTTAGGGAAGGGAGGTCGGCATGGCCGACCGAATGCTGTTCATCGGCTGGGGTACGCCTGTTCGTGGACGCGAGGAGCGCGGTCTCGAAGTGTTCAACGAGGCGATCGGGTTCTACGGGCGAATGCAGCAGGAGGGTCAGATCGAGAAGTTCGATGTGATCTTGCTCAGTGCCAACGGGGACCTCGGCGGCTATTTCCAGTTGCACGGCTCCCTCGAACAGCTCGCCGCCCTGCGCGAGAACGAGGAGTTTCGACGCAACCTCGTCAACGCGAGCCTCGTCGTCGACGGTCTGCGCGAGATCGACGGCTACACCAACGAGGGGGTCGCACGGCAGATGGCGCTCTACCAGGAAAGCATCGCGCAGGTACCGCAGATCGCATGACATCTCACCAGGTCTCCTCGGCGCCTCACCCCACTCGGCGGGGCGCCGCGGGTCCCGGCTCTAATGCGTTGACATCGCCGCGTCGATGTAAGGGTCATGGAGGCCCATTCGGGCGATCCGGAGATCGCAGCACACATCGAGTCTGTCGCGGCTCGAGACGAGTCCGACACCAGCCGGCTTGTGTCGAGGATGCTCGGCCGCTGCTGGCCGGGAGGCACCGGCGACCGGACGGAGGCCGGGGCGCTCGAGTGGGTGCGCCGCTGGGGCCCGCGCGGCGCCGGCGCGGTGCCGCCGGTATGCAGTTGCGCGGCCGGGCGTTGCCGTATATGCAACTGACCGGAGCGGTACGAGGTCAGGGCGGATAACGGGAGGCGGGGCGGAGCGCCGACACGCGCCGCGGCGAGGCAGGTTGGGCGAGGCGAGGCAGGTTGGGCGAGGCGAGGCGAGCCAAAGTAAGTAGTAGAGCTGCGCACTTCCTGCGCGCCTGGTATCCGGCTAGGATGCGCCGGTGCCCACCGACAAGGTCCTCTACGACGTCGACGACGCGGGCGTGGCCACGATCACGCTCAACGATCCCGACACGCGCAACGCCCTCTCCCCGGAGCTGCTCGGCGGCCTGATCGAGGCCTTCGAGCGGGCCCGCGACGAGCAGCCGGTTCGCTGCGTGGTCCTGGCCTCCTCGCACGAGAAGACCTTCTCCTCGGGCGCCAACCTCGGCGGCTTCGCCGGCGAGGATTCGCTCGTGCACAAGCACTTCGGCTCCGAGCGCTTCGTGGACCTGTTCAAGCTGATCGGCGAGCTGGGCAAGCCCACGGTGTGCGCGGCGCGTGGCCACGTGCTCGCCGGCGCTCTCGGGATCGCGCTCGCGTGCGACCTGATCCTGGCATCCGAGAGCGCGAGCTTCGGGACGCCCGAGATCAACGTGGGCACCTTCCCCTTCATGATCATGGCGCTCATCTATCGCAACGTTCCTCGCAAGAAGGCCAACGAGCTGCTGCTGCTGGGCGAGCGCTGGAGCGCCCAGGAGGCGCTCGCGGCGGGGATCGTCAACAAGGTCGTGCCCGACGGGGAGCTCGACGACGCCGTGGCTGCGTGGGCGGGCAAGCTCGCCGGCAAGTCGCCCGTGATCATGCGCCTCGGCAAGGAGGCGATGCGTAGGCAGATGGACATGGGGCTCGACGACGCGCTCGACTACCTGCGCGCGCAGCTCAGCCTGGCGCTCTCAACAGAAGACATCGTGGAGGGCGTCACAGCGTTCTTCGAGAAGCGCGAGCCGCAGTGGAAGGGACGCTGATGAGCACCCAGGAGACGACGACCTCGCTGCTGCGCCCGCTCGTGGAGGATCTCGAGGAGCGCCGCGCGCGGGTCAAGCTGGGAGGCGGGGAGGAGAAGATCGCCGCGCAGCACGAGCGTGAAAAGCTGACAGCGCGGGAGCGGATCGCTCTGCTGATCGATGAGGGCACCTTCGTCGAGCTCGGCATCCACGGCAAGCCCCACTTCTCCCAGCGCGCGATGGACGGCGTGGATGCACCGGCCGACGGCGTGATCACCGGCTACGGCAAGGTGGACGGACGCCTGACCGCAGTGTGCGCCTACGACTTCACCGTGATGGCCGGCTCGATGGGAATGACCGGGGAGATCAAGGTCACGCGTCTGCGCGAGCTCGCCCTCACCAAGCGGATGCCGTTCGTGTGGCTGCTCGACTCGGCCGGCGCTCGCGTGCAGGAGGCCGCCGGAGCCCTGTTCGCCGGCTCCGGGCACCTCTTCCGGGAGGAGGTCGTGATGAGCGGGGTGATCCCGCAGGTCGCCGCCCTGATGGGTCCGTGCGCGGCCGGCACCGCCTACATCCCCGGCCTCGCCGACTTCGTCCCGATGGTCAAGGGCCGCGGCTCGATGGCGCTGGCCGGCCCGCACCTCGTGCGCGCGGCCATCGGCGAGGAGGTCACCCAGGAGGAACTGGGTGGCTCGCGCGTGCACTGCCGCAAGTCCGGCGTGGGCGACCTCGAGGTGGCAAGCGACGAGGAGTGCGTCGAGCGGATCAAGCAGTACCTGTCGTTCATGCCCCAGAACTGTGAAGAGAAGCCCCCGATCCGCGAGGTCTCCGACCCGATCGACCGCCGCGAGGAGGAGCTGCTGGACGTCCTGCCCGAGTCCAATCGCAAGCCCTACGACATGTACGAGGTGATCCGCAGGATCGTGGATGACGGCGAGTACTTCGACATGAAGGGCCAGTGGGCCAAGACCATCATCACCTGCTTCGCCCGCTTCGGCGGACGCCCCGTGGGGATCGTGGCCAACCAGCCCAAGCAGCTCGGCGGCATCCTCGACAACGACTCGGCCGACAAGGCCGCGCGCTTCGTGAACCTCTGCAACGCCTTCGCCATTCCCCTCGTCTTCATCCAGGACGTACCCGGCTTCATGGTCGGCACCAAGGTCGAGGCCGAAGGCATCATCCGTCACGGGGCAAAGATGCTCCACGCGGTCGCCAATGCCACCGTGCCCAAGATCACCGTGATCACGCGCAAGGCCTACGGGGCGGGCTACTACGTGATGAACGGCCGTGCCTACGAGCCCGACCTGATCGTCGCCTGGCCGAGCGCCGAGATCAGCGTGATGGGCGCCGAGGGCGTCGTCGAGATCGCCTTCCGCAAGCAGGTCGAAGCGGCCGAGGACCCCGCGGCCAAGAAGGCCGAGCTGATCGAGGGCTTCCGCAAGATCTTCGACGTCTACGTCGCCGCCGGCAACGACGTGATCGATGACGTGATCGACCCGCGCGAGACCCGCGAGACGATCTGCAGGGCCCTGGAGATGTCGGCCGGAAAGAAGATCGAGCGGCCGTGGAAGCGTCACGGCGTGGTGCCCGTATGACGCTCTTCGCTCGCCGTATCACCATCGCTATACACCTCTCGTCCAGCAACAAGGAGCACCGATGAGCCTCGATCATCCTGTCGTGATCACCTGTTCGATCTCGGGGGCGATCGCCAACCGCGAGCAGTGCCCCGCGATCCCCTACACGCCGGCCGAGTATGCGGCCGAGGCGCGGCGGATCGTGGACGAAGGCGGCGTGATGATCCACATCCACGCGCGCAAACCGGATGGCACGCCGAGCTATGAGATAGAGGACTTCGCCGCCATCACCGCGGCGATCCGCGCCGAGGTGGGCGAGGAGGTGATCGTCAACTTCTCCACCGGCACGATCGGCGTGCCGGTGGAGAAGCGCATCGCCTACCTGCGCGAGTGCCGTCCCGAGGTGGCCGCCCTGAACATGGGCTCGATGAACTACGCCAAGTACTCGCGCTCGCGCAAGGAGTTCGTGTTCGCGATGGTCTTCCAGAACCCCTTCGAGGAGATCATCCAGCTGCTCGAGGCGATGAACGAGCTGGACATCAAACCTGAGCACGAGTGCTTCGACATCGGTCACGTGGGCAGCCTGGCGCCGCTGATCGACATGGGGGTGCTGAAGACTCCCCTGCACGTGGACTGCGTGATGGGCGTGGTGGGGGGCATACCGCCCACCGCCCGCAACCTGGCGGCGATGGTCGAGAACATTCCCGAGGGCTCGCACTGGGGCGTGATCGGGATCTCGCGCGACCAGTGGATGCTGGTGGCAGCCGCGCTCACACTCGGCGGCTCGATCAGGGTGGGGCTCGAGGACAACCTGTACCTGCCGGGCGGTGAGATGGCGAAATCGAACGGCGAGCTGATCGCCAAGGCGAGGAGCATGACCGAAGACATGGGCCGCCGCCCGGCGACCGTGCAGGAGGCCCGCGCGATGCTCGGGATCGCCCAGCGTGAGCAGGTGGGCGCGTGAGCCTGCCACTGCGGGGCATCCGCGTCCTCGACCTCTCGCGCCTGCTGCCCGGGGGCTTCTGCTCGCTGCTGCTGGCCGACTTCGGCGCCGAGGTGCTCAAGGTCGAGGACACCGGCATGGGCGACTACATTCGCTGGTCGCCGCCCTTTTACGAGGGCGCGCACGAGAGCGCGCGCTCTGCTCTGTTCCTGTCGCTGAACCGCAACAAGCGCTCGATCCGCCTGGACCTCAAGAGCGACGGCGGCCGCGAGGCGCTGCTGCGGCTCGTTCGCGAACACGACGTGGTGCTCGAGTCCTTCAGGCCCGGGGTTCTCGATCGTCTCGGCGTGGGCTATGAGCGCATGCGCGAGGAGAACCCCGGGATCGTCTATTGCGCGATCAGCGGCTACGGTCAGGACGGCCCCAAGCGGGATGCCTCCGGGCACGACATGAACTACCTCGGCCTGATCGGCCTGCTGGGGCTCACGGGCGAGCTCGGTGGCGAGCCGGTCCAGGCCGCAGGGCAGATCGCGGACCTCGGTGGTGGGGCGCTGATGGCGGCCTTTGGGATCCTGGCGGCGCTGCGCGAGCGTGACGGCGGCGAGCACGGGGCCGGATCCGGCGAAGGCCAGATGGTCGATGTCTCGATGGCCGACGGCGCGCTGTCGTGGCTGGCGATGGTGGCCGGTGCCTATTTCGCCGATGGCACCGTTCCGCGCCGCGGCGAGCTCCCCCTGGCCGGATCGTTGATCTGCTACCGCCCATATGAATGCGCCGACGGCTGGGTCAGCCTGGGAGCGCTCGAGCCGAAGTTCTGGCAGGCGTGGTGCCGCGGGGTGGGACGCGAGGAGCTCATCGCTGCGCAGTTCGAGCGCCCGGGCTCGGCGGCTCACGTCCAGGTCCAGGAGATCTTCCGCTCGCGCACGCGCGCCGGGTGGGAGGCGTTTGCCGGGGAGCACGACTGCTGCCTGGAGCCCGTGCTCGAGCTCGACGAGGCGATGGACTCCGAGCTCGTGCGTGCGCGGGAGATGGTCGTCGAGATCGACCAGCCGGGCGCCGAGGCCACGGTTCGCCAGCTCGGCGTCCCGGTCAAGCTGACCCGCACTCCCGGCGACCACGCGCGCCTGCCGGGCCCGGCGCTCGGCGAGCACACCGAGGCGGTGCTGCTCGCGGCCGGCTACTCCGGGGCCGAGGTGGCCGAGTTGCTGGCGAGCGGCGCGGCGGCGGGGCCGGCCGAGTCTCGCCAGGACGCCACGCTGCGGGCGTGAGCCGGCCAGCCGTGGCGGGTGCCGGTGTCAGTGCGGGAGAGGGCACTCGCGCGCGCACGCGCGTGCGCGCGAGTGCCGCGGAGGCGAAGGCGGCCGTGACCGCCGTGGCGGCCGAGCCCGAGGATGCCCAGCGGCCGCTGCTGAAGATGAGCGAGATGGCCGAGCGCTCTGGCGTCAGCCCGGGCACCATTCGCTACTACCTGCGCGAGGGCCTGCTCGGCGCCGGCGAGGACGTGCTCAGGACGAGCCGCAACATGGCCTACTACCCGCCAGAGTATGTCGAGCGGATCGCGCTGATCAAGCGTCTGCAGGAGGAGCGCTTCATGCCCCTGCGCGTGATCAAGGGAGCCCTCGAGGACGACCCCGAGCGGGTGCGAGCGCTGATCGAGCTCGAGGACCGCATCCTCGAGCGCGCGTTGACCACAGCCGAGGATCGCGGCCGGGTATCCAGGAAGTCCGTCCAGGAGCGCTACGGGGTCCCGCGCAACGTGCTCGAGCGCCTCGCCGAGATCGGCGTGCTCACGCCCAATCAGCGCGGCTATGACAAGGACGACGTCAAGATCATCGAGGCCATCGCCAACTTCCGCGCCGGCGGCTATGAGGAGGCGCTCGGCTTCACCGTGTACGACACGCTGCGTTACCGCAAGGCGTTGGAGCCGCTCGTGCAGGAGGAGGTCCGGGCGCTGCTGGGGCGTCTGGCGGGCGAGGTCGAGGTCGAGCGTGCGATGGAGATCGTGGCCGCGGGCGTCGAGCCGCTGCGCGAGCTGATCGGCGCCATGCACTCCAAGCTCCTGCTCGCAGCGCTGCGCGACCACCGCGGAGGAGCCGAGCGCTGAGCCGAGTGCCCGGCAGGTGGCCTGCCTACCAGCGTGCCCGGTGGTGCTCGACCACGCCCAGCCCGCGCGCGAGCGCGACGCCACCGGGCAGGAGTCCCGAGAAGGTCCCGAAGGGCGCCCGGTAGTCGCTCGAGAGCAGCACCAGGTTGTCGTGCCGGCGGCGCTCGACCTCGGGGTGGAAGCGAAGCTCGCCGCCGTCCTGGCAGCGGATCGAACACAGATCCTCGGCGAAGCTGACCGGCTCGGTCTCCGTGGGGCGTCCATCGACCCAGACCGCCCGCTCGCTGCCCGCCGGAGGATCGTTGACGCCGCTGACGAGGTTCCAGGCCAGGGGGGTGCCGTCCGGTCCCTCGCCGACGCCCGCGCTCCAGCGCCACTCGGTCACACGGGAGTGATAGCCGGTGGTGTCGTCTATCACCGCCAGCGCCTCGATCCGGCGCTCCGGCCCGCCGTCGAGCGTGAGCGTGCCGCTCACCGCGATCCCCGCCTGCTTGCGGGTCCACACCCGCGAGCGACCATTGGCGCACAGCGCCTCGATCCCCGCTTCCTCCTCCAGGCGCAGATCGAGGCGCACCCCGCGGTCGCGCACCCGTACCGCTCCCGGCGTGGCCGACCCGACAGGCGCTCCGGCGTCGGGGCGGCCGTGGACGAGCTCCACCTCGCCGCGGCGCGGCAACAGCCTGGTGCGTTCGCGCATTCCCGACCCGTCGCGCAGGTGCAGCGCCCAGAACGACTGCCGTGCGAGGCCGATCTGCACGAGCGCCGCACACGCCATCAGCTCCTCGCAGAAGACGCCCACGTAGCGCCAGCGCTTCAGCGGCCGGGCGCCGTGGAAGAGCCGGGAGCCGACCGGCGCGAGCTGCGCGGGCGCCACCACTCGCGGGTTCTCTGGCGTTATGCTCTGTGGCATTGACTGACCAGTCAATCTATCTCGAGGGTCCTGTGCCCGAGGACTCTGCGGGCATGGCGTCCGCGGGAGGGAACTTGCTTTGAGGGTCGCCGCAGTTCAGCTTAGCTCCAGCGCCGATCGGGCCAGGAACCTGGCTGCCGCCGACCGTCTCACACGCGCAGCCGCCGCCGATGGCGCGAGCCTGATCGTACTCCCCGAGAAGTGGACTGCCATGGGCTCCGAGGAGGACATGCGGGCTGCGGCCGAGCCGCTCGAGGGCGGTCCCTCGGTGCGCTGGGCTCGGGAGCTCGCGCGCGAGCTGCAAATAGACCTCCTCGCCGGCTCGATCCTGGAGCTGGTCCCCGGCCAGGAGAAGCTGGCCAACACCTCCGTGCACGTCGCCCCCAGCGGGGAGATCAGGGCTGTCTACCGCAAGATCCACATGTTCGACGTCGAGGTCGGCGGGCGCGTCTACCGCGAGTCCGAGCTGGAGGAGCCCGGCGAGGAGATCGTCCTCTCGCACACCGCCGGCGGGCAGGCGCTGGGGTTGTCGGTCTGCTACGACCTGCGCTTCCCCGAGCTCTACCGGATCCTCGCCGTGCTCGGCGCGCGCATCATCGCGGTTCCGGCCGCCTTCACGCTGGCGACGACGCGCGATCACTGGGAGCCGCTGCTGCGGGCGCGGGCGATCGAGAACCAGGCCTTCGTGATCGCGGCCAACCAGGTGGGCGAGCATCCGGGCGGCCAGCACTCTGGCGGACGCTCCATGGTCGTGGACCCGTGGGGGGTGGTGCTCGCGCAGGCCGCCGACGGCGAGGGCTACGTCCTCGCAGATCTGGATCTCGAGCGCCAGCGGGAGATCCGCGCGCGCCTACCCTCGCTCGCCAACCGCCGGCCGGGCGCCTACCGCTGGCCCGGGGAGGTGCCCGCGTGAGCGCGGGGCGAACGCCGGCTCCGCGCGCCAAGTCCCCGGACAAGCGCCGTGTGATCCTCGATGCGGCCGTGCGCGTGTTCGCGCGCCAGGGCTTTCACGCATGCCGGGTGTCGGACATCGCCGATGAGGCAGGCGTGGCCTATGGCCTCGTCTACCACTACTTCGGATCCAAGGACGAGGTCCTCGACACGCTCTTCCTCGAGCGCTGGAACGTGATGCTCGCGCTGATCCGCGAGGTGGACGCCGAAGCGATCCCCGTCCGCGACAAGCTGAGGGCGATCGCGTCGTTCATCATCGACAGCTACCGGCACGATCCCGATCTAATGAAGGTGATCATCGTCGAGGTCACGCGCGCGGCCAACTCCTTCGGGCAGACCCATATCGGCCAGATCCGGGAGGCGTACGAGCTGATCGGCGGGATCGTCGCCGAGGCGCAGGCGGAAGGGGTGTTCAAGGCGGAGATCGAACCGCGCTTTGCCGCGATGGCGTTCTACGGGGCGATCGAGCAGCTGCTCACCGGCTGGATCTTCGGACTGCTGCCGCAGGGAGAGGAGCAGTTCGAGCGCGCCAAGTGGCTCGTGGTCGAGACCGTGTGTGGCGGTCTCGAGGCCGGCGCGGGCGAGCAGCCGATCCTGCGCTGAGACAGTGCCCATGGGAGGGGATTCGGCTCCGTGGGCCGCTCCGCGCATAGTTGCGACCCCCGCGGGCAATAGACTGCCCGGATGATGCAGAACGAGATGGTCAAGCGCCTGATGTGGTCGGGCCTGCTAGCGGGTATGAGCGCCCTGGCGAGCATCGCAGCCACCCGCGCGGCGACCGTGATCTGGAGGCGGCTGTTCGACGAGGAGCCGCCGGAGTGAGCACCCCCGTGCCACCCCCTGGCGCCGAGAAGCCCGAGGGCCAGCCGCAGAACATCGCCACGGCCATCGCCGAAGTCTCCGAGCGCGCAACCCTGCTCGTACGCGAGGAGATCGAGCTGGCGAAGGCGGAGGTGAGCGAAAAGGCGACCAAGCTCGTCAAGGGCGCCGTGGTCGGAGTCGCTGCCGGCGTCTTCTTCCTGATGGCTCTCATATTCGTGCTCGTGGGTTGCGCGTGGCTCCTCTACTACTACCTCCCCGGCAACCAGTTCACGTACTTCTGGGGGTTCTTCGCGATGGCCGCCATCCTCGTGGTGCTCGGCGTTCTCGCCGGCGTGATCGCGGCCAAGGTGGTCAAACGCTCCTCGCCGCCGGTGCCGAGCATGGCGATCGACGAGGCTCGCAAGATCCGCGAGGCTGTCAGTCCAGGCCCGTCTGTGGCTGACAGCGCCCCCCGTGCCGTCGCCGCGCCGCATCCGGCGCCGTCGGGAGGCGAGGGCTGATGGCCCAGCGATCGCCCGCCGAGATCCGCAGCTCGATCGAGAGCAACCGCCAGGAGCTGGCGATCTCGGTGGAGCGCCTGCGCGGGGAGGTCACGCGCGCGACCGACTGGCGCGCCCACGTGGAGCGCCACCGCAGCGAGATCACGATGGGCGTGGCCGCCATCGGCCTGCTGGTGGGCGTGCGCCTGCTGCGCCGTCGCCGTCGCCGCTGATCAGCTCAGCAGCGAGCGTGGAAGCGCGCCCACGCCGATGAGCCCGGGACCGGTGTAGGTGCCGATCACGGGCCCGACCTCTGAGCAGAAGAGCGGCTCGGAGTCGAATATCTCCCGGCAGCGGTCGATCAGCCGCTGGGCCTGATCGCCGGCCTGGATGTGCTGCACCACCCAGCCGTCGGATCCGGCGTCGTGGAGATCCTGGGCGTAGGCGACCATGCGCTCGAACGCCCGCCCGGCCGTGCGCACCCGCTCGACAGGCACGATCTCATACTCCAGCGAGAGGATCGGCTTGATCTTCAGCGTGCCTCCGAGCCAGGCCTGAGCCTTGCCCACGCGCCCGCCGCGGCGCAGGTACTCCAGCGTGTCCAGGCAGAACCATATGCGCAGCGCCCGCCGTGCCTCGCGCACCCGCTCTGCGACCGCGTCCTTGTCGGCGCCGGCGCGAGCGGCGGCGGCGGCGGCGAGCAGCAGCAGTCCGGTGCCGCCGCAGGCCGTTTCGCCGTCGATCACCTCGACGCGCTCGCTGAGCCCCCGCTCGCCGAGCAGCCCGTGGGCCTGGCGCGCCGCCTCGCAGGTGCCCGAGATCCCGCCGGCGAGGTGCACCGAGACGACGTCGTGGCCGCTGTCGAGCAGCGGCTCCCACGCGTTCAGGAAGTCGCCGATCGAGGGCTGCGAGGTGATCGGCAGTTCCGGGTCGCGGCCGAGGCGCTCGTAGAAGGCGTCGAAGCCGTCCATCTCAAGCTCAGGCTCGGGCTGACCCTGCCAGCCCACGTACAGGCTGACCTGGTGGATGCCCAGCTCGTCGGCGAGCGCTCGAGGGAGATAGTGGGTGCTGTCGGTCGCGACCGCAACGGGAGCCATGCGGCGCCAGAAGCTACAGCAATGCCTGAGCGAGCTCTCCCGACTCGTGCATCTCGGTCACGATGTCACAGCCCCCGAGCAGCTCGCCATCGACGAACAGCTGCGGGATCGTGGGCCAGTTGGAGATCGCCGAGAGCTGCTGGCGGATCCGCGGGTCGGGCAGGATGTCGACGGCGGCGAAGGGCGCGTCCAGCGACTGCAGGATCGCGACGGTGCGCGCTGAGAAGCCACAGGCCGGGGCCTCCGGGGTCCCCTTCATGAACAGGATCACCTTGTGCTCGCCGATCGCCTCGGCGATCGCGTCGCGGATCGGGTTGGAATCGTCGCTGGGCGCCGGCGCGGCAGCGGGCTCGCTGCTCAACATCGGTATCGGCTCGAACTGGCTGGCGGACATGGCAGGCTCCTGGTTTCAGTGGGTCTGGATCTTCGTGGGCGTCTGTGTCTTGAGCGCGAGGGCGTGGATCGCTCCGCCGATCTCCGCGCCGAAGACCTCGTAGACGAGGCGGTGCTGTTGGATGCGGGTGAGTCCGTCGAACGCATCGGCGGTCACGGTCGCGCTGAAGTGATCCCCGCCACCGGTGGTGTCCTGCACCTCGGCGCGCGCCCCCCGGATGGCGGACTCGATGCGCTGCTTTATGTCCTCGGCAGAGGGCACCTTGCTCCTAGCGTAGAGGATCGGCAGACGCTTTCAGGAGCGGCCGCGCGGGCGCTATACTTTGGAAAGTCTTGGAGCCAGCCACAGGAGCAGAGCGATGATCGAGATCACAGACAAGGGCGCCGAGAAGGTGCACGAGTTTCTCGCCTCCCAGCAGGCGGACGTGAACGTGGCCGGGCTGCGCGTGGGCGTGCGCGGCGGGGGATGCTCGGGCTTTCAGTATCAGCTCGCCTTCGACGAGCAGCGCGAGAGCGACATCGTCTTCCAGAGCCACGGCTTGAAGCTGTTGGTGGACGGCGAGAGCCTGCAGTTCGTGAGCGGCTCCACGATCGACTACGAGGAGAGCCTCCAGGGCGCCGGATTCAAGGTGAACAACCCCAACGTGGTGGCAGCCTGCGGCTGCGGCTCCTCCTTCCGGGTCGCCGAGGAGGAGCAGGTCTCAGCGGTCTGACCCGGCTGGGTCGGGGCGCGCGCGCGCCCTGTGCGGTCTCGGCAGCGATCGCCGCGGTTCTCGCCCTGGTGTGCGTCGGCTGCGGATCAGCCGCTGCGCTGCACGTCTCCACCGGGAACACGCCCGCCCCGCCGCCACGCGGTCCGGCCCTCGGAATCACCGAGGACAACGTGAACCTGCTGTGGGCGCCGGGGGCCGCGCCGTCGGCCTCGCCGGCGTTCCAGATCGCCCGCCGGGAGCTCACGGCGCTGCATCCCACATACCTGCGGCTGCTCGTCGACTGGGCCGCCCTGCAGCCGCGAGGCGACGCGCCGCCGCGCCTGGAAGCACGGATGGACGGGTGCGCGCGCGGCGTGAGCCCGTGCGCGCCGTACGCGGGGATCCGCGCGCAGCTGGCCGCAATCGCCTCACAGCAGCGGGCCGCGGGCGACGCGCGTGACTTCCGCGTGGTGGTCGACGTGTTCGGCGCTCCCGCGTGGGCGGCGATCGGCCCGTCGGGTTGTGAATTGCCGGGTACGAGCACCTTCGCACGACCGCTGCGGACCGCAGCGCTGGCCGGCTACCGGACGTTGATCGGCTCGCTGCTGGCGATGGCTGCATCGCAGGGCGTGGCGCTCGAATGGTGGAGCCCGTGGAACGAGCCCAACGATCCTCGCTTCGTCTCGCCCCAGCGGGCGAGCTGCGATGCGAGCGCCTCCGCGCTCTCGCCGGCCGTCTATGGCGAGCTGGCCCGCACGATGGCAGCCGAGCTGCGGGGTGCGGGCGGGATCCACCACCTCCTGCTGGGCGAGCTCAACGACCTCGAAGTGGGCTCGCCCCACACCACGAGCGTCAAGGAGTTCGTGGGGGCGCTCCCCGCCGACGTGCTCTGCCTTGGCGACACATGGTCGATCCACGCCTACGCCCGCTACGGCCCCGCCGGGCCGCCGGTGGACGCCGTGGGCGCGCTCGAGGACGCGCTGGATGCGCGCGGCGGCTGTGCGCGGAGCGCCGCGATCTGGGTGACAGAGGTGGGCGTCGGCGCGCCGCATCCCGGCCAGCCGAGAGGCCAGGACCCGGGCGGCGAACAGGAGGGCTGCCGCGAGCTCGATCGACAGCTGCTGAGCTGGTACGGCGACCCGCGCGTGCAGGCTGTCTTCCAGTACACCTTCCGTGACGATCCGGCCTTCCCGGTGGGACTGGCCAGCGCCGATCTCTCGCGCCTCTTTCCGGCCTACGGCCTGTGGCTGTCCTGGTCGCGCCTGCGCGCTGAGGGGCAGCCACCGCCGACGGGCGCTGCGTGCGCATAGGCTGCGTCGATGGCCATCCTGCCGCAACAGCTGCGAAGCCTTGCGACGCCGCGCCTGCGCGATCACGTGCGCCTGCGAGCGCTGGGGGTGGGGCTCGGCCTGATCCCGCCGCGGCGAATGCACTCCGAGGACGACGCCAGATTGCTGCTGGACGCCGCGGCTGGCGCCCTCCGCGCGGTCGAGATAGGGGTCTATGAGGGCTCTTCGGCCGTGGCGCTCTGTGGAGCGCTCGCGAGCGACTCCGAGCTGCATCTGATCGATCCGTTCGGGGCTCACCCAGATGCGCTTCCCGGCGGTTGGGGCGCGACCGAGTGGGCCACTCGCCGCGCGGTCACCCGGGCGCTGCGCGCGCGGCGCGGCGATGCTCCCACGGTGCGCTGGCATGTCGCCCTGTCGCACGAGGTCGCCGCCGCGTGGCCGGGAGAGCAGGTGGACCTCCTGTTCATCGACGGCGATCACTCGCAGGCCGGATGCGAGCTGGACTGGAGCTCGTGGGAGAGCTTCGTCGCCCCTTCTGGACGCGTCGTCTTCCACGACGCCAGGGCGGGCCGTCCGGGGGGGCGCGGGCTGCCCGGCCCAACCGAGGTTGTAAACGAGCTGTTTCGCGGGTCCGCCGCCCAGGGCTGGGAGATCGTCGCGGAGGCCGACCGCACAGTGGTGGTGCAGCGCCGAGCCTGAGCTGGCCGTACAGCCAGGAACTGTCTGGACGGCCAGCCGGTTAAAACGGTGAAACCCCCGCATACGGCGGGGTTGACGAGAGCGCAAGAGCTGTGGTACCGTCGCCGCGACATGATGTCAAGCGTCGCAAGGGGAGAGGATGGCCCAGGCCTTCGGCAACGTTCGCATTCCCATGGGGGAATCGGCGCCGGGGAGTCTCGACGTCGCAAGGGCTTGACCTTGACGCAGGAAGTGTTTTCTGCCAAGGTCGGGCGTACAGCACTGTTGGCTGGGGTACGGCCGACGGCTACGACTGGTCTCGGGGCATCTCTGTCCTGAGGAGGGGAATTACCGGGGTCGGTCGATCTAACCCTAGAGGGAAAAGGAGCAGTGGACAGATGAAACGCATGAGGATTGTGGGGCTGTGCCTCCTGGCTGTGTTCGCGTTCAGCGCGATCGCCGCCTCGGCACAGGCATCGCCGGAAATGGGCAGCTGTGTGAAACTCGCGAAGGCGAAGGGCAAATACGCGAACGCAGGCTGCACGGAACTCTTCCTCAAGAAGGGTAAACCGGCCTCGAAGGGCGCATACGAATGGACGCCTGGTGCGCCGCCTTCCTGTATCGCTCAGAAGAAGGGCGAATACACAGACGCAGCGTGCACCACGAAATCGGTCAAGGCTCACAAGGGTGGATTTGAAAAAGAGCCCGGCCCAGGATTCACGGCTGCCGGAGGAACGGCAACCTTGAAGACGCCGGCCTTCGGTGCCCCGGTCGTCTGCGCTAAAAGCACGGGCACGGGTCAGATCACCGGCATCACGACCGTGGAAGAGCAGTTCACCTTCGAAGGTTGCGAAACCAGCGCCAAAAAATGCACCAGCGCCGGTGAGTCGTCGGGTGTAATCCAGACGCCGATTCTCGCCGGTACGCTGAGCTCGCCGAAAGCCGGCGAAGCCAGCACCGCGTTCGAGAGCAAAAGCGGACCGTCGGGCCTCAGCTCTGAATTCAACTGTGAAGGCCCGCAGATCCGTACCTTCGGCTACGTCAGTGGGGAAGACTTCCCGCTGAACGTGACGAGCACGACGGGTTCGGAGAAGTTCGAAAACGGTCTTGGTGAACAGGACCTGCAGACCGAACTGAACGCAGGCTCCGGCTGGCTTGGGCCCGCCCCGTCGCTGGAGGAAACCTCCGGCAGCAACACATACGCGACCGCAGTGGAGATCAGGCTGTAGATAGCCCAGCCGATCGACAGTCCGGGCCGCCGCTGTTGTCGGTAGCCAAGCAGTGAAAGCGTGCGTGGGGTCAATTGATCCCACGCACGTTTTTCTTTGCGGATGACATTAGGCGCCCAGGGCCGCTTCCGGCTTGACAGGCCCCCCCGAATCGCTAGACTCGGACGGAGAGGAATTAACGGGAGAGAGTCGCGATGTACGCGCAGGGGATGAGAGGTCAAGGGCGGGTTGACAGCGCGGGTGTCGTGCGACACGTGCTGATGCCCGCCGCCATGCTCGTGGTCCTGACCCTGATCCTCTTGGTGTGGAGCGCTCCCGCGCAGGCGTTGAGCCAGCGAGGGCACACCTTCAGCTTCGCCTTCGGCGGGACGGGCAAAGGCGTCGGGCAGTTCTCCGAACCGGTCGGCGTCGCCGTGAACGACTCCACCGGCAACGTGTACGTGACCGATCACAAGAACAAACGGGTCGAGGTGTTCAAGCCCGTGCGGGGCACCGAAGGCGAAATCACAGGCGAGGAATACGTCTCCGAATTCACGGTCGCGAGAGTCGGGGCGATCGCCGTCGACAACTCCACGGAAGCCGGAGATCCCTCCAAGGGCGATGTCTATGTCGTCGGCAACAACGGCAAGTACATCTACAAGTTCAGCGCCGAAGGCGCCCCGCTCGGCGAAATCCACAAATTCCTGAGCGAAGGCGAAAAGGAAACCCTCGAAACGGTCGAGGGCATGGCGCTCGACGCGCAGGGGACGCTGTTCGTCTACCAGGCCAATCACACGATCCTGAAGTTCAGCGATGCGGTCGCGAACGAATACGAGGGCGAAGTACAGACCGAAGTGGCCAAACCGAGGCCCGGCTTCGCGCTCGACTCCGAAGGCAACTTCTACGCCGGGGCCGAAGCCTCCGAAGGCTCGAGCGCCCGCGAACGATGGGCGGAGGAAGAACGGACGGAACTGGCGGTCGTCTCGAAGCTGGGCGCCTCGGGGAAGATCCTGAACCCGGAACTCGACAACGAAAACAGCACCGCCGTGGCGGTCGACGTCGCAGACAACTCGGTGTACGTGGACAACACCACGACCGTCGCAGGCAAACCCCGCAACACGGTCGGTGTGTTCAGCGCCGGCGGGGCGCTGATCCAGCGCCTGAGCGCGCCCGGCCTGACCGAAGGCGACGGCGTCGCCGTGAATCCGCTCGACGGGTCCGTGTACGTCGCCGACGCCGCCTCCAACAAGGTCTACCTGTTTGCGCTCGAAGGGCCGGGGCAGCCGGCGATCGAAGCCACCTCGGCCGAGAGCCTCGCCCCGAAACCGCCTGCCACGAACGCGACCCAGCTCAACGCCACGATCGATCCAAGCGGTGCCGACACCCATTACTACTTCGAATACGGAGTCGGCACCTGCGCCACGCCGTCTGCCTGCACCAAGACGACCCCGGTCGACATCGGGACGGGCTTCGGCGACCAGCAGGCGAGCGTGGAAGTGCAGAGCCTGCCTCCAGGCAGCTACCACTACCGGGTCGTCGCCGAAAACCAATTTGGGACCGTGACTAGCTCCGAACAGACGTTCACGATCCTCGCCCTGCTCAGCGGGCTTCCCGACGGGCGTGGCTGGGAAATGGTCTCTCCGTCGGAAAAGGACGGCGCCGAACCGGAAGCGATCACCAAAGAAGGCGGCGTGATCCAGGCCTCCGAAGACGGCCACTCGATCAGCTTCGTGGCGGACGGCCCGATGCCGGCCAAGGACGAACCCGAAGGCAGCCGCAGCCCGGAACTGACCCAGATCCTCTCGATTCGCGGCTCGCAGGGATGGCTCTCCAAGGACATAGTCACGCCGAACGAGAACGGGACTGGCATCCTCACGGGCGCGGCCCCCGAGTATCAGTTCTTCTCCCCCAACCTCTCGCTCTCGCTCGTCGAACCGTCCTCGGGGAACTCGCATACCGGCACGCTGGAACAGCCGCCGCTCTCGCCTCCGCTGACACCGGGCGAAGCCCAGGAAAAGACGATCTACCTGCGCGACGACGCGCCGCTGCAGCCGACCTCCTCCGAAGCGAGCAACTACAGCGCGGCCGTGCACAACGGCACGCTCATGAGTCCGGCAAACCCGGGCTACCTTGCGCTCGTCACCAAAGCCAATGCTCCAGGCGGCGTCCCGTTCGGCGGAGGTCTCTCCGAAGGCCTCGAATTCGTCGGGGCCACGCAGGACCTGAGCCATGTCGTCTTCGACTCGTTCACGGCCACCCCCGGTCTGTATGAGTGGTCGGGCCCCGAAAAGCCGCTTCAGCTGATCAGCGTGCTCCCCAAAGAACAGGGGGAAGCCCACGTCAACCCGACCCTCGTCGGCCTCGGCGGCGTCGGCAACAAGGATGTCCGCAACGCGATCTCCAGCGACGGCTCCAAGGTGTTCTGGACGAGCGCCGCACATCTCTACGTACGCGACACGGTGACCCAGGAAACGCTCCAGCTCGACAAGCCCCAGGCGGGCGTCACGGGAGGCGCGGTCAACGCCGTTTACCAGACGGCAAGCGCAGACGGATCCAAGGTGTTCTTCACCGATCCGCAGCGCCTGACCACCGATTCGAAGGCCGGCGCGGGTATCAACGAAGAGCCCGACCTGTACGTGTATGAACTCAGCGGCGGGAACGCCCCGGGGAGCCCACTGACCGGCACGCTCAGGGACCTGACCCCCGAAGGCCCCAACGGCGGGAGCGGCTACGTGGTCGTCGACAGGACGGTCAGCGGTGGTGTGATCGGCGCAAGCGAAGACGGCTCGTCCGTCTACTTCGTGGCCAACGGGGCGCTCACGGCGGGCGCCACCCATGGAGACTGCACCACGAAGGAAGTGGCCCAGCCGGTCACCGCGACCTGCAATCTCTACATGCGCCACTTCACAGGCGGCACGTGGTCGCCGACGAAGCTCATCGCCGTCCTCTCCTCACAGGATCGATCGGACTGGGGCGGCGCCGGCGTTCCTGGCGACCTCGGCTACATGAGCGCGCGCGTCTCGCCCAACGGCAACTATCTGGCGTTCATGTCGAACCGGAGCCTGACCGGATACGACAACGAAGACGTCAGCAGCAAGGCTCCCGGCGAACGCCTCGACGAGGAGGTCTATCTCTATGACGCAGGCCGGGAACGCCTCGTCTGCGCCTCGTGCAACCCGACCGGGGCGCGGCCGACGGGCGTGTTCGACGTTGGCGCCAACAACGGCGGGGGAACCGGGGAAGGCCTCGGGCTGGTAGTCGACCGCCTTCAGATATGGGGACCGGAATTCAAGGCCGACCAGTGGCTGGCCGGAAGCCTTCCGGGTTGGACCTCGCTCGAAAGAAACCGTGCTCTCTACCAGTCGCGCTACCTCTCCAACAGCGGACGCCTGTTCTTCAATAGCGCTGATGCGCTAGTGCCGCTCGCAAAGGCCACCAAGACCGAGACGGTCCAGGGCGAAGAACAGCCGGTCGGAATTGAGAACGTCTACGAGTACCAGCCAGGCGAAGTCGGCGCCTGCCACAGCGAGGGCGGCTGCGTCGGGCTGATCTCCTCTGGCACCTCCGAACACGAATCGGCCTTCCTCGACGCCAGCGCGAGTGGCAATGACGTCTTCTTCCTCACGGCGGCCAAACTCGGGGTCCAGGACGTGGACGGCAACTTCGACGTCTATGACGCGCACATCTGCGAAGCGTCCTCGCCCTGTCCGCCGCCTCCGCCCGTGCCTGTGCCGCCGTGCGAAAACGAATCGTGCCAGGGTGCCTACAGCTCTGGGCCCGCCTCTCCGGCGGCTGCGACCGCGACCTTCTCGGGCCCAGGCAACGTCCTCGGGCAGGTGCAGGTTCTCGGCAGCAAAGAAGCCGCCAAGGCGCCCCCGAAACCGCTGACCCGGGCCCAGAAGCTCGCGAAAGCGCTGAAGGCATGCAAGAAGGACAAGAGCAAGAGCAAGCGCATCGCGTGTGAAAAGCAGGCACGCAAGAAATACGGGCCGAGCAAATCGACCGCCAAGAAAAGCTCGACCGGGAGCAGGGGATGATGAGCCGATCGCAACCGGTCCGAAGCCGCTCGCTCGGCGCGATGCTGGCGCTAGGCATGCTGATCGCGGCCCTCCTGGGCGCCTCGCCCGCGCTTGCCGCCGCTCCGGTGGCTCCTCACTGGAGGCTTGAATCGCGTCCGGCGCCGACGAACCTGCCGCTCGAAGGCGAAGCCATGATCGTGGTGGCCGCCAGCAACATCGGCGACGCCGAAGTCGAAGGTGGGGCCCATCCAGTCACGATCACCGACACGCTGCCCGCGGGAATGGAAGCGATCGAAGTCTCGAAGACGAGCCGCAGCACTCCGGAATCGATCGTCAACAGGACCAGCCTCGCATGCACGCCGGCCCCGGCCAACCCGGTCGAATGTACCTACAGCGGTGGTCTCGCGGAATACGAATCGCTGGAAGTCGAAATCAGAGTAAAGACCCACTACGCATCGGAGCCGGAAGTTGAACCCGAAAACAAGGTGACGATCACCGGCGGAGGAGCGACGCCGACGAGCGAAACCATCAGCAGGAAGCTCAGGGTCAACGGTCAGAGCACGAGCTTCGGCGTCGAACCCGAATCGTATGAACTCACACCCGAAAGCGACACGTTCGAAACCGAGAACGAAGCCGGCAGCCACCCGTTCCAGCTGACGACGACCTTCAACTTGAACGAGACCTACGAACTCGATCCCTTCCAGTCCCATCCACTGCCCTCGGCACCGGCGCTGCAGAAGAACCTCACCTTCAAGCTCCCCCCGGGACTCATCGGGAACCCCACCGTCGTGCCGCAGTGCTCGGATGTGGACTTCGGCGCAGGGGACGAAAAATCGATCAACAACTGCCCCTCCGGCACAGCGATCGGCGTCGCCGCAGTAACCATCAACGACCCGATCACCCTCTTCTACCAGAACTACATCGTCCCGGTCTTCAACCTCGTGCCCGCCCCCGGCGAGCCCGCCAAGTTCGGCTTCGAGGTCGCACATGTCCCGATCGTCCTGAACACCTCCGTGCGCACCGGCGAAGACTACGGCGTCAACGTCAGCATCCACTACGCCTCCCAGGCCGTCCAGGTGCTGGGCAGCAGGGTCACGCTGTGGGGCGTGCCTGCCGATCCGCGCCACGACCACGCCCGCGGCTGGGCCTGCCTCGGCCGGGGCGGCTGGGTGGCCGGCTTCAAACCCGCGATCCCATGCAAGCCGCTCGGGGCGCCCCAGACGCCCCCGTTCCTGATGCTGCCCACCTCCTGCAAGAGCCCGATGACCACAGAAGTGCTCGGTACGGCGTGGAATGCTGGCGTGGCCCCGCTCGGAGCCAAATACACATCGCCCGAACCGCTGAGCGGCTGCGGCGAACTGCCTTTCGACCCCTCGATCGAAGTCAGCCCCGACAGGCACTCGGCGAGCACCCCGACCGGCCTCACCGTCAAGGTCGACGTGCCCCAACAGACGGCCCTCGAAGCCGAAGGCAAAGCCGAGGCCGACATCCGCTCGACGACGCTTGAACTGCCCGTGGGCATGCAGACAGCCGCCGGCGCGGCGACCGGCCTCGAGACATGCGGCGTGGGTCAGGCGGGCTTCGGCGGCGCCGGCTCCGACACCGGATCGGCGCTCGAAACGGAGCTTGGCGAACAACGCTTCACGTCGGCCGCGGCCACGTGCCCCGACGCCGCCAAGATCGGCACCGTCAACATCAAGACGCCGCTGCTGCCCAAGGAACTGAAGGGCGCGGTCTACCTGGCCCAGCAGGACACCAACCCCTTCCAGTCGCCGCTGGTGCTCTACGTGGTGGCCGAAGAAGAAGACTCCAAGGTGCTGGTCAAGCTCGCCGGCGAAGTGAAGATCGACCCGAACACCGGCCACATCGTCTCGAGGTTCGCCAACTCGCCCCAGACGCCCTTCGAAACGCTGACCCTGCACCTGTTCAACACCGAACGCGCCACCCAGGCCACGCCCGCGTTCTGCGGCGGCTACGGAGCCCGGGCCTACTTCACGACCTGGTCGGGAGAAACCGTGACCGAAAGGGGCTCGAGCTTCCAGATCACCTCGGGCCCCAACGGCAGCGCCTGCCCCGGCAGCTCGCTTCCGTTCGGCCCGAGCTTCGAAGCCGGACCGACCAACGTCCAGGCCGGTAGCTTCGCCCCGTTCACGTTGAACGTCAAACGTCCGGACGGCAACCAGGCGCTGAAGACGATCGAAATGCACCTGCCACCGGGCGCCGCGGCGATGCTCGCGTCCGTGACGCCGTGTCCGGAACCGCAGGCCTCCAAAGACGAATGCGGCCCCGAAAGCCACATCGGGCACTCGACCGCGCTGTCAGGGCTCGGCGGCAAGCCCGTCTCGCTCGGAGGTGACGTGTATCTGACCGGCCCCTACAAGGGTGCGCCGTTCGGCATCCTCGCCGTCACTCACGCCAAAGCCGGCCCGTTCAACCTCGGTGACATCCCGGTCCGATCGACGATCACGATCGATCCCAACACGGCGGCCGCCACGATCACGAGCGACGCGCTGCCCCAGATCGTCAAAGGCGCTCCAGCGCAGATCAAAGAACTGAACGTGACCGTCGACCGCGAAGGCTTCGAGTTCAACCCGACCAACTGCACCCCCACGAGCGTCACGGGCGCGCTGGGCGGCTATGAAGGCGCGAGCGCCGCGGTATCCACGCCCTACCAGGTCGGCAACTGCGCGAGCCTGCCGTTCACGCCCAAGCTGACCGCCAGCGTCGGCGCGCAGGCCAGCAAAGCCAACGGCGCGAGCCTCAGCGTCAAGGTCGAATCGAGCGGTCTCGGTCAGGCGAACATCCACAAGGTCGACCTGACGCTGCCGATCCAGCTGCCCTCGCGGCTCACCACGATCCAGAAAGCCTGCGTGGCCGCGGTCTTCGAAGCCAACCCGGCGACCTGCGACGAAGGCTCGAACATCGGCTACGCGGTCATCCACACGCCGGTGCTCAAGAGCCCGCTGACCGGGCCCGCCTACCTCGTCTCCCACGGTGGCGCCGCTTTCCCTGACGTCGAGTTCGTGCTCCAGGGCGAAGGCATCACGCTGATCCTCGACGGCAAGACCGACATCAAAAAAGGCATCACCTACTCGCGCTTCGAAACGGCGCCCGACGCACCCTTCACGACCTTCGAAACGTTCCTGCCGACCGGTCCCCACTCGGCCCTCACGGCCTACGTGCCGGCGAGCAAGAACTACAGCCTGTGCGGCGCCAACCTCACGATGCCGACCGAAATCACCGCCCAGAACGGCGCCGTGATCAAACAGACGACCAACATCGTGGCCAACGGATGCCAGGGGGTGGCCGCCTTCAAAGCGACGCGGGCCCAGAAGCTCGCCAAAGCCCTCAAGGTCTGCAAGAAAATGAAGAAGAAGAGCAAGCGTGCGGCCTGCGAAAAGAAGGCCCGCAAGCTCTACGGCCCCAAGAAGGCCGCCAAGAAGAAGACCACGAGCAAGAAGAAGACCACGAGCAAGAAGAAGAAATAGGCCGGGAGGCGCCCGGGCGCCTCACCCGGGCTCGTTCTGCAGGGAGCGCCACAGGTACCTGCACGCGAGCGTCCGGTGCGGGCGCCAGGGGAGCGCTATCTCCTCCATCGCCGCCGGCAGCGGAAGCTCGGGGAGATCGTAGGCCCGTTCGATGGCGCGCCTGATGCCGAGGTCTCCCACGGGCAGGACGTCGGGGCGTTCGAGGTGGAACATGAGGAACATCTGGGCGGTCCACAGGCCCAGCCCCTTGACCGCCACCAGCTCGGCGATCACCGCCTCATCGCCCAGCTCGTCCAGGCGCTCGAGCTCGAGCTCTCCCGAGAGCACGTGCTCGGCCAGCGAGCGCAGATAGCTCACCTTGGCGCGCGAGAGCCCGGCCGCCGCGCGCAGCTCCTCGGGGTCGTCGTCGAGGAGCTCCTGAGGCGTCGGTGGGCGCTCGCCGAAGCGCGCCGTCAGGCGCCCATAGATAGCGCGGGCGGCCAGCACCGAGAGCTGCTGTCCGGTGATCGAGCGAACCAGCGCCCCGTAGTGGTTCTCGGGGTCGGGGCGTCCCTCCCTCGCGTCGGGAAGAGGGCCCACCTGCTCGATCAGCCTCGCGAGGACCGGGTCCGCGCCACTCAGCGCCGTGAGCGCCTTTCGTGTCGGGGTCCGCGCCCGCCGCGCGGGTTTGGGCGAGCCCTTGGCGGGTGCTGCTGCGGTCAGCCTGCCGGCGCGCTTGGCCACGCGGGGCCTCAGACCGTCGGCACGGGTGTCTCGAGAGCCACGGGCTCGCCGTCGAGCGCGTTCAGTGTGCGCTCGAGCGACATCGCCAGGCAGGTGAAGCTGGGGGTGTCCCGGATCGTGAAGCGTGAGGCCTCCGTCGTGCGCAGCCGCTGCACGAGGTCGAGGAACGTGCCCACGTCGTCGGTGTCGAAGGCGACCACGAACTCCTGATCGTCGAGGCCGAAGGAGTAGGTCGTGTGATTGTCCACGCCCGGGTATTCGCGGCCAACCTGGATGTGGCCCTGCATGATCCGCCAGCGCTCCTCTGCCGGCAGCGCATACCACTCACGCGACTTCACGAAGGGGTAGACGAACACGTAGCGCCCGCGGAAGCCGCGCACCAGATTGCGCTCGTCCTCGGAGTACTCCGAGCTCTTGCGCATTCCGAGGAACGAATAGGGGGTCTGCGCCCACTTCATCAGCCCGCTCTGGGCCAGGACCACGTGGAACTCGTGGATGCGATCGAGGTTCTCGGCCTCGGAGACGAGCAGCAGCTCGGCGTCCCCGCGCGTCCCCACCAGCGAGAACGTCTGCAGCAGGTGCCCGTCGGCGAAGTCCTCGCAGGCGGCCGCGAACTCGCGCTTGTCCTGTGCCCGCCGGTCGCCATCGAGCCTGCGCCACTCCGGTTCGAGCTTCAAGAACGTGTACTTGACGAAGCGGCGTGTGCTCATTCCCTCGATTATCGCACCGGAGAGCCTGCTTGCCCCACCCGATCCGGCCGGCTCCCCTCCTCGCCGACGGATACAGTATGAGGTCGTGCGGATCGCGCTCCTGTCGCCGTACTCGTGGACGTATCCGGGTGGCGTCACCCGTCATATCGAGGCGCTCGCGACGGAGTTCGGCGCAGAGGGCCACGAGGCCCGCATCCTGGCCCCGTTCGACCCCGACGACGAGCTCTCCAGAAGACTCCATCGCGGCGCCCGCCCTCAGCCCCGCTCGGTCGGCGAGGACTTCGTCTCGCTCGGGCGCACGATCGGCCTTCCCGCCAACGGCTCCGTGTCCAACATGGCACTCACGCCGCACTCGGTATTCGCGCTGCGTCATGAGCTGCGCACGGGCGGATACGACGTCGTACACATCCACGAGCCGATCGTTCCGGTCCTCGGGTGGGATGCGCTCTGCTCGGCCGGAGACCTGCCGCTCGTGGGGACCTTCCACACGTACTCCGAGAACGTCCTCACCAACGGCATCGCCGCGATCCCGCTCGGCGGGCGGCGGCGCATGAACCGCCTGCACGCGCGCATCGCGGTCTCCGACGCCGCCGCCTGGACCGCCCGCCGCTTCTACGGCGGGCGCTACCGCATCATCCCCAACGGCGTCCAGCTACAGGACCCTCGTCCGACCGAGACCGAGCTCGAGGCCGGGCTCGGGCGCCGGCGACGCCCCCTGCGCATCCTCTTCGTCGGCCAGGCCGTCGAACGCAAGGGCCTACCCGTCCTGCTGCGGGCCTTCGAGGCGCTTCGCGACCAGATCCCGGCCACGCTCACGCTCGTGGGCGCCGGACCCGAGGAGGTCGCGCACATGATGCTCGACGATCGCGGGGTGCGGGCGCTCGGCAAGGTCTCCGAGCAGCACAAGCTCTCAGAGCTCGCAAGCGCGGACGTCGTCTGTGCTCCCTCGTTGCACGGGGAGAGCTTCGGGATGGTCCTGACCGAGGCCTTCGCTGCCTCGGCGCCCGTGATTGCATCTGACATCCCCGGCTACCGCGACGTGGTGCGTGACGGCCTCGACGGGCTGCTGGTCCCAGCCGGCGATGCGCTTGCGCTGGCGGAGGCGCTGCGCCGACTCGCGCTCGACGATCCGCTGCGCGCCCGCATGGCGCTCGCGGCGCGCGAGCGCGCCGAGCGCTTTGCCTGGCCACGTGTGGCCGCTGAGGTGCTCGACACCTACGAGCAGGCCCGGGCGGTCGGCAGACGAGCCACGACGATGAGCGCCGCGGCCGTGCGCTACGGCATGGCTCCCGCCGACCTGCTGCCGCGGATTCCCGCCGAGCGCCTGGCGAGGCTGCCCGGGGGCGGGCGCAGGGAGGCGAGCCCGCGCCGCAGCGCACCACGGGCGTTGCGCCGGGCAGCCCTGTTCGTGTCCTGTCTGGGGGGCCTCATGCTTGTGCTGGCGACCCTCCAGCGCATCGGTGTCGGTCGCGTGGCCGCCAGCCTGCTGGCATCCAAGCCGGGGCTCGTGGCAGCAGGACTCGGGCTCATGTGTGTCTCGATGTTCGCCCGTGCGATCGCATGGCACGCGATCCTCTCGACCGCGCCGACCTGGCGGCGCGCCAAACGCAGGGACGCCATGCAGGGCACCTTCATCGGGGTGCTGATGTCGGCCACGCTCCCGGCTCGCCTCGGCGAGCCCTCGCGTGCGCTGATCGTGGCCCGCCGGCTCGGCCGCGCCCGAGAGACGCTGCCCGTGGTGCTCGGCACGATGGTCAGCCAGACACTGCTGAACCTGCTCGCGCTTACGCTGCTCGGTGCTGCGATGCTCTCGAGCTTCGATCCGCTCGACGGCCATCACGGGGCGCTTGTCGCAGTCACGTTGGCCCCGCTGGCGGCGCTGGTGGCGATCGTGATCGCGCCCGTGCTCGTGCCGCGCGCGGCAGACCGATCTCATGTCGGCCAACGCCGTGCGAGCACGCAGGAGCTGATCGTCGCTCTGCGCAGTGCCCTGGCTCGTGTCAGGGACGGGCTGCGCGTGTTCGCCCACCCCCGTCAGGCGGTCATCGCCACGGCGGTGCAGCTCGGAGCCTGGGCGCTGCAGTGGATCAGCTGCTGGCTGCTGTTGATGGCGTTCGGGCTGGATGCCCGCGTGGGAATCGGGGGGGCCGCTGCGATCCTGTTCGCGGTAAACGCCACGGCGGTGGTGCCCGCCACCCCCGCCAACGTCGGTGTCTTCCAACTCGCCTGTGCGGCCGTGCTCGTCGGTGCCTACCACGTCTCCACACCCGATGCGATCGCCTACGGGATCGTGCTGCAGGTGATCGAGCTTGCGACTGCGCTCGTAATGGGCCTGCCCGCGCTGGTCAACGAGGGACTCTCCTGGAGAGAGGTCCGGCTGCGCACGGTGCACGCAGCACCCGTGACACTCGGGCCACTGCCGCCTTCGGTGGTAGCCCCCCTCGCCACCGCCACGGCATCTGCGCCCGGCGAATCGTAGGCTTCGGGCAGGCATCGGCGCGGCGGCGGCGTATCGATCGGTCATGGCCGAGGCCTGGGTCTACATGTTGCGGTGCGCCGACGGCTCGCTCTACACGGGCTGGAGCATCGACGTGCACAGGCGCTTGGATCGTCATCGCGCGGGCAAGGCCAGCCGCTACACGGCCAGCCGTCGTCCACTGGAGCTGGCCCTCGCGCTTCCCATGGCCGACCGCAGGGCCGCCATGCGCGAGGAGGCGCGCATCAAGCGCCTCGATCGTGCCGCCAAGCTTGCCCTGATCGACGTGCACGCCAGCCCCCGCGAGAGCTCCGGCGGGGGGCGTGGGGGGGTGGAGGCCTCCGTTCGGGCATGATGGGGGTATGGCCTCACGACCTCCGGCGCGCAGCGTCAAGATCTCAGAGGACGAGCGGACCGGCTGGTCCTCCGATCGTCCGCGCCGCGACGGCGCCCCGCCTCGCCCGGCTGACCTGACCGTCCACTGCCGCGTGCTCGCCCCGGCCGACCGCCTGCGCTACTCGCCCGGCAGCCTGCTCGTCGTCGTCTCCGCATCCACCGAGGAGCGCGATGGTTTCCTGGACCGCCTGATCGAGGACCGCGCCGCGCTGCTGTCGCTCGACAAGGTCCGAGCGCTGCTGGCGGGGCGCGTGTCCGAGGAGGAGATGCAGCCCCGCTCCGAAGAGCTGCTGCTGGCGGCAGTCTCCAAGCGCCTGGAGAATCGTGAGACGGTGGTGCTGGCGGCCGCGGGGCTCGAGCCCGCCGAGCGCGAGCCGTTCCTGCGGATGGCCGCCGCGCTCAAGCGCCCGCGCCATCTGATCCTGCTGGAGATCGGGCGCGAGCGGGTCTCCGAGGAGGACCTCCCGGCGTTGAACGAGCTGCGCCGCGCGCTCGACGCGGGCGAGCTGGGCGGCGAGGGCTTTCAGACCGCGCTGCGCCTCGGAGGGGGCACCGCGATCGAGGTCAAGCGGATCCTGTTTCGCCCACCGCCCCGCGAAGACTCCTAAAGACTCCTAGCGTCCACCGGCCGGGCTTGCAGGGCTTCAGTCGGGTCGGCGCGCGGCCGATAGCCGGGCCGTGGGGAGCTTTCAGAGCGTGTCACCGGAGAGGCGCCAGCCGTTTGCGCGTCGTCCTGCCCGTGGCCGTGAAGCCGATTCGTGGCTCAGCCTTGTCGATGTCAGGCTCGTCCGTCTGGAGCTGGCCAGGCTGCGCTACGAAGCGCCCTCGCTCGCCATCGCGGGCTCGCCTGCCCTCCCCTGTGGAGGGTCCTCGCCTTCCGCAGCCCCCTCCGGCGGATCCTCGTCGTCCAGCTCGCCGAACAGCGAGGGGTCGCGGTTCGATCCGCGGATGACGTCGTCGGGCGAGCCGTCGGGGAGCAGCCGTCCCTGGCGGGTGCCGAAGTAGATCGCCTGAGGGTGGTGGGCCACGAGCGCGAGCGTCGACTGCTCGGGCTCGGGCGCATAGCCGTCGGTGATCGACATCCCTATTCGTGAGAGACCGAGGAGCTTCTCGACCTTCAGGTGCTCTGCCTGCTCGGGGACTGCGGGGTAGCCCCACGAGTAGCGCCGGCCCTGCGTGGCGCCGATCGAGAGCATCTCCCTCGCACGTGCGTGCAGCCACTCGGCCAGGCCCTCGGCCGTCTGCACGCCCAGCCCGTGGACGAACAGCTGCTCTGCGAACTCGCCGTCGGTCTCCAGCTTGGCCATCAGCTCGGTGACCTCCGAGCCGACCGTCACCGCCTGCACCGCGATCACGTCGAGCTCCTCCGGCGGCTGGCCGTCGATCCCCGGGCGGAAGAAGTCGGCCAGGCAGATGCGGTCGCCCTTCGGTTGGCGCGGGCAGACGAAGCGGGTCAGCTCGGTGGTGCGATCCTCGGGGTCGAGCACGACGATGTCGTTGCCGAGCGAGTAGCAGGGGAAGAAGCCGAGCAGCGCGCGCGGGCGCAGATAGCTCTGCTCTTTCCACATGCGCTCCAGGCGCGGGCGAAAGTCATCGCGCAGCAGCGTCTGCCAGGCCTCGCCTTTGACGCCGCGCCCGCCCCAGTGCAGCTTGAACAGCACGTGGGTGTCGAGGTGCGTGTAGACCTCGTCGAGGTCGACCTCGACCTCGCGCACTCCCCAGAAGGGCGGGGTGGGCACGGGCACGTCCGTGCGCGCCGGCGAGCGGACCGAGTCATCGGCGAGGTTGACCTCCTCGACAGGCGCCTCGCCCTTTTCGCGAAAGGCGGTGGCGCCCGCGCGCAGCTTCTCCACGAGCGCGCCGTGGGCCTCCTCGTCGATCAGCTGGTCCATCACGGCCAGGCCCTCGAAGGCGTCCTTGCAGTAGAAGACGCCGGGCTCATACAGCTCGTCTGAGTCCTTGCCGCCCGGGTAGAGCGCGCGGAAGGAGAACGCTCGGTTGATGGCCGCGCCGCCGATCAGCACCGGATAGTCGAGCTTCTTGGAGTGCAGCTCCTGGATGCACGCCGGCATCTGCTTGGAGGTCGATACCAGCAGCGCGCTCAGCCCGATCGCCGTAGCCTCGTGCTCGACGGCGGCGTCGAGGATGGTCTGGATCGGGACCTGCTTGCCGAGGTCGACAACGGTGTAGCCGTTGTTCGTGAGGATCGTGTTGACGAGCGACTTGCCGATGTCGTGCACGTCCCCGAACACGGTTGCCAGGACGACGGTGCCCTTGGTGTAGCCCTCGATCTTGTCGAGGTATTTCTCGAGCTGGGCGACGGCCTTCTTCATCACCTCGGCCGACTGCAGCACGAACGGCAGGATCAGTTCGCCGGCGCCGAACTTGTCGCCGACCTCTTTCATCGCCGGCAGCAGCACCTCGTTGAGCGTTGGCACCGCGCCGATCTTCTCCACGCTGCGGTCGATCCAGTCCTCCACGCCCTCCTTGCGGCGGCGCAGGATGTGGAAGTGCAGGGCCTCCTCCGGCTCCATCCCCTCGGTGGGGTCGGCGGCGCTCTGGGTCTCCTCCTCGCCTTTCGCCTCGAAGTGGGCGATGAAGCGCTCGAGCGCGTCCTCGCGGCGGTTGAAGACGAGGTCGTCGGCCAGCTCGCGCTCGACGTCTGAGATCTCGGAGTAGGGGGTGATGTGGTTGGGGTTGACCATCGCCAGGTCCAGGCCCGCGTCCACGCAGTGGTGCAGGAAGACCGAGTTGAGCACCGCCCGCGCTCCCGGGGAGACGCCGAAGGAGACATTCGAGACTCCGAGCGAGGTCTTCACGGACGGGATCTGCTCCTTGATGGCTTTGATTCCAGCGATCGTCTCCACCGCCGAGGGACGCCACTCCTCATCGCCCGTGGTCAGCGTGAAGGTGAGGCAGTCGAAGATCAGGAGCTCCGGGTCGAGCCCGTGCTCCTCGCAGCAGAGATCGCGGATGCGCTTGGCGATCTCGACCTTGCGCTCGGCCGTCTTGGCCATCCCCACCTCGTCGATCGTCAGCGCGATCAGCGCCGCGCCGTGCGCGAGCGCGACCGGCACCACGCGGTCGAGCTTGTCGCGGCCGGCCTCGAGGTTGACCGAGTTGACGATCGCCCGGCCGGGGATCTGCTCGAGCGCGCGTTCGATCACCTCCGGCTCCGTCGAATCGATCTGGATCGGTGCGGGCTGGGTGAGCGAGACCTTCTTGGCCACCAGGCGCATCTGTTCGTCCTCGTCGCTGCGCTCGGTCAGGGCCACGCACAGGTCCAGCACGTGCGCACCCCCGGAGACCTGGTCCTCGGCGATCTGCAGCAGGCCGTCGTAGTCATCGGCCAGCAGCAGCTCCTTGGCCTTGCGCGAGCCCTGCGAGTTGACCCGCTCGCCGACCATCGTCGGCGCCGGCTCCTGCGTCAGCGTGATCGAGGCGATCATCGAGGACAGGTGCGGTGCGCGCGGCGCCGGACGGGGCTGGACCCCGCGTCCGCCGACCCGCTCCACGATCGCGGCGATGTGGGCAGGTGTCGTTCCGCAGCAGCCGCCGACGATGCCCACGCTGTAGCGCTCGACGAACTCCTTCAGCGCGTCCGCCAGCGGTTCGGGCCGCTCGGGAAAGATCGTCTCGCCGTCCGGTCCCTGCAGCGGCAGGCCCGCGTTGGGGATGCACGCGACCGGCACGGGGCAGTTCTCGCCCAGGAAGCGGATCGCGTCGCGCATGTCCTCGGGGCCGGTGGAGCAGTTCAGGCCGATCACATCCACCTTCAGGGCCTCGAGTGTGGTCAGCACCGCCGAGATGTCTGTGCCGAGCAGCATCTTGCCGCCGTTGGGCAGCAGCGAGACCGATGTGTGGATCGGCAGCGTGCGCCCAGTGCTCTTGAAGGCCGCGCGGGCGCCGAAGACGGCGGCCTTGACCTCGAGGATGTCCTGCGCCGTCTCGATGATCAGCAGGTCGGCGCCTCCGTCGATCAGGCCCTCGGCCTGCTCCGTGAAGACCTCGACGAGCTCGCCGAAGCGGATCTGGCCGAGCGAGGGGTCCTCGGACGCGGGCAGGTAGCCCGTCGGGCCGATCGAGCCGGCGACGAAGCGGCTCTCGCCGGCGGCCCTGCGCGCGATTTCGGCCGCCTTGGTGTTGATCTCGACGGTGTAATCCGCGAGACCCCACTCCTCGAGCTTGATCCGCGAGGCCTGGAAGGTGTCGGTCTCGAGCACTTCGGCGCCGGCCTCCAGCATCGAGCTGTGCACGCCCTCGATCACGTCCGGACGGTTGAGCACGAGCGCCTCGTGACACTTCCCCGGCAGGCCGCCGTAATCCTCGCTGGTGAGCTCGAACTGCTCCAGCGTGGCGCCCATCCCGCCGTCGTAGACCACGACGTGCTCGGAGATCGCCTTCAGGTAGTCGCGGGCCATCTATCCATGCTAGCTGCGATCGGAAGCTGGACGACGGGGCAGCGGTGGGCGCGGATGGTCGAATGTGCCTCCCAGCTTGCTGTATGACCATGGTGATACAGCAGTCGCGAGGAGTGGGTCGACCGTCAGATGACCCTGCTCGCACAGCTTGCTGTATGACCATGGTGATACAGCAGTCGCGAGGAGTGTGGTCGACCGTCAGATGACCCTGCCACGGCTGCCACGACACACGGCCCGACGCCCATCCGAGAGCGCCCGGGCCATGCACTGCGTTGGGCGCTACTTGATGAAGAGCATCTCCGAGTACTTCGGCAGCGGCCAGAGGTCGTCGGCGACGAGCTTCTCGAGGCGGTCGGCCACGTCGCGGACGTCTTCCATGGCGGGAATGACGGTGTCGCGCATGTAGAGCGCCTCCTTCATGATCGCGCCATCCGGGTGGTTCTCGTCGAGGTTGGCGTCCTCGAGCTTCAGCTGCGCGAAGTGGAGCTCTTTGATCAGTGGCTCGACCTCGCCGACGAGGTCCTCGAGGCCGCTCGCCCGGAGTTCGTTGAGATACCTGACCGTAGCCGGAAGCACCATCGTGCGGCCGATCGAGGCGGCCGTCTCGGCCTCGATGTTGATGTTGATCACGTACTGCTCGGTGAATACCTCGTAGCGAGACTCGAGCTCGCGCTTTGAGAGGACCTTGTATTTCTTGAAGGCGGCCACGGTCGATTTCTCGACGAGCCACGGAAGCGCATCGGGCGTGGTGCGCAGGTTTGCGAGCCCCCGCTTCTCGGCCTCTTTGTGCCATGCCTCGGAGTAGCCGTCGCCGTCGAAGACGATCTGCTTGTTTGCGGCCCACACGTCCTTGACGACTGTGGTGACGGCCTTCTCGAGCGTGGCACCAGAGCCTTTCAGGGCGCTCTCCAGCTTGTCGGTGAGCTCGTCGACCGCTTCGGCGACGATCGTGTTCAGCACCGTGTTGGGCCACGCCGGCGAGGCTTGCGAGCCGAGTGCGCGGAACTCGAACTTGTTGCCTGTGAACGCGAATGGGCTGGTGCGGTTGCGGTCGCCTCCATGCAGCGGCAGCGACGGCAGCACGGGCGTGCCGAGGCCGAGGAACGACCCGGGCTTCGAGGGCTGCACTTTGCCGGCCTCGATCGCGGTGAAGACCTTCTCTAGCTCAGCGCCCATGAAGATCGAGATGATCGCCGGCGGCGCCTCGTTGGCGCCGAGGCGATGGTCCTGGCCGGCGCTGGCGATCGAGGCGCGCAGCAGAGCCTGGTGCTTGTTGACCGCCTGGATGACGGCGGCGCAGAAGAACAGGAACTGGAGGTTCTCGGCCGGGGTGTCGCCCGGGTCCAGCAGGTTCAGGCCCGTGTCGGTGCCCATCGACCAGTTGTTGTGCTTGCCCGAGCCGTTGACGCCGGCAAAGGGCTTCTCGTGCAGAAGGCACACGAGGCCGTAGCGGCGTGCCGTGTTCTGCATGATCTGCATCGTGACCATCTGATGGTCCGAGCCGACATTCGAGTTCTCGAAGATCGGCGCGACCTCGAACTGGTTGGGAGCCACCTCGTTGTGGCGCGTCTTGATCGGGATGCCGAGCTTTGCCAGCTCGAGCTCGACCTCGAGCATGTACGCGAGGACCCGCTCGGGGATCGAGCCGAAGTAGTGGTCGTCCAGCTCGTGGCCCTTCGGGGGTTTGGCGCCGAAGAGGGTGCGCCCGGTCGTCAGCAGGTCCGGGCGTTCGAAGAAGTACTGCTCGTCGATCAGGAAGTACTCCTGCTCGCAGCCGGTCGTCGTGAAGACCCGCGAGGCGTCCTCCACCCCGAGCAGGTCCAGCGCCCTGACGGCCGCGCCAGAGAGGGCGTCCATCGAGCGCAGCAGCGGGATCTTGTGGTCGAGCGCCTCGCCGGTCCATGACGTGAACGCGGTGGGGATGCACAGCAGGGCGCCATTCGGGTTCTCCAGCACGAACGCCGGGCTGGTCGGGTCCCAGGCCGTGTAGCCGCGGGCCTCGAAGGTCGCGCGAATGCCACCGGTCGGAAACGAGGACGCGTCGGGCTCGCCCTGGATCAGCTCCTTGCCGGAGAACTCGGCGATGGCCGTGCCGTCGCCGGCGGGGCCGTAGAAGGAGTCGTGCTTCTCAGCGGTCGACCCGGTCAAGGGCTGGAACCAGTGGGTGTAGTGGGTGGCGCCCTTCTCCATCGCCCATTCCTTCATCGCCTGGGCGACCGCGTCGGCGAGCGAGGTGTCGAGCGCCTCGCCGCGCGCCAGGGTTCGCTGCAGCGCCTTGTACACGTGCTTGGGGAGTCGCTGGCGCTGGACGGTGGCCGAGAAGACGTTGGCGCCGAAGACCTGGTTGTCCGCGATGGTCAGGTCAGGCGAGCCGAGCGCGGCTCCGTTGGCGCTCCACTGGGCGGCGGTGACGTTCTGCTGACGGGTCCTGGGCATGGGCTCGGTCGATTCCTCCTGGAGAAAAGGGTGGGTGCTCCCGGCTCCGACGAGGGGCAGGGCCGAAGCAATCGTAGTCCCAAGCGGGCCGAAGGGGATCACCGAATGGCGAAATCGACGGCCGCTTCTTTCGACACCGGGCCAAACGCCGGTGCCCTCGAACGGCGTGCGCTAGGGACTGGCGGGGTAGGTGCCGGCTGTTATGCGCCCGGTGTTCGGGTCGACGTGCGTCGTAGGCGGAGCACCGGCGATCTTGACCGTGAAGCTGCCGCTGGCCGCTCCCCCCGACGCCAGCCGCGCCTTGGCCTTGCCCGCGAGGCCCGCGTCCACGGCGAAGTGCACCGTGTACGTGCCTGGCTTGACGGGGACGACCTTCCATGCGAACGTCGCGGTGTGGCCCGCTGCCAGGCGCCCCAACGCCCAGGTGTTGAGGTATGCCGTCTGGCCGCCCCCCGGGATGCTCACTTCCTGCGTTTCCACCGGCGGTCTGGCGATTGCGCCGGGGCCCTGTTCGATCGCCCAGATCGGACGCTTGTTGGCGGCCAGGTCGGGGAATTTCTCGATGTAGTTAAAAGAGTCCACGGTCACGGCCACGTTGGGTACCGCGCGCGAGCCCGTGTTTCGCACCTGCAGCACCATGCTCGCGGGACGAGCCACCGCCTGGGTGCTCGGGAAGCTGGCGTGGAGCACCTTCATCTCGAACGTGCCGCTCGCTTCGCCCGCGTCCTGACGGGTGCCGCCGCCGCAACCTGTCGCCAGCAGAGCTGCGCCCGCGGCCGTCGCGAGCGCGAGCGCCCTTGGCGCTTGGAAGAGCTCGCCGCGCGCCAGACGCCGACCGACACCGAAGACTCTGGGCCCTCCCCTCACGATCGCGCCACGATACCAGTGGGGCTGGCGCCGGGCGAGCGGGGGCGGATGCGCCTCTGGCGGTGGCGGTGGCTCGCCCGGGGTGCATGTCGTAGAGTTCAGCGAGGTCGACCGCTACCCGAGGAGGGGTTGGGAGAGATGGTTCGCAGCGCAGCCGAGCGGGTGTACTTCCCGACGAGGAACCTGCTCGAGGAAGTGGGGGACATGATGATCCTCACCGGCAGGACGATCTCCTCGGCCCTGCGCCCGCCCTACCCCTACGGCGGCGAGTTCGTCTCGCAGTTCCTCTTCGCGCTGCGCCTCTGCTGGTTTCCCCTGCTGGTCTCGACCGTGGCCATCTGTTACGGGGCGCCCGGGCTGCAGGCCGCCAACTTCCTGACCATCTTCGGCGCGCTGGACCGACTGGGCGGCTTCTTCATCCTCGCCTCCGTCCGCGAGATCGGCCCGAACGTGACCGCGATCGTGCTCGCGGGGGTGGCCGGCACGGCCATAACCGCGGACCTGGGGGCGCGCAAGATTCGCGAGGAGCTCGACGCCCTGCAGGTGCTTGGAGTCGATCCGGTCAAGAACCTCGTGGTCCCGCGCTTCCTCGCGCTGATGGTCGTGACCGGCCTGTTCGACATCTACGCGCTGCTGTTCGGGATCTTCGGCGGGATCATCGCCGAGCTCGTCAACGGCCAGCCGCTCGGTCCGTTCTGGGCGACGCTGTTCGCCAACGCCTCGACCACCGACCTGTGGGGATCGGTGTTGAAGACGACGATCTTCGGGGCGATCATCGCGATCGTCTGCTGCTACAAGGGCATGACCGCCTCGGGCGGCGCCGAGGGCGTGGGGCGGGCGGTCAACCAGGCGGTCGTGATCGCCTTCCTGGCGATCTTCTCCTTCGACTACGTGTTCACCCAGACGCTGCTGGCCACCCACCCCCAGATCCTGGTGATCAAGTAATGAGCGAGCTGCTGGCGGCACCGCGCGAATGGCTCGCGGCCACAGGCGAAATCGGCAAGTTCACCGGGAGGGTCGTCGGCGACGTATACGGCCTGCGCGTCTTTCGCTTCTTCGGCGAGGCGCTGCGCCAGTCCGGGATCCTGATCATCTCCTCGACGCTGATCATCTGGGCGCTGGTGTTCATCATCGGCCTGGAGTGCGGGATCGAGGGCGCCTACTTCACCGAGGCTCAGGGGGCTCCCGCGTATGCAGGGGTGTTCACCGCCTGGTGCGATCTGCGCGAGCTCGTGCCCTACGCGTTCGGTTACATGATGGCCGCCAAGGTCGGCACCGGCATCGTGGCGGAGCTCGGCGCGATGCGCATCTCGGATGAGATCGACGCGCTGGAGGTCATGGGGATCAACTCGGTCACCTTCCTGTGCGCCACGCGCCTGCTGGCGGCATGGCTGGTGCTCCCGTTCATGTACCTGGCGGCGATCGGCGCCGGCTTCCTCGCCTCCTACATCGCCGTGGTGCAGCAGGTGGGCGCAGTCTCCTCGGGCGGTTACTTCCTGATCTTCTGGCAGTTCCAGAATCCGCCCGACTTCCTCTACAGCCTGATCAAGGCCATGTTCATGGCGACCGCGATCGTGCTCGTGGGCTGCTACTACGGCTACAACGCCTCCGGGGGACCCGTGGGCGTGGGCACGGCCACGGCCAAGTCGATGGTGCTCAACCTCGTGCTCGTGCACATAATCGGGATGCTCGGCACCCAGATCTTCTGGGGCGCCAATCCCCGGGCCCCGATCGGGGGGTAAGGCGATGACCGATCAGCCACCAGGAACGGAGGGCGAGCCAGAGGTGCCCGATGGGGACACGCGCAAGCAGGATCTCGCCGGGGTCACCTTCGAGCGCCTGGACGCCTCGCGCCGCCGCCACCAGCAGGAGCAGGAAGCCGATGAGTTCCAGTACCACACCGGCACCGTTCGTCCCTCCTCGGCCCCCGATGCGATCGAGTTCATCGACGTGCACAAGTCCTTCGGGCGCAACCATGTGCTGCGCGGCCTGAACATGGCGATCCCGGAAGGCCAGATCTCGATGATCATTGGTCCCTCGGGGACCGGCAAGTCGGTGTGCATCAAGCACATCGTCGGGCTGCTCTATCCGGACGAGGGCGACGTGCTCGTGCAGGGAGTGTCGATCCCGAGCCTGCCCGACGCCGAGCTCTTCGACATGCGCAAGAAGTTCGGCGTCCTCTTCCAGGACGGAGCGCTGTTCGGCTCGATGAACCTCTACGACAACGTCGCCTTCCCGCTGCGCCAGCACACAGAGAAGGGCGAGGAGGAGATCGCCGAGATCGTCAACGGACGTCTGGGCGAGGTCGGGCTCGGCAACGCCAATGAGAAGATGCCCAACGAGCTCTCCGGCGGTATGCGCAAGCGGGCAGGATTCGCGCGCGCCCTGGTCCTCGAACCCGACATCGTCCTCTTCGACGAGCCCGACTCGGGTCTCGATCCGGTGCGCACGGCGCTGCTGTGCGAGCTCATCAAGGAAGTCCACGCAGAGAACGGCGGCTGCTACGTGGTGATCACCCACGACATCATGAGCGCACGGCGGGTGGCCGAGCACATCTCCGTGCTGTGGAAGGGACGGATCGTCGAATCGGGTCCGGCCCAAGAGCTGTTCGCGTCAGAAAACCCGTTCGTGCGTCAGTTCCTTTCCGGCGAATCTGCCGGACCCCTCGGCATGGAGTGACCCCGGCTCGGTCTCGTCGTCCGCCGGTTAGCCTTCTGCTGTGAACGCGTCTGGGATTCTCGCCGCGCTGGCCGGCGGCGCGGCGCGGCGGTCGCGGCTGGTGATCGCGGTCGCGGTCGTGATCGGGCTGGGAGGAGCCGGGCTGGCGCTGCGGCTGCACCCGACAGCGGCCACGAGCACATTCGTATCGAGCTCCAACCCTGAATATCGCGCCACGCAGAGCTTCTATCGGAGCTTCGGCGAAGAGCCGATCGCGATCCTCGTCAAGGGCAACCTCCAGCAGCTCGTGCTGAGCTCGGACATCGAGCGCCTCGTGGGCCTGGAGGGGTGCCTGTCCGGCAACGTGCCCGCCGCCGCGCTCGCCTCCGAGGGCGGGACCGCCGGGCCCTGTGGGCAGCTCGCGCGCGCGAGGACCGTGAAGGTGGTCTTCGGTCCCGGCACCTTCATCAACGAGTCGGCAAGCCGGATCGACGAACAGCTCACTCTGCAGACGCGTCAGGCCGAAGCGCAGGCAAAGCAGGCCGAACGTACCGTCACCCAGGCGGCGCGTGCGCGAGGGCTCTCGGTGGGGCAGGCGCGGGCGCTGGGACACGAGGCGAGCAAGGTGACGATCGGCAGCTTTCAGAAGAGCCTGGTCACGCTTGCGCTCAAATATGGCCTGACCGAACGCCCGAGCATCGGAGACGCCAAATTCGTCTCGGATCTCGTGTTCGACTCGAGCAAGCCGGTGGGGACACCCAAGCAGCGCTTCGCCTACCTGTTCCCGAGCCGCGACGCGGCGCTGATCTCGGTGAGGATGAAGGCTGGTCTCTCAGAGGCGCAGAGAACGAGGACGATCGCGCTGATCGGTCGCGCGCTGGGAATGAGCCAGTGGCAGCTGCAGCACGGCGAGTCCTACGTGCTCACAGGCGAGCCGGTGATCGTGGCCGAACTGACGAGCTCGATCACCCACGCGATCGAGCTGCTTCTCATCGCCGTGCTGTTGGTCATGGCGGCGACGCTCGGCCTGGTCTTCCTCGGACGTCCGCGCCTGCTCCCGCTGGCTCTCGCGCTGCTCGCAGCCGCGCTCACCTTCGGCGCGCTGTCGCTCGTCGGCGCGTCCCTGACGATGGCCTCGGTCGCGGTCCTGCCCGTGTTGGTGGGTCTCGCCGTCGACTACTCGATCCAGTTTCAATCGCGTGTGGGGGAGGCGCTCGAGCAGGGGGCCGCGGCGGGGGCCGGACGCGCCGAGTCGATCGCGCGGGCGGCCGGCGCCGGGGCGCCGACGATCGTCACAGCCGCCGCGGCGAGCGCCGCCGCGATGCTCGTTCTGTTGCTCTCGCCCGTGCCGATGGTGCGGGGCTTCGGGGTGCTCCTGGTCGTGGGGGTCGTTCTCGCGCTCGTTTGCGCACTGACCGTGGGGGCGGCCGCGCTCGCGCTCGGTCCCCTGCGCGTCGAGCATGATGGCGGCGGTCGCGGTGCGCTGGGGTCGGCGTGGCGAGGGGCGCGCGAACTGCTGGCTGACAATCCCTTGACCCGGCTCGTGACCAGGATGGCGCTCGTCGGAGCGGTTCGCCGCCCCGGCCGCGTGCTCGGGGTGGGCCTCGCGCTGGCGGCGCTCGGCTGGGGCCTGGACACGCAGACGCGGGTCGAGACCGACATCACCAAGCTCGTGCCCTCCAGCCTGAGCTCGCTGCGGGCGCTGAGCACGCTCGAGCGCACCACCGGGGTGGGCGGCGAAATCGATCTGATGGTGAAGGGGAGGGATCTGACCAAGCTGGCCACGATCGAATGGATGAGCTCCTATCAGAGCGCGGTGCTCAAGCGGTTCGGTTACAGCGCCACGCGCGGCTGCGGAAAGGCGCGTCTGTGCCCGGCCTTCTCGCTGCCCGATCTCTTCCAGAGCGACGCCACACCTCAGACAAAGCTCTCCCAGCAGGTGGTCAGCGGCGTGCTCAGCGCGATCCCGCCGTACTTCTCCCAGGACGTCATCACGCCGGACAGGCGGGTGGCGACGCTGGCGTTCGGCATCCGCCTGATGAGCCTCGCCCAGGAGCAGCAGCTGCTCGATCAGATGAGCGCCGCCCTGCATCCGCCGCCAGGTGTGAGCGCCCATCTGGTGGGCCTGCCCGTGCTGGCCGCGCGCTCTGGCTCGCAGGTGGCCGATCCGTGGCGACGCCTGGAGACGCTGCTGGTCGGTCTGATCGTCGTGGGGATGGTGTTGCTCGTCGCCTTCCGCGGCGAGTGGCGGCGCGTGCTCGTGCCGCTGGCGCCGATCGTCCTTGCGACCGGCTGGTCGGCGCTGATCCTGTTCGCGGTGCGGGTGCCCCTGAACCCGATGTCGGTGACGCTCGGCGCGCTCGTGATCGCGATCTCCACGGAGTTCAGCGTGCTGCTCTCCGAGCGCCACCGCCAGGAGATGCTCGCCGGTCACGACGTGGTGGAGGCGCTGCGGCGCAGCTACCGGCGTACCGGCTCCGCGATCGCCGCATCCGGAGCGACCGCCATCGCCGGCTTCGGCGTGCTGGCCCTCTCGGACATACGGATGCTCCGCGACTTTGGCCTGGTCACCCTGATCGACCTGACCGTGTCGCTCGTCGGAGTCCTGATCGCGTTGCCGGCGGCGCTGATGATCGCGCACGCCGCCACCCCGGCAAAGCTGCTGGGAGAGGTGCGCTCGGTCACCGTGCGCGGGCGCCGGCGAAAGCGCGCGCCCACACGGCCCGGGTCAGGCCATGAGCCGGCCTGACCCGCCGGCTGGACACGAGCCCTGGCGCCCCGGCGGCGATCGTGGCGGCGGGCCGGGTGGCCAGCCTTCCCAGCCATTGCCGCAAACCCATTACGGTCGCTATGTCGGAGTGCTCGGGCTGATCGCACTGGTGCTGATCACGATCAACACAGCGCTGACCAAGCCCAACGGGGCCACCGGCATCCCGCCCGGGCAGCCGCTGGCACCATTTGCTGTGCCGCTCGTCACGGGCAATCTGCGTGGAGAAACGGACGTCGCCACCCATCCGAATCAGGGCACGGCGGGCCGCGTGCCGGCATGCCGGGAGCGCGGCTCGCAGATCCTGAACATCTGCGAGCTCTACGAACAGGGCCCGGTGGTGCTGGCGCTGTTCGTCGACTCTGGGTCTTGCCCAGCGGTGCTGGGAGATCTACAGGCGCTCGTCTCCTCCTTCCCGGGGGTGCGCTTCGCGGCCGTGTCGATCATGGGTAATCGTGGAGCGCTCAGGCGGCTCGTGCGCTCACACGGGCTCACGATGCCGGTGGGGATCGACAACGACGGCGCGCTGGCCGCCCTCTACAAGCTCGCCAGCTGTCCCCAGGTGAGCTTCGCCCTCCCGGGCGGGACCGTGCAGAGCAGGGCGCTCCTGCGACGCCTCCCGCCGACCCAGCTGCGCGCTCGTGTGAGCGAGCTCGTGGCGGCTTCGCGCCAGCGCGGATGGCGGGGGCCGGGAGAATGAGCGCGGCGATCGAGCCCGAGCTCGGCTGGCTGGCGCCCGAGGTCGAGGAGGAGCTTCCCGCGCTGCGACTGCTCGTGAGCGAGGTGGCGGTGGGACGCCGCACGCCGCTCACCGGCGCCGCTCCGCCGGACATCGCGGGGCGGCTGCGGGAGCTCTCGAACCGCTTTCGCGGCCCCCGGGCGGTCGGGATCCGTCGCGAGCCGGTGCCGGCTGCCTATCGCGTCTTCTTTCGACATATCGGCCTGGACCCGGATGTGGTGCGCACCCCGATCGAGGCCGCCGCGCTGGAGCGCATGATGCATGGCGGGTTCCCCACGGGAGGGCTGCTCGAGGACGTGCTGCTGATCGCCCTTGCGGACACCGCGGTGCCGGTTTGGGCATTGGACGGCGAGTCCGTGGACGGCAAGCTGGGCATACGCACCAGCCGCGAAGGGGAGATGCTCGGGAGCTCTCCGCAGGCGAGCACGCTGCCCGCCGGACGGCTCGTGGTTGCGGACTCCTCCACGGCGCTGGCCGTTCTCTTCGGGGAGCTCGCCGACAGCCACAGCGCAGGCCCGGGCACGCGCCGTCTGAGGTTGTTCGCCGTGCAGGTCGCGGGCGTGCCCACCTTGTACGTCGAAGAGGCTCTGTGGTCCGTTCGGGTCGCGCTCGAGCGACCGTGAAGGCCTCGCTGCCGCCCGCTCGCCGGGCTCTCGGGCACTGGTAGAATCAGCCATTCCGGTCTGCCAGGAGGAGGCGGATGTGCACCAGGGCGAGCAGCAGCTAGTCGATCGAGATGCTCCGGCGGCCTCATCGATGTTCGCGGGGGAGACACGGTCGCGCAGGGGAGAGCATGCCGGATCGGCCCAGCGAGCCGCCAGGAGATCGCTGAAGAGTCAGATCGCGAGACTCGAGCAGGACATCTCGGGGATCGTGACCGGCACGTTCCCGTATCTCCCGGCCTCCGCCACGCCCCAGCGCACCGCTGAGAGCATCCCAACTGTCCCCGGTGCCTGTGGCCCGCGCCTGCTCGATCTGGGCGAGCTCGAGCGAGTGCGTGACCGGCTCGCGGGCCGCCTGCAGGAGCTACGCGCCGCGGCCGCTCGGCGCGCGGAGCACGAGCGCCGCGCACACGAGCAGCTGAGGCGGATGAAGCTCGAACCTGGCCGCTACAAGTTCGAGCGGCTGCCCGTCAACGACCTCGGCCAGGGCGGATGCGGCGTGTGGGAGGTGCGTCCCCGGCTCGGGCTGATCGGCATGCTCGCCGGCTGGTGGCAGGTCAAGCTCTCGTCAGGCTGTCCGTTAGCCAGGGGGTCGCGCCCCAGGCGCGACCCCGATCCTCATCCGCTCGACCGAGCATCGCGGCCAGCGTTCGACGCTGGCGCTCGGTCATGGAGCCCACGGTCTTCTTCTCCGACATCGGGACCTGCGCGAGAAACTTGCGGCAGCGGGTCTGCCCCCATCGGCGCTGGCTCATCAGAAGGTCGGCCACAGCCATGCTCTGAGCCTCCCACGGGCAATCGAGGATCACCTCGGCCACATGGACCTCTCCCATCGCGACGCGTCGCTTGAGATCGGCGCGGGCTAGACGAACCTTGTTGGCGCGCTCCAGGGCGCGCATGTACTGAGGACCGGCAGGGGCTACCGTCGCTGTCGCGTTCATTTGGGCACTCTCCCCGTTGCCGCCGCGGGGCTCGCGCGACGGTCAACATGCTTGCTCGATTTTTTTACAAGGCGGCGCCCACGATGGCCGTACGGACTCCATCCGCAGACATCACGGCGGTCCCAGCACATCGCATCTCTACCAACGGATTACTTTGGGGGCGAACCCCGGACGGTCATGCAGAGCGCCCCTGGAAGCTACGTCAGGACGGGGTCGCCGGTCAACAGCGCGCGGGCGCTTCGGTCGCTAGAAGCGACCTTTTTCGTCGCCGCGAGCACTTGTGAAGAAATGGACAAGAAGGTGCGGTCCCGGCCAATGGCCGATCGACCGTCATGGCCGCTCGGGTCCCGGCAGCGGACCGTGCTCGGACTCGAATTCCTGCTTGACGCGGGCGAAGGTATCGAGCGCGCGGTCGAGGGTCTCACGGTCATGGGTCGCCATCACGCTCGTGCGCAGCAGCGCGCCGCCCGGCGGGACCGCGGGGTGAAGCGCGGTGTTCACGAACACGCCGGCGTCGTAGAGCGCTCGCCAAAGCAACGCTGCCTTCCAGTCGTCGCCCACCAGCACCGGGACGATCGGGGTGACGATCGTGCGCTCGCCCTCGGCGCTGGTGCGCACGCCCGGGGCGTGAGCCTGCACGGCCGCCTCGGCGGGCAGCCGCTGCGGCGCCACGACCGTGAAGCCCCGCTCGTGCAGCCCATCGCGCAGGTGCTGGGCGTTCTCGAGCACGCGCGCGAGCAGCGGCGGGCCGTCCGGTGAGCGTACGACCCGCAGCGCGGCGAGCGCCGCGCCCACGGCAGCAGGAACGGCCGATGCCGTGAAGAGGAACGCCCGCGAGTAGATGCGCAGGTAGTCGATCACCTCGTGCGAGCCGGCCACGAATCCGCCGCACGAGGCCAGCGACTTGGAGAACGTGCCCATACGCAGGTCGACCCGGTCGGCCACGCCGAGCAGTTCGGCCGTGCCGGCGCCGCGCGCTCCGAGGACGCCCGCGCCGTGGGCCTCGTCGACCATCAGCCGGGCGCCGTAGCGCTCGCACAGCTCGCAGATCGAATCGAGGGGCGCGATGTCGCCCTCCATCGAGAACACGCCGTCCACCACCACGAGCACGCCGCCGCCGTCGCCCTGGGCGCGATCGAGCATCTTCTCGAGCTTGTCGAGCCGGTTGTGGCGGAAGGGCCTCAGCTTTGCCCGCGAAAGCAGGCAGCCGTCGAGGATCGAGGCGTGGTCACCGGCGTCCACGATCACCGTGTCCCCAGGACCCAGCAGCGTGCCGAGCGCGCCGAGATTGGCCTGATGACCGGTGCTGAAGACGATCGCATCCTCGGTCTCCATCCACTCCGCGATCTCGCGCTCCAGCTCGAGGTGCAGCGGGATCGTCCCGTTGAGCAGCCGTGAGCCGGTCAGTCCGGTGCCGTAGCGGTGCAGGGCCTGCTCGGCGCCCTGCATCACCCGCTCGTCGCCGGTCAGGCCGAGGTAGTTGTTGGAGCCGAGCATGATGCGCTCGGCGCCCTCCATCTCGACCACCGGCATCGCCGGCGAGCTCAGGACGTGGAAGTAGGGCAGCACGCCGGCCTCGCGGGCCGCGGCAAGCACCGCCGAGCGGTCGTGACCGCGAACCTTGGCGAAGACGTCAGTCGAAGTCTGCATGTAATGTGGCCCCCGCTTTGGCAGTCGAAATCAGACCGGTCTCGGGCTGGCGAGATCTAAGAGCGTTCATCGATCTCCCGTTCCGCCTTCATGCTAACCACCCGCTGTGGGTGCCCCTGCCGAAGCTCGAGCGTTGGGTCTTCCTGAACCGGCGTCTGAACGCCTTCTTCAGCCACGGCGAGGCCGAATACTTCCTCGCCCGCCGGGATGGCCGCCTGGTCGGGCGCATCACCGCCCAGGTCAACCACGCCTTCAACGACTACCAGAAGAAGAACTGGGGCTGGTTCGGATTCCTGGAGTTCGAGGACGACCAGGAGGTGCTCGAGGCGCTGCTCTCGGCCGCCGAGGGCTGGCTGCGCGGACGCGGGGTCGAGCGCATGGTCGGCCCGGCAGACTTCTCGATGAACGAAGAGAGCGGCATCCTGATCGAGGGCTTCGATCTCAAACCGATGATCAAGCAGCCCTGGCACCCGCCCTACTATCAGCAGCGCATCGAGCAGGCCGGAATGACGAAGGCGATGGACCTGCTGATGTGGAAACTGGAGGTGACCGAGCGCGAGAAGGTCCTGCCCGTCATCTGGGAGCTTGCCGAGAAGGTGCGCTCAGAGCACGGCATCCGCGTGCGCCCGATGCGTCGCTGGCAGCTGCGCAAAGACATGGACGCCTTCGCGGAGGTCTACAACTCGGCATGGTCGAGCAACTGGGACTTCGTGCCCTACTCCAAGAAGGATCTCGACGCCTACGCCCAGGAGCTGCAGCTGGTCTTCGACAAGCACTGGTTCATGATCGCCGAGCGCGAAGACACGGGCGAGGTGGTCGGCATGGCGATAACGGTCCCCGATATCAACCAGGCCCTCGTGAAGATGAAAGGCAGGTTCTTCCCCTTCGGCTGGTGGTACTTCCTGCGCAAGGGCAAGATCATGGATCGGGTGCGCGTGGGATTCCTGGGAGTCAAGCCCGAGTACCAGCACACGGGGGTCGCGGCCAAGCTCTATCAGGAGCACTTCGACGCCGCGGAAGCGCGCCCTCAGAAGGGCGGGGAGATGGGTTGGATCCTCGAGACCAACACGGCCATGAACCGCGGCATGGAAGCCATGGGCGGCCGGGTCGTCAAGAAGTACCGCGTCTACGAGCGCGAGCTCTAGCAAGCGGTCTGGAGCGCCCTCTACACTTCGGCTGGTGAGCGAGCCTGCCGCCTCTGAGCCGGACCGGGATGGAGAGTTCCAGGGGACGAGCTCCGAGGAGGAAGAGGTCTTCGACGCGGTGCCCGTTCTCTCGGGACCGCCTCGGATCACCCCCGCCAAGTCGAGCTCCGAGTCGCTGCCGGTCGAGCGACGGTCGGGGGCGATGGCGATACCCGCGGTGCAGGCCGCAGCGGTCGCCGCCGGGGGCTTCGTCGCCGGGGCGGCCGTCGTCGGCCTGGTGCACCGGCGGCGACGTCGCGCGCGCGCGCTGGTCAAGGGCCGCGGTAGGCGCGGCCTCACACGGGGCGGAGGCTCGCGCCGGGATGGGCGATCCGGTGAGCTGCTCCAGATCGTGGGCAGCCGCTCGCTGCTCGTAGATCTGCACCTGCTCGGAGGGCCGGGCGGGGAGCGCTGAGGCGAGCGCTGGGCGAGTTGGTCGAACTGCGCCGAGAGGTGGCGCCACCCGGTCCGTTTCGGCTTCCGCTGCGCACCGGGATGGACGGCATGCTTCGCCGTCGCGCCGGGATCCTGGAGCGCCTGTTGCACCACGGCGAGGAGCCCGTCCTCGTCAGGGTCGCCCAGACCGCGAGTGATCGCGTCCTGTTCGGCGCCCGGGCCCGCACGCGCGCGGCCGCCGTCCACGGCATCGAGCGGATGCGCTTCGCACTCGGCGTGGATGAGGATCTGCGTCCGTTCCTGCGGCTGTTCGCCGGAGATCCCCTGATCGGGCGCTCGCTGCGGCGGCGTCCGTGGCTACGGGCCGGACGCCGGCCGGAGCCGTTCGAGGCGCTCGCCTGGGCGATCTGCGAGCAGCTGATCGAGTACGAGCGCGCGGCGGCGATCGAGCGTCGCGTGGTGGCGGCCTTGGGGCGACGCTGGATCGCCGACGACGGCGCCGGCAGCGGCCTGCGCGACCTCCCGAGCGCTGCGGTGCTGGCCGGTACGGCCCCTGCGCTGCTGCAGTCCTTCGACCTGGCCGGCGGGCGCGCGATGGCGCTCGTCCGCGTGGCCCGCGAGGTGGCGCGTGGGCGTGTCGACCTTCACGACCCAGACCACGAGCGCGGCTGGCGCCGGCTCCGTGCGATTCCCGGCATCGGCTCCTGGACCGTGGAGATGCTCGCGCTGCACGGCCAGGGCCGTCACGATCAGCTTCCGGCCGGCGACGTCGGTCTGCTCAAGCTGGTGGGGCGTCTGCTCGGGGGCGGCGACCCCTACGCTCGCGCAGAGGAGTGGCAGGTGCGCGAGCTCTTCGCTCCCTACGGGGAGTGGTCCGGTCTGGCCGCGGCCCACATGCTGGCTCTCTGAGGGCTCGGGCCGCCCGACCGGTTCAGCGCGCCGGCGAGCGAACGCGCTCGCCGCGGGAGCTGCGGTCGCGCTGAACGAGCAGCGCGAACGTCGGGCAGGCGCGCGCGGCACGGATCGCGTGCTCGACCTCCGAGCCGTGCAGCGGCGTCTCGTCAAGCAGTGGATAGCCCCACTCGTCGAGCGTGATCCGCTCGGGCAGCAGCTCGGCGCACATGCCGTGTGCCTCGCATGTGATCGGGTTGATGCGCACGCGATGGCTCATGCGCGCCCCGCCTTGCGCGAGCCGGCATCCTCGACGGGCCGCTCTGGCAATGGCAGCTCTGGGCGTCGCGAGCAGCTCTCGCATGGCCCGTGCCGTGCGTGATCGGCAAACTCAGAGGAGAAGACCTCGACGGCGCTGAGGAGGAGGTTGACCGCCCCGTCGGGATGCGCGCAGGCGCCGCGACGCGCCGTCAGTGAGGCGAGCTGTTCGAGGCGCTGCATGGCCTTGGGATGGGCGATGCCGCCGACGATTTCCTCGACCGTGCTCGCGAGCGCGTCCAGCCCGTGGATGCAGGGCCCGCACTGACGCGCGCTCTGGCCCTCCATCCAACGGGCCACGCGCGCGGTTTCGGCGACCGGACAGGCCTCCTCGGAGAGCAGCAGGACGACGCCCGCTCCGAGCGTGGCTCCATGCGGGGCGAGGTGTTCCTTGGAGAGGGCCACTCCGTGCAGCCGATCGCCTCCGACCCAGGCTCCGGCGTAGCCGCCGAACAGCGCCGCGCGCACCCGCGCCGTGGTGCCGCCGCTCGCCTCGATCAGGGACGCAAGCGACGCGCCGTGCTCGATCTCATAGACCCCCGGGTGTGTCACCGGACCGCACAGCGTGATGAGCGTCGAGCCGGGCTGGGTGGGGATCCCGAGCTCGCGAAACCACGGCGCTCCGTGACGGGCGATGAGCGCGACGTGGGCGAGGGTCTCCACGTTGTCGACGAGCGTGGGGCGGCGCCTGACACCCTGTTCGAAGGGCATCGGGGGAGTGAAGGTCGGCTTGGCCGCGCCGCCGTTGATGTAGTTGACCAGCGCGGACTCCTGACCGGCGACGTAGTGGCTGGGGACAGTCGCCAGGCGGACCTTGGGAGAGCCGGCGGCCAGTTCGGAGGATCTACTGCGCTCGGCGATCGCGTGCTCGACCGCCTCGATGCTCTGGCCGGCCGTCTCGCAGACGCAGACGATCACCTCGTCGGCGCCCACGGCCTCAGCCGCGATCACGGCGCCGTCGAGCACCAGGTGCGGAAGCGTCTCGAGCAGCGTTCGGTCCTTGAGGCTCGCGGGCTCGCCCTCGGCCGCGTTTGCGACGACGATCGCCCTGCCGCGGGCGTCGGCGACGGCCCGCATCTTGGTTGCCGTGGGGAAGGCCGCGCCGCCGCGCCCGAGCAGCCCCGCGCGCTCGATCTCATCGATCAGCATGGCGGCGCGCTCGCGCAGCTGCCGGCGCCGCCCTCCGCGCCCGAGCGGGAGCGGTCCGTGCAGCGCGAGGTGCTCCTCCAGCGCCATCGCGCCGTGCGGACGTATCCCAGCCAGCAGCCGGGGAAGCGCAGGCGGGGGCGAGCTGGGCGTCGAACGTTCGGGCGAACGGATCTCGGTCATGGCCGTGGGCGAGCTGCTCATCGTTTGCTCCCGCCGGCGGTCGATGCGTGTGCGTGCGGCAGCAGTGAGGTGGGCGTGCCCGAGCGTCGCGCCCATTCCGAGCCGAGCGGACCCTGGGGCAGCCACAGCGCGAGGAACAGCGAGAAGGCCCCGGCTCCGCCGAGGGCGGCGCCGCGAACGCGCAGGTGCTCGGGCCAGCCGACGATCACACGCGCCAGCAGCGCTGCGGCCACCAGCGCCGCGCAGAGGACGCTGAGCACGAGCAGCCACCCGCTTTTCACGTCGCTGCCGGTGCCGAAACCGTGCAGCAGCGCGATCGGCCAGCTCGCGTAGGTGAGCCAGTGAACCGCTCGCCAGGTCGCATAACCCATCCGCTGGCGCAACAGGCTCGTGGCGATCACCGCGAGGATCAGATCGAAGGCGACCGCTCCCAGTCCCAGCCAGAACGGGCGGTAGGAGCCCACGAAGGGGATGACGGCTTCGATCAGCCCGATCGGGGCGAAGCTGTCGAGCACCGAGGTCAAGATGTGGGCCACCAGGAATGCGAGCGCCAGCAGCGACACGTTGCGATGCAGGGAGTCGAGCACGAATCGTGGCCAGCGAGGCGTGCTCCAGCGCTGAACGTCGACGACGCCGAGCGCCAGGGCGATGCTCAGCAGCAGCATCGCCACGGCGCCGGTCGAGCGCGTCAGATACCAGTAGACGCTGGGGCCCGCTGCGGCCAGCGTGGCGCTCATGCGGCGAGCACCGCCTGCTCGCTCGGCGCCATGGCCCGCTCGGATGGCCAGCCGCCGACTGTCCTAACGGCACCGTCCTCGGCCACGAGCCGGGCTGGGAGGCCGAGGTCGGCGAGCCAGGCGGGAGCGGCCTGGGCCCGCACCAGCGCGGCCGTGGTGGCGATGTTCGCATCCGCGCAGCTGGCGGCGGCCACGCTCACGGTGCGCCAACTGCCGGTCACGGGAGCGCCGGTGCGAGGATCGATGATGTGGTGCATGGCGTGGCCGGCGTGCTGCCAGCGGCGGACTGCGGTGCTCGAGGTGGCGAGAGCACCCGAGCGAACTGACACCGTCTGTCCCGGTGCCGAGGGCTCAGCGCGGTGATCGTCTGTGACCCTTATCCGCCAGCCCCCGTCGGGTGCCGGCCCCGCGGTTGCGATGTCGCCGCCAACTCCCACGAGCACGCCGCCCTCGCCGGCGGCGCAGGCCGCGACCGCGGCGCGGTCGGCGGCCCAGGCTTTGGCGGTGGCGCCGAGGTCGAGCCGCATGCCCCGGGGCAACCGGACGGTCGAGCTCTCCGGATCCAGGTGGATCTCCTGCCAACCGCTGCGCACTCGCGCCGTGAGCGTGAGCGGCCTGGGCGCCTCGGAAGGGTCGCGAGCGGGCGCAAGCAATGTCCAGTCGCGGTCGTAGCCAGCCAGCTCGAGTGCGCGTCCAAGGGTGGGGTCGACGTCTCCGCCGGTCAGCTCGGCAGCGCGCAGGGCGAGAGCCAGCGCCTCCATCAGCAGTGGACCGACCCGCGTGGGGCGCCCGGCGCGGGCGTTGACGTGAGAGAGCTCGGAGTCCGAGCGAAAGCGGCTGCAGGCTCGATCGATCGCGGCGAGCTCCAGCTCGACCGCGGCGCGCGCCGGTGCCAGCGCGCGCGGGTCGCTCACGCGCAGCACGACGTTCGAGCCGAGCGCCTCCCAGGCCGCGCCGAGGCCCAACCCAGCGGTGGCACCGGACATCTCAGGAGCCCCCCGAGACGACCGGTGCTTCAGCTTCCGGCGCCGGTTCCGGAGCGGATTCGTGCGCGGGCGCCGATTCCTGCGCGGGCGCTGATTCCTGGGCCGGGGCCGATTCCTGCGCCGGAGCGGATTCCTGCGCCGGAGCGGATTCGTGCGCGGGCGCAGATTCCTGTGACGGAGCCGCTTCGGAGCTCTGCGCTTGCTGGGACGGTTGCGATTCCCCGGATGCCTGCGGTGCCTTTTCGGGAGGCCTCAATACGCCCGTGGAGGTTTGTGAGGACCCCGTGTGTTGATGCTTGGCCTGTGCGTTTAGGGCCTTCTTCGCGGCCGCGCTCGACTTGACCGTTTTGCCCGGGAAGGCATTGGCGGCCACGTCTGAGAGCACCCCGGTGAGGATCACGCTGCCGGCGATCATCCAGCGGTTGATCCGGTGCAGATCACGCAGCGCCGCGTCCCGGCTGTGAGTGGTGTGGATGCGCATTCTCTACTCAGCCGTGGTTGTGAAAGAGGTTGGAGCCGTTCAGCCAGGCGCTGAACTCGGGGATCACGAGGATCGCCAGCACGACCCCTGCGATCAGTGCCCCGGCCAGGGCGAGCGTTCGCCCGGAGCGACCGGTCACGTCTCCGCTCAGCGTCGAGGAGCGGGCGTAGTCTCCCCGCAGCACGCTCGGCAGCTCGGTCAGGTGTCCGAGCACGTGCAGTCCGGTGAAGGCGACCCACACGATGAAGCTCGCCTTGTGCAGCGGTAGCCAGGTGTCGCGCGAGGAGGGCCCTGCGAACAGCAGAACCACGCCGGTCGCGAGCACTGCGACGGTGGAGGCGATGACCATCGGCGCGATCACGCGCAGCGCCGCCGCCGGCGGCCCCTTGCGACGGTAAGCCGGATCGGCGGTGTAGTAGCGCACGAACCGGTAGCCGGTGCTGCTCATCTTCAGCAGCACCGGCGGGATCAACAGCACTCCCACGAACAGGTGCACCGACAGCAGCGGTCGCAGGCGCAGGATCGTCACGCCGATAACGGCGAGCAGGATCAGGAGGATCGCTCCGGTCGCCGCCGTGAGGCGTTCGTTGCCGGTGGTTCCACCGCCGGTCAGGCGTCGGATCGGCGAGGACGCGGCATATGTGGAGCTCCGCAGAGGTGGTGTCCGTTGCTCGGTTGCCATGGGCTCAGTGTGTTGATCTTGACTAAGGATCCGGTAACCGCTAGATGAGAAATCTCATTGGAAACCGGTGCAGGAATGGGCCCCCGCGTGCCGAGGCTTATCCTGTGAGGCATGGGTAGCGCTCCCAACGTCGGACGGGCCGAGGACGCCGAGATGCTCGGGAAGGGCTCCGATCCGGACGGACCCGCGAACGAGGCCAACGGGTCCGCGGACGTCGCGAACGTGTTGCTGATCGAGGACGAGCCGGGGATCGTCGACTTCGTCCGCCGCGGACTGGAGGCGGAGGGGTTCGCCGTCGAGGCCGCGCTGGACGGAAACAAGGGCGAACGGCTGGCGCTGAACGGGGGCTTCGACGCGATCGTGCTCGATCTCATGCTCCCGGGTCGCAGCGGGCTGGAGATCCTCGCGGCGGTGCGCCGCGCCATGCCGAGCCTGCCCGTGATCGTGCTCACGGCAAGGGGTGAGATCGAGGATCGCGTGGAAGGGCTCGAAGCCGGCGCCGTCGACTACCTGGTCAAGCCGTTCTCGATGGCCGAGCTGGTGGCGCGCGTGCGGGCACAGCTACGTGTGGTCGCGCACGCGTCCGCGAGCATGCTGAGCGCGGAGGACATCGAGGTCGATCTCCTGACGCGCAAGGTCCAGCGCGCGGGGCGCTCGGTGGCGCTGTCCACGACCGAGTTCGAGCTGCTCGTCTATCTCCTGCGCCATCACGGCCAGGTCGTCTCGCGCGAGCAGATCCTCAGCTCGGTCTGGGGCTATGAGCACGACCCGGCGACGAACGTCGTCGACGTCTATGTCGGCTACCTGCGCCGCAAGCTCGGTCGCCCGGGCGAACCTGCCCCGATATTCACCGTGCGCGCCGTGGGCTACCGCCTCGGCACCGCGAGCTGATCGCCGTGAGGGGGCGCCTCGGACGCCTTCGCCCCGCGGGGCTGCGCTGGCGTCTCGCGGGCTGGTTCACGCTGCTTGCCCTTGCCTGCACGGCGATCGTGTTCGTGGCCGTCTATCGGGGTACCGGGACCCAGCTGCGTCAGCAGATCGACCAGGAGACCGCGGGCGACGCGCGCGAGCTCGCACACAACCTGATGCTGGCGAAAGCCCGCACCGCCAAGCAGCTGTCGGTGGCCGCGACTCGCTACATCCACGGCCAGCCGTTCAGCGCGAGCTCCACGCTCCTGTTCGCGCTGGTGCCGGGCCAGCCCACGAGCACCAACCGCCCCGAGCTGTTCTCGCCGGCGTCCCCCGACAACGGCGAGACCACGGCCGAGCAGTCGCACGAGAACCGCCTCGCCACGCACCTGCTATCGGCGCCCGACGGCTACACGACGGTGGCGCTCCCGGACGTGGGCGATCTGCGTCTGCTCAAGAACACGGTGCACGTGCCCGGAGGCCTGCGGGTGACGATCGGCGTGGGCGAGCCGCTGGCCGCCGTGGCCCATGCGCAGCGGGGCGTCGCGCGGGCGTTCGTCCTGGCAGGGTCGCTGGCACTGGCGTGCGCGCTGCTGGCCTCCTACTTCCTGGGCGCACGCCTGTCGCGTCCGCTGCGCAGGATGGCGGCGGTCGCTGCCCGCGTCGACGCCGGCGACCTGCACCCACGCATACATCAGCAGGGCGGCCAGGGAGACGAGCTCAAGGTGCTCGCCGACGCCTTCAACCACATGCTCGACCGGCTCACCGATGCGTTCGCAGGACAGCGCGCGTTCGTGGCGGACGCCTCCCACGAGCTGCGCACGCCGCTGACCGTGATCCGCGGTCAGCTCGAAGTCCTGGCCTCTCAGCGCGATCCCTCGGGCGAGGAGGTGCGCCGGGTGGAGCGCCTCGTCCAGGCCGAGATCGCGCGGATCAGTCGCCTGGTAGACGATCTGCTGCTGCTCGCCAAGACCGAGCAGACGGAGTTCCTGCGCATCGAGTGGATCGATCTCGTTCCCTACGTAGGCGAGCTCTGGGATGGTATGAGCCTGCTGGCGAGCAGGCGTTTCGAGCTCGGCCCGATCCCGCCGGGCACCCTTCGCGCCGACCCTGATCGCCTCGCCCAGGCGCTGCGCAATCTGCTGGGTAACGCGATCGAGCACACGTCGGCCGATCGCGGACTGGTGCGGATGCGCGTCGAGCCCTTCGCAGGCGAACGCATTCGCTTCATCGTCGAAGACGACGGCCCGGGGATCCCGCTCGACCAGCGTGAGCGCGTCTTTCACCGCTTCCACCGAACCGATGCCGCGCGCGACCGCGCATCCGGAGGGACCGGCCTCGGGCTCGCGATCGTGCGCGCGATCGCCGACGCTCACGGAGGCGCTGTGAGCGCGGGGGAGTCTGCCGAGGGCGGGGCGCGCATCGAGCTCGAGCTTCCGGGGTTCACCGCGCAGTCCCGTCCCGACGGGACCGGGCAGGCCGTGTGGGCGGGCGATCACGCGACGGCCGCCACGGCCGAGCGCGGTTGACGAGCCAGGCTTGACGAGCCAGGGGCCTCCTAGGCTGCAGCGGGGACCCGGTAGCGGCGGGTGCGCGGATCCTGCTCGAGCAGGCCAACGGCCAGCAGCGTCGTGAGATAGCGGTGCGTCGTGCTTGGGCTCATCTCGAGGCGGCTGGCGACATCGGTCACCGCCAAAGCCCCACCGTCGGTCGGAAAGCACGCGAGCACCAACAGTCCCAACACCAGCGAGCGTGACAGGCGGGGGCTCTGCGCGAGCGTCTTGAAGCTCGATGTGCCGGCCTTGCCCGCGAGACCGCCGAGGATGCTGGAGAGGCCTTCTGCGTCCGCGGTGCTGCGCACGACGCGGCCCACCTGGGTGCTCGTCAGCTCTATCGTGATTCCACTTTCGGTCATTGCGATCCGATTGAGAGGCAATCGCGAACCGGGCGCCCTTGGACGCCCGGCCCGCTCACTGGCGAGACGAAAGCGGGATTCTGGACGTGGGCACACTGCTGCGGCCAACGCCCGTCCACGCGTGGTGATCATGCCGTGGGGATCCTCGGTGGACAACTGTAAAATCCAATACTTGAGTTTCCAGTACGCTGCGTGCGCCGTCGTCTAACCCCGGACCCTCGGGGCGACGTCGAGCCGACCCCCCACCGCGCGGCGCGCGCGCAGGACGATCATCGTAGGCGTCGCCAGGACGCCCATCGCCTCGAGCACCTCGCTCGTCACCATGCGCCACTGAGCGCTCGATGCGTCCGGCGCGGACAGGTAGAAGCTGGTCATGCCAGCGAGGATCATCGCGTGCTGGATGCTGTCTGAGAGCTGCTCGGTCGCATGCACCGCCTGGGCGGCGATCAGGCTCATGCGGGTTGCGGCGTCCTCGGCCGAGGCGTAGTGGTCGACGAGGCTGTGGTGTCCGGCCTCGATGTCCGCCGCGCGATCGATCAGGCTGTCGAGGAGCACGTGTAGCGCGCCGATCCACGGAAAGTAGGCTCGCTCCAGCGCCAGCGTCTCTGTGGCGCTGAGCAAGGGGCGTCCCGCGGCCGCGATCAGGGCGAAGACGGTCAGCGAGGAGGCGGTCCCGGCGGCGGTCTCCCACCAGCGCAGCCCTGAGCCGCGAGGGGTTTCGTGGGAGGCCCACCTCGCAAGTCCCCGCTGACCGTCGTCCTCGCCACCATGGTTCAGGCTCTGGTAGGCGATCATCCGGCGTGCCGCTCGCAGCGCTCCCTCGGCGGCAGCGGCGTATGAGGGCAGCGCACCGAGCGCGCTGCGGCACGTGTCGATCAGGTTTCTGATGTAGCCGTTGTCGTGCCTGCCCGGGTTGTGCCTGTAGTAGTCGTGGTGATCGGTTCCCGGCTCGAGCGCCGTGAGCAGGGCGAGGTGCAGCTGATGCCCGTTGGCGACCGGATCGGTGCTCGGCTGCTCGGCGAGGGTGTCGATGTAGTCGTAGGTCGCCTGGAAGGCCACGGCGGCCCGGACCACGCGCGCGCGGTGCGCGCGCGGCGCGAGCACCGCGAATGCGGCCGCCCCTTCGAGGTTGCCACGCTCGGTGTGCTGGGTGACCAATGCGAGCCTGCGCAGCACGGGGTCGGGGATCTGGAGCGCCCGCTCGCGCCAGTGGCGAACCTCACGGCCGACCTGTGGGAAGACGCCCAGCCAGTAGCGGGTGGCTGCCCCCGCGAACGCTTGCGCCAGCGCGCGGCGACTTCGGCTGGGAGCAACCACTAGAACAGTTTCGTCTAGTCAAGCGCCAATACATAGTCACTCCTGAAGGCTCGCGCGCGCCGGCGCGCGAGCCGCGGCAAGCCCGGGGAGGGCGATCACGGCTATCGCGATGATCGCGAGCAGCGCAAGGGTGAAGAGCACCTCTTTGGCGTTCACGGCGAACGGCGCCGGGAACCCGGTGGTCAGCCTCAGCCAGCGGCTGGCGAGCGCATGACCGTAGACTCCGGCGACAGCGCCCACGGCACATCCGACTCCGAGGACGATGGCGCTCTCGAGCAGCAGCGCTCGCCACAGCTGCCCCGCGTCGTATCCCTGGATCTTCAGGGAGGCGAGTCGCGCGCGTCGCTGCCAGATCGCGGCGCTGAGCGCCGATGCCACCGCGAGCGCCGCCGCTATCAGCAGCAGTGTCGCGATCTCGCTCAGTGCGTGCAGCCCCTGGCGAGAGTCCGCCGCATACTGCCGTCGGCGTTCCTCGAAGCTCTGCACGCCGAGACCGGGCCGGTTGCCGATTGCCGCCACCACGGCGCTTCGCCCGGCCGCCGCTGACACACCGGGCTTCAGATCCACCTCGATCCCGGTCGGCTCCGCCGTCTGCCAGTGGCTGCGGTAATCGGCCGAGCTCATGATCACCGCTCCCGGGGACCAGCCCAGGTTGGTCGTTATGGCCGCAACGCCGAAGCTGGCGCGTCCGCTCGGGGTGGGGAGGGTGAATCGTCCACCCACGTGGAGGTGGCGTTCACGGGCGAAGCCTTCGGAGATGCTCGCCCAGCCTCCCGTGCGAAGCAGGCGGGAGGCGGTGGAGAGATTGCCGTGGAGCAGTTGGCTGGAGGGGATCAGCCCATGGTCCTGTGGCGAGCGCGCGATGATCCACAGGCGGCGAGGTCCCACGTCGAGGAATCCGCCCTGGTAGATCCGCACCGACCGGATCCCCGGCGCGCGGGCGATCGCGGCCACGGTGCCCGCCGGTTCGAACGCGTTGGTGGTCAGGTCGTTGCCTCCGGTCGTCACCCACACGTCGGCGGTCTGCAGATACTGGGTGAAGTTGAGATCCAGCCCGCGGATCAGGTCCGAGCGCGCGCCGCCGATCGCGACGCTGCCATAGACCGCGAGCGCGGCCACGCCCGCCAGCGCGACCGAGCGGGTGGTCACAGCCCGCAGCTCCGATACGACGATGATCAGCGCGCTGCTGCGCACCCGCTCCCCGAGCCAGCGCAGGCCGCGAGCCACTCCTGTGAAGAGGCTCGGGATCGCGCACAGCGTGGTGAGGGCGAGCGCGACGCCGCCCACGATCGTCAGGGCCGGCTCGAGCGTGACCACGAGCGTGATCGCCAGCAGCGAGACGATGCTCAGGGCCGCAAGGCGAGAGGCCGTGCGCGGGGCAAGGACCTCGTTTCCGCCGGAGCGGTCGTGGAAGGCGGCGTCGCTGGCGCGGCTCGGGCGCAGGTCCAGCACCGGAGAGAGCGAGGCGAGCATCGTGGCGAGCACCCCGCAGCCGAGGGCGAGGAGAACCGTGCTCGCGTTCAGGATCTCCTGGGTACCGATCGGGAAGGCGGTGATGAGGTAGGCGGGAATCCGGTGCAGGAAGGCGTGCGAGATCAGAATGCCGAGACCCACGCCGACAGCCGAGGCCACCACACCGAGCACGAAGGCCTGGAAGCCGAGGAGGAGGAGGATCTGACGCCAGTCATAGCCCTGCATGCGCAGGTCGGCGACGAAACGCCGGCGCTCGGGGACCGTCAGCAGCATGGCATTGAGCGCGAGCAGGAACCCCACCATCACGCTGATGGCGGCGAACAGCGAGATCGACTCGTCATTGGGCTTGGCGGCCTGGTCGAGCAGCCGCAGCTCGTTGTCAGCGGGCTCGACGTCCAGGCGTCCGGCCGCGAGCGTGCGCAGCTCGCGTGCGACGAGAGCATCGGCGCCCCGGCGCGGCTCCAGCAGGACCTCCGATACCTTCCTCGGCAGGGCGGTGAGGCGTTGGGCGACCCGTAGCTGGGATATCGCGACGGGGCTCGAGGCCAGCGCGCCGAACAGCGAGCCGCCGAGGACGGCGCCGACCTTGATCGTGCGCACGCCGCCACGCGCGAGGATCCGTACTCGCGTCCCCGGTTCGGCGCCTGTGGCTTCGGCGACGCTCGCCGGCAGGATCAGTCCCCCGGCGAACGTGAATCCGCCCGGCCCGAAGTTTCGCGTGCCGAGTCCGCCGAGCGTCGCCACCGCCGGGGTCACGCCGAGGATCTGCACGGCCGCCCGGCCCCGGGGACCGACAACGACGATGTTCTCTCGCAGCACCGCCGCTCCCACCCTCACCCCGGGGAGGCGTCGGCTTCGCGCCAGCAGGCTTTCGTCGAAGCCTTCGGGGGAGCGCGCGGCCAATTGCAGGCGCGCAGAGCCCACCACCTGATGGATCAGTTCGCCGGCTGAGCTCGTGAGGCTGGTGTTGGCGACCAGCACGCCGAGAACCAGCGCCACCCCCACGGCGATCCCGCTGCCCGCCAGCAGCTCCTGAACGGCGTGGGATCGCAGCCGTACCCGATAGAGGTGGACCAGCATGCTCAGGCGGACCCCCGCGATGCGGGGGTTCACGAGAGCTCTCACGAGGAGCTGGACGCGAGCTCTGGATCGATCCCGTCGGCCAGGTGCCCGTCGCGCAGCGTGTGAACTCGATCGACAAAGGCGGAGGCATCCGGATCGTGGGTCACGACCACGCCCGGGATGCCGCGCTCGTGGCAGATGTCGCGCATCAGCGCGAGTATCTCGCGGCTGCGCTTGGAGTCGAGGTTTCCGGTCGGCTCGTCGGCGAGCAGCAGTCGCGGCTCGTTGACGAGCGCCCGCGCGATCGCCACGCGCTGTCGCTCGCCCATCGACAGGCGCTCAGGTGTCTGCTCGGCTCGCTCGGCGAGTCCCACGCGCTCCAGCCACGGCAGGGCCTTGGAGCGTGCCTCCCGGAGGGTGTATCCCCCGCCGGTCAGCTTGATCGTCGCATTGTCCAGCGCCGAGGTGTGCGGCATCAGATGGAACGCCTGGAAGACGAAGCCCACGTCGCGGCGCCGATAGAGGGCGCTGTCGCGTTCGCTGAATGAGCCGATATCGCGCCCGTCGAACAGGATGGCGCCGCTGTCGGGCGATGCCAGGCCGGCTGCGAGCAGCAGCAGGGTCGTCTTGCCCGAGCCGCTCGGGCCATACAGGGCGACGAACTCGCCGCTTGACACCGTTAGGGACACGCCATCCACGGCCTTGATGGTCTCCGCTCCGCTGGAGTAGTGCTTGGTGACCTCGCGCAGCTCGAGCGTGCTCACCAGCCGGGTCGCTCCGCTCCCGCGCGCCTGCGACCCGGCATCTGCACGACGGTCCCGCGTTCTTCGGTCGAGCACAGCTCGCCGTCGGAGATCGACATCAGCACGCCAAGGCCCTGCAGCGCGGCCATCTCCTCGGATGCCACGAGCAGCGCCATGCCGCGCTCCCGTGTGGCAGAGCGCAGCAGCGCATAGAAGCGGTCGCGGTCACTGAGGTTCGGCATCTGTGCCGGTTCGTCGAGCACCAACAGCCGCGGCTCACGCGCCAGTGCGCGCGCGAGCATCACCTTGGTGCGCTCGGTCAGCGAGAGCGAGGACGCCGTCTCCTGGGCGCCGGCTGCGCCGACGCCGACCTGATCGAGGACGCGCAGCGCCCTGTGCCTGGCTTCCCGCATCGTCAGGCCCTCGCTTCCAAGCGCGGTGGCAACGTGGTCGACGACGCTCTCTCCCGCGTTGGCGCGCCAGTCATCCGCGGACATGAAGGCGATCGCGCTCCGCAGCAGACGGCTGCGCGCTCCCGCCGACATCTGCGCCATGTCGGCGCCGTCGAAGCTGACGGTGCCCGAGTCCGGCAGCGCGATCCCCGCGGCGAGGCGCAGCAGCGTGGACTTGCCCGAGCGACGGGCACCGTAGACGCCAACCGAGACGCCTGCGTCGATGTCCAGGCATGCGCGGTCGAGCACGAGAATCTCACGGCCGCCGTCCGCGCAGCGCTTGCTGACGTTGAGGAAGGAGAGCAGCGGCGTCATCGTGGCGCCGACGCTACTGGCCGCGCTCGAGGAATTCGTTGATGCGTCGCCGCGTGCGGGTGGCCCAGTCGACCTCGGTCTGCAGTTGCGCGTAGACGGCGTCGCGTGTGCACTCCATGCACAGCGCGGCCCATGATCGCGCTTCGCCGTCGTTTGGGGCGACCAACTGCGCGAGCACCAGGCACTCGCGCTCGTAGGCCCTGAGCGCGATCAGCAGGCGCGGGGCGTCCTCCTGGCGCGCCACCGACAGCTTCGCCTGCAGCCCCAGGCGCACCGGCTCCCTTGGCAGGAGCGTCTCCATCCACAGCGTGAGCGCCCCCGAGGTCTCCTCGGTCGGGTGATACACGAGGTGCGTGCGGCGGTGGTTGCCGCGCTTGGGCTCGTCGCGAGAGAGCGCGAGCCCCGTCTTCTCCAGCTGCTCGAGCAGCCTGTACACGTCGTTGGTGTCCACCCTCCACGTCTCGCCGAGGCGCGCGGCCAGGCGGTTGGCGAGGTCGCCCCCGTGGCCCGGGCGCTCCAGGAGAAGCCCAAGCAGGGCGCCTCGCAGCGGAGTCGAGGGACCCCGCATCCACCTCGTCTTCTCTGGGCTAACGCTTGCCATCGCTCCTCGTCTCACCGAGACGGCTATGTGGACGATACATGACACAGGTACCGCTTGCCGAATGATTCCGACATCCTGTGACCAGGCCCGACCGCCGGCGGGGGGCTGAGGCGATCGCACAGGGCTCCTCAGGGAACGATTACGGCCGCCCCCGTGAAACGCCCGTTGCGCAGGTCGTCAAGCGCCGTGCCGGCTTCCTCGAGACCATAGGCGCTGACCTTGGTGTGCACCGGCACGCGAGGGGCCAGGTCGAGCATCTCCCGCGCGTCCCTGCGGGTGAGGTTGGCGACGGAGCGCACCGTGCGCTCCTCCCACAGGCTGCTGTAGGGAAAGGAGGGGATGTCGCTCATGTGGATGCCTCCGCACACCACCGTGCCGCCAGGCGCGAGCGCGCGCAGGGCCAGCGGCACGAGCGCTCCGGCCGGCGCGAAGATGATCGCCGCATCGAGCTCCTCGGGTGGGGCTTCCTCCGATCCCCCTGCCCAGACCGCGCCCAGCTCCATCGCGAAGCCCTGGGCCGCCTCGTCGCCCGCACGCGTGAACGCATAAACCTCGCGACCCTGACTGCGTGCGACCTGGGTGAGGATGTGGGCGGCCGCGCCGAAGCCATAGAGTCCGAGCCGGCGAGCCTCGCCGCACATGCCCAATGCTCGATAGCCGATCAGTCCCGCGCACAGCAGCGGTGCAGCCTGCTCGTCCGGGTACTCGGACGGCAGCGGAAAGCAGTAACGGGCGTCGGCGACCGCGTACTCGGCCATTCCGCCATCGATGTCCCGACCGGTGAAGCGCGCGCGGATGCACAGGTTCTCGCGCCCGCTTCGGCAGTACACGCACTCCCCGCAGGTCCAGCCCAGCCACGGCACGCCGACCCGGCGCGCCTGGCCGTCTGTCGCCTCCTCCTCGCCCGCAATCACGCTTCCCACGATCTGGTGCCCGAGGATCCGCGGGGGCTCGGCGATCTCGACCTCCCCGTCGAGCAGGTGCAGATCGGTCCGGCAGACGCCACATGCGTGCACCCGCAGCAGCAGCTGGCCGGGCCCGGGCTGTGGCACCGGCAGCTCGACCGCGCGCAGCGGCGCTCCGACCGCCTCGAAGACCATCGCCCGCATCGTCTGCGCCGGTTGCGCCATATTTAGGCAGTGAACCACGAATGGCGAAACGTCCAATGAGCGACGGGCTCTACTACAGTCACCCGGCCTGCCTGGAGCACGACCCGCGTGTCCACTCCCCCGCGCATCCGGATACCCCAGAGCGCCTGATCTCGCTCGAGCACGCGCTCGCCGAGCGCGACTGGCTCGGTTGGACGCGCCGCGAGGCCCCGGCGGCCGAGGAGTCCCAGCTCGAGCTCGTGCACTCCGCGCGCCACGTACGGTCGATCCGAGACCTGTGCGCTGCGGGCGGCGGAGCGATCGATCCCGATACGTTCGTGGGCGAGGCCTCCTATCGGGCTGCGCTGCACGCCGCCGGGGGCGCGTGCGCCATGGCCCGCGATCTCCTGGGGGGCGATGCGTCGGTCGGATTCTGCGGCGTGCGGCCCTCCGGCCACCACGCCGAGCGCGAGCGCGCGATGGGCTTCTGCCTGTTCGACAACATCGCCGTGGCTGCCGCATTCGCAATCGCCGAGCTGGGCCTGCGCCGCGTGTTCGTGCTCGACTGGGACGTCCACCACGGCAACGGCACGGCCGAGATATTTCGCGCACGCTCGGACGTGCTGTTCGCGAGCATCCACCAGACCCGGCTGTTCCCCGGGACAGGCCCGCTCGAGGACGCGGGCTCGGGGGCGGGGGAGGGGTACACGCTCAACCTGCCGGTGCCGCCCGGCTCAGAAGAGCCGTTGTGGTTGGGCCTGATCGATCGCGTCGTGCTGCCGGCCGCGCGCGCCTTCGAGCCCGACCTGGTGCTCGTGTCGGCGGGGTTCGACGCTCACGCCGAGGATCCGCTGGCCGAATGCCGCCTGCAGACGAGCTCCTTCGTCGCGATGGCAGCGCGCGTGCGCGATCTTGCCGGCTCGGCCGGAATTCCGCTCGGCGTGGTTCTGGAGGGCGGCTACAACCGGCGCGTGCTGGCCGAGTGCGTGTGCGCGACGCTCCCGGCGTTGGCGGGCGAGGCGGACGCCGAGGCGCTCACCTCGCCGGCAGGCGACCCAGCCGACGACCCGATCACCGCGCGCGCGGTGTCCTATCTGTCGCGCTACTGGCCGCTCTGAGCGGCGCGCGGCAAGCAGCTCCTCAGCCGAAGAACAGCTCGGCGGTGGCGTAGAGCGAGGGGTCGAGCAGCTTGGGCTCGCGCAGGGCCTCCTCAAGCGGCACCTCGAGTATCTCGGTTGCGTGCAGGCCAACCATCGTGCCGAAGCGCCCGGCGGCCACCGCGTCCATGGCGGCCACGCCGAAGCGGCTCGCCAGCACGCGGTCGTAGGCCACGGGAGTACCGCCCCGCTGGACATGGCCGAGGATCGTCACCCGAGTCTCGTAGCCGGTGCGCCGCTCGATCTCGCCCTCGAGCGTCACTCCGATCCCGCCCAGGCGCGCATGGCCGAAGGCGTCGGTCGCCGTGCCGGGCCTGACCTGCAGCGTGCCCTCCCGGGGCGTCGCCCCCTCGGCGACGACCACGATCGAGAAGCTGCGACCGCGCTCCTGGCGACGGCGCAGGTGGGCCACGACCTCCTCGATGTCGAACGGCCGCTCGGGCACGAGGATCGCGTCGGCGCCGCCGGCAAGGCCAGCATGCGTGGCGATCCAGCCGGCGTGCCTGCCCATCACCTCGACGACCATCACGCGGTTGTGAGACTCGGCTGTCGTGTGGAGGCGGTCGATGGCGTCTGTGACGATCTGCACCGCGGTCTGAAAGCCGAAGGTGACGTCGGTGCCGCCGAGGTCGTTGTCGATCGTCTTGGGCACCCCCACGATCGGCACACCCTCGCGATGCAGCCGCAACGCCACGCCGAGCGTGTCCTCGCCGCCGATCGGTATGAGCGCATCGACGCCCCGCTCGGTCAAGGTCCGGCGGATGGCGGCTGTCCCGTCCTGCCCGTCGGCATAGGGGTTGGTGCGGGAGGTGCCGAGGATCGTTCCGCCCCGCGGAAGGATGCCGGCGGTGCTCTGCAGCGTGAGCTCCTCCGCGTGGTCTTCAACGACCCCTGCCCAGCCATAGCGAAAGCCCACGAACGTGTGCTCGCCGCCCGCCAGCCCGCTGCGTACGATCGCGCGGATGACCGCGTTCAACCCGGGACAGTCCCCTCCTCCGGTGAGCAACCCGATACGTGCCATCGCTTGAAGGTATCGGCTGGACGCCCGATCTGCCCCTCGGGCGTCGTCGGTCAGATTCCCTGGCCGGGGAGGAACTCGTTGGTGAAGGGCGGTAGGCCGCCGGCACTTGGATCGTGGCTCAGCAGCTTGTGGGAGAACATCCAGGCGCCGAAGGCCGCCCACGCCGTCGGGTCCTGCCATCCGTAGGGCTTGCTCGTATCGGCGGGCACGGCGGCGGGGAGCGTCTGCTTGATCGATTCCAGCTGGAGCTTCGGTTCGAGCGAGGGGTTGGCCTTGACCAGCAGCGTGGACGCGGCGGCGGGATCGGCACGGACCTCGCGCTCGCCCCGGGTGAGCGCCTGCAGGAACGCGCGCAGGTCCACGCCGCGGGTGCGGGCCTCGTCCTCGCGGACGACCAGGACGAGCTCGTCGTAGGTGGGAACGCCGGCCTGATCGACGGGGATGACCGTCGGGCGCTTGTGCGCGAGGCGCAGCTGGATCGCCTCGTAGTTCCAGAATCCGCCCACGGTCGCGTCGACCTTGCCCGAGATCATCGCCGGCACGAGGTTGAAGCCGACGTTGGTTTCCCGCACCGAGCCCGGGGCCACGCCCGCGTGTTCCAGCGCGGTGCGCAGCTCGGCCGCCTGGTAGGCGATGCCAGCTGTGCCGACCCGCTTGCCGGCGAGGTCGGCCACGCTCGCGACGTGCTTTGCGGGCAGGGCGATGATCGAGGTGAGCGGGCGCTGCACGAGCGCGCCGATCGAGACCACCTTCAGCCCCTGATCGCGCGCCAGCAGCAGCTCGGGCTCATAGGAGATCGCCATGTCCACCTTGCCCGCCGCCAGCAGCTTGAGGGGTTCGGCGGGTTCGGCCGGGGCCTCGGGCTGGACATCGAGCCCGACGGCGCGGAAGTCGCCGCGGGCGATCGCCGAGTACAGCGCAGCGTGATCCGCATTCGGGAAGAAGTCGAGCATCACGGTGAACGGCTTGGCGGCGGGCGCCGAGAGCGCGTCCTGCTTGGTCCCGCAGCCGGTGAGCGCGATCAGGCCGGCGGCACATGCGGCCGCGAGCAGAGCGGCGTGTGAACGGTTCGACTGCGACTTGGTCAACGGGTCTCTCCTCGGGTTCGAATGCTCCAGGGTGCAAGACGGCGCTCGGCGATGGCCAGGGCATAGAAGCAGGCGATCGCGAAGGCGACCAGCATGGCCGTACCGGCGTAGGCGCGCGCCGTCTGGAAGTTGACGTCCGTGATGATCTCGCGTCCCAGGCCAGGGTAGGCGCCGGTGCTCGGCGTGGTGGTCTCGGCGATGAACGCACCGATGACCCCCACCGCCAGCGCGATACGCGCGCCGCTCAGCGCCGCCGGCAGCGCGGCCGGCAGCTCGGCGAAGCGAAACGACTGCCAGCGCGAGGCATCGAGCGTGCGCAGCAGCTTCGGCTGCTCGGGGTCCACGGCCGCGAGCCCGTCGACGGTGGAGACCACCACCGGAAAGAAGCAGATCAGCGCGATCACGACGAGCTTCGGGAACAGTCCGAAGCCCCACCAGAACACCAGCAGCACGCCGATGACCGGGATCGGCACGGCCTGCGAGCCGACCGCGAGTGGATAGGCGGCCCGGCGCAGCAACGGAGAGAGATGAATCGCCACAGCGAGGGCCAGGCCGCCGAGGAGCGCGAGGCCCAGGCCGAGCACGACCTCCTCGGCGGTGACAGCGAAGTTCCGCCACAACAGGCCGCCGTTGCTCCACAGCGCCGATGCCACCGCGTGCGGCGCAGGAAGCAGGTCGGCTTCCACGCCGGACAGGTCCACGTAGGCCTCCCACGCGCCCAGCAGGGCGGCGCCGAGCACGATCGCCGGTAGCGCCCGCAGCGCGCTCCGTCTCATGACTGCGAGCCCGTCGCGAGGATGGCCAGCGCGCGCTCGCGCAGCGCGATCACATCGCCGTCGGTGCGCCGGCGCGGACGTGCGAGCTCGACCTCCAGCTGCGCTACCACGCGCCCGGGCCGGGGGGAGAGCACGACGACGCTGTCGGCGAGCAGGATCGCCTCCTCGACGTCATGGGTGACCAGGACCACCGTGCGCGGCTCGCCCGCGAGCGTGCCGGCAAGCCACTCCTGCATCTCGGCGCGCGTGATCGCGTCGAGCGCACCGAAGGGCTCGTCCAGGCAGAGGACCGGCTTGCCCGAGAGCAGCGTGCGCAGGAAGGCCACGCGCTGGCGCATACCGCCGGAGAGCTCGTGGGGTCGAGCGTGTTGGAAGCCGGCGAGCCCGAGCTCGACGAACAGGCCTTCAGCTCGCGCGCGTGCCTGCGCTCGTTTCGCTCCGGCGATGCGCAGGGCGAGCGCCGCGTTGTCGAGCGCGCTCAGCCACGGCAGCAGCAGATCGTGCTGGGGCATCAGCACGGCGGGCGGGCACGAGATCGAGCCCCTGTCGGGGGACTGCAGCCGGCAGAGCAGCTCGAGCAGCGTGCTCTTGCCGCACCCACTCGGCCCGACCACAGCGACGAGCTCGCCGGCGCCGGCACGGAGGCTCACCTCCGCGAGCGCCTGGACCTCCGCCCCGTTGCGGGCGCGATAGGTCCGGCTCACGCCCTCCAGCGCGATGTGCGCGCCCGTCCCTCCCCCGAACGTCGGCGGCTGTGCGCGGGACTGCAGTTGCGTGGGCACTTCGCTCCCTTCGCGGGCATTACCCCACAGGTTCGAAGGGTCGGCGCCGGGGGAATCGCTTCCCGTGCGCCATCTCAGCCGGCCTTCCCGCCAGCCCCCCTGGTGTCTGTCTGATCTCGCGAGCGATGCTAGCGCGCTGCGGCGATCACGGGGCGCGTGAGAGCGCGCACGAAATCCTCGAGCTGTGCCGTGGTCCAGCACTCGAAGGCCGTGCAGTACTGCTCGTAGGCCGCGATCACGGAGTCGCCGTAGTTCCAGTACAGCCGCGGCTCGGGGTTCAGCCAGAAGGTGCGCCCTGCGCGCGCGGCGATCTGCGCGAAGATGTCCGCCCGTGGATCACGCCCGTTGGTGCGGGCGTCGCCGAGCACGATCACGGTGGCGCGCGGGTGCAGGTCGTCCTCGACCTGCACCAGGAACTCCGACCACACCCGCCCGTAGTCCGTGTAGCCGGAGATGTCCGCCACGCCCGCATCGCCGGAGATGCGTTCGCTCACGGCTTTGAAGTTGCGCTCGTGCTCGAAGATGTCCGTGACCTCGGAGATGCGCTCGATGAACACGAAGGAGCGCATCTTGCGGAACGTGTCGTGCAGCGCGTGGAGCACCGACAGGAAGAACACCGATGCCGAGGTCACGCTCGTGGAAACGTCGCAGAGCACGTAGATCTCGGGCCGTTTGGGACGGCGCGGGCGGTACTTGAGGACGACCGGCACGCCCCCCGTCTGCAGCGATGCGCGCATCGTGCGCCTGACGTCCACGTGGGCGTGGCGACGATGCCCACGGTTCTGCATTCCCTGGGTGGCCAGCCTGCGGCGCAGCTGGGCGACCACCCGGTGCACCGCCGCCAGGTCGGCAAGTGGACCCGAGGGAAGCGCGCGGTCGAGCTCGCCGAGCGGCCGCGCCGGCGGCAGGCTGCCGGTGCGCTCTACCTGCGAGCGCTCGAGCTCGCGGCGCAGGAGCGCCTCGAAGCGCCGCAGGGCATCGCGCGGCAAGCCATCCCGGCGCGGATCCTCGGGCGGGAGATCCGGCTGGGGCTCGGCGCGCAGGCCGAGCGCGCGGCGGATGCGCTGCACGTCCACGCCGATCACCCCTGATCCCTCCTGGCGGCGCGAGAAGGCGGCGATCGCCATCCGCGCGAGATCGCGCATCGCACCCTCCGACCCGTCGCGCAGGGCTGCCGCGATCTCAGCGCGCAGCGCCTCCAGCTCCTGCTCTGAGAGCTCCTCGAGGCTCGCCGCATCGCCCTCGCGGATTCCCTCGCGCGCGGCCGCCAGCTCGACTGCGCGGAAGAAGAAGCGGTCGAAGACGAGCTCGAACACACGCCGGTCCTCCTGGCTCTTGGCGAGCGTCGCGGCGAGCGCCTCGCGGAAGTCCTCCTGCGAGGTCCAGCTGATCTCCTCGAGGACGGCGAACGCGTCGAGCATCTCCGAGGTCCCGACCGCTACGCCTTCGCGTCGAAGCTCCTCGCCCAGCTCCAGGATGCGCGCAGGGAGACCTTCGAGATGCTCCTCAGGGGGCGGGGCGTCGGGGTCAGGCGACATCGGCGGGCGAGCGCAGCTTCAGCCCCACGCGGTCGGCCACTACGTCCATGTCGGTCCTGTGCTTGACGATCACCGACATCGTCTCCATGAACACGTCCGCGTCGATGTCCTTCGCCCCGAGCAGGAGCAGGGCGCGGGCCCAGTCGATCGACTCTGCGATCGACGGGGGCTTCTTGAGGTCGAGCGCGCGCACCATGCCGATGACCTCGACGAGTCGGCGGGCGACCGTCTCGGAGAGCTCGGGCGCGTGCAGTCGCACGATTTCCAGCTCGTGCTCGAGCGCGGGATAGTCGAGCCACAGGTACAGGCAGCGGCGCTTGAGCGCCTCGGTCAGCTCGCGTGAGTTGTTGGAGGTGAGCAGCACGACAGGGTGTGTGCGTGCCTTGACCAGGCCAAGCTCCGGGATCGAGATCTGGAAGTCCGAGAGCACCTCGAGCAGCATCGCCTCGAACTCCTGATCGGTCTTGTCGATCTCGTCGATCAGCAGCACCACCGGCTCCTCGGAGGCGATGGCCGTCATCAGCGGGCGGGCGAGCAGGAACTCCTCGCCGAAGATGTCCTCCTGCACCGCATCCCAGCCGGTGCCCGTCGCCTCGGCCTGGATCCGGAGCAGCTGCTTGCGGTAGTTCCACTCGTACAGCGCCTTGGCCTCGTCGAGGCCCTCGTAGCACTGCAGTCGCACCAGCTCGCGGCCGAGGAAGCTCGCCAGCGCCTTTGCCAGCTCGGTCTTGCCGACCCCGGCAGGTCCCTCCACGAGCACCGGCTTGCCGAGCTTGGTCGCAAGGTAGGAGACAAGCGCTGTGGACTCGCCCGGCAGGTAGCCCACGGAGCGCAGGCCTGTGGCCATCTCTTCGGCTGAGGCGGGCCCCGGGGGTTGTGTGGTGGGCATCGTCAGCGCAATGATATCGGTGCTGGTCGGCCTCAGCGCCCAACGTACTGGACGTGCCCCTTGTCATCGACCTCGTGGACGGCGAACGGGTACCGGTATCCCTTACCGCTGATCACTGCCGTGCACGTGAAGGTGACTCCGGCTCGCTGGAGCACCTCAGCCGGACAGGTCACGGTCGAGCGTAGGCGCCTCTGGCGGAGGATGGATAGCCAAATCGCTTGCTGCACCTTCGCGACGTTCAAGGTGCTCAGCGGACCCGGGTTTTCGTAGCGCACATGACCATGACCGTCAGTCTCGGTGACCATGACCGGGTAGGCGCCGGCGTCCAGCTGCGCGCTGCACGTAAAGACATAACCTGCCCTCTCCGGGATCTTGGATGGGCACGCAACCGTTGTCTGCAAGCCACGCTGCTGCGCAATCGCACCCTCGACCGCGTGCTCAATTCGCAGGGCGCTCAAATTCGCCATGCTCGACCTACCACATGCGCAGACGAGCGTCGCAGAGAGTATCGCCACTGCGAGGCTCGCCGGTCTTGTGAGGTCCCTGCTCTTACGAAGATGGCTCATCCAACCACCGTTATGTAGAGAAGCGCTTTCGCGGCGGGGGCCGTCGTGAACACGACTTCGATCGATTTCCCGCTGATCGCCTTGACTTTGTAGTTCGCGCCGGATTCCACTTCAGTTGGTTCTTCGGCTTCGCTCGTCTGCACCGTGACCTGGACGAGTCGGGTTTCGAGGTTGTCTTCGATCACCCATTCTTTTTTCACGCCGTTGCCCACGATGGCCGCTGACACCTTGCGAGCCGGGGACGCGGCGCCGACCACGATCGCGCCTTCCGCGGGTTTCCCAGGCTTGGCGCTTGGTGCTGCGAGCTTCGCGACAGTCACGGCTTCTTTCTTGATCTTTGTTGCTTCCACCGCTTCCGCCGCTAGCTTCGCCGCAGTGACTGCTTCTTTTGCGAGATCCGCCGCGGTGACGGATTCTGCGCCGATTTTCCCTTCTTTCCCTTCTTTCCCTTCTTTTCCTTCGGCCCCTGTCGCGCCGGTCGCTCCTTTTTCGCCTGTGGCTCCTTTTTCGCCTTTAGCCCCTTCTTTGCCCGTCGCCCCCGTGGCCCCGGCGGCTCCTTTTTCGCCTGTGGCTCCTTTTTCGCCTGTGGCTCCTTTTTCGCCTTTAGCTCCTTCTTTGCCTGTGGCCCCTGTGGCCCCGATCGCTCCTTTTTCGCCCTGCGGTCCGGTTGCGCCTTTGGCGCCTTCTTTGCCGGTCGCGCCTGTCGCGCCTGTTTCGCCTTTGATGCCTTGTTTGCCTTCGGGGCCGGCGGCGCCGGTTTCGCCTATTACGCCTTGTGCGCCTGCTTTGCCTTCAGGGCCAGTGGCACCGGTTTCGCCCTGCGGTCCTTGGGGTCCTGTCGCACCTGTTTTGCCTTCGGCGCCGGTCGTGCCGGTCGCGCCTTGAGGTCCTTCTTTGCCTTCAGGGCCCGTGGCGCCGGTCACGCCGGTTTCGCCCTGTGGTCCTTGAGGTCCGGTCGCACCTGGTTCGCCTTTGACGCCCTGTTTGCCTTCGGCGCCGGCGGCGCCGGTTTCACCCTGTACGCCCTGTGCGCCCTCTTTGCCTTCGGGTCCTGTGGCGCCGGTTGCGCCGGTTTCGCCTTGCGGTCCTGTGGCGCCGGTTGCGCCTTGAGGGCCTTGTGCACCTTCTTTGCCTTGGGGGCCTGTCGCGCCGGTTTCGCCCTGTGGTCCTGTGGCGCCGGTTGCACCTGTTTCGCCTTTGATGCCCTGCTTGCCTTCGGCGCCGGCGGCACCAGTTTCGCCTTGTACGCCTTGTGCGCCTTCTTTGCCTTCGGGTCCTGACGCTCCGGTTTCGCCGGTTTCGCCTTGCGGTCCTTGCGGTCCTGTGGCGCCTGTCGCGCCTGTTTCGCCCTGTGGTCCTGTGGCGCCCGTTGCGCCTTGTTTGCCGTCGGCGCCGGTGGCGCCGGCTTCCCCCTGTGGTCCTGTCGCGCCTTGAGGGCCTTCTTTGCCCTGGGTGCCCGTGGCGCCTGTCGCGCCGGTTTCGCCCTGTGGTCCCGTGGCGCCTGGTTCGCCTTTGATGCCCTGTTTGCCTTCGGCGCCGGCGGGACCGGTTTCGCTTTGTACGCCTTGTGCGCCTTCTTTGCCTTCGGGTCCTGACGCTCCGGTCGCGCCGGTTTCGCCTCTTATGCCTTGTGCGCCTTCCTTGCCTTCAGGGCCGGTGGCACCTGCTTCACCCTTGACGCCCTGTGGGCCGGTTGCGCCAGTTCCGCCCGACGGTCCTTGCGGGCCTGCTGGTCCGGCTGTCCCTCGCGATCCGTCCTTTCCTTTGGCGCCCGTGATGCCCTTGGGGCCTGCGGCGCCATGGGGACCAGTGGCGCCCTTAGGCCCTGACGCGCCTTGAGGGCCTTTCGCGCCCTGAGGACCTCCTGCAGGGCCTGGTGCACCTGTCGGACCCTGCTTGCCCTCCGGGCCTTGAGATCCGCTTGACCCCTGCGGTCCTACGGGGCCAGGTCGTCCAACTCGAGACGCCGCCCCCCGCGTGTGGACTGCTCGCGCTTTGGAGTGCGGTGGTGTCTTGGTCCCGAGCGGAAGGGGCGCAGGCGGTGGCGCGCTCGTCGCGAGCAGAGGAGCTGCATGGTGGATCCGCCTCGTTGAAGCGGCCAGATTGCTGAAGGCGAGCAGCGGTGCTACGCCGATCAAGCAGGCGATTACGATCACCGAGCGATGGGTGAGGCCCGAAAACATGTCATTTTTTCGATTTGTTACAGATACATGCAGAAAACGAACTCGTTCAGTAGATTGGAACGAGTACCGATCGGCCGAGTGTCGAAAGCCTTTAGGCGTGGCGCCTATCTGTCAGACCCACGGCAGGTATGGGAACTCGATGGCGCTGCGTGTGAGGGCCGAGTCGGGGAGTCGGTCGGCGACTACTTTGGCGCGTCGATCGTCAGGTGCGCCCTCGGGGCGAGGCGACTACTCCGAATGGGTCGGGGGGTCCTCGAAGGACATCTGCTGGGGGGGCGCAGGCGGGAAGCGCGGGCGTGTCGTCGAGGATCTGCGCCCGGCAGCGGGGGCCGGCTCGGGCGCCCTGGGGGGGCTGTCCTGCTGCGCGGCGGGCTCGGACGACGGCGCAGCCGAAGGTGGGCGCGCGGGAATCGGCCGAGCGCTGTGGGCCCCGGCCTCGGGACGCGCACGGGGGGTGCGGCGCGATGCGGCGATCGTCTCCTCGGTCTCTCGCCACGGCCGGTCGCGATCGGGGTGCTCGCCACCGCCGGGATCGTCGCGCGGTGCGGGGCGGCCACGGCGCCGCATCAGCGGCGGCTCGGGCCGCTCCTCGGCGCGCATCCGCTGGCCGGCGTAGAGCAGGCCGAGCGCCAGCAGCAGCGCGATGAAGATGCCCCACTCGACCCCCACGGTGGCCGTGATGCGCTGGCTGGCCTGCAGGCCGGGCTTGTCCAGCAGGCGATAGAAGATCAACAGCGCCGCCCACGCCCCGGCGATCATGACGATCAGGCCATCACCGCCGGGGAGTTGGAAGTCGCGTCCCTCCGCGCGCGAGAACAGCATCGTCAGCACCCCGGCGCTCACGAGCAGGACCGCGGCCTCGACGAAGGAGAACGCTTGGAAGGCGCTGAGGCTCGTCTGGGTGGCTTTGGCGGCGCCGTGTTCCACGAACGTGTCCGCCTTGCTGTACCAGGGCAGGAACATCGAGACGAACAGTCCCAGCGCCGTTAGAGCCGCCAGGCGCTGCTCGCGCTCGAGCGCGCGCCAGGCGTGCGCGATCCGTGTCATCGCTGCCGGCCTCGGCCGGGGTGCGGGAGCAGGTTCCTCACGCGCCTAGTCTAGGTAGCGGCGCCCCCGGCTAGTGCCGGCTGACGGTGAGCGTGCCGCTGGCCGTCGCGAAGTTGCCCGCGAGATCGGTGGCCGTGAGCGTGACCGAGTAAGTGCCGCCCGCTGCGGGCGTGACCCACAGCAGCCTGGGCTTGCCGTGTTCGACCGTGGCCCGGTTGCTCCACACCAGGCGGGATCCCTGGTGGACCTTCATTTCGACCGTGGAGATCTTGGACAGCGAGATCTGCACGCCGGCGCGTGTGCCGCCGCGCAGCGTCTTGGAGAGCAGCGCGATCGCAGGCGGTGTCTTCTCATCGGCGCTGAAGCTCTGCGCGGTGGCGCAGTAGATCTGGTCGGCAGCGATCGCGGGGCTCGGCTGCGCCGTGGTCGCGGCGGCGGTCGCCGTCGTGCCGCCGGTGCTCGGCGAGCTCGCGGGTGGGGTGCCGGCGGGCGGCGGGGTCGTCGGCGGGGTGCTCGTCGGCGGAGTGCTCGTGGGCGGGGTGGCGGGGACGTAGGGCAGCCCTTTGCGCGTGCGTTCGCACAGGTGCTGAAGGAATTCGGTGAGCAGTTCGTGGTAGTTGAGGTTGGATTCCCCGAACTGGTCATACAGAGACCAGCCGCCGGTGTTGTAGTGCGGAACCTCCACGCGGGCCTCGGCGTCGCCGGCTTCGAACAGTTTCAGGCCGAGCGGATCCTTGGTGATGGCCGTGTATTCGTACAGGCCTACCAGCGCCTGGATGAACCCGTTGAGGATGCGGTCGCTGGGGGCGTATGTGTACTCCGCATACAGCGAGCCGGCGGGCGTCTTGACCATGACGCCCTGCGGGGGCGCCGTCTCGAAGACGCCCACGGCCTGCTGCGCGGCGGTGAGGTCGGCCGGTTCTTTGAAGCGCGACCAAGCGCGGGCGAGCACCTCCAGCCCGGTGCCCTGCGAGAGCCCGCTGGTCCAGGGCGGGACTCCGCCGTCGAAGCGGAACAGGTACTCCCACGCGATGCCCCCCGCACGCGCGGTGGCCAGGGGGATGACTTCGCTGACCAGCTGGCGCAGGTTGGCGTTTTCGTGGCCCGAGAGGTAGTAGCCGTTGCCCTCGCCGAAGGTGGCCAGCCACTGGATCTCGATCCCCTGCCCGGCGTAGTACTCCCAGATCAGCTTGCTCGGAGGAAACGTTAGGCGCACGCCGCTCGAGAGCAGCGGTTCTGTGGTCCACCACTGGCGGTTGCGTTCGAGCGTCAGGAACAGGGCGGGCAGGCGCGTGGGCGTGAGCTCGCCGGCGGCTGCGATCGCCTGGACGTTTGCGATGACCGCGCCGAGCTCGGCCTGCCGCGTGCCGCTGAGCCTGCCCAGCGAGCGTTTCGCGGCGACGTAGGCGCTGTAGTCATCGGTGTAGGTGGCCTGGGGAATCGCGCCGCTGTGCAGCAGGCTCGCGAGCGCGGCGGTGACGCTCGGGCCGTGCGTGCTGGCGGCGTCTGCGCGGACGTGGCGTGCGGGCGCCAGCGCGGTGGCGGTGGGCCCCGCGAGGGCGGGCTGGGCTATGGGCCCGCCGACGGCGATCAGGCCGAGGGCGAGCGCCGCGAGACGCTTGGCGCGCACGGCGCCGATGCTACGGCCGCCCGCCGCCATGGCTGCAGGGGACGTTGCAGCGCGATCCGGGCGTGAAGGGGACACGCACCTGGAACACGCCGCGTCACCTCGCAGTTGCGCTGCCGCTAGCTGCCGAGCTCGAGCTCGTCCACGCCGTCGAGCTCGTCGTCGTCATCGTCGTCGTCGCCGAGCAGCGTGTCGTCATCGTCGACGTCCACGTCGTCCTCGGCCAGCAGCTCGCCGGCCGCCTGGTAGGTGCGCTGGAAGCGCTCGACAAGCTCGTCGCGTTTGTGCTCGTCCACCGGGACCTCGTCGGAGACCAGGACCCACTCGTCGCTCTCGAACTCGTCCGTGACGAACAGCTCGTGGTCGACCTCTGGCGAGTCGTCCACCACGATCATGATCTCGGTCTGCGGGTTGAAGTAGGTCCCGGGCCGCAGGGTCAGCTCATCCAGGGTGAAGCGCCGCACGTTGGTCACGGCGCGTTTATACCCCACGGCGCGATGCGGGTGCTCACGGGTCGAGCTCCTCCAGGGTCCGCGACACCTCGGCTTCGACGTCCAGCGCCTCCAGCCCCTGGCGCACGCGTCGCTCGTTGCGCGCCACCACCAGCTGGCGCACCTCGTCCACCAGTCCCGCATCATGCCCGGAGTCGCCGCTCGCGCCCGCGGGCGCGAGCAGGCGGGCCACCTCGGCGTCCACGTCCAGGGCCGGCTCGCCCCTGCGGACCTGGCGCTCGGAGCGAGCGCGCAGCATCTGGCGGATCTCCTCCTCCTGCTCGGCCCGCGTGGCCGGCTCCTGCGCCGGGGGGGTGAGCGAGCCGCCGCGATGGTCGCCTTCGGGGGTGAGCCCGCCCTGACCGATGTGGTCGTACATGTTGTCGCTTCCGCGGGTGATCACGAGCAGCAGCGAGATCACCAGCGAGAAGGCCACCGTGCCGAACACCACGAAGCTCAGGCCGTTGTCGGCGATGTCGAACGCGACCGTCGTGAGGGCACCTTCCACGCCGAGGATTGTTGCTCATCGCCCGATCGTCCGCTACCCTGGCTGGTCGAGATTGACTGACCAGTCAATCTATATTCACGCGCCAGCCCGTTAGGAGATCCGAGAATGGTCGATTTCACGCTCACCGACGAGCAGAAGAACCTGCGCGAGATGGCGCATGACTTTGCCGTCAAGGAGATTCGCCCCGTCGCCTGGGAGTACGACAAGGACGGCACGTGGCCCCAGGACATCATCGAGAAGGCCTGGGACGTGGGCCTGATGAACTCGCACATCCCCGGGGAGTACGGCGGAGCGGGAGCCGGCTACCTCGACGGCTGCCTGATCGAGGAGGAGCTCTCGTGGGGCTGCTCGGGCATCCAGACCTCGCTGGGCTGCAACGGGCTGGCGACCGCCCCGATCATGCTTGGTGGCTCGGAGGAGACCAAGAAGAAGTACCTGGGGATGCTCACCGAAGCGCCCAAGCTCGCCTCCTTCTGCCTGACCGAGCCCGATGCCGGCTCGGACGTCTCCGGCATGCGCACGACGGCCGTGAAGAAGGGCGACAAGTACGTGATCAACGGCTCCAAGTGCTTCATCACCAACGGGGGCTACGCCGACTACTACACGGTCTACGCCAAGACCGACAAGGAGGCCGGACACCGTGGCATCTCCGCCTTCGTGGTCGAGCGCGACTGGGGTGTGGTGGTGGACAAGAAGGAGGACAAGCTCGGACAGCGGGCCTCCAACACGGCCACGATCTCCTTCAACGACGTCGAGGTCCCCACCGAGAACCTGCTGGGTGAGGAGAACCAGGGCTTCAAGCTCGCGATGATGACCCTCGACCGCACCCGCCCGGGCGTGGCCGCGATGGCGACCGGGATCGCCCGTGCGGCCTTCGAGTTCGCCACGGACTACTCGCGCGAAAGGGTCCAGTTCGGCGTCCCGATCGCTATGCACCAGGCGATCCAGTTCATCATCGCCGACATGGCCACCGAGATCGAGGCCGCCCGCCTGCTCACCTGGAAGTCGGCCGTGATGCTCGACAACGGCGAACGCAACACGCTGATCTCCTCCCACGCCAAGCGCTTCGCCGCCGACACCGCGATGAAGACCGCCACCGAAGCCGTCCAGGTCTATGGCGGCTACGGCTTCATCAAGGACTACCCCGTCGAGAAGCTGTTCCGCGACGCCAAGATCATGCAGCTGTACGAGGGCACCTCCCAGATCCAGCGCCTGGTCATCGCCCGCGAAACGCTGCTGCCGCGGCGCATCGAGGAGCCGACGGCGGTCCCCGCCTGATGTTCGTGTTCAAGGCCGCCGTCGTGGGCGCGGGGACGATGGGTGGCCAGATCGCCCAGACGATCGCAGCATCGGGGTTCCCCGTCGTGCTCAAGGACATCGACCAGGACCTCGTGCAGGCCGGTCTGGATGAGGCGAAGAACGTCACCAGCGGACAGGTCGGCAAACTGGTCGAGCGCGGCAAGCTCACCGCCGAGCAGGGCGAGGCCCAGATCGCCGAGGTGCTCGGGCGCATCCACGGCACGACCTCCTACGAGGGCTTCGGCGAGGTCGACTTCGTGGTCGAGGCGGTGCCCGAGCGCATGGAGATCAAGCAGGCCGTCTTCGCCGAGCTGGACGCGGCCACGCCCGGGCACGCGATCCTCGCCTCCAACACCTCCTCGCTGTCGATCACCGAGATCGGCGAAGCGACGCTGCGGCCGGAGAAGGTCGTCGGCTTCCACTACTTCTACCCCGCCTCGATCATGCCCCTGATCGAGATCGTCGAGGGCGAGGAGACCTCCGCCGAGACCGTCAGCGCGGCGGTCACCTTCGCCCAGGCGATCCGCAAGCAGCCGATCACCTGCGCCGAGGTTCCCGGCTTCGTCGTCAACCGCATCCTCAACTCCGGCATCTCCGAGGTCTGGCGCGAGCAGGAGGAGAAGGGCCTCTCGATCAAGAAGATCGACGAGGGCGTCGGCGCCGCGGGCGTCGTGCCGGTCGGCCCCTACTTCCTGGTCAACCTACTGGGGCTCGACACCGTCCTGCACGTGGCCGAGCACCTCGTGGAGTCCTACGGCGAGGAACGCTTCTACGTTCCCAAGGGCATGCAGAAGCTCGTCGCCGACGGCAAGCTCGGGGCCAAGACGGGCGGGGACGGCTTCTACGACCCCCAGGGCGAGCCCAACATCTCAGGCGACGGCGACCCCGACGTGGCCGAGCTGGTGGAGATGCTCTCGCTGAAGACCTTCCTCGAGGCCTGCCTCGTGCTCGAGGAGGGCGTGGCAACCCACCGCGACATCGACTTCGGGATGATGGCCGGCGCCGGGCTGGACCCGCGCCGGGGCCTTCTGCCCCCCTTCATGAAGGCCGACAGTGAGGGCCTGGACACGATCCTCGAGCGCATGGAGGCGGCCCAGGAGCGCCACGGCGAGCGCTTCACCCCGCCCACCATCCTGCGCCGCCTGGTGGCTCAGGGCCGGCTCGGGCAGAAGAGCGGGCAGGGCTTCTACGCCTACCCCCAGCCCGACGCCGAGCAGCCCGCCGAGGTCATAAAGCTCGAGACGCGCTCTGACGGTGTGGCGATCGCGTGGCTGGCCAACGGGCAGATGAACTCGATCTCCCCGCAGGTCGTACAGGACCTGCAGAAGGTGTGGAGCAAGGTCAAGGAGTCCGATGTGAGGGCTCTTGTGATCGCCTCATCCAACCCCTTCCTCTACTGCGCCGGCGCCGACATCAAGGCCTTCACCACGATGGACGAGTCCTCCGGCGCCGAGCTCATCAACGGCGCTCATGCGCTCTTCAAAGAGCTGGGCGAGGACGGCGTGGTCACGATCGCCGCCGTCAACGGCCTGGCCTTCGGCGGGGGATGCGAGCTCGCGATGGCGTGTGACGTGCGCATCGCCGCCCGCTCCGCCATCTTCGGGCAGCCCGAGGTCAAGCTCGGGATCATCCCCGGCTTCGGCGGCACCCAGCGCCTGCCCCGGCTCGTCGGCACCAACAAGGCCCTCGAGATGAACCTCGTCGGCGACCCGATCCTCGCCGACGAAGCCTTCGAGCTCGGTCTCGTCAACCGCACCGTCGAGGATCACGAGCTGCTCGACACCGCCTTGATGTGGGCGCGCAAGCTCGCCTCGCAGGCGCCGTTGGCGGTGGCGCAGATCAAGTCCATCTCCGGGGCAGGCGACCTCGCCGAGGGCATCGAGGCCGAGAAGCGCGCCTTCGCCGAGGTGTTCGCGAGCGCCGACGCCAAGGAGGGCATCTCGGCCTTCCTCGGCAAACGCGCTCCCCGCTTCCAGGGGAGCTGACCGAGTCCCTGCAGCTGGAGCGCCGTGGAGCAATCGGCTCCCAACGGCAGCTGTATAACGATGGCTATACACCGACCCGCTGCGATCACTGACATCGGCGCTCGCGCCCGGCTGGTGGAGCTTGTGGCCGGCGCTAGCTCGGTCGTGGCGCTCACGGGCGCCGGGATCTCGGTGCCATCCGGCATTCCCGACTTCCGCACGCCACGAACCGGGCTGTGGGAGAAGGTCGACCCGATGGAGGTCGCCCACATCGACGCCTTTCGCAGCGATCCCGTGCGCTTCTGGCGCTTCTATGGCGAGCGCTTCGCCACGCTGGGCGAGAAGGCGCCGAACTCAGCGCACCATGCGCTCGTGGAGCTCGAGCGGGCGGGGCGGCTCGTCGGGGTGATCACCCAGAACATCGACATGCTCCACCGCCGGGCCGGAACACGCCGGCTCGTCGAGGTTCACGGCAGCATCGCGACGTGCTCCTGTCCGCGTTGCGGCGGGAGCGTGGCCGTGGAGGACGTTCGCGAGCGCCTGGAGCGCGAAGCGGATGGTGTTCCTCGCTGCGACGCTTGCATGGGACCCCTGAAGCCCGACGTGGTGCTCTTCGGCGAGATGCTCTCCGCGCGTTCGCTCACACGCGCACGCGAGCTGTGCGAAGGGGCAGACGTGCTGATCTGCATCGGCTCCTCGCTGGAGGTCCACCCGGTCGCTGGGCTGCCGCTGCTCACGCGCGCGGCCGGGGGCAGGATCGCGATCATCACCCAGGGCGCAACGCCGCTCGACGATCTCGCCGAGGTGCGGCTCAGCGGGGACGTGGTGGAGGAGCTGCAGGCGCTCGCCGGCGCTCTCGCAGCCGCCTAACCCCGGTCGATGACGTTCCCGGCGGTCCCCGAGATTTCCACGACCTTGCTGTCGGCTTCGACTGGGTCCAGGGATGAGGCTTCGCTCCCATTGCCGAGGGTGCCCCATTCCCCGGATCCCGACGTGTAGACCACGCCCGCAGCTGAGAGGCCCGCCGAGGCTTCCCCGAGCGCCACCACCTGTGTGAGCGGGACGCGCGCGAGCCTGGTCGCGAGCGTGGGCGAGTATTTGTTGACGAGCTTGCCATCGCCGACCTGGCCTTCTTCGTCGTCGCCGCAGCCGTAGGGGACGCCGCCGACGAGCATCATCGTGTGCCCGTTGCGCGTCAGGTCCCCGCCGCCGGAGATGTCGCTGGCGGGGCCCGGAAGCACGACTTCGCTCGGCAGGTAGACGGCCGGGACCTTGAGCCCGATGCACACCTGGCCGTGCTTGTTGTCGCCCCAGGCGTAGACCTTGCCACTGGCGGTGCGGGCGAGCGAGTGCCGCTCGCCCGCCGAGATTTCGACGACTTCGGAGAGGCCCGGGACTTCGAGGGGCACGTTGGTTTCCGGCACGGAGGCACCGACCCCGAGCTGGCCGTTCCAGTTCTCGCCGCACGCGCGCACCGTGCCGTCGGCCATCAGCCACAGGACGTGGTTCTCGCCGCCCTGCACCGCCACGGCGCTCGTGATCCCGGGGACCCTCACCGGGCTCTTGACTTTTTTCTGCCCGTTGCCCGTGCAGAGAACGCCTTTGGCTCCTTCTCCCCAGGCCCAGCCCTGACCGGTCGAGTCGATCGCGAACCCGTCGTAGCGCGCCTCGCCGATGGCCACGATCCTCACTCCCTTGGGGAAGCTCACCTTCACCGCTCCGTTGTAGGAGGCGGCTTTCGTACCGTTGCCGAGCTCACCCTCGCTGTTTTCGCCCCACGCCCACTCGGTGGCGTTGGACTCGAGCGCGTAGCCGCTGCCGTTGCCCGCGTCGATCCGGGTGACGTTTTCCAGCCCCTGCACTTCGGTCGGGACGAGCGGGATCGGCTCGCCATAGCCGCCCCAGTGCTTGACCTGAGCCGATGCTGAGCCTGCGAGCAGGCTGGTGAGGCAGACAGTCAGGAACGCAACGCGTTTCATTCTTCATCCCCCGAGCGACGACGTTGACTTCGAGCTGTCGGAAACTCTATACCGACTTTCCTGTCAAGGGGTTTCGGTATCCGGATGTTCACGGACGGATCTGCCGCCGCGGGTCTGGTGGCGGCAGATCAGCCGGCCGGACGGGAGGCGAGCGCCAGCAGATCGCGCTCGGGGTCTATGCCCCAGCGGCCAGCCACGCCGGAGAGCTCCTCGTCCACGCCCCAGCGGTCTGCGACGGGCGGGCCCTCGTGTTCGAGGCTCGCGCCCTTCAACGCCATGCAGCCGCTGTTGTCGCCGATCGCTCGAAGCTCGTCGATCTCCTCGGGGCTCAGCGCGATCGAGGGATCGAGCGCGGCCAGGTCGGCTCGCTTGTCCTCGACCGGGCGTGCATCGCCTCCGCTCTCCTGGATCAGGGTCGGGGCCACGCAGCGAACGCTCGGGTGGGCGAGGTCCCAGGCGCAGGCCAGCTGGAGCATGCTCAGACCATGGCGCTCGGCGTACGGGCGCATCTGCTCCAGGCGCTCGCGGCCCGCCTGCACCCATCCGTCGGGGCGGAACTTGCGATGGTCATACGGCGCGAACTCGTGGCCGGGCAGCACGTCGTCGTGGAAGATGCCGCCGTAGTCCACCACGCGTGCGATCACGCGCACGTCGTGCGCGGCCGCGGCCGCCAGCACCAGCTCACCGGGCCATGGCTCAAGCGGGTTGAGGATGATCATCGCCCAGTCGATCACCTCGGCGAAGCGCTCCAGGCAGTCGATCAGGTCGAGCGTGAAGCCGTTCGCGGGCCCCGGTGCCACGCCCAGCCGACGGGCGAGCCCCGCCTCGCGCACCGCCTCCATCCCCTCCCACACCGCCGGGCTCGAGTAGCCGGTTCGGTCCGGGTTGTGCAGCAGCAGCAGGTCGAAGCGCTCGACCCCGCAGCGCTCGAGGCTGCGCTCGGTGGCCATGCGCAGGTAGCTCGCATAGTCCTGCTCACTGCGCAGCCGTGGATCGGTGAAACGAGGAAAGCCCTTGGCTCCGTCGCGCTCACCGGTGTAGAAGTCATGTCCTACGGCGCCGACGAGGCAATAGGAGTCTCGTTCGACCCCCTCGAGCGCGCGCCCGAGCGCGAGATCGGCCTCTCCGCTTCCGTACACGTCTGCCGTGATCACCGTGTCGATCCCATCGCCCGGGCGCAGCAGCGCGGTCAGGCGCTCGTCGTCGAGCGGCTCGCCGAAGTGCATGAAGCGACCGCCGCTCCAGGTGCCGATCGCCGTGGTGGTGGGATCCATCATCACTTGAGACTAACTCCAGGCGCCGTGCGGGCGCGCAGAGCGGCCTCCAGCCGCCCGAGGGCGTGGGCGAGGGTCTCCTCGTCGGGCCCCCCGTCGAGCCCCGGGAGCGCGAGCCGCGCCTGTTCGCTGACAGCGGCGTGGAGCTGATCGAGCTCGGCGATGCGGATCGCCAGGTCCTGGCGGGCCTCCGCGCGCAGCTCGGAGATGGCGGCCGTGTACGCGTCATCGAGCTCGAGGGCGGCGTGGCGCAGGCGGCCCTGGTCGAGGTCCAGCCGCGCTCGCAGCGTGAGCTCCTCGCACAGCAGCGCCTGCGTTCGCGCCCCGAGCAACGCTGCCAGGCGCTCTTGGGGACGCAGCACCGAGGAGCGCCCGCGCCGTCCGCCGGAGCGGCGGCCGTTCGGGGGCCAGGGAAGCTCCCGAGCATGCAGCCAGCGACCGCCGGCCACCTGCTCGCCCTCGCCCCAGCCGGCCCTGATCGCGAGCGCCTGGGCTGGGGCCACCTCGTGGACGTAAGGGTCGGCCGAGGCGATGCGATGGGCATGGACCACGCGATTGACCACCGCCACCGCCGCGAGCACGTCGTGCTCGCGGTCGAAGTCCTCGAGCCATGCCCGCGCCTGCTGCTCGGCCGACAGCGACACCGGGTCGATGACGGTCACCCGTGTGGTCCTCACCGCGGCCGGCTCGGGCTCCGGCGAGACGAGGGCACCGCGCGATCCGCGCCTGCCCAGGACCGATCCCCGACCGCCCCCGAGGCCCCTGCGAGCCTCCGCCGGGCGGGCGCCAAGCGTGTCGAGCACCACGACTCGCTCGGCCTCTGAGTTCGCTCGCAGGCGCAACAGGTAGCGGCCGTCGGCGGGGCCGAGCGCCCATGGGAACTCCATCTGGATGAAGATGAACAGCCGCCGGGGCATCTCTGCACCGTATCCTTCCTCTAAGGCCGCTCGCCCTGATCGCCGGGGAGCCATCGGCCGATCTGGACCAACGATCGAGGAGCAGAGGATGTCCGACGCGAGCAATGTCGCCAAGAGCCTGCGCGAGCGTCTCGGCGGCAACACCGAGGAGCGCCTTGGCAAGGCCCTCTCAGATCTGTTGGAAAACCCGCTGCTGACCGGAGCGATCGGCCGCGCCTTCGAGGCCCGCGAGAAGGCCTCGCAGGCTCAGGAGCTCGCCCTCGGCGCGCTCAACATTCCCTCTGCCGCCGACATCGAACGGCTGACCAGGCGCCTGCGCTCTGTCTCCCACCGGCTCGAGGGCATCGAGGACGGCGTCGACCGTCTCGACCGCGCGCTGTTGCCGAGCGGCGTGGAGGCCCGCCTGGCGGCCATCGAGGAGCAGCTGCGCTCGCTCGCAGGCAAGCTCGACCGGGCCAGTGGCCCGACCCCGACACAAACGGCGAGCAAAGCCGGCTCCGCCACGCGGACTGGCAAGCCCGCGCTCACGCCGAAAGCCAAAGCGAAAGCGAAGGCCGTGGCCAAAGCCAAGCCGAAACCCGCGGGCAAGGCCAAGCCGAGGGCCGCCGGCAAAGCCAACGCGCCCTCGCGTGGGGCGAGCGCGACAGGCTGAGGGCCTACTGGTCGCAGAGCGCGGCGATCGCCGCGGCGCCCATCCGTTCGGCGGCCGGGAGCAGATCATGATCGTCGATGCGCACGCGAGCCCCGGCCGCGTCGAAGGTGTCGGAGACCACGAGCGCGCAGGCCACGGGCACGCCCTGGGCGGCGCCGAGGGCGAACAGGGTCGCCGCCTCCATCTCGACGGCGAGGGCGTCGTGGTGACCGGCGCCCCGAGAGCCCGTCTCGTAGAAGAGATCGACGCTCACGATCGTCCCCGCGCGTGCGCCCGGAGCTTGGGCCAGGAGAGCCTCGGTCAGGGCGGGGTCGGCCTGTGCGCGCTCGCGCGCCCCCAGTGCCTTCGAGGTGCCGTCCGCGCAGATGGACTCGCGGGCGATCAGCAGCTCGCCCAGCTCGAGCCCCGGCGCCAGGGCGCCGCAGGTGCCGACCCGCACCGCCCGGCGGACGCCCAGCTCGATCAGCTCGGCGAGCACGATCGCGGCCGATGGCCCACCCATCCCCGTGGCCTGGATCGTCAACGGCTCACCGTCAGGCGCCTCGCCGGTGTAGCCCCACAGGCCGCGATGGTGGTTGAACATGCGCGGCTCCTGCAGTAGTCCCTGTGCCAGCGCGAGCGCACGACCTGGGTCTCCGGGCAGCAGCACGCGCTCAGCGAGGGGGGCGGTCGGACGCAGATGCACGGGAGCGCTGTGCGACATCGGCGGCGACTTTAGACTGCTCGATATGGGAATGCCCGTCGCGTCGAGCGCCTGAGTGGCAGAGCCCGCGGATGATCCGGACAGCGAGCCGGGCGAGCTGACGCTCGCACAGGTCGCCGTGCGCGCAGGGGTCTCCCCGGCGACCGTCAAGCGCTGGGTGGCACGCGGTCTCGTTCCCGGCTACGACGGCCACTGGACGCCCGCCGCCCTGGCGTATGTGCGCGTCGTGGCGCGCCTGCGCGCGCGTGGGCACACGCTCGAGCAGATCAAGCGCGCCAGCGACAACGGTCAGCTTGCCATCGGCCCGATCGAGAATCTGCTCAGCAGCGCCGAGGCGCGCTACTCGCTCAAGCAGGTCGCCCGCGCCAGCGGGCTGGAAGTCGGGCTGATCGAACGCATCCTCACGGCCATGGGGCTCGGCGCGCTCGCGACCCAGCCGATGTCCGAGGACGACCTGGAGATGATGAAGTACGTGGCCGCGATGCTGAGCGCGGGGCTGCCGTCGGTCGCGTTCCTGCAGCTTGCGCGCGTGTACGGGCAGGCGCTCGCCCAGATCGCCGACGCCGAGGTGCGACTGGTCCATCTATACGTGCACGAGCCGCTGATGCGCGCGGGCATGCCCAGCGTGGAGGTGGCCGAGGAGATGGAGGGGCTCGTGCGTGCGCTGATCCCGTTCATCGTGCCGCTGATGAGCTACGTCCACAGCCGCTTCCTGTCCCAGTTCGTCGAGCAGGACATGATCGGGCACATGGAGGCCCATCTCGACGATGACGAGCTCGAGGAGGGTCGCCTGCGCGTCGCGATCGCGTTCGCCGATCTCGCCGGCTATGCCCGTCTGACCGTCGAGCGCGGCGACGCTGCGGCGGTCAGCACGGTCGAGCGCTTCGTGACCGCGGTCGAGCAGAGCCTCCCATCGGATGCGCGTGTGATCAAGACGCTCGGCGACGAGGTGATGGTCGTCGGCTCCGACGCCGCCGCTCTCACCGAGTGGGCGGTCGCGCTGCAGGCGAGCGTCCTCGCGGGCGACCCGCCCCCGCGAATCGGCATTCACCTCGGCGAGGCCCTCTACCGCGACGGGGACTACTACGGGCGCGATGTCAACCAGGCGGCGAGGGTCGTCGCGAGGGCGGGCGGCGGCGAGGTGCTCGTGACGCGGCCGGTCGTCGAGACGGCGAGCGGCGTGGAAGGGCTCGAGTTCGTTCGCATCGGCGAGGTCCGCCTGAAGGGCTTCTCCGAGCCCACCGAGCTGTTCACAGCGGCAGCAGCCGCGGCGCGGTAGCACCGTGGTCTGCGAGGAGGTCCGCGAAGCGGTCGCCGTCGGAGGCCTGTTCGCCAGGGATCGTCCGGTCGTGGCGATGCTCTCCGGTGGGCGCGACTCGACCTGCCTACTCGACGTGGCCGTCGCGCTGCTGGGGGCGGCGGCCGTGAGCGCGCTCCACGTCAACTACGGCCTGCGCGCGCAGGCCGACGCCGAGGAGCTGCACTGCCGGGCGCTGTGCTCGCAGCTCGGGGTCGAGCTCGCCGTCGCGCATGCCGAGCGACCCTCGCCCGCGGACGCGCCCGTCGGGGAGGGCACCGGGGAGCGCGCGGTTGGCAACTTGCAGGCGTGGGCGCGCGAGCTACGCTACGCCGCCGCGCAGCGCCTGGCCGAGCAGCGCGACGCGCTGATCGCCGCCGGGCACACGGCCAGCGACCAGGTCGAGACCATCCTCTACCGGCTGGCGGCCTCTCCCGGCCGGCGCGCGCTACTCGGGATGCCCGCCGCCGAGGGACGGCTGATCCGCCCGCTGTTGGGGCTGACACGCGATCAGACGGCCGCCTACTGCGAAGCCCGCGGCCTGAGCTGGTGCGAAGACGAGAGCAATGCGGACGAGCGCTACGCCCGCCCGCGCGTGCGCCATGGGCTGCTTCCGGCGCTGCGCGCGGTGCACCCGGCCGCCGAGGCCAACGTCCTGCGGACCGCCTTCCTGCTGCGCGAGGAGACGGAGCTGCTGGACGAGCTCGTCGCCCGTGAGCTGGCCGGGACCAGACGCATCGCGCTCGCACGCCTGCGCGAGATGCCGGCCGCGCTCGCTCGCCTCGTGGTCGTGCGCCTCGCCGAGGACGCCGCCGGGACCTATGTTCCCCAGGCGGGAGGACGCGTCGCAGAGATCCTGGCGCTCGACCGCCGCGGTGGACGGGCGGAGCTGCACGTGGGAGGCAGGGCGGGCGCCGTGATCTCCGGTGGCATGCTCGAGATGGTCAGGCTCCCGCCGCGCGATCCCGGCGTGCCGCCGGAGGATCCCGGCGTGCCGCCGTGCGATGACTAGACTCCCTGACGTGGCCACCCCCGCGCGCGTCTCCAGCGAGCCAGGCCTGGGCGAGGTGTTGGTGAGCGCCGAGGATCTGCAGCGTCGCGTCGAGGAGCTCGGCCGGCAGATCTCGAGCGACTATGCCGGCAGGTCCCTGCTGCTGATCGGCGTCCTCAAGGGCGCAGTGTTCTTCCTGAGCGATCTGATGCGCTTCATCGACATCCCCGTCGAGGTCGACTTCATGGCCGTCGCCTCCTACGGCTCCGCCACGGACTCCTCGGGGGTGGTGCGGATCCTCAAGGATCTCGACGCGTCGATCGAAGGCCGCGACGTGCTGATCGTCGAGGACATCGTCGACTCCGGTCTGACGCTGCAGTACCTGATGCGCAATCTCGGCTCGCGCAACCCGCGCACGCTCGAGGTCTGCGCGCTGCTCACAAAGCCCGAGCGCCGCAAGGTCGACCTGCCCACGCGCTACGTGGGCTTCGAGATCGCCGATCGTTTCGTGGTCGGCTACGGCCTCGACTACGCCGAGCGCCACCGCAACCTGCCTTTCGTGGCAGCCCTGGTGCGCTGAAATCAAGTCCTTTCGCGTCGGTCCTCGCAAGCCCGCAATCGGGGGAAAGACGGGGCCGCCATGGTACGCTAGGGGACCGGTGGGCACGATTTCACACGGTGCCAGCACCGCCAGGATCTTGCCATGAGCCGTTTCTTCAAGAGTGCCGCATTCCCGATCCTCATCGTCGTGGTGTTGGCGTTCCTCGCGGTCAGACTGGTCAATCCCGGCCCGAGCAACCATCGCTCGCACAGCTACCAGACGCTGGTGGCCAAAGAGATCCCCGGCGGCGAAGTCAAATCCGTCCAGTTCAAGAACAAGGGCAAGGCCCTCGAAGTCAAGCTCAAGGACAAAGAAAACTACGAAATCGGCTTCATCGAACAGGCTTCGACCCCACTGATCGCGCAGCTCGAAAAGTCGGGCGTGCCGTTCAACATCGAATCGGAAAAGAGCAGCGCGCTCCTCAGCCTGCTGACCTACATCATCCCGTTCGTCCTCTTCTTCGGGTTCTGGATCTTCCTCATGAATCAGGTCCAGGGCGGCGGCTCCAAAGTGATGTCCTTCGGCAAGTCGCGCGCGAAGCGGATGTCGGCCGACTCGCCCAAGATCACCTTCCGCGACGTCGCCGGGGTCGACGAGGCCGTGGAGGAGCTCCACGAGATCAAGGAATTCCTGGAGAATCCCAAGAAGTTCCAGGCGCTCGGGGCGAGGATCCCGACCGGGGTCCTGCTCTACGGACCGCCTGGCACCGGCAAGACCCTGCTGGCTCGCGCGGTCGCCGGCGAGGCGGGCGTGCCGTTCTTCTCGATCTCGGGCTCGGACTTCGTCGAGATGTTCGTGGGCGTGGGCGCCTCGCGCGTGCGTGACCTCTTCGAGCAGGCCAAGCAGAACAGCCCCTGCATCATCTTCATGGACGAGATCGACGCCGTCGGACGCCACCGCGGGGCCGGCCTCGGCGGCGGCCACGACGAGCGCGAGCAGACCCTCAACCAGCTGCTGGTCGAGATGGACGGCTTCGAGGCCAAGGACAACATCATCATGATCGCCGCCACCAACCGGCCCGACATCCTCGACCCGGCGCTGCTGCGACCCGGTCGCTTCGACCGCCAGATCGCCGTCGATCGTCCCGACCGCAAGGGTCGGGCGAAGATCCTCGAGGTGCACACGCGCGGCAAGCCGCTGGCGAAGGTCATCGACATCGACGCCCTCGCCGGGCAGACCCCGGGCTTCACCGGCGCCGACCTCTCCAACCTGATCAACGAGGCCGCCCTCCTGTCGGCTCGCACGGGCAAGCGCGAGATCGGCCAGGAAGAGCTCGAGGAGGGGATCATGCGCGTGATCGCCGGCCCCGAGAAGAAGACCCGCGTGATGAGCGAGAAAGAGCGCCTGATCACCGCCTACCACGAGATGGGCCACGCGCTCGTGGGCCATTTCCTCGAGCACTCCGATCCTGTTCACAAGATCTCTGTCATCTCCCGCGGGCAGGCCCTCGGCTACACGATCTCGATGCCCCAGGAGGACCGCTTCCTGACCACGCGCGCCGAGCTCGAGGACACGATGGCGATGACCCTTGGCGGTCGCGCCGCCGAGGAGATCGTCTTCGGCGAGATCACCACGGGCGCGTCGAACGACATCGAGAAGGTGACGGCCACGGCCAAGCAGATGGTGATGCGCTTCGGCATGAGCGAGAAGCTCGGGCCGCGCGTGTTCGGCCACGACCACGGCCAGCCGTTCCTCGGTCGCGAGTTCTCGACCGAGCCCGACTACTCCGACGAGATCGCCCGCGAGATCGACGACGAGGTCCGGCGCATCATCGAGTCCGCCCACAAGCGCGCTACGAGCATCCTCACCGAACACCAGCACGACCTCTCCAACATGTCCGAGATCCTCGTCAAACGCGAGACGATCGAGAAGGAAGAGTTCCTGGCGCTGCTCGCAGGCAAGAGCGAGGAGGAGGTGTTCGGCATCGAGGAGGAGTCAAAGCCCGAGCTGCCCGCGCCCCCCACGGCCGTCGATCGCGCCGAGCGCGAAGCGCCGCGCACGCTTCCGCGTCCCGGTCTCGCCGGCGGCGGCGCCGAGCTCAGAGCAACGGACAAAGAGCGCCCCGAGCCTGTCTGACGGGCGTCTCGGCGCCCCTGGCTGTGTCCTCGGTCGCGTTTAGCCGCAGCTACGCCGGGTGTCCTCCTCGGTAGGTTTGCCCGCGTGAGCACCGCGCCGTTTCGCCTGATGGGGGTCGTCAACGTGACCCCTGACTCGTTCTCCGATGGGGGTGTCTATCTGGAGGCCTCCGCTGCGATCGCCCACGCGCGCGAGCTCGTGGGCGAGGGCGCGGACATCCTCGACGTGGGCGGTGAGTCCACGCGGCCGGGCGCTGAGCCGGTGAGCGCCGAGGAGGAGATGGGGCGTGTGCTGCCGGTGCTCGAGGGCATCGCCGCGCTCGACTGGACGTCCGTCGGCCACGCGCGGCCACAGGTCTCGATCGACACCTCAAAGGCGGCGGTGGCGCGCGCGGCGATCGCCGCTGGAGCGGGGATCGTCAATGACGTCAGCGCCCTGCGAGGCGACTCCGGAATGGTCGAGCTGCTGGTCGAGAGCGGGGCTGACTGCTGCCTGATGCACATGCTCGGGGAGCCGCGCACGATGCAGCGCGAACCGCACTACGAGGACGTGGTCGACGACGTGCGGGCGTTCCTCGAGCAGCGGCTGCGCTTCGCCGTGGACGCGGGGATCGCCGAGGAGCGCATCATGCTCGACCCCGGGATCGGCTTCGGCAAGACGATCGAGCACAACCTCACGCTCCTGCGCCGCCTGCACGAGCTCACCACGCTCGGGCGACCGCTGCTCATCGGCACCTCGCGCAAGAGCTTTCTGGGCCGGATCCTGGCTGAGGAGAGCGGGCGCGGCGAGCCGGTGGAGCCGGCCGGCCGGCTGGCCGCGACGATCGCCTCGAATGTCCTTGCCCTCGAGCGGGGAGCAAGCGTCTTTCGGGTTCACGACGTCGCGCCGGTGCGCGAGGCCCTCACCGTGGCTGCTGCTACCTTGGGGCAGCGATGGACGGCGAGGAGCGAGGGGACGAACCAGACGAGCTAGACGACGATGACGACGGGAGCGATCTCGACGACGATCGGGAGGGCGCAGCCGAGTCGGTAACCGTCGAGATCAGCGGGCTCTCGCTCTACACCCACCACGGCGTCAGCGAGGCCGAGCGCGAGGTCGGACAGCGCCTGGTGCTGGACCTGAGATTGGACATCGGCGAGACCGACGCCACGGTCACAGACTCGATCGAGGACACGGTCGACTATGCCGAGGTCTGCCAGCTCGTGGCCCTGATCGCCCAGCAGCGATCGCACAAGACGCTCGAGCGCCTGTGCAGCACGATCGCCGACCGCCTGCTCGCCGACTACGAGCTCGAGGGCGTGTGGGTCAAGGCCGCCAAGCCCGAGCCCCCGATCGCGCTGAGCGTGGACGAGGTATCGGTCGAGGTCTGGCGAGAAGCCGAGTGAGCGCCGCATCCGATTTCAGGGCCGCGGTGGAGCGTCAGGATCTCGACGCCGTCAGTGCGCTGCTCGCGCCCGACATCGTCTTTCACAGTCCCGTGACCTTCCATCCGTTCATCGGCCGCGAGACCGTCACGCGCCTGCTCGAGCTCGTGGCCCAGACCTTCGAGGACTTCCGCTACACCGACGAGCTCTTCACCGACGGCGCGCACGCGCTCATCTTCCGCGCGAGCGTCGAGGGCAAGGAGCTCGAGGGGATCGACCTGCTGCGTCTCGACGAGGACGGGCTGATCGCCGACTTCACCGTGATGGTGCGCCCGCTCTCCGGCCTGATCCCCTTCGCACAGGCGATGGGCGAGAAGGCGGCAGCGGCCGGCCTGCAGACCACGCGCTCCTGACGACGTGGGGCTGCTCGGCCTCGGCTCGAACGTGGGCGAGCGACGCGCTCATCTGCAGGGGGCCGTCGACGCTCTGGCGGTCGCGGGCGTCGAGGTGCTGGCCTCTTCCTCGGTCTACGACACCGATCCGGTCGGCGAGGTGCTCGACCAGCCGAGCTTTCTCAACGCCTGCGTTCGCGTCCGCAGCGCCCTCGGGCCGCTCGAGCTGCTCGACGTGGTCAAGCGGATCGAGCGCGAGCTGGGCCGCGCGCAGGACGGGCTCCGCCATGGCCCCCGCGCGATCGACATCGACATCCTGCTGCTCGGGACGCAGGTGCTGGAGCACGAGCGCATGAGGCTGCCGCACGAGCAGCTGCTCAGCCGCCGCTTCGTCCTGATCCCGGCGCTCGAGCTCGACTTCGAGCTGAGCGCGCCCGACGGCAGACGCCTCGCCGACGCGCTCGCGGCGCTGCCCCTGCAGGAGGGGGTGCGCTGGGCAGGCCCGCCCCTGGACCTGCCCAGCGCCTGAGCCCTGGGCCGTGCGACTCCGATCGAAGTGGCTGCCCGATGGCGGCTACTTCACCGGGTGTCCGGATGAGTTGATCGCGTACCAGTTGCCGCCGAAGGCCCGTTCTCCGACGTAGGAGCTTTCGCCGGGGCCGCTGTCGCCGCTGTAGAGGTAGAGGGGGTGGCCGGCGTAGGTGACCTGTTTGATCCCCCCGCGAAGGGTGATCGTGGACAGCAGCGAGGAGCGCACGCCCGAGCCGGCGAGCGGCCTGCCGGAGCTCTGCAGCGGCGGCCACGCTTCCGAGCAGCCGCTGACCGCCGCGCACGTGTCCCTGTTCGTGCGATCCCTGGTGAACTCGTACAGGGTGCGTCCGGAGGCGCTGACCAGGATCTTGCCCAGCCCGGTCTGACGCTGCGAGACCATCGCCGCCCGGCTCGCGTGCGCCGGCGCGACCCGCTGCTGGGCGCTTGCGACCGTCGCGGCGCTCGTGGCGAGGGTCAGGACGCCGGCCAGGATGAGGTGGATTCGCTTCATGGAGGTTCCTCCGAAGGTGGTGGTTGGACGGGCACGATCGCACCCGTCGAGCGGCTCTTGACACGCTTCACAACCAAAGGCGCCGCCACGGCGGCGATCTTCCCGGGCCTCGCTCAGGCGACGGTGGCGCCGGCGTCCCAGCTCGCCAGGCGCAGCAGCGTGGCGTCGCTCACGCCCCGGCCCCCCACGATGCACAGGTGCCCGTCACGGAGCCACACGACCACACGACTGCCGTTCTCGACGAGCAGCCGATACTGCGTGCCGCCGCGACGGCGAATCACTCCGCCCGCCACGCTCGGCGCGGGCGTGCCCGCCACGATCGCATAGCCGACCCGCCGCCCGCGACCGTCGGTGTAGAAGACGGTGCGCACCGAACGCCCGCCCATACGGTCGCTGCGCGAGCCGCTTGCGCGCCAGCCGAAGCGCTCTTCCCAATAGGGGAAGGCGACGCCGTCGACCGCCGCCGCGAGCTGTGCGCGCGTGCTCGGGCTCTCGCCCGGAGCGCTCCCCGTCGCCGCGCGCAACGTCAGGGCAGCCGCCTCGCGGACCTGCAGCCGGGAAGAGCCTCCGCCGCCGAGGATCAGCGCGAGGGCGATCGCGGCGGCGGCCACGAGCGCGAGCGAGCCGCCGACGCGCAGGGTCATGCGGGGACGGGCCGTCCACGTGGGCCCGCGCGCGCCCGCGGCGTGCTCGGCTATGAGGGCCTCAGTGCGGCGGTGAAGCGTCTCCGGGGCGCGCACGTCGATCGAGCGGATCAGCTCGATCAGCTCGGTTTCGTCGTCGGGGCGTCGTGGGCTCATCAGGTGCCTCTACCCCATAGGACTCCGCTGGGGTCCGTCTCTTGCCGCTGTGGCGGAGGGATCGTCTTCGCCTCGGACGGCGGCTCGGGCTCGGGCGTGAGGCGCGCCGCCACCTGCTTGCGCGCGCGGAACAGGCGAGTGGTGAGCGTGGACTCGCGCACGCGCAGGGCCCGCGATGCCTCGCGGTATGACAGCCCGAGCACGTCCACCGCCACCAGTGCAAGGCGGAAGTCCTCCGGCAGCTCGGCGATCGTCGCATAGAGCTCCTGGACCTCGAGCGCCCGCTCGGGCCGGCCCATCGGCTTGGGATCGGCCGTGACCACGTCCTCGAGCGTGGCGACGGTTACCGGCCGTCGCGAAGCCGTGCGCAGGCTCGTCAGGAACGTGTTGCGCAGCACGCGCATCAGGTAGTAGACCTCGTCCTCGCCCCGGATCACCCGGGGACGCGAGAGCACCCTGGCGAAGGTCTCCTGGACGAGATCCTCGGCGTCCTCGCGCGAGCCGCACAGCGCCCACGCGGCGCGGTAGAGGCGGTCCACGTGCTTGCTCAGGGACTGCGGATCGAGTGTGCGCATGGCGTCTGCGGAGAATCCCACGCTCATCCGCGCGCGGTCCCGCCAGGCGACTGTAGCGCCGGGAAGGATCGACGAGCGCCCAGAGCCAAGAGCGCCCTCGAGCGTCATCGGCGTCTTGTCGTGAGCGTGAAGCTGGTCGTGACCCCGCCGCAGGGCGCAGCCGTGACGGTTGTTCGCGCCTTGGTGTCGCGTCTCTGACGGCTAGGCGATGGCCGTGGCGGTCAGCCACTCCGCCGGGAGCGCACCGGACGGAACCTCGCCGACCATCGGCGCAAAGAAGCGCGTGAGCGCCGCCGCCGGGCGACCCTCGATCAACGGCCGGACGTCGCCGATGCTCATCAGCAGGCGGATCGAGCTGCCGACCTGCAGGTCGGCAGCGTTGGGCTGCTCGCCGCCGAGCAGCCCGTCGGCGATCCAGCCGTCGATTCGCTCCAGCTGGCGCGGGAGCGCCGCCAGGTCCGCACGTGCGTTCTCGTCGCGTGCCCTGTTCTTCATCGCCATCACCTTCGCCGTCAGCGGCAGCGCCGGACGCAAGAGCGCACGTGGCAGCGGCAGCTTGGCATCTGCCGCATAGCTCTCGATCGCCGCGGGACAGCGCAGGAAGGCGGCGTCGATCAACCGCCGCGGGACGCTCTGCAGGACCTCATCGCCCCAGCGCTCCGCCTCGAGCACCCGTGCGTAGTCGGGATCTCCGGGCTCCGGCAGCAGCGGCGGGTCGCTGACCAGGGCGTCGAGCCGGCGCATTATCGGCCTGGATCCCACCAGGCGCTCGCCGTCCAGGCGCATGCCCGGCACCGTGGTTCCGCCGTAGAGGATCGGGCCGACGATCACCGGGACCATCGGCAGCAGGTCCACGCGCCGGAAGGCGATGCCCTTGAGCCTCAGCGCGGCTTCCACGGCGGCGCAGGGATGCGAGCCGGGGAGCACGTACAGCTTGGGGGGACTCGCGGCCATTGCGCCGCCGAGCATAATGGTCGCCGATGCTGCTCGCCGTGGATGTCGGGAACACGCAGACCCACTTCGGTGCATACCGCGGCGAGGAGCTGCTCGAGCACTGGCGCTTTGCCACCGTGCGCCAGTCCACCGCCGACGAGCTGGGGGCGGCGCTGCACAACCTGCTCGAGCTGCGCGGCTACGGCTTCGCCGATCTCGACTCCTCGATCGTCTCCTCGACCGTCCCGCAGCTGGAGCCCGAGTGGATGGCCATGGCAGCGCGCTACCTGGGCCACGAGATGCTGGCAGTGGGACCCGGGACCAAGACGGGGATGGCCATCCGCTACGACAACCCGCGCGAGATCGGCGCCGACAGGCTCGTCAACGCCGTGGCCATCCGCGAGCGCTTCGGCGGGCCGGTGGTGTGCGTGGACTTCGGGACCGCAACCACCTTCGACGTGGTCTCTCGCGACGGCGAGTATCTCGGCGGATCGCTCATGACCGGCATCGAGATCTCGCTCGAAGCGCTCTCCGAGCGGGGCGCCCGGCTGCCCAAGGTCGACCTCGCCCCGCCCCGCAGCGTGATCGGGAAGAACACGATCGACGCGATCCGCTCGGGGGTGGTATACGGCTACGCTGGCGCCATCGACGCGATCCTGCGTCGCCTCTACGACGAGCTGGGAGAGCGCACCTCCGTGATCGCCACGGGCGGGCTGGCAGGGCTGGTCGTGCCCTACACAGAGGAGATAGAGGAGGTCGACGACCTGCTCACGCTCACGGGGCTGCGGCTGCTGTACGAGCGCAACAGCTGAAAGCGTCTCCCGTCGGGCGTTCCAAGCGGGACGAGCTCCGAGCGGGACGAGCTCCGAGCGGGAGGAATCAACCAAGAGCCGCCCGTATAACCATTGCTATACACCGCTGCGCACGGGACATAATGAGTACATGACGGCGGCCGCTCTCACCGACCCATGGATGCTCGGCTCGCTGCGGGTTCCCAACCGCGTGATGCTCGCCCCGCTCGCGGGCGTGGGCAACTGGTTCGTGCGCCTGCAGGCCAAGCGCTACGGCGCCGGCATGGCCGTCTCGGAGATGGTCTCCTCCCACGCCATCCACTACGGCAACGAGAAGACCTGCAACGAGATGCTGCGAATCGACCCGCGCGAGCGTCGTTACGGTCCCGTCTCGATCCAGCTCTTCGGCGAAGACCCCGAGAAGATGCGCTCGGCTGCAGCCCACGTGGCGGCGGCCGGAGCGGACGTGATCGACATCAACATGGGCTGCCCGGTGCCCAAGGTGCAGAAGACCGGAGCGGGCGCCGCGCTGCTCGCCGACCCCGATCGGGCGGTCGCGGTGGCCCGCGCTGCAGTCGAGGGCGCGGGCGAGGACCGACGGGTTCCGGCTCCGGTCACCGTGAAGCTGCGCTCGGGCCTGCGCGCGGGGGATGAGAGCGGGTTCGATCTGGCGCACCGCCTGGTAGCCGAGGCAGGGGTGGCGGCGATCGCGTTTCACCCGCGCTCGGCGGCCGTGCACCACAAGGGCACGCCCGACTATCAGCTCGCCGGGCGCCTGGTGGAGTCGCTGCCGGCGCCGGTGATCCTGACGGGGGGTTTGAGCGACGCCGAGCACGTGCGCGAGGCGTTCGCCGCCACGGGCGCGGCCGCCGTGATGCTCGCCCGCGGCGCGCTGGGGAACCCGTGGCTGTTCGCCGAGCTGCTGCACGGTCGCGTGCACGAGCCCACGCGTGAGGAGGTGCTGAACGAGCTCGACTGGACGATCGACTGCGCGGTCGAGCACCTGGGCGAGCCCCGTGCGACCCGCTACCTGCGCAAGTTCTACCCCTGGTACGTGGTCCGCCTGCGGCTCGAGCCCGCGGCGGCGAGGCAGCTGCAGGAGTCGCTGCAGAGGGCCGACACGTTGGCCCAGGCGCGCGGTCTGCTCGGCCTCGATCGTCAGGCCGTCCCCCAATCCGCCTGAGTCTTGCAACGGGCGCGAGAGGCCCCGCTATACTGCTGCGCTCGCTGCAGCCCTTCGGTCGCGACGTCCCCGCTGAGAGCGGGGTTTTGTGTGTCGTGCGACCGGACCACCAACCCGCAATCGAGGGTCACATGCCGAAGGACGTCATCCTCACTCCAGAAGGTCTGAAGAAGCTCAACGACGAGCTCGAGCTGCTCTCGACCGAGAAGCGCCGGGAGGTCGCCCAGCGCATCAAGGAGGCACGGGAGTTCGGCGACATCGCAGAGAACTCCGAGTACGACGACGCCAAGAACGAGCAGGCGATGGTCGAGAGCAGGATCGCCCAGCTCCAGGAGAAGCTCCGCATGGCCACGGTCATCGAGGCCAAGGACCTCTCCACCGACGTGGTTCAGGTCGGCTCGGTGGTGCACGTCAAGGACGAAAAGACGGGCAAGTCGGTGAAGTACACGATCGTGGGCTCGGCCGAGGCCAAGCCGGACGAGCACAAGCTCTCCAACGAGTCGCCCGTGGGGCGGGCCCTGCTCGGCCACAAGCGCAACGACACGGTCGCCGTGAAGGTCCCGCGCGGTCCGGCGCGCAAGCTCAAGATCACCAAGATCGACGTCGGCCTCGAGTAGGCTCAGCCGGAGATGGGCGGGTCCGAGCAGGAGGGCGGTCCGGCCGGCGAGTCCTCGCGGCACGGGCTGGCGGAGCTGATCGCCGAGCGTCGCGCCAAGGCGCAGCGTCTCGCCGCGAGCGACCCCGAGGCGTTCCCCTACGCCTATCCCGACGTCGAGCCGATCTCGACGATCCTCGAGGCCTACGCCCACCTGGCCGACGGCGAGGAGACCGAGGATCGCCATCGGGTCGCCGGGCGCATCGCCGCCCGCCGCGGCGCCGGACGGGCGGCCTTCCTCGACCTGGTCGATCGCAGCGGCAAGATCCAGCTGCACGCGCGCGTGGACGTGCTCGGCAAGGAGGCCTTCGAGCGGCTCACCTCGCTCGACCTCGGCGACCTGCTGGGCGTGGACGGGGCGGTGCTGCGCAGCCGCCATGGAGAGCTCACGCTGCGGGTGGACGCCTTCCAGATCCTCGCCAAGGCGCTGCGTCCTCCGCCCGACAAGCATCACGGGCTGAGCGACGTGGAGACGCGTCACCGCAGGCGGGAGCTGGACCTGATCGCCAACGAGGACACGCGCAGGCGCTTCTCCGATCGCGCCAGGATCATCTCGGCGGTGCGCTCATATCTGGACGGGCAGGGGTTCATCGAGGTCGAGACCCCGGTCCTGCAGCCCCTCTACGGGGGAGCCCTGGCGCGCCCGTTCACCACCCACCACAACGCCCTCGATCGGGACCTGTACCTGCGCATCGCCACCGAGCTGTATCTCAAGCGCTGCATCGTCGGCGGCCTGGAGCGCGTGTACGAGCTGGGCAAGGACTTTCGCAACGAGGGCATCTCCCACAAGCACAACCCGGAGTTCACGATGGTCGAGTGGTATGAGGCCTACGCCGACTACGAGGACGAGGCCCGACGCCTGGAAGAGGCGGTCCGAGCGGCCGCGCAGGCGGTCGGATACGCCGGCGAGCTCGACTTCTCCTCGCCGTGGCAAAGGGTGAGCTTCGCCGGCTCGATCGAGGAGGCGACCGGAATCGACGTGATGGCCAACCGCGACGCCGAGTCCCTGCGCGCGGCCATCGTCGCGGCCGGCCTCGCGATGCAGACAGAGGGGCTCACCTGGCCGCAGCTCGCAGACGATCTGCTCTCCAAGCACGTCGAGCCGTCGCTGCGGCAGCCCACCTTCGTGTTCGACTACCCGGTCGAGCTCTCGCCGCTCGCCCGCGAGCATCGCTCCGAGGAGGGCCTGGTGGAGCGCTGGGAGGCGTTTGCCGGGGGGATGGAGATAGCCAACGCCTTCAGTGAGCTGATCGACGCGGACGCCCAGCGTGAGCGGTTCGTGGCGCAGCAGCGGCTGGAGACACTCGGCGCCGAGGAGTCACAGCCCTACGACGAGCTGTTCGTGGAAGCGCTCGAGCAGGGAATGCCGCCCTCCGGCGGCGTCGGGCTCGGCATCGACCGGCTCGTGATGCTGCTCACCGGAGCCGACTCGATCCGCGAGGTCGTGCTGTTCCCGGCCATGCGCGACTGAGGGGTGCGCTGGCCGCAGGGTGTTTCATCTCGGGGCGACTTGCGCGCGTGCGCGCGCGGGCGCGCGCGAGTCGCCCCTGCCGCGATGTGTAGTCGGTCCTCGCCGCATGCGGCGAGGCCGGCAGGGTCGCATGCGACCCTGCTTGGACCCGCGCATGCGCGGGTCCTCTGGTCGGCGCATGCGCCGACCAGCACACCGTCAGCCTGGCGTGTTGCATGCGCCGATCGGCACACCCGACACCTGATGGTCAAGGCCCACCCCCGCGCTGCCGATGACCCCGATAGAGCAGGGGGGTCGATTGGTAGACTGACTCCAGAGGCGTCATCCGGACCACAAAGCTTTTGAGGCACCGTCCTAGGTAGGAAGGGATCACACAATGTTCGAGCGATTCACCGAACGGGCCCGGCAGGTGGTCGTACTCGCGCAGGAGGAGGCGCGAACGCTCAAGCACAACTACATCGGCACCGAGCACATCCTCCTCGGCCTGCTCCGCGAGGAGGAGGGTCTGGCGGCCCGCGTGCTGGAGAGCCTGGACATCACCGTCGAGCGGGTGCGCGCGCAGGTCGTGCGGATCGTGGGCTCCGGTGAGGAGGTCACCTCCGGTCAGATTCCGTTCACGCCCCGGGCCAAGAAGGTGCTCGAGCTCGCCCTGCGCGAGGCTCTGAGCCTCGGCCACAACTACATCGGCACCGAGCACATCCTGCTCGGCCTGGTGCGCGAGAACGAGGGCGTCGCCGCCCGCATCCTGCTCGACTTCGACGCCGACTCGGAGAAGATCCGCAACGAGGTCATCCGCATGCTCTCCGGTCCCGGCGGTCGCCGCCAGGGACAGGCCGGAGGCGCCGGCGCCGGCGCGGGCTCGGCCCCGGGCGAGGGCAAGAAGTCCTCGAAGCTGCTCGACCAGTTCGGCCGCAACCTCACCAAGCTCGCGGCCGAGGGCAAGCTCGACCCGTGCGTGGGACGCGAGACCGAGATCGAGCGGATCATGCAGATCCTCTCGCGGCGCACCAAGAACAACCCCGTGCTGGTGGGCGAGCCGGGCGTGGGCAAGACCGCCGTGGTCGAGGGCCTGGCCCAGCGCATCACGAGCTCCGAGGTGCCCGAGCTGCTCAAGAACAAGCAGATCTACACGCTCGACCTGGCCGCCCTGGTGGCCGGCTCGAAGTACCGCGGCGAGTTCGAGGAGCGCCTGAAGAAGGTGATGAAGGAGATCACCCAGCGCGGCGACATCATCCTGTTCATCGACGAGCTTCACAACCTCGTCGGCGCCGGCGCCGCCGAGGGCGCCATCGACGCCGCCTCGATCCTCAAGCCGGCCCTCGCCCGCGGCGAGCTGCAGACGATCGGGGCCACCACCCTCGACGAGTACCGCAAGTACCTCGAGCGCGACTCCGCCCTGGAGCGCCGCTTCCAGAAGATCACCGTCGACGAGCCCACGATCGACCAGACCGTCGAGATCCTGCGCGGCCTGCGCGACCGCTACGAGCAGCACCACAAGGTCCAGATCACCGACGAGGCGCTGCGCGCCGCCGGCGAACTGGCCAGCCGCTACATCTCCGACCGCTTCCTGCCCGACAAGGCGATCGACCTGTTCGACGAGGCCGCCT